>OBUQ01000022.1_pt1 | contig 234430 bp, 223 predicted proteins | sample 1494951 | NCBI WGS metagenome assembly OBUQ01 (sample SAMEA2579938, study PRJEB22360) | human gut metagenome | biome: human gut; feature: human-associated habitat; material: faeces | place: Denmark | collected 2008/2010
ATAGCCCCTAAGGGCGATTGAAGGAATGAAAGTTTCTTCAAAATATATATTACGAGTAGGTGACTATATGGAACGACGAATTGACCGCATTTATCGCTTTGTTTCAGAAAATGCAAATGTAACGACGAAGGATGTTGCAGATTCATTGGATATTCAACGAACAAATGCCAGTAAGGATTTGAATCTTCTTGTGAAGGAAGGCCAATTAAGTAAAAGTGAAGGAAGGCCCGTCCGCTATTTTGTTTCGACCCAATCAATGGAAACGTCGTTTGACACCGAAGCGCCTAAAGTAAAAAACACTGTGGTAGAACCACCGGAAAAAAAGATTTTGAATCAGAATAAGGGAAATGTATTCACTCAGATCATTGGTTCAACGGGAAGTATGCGCAATGCCGTTGAGCAGGCCAAAGCCGCGATCTTGTACCCACCTCGCGGATTGAACTGTTTAATTACCGGCCCAACTGGCTCTGGTAAGACGTTTTTCGCTCACGCGATGTTTCAATTTGCGCAAACTGAAGGTGTGGTTGAAGAGGATCGCGAACTTATTGTGTTTAACTGTGCGGACTATGCCAATAACCCGGAATTATTAATGAGTCATCTGTTTGGTTATGAAAAAGGTGCCTTTACTGGTGCGGATACTGAAAAAGAAGGATTGATCCAGCAGGCTGATGGCGGAATGCTGTTTTTAGATGAGATTCACCGCTTGCCACCGGAAGGGCAAGAAATGATCTTCTATTTTATGGATCATGGAACCTACAGCCGTCTAGGTGAAACTGGAAAAAATCGTTTTGCCAATGTCCGAATCGTGGGTGCAACTACGGAAGATCCCCATTCGGCTTTATTAGATACATTTGTGCGCCGAATCCCGATCAATATTCAAATGCCGGCCTTTAGCAGTCGTCCTGCTGCGGAGCAATTGGATTTGGTCCGTGTAATGGTGGCAATGGAAGCCAATCGGATCCAACGAAAAATCACTTTGACGGAAGATGTTGTTAAAGCTTTACTTGGAAGCGTTTCTTATGGGAACGTCGGACAATTGAAATCTAACGTGCAACTGATCTGTGCTCGTGGTTTTATGAATCACATGATGCAAGAAGAGATTCACATCACACTGAATGATCTGACCGAAGGAATAAAAGCTGGGTTAGTTCAGCTTTCTGCGGATCGAATGAAGACAACAGATGTATCGCCTTATCTTGAACCAGAGATGATAGTCACTCCGAATGAGATTGATGAATTGATCAAAACCGATACCTACGAACTGCCTTATAATTTATACGATATTATTGGGGATAAAGCGGCATTACTAAAGACAGAGGGACTAGATCAGGAAACCATCAATCATTTTATTTCAACCGACATTAATGTTCATTTGAAATCATTTTATAAAGATCATGGCTTTACCTTTGATACAGAAACTCGTTTAACCGAATTTGTCGATAAGCATGTTATAGATGTAAGTAATAAAATCGCGGTTCTAGTAAGCGAACGCCTAGAAACGCATTTTCAACAAAACTTTATCTATGCGATGAGTCTTCACATTTCTTCTTTCTTGAAAAAAATTCATGTAGGAGAAACTCGGGAGACCAACGCTAACATACGGGAAATGGCGAAGGACTATCCAACAGAATTTGCTGTCGCTCAGGAGATTCGTCAATTGGTCGAACAAGAATTTCAAGTAGTCATTCCAGACAGTGAAGACTATTATTTAACAGTGCTACTGGTTTCCTTAAGGGAAGATCAGTCCGCTGGTAAAATCGGTGTAGTCGTAGCTGCTCATGGAAATAGTACGGCGACTTCTATGGCTCAAGTTGTTCGCGAGCTACTAGATGTCTCCAACATTATCTCTGTGGATATGCCGCTAGATATGCATCCGCGAGTTGCCTATGAAAAAATGCGGGAAGCAGTTACGCAGATTGATGAAGGCAGTGGCGTATTGATCATGGTTGACATGGGCTCTCTCGCTACTTTTAATGAAGAAATTCGAAAAGATACAGGAATTGAAGTATGTACCTTAGATATGGTGACGACGCCGTTATTAATTGAAGCTGCACGGAAATCCAGTGTATTAGGTTCAGGAGTAGATGAATTGTATGAGTCACTACAAGGGTTCCGCGGGTATGGACACGTTACACAGGAAAAAGAGGAATCACATGAGAAACAAGCGATCTTAGCTATTTGTGCTTCTGGAGAGGGAACGGCTCAACGATTAAAAGAAATCATCGAACGTCCGTTGAAGCAACGCAACTTAAAACACATTGAAGTGCTAACTTTGTCCGTTGCAGATATTAAATCGAAGGTTCCTGCTTTTAAGGAAGAATTCAAAATACTAGCAACGACGGGAATTATGGACCCTAAAGTTGGAGCACCATATATTCCAATGGAAAAATTCATCAATCAAAAGGCGGATCAAATTCTTGATGAATTGTTACTAGAGAATGATTTGTCGGAACAGGAAGAAGTCATTTTAGATGAAACCAAGGCAAGAGAATTGTGTACCAAATTTATGGAAGAAAGCTACACGTTTATCAATCCTTATAAATTGATTGACCCATTGTGGCGATTAGCCCAAACAGTCATTGATAGTAGCGGAGATTCATCGGATTACGCCTTAATGGTGAACTTTGTGATGCATATGGCGGGAACAATCGAACGAGGAATCTTGCAGCAGCCGTTGAAAGTAGATGACGAGTCTAAGCGAATGTATCAAAATGTAACGGATAACGTCGTGATGAATCGCGGGTTAAATGAATTGGAGAGTCAGCTCCGTATTACAATCCCGACTTCTGAACGCTATTATATTTATCAATTGCTTAAGAACAATGAAGAAATTAGAGTATAAATAATACACAAAAAGGGATACAGTATACTGTATCCCTTTTTGTGTATCGTTATAAAAAGCGATAACTAAAGAATTTCTTGCTAGTGTATTTTGGCACGGTACTTGCTTTATTATAAGTGAGTGCCTGTGTGTTAGTGTACTCAAGAAAATGTAGCACAAGTCTTTTAGCATCTGAGCCTTGTAGTAGCAGGAGGTGGTGGGATGGTAATGGATATTCGACTCACTCGTATCGATGATCGTTTGATTCACGGTCAGGTAGCGACAGTTTGGTCTAAAGCGACAGGGATCGAACGCATCTTAGTAGTTAGCGATGAAGTTGCGAACGATGAGTTGCGTAAGTTCCTCCTGAAGCAAGCCGCACCGCCGGGAATCAAGTCCAATGTCGTCACAAAAAGGAAACTGATTGAAGTGTATCAAGATCAATTGTTTGATGGAATGAAAATCATGCTATTGTTTGCTTCCCCGCAAGATGTGGTAGAGGTCGTTGAGGCAGGTGTTGATTTGAAAACGGTCAATATTGGTGGTATGCGATTTTGCGAAGGCAAAAAAATGATCACGAATTTTATTTCTGTGGATGGTAACGACGTAAATTCATTTATTCAGTTGACAGAAGCAGGTATTGAATTAGAAATTCGACAAGTACCGACAGACCGGAAGACAGATCTGATGCAATTGATCAAAAAAGAGAAGATGCTGCAGTAAATTAATTTTGGTTACAGGTTTTTTAAGAACTTATTTATATTTTTGAGCTGTAACAATAATAGTAGGAGGTATGAAGATGGTAGGAATTATCATTGCCAGTCATGGTGAATTCGCTAATGGTATCTTGCAATCCGGAGCGATGATCTTTGGAGAACAAGAAAATGTCAAAGCAGTAACTTTGATGCCAAGTGAAGGACCCGATGATGTTAAGGCAAAAATGAAAGAAGCAATTGCCTCTTTCGAAAACCAAGACCAAGTTTTATTCTTAGTCGATCTTTGGGGTGGAACTCCTTTCAACCAAGCCAACAGCTTGTTTGAAGAACACAAAGACACATGGGCAATTGTTGCCGGTATGAACTTACCAATGGTTATTGAAGCTTATGCTTCACGTTTCTCAATGGAAACTGCGCATGAAATCGCTGCTCACATTTCTGGGACAGCTAAAGAAGGCGTTAGAATTCGCCCAGAGGAATTAGAACCAGCAGAAGCTGCACCAGTTGCGGAAGCAAGCAATCAACCAACAGGTGCGATTCCAGAAGGAACTGTACTTGGAGATGGACATATCAAGTTCGTATTAGCTCGTGTAGATTCTCGTCTACTACACGGACAGGTTGCTACAGCATGGACTAAAACAACAGGTCCTAGTCGGATCATCGTTGTTTCAGATGCCGTTGCAAAAGATGATCTACGTAAGAGATTGATCGAGCAAGCAGCGCCTCCAGGTGTTAAGGCAAATGTTATTCCTGTTGATAAAATGATCGAAATTTCAAAAGATCCTCGTTTCGGAAATACGAAAGCGTTGTTACTTTTTGAAAACCCTCAAGATGTTCTACGTGCAGTTGAAGGTGGCGTTGATATTAAAGAAGTTAACGTTGGTTCAATGGCTCACTCAGTTGGGAAAGTCGTAGTAAGTAAAGTATTGTCAATGGGTCAAGATGATGTTGATACTTTCGAGAAATTGAAAGCGAAAGGAATCAAATTTGATGTACGTAAAGTACCAAATGATTCTAAAGACAACATGGATGAAATCCTTAACAAAGCAAAAAATGAATTGAAAAACGCTTAAGCAACAAAATTAACTTAAATAGGAGGGCTTATAATGTCTGGTATTTCAATGGTATTAGTAGTAATCGTTGCCTTTCTAGCTGGTATGGAAGGGATCTTGGATGAATTCCAATTCCACCAACCGCTAGTAGCATGTACATTAATTGGTTTAGTAACCGGTAATTTAGAAGCAGGAATCGTTTTAGGTGGTTCGCTTCAAATGATCGCCTTAGGTTGGGCAAACATCGGGGCTGCCGTAGCACCGGATGCTGCATTAGCATCTGTTGCATCTGCAATTATTTTAGTTTTAGGTGGTCAAGGAGTTAAAGGTGTTTCTTCAGCTATCGCGATTGCTGTTCCTCTAGCTGTTGCTGGATTGTTCTTAACAATGATCGTTCGTACTTTGGCTGTGCCAATCGTTCACTTTATGGATGCTGCGGCTGAAAAAGGCGAAATGCGTAAAGTTGAAATGTGGCATATCATTGCGGTATGTATGCAAGGTGTTCGTATTGCGATCCCTTCTGCAGCATTACTAGTAATTCCTGCTGACACTGTACGTGGATTCTTAGAATCTATGCCTGCATGGTTAACTGATGGTATGGCTATCGGTGGTGGTATGGTTGTTGCCGTTGGTTACGCAATGGTTATCAACATGATGGCTACAAAAGAAGTATGGCCTTTCTTCGCAATTGGTTTTGCCATTGCAGCTCTATCAGAATTGACATTGATCGCACTTGGTGTTATCGCTGTTGCATTCGCTTTGATTTACTTGAACCTACAAGAAAGCTCAGGTGGTTCATCTAATGGTGGCGGAGGCAATACTGGAGACCCACTAGGCGACATTTTGAATGATTATTAAACTTGAAGGAGGAGAAATAAAATGGCAGAAAAAATCGAATTAAGTAAAAAAGATCGTTTAGCCGTTGCATGGCGTTCTACCTTCATTCAAGGATCATGGAACTACGAACGTATGCAAAATGGTGGTTGGTGTTTCGCAATGTTACCAGCTATCAAAAAATTATACAAAACTAAAGAAGACCGTACAGCAGCAATGCAACGTCACTTGGAATTCTTTAATACTCACCCATATATCGCATCACCAATCATCGGGGTTACATTAGCACTTGAAGAAGAACGAGCAAATGGTGTGCCAGTTGATGACGTAGCGATTCAAGGGGTTAAGGTTGGTATGATGGGACCTTTAGCCGGTGTTGGTGACCCAGTATTCTGGTTTACTGTACGTCCGATGTTAGGTGCCTTAGGAGCTTCTCTAGCTCTAGCTGGAAATATCTTAGGACCAATCATCTTCTTCCTTGCTTGGAATATTATTCGTTGGGCATTTATGTGGTATACACAAGAATTCGGCTACCGTGCTGGTTCTAAAATCACTGACGACCTTTCAGGTGGATTATTACAAAAAGTTACTAAAGGTGCATCTATTTTAGGGATGTTCGTTTTAGGAGCACTGGTACAGCGTTGGGTAAATGTGAAGTTCACTCCGGTTGTATCTACTGTTAAGTTAGATAAAGGTGCTTACATTGAGTGGGACAAATTGCCTGCTGGTGCTCAAGGAATTAAAGAAGCTTTATCTCAACAAGCTTCAGGTCTTGCACTAGATAGTTCAAAAGTAACTACTTTACAAGATAACTTAGATTCATTGATTCCTGGTCTTGCTGCATTACTATTGACATTACTTTGCATGTGGTTATTGAAGAAAAAAGTTTCTCCAATCGTTATCATTCTTGGTTTGTTCGTAGTAGGTGTTGGCTTACACGTATTAGGTATTATGTAAGAAAGTCAATCATTGAAATGCTCGGGCTTGCCCGAGCATTTTTTGCTTAATAAGAGTAAAATACGTATAATGATTTAATAGATACATATATGGAAATGGAGTAGGTCTAATGGTTCAATCAATCAATACGAAGATCGATTTGACAATCGATGCTACCTCGTACTTAGGTGTGGCTGATTATGGAAAAATTATGATTGGTGACAAAGGATTTGAATTTTTCAACAATCGTGATGCCAGAAAATTTGTTCAAATCCCTTGGGAAGAGGTAGACTACGTTATTGCTTCTGTCGTTTTTAAAGGGAAATGGATTCCTCGTTACGCAATCCAAACGAAAAAGAATGGGACATATTCTTTTGCTTCAAAAGAACCAAAAAAGGTTTTACGAGCAATTCGTGAATATGTGGATCCTGACCACATGGTTCGATCACTTGGCTTTTTTGATGTCATTAAACGTGGTGTTCGAAATAAACTTCATAAATAAGTAAAAGTCGTTTATCTCTGTGATAGACGGCTTTTTAATTTTGTCACAAACTTCTGTGCCAAAGCTCTATCTAGATTTGATTGAAAGCGGATACCTCAGAGGATATGATAAATATGTAAACGAAATCATTTTATCTTATTTCTTAAGGAGGAAAAGAAAATGGAAATGCAAGCTACTGGACAAAAGGGTGGACTTAAAGCAAAAGTCCAGCGTCTCGGAAGTCACTTGTCGGGAATGGTCATGCCCAATATTGGCGGCTTTATTGCCTGGGGTGTTATCACTGCCTTATTTATTCCAGATGGATATATTCCAAATGAGCAGCTAGCGTCACTAGTTGATCCAATGCTGAAATTCTTATTGCCATTATTAATCGCTTATACAGGCGGCAGCATGGTACATGGACAACGTGGTGCGGTAGTAGGGGCGATCGCAGCGATGGGGGTTATCGTAGGATCAGATGTGCCAATGTTTATCGGTGCAATGATGATGGGCCCTCTAGGCGGCTGGTGCATCAAGAAATTTGATGACGCTTTCCAAGAAAAGATCAAAGCTGGATTTGAAATGTTAGTGAATAACTTTTCTTCTGGTTTGATTGGATTTGCTTTAGCAATTATTGGGTATTATGCGATTGGGCCAGTCGTTGGCTCGTTAACCAATTTGATGGCAGCCGGTGTTGAATCAATTATTAATATGCATTTGTTACCACTAGCAAACATCTTTATTGAACCAGCGAAGATTTTATTCCTGAACAATGCAATCAACCATGGTATTTTAACGCCACTTGGGATCGAGCAGGCAGCAGAAGCTGGAAAATCTGTTCTATTCTTATTAGAAGCTAACCCTGGACCAGGTTTAGGGATCTTATTAGCCTTTACATTATTTGGTAAAGGTGCAGCGAAATCTTCTGCTCCAGGAGCAATCATTATTCAGTTCTTAGGTGGGATTCACGAAATCTACTTCCCATATGTCATGATGAAACCCCTTTTATTCCTAGCTGTTATGGCTGGTGGGGTTGCCGGAACCTTTACTTTCCAATTGTTAGGTGCAGGGCTGCGTGCTGCTGCTTCTCCAGGATCAATCATTGCTGTAATGGCTATGACACCGCCAGATGCGATTTTTGCTAACCTAGCTGGGATCGTTGTAGGGTGTGCTGTTTCATTCTTAGTCGCTATGATTATTATCAAGTCGGATCACAACGAAGAAGATGATTTGGCAGCAACTCAAGCAGCAGTTGCAGATGCAAAAGCACAATCAAAAGGTCAAACCGCAGTGAAAGCTGACAACCAAGAAATGTTTGGTAACATCAACAAGATCATCTTTGCTTGTGATGCGGGGATGGGCTCAAGCGCGATGGGGGCTTCGGTATTGCGCGATAAAGTGAAGAAAGCGGGTTTGGGATTGCCAGTTTCAAACTCAGCAATTAATAACTTAACAGACGATCCAAATGCTTTGATTGTCACTCAAGAAGAATTGCATGAACGGGCTTCACAAAAGGCACCAAGTGCAACCTTTGTTCAAGTGGAAAACTTCATGAACTCTCCGCGTTACGATGAAATCGTTGAACGCCTGTCTACTGAACCAACTGCAGGTGACAATGAAAAAAAGCCGCTGACAGATGATGTGGTAGAAGGATTAGCAGACTACTCGAAAGTCGATCACATTATCTTTGGTTATGATCAAGTGAAGGGCTCAGCAAATATGGGAGCGACGATCCTGAAAAAATTATTGAAGGACAATCAATTAGCGTATCCGGTAACAGTTGAACCGATAAGCTCACTAAAAGATGAAACAAACGCTTTCATCATTACTAATAATGATGAAACAATCAAAGCTGAGCAACAAGCGCCAAGCGCTACTCATGTACCGTTGTCAGATTTGGTCGCTTCGGAAAAATACGATAAAGTCATTCAAAACTTAAGGAAATAAGTAGTCTTTTATCTAGAATCGTATTACTCTTAAAGCAGTGGGGATTCTCACTGCTTTTACCCTTTTGAAATTATTGGAGGAGATATTGTGTATTTTTCGATTCGCGAAAAAAAGATACTTTCCCTTTTATTAGATTATCCTAACGGCATTACACCGGAGGAATTGCAAGACATTTTACAGGTCAGCAAGCGAACGGTTTACCGTGAGATCTCAAGCATTGAGAAAACCATCAAATCACAGGACATTCAGATCATCAAGCCACGAGGCGAAGGCTATCGTATCGTTGGGGAGACAGTAAATCTGGAGCGCTTGCAACAGCAATTGGAAGAGAAACAGGCGGAACTGTTTACCGATAATGTGCAACGTCAGAGTGCGATTGTTTGTTCGTTGCTATTGATGGAGGAAGAAACCACGATTGAAGGGCTGGCGATTGATTTTAAAGTAAGTCCGGCCACGATTACTTCTGATTTAGCAGCAATCGAAACGAGTTTGACCGATTATCGGTTAGAGCTGCAACGGTTAAAGGGGCGAGGAATTCGGATCGTTGGGCGGGAAAAACAGCGTCGCCAGTTATTGAGCAATTTGATTTATAACGGTGTTAGCGAGTTTGATTTTTTCCACTTCATTGATTCTTTAGATGAAGAAAAAAAGACGACGGACAATTTTTTCTTGAATTTACTAAGTCAGTCGAGCTTGCTACTATCACGAACCATCTTCGAGCAGGTCTCTCAACAAGCTTTTGAACAGGTGACGGACAATCAATTGCAGCGGGTCTTGATTTTGTTAGCACTCTCTATTGATCGAATGGGTCAAGATCGATTTGTCGAAGTCGAGCAGGAGAATAAAGCCAAACCAGAAAGCATGCAGATTGCGAGTCAGATCATGATTAAAGTCGCCACAACGATCAAAAAATCGATTCCGCCCCAGGAGGTTCGCTTCTTTGCTTTCCAACTGGAGGGTGTGAATTATAAGAAGCCGCAAAATATTTTTATCGATAGTTTTGACGTCGAGCTTTCCTACAAGATTAAAGAATTGATTCGTTTAGTTTCTGAAGCAACTGAGATTGATTTTCGCAAGGATGAGCAGCTTTTTAATGATCTATCTGCTCATATGTCTGCGGCTTTGAAGCGGAATCTAACGGTTATTCAAGGAGCGAATAACCCGTTACTACAGAAAATTCGCGACAAGTACCAAGCGTTGACGACAGCGATCATCAAAGAATTGGCGGTTGTTTTTCCGGATCATCAATTTACTGCGGATGAGCTGGGGTATGTGGTGATTCATTTTGCGACATCTTTGGAACGGCATCCAAACGGGCGGGCTTTATCCGCATTAGTCCTATGTTCTAGCGGTATTGGTACGGCACGTATTTTAGAGAGTCGCATCCATAAGTATCTGAATGAAATTGAGAAAGTACAGGTTGCAAAGATTTCTGAAATGAATCAATTAGACTATAAAAGTTATGATTTGATTCTGGCAACGGTATTTTTACCGGGCTTTAATTTGCCCTACAAGGTGATTTCACCTCTTTTATTAGATGATGAGATTAAAGAAATCAAGGAATATATTCAAACACTGCATCCTGACAAGGTCAGTGAAATAATTGATGAACCGGAACAAGAGCCAAGTGAAGCCTTTGATGAGATTTATGAAACGATGCGAATCGCCAATAATCTGTTGCAGAATTTTGATGTGAAGCCAATCCATGCACAGGAAACGATTGAACTTACGTTGGAGGAAATCATCCAGCAGCTGCAAGGCACGATCGTTTCAGATGCTCAGATAGTTACGGATAAAGTAATTAAGCGCTATTTAGTGGCACCAATTGGTGTTCCAAATACGAACTTTGCGTTGTTCCATTGTGCGGATGCTCATGTCAAGGAACCGTTGTTTACAATCTATGACTTGGATCAGAAATTCTTGATTCAAGGAATGGACAAAAAGAGTATTGAACTAACACGGGTCTTGCTGTTATTAGCACCTGATCCAATGCCGGAAAGCCACCAAAGCTTATTAGGAAAAATCAGCAGCTCAGTGATCGAAAGTGATCTGAATACTGAAATCTACAAATTTGGCAACAAAGAGATTATTTATCAATTGTTAAGCTCTTTGTTTGTTAAAGAGATTCGGGAAAACTAACGATACTAAAAATCGGAGGGAATTGAAAATGGAATTACAGCCAGAAATGATTTTATTAGATCAAGAATATGCAAACAGGGAAGAGGCAATTCGCGCCAGCGGGCAGCTTCTGGTCGATGCAGGTTGTGTAGAAGAAGGCTATGTGGATGCGATGATTGAAAGAAATGAATTGGTTTCTGTCTATATGGGAAACTTTATCGCGATTCCTCATGGAACCGATGAAGCGAAGCGCTTCGTTAAAAAGAGCGGTATTTCAGTCATTCAGGTTCCCACAGGTGTACATTTTGGAAAAGATGATACGGAAGATGTAGCGATGGTCCTGTTTGGCATCGCTGGGATTGAAAATGAACATTTGGATATCTTACAGAAGATCGCGATTTTCTGTTCAGATGTAGAAAATGTCGTGAAATTAGCAGATGCAAAAACAAAAGAAGAAGTTATCAGCTATCTTCAGGAGGTAGAATAGGATGCAAGCAACACATTTTGGCGCAGGAAATATTGGTCGTGGATTTATTGGAGAAATATTGGCAAAAAATGGGTTTTCCATTGATTTTGTTGATATTAATGAAACAATCATCAATGCTTTGAATGAAAGAAATGAATATACGATCCAATTAGCGGATGAAAGTCAAAAAGAAATCCACGTTTCAAATGTGGATGGGCTAAACAATCAAACGAACCCAGAAGCCGTGATTGATTCAGTAAGTAAAGCGGACATTGTGACAACGGCGATTGGCCCTAATATCTTACCTTTTATTGCGGAATTAATCGCAAAAGGAATTCAAAAACGACGCAGCGAAGGAAATAAGGCTCCATTAGATGTGGTGGCATGCGAAAATATGATTGGCGGCAGTCAATTCTTATTGGAAAAAGTCCAAGCTTTTTTATCTGATGAAGACAAGGAATATGTAGAAACATACATCGGTTTTCCTAATGCAGCAGTTGATCGCATTGTGCCGATCCAACATCATGAAGATCCTTTGTTTGTATCTGTTGAACCATTTAGCGAATGGGTGATTGATGCTACACAAAGTAAAAACAAAGAGTTGCGTCTTGAAGGTGTGGAATATGTAGAAGATTTAGAACCGTATATTGAACGGAAATTGTTTTCTGTTAATACAGGCCACGCGACAGTTGCTTATACAGGTGCCTATGAGGGCTACAAAACGATTGATGAAGCGATTGCGGATCAACGGGTACTAGACAAGCTCCGTGCGGTTCTTGGAGAAACGGGGAGTCTATTGATTGATAAGTGGCAATTCGATCAAGAAAAGCACTCAGCTTATATAGATAAAATCGTTAGTCGTTTTGAAAACAAGTATATTTCTGATAGCATTAGTCGTGTCGCACGGACACCTATTCGCAAGTTAGGCTTTGATGAACGCTTTATTCGTCCAATTCGCGAATTAAAGGAACGGGGGTTGGCTTACACCAATTTGGTGGATGTTGTAGTGATGATCCTAAATTATGATGATCCCAACGATGAACAAAGTGTTGAACTGCAAGGCTATCTAAAAGAGAAATCTGTTGCGGAAGTGATCCAGCAAGTGACAGATTTGCAGGATGATGAGTTGATTGCGGAAATCGCCGCAAAATATCAAAAATAAAAATCTATTTCCCAGCACAAAATAAAAATTTGTGTTGGGATTTTTTTGTGAAAAAATAATAGAGTTAGAAAATAGTCTTTACTTAGTGACGAAATTTTATTTCAAAAATTATAATAAACGTTTCGGCTTTTATTAATTATGAACAAACATAGAGAAAAAAGTGAAAGACTATTCTTTGTCATGTATCCTTAAATTAAAAAGAGAAAACATTATTTAGAAACATTTTTTGTGTTATGTGCGAAAATAGTTCGTGTTTTAAACAAAAACCGCTTGATTCTTTCTTGTTAAAACGATATTATAGAAAAAGTCGGGAAATTCAATTTCACATATAAAATGAGGAATACAGAATTTTGCACGATTTTTTTCGGGTAAATTAAGAAAAATAGAGGATTTGAATGCTTTTAAATATGAAATTTCTTTTCATCTATCGATTCTTTTTTTCAAAATAAGGGGGAGTTAAATGACGACGTTTGCTGATTATTATCAAGAGTTGAAGGGGTTCACTGACGATTTATTTTTACATCCAGAATTAGGCTACAAGGAATATCGCACCTCGGAGAAGGTCATTAATGAATTGAAACGGATCAATCCACAGATTGAATTTTCTAAATTTTCTGAAACTGGAATCAAAACTTTTTTATCTACAGATAAGAAGAAGACGATGGCCTTCATCGCAGAGCTGGATGCTGTTTATGCGCCGACACATTTTCAAGCGGATCCAGAAACGGGAGCTGCTCATAACTGTGGGCACTTTACCCAAGTCGCGATTGCTTTATCCTTGTATGATCATTATGTAAAGACCCAGAACTATAAAGAACTTGATTTTAATTTGTGCTTTATTTTTGTTCCTGCGGAGGAATATTTAGATCTTGATTATCGAAAAGAACTACGCGCGGCTGGAAAAATTCAATTTTTAGGTGGGAAACCAGAAGCGATGTCCTTAGGGATCTTTGATGATGTGGACTTTGGTGTTTGTGTTCATGCGATTGGGGAAGTATTCGAACGTCCTACTATTGAAGTCAATTGTGATCTGGCGGGCTTCTTGTATAAGAGATATCATTTTTCGGGCAAGGCAGTTCATGCGGGTTTTGATCCGTTTTCAGGAATCAATGCGTATAGCATGTCGACCTTGTTCAATACCGCAATTGGATTGAGTCGTCAGCAATTTAAAGATACAGAATCCATCCGTGTTAATCCAATCGTAATGGGCAGTGACATGTCCACAAATGTGATTCCAAATCATATTACGGTTGGAACGGATTTACGCTGCAAAACATTGGAATATCTGCCAGAGGTTGCTCGCAAATTAGATCGCGCGGCTCAAGGAAGTGCTTATGCGCTAGAAGGAGAAGTAACCATCGAAACAGAGATGGGCTATCTGCCGTTTGTCCAGGATCGATATCTGAATAGTTTTGTGGAGCGAGCATTTGCGAAGTTTGATAAGATTCCAGATATCATTGATGACCGTGGAGGAATCGCAGCAGCGGGTGATATTGGTGATTTGGCATTTATGATGCCTTGTATCCAAATCAGCTACGGAGGATTTGAAGGAACGATTCATGGAGATGATTTCAAAATGATTGATCCAGCATTTGTGCTAGAAACGTTTCCTGAATTTTTAGCAGAAGTTTTATCAGAAATGTCCGGTCATTTGGACGAGTCGAAATTATATCGCCGTTCATTTAAGGAATATAAAGAATTGATTGATTCAATTGGAGGGAATGTATGAAAAAGCAGTTGGTTTGGTTAATTGGTTTTGTGGTTGTTGTTGTAACGGTTGCGGAAATGATTGGGATGCAATTCATCTCGTTAGGAAGTACTACGATCACCGTGTTGCCATTAGTATTTTCTGTTTTACTAGCGATGTTGTTTGGCTTACCAATGATACGTAAAGGTCTTATCGCAAAGATTTATTCAAAGAGCAATATTCAATTTTCTGCAAAGTATTTATTATACATCATGCTGCCGCTAATGGCTCGCTATGGCGCCGATGTGGCACCAAGGTTGAAAGAAATTTTAACAGTGGGCTGGGTTTTTCTATTTCAGGAGTTGGGGAATGTCGGAACGGTACTTATTGGGTTACCCGTCGCATTGATGCTAGGATTACGCCGTGAAGCAATCGGAGCGACTTTAGGTTTAGGACGTGAAGGTGAATTGGCGTATATTTCAGAAAAATATACATTGGATTCGGCAGAAGGTCGCGGGGTACTGTCCCTCTATCTAATCGGGACTTTATTCGGATCGATCTTCTTCAGTATCTTTGCGCCGATTATGGCTGGATTAGGCTTTGATTACCGCGCGTTGGCGATGAGCTCAGGAGTAGGTTCTGCAAGTATGATGACCGCAGCCTCTTCTTCACTGATCGCATTAATGCCTGAAAATGAAACGACCATTGCTGCTTATGCAGCGGCAAGTCAATTGCTGACCAGCTTCCTGGGCACATACACGATGGTCTTCATTGCGGTGCCATTGCAACGTTTCATGTATAACCTAATGACAGGAGGAGCACGCCGTGGAAAAGAAACAGTCTAACGAGTATATCAAAATTTCACTGGTCTTATTATTGAGTATTTCACTGATCTTATTTACCCAAGGGATCAAATTAATAAAAAATCCAGAGTCTACACCGATAACCTTCAATACCATTCAAGGGTTAGTAGTCTTATGGGCATTTTCAATGATTGGCGTCTTCATCTCAACGTTAGTAAAGAAAACCAATATTAAGGTTTTAGCTGATTTTCCAATCTTGGGCTGGGTATCTCTAACGTCATTGTTTTTCTGCTTGTTGTCTGATTTCTTTGTCCAAGCAATTGCTGGGGTTGATTTCTTGTCCATTACGACACCGATTTTAGCTTTCGCTGGATTATCAGTGGCAGATAGTTTGATGGATCTGCGAAAGACCTCTTGGAAAGTTGCGATTGTCGCTGTCTTTGTTTTTATCGGGACTTACTTAGGAAGTGCTGTGATCGCCCAAATTGGGTTGTTCTTATCAGGAAAATAGCTGAGTTAGCTGAAGGAGTGCGTGAAGCTTCTTCAGCTTTTTTTGATGGGACATCGTAAGAAAAACTTCATATTTTGGTCTAGACTTTGTTGTTGCAAATTCGATAAAAGGGTGTTAAAATTGGTGTATACCAAATTGATAAAGGAGCGTTTACCCATGAAAGTAATTCGCGTGAAAGATGCCAACGAAGGCGGAAAAAAAGCATTTGAAATCATCAAAGATGGAATGGAAAACGGCGTAAAAGTATTAGGTCTAGCAACTGGTAGTACCCCTGAAACTTTATATAAAGAAATGACTTCTAGTGATTTAGACTTTTCAGAAATGACTTCTGTAAACTTAGATGAATATGTTGGATTAGCAGGCGACGATGTACAAAGCTATCGTTACTTCATGAATGATCAACTATTCAACAAAAAACCATTTAAAGAAACATTCGTACCAAATGGGAAGGCAGAAGATTTAGAAGCTGAATGCAAACGTTATGACGGTGTAATCGCTGATCATCCAATCGATTTGCAAGTACTAGGTATTGGACGCAATGCTCACATCGGATTCAACGAACCTGGTACACCATTTGACGTAACGACTCATGTTGTTGAATTAACTGAATCAACGATCGAAGCGAACAAACGAAACTTTGATAAAGTTGAAGACGTACCAACGCATGCTTTATCAATGGGGATCGGTTCAATTATGCAAAGCAAAAAGATCTTATTGATGGCTTTCGGTGCAGACAAAGCGGATGCAATCAAAAACATGATTGATGGCGAAGTAACAACGGATGTACCTGCAAGTGTATTACAAAACCATGCGGATGTAACGGTCATCATTGACGAAGACGCAGCAAGCAAATTATAAGAAGCAGTCGTTTAGTGCCAGGGAAAATTTCCTTGGTACTTTTTTTATTTAAGAATAGAAGGGTGCTATACTGGTTTTAAGAGAAAGAATGATTAGGAGAGTGATTTGATGAGAAGGTGCATTGTTTAAACTGGAATAGTTGTCTAATAGAAAAATGATTACCATTAAGGAGTGAAAAAACTATTCCAGTTAAAAAGCTTTACCCTAGAAGCAACGATAATGAGACGATTTATTTGAATGCAGCGATTACGCGACCGACTATTTCTGTCGGAGATTATACAATCTATAACGATTTTCGCAATGATCCCCGTCAGTTTGAGGAGAACAATGTGTTGTATCACTATCCCATCAATTATGATCAGTTGGTCATTGGAAAGTTTTGTTCGATAGCCTGTGGCGCCACCTTTATTTTCAACAGTGCGAATCATCGCCAATCGGCGTTATCAACTTATACATTTCCTCTATTTTATGAGGAATGGCAGTTGGATAAACAGGAAGTCACTTCGGCTTGGGACAATAAAGGGGATATCATCATTGGAAATGATGTGTGGATTGGTTATGAGGCAACCATTCTGTCAGGCGTTCGGATTGGTGACGGAGCAATTATTGGCGCGCGTGCCTTAGTCACAAAGGATGTGCCGGCGTACACGGTGGTTGGCGGAGTACCGGCGAAGGAACTGAAGCAGCGATTTGATCCATCTACGATTCAAAAATTACAGCAGCTTCAATGGTGGGATTGGCCGTATGAAAAAATTCAATGGGGGATTCCGTATTTGAAAAATGGTGACATCGATCAATTAACAAAGTAATCAAAAGCTCAGTCGCAAATGTGGCTGGGCTTGCTTCTTTTCTTTCCTTTGGCTATAGTGAAAAATAGAAAAGTTAACCGGAGGAAAAAAGCAGGATGCGTTTAGATAAATTTTTGGCTGAGGTGGGTTTAGGTAGCCGCAAGGAAGTAAAACAGCTGATTAAAAAAGGACAAATTTCAGTAAATCAGCAAAAAGAGAAATCAGATAAAAGGCAAGTAGATCCTGAAAAGGATCGGATAGAGTTTGATGGTGAGGAGCTGCATTATCAAGAGTATTACTACTATTTATTACATAAACCAGCGGGAGTAGTGAGTGCGACGGAGGATGCGCGTGACCGAACAGTCATGGATGTATTTTCGCCAAAGGATTATCGCAAGGACTTGTTCCCAGTGGGGCGATTGGACAAAGATACAGAGGGACTTTTGCTGATCACAAATGATGGAAAGCTGGCCCATGAATTGTTGTCACCAAAAAAACATGTAGAAAAAGAGTATTTCGCTGAAGTTAGCGGAAGGATGACAGTGGAAGATCAACAGCAATTCGCTACGGGGATTCCATTGGATGGAGAATTAACGCTGCCAGCAGAATTGTTCATTGATGAAGTTGCAGAGCATTCATCCAAGGTTCGGATCATTCTTCACGAAGGTAAATTTCATCAGGTAAAACGTATGGTGAAATATTGCGGAAAAGAAGTGACGTACTTAAAAAGAATTCGAATGGGTGAAGTGACTTTACCGGATGATCTAGCGAAAGGCAGCTATCGTCCATTGACAGCGGAGGAGTTACGCTTATTAAAAGGCTGAGAGACTCTCTTTTTTATTGACCGTGCTATACTGGAAGTGAAGAGATATAGAAATTGAGGTGGTGCACAAATGGATTTAAAATTATCAGTTTATGAAATTATGCTGCGGCTGTTTTTAGCTATGATTATGGGTGGCGCCATCGGTATTGAACGAGAATACAAGAATCGACCTGCAGGAATTCGTACACACATCTTGGTTTGTATGGGGGCGACGATCATCGCTCTGATCCAAGTAGAGATCGCGGATCAAGCCTTGCGCTATGCTGCGGCAAAACCGGAGTTTGTCGGTGTCGTTCGAGCGGATGAAGCGCGATTGATTGCCCAGGTTGTCAGCGGGATCGGTTTTTTAGGAGCGGGTACGATCATGGTCAGCAATCGGTCAGTTAAGGGACTAACGACTGCGGCCTCGATCTGGGCAGGTGCTGGATTAGGGATCGCGATTGGAATGGGGTATTATACTATCGCTATCTGCAGCTTTGTTGGGATCATGCTAGCATTAACAGTCGTTAAACGGATCATTAAAATCAATGCCATCAAGAAATTGGAGATTCGTTACATCCACCGTGAGGCGACCAAAGAATTTATCATGAATTATTTTGAAAGTAAGAAAATCGAAGTGGAGGATGTCGACTTCGATGTCGATTTTATGGATGACTACCGTATTTATACGAATGTTTATACGATTGATCTGCCGCGAGGGATGAATTACACAGATGTGATTGAGGATCTTTCAATGTATAAGAACATCACCAAACTTCGAATGATCAATGTTTAAAAAAGAGGATGAAATCATTGAAAAATGATTTTGTCCTCTTTTTCATTAAAGTAGTGTTGTCAGAGCCTTCGTTCATTGATAGAGTGAAAGTATGTAAAGTTTCTAGGAGGAAAAAATGGGAAAAATTCTTTTGTTAGAGGATGATCTAAACTTAAATAATGGGATTCAGCTATGCCTAACCAGAGAAGGGTATGAGGTTTTGGCATGTTTAGATATTGCTTCAGCAGAACAGACCTTTCAGCAAAATGATGTTGATCTAATCATCAGCGACCTTTCTTTGCCAGATGGCAGCGGCTTAGATTTTTGTCAAAAGATTCGAGAACAGTCGAACGTGTTGATCTTGATGCTGACTTCTTACAATCAAGAGCATGATATTGTGACGGGCTATGTTCATGGAGCGGATGATTATATGACAAAGCCTTTTAGTTTAATGGTCTTAGTTTCTAAGGTACAAGCGATGATGAAGCGTGTCGCTAGTAATCAAGGACAAGAATTGCTTTCGGGAGAGTTATCTGTCTCTTTAACAGAAATGAAGGTCAAATTACATGGCGAGCTACTCCCTTTAAGCAAGACAGAAATTCAATTGTTAATCTTCTTTATGGAGAATCCGAAACAGATTTTGTCTTCGGATCAGCTGTTGAACCAAATATGGGATACTAAAGGAGAATATGTTGATACTAATACAGTTTCGGTCAACATCAGTCGGCTGCGGCAAAAGGTAGGTAAAGAGCGGATCAAAACAGTTCGGGGAGTGGGCTATCTATGGATCAACGACGTTCAAAAAAAATAATTCTTCTCTATATTTTACTGACTGTGAGCTGTTTGATTGTCTTTATCCTGCATAATATGAAACTCTATTCCGACCTGCAGGAGAATCAGCAGGCCACTCTAGCTAGACTAAATAAGGAAGCATCTTTTTCTGAAGCGAAGCTGATTGAAAATTTTGATGCGTCGAAAACGGCTGAGTTGGTAATTGAAGGAAAAGAATTGGAAGAAAAATATGGGTTATTAGGAAAAATGAATCTATCACATATTTTACAGACCTATTTTATCCGAAATCTAGCATTATTTCTTGTTTTTTGGTCTGTATTATCGGTCCTTTTCTTTTGGCTGATTCGTCAAAAACGAAAAATTTATGATCAGCTAGAGGTAAAAACAGAAGAATATCAAGAAGCAACTGCCTATAATGAATTGATGCTGCAACGAAGCCAACGTGAAGAAGGGAACTTGAAATCCAGCATTACAGATATCACTCATCAACTAAAAACCCCCGTAGCATCATTGAAATTAAGCCTAGATATCGCACTTTCAGATCAGTATGAAGCAGCTGAACGGCAAAATTTTGCGGAACAAGCCGAAGTCCAAATCAACAAGCTTAATCTGATGCTAGATGGTTTATCCAAAATTTCGCAGCTAGAAACAGATCTGATTCAATTGAAGCCAGAGAAATTATCCTTGCAGCAGTTGATCAATCAAGCGGTGAATGGTGTCATCATGAAGGCGATCGAAAAAGAAATCGAAGTGGAAGTAGAGCTGCTGGAAGACTTTTGGGTGTGGGTTGATAAAAAATGGACACTAGAAGCTTTGGGAAATGTTTTAGAAAATGCGGTTAAGTATTCGCCTGAAAAAACGACAGTCAAAATACAAGCATCGTCATTAGTGACGTATGTTTTAGTAGAGATTAAAGATGAAGGACCGGGAATTTCAAAAGAAGAGCAAAATAAGATTTATCAGCGCTTTTACCGTGGTTGCAATAGTTCTGCTGTCGAAGGGTCTGGTGTCGGACTGTATCTCACACGCAAGATCATTGAAGGTCAAGGGGGGACAGTCATGGTGAAGCCACGTCATCCGAATGGTTCGAATTTTCAATTGACGTTGCCACTAGATTAACTCCTCATTTGGATTTATGAATGATCAAAGACCTCTTTTGATGTTTCTTACAAATTTGTTATGTTCGCTGAAAGAATCCTGCAAGGGTTCTTTTTTATACTAAGAGTATAGAAATGAGAAAAAGGAAAGAGGGCGTAAAAAATGATCTTAAAAATTAGAGACTTAGTAAAACATTATGATGATGGAAATGCAATCGTAAAGGCGGTTGATCATATTGATTTGGAGATAGGAAAGGGCGATTTTGTAGCAATTGTTGGTAAATCAGGTTCTGGGAAAAGCACGCTCCTAAACCTGATCGGCGGATTGGATCATCCAGCTTCAGGACAAGTTATTGTTGATGGAAAAAATGTTTTCCGAATGAAAGATGAACAATTGGCCGTCTTTCGTCGACAAAAAATTGGCTTCATCTTCCAAAATTATAATTTGATCCCCTCCTTGAACGTATGGGAAAATGTCGTTTTACCCATTGGATTAGACAATCGAAAGGTCAATACAGCGTTCATCGAAGAATTATTAACGACCATCGGGCTCAATGATCGAAAAAAAGCTTTGCCTAGCATGCTTTCTGGAGGACAACAGCAGCGTGTGGCAATTGCTCGGGCGATTGCATCGGAACCAGCAATTATTCTAGCGGATGAACCGACAGGAAATCTCGATACGAAGACAGAATTAGAAGTGATGTCACTACTAAAGAAATCTGTTGAAAAATTTGGTCAAACCTTGATTATGATTACGCATGATGAAGGGATCGCGCAAACGGCTGATTATATCGTCCACCTTGAAGATGGGCGGGTGATTTAAATGAAGATGACCAATACGGTAGCTGTTGCCAATACCAAATACCATAAAGGAAAGAATTTGCTATCAGGGATCGCGATTATTTTGACCAGTGTGTTGGTTTTTCTGATCACGTCAATCGGATTAGGTGTTGTGAATGTTCAAAATGCGGCCGTCAATAAGGTCTATCCGACTTGGCATGCAATGTATCGTAGTGTTTCTGAAGAAAATATGGAGAAAATTGCTCAACACGAAGCGATTGGCGAATATGGGTTGCGTCAAGATGTGGGAGAATCAATTTTATCAGAAGATAACTATATCTTGATCAGTTATTTAGATGCCGAGGCACAAAAATTAACAAAGCAAACATTTGTCAGTGGGCATGCGCCTAGAAAAGCAAATGATGCAGTTCTCTCTAAAAACGCATTGAAGGAACTTGGCTATCCCAATGCTAAGATTGGTGACGATATTTCTATCCCTGTACAATTTCTTGAAGAAGAAGGATTAGGTCTGGAACAAACAAGAACGTTTCGTCTGACAGGGTTTTCTCCTGATGGTAAAAATCAAGCTGGCAGAAAAATTTTTTCGATGCTTGTCTCAAAGGAGTTAATGCAAGAAACGATCCCAAAAAATCAACGAAGTTATCGAATGATGATTCGTTTATCAGAGGAGGCTGCGACTTCCACAGATGCCATTAAAGAACGGGTAAAGGAAATCGGAAAAAACTTTGACGTGATCGAGGATAATATTGTTGAGAATAGCGACTATCTATTTGCGAATTATGTTGATCCGGCTTTTTATACGGGAATGGCGATTATTGTAGGGATTATCTTGATTGCTGGAGCCTTAACGATTTACAGTATCTACTATGTATCCTTAATCAATAAAGTTCAGGAGTTTGGCAAACTGGCCGCTCTAGGAGCAACCAAAAAGCAAATCCGTCAAATCATTTTAAAAGAAAACTTGATCGTCGCTGGCATCGCGATTCCCATTGGCCTGCTGATCGGAACTGCTACTGTAAAGTTTGTTTTTGTTCAAATGATGTCCACAATAGAAAATGAGGTTGCGATAATGGAAGTGATGCGTGAAGTGCTAGATAACGGAGAAGTTTCGTTAATACTTCCATGGATCATTGGAATGACCATCGCGATCACAGTAATAACTGTATTACTCGCTTCTTTAAAACCAATGCGTCAAGCGAGTAAGATTATGCCAATTGAAGCGATGCGTTATACTGGGCAAACACAAGGGAAGAAAAAACAGCGAAAAGGGTTCATCAATCTCAATTTAAACCGTTTAGCCCATGCAAATCTATCTAGGAACAAAAAGCGCACGCTAATTACCATCTTTTCCTTAGGAATGATCGGAATTTTGTTTGTTGTCGTCTCAACTGTTTTTAGCTGTATGAATCCTCAACAGATTGCACGCGACACGATCGCCGCAGATTATCGTTTGAGTATTGCTTCTGTCAGTGGAGACAAGATGCGTCCAGAACGAGAATGGACAGCAATTCAACAAAATAATCCTTTGAATAATGAGATGATCCATAGAATAAAAGCCATCGATGGAGTAGAAAAAGTCGAAGCGTTCCAATCAATTACAGGTGAAATCCCCAGCATTAAGGAAATAGGAACAGATAAGCCTATGGGGCTATCCATCGGAGGCATTACGGAAGAACAAATGGGTCAGCTCAAAAAGGATATTTCAGTTGGCAGCGCGACCTATGAGGAATTGAATTCTGGAGATAAAGTAATTGTAACAGGCTATTTATTGGCTAATTATCCAGAAATCAAAATTGGAGATACGTTGACCTTTAAGATATTTGATGGCAATCGTACCTATGAAAAAGAAATGACAGTCATCGCAGGTGGAGACTTTACACAAGCGATCAGCAATTATGACAATTTCTTGATGAGTAATGAAGCCTTGAAGAAAATGTCAAAAAATAATTTGACCTATTATGTGAATATCAAAGCAGCAAAGGGCAAAGCAGCAGCGATGCAACCCGCAATTGAAGAGTTGGCGAAAGAGAATGACATGTTCCGTTTGCAAAGCTACAAAGAGATTTTGGAACAGTGGAAAGGTTCTATGCAGATGATGACTGGCGCAGGGTATGCGATTATGCTGGTCTTAGCGATTGTTGGGATCATGAATTTGATTAATACCACGATCGACAGCATCTTAAGTCGGAAAAAAGAATTGGGTGTGATGCAAGCCATTGGTATGTCCGATCGCCAAATGAAGCGAATGCTTCAAATGGAAGGCTTCGTGTATGCAGGAGGAATTCTCTTGTCAGGAGTGGGGATCGGCAGTATCTTAGGGTACTTAGTCTTTCTATATGCCAAAGATAATGGGTTGATGCAAATAAAGGTATATCAGTACCCATTAATTCAAGTCTTACTGATGGTGCTATTAGTTGTCATTGTCCAATTGATTTTGACCTATGCGACTACGACACTTGTTAATAAAGAAGCGGTCATCAAACGTATTCAAGCCTCAGAATAAACAAAAAATCTGTCAGCGCGTTTGGATAGGCTATCCCTAACTAAGACAAAGAAATAATTAAGTCCTAGTTAAGGGGGAGCCTACCATTTTCGCTGACAGATTTTTTTTATTCTAAACCAATCAAATAGTCATCATCATTCATTGCTTCAACTTGACCAAGCAAGTAGCCATTCCCAACTTGTGAGAAGAAATCATGGTTGCTAGTTCCTGTTGAAATACCATTCATGACAATTGGATTCACATCATCTGCTGTATCTGGGAAAAGCGGGTCCATTCCAAGATTCATCAAAGCTTTATTGGCATTGTAACGTAAGAAAGTTTTTACTTCTTCACTCCATCCGATCTCATCATAGAGCTCTTCAGTGTAACGCTCTTCATTTTCGTACAATTCATACAGTAAATCATACATCCATTCTTTCAAACGTTCTTGTTCTTCTTCGGTTTGCTCATTGAATCCTCTTTGGAATTTATAACCAATGTAGGTTCCATGTACGGATTCATCACGAATGATTAATTTAATAATCTCAGCTACGTTAGCCAATTTATTATTCCCTAAATAGTAAAGAGGGGTATAAAAACCAGAATAAAATAAGAAGGTCTCTAGAAACACACTAGCGATTTTCTTTTCCAAGGGTGTTCCAGTTTTATAGATTTCATTGATTCTTTCGGCTTTTTTTTGCAGGTATTGATTTGTATTTGTCCATTCAAAAATTTCTTCGATCTCGGCTTTGGTGTTCAATGTACTGAAGATAGAAGAATAACTTTTCGCGTGAACAGACTCCATGAATTGGATATTATTCAGAACAGCTTCTTCATGAGGAGTGCGTACATCCTCGCGAAGTTGATCCATTCCGCTTTCTGATTGCACGGTATCAAGCAATGTTAACCCGCCAAAAACATGTCCGACGACGGTTCTTTCTAATGGAGATAGTTTGCGCCAATCATCTAGGTCGTTAGACAAAGGAATTCGAGTGTCTAACCAAAATTGTTCTGTTAATTTTTCCCAAGTCGATTTGTCGATGACGTCTTCGATCTCATTCCAGTTAATGGCTTCATAATAAGTTTCTGCCATGAAATTTCCCCCTAGTTCGTATTAATGTATTTCTCACAGTATTACCTCTCGTGCGAGCAGCGCGAGAGGTAACAATAATGATTAGATTACGCAGCTTTCACATTGGTTGGAGCCGATTTCTTCTGCATCATCTGTAAAGGTCCGAACGTAATAAATTGATTTACAGCCTTTATAAAACGCGTAGTTACGCAAAATATTCAAATCACGGGTGGTTTGTTTGCTTTCTGTTTTCCATTCATACAAACCTTCAGGAATTTCAGAACGCATGAATAAGGTCAGACTCATTCCTTGATCAATATGTTGTTGAGCCGTCGCATATACATCAATGACTTTTCGCATATCCATGTCATAAGCAGAAGTATAGTAAGGCAAAGTATCATTATTCAAGTAAGGAGCTGGATAATAGATCTTGCCGATTTTCTTCTCTTGACGTTCTTCAATCAAACGAGTGATTGGGTGCAAGCTGGCACTTGTGTCATTGATATAAGAAATGGAGCCATTTGGAGCAACCGCTAAACGGTTTTGGTGATAAAGTCCGTCTTTTTGGACAGCTTCTTTTAGCGCTTGCCAATCTTCAGCGGTAGGAATGAAAATATCTTTGAAGATTTCTTTGACTTTATCTGTTTTTGGTAAAAATTCACCTGTTGTATACTTATCAAAGTAAGAACCGTCTGCATAGGCTGATTTTTCGAAGTTATGGAAGACTGTCTTACGTTCTTTCGCAAGCTCGTTGCTTTCCATCAATGTCCAATAATTTAACAAAGTGAAGTAGATATTAGTAAAGTCGATGGATTCTTCTGAACCATATTCCATCAAGTGTTTTGCGAAGAAGCTGTGTAAGCCCATCGCCCCTAAACCAATCGTATGATTCAATTTATTTCCATTTTGAATAGAAGGGACGACATCAATGTCAGATTCATCGGTAACAAAGGTTAATGCTCGTACCATTGTACGAACGGATTGACCAAAGTCAGGACTTTCCATCAAATTAACAATATTCGTCGAACCAAGATTACATGAAATGTCTGTACCAAGTACATCGTATTCTTGACGCCCGTTAATAGTAGAAGGTGTTTGAACCTGTAAAATTTCGGAACATAGATTACTCATAACAATTTTTCCATCAATCGGATTGGCACGGTTTGCCGTATCAATATTGATGATATAAGGGTAGCCGGATTCTTGCTGCAATTTAGAAAGTTCATTTTCCAAATCACGGGCACGAATTTTTTTCTTGCGAATGTTTGGGTTTGCGACTAAGTTGTCGTATTCCTTGGTGATATCCACATAGGAATAAGGCACGCCGTATTCGCGTTCGATACCATAAGGACTGAATAAATACATATCTTCATTTTTACGAGCCAATTCGTAAAACTTATCCGGTACAGTCACACCAAGTGAAAGAGTCTTCACACGGATTTTTTCATCGGCGTTTTCTTTTTTGGCTGATAAGAACATTTCAATATCTGGGTGGAAGACGTCTAAGTAAACCACACCTGCACCTTGACGCTGCCCTAGCTGGTTAGAGTAAGAGAAACTATCTTCGAACAGCTTCATCACTGGAACCACACCACTTGCCGCGCCGTCATAGCCTTTAATCGGGGAGCCGGCTTCACGTAAGTTCGATAGGTTAATTCCTACACCGCCACCGATACGTGATAATTGCAGAGCTGAGTTAATCGAACGGCCGATACTGTTCATGTCATCTGTTACTTGAATCAAGAAACAAGAAACAAGTTCTCCGCGACGCTTACGACCTGCATTTAAAAAAGAAGGGGTAGCTGGTTGATACCGTTGATGAATCATTTCATCTGCTAAAGACAAAGCCAATTGTTCATCGCCATCAGCAAAATACAAGGCGTTGAAGGCAACACGGTCTTCGTAGCTTTCTAAATACTCAGTGCCTGCATTGTTTTTCAAGGCATATTGTGAGTAAAATTTATAAGCTGCCATAAATGATTTGAATGTAAAGTTTTGGTCAGCTAAGTAATTGAAGAGCTTCTCAATAAAAGCAGGGGTATATTTCGCGATAAATTCTGCTTCTAAAAAGTCTTCTTCTATTAAATAGTCTATTTTTTCTTGTACAGAAGAAAATGTATGGGTATTTGGTTCTACATTTTCTTTGAAAAAAGCAGCCAAGGCTTCTTTGTCTTTATTTAGTGGAATCTGTCCATTTACTGGACGATTGATCTCATTGTTTAATTTGAAGTAAGATACTTCACCTAGGTCCTTTAAACTCATCTCGTCACATCTTTCCTTTTCTATCTATAATAAAGAAGAAAACTTTGCAATCATGGATCGCAAAGTTTCGAAAAACGGTGCTCTAGAAGCAGTTTCTTAAGAAATAAGCCGAACTATCCCTAAAGTATGAAAAGCTACTTTTGGATAATCCCTCTTCTTTCTTGAAGCTAGCCGCTTCAGGTGCGACCTCTTAAATTACGCTAATGCTTTCAATTGATCTGGACGGAAACCGATAATGGCTTGTTGTCCACCGAAAATAACTGGGACACTTTGGAAACCTTGATCTTTTAGAAAACCTAGAGCTTCGGGTTCATTGTCGATGTTGACCTCTTCGAATGAAATTTGATTCTCAGTTAAATAACGTTTTGTCATTTTGCATTGCATACAATTGTTTTTTGAATATACTTTTACCATAAGACGACCTCCCTTGATTTCTACAATTACTAGTATAAAAGATGTAGGGAAAAAGTCAATCGTTTGATACCATATATTGTGGTGGTGAAACATTGGTATACTACTCTTTGTGTTTTTTGCAAAAACATTGAAAACGGACGGTTTCAAAGAAAAATCCCTTTACAGAATTCAAAAAACTGTTCTGGGATGTTTTTTTACGGCAAAAAAGTTTTTTTAATAACGAAAAAAAGAAAAATAAAACAAATAAAACAGAGATTGTCAAACAAATTGCTCAAAAAATAGAGAAATTCTTCGACCATTTATTGACTTTGCCATGAAATGAAGCTATTCTTAGTGAGAAAGATTCTCATTATTAATTAGATTTAGAAGTCGAACAGTAAGGTGGAGAAGTGTATGACAACTTTGGCAGATGTTTCATTGAATCAGGTTGTTCAAATTGACGAAATGACTTTAGAAAATGATACAAAGCATCGATTGCAGGATTTGGGGATGATCGTCGGTTCAAAAGTTGCCGTCGTGAATCACTCTGGCGAGAATGGAATCGTTTTATTACATAATACGCGACTGGCTTTGTCTCAGTCTTTATTAAAGCAGATACATGTGAAGAACCTAACGGAAGACCAAGAAACTTGGGTCTCATTGGATCAACTAAATGCGGGTGAACAAGGAATTGTGGTCAATGTCCATGGTACAGGAGCAGTCAAACGACGCTTGATGGATATGGGCTTGACTAAGGGAACTCAGGTGAAAGTTGTGAAGCTGGCGCCTCTAGGTGATCCGATTGAGCTGCGGGTCCGAGGATATGAATTAAGTTTACGGAAAAGCGAATCAGAGATGGTGGTCGTATCTAAGGAGGCGGAATAGATGGCAAAGACACATATTGCTTTAGCGGGAAATCCTAACAGTGGGAAAACAAGTACCTTCAACGTTCTGACAGGAACCAATCAGTTTGTAGGAAACTGGCCAGGAGTTACGGTCGAGCGAAAAGAAGGAATCTACAAGAAGGATTCCGAAGTGATCATTGATGATCTGCCTGGGATCTACTCCCTTTCTCCCTATTCTCCAGAAGAAGTTGTTGCCCGTGATTACTTACTTTCGGGTACTCCTGATGCTATCGTCAACATTATCGATGGGACGAATCTAGAACGGAATCTTTATTTAACGACGCAATTGATCGAAACGGGAATTCCTGTGGTCGTTGCAGTAAACATGATGGACATTATCAAAAAAAGTGGAAAACAGATCAATCTAGAGAAATTGGCTTATGCTCTAGGTGTGCCCGTAGTGGGGGTCAGTGCGTTGAAGAATTGGGGCTTAGATAAGGCAGTTAATGAAGCAGTGCATCTTATTAAAAAAGGTGTGGAAGAAATCAATTTTCCCCATTACGACAATCGTTTGGAAGCAGCGATTAATGAGATTGAAGCAGTGCTTGGAAGTACGGCGCAGGCGCAATATAGCCGTTGGTACAGTTTAAAACTATTTGAACGAGATGAACGTGCGCAAAAAGCCTTGGATCTTAGTTCAATCCAACAAAAAGAAATTGATGAAATCATTAAGATCACTGAAAAGATTTTTGGTGAAGATGCGGAAAGCCTAGTCATAAATGAACGCTATAATTTTATTACACATTTGAAAACACTCTGTGTGGTGGATGAAGACCAATTCAAGCTTTCCATTTCAGATAAGATTGATCGCGTCGTAACCAATCGTTTCTTAGCCTTGCCGATTTTTGCTTTAGTGATGTGGCTGATTTACTATATCGCGATCCAGACAGTCGGTGCTATGGGAACGGATTGGGTAAATGATCATTTATTTGGCGATATTGTTCCTAATTTTGTGAGCTCAACGCTGCAATCTTGGAATGTTGCCGAATGGATGCAGAGCCTGATTTTAGATGGAATTATCGCAGGTGTAGGTGCCGTCTTAGGGTTCCTTCCACAATTAATGGTCCTTTTCCTGTGCTTAGCACTGTTGGAGGATTGCGGGTATATGTCTCGTATCGCCTTTGTGATGGACCGGATTTTTCGTAAATTTGGATTGTCAGGGAAGTCTTTCATTCCGATGCTGATCGCTACAGGCTGTGGGGTACCTGGAGTAATGGCGAGTCGTACGATCGAAAGCGAAAAGGATCGTCGGATGACCGCGATGTTAACGACCTTTATGCCATGTTCGGCGAAACTGCCGATTATCGCTTTAGTTGCGGGTGCCTTCTTTCCTAACAGCAGTTGGGTAGCGCCCTCCGCGTACTTTGTCGGGATGGGAGCGATCGTATTATCTGGCATTGCCTTAAAGAAAACCAAGCTTTTTTCTGGAGATCCGGTTCCTTTTATCATGGAGCTTCCTTTATATCATATGCCTAGAATTGGGAATACGGTTCGTTATACGTATGACCACAGTAAAGCCTTTGTAAAACGTGCGGGAACAATCATTTTTGTTTCAAGTATTATTATTTGGTTTATCTCAAGTTATAACTTCTCATTGCAAGCGGTCAATGAAAACGATAGTATCTTAGCTGCATTGGGCGGCTTGATTGCACCATTGTTCGCTCCATTAGGTTGGGGAGACTGGCGCGGGGCAGTTGCGGCGATCACTGGTTTGGTCGCGAAGGAAAATGTTATTGGGACCTTTGGGATTTTATATCGTCACGCAGAAGTCGCTGAGGATGGCGTAGAAATTTGGAAATCTCTGCAAGCGGCATATACACCAATCGCCGGCTATTCCTTCTTAGTATTCAACTTGTTATGTGCACCTTGTTTTGCTGCGATCGGCGCGATCCATCGTGAAATGGGGGACATCAAATGGACATGGCGTGCGATTGGCTATCAATGCGGCTTAGCCTATGCTGTAAGCTTTATCATTTATCAATTTGGACATGTGATTTTTGAAAATGGCGAAATCGGAGTTGGTTTGATTTTAGCAGCGATTGTACTTGTAGGGATGATTTATTTCATCGTTAGAAAACCAGTTAAGCGAACACCAACAATTACCATTGAGGAAATCAAAGAGGTGAAAGAATGGCAACTATAGTATTAAGTATATTGATCTTTGGCGGTGCCGGTGCCATTGTCTATCGGCGAATCAAAAATGGCAGCTCTTGTGAAGACTGTGACGGCAGCTGTCCCGTGAAAGAAGAACAACATAAGCACTAAAGCTTTGGACTCGATGATGATCATCGGGTCTTTTTTTAACAGTAAAGGGTGATTAAAAGTTGATGAAATCAACCTTTTGGTCACTTTTCTTTTTTTTGAAAGAAAAAAATAGCAAAGTTGTTGACAATAGTTCGGTACCGAACTATAATAGCAATCGAAATAAAGTTCGGTACCGAACTTTATTGAAGAGAAGACAGTAGCTACTATAAATAAGGTAGGGGGATTTTTGTCATGAGTGAGTTTACGAAGGATTTGATGCGTCAATTACGCTTTATCAGTTCTGCCAGTAATGCCTTTATGAGTAAAAGGCAGAAACTAACTGGTCAGCAACGTGTTTTGGCGATTTTGGCTAAGGAAGATGGATTGATACAAAGTCAATTGGCTGAGATTCTAGATATTCGTCCCAGCTCACTGGCAGAATTAATGAAGAAAATGGAAAAAAACGGTGATGTCATACGTGAAGAAGCCGAGCATGACAAACGGATCAAACGCGTCTTTTTAACGGAAAAAGGAAAGCAAAAGGCTCAGAAGGTGAGTCATGCCGATGAAGATAGGAGCGAAGCGTTCTTTGTAGGCTTATCAGAGAAAGAACAGGAACACTTCAGTGAGTATCTGCAAAAAATTTCTGCTGGCTGGCAAGAAGAGTTTCAGAAACAGGCTGGACGGTTTGTTGACCCAATGGATCGTCTGCGTCAGATGCAAGCGATGCGGGATCAATTTGCTGAAAATTGGCAAGAGGATTGGCAGCAGCTTTCGCGAGAAGAACAGCATCGGATGCGGAATCAAATGCAACGAGAGATGCGCAATGCTTCAAGAGAGTTTTCTCGCGACTTCAAGCATGATTTTCGTCGGGATTTTTGGGGAAATCGAGACTGCTTTAATGAAGGAGCTAAAGAAAAAGACGAGAAAGATACTGAATGGGAAGATTTCTAAAAAAAGTAGGCGGAAAGCTGCTATGAAGTAGGAGGAACAAACGATGGATCGGGATATGAGTATGGCACCTGATGAAACTATTGAAGGTGGAAAAAAGAGTAATTACAAATTGAAGGATTTTTTACGATTGATCTTGAGTGTCAATCCTAAAAAAGCACTGTTTGCTATTGGTTTATTTCTAAGTTTGTTAACAAGCGGGGCTAGCTTAATCGTACCGCAGTTAACAAAGGGCTTGATTGATACAAGCAAGCTTGCAAAGATTGATAAAACAATGCTGATCGTATTAGTTTTGGCTTTTGTCGCACAGCTGGCCTTTGGCGCGATCGGGAGTTTTCTGTTGCGTTATGTCGGGGAAAGTGCTGTTAAAACGCTGCGGGAGAAATTATGGAGTCATCTGCTGCAAATGCCTGTCGGTTATTATGATGATCATAAATCTGGAGAAAGCAGTTCCCGACTAGTAAATGATACAACAGTAATAAAGGATTTAGTCGCGACGCAATTTCCGAACTTCATTACTGGAGCGATCCAGCTAGTTGGATCAATGATCATCTTGTTTGTAATGGATTGGAAAATGGCGGCGATGATGTTTTTAGCGGTTCCGATCATGGCGTTGATCATGATGCCGATTGGACGAATTATGTCGCGCTTAGGACGTCAACTTCAAGCCGCGACGGCTGATTTTAATGCCGAAGCTAGCGAAAAGCTTTCTGAGATTCGTTTAATCAAAGCGAGTAACGGAGAAAAGTTTGAGAAGACTAGTGGCGGCTCCTTTATCAATAAGATCTTTAGCTTAGGAATCAAGGATGCAAAGGTCGAGGCGATGCTGCAGCCAATCATCACGACCGTTATGTTGGGCTTATTCGTTGGTATCCTAGGGTATGGAGCGGTTCGTGTTCAGGCTGGAACGTTAACAAGCGGACAATTGGTTGCTTTCTTGTTGTATCTGTTTAACATTATGATGCCGGCTGCCAGCTTCGCGATGTTCTTTTCTCAAGTGCAAAAAGCAATGGGAGCGACTGAACGGATTGAACAAATACTAAAAACGGATCTAGAGCCTATTGAAACAGGCAAAACGGTGGATGTTTCAGGTAAAACGATCAAGGCAGAAAATCTTTCCTTCCATTATGTAACGGATCGTCCCATTTTGAAAAAGGTTTCCTTTGAAGCGAAACCAAATACAGTGATTGCTTTTGCTGGACCGAGCGGGGGAGGGAAATCTACGATCTTTGCCTTGTTGGAACGTTTCTATCAACCAACAGAAGGAACAGTAAAAATTGGCGATGAAGCGATCGAACAGCTTAACTTAACCAATTGGCGTTCACAGATTGGCTATGTTTCTCAAGACAGCGCGGTGTTTGCAGGAAGCATTCGTGAGAATTTGCAGTATGGACTCGATCGAACACTTACCGAAGAAGAGTTATGGCATGGTCTGGAATTGGCTTATGCCGATCAATTTGTTCGTGAGTTCCCAGAGCAGTTGGAGACAGAATTAGGCGAACGTGGAGTGAAATTATCCGGTGGACAAAAACAACGGATCGCTATTGCTCGAGCCTTCTTACGGGACCCTAAAATCCTGATGCTGGATGAAGCGACAGCCAGCTTGGACTCACAATCGGAAGAAAAGGTTCAACGAGCCTTGGATCAGTTGATGGAAGGTCGGACAACCTTGGTGATCGCTCACCGGCTATCAACGATTGTGGATGCTGATCATATCTACTTTATCGAAAAAGGCCAGGTGACTGGTCACGGGACTCACGCTGAGTTGATTGCCTCTCATCCGCTTTATGCGCAATATGTACAAGAACAGGTTGTGAATTAAATAAAAGAAAATCGCGTAAAACTTTCCAAAGTGAAAGTTTTACGCGATTTTTTTTAAGCGAATGCCAGTATAAACATTTCAGACGAGAATAGGCTAAAGACTGGATTATTTATTCGTACGTTGGCATCTGCTTCTCGTATTTCTCAATCTCATCTTCATGTTGAAGGGTGATGCTGATATCATCCAGTCCTTTAATCAATTTATCTTTCCATGTTGGATCGATCTGGAAGGCATAATTAGCCTCTGGCGTTTGGACTTCTTGTTTTGGCAAATCGATAGTGATCGACTGATCGGCAGGCAGTTGGCTCAAAATCTCTCTTACCTCTTGATCCAGTCGGATCGGCAATAGCCCATTCTTCAAGGCATTCATATAAAAGATGTCGCTGTAGCTTCCGGCAATGACTGCTTTGAAGCCGTAATCCTGAATTGCCCAAGCCGCATGCTCCCGCGAAGAACCTGAGCCGAAGTTTTCTCCTGAAATCAAGATCGTCGCTTCTTTTCGTTCAGGTGTATTCAAAATGAATTCGGGATTGGGTGAGCCGTCTTCTAAAAAGCGCCACTCATCAAAGAGATGTTTCCCGAAGCCGGACTTATCAACTTGCTTCAAAAAGCCCTTTGGAATGATTTGATCGGTATCAATATTATCGTTCATCAAGGGAACCGTTTTTCCAGTATAGATCGTAAATTTTTCCATTAGATGACCTCCTTACGGCTATCAACAAAGTTTCCATGAATGGCGGCTAGTGCAGCCATGACAGGACTGCAAAGATGTGTGCGGGCATCTTTTCCTTGCCGGCCTTGGAAATTTCGATTGGATGTTGAAGCACAGTGTACCCCGGCTGGTACGCGGTCTGGATTCATACCGAGACACATCGAACAGCCAGGTTCGCGCCACTCAAAGCCTGCCTCTTTGAAAATTTTGTCCAGTCCGATTTCTTCGGCGGCTTTACGAACAGGGCGTGAGCCAGGGACCACGATAGCAGTAACACTATCATGCACTTTTTTGCCCTGTACTATTTTTGCGGCTTCCTTAAGATCTGAGAGCCGACCATTTGTGCATGACCCAATAAAGACATATCCGACTGGGATATCTGCAGGGGTTTGCCCTGGCTTCAAATCCATATAGTCATAAGCTTTTTGTAGATCCGGTGAGGTAATCTCAGGGAAGGTGCCATCAAAAGGCACCCCCATTTCAGGATTCGTTCCCCACGTTACGAAAGGGACTAATTCGCTGACATCTAGTGTCAATTCTTTATCGTAGGCGGCATCGTCATCTGTGTACAATTCTTTCCAGTCTTGGACAGCAGCAGCCATATCCTTCGGTGCATATTCACGACCAGCTACATAATCAAAGGTTTTGTCATCAGGAGCAATCAAGCCAATTTTTGCCCCGCCTTCGATAGCCATGTTACAGATGGTCATACGTTCTTCCATTGATAGACTTTGGATGGCTTCCCCATAGAATTCCGCTCCGTAGCCGACACCAAAGTCTGTCCCGTACTTAGCAATGAGGGCCAAAATGATATCCTTCGCATAAACGCCCTTCGGCAACTGCCCAGTAATCTTTATGCCCATATTTTTCGGTTTATTTTGCCACAAGGTCTGAGTGGCGAAGACGTGTTCGACTTCACTCGTACCGATACCGAAAGACAGCGCTCCAAAAGCTCCATGTGTCGCTGTGTGTGAATCACCGCAGACAATGGTCTTGCCAGGCTGAGTCAATCCGGTTTCTGGACCGACCATGTGGACGATCCCTTGGCGATCACTTCCGTTATCACAAAGCTGAACGCCAAATTCTTCGCAGTTCTGTCTAAGTGTATCAATCTGTTTTTTTGCGACTAGGTCAGTAAAGTTATAGATATCGACCGTCGGTGTATTATGATCCATCGTAGCAAAGGTCCGCTCAGGATGGCGCAGTGTTCGCCCCGCTTCACGAATTCCCGCAAAGGCCTGTGGAGATGTCACCTCATGGATCAAATGCAAATCAATATAAAGCAATTGCGGGGCGCCTTCTTCGCCGTGGACGACGTGGCGATCCCATAGTTTGTCAAATAGTGTTTTTCCCATATTTTCCGCTCCTTATTCGTTAATAATTAGTTAGTCAGAGAACTCTTAGCTTTTTTCTTCTATATAAAGGGCTATACTGTTAGTTCCTGAAGGACGGCATCGGTAAATTCATCCGTAGAAGCTTGACCACCTAGGTCGTGTGTGAAAAGTCCCTTTGATAAGACTGTGTCACACGCCGCTTCAATTGCCTGAGCGGCCTGCTCTTCTTGGAAGGACTGGCGTAACATCATTGCTACGGATAAGATCATTGAGATCGGGTTTGCGATTCCTTTTCCTGCAATGTCTGGAGCCGAGCCGTGAATAGGTTCATAAAGAGATGGCCCACCATCACTATGGCTCGCACTTGGAAGCACTCCTAGCGAACCTGGTAGAACAGAAGCCTCGTCGCTCAAAATATCACCGAAGAGATTCTCAGTGACGATCACATCAAAAGCCTTGGGATTTTGAATCAGCTTCATTGCCGCAGAATCCACATATTGATGTTCTAACTGACAGTCTGGATAATCTTTCGCTACTTCTTCAGCGGTTGCTCGCCATAGTTTACTAGAAGCTAAAACATTCGCCTTATCAACGGAGGTCACTTTTTTACTGCGACCTTGAGCAATTTTGAATGCAGCGTGGAGAATCCGTTCAATCTCATTTTTGTGATATCGAGCAGTGTCGAAGGCCATTGTTTCATTTAACTCCCGCGGTTCGCCAAAGTAGATGCCGCTGCTTAGCTCTCTTACGATAATCAGATCGGTTCCTTCAATAATCTCCGGTTTTAAAGGAGAAAGGTGTCGTAGGGCGGAAGAGACGGAAACAGGGCGAATATTCGCAAATAGATTCAATGATTTTCTAAGTGCAAGCAAGCCTTTTTCTGGCGTGTCCGTCATTTTCTCCCATTTTGGCCCACCGATGGCACCTAATAGGATCGCATCGGCTCCCTGACAAGCAGCTAATGTCTCTTCAGGGAGTGAAGCACCGGCTTCATCAATTCCAGCCCCTCCAAAAGGAAATTTTTCTAGTTGGAATGTGCTGCTGCATGTTTTCTCTACAGCGTTTAAAACCTTTAAGCCGCTTTCCATAATCTCTGGCCCGATGCCGTCACCGGCTAATACAACAATTTTTTTATTCATGTGTCTGCTCCTATCCATATCTCATTTCTAATTGACTAGTGAATCAATAATTGGGTTAGTTTCTTTGTTTTAAGTGATTGCTCGCTTGTACGTAAGCTTTTGCTGATGCGTGCAGCACATCGAAATCGACACCAATGCCGCGAAACTCCTCTTTCGTTTCTCTATCCAAAAGGGTCACGCGAACTTCAGCCTGAGCATCCTCACCGCCGGTCAACGCCTGAATCTCATAGTCCGTCAACTCAGGATCTTGCTGAAACAGTTCATCGATGGTGTTATAAATCGCCTGAATGCTGCCTGAGCCAATTTGAGAGGCAACTTTTACTTCATCCTCTTCATCGATGATTGAGACGATAGCGCCTTGATAACCATTTGAGCTGTATTGAACCTGAACGTCTGTCAGCTTGTATTTCTCCGTTTCTTCTCTATATTGATCCGCAAGCAGTGCGATCAAATCTTTGTCAGTAATTTGCTTTTTCTTATCGGCTAAGGCTTTGAATCGTTTGAAGGCCTCTTTGCTGTCGGCATCATTTAATTCATAACCCAGCTCCTCCAGCTTCGCATTGAATGCATGGCGCCCTGATAATTTTCCAAGCGGCAGAGAATTTTGATTCACGCCGACAAGAGTCGGGGTAATAATTTCGTAGGTTTCGGGATTCTTCAATACGCCGTCTTGATGGATGCCTGATTCATGAGCGTAGGCATTGTCACCAATAATCGCTTTATTTTTTGGAACTGGAATGCCTGAAAGGCGTGAAACCAATTCGCTGGTTCGTTTTGTTTCATTTAATACAATAGAGGACTCGCATTGATAGAAGTCTTTACGAATGGCTAACGCCAAAGCGACCTCTTCTAATGCGGTATTGCCTGCTCGCTCACCGATGCCATTGATGGCACCCTCCACACGATTTGCCCCATTTTCGATCGCTGCCAGCGCATTTGCCGTCGCCATACCCAGATCATCGTGACAATGAGAGGAGAAGGTGATTTCTTGATCGCTGTGGATATTTTCAATCAATGATTTAAAGATCGCGCCATATTCCGTGGGATTTGAATAGCCAACGGTATCCGGTACATTGATGATCGTAGCGCCAGCATCAATAGCGGTTTGTACCGCTTCTAATAGGAAGCCTTTTTCTGTTCTCGAAGCATCTTCCGGAGAAAACTGTACTTTCTTAAACAAGCTTCGTGCATAGCTGACGTGCTCTTTAATAGAAGAAAGAACTTCTTCTCTCGACATTTTCAGCTTGTATTGCATGTGAACGTCACTTGTAGCTAAGAAAACGTGAATTTGAGGATCGACCGCGTCTTTTAATGCTTCATAGGCTCTATCGATATCTTTTTTCTGACAACGTGCCAATCCGGTCACAGTCATCGTCTTTACTTGACGGGCGATATTTTGTACTGCTTCAAAGTCGCCGGGGGAGGCGATGGGAAATCCCGCCTCGATGACATCAACCCCCCATTTTTCTAATTGAAGCGCGATTTGAATTTTTTCTTTCGTATTAAAATTTACTCCTGGTGTTTGTTCACCATCTCTTAATGTGGTGTCAAAAAATTGAATCTTTCTCATTTTTACTCCTCCTTCATTCAAAAACGGGTATAAAAAAAGCACTCCATCGGAAAAGAACCATTTTCTTCTCCGATGCAATGCGAATAGGGACTTTATGAAATATTTTTCAGAAAGTCCCAGCTATAATAATAAAGTTGCGTTGAAAGACCTATTTGATTTCATCATGGCAACCACCCGTTTATTGTCAGAATTTTTTAAAAATTGTTGTATACATCGTATAAAAAAAGAAAAGAAAAGTCAATACGATTATGAAAAAAAGATGAGAAATATTTTTAATAAATAGATAAGGGATTAAAAATTCATTTGATGAAATTCTAAAAGGGAAAACTTTGAGCAGTTTTTAACTAGCACGAACAACTGCTAGTTTCTACCATGAATATGTGAGAAAAACGGGCTTTGAACAAATATTTAAGGTGTTTTTATTAGAATAAAAAAATTTTAATAGGGAAATTGTTGGATTCACAAGTTTTCTTAGGTTTTTTTCAAAAAAGTAAAAAGATTATTAGAGCATATGTGTTGATTTATTAAAAACAAATGATTAAACTACTCGACATATTCAGAACTTCATAATTATTCTGAAAATTGAATCAAAAGGGGAAAAAGATATGAGGAACAAATTAGCTTACGGTATTATCGCGGTTTGCGGGCTCGCTTTGGCGGGGTGTTATGGCGGCAGCAGTGCTTCAACTGATGAGAGCAGGTCAAGCGCAAAAGCAAAAGACAACGGCACATTCAATTTAGTGGTTCAACAGGAAATGCCGACAGCCGACTTATCTGTAGCGACAGATACAATTAGTTTTACTGCACTTAATAATGTTTATGAAGGTATCTATCGTTTGGATAAGGACAATAAACCGCAGCCAGCAGGTGCTAGTGAAAAAGTTAAGGTTAGCGACGATGGTAAGACCTATACAGTGAAGTTAAGAGAAGATGCAAAATGGTCAAACGGTGATCCTGTAACAGCTAAAGATTATGTCTTTGGATGGCAACGTACAGTCAAACCAGAGACAGCCTCAGAATACGCGTATCTTTTCGAACCAGTGGAAAATGCGGCGGATATTTCTGCCGGTAAAAAAGCTCCTGAAGAACTAGGAATCAAAGCAGTGAATGATCATGAGTTAGAAATCAAGTTGGCCAAGCCTACACCGTATTTTGATTACCTATTGGCATTTCCATCCTTCTTTCCACAAAATCAAAAAGTGGTAGAAGCAAATGGAAAAGAGTATGCCACTAAGAGTGATAAATCTGTATACAATGGACCTTTCACATTAGAAGGCTTTGATGGTCCCGGAACAGATACTGAGTGGGAATATAAGAAAAATGATACTTACTGGGATAAAGACGAAGTGAAATTATCTAAAGTAAAAGTCAATGTAGTAAAAGAATCTTCTACATCCTTGAATTTATTCAAAGATGGCGAAGCAGACGATGTGATCCTATCTGGTGAGTTGGCACAACAAAATGCGAATGATCCAGCATACAAATCCTTCAAAGAAGCTCGTACCAGCTATCTTGAATACAATCAACGAAAAGAAGATTCACCATTTAGAAACGAGAACTTACGTAAAGCAATCTCTTACGCGATCAACCGGAAATCCTTAGTCAACCAAGTTTTAGGAGATGGATCAGTCGTTTCGACGGGGTTAGTCCCATCAGGTATGTCAAAAAATCCGAAAACAGATGAGGATTTTGCCAAAGAAGCAGGCAATTTAGCTCCTTACGATAAGGAAAAGGCGAAAGAGTATTGGGACAAAGCGAAGAAGGAATTGAAGATTGACAAGCTATCGTTTGAATTAATGGCTTCAGATACTGATTCCTCTAAGAAAGTCATTGAATATATGCAAAGTGCCTTGGAAGAAACACTACCAGGAATCACAGTGAAACCAACCCCTGTACCATTTTCAGTTCGTTTGGATCGTTCAAATGCTGGGGACTTTGATGTTTTACTAGGCGGCTGGGGTGCAGACTATGCGGACCCATCAAGCTTTACTGACTTGTTCGTAACAGGAAACTCATATAACCGCGGTCGCTGGAGCAATGAGGAATACGACAAGGCAGTTGAAGATTCAGGGAATAAAGATGCTAGCGATGAGGAAGCTCGTTGGGATGATTTACAAAAAGCCAATGAGATCATCTCTAAAGAATCTGGTGTCGCACCGCTTTATCAATTATCCGAAGCACATTTAGTTAACGAGAAGGTCAAAGGAATTGTTCACCATCCAGCTGGCGCTTCTTGGGACTACAAATGGACTTATGTAGAGGAATAATTAGACAAAAAAAGAAGTTGGAACGAACCTCGTTCCAACTTCCTTTTAAATCATTGTCAGCAATGCACAAATGATTGAAGAACCGATCAAAATGGCTGCAATGATCAACCAAAAAGAATATCGTCCCTGTCCAACATGGGAGAGAGGCTGAAATTCTGATTTTTTCTTTTGTTTTCTGCCAAACGCTTGATGCATCGAATGCTGAAAATGATCGAAGAAGCCTGAAGAAAAAATCCAAAGCAGGATGCCAACGATCAAAAAAGGCAATCCAGTTAAAAAAAATCGGTTAGATAGAATCAATAAAGAAAGCGACCCTTGAATAAGCGAGTAGATCACAATAAGCACAATCAAGCCGCTGCCGATTCCAATGGGAAATAATTTATTTTTCATACATACACTCCAATAATTGATGAGTAACACTCTTTTAATAAATATGATTCATACGTTCTTCCTACTCTAAACCAAAACAAAAGTAGAAGTCAAAATTTAAGAACGAATCATTAAAAGCTTTTTCTGAAATAGAACAGAATGATATACGAGCTAAAAACAACGCTCGTTTTTGCTAAAAAATGAATTAGGATGTCAGTTCCCCTTCCTGCTTTAGCAGATTAGTGGAATGATATACGTGATGAAAATAAAACTCATTTTTTGTAAAAAATGAATACATTAAAATGAATTAGGAGGCACCTCATGGGCAGTTATTTGAAATATTTTTTAAAGCGTGTCTTTTTCATGTTGATTACTTTATGGTTGATTGCCACCATCACATTTTTCTTGATGCAATTATTACCAGGGACACCTTATACCAATCAAGAACGATTGAGTCCTGAAACGATTGCGATGCTGAATAAGCAGGTGGGGCTAGACAAACCCGTTATCGTGCAGTACGGAATTTATCTATCCAACCTAGTACAAGGAAACTTTGGTATTTCTTTCCAATTCAAAAATCAAGCCGTTGCTGCTTTATTAGCAGGGCGCATCGGACCTTCCTTGCAATTAGGGTTGCAGGCAATCGTATTTGGTACTTTTGTCGGGATCATCTTAGGAACGATTTCCGCGATGAAACAAAACTCATGGGCAGATACGGCATCTACTTTAGTCGCGATTTTAGGTCGCTCGATTCCCAACTTTGTTTTTGCCGTTTTGCTACAATACATTTTTGCTATGAAATTACGTATCTTGCCGATCGCAAAATGGGAAGGGTTTGCTTACACCATATTACCGACATTGGCATTAGCGATGTCGCCTTTAGCTGATTCCGCTCGCTTTATTCGAACAGAAATGGTAGAGGTTCTTCATAGTGATTATGTGGAGCTTGCACGAGCTAAAGGATTGAGTAGATGGGAAATTGCCTTCAGACACGGATTGAGAAATAGTTTGATCCCCTTGATGACATTATTAGGACCATTAGCTGTTGCGTTAATGACAGGATCGTTAGTGGTCGAGAATATTTTCGCTATACCTGGTATCGGAGAGCAATTTGTAAAATCAATTATGACCAATGATTATCCAACGATCATGGCTGTAACGATTCTTTACTCGTTTATGCTAGTCTTTGTTATTCTGGTCGTCGATCTTCTTTATGGTTTAGTTGATCCGCGTATTCGTCTATCAGAAGGGAGTAAGAGCTAATGGAAATGAAATATCCTTCAATCGTTGATATTCCCGCTGATGAATTTCAACCCTTACAAAAAAATACCGAAAAGGAACGCGAAGAAATTGCGACACCTTCGTTGAATTTTCTACAAGACTCTTGGCGTCGCTTAAAGAAAAATAAGGCGGCAGTCATTTCAATGATCCTACTGGCTATAATTATTGTCGTCTCCATTGTGACAATCTTTGTTTCGCCACAAGACCCAAGCAAACAAAATGTTGATTATATTAATTTACCGCCTCGAGTTCCTGGTTTGAACATTGACGGCCTAAATGGAAAAACAATGGTGGCTGGTGAATTGGTTGATAAATATGCACAAGCAGATGTTCCTAATAACGTGAATTATCTGTTGGGAACGGATGGTTTGGGACGCGATGTGTTGAGTCGTTTATTTATGGGAACAAGAATTTCATTATTGATCGCTTTTATCGCAGCTTTATTCGATATCACGATCGGTGTTGCCTATGGTTTGATTTCTGGAATGCTAGGTGGAAAAGTCGATAATGCGATGCAGCGTTTCTTGGAGATTCTTTCTGGAATCCCCAATCTAGTAGTCATGATTTTAATGCTGGTTGTTTTTGAACCGGGGATTTTTTCAATTGTAGCAGCGATGGCTATTACGAACTGGATACCCATGGCCCGAATCGTTCGTGCCCAGACCCTCAAGCTGAAGGATCAAGAATACGTTCTAGCGGGGATGACCCTGGGCGAGTCGAAATGGAAGATTGCTTTCAAGCACATCATTCCGAATATCTCCAGCGTGATTATTATTCAAATGATGTTCAGCATTCCAACAGCTATTTTCTTTGAAGCCTTCCTAAGCTTTATTGGTCTAGGGTTAACACCGCCAGCCGCTTCACTAGGAACGTTGTTAAATGATGGCTATAAAACATTCCTGTATTTGCCATACTTGTTATGGATTCCAGCGGTTACTATTTCGCTGATCATGATCTGTTTCAATCTGTTAGCCGATGGTCTACGTGACGCATTCGATCCGAAAATGAAAGAGTGACAATCTATGGAAAAAATTTTAGAAGTGAAGAATTTGAATATTTCATTCGATACGTACGCCGGAAAGGTCCGTGCGATTCGTGGAGTGGATTTTGAGTTGAATAAAGGGGAGACCTTAGCGATCGTAGGAGAATCCGGCAGCGGAAAATCCGTTACTACCCGTACGATCATGCGCTTGCTTTCAAGTAACGCCAACATTGATGAGGGGCATATTTTATTTAAAGGGCAAGACATTGTTGATAAATCTGAAAAAGAAATGCAGAAAATTCGCGGACGTGAGATCGCAATGATCTTTCAGGATCCTATGACATCCCTAGATCCTACCATGACAATTGGTAAGCAAGTGGCAGAGTCTTTACGCAAGCACAAGAATGTTTCTAAAAATGAAAGCTTGAAAGCTGCTTTGGATTTATTGAACTTAGTTGGAATTCCAGACGCAGAAAAACGGTTGAAAAACTATCCCCATCAGTTTTCTGGGGGACAACGTCAACGGATTGTGATTGCCATTGCCTTAATCTGTAATCCTGAAATCCTGATTGCCGACGAACCGACAACAGCCCTTGATGTAACGATTCAGGCACAGATTTTAGAGCTGCTAAAAGAAATTCAAGAAAAAATCGAAACCTCAATTATTTTTATTACCCATGATCTGGGTGTAGTTGCCAACGTTGCCGACCGAGTAGCTGTCATGTATGCAGGGAAGATTGTGGAGGTTGGTACAGCGGAAGAGATTTTCTATAATCCGCAACATCCTTACACATGGGGATTGCTTGGGTCCATGCCAACACTAGAAAGCGAAAGTGACCGTTTGTATGCTATTCCGGGTTCTCCTCCAGATTTATTGGACCCGCCAACGGGCGATGCCTTTTACCCGCGTAATGAGTTCGCGTTGAAGATTGATGCAGAAATGGAGCCGCCGTTCTTTGAGCTTTCAGAGACGCATAAGGCTGCAACTTGGTTATTGGCTCCGCAAGCACCAGCAGTGACTCCTCCAGTCGAGATTCAACGGCGTTGGGATATTTTTCGCAAAAAGCAAAACCAATATTCCGCTTAATTTTTAGCGAGAAAATGGAGGATTAGGATGGAAAAGCGATTATTAGAAGTAAATAATTTAAAACAGTATTTTAATACCGGCAGCAAAAATGAAGTTCGTGCCGTTAATGATGTAAGCTTTTATATTAATGAAGGGGAGACCTTTGGATTAGTAGGTGAGTCTGGTAGTGGGAAATCTACCACGGGACGAACAATTATTCGTTTGAATCAACAAACGGATGGTGAAATTCTATTTGATGGGAAAGACGTAACGAAAATTCATGGGAAAGCGGATTTGACCGCCTTTCGCCGCGATGTACAAATGATTTTCCAAGATCCATACGCGTCGTTGAATCCACGGATGAAGGTTAAAGATATCATTGCTGAAGGAATTGACGTCAATAATTTAGCGAAAACGCCGAAGGAACGAGATAAAATAGTCAATGATTTATTAGAAACAGTCGGCTTGAATCCCAGTCACGGCACACGCTATCCCCACGAATTTTCTGGCGGTCAGCGTCAGCGAATTGGGATTGCCCGCGCGTTAGCTGTTCGTCCGCGCTTCATCATTTGTGACGAACCTATCTCTGCCTTAGACGTTTCGATCCAAGCTCAGGTCGTGAACTTACTACAGGATTTGCAAAAGGAACACAACTTGACATACTTGTTTATCGCCCATGATCTTTCAATGGTCAAACATATTAGTGATCGTATTGGAGTCATGAATAACGGCCATCTATTAGAAGTTGGAAGCAGTGATGAGATTTATCATTTTGGGGTGCATCCATATACTGAAAGCCTGTTATCAGCCATCCCGATGCCAGATCCTGATCATGAGCGTCAACGACGTCGAATAAAATATCAAACCGAACCTCACGACGGCAAAGCAAGAAATTTGCGTGAAATCGCACCTGGTCACTTCATTTATTCTTCTGAAGATGAAGTTGCATATTATAAAAAGAAGCTGCAGCATTTGAAAAATGAGAAAGCAGTGGCCGTATAAAAAGGAAAGTCAAAGCAGATGGTTAGCCTGCTTTGGCTTTTTTTAGCTTAGATTTTTTAAAGCACTCGCAATAGTTTTGATACCTAACCATGGAACACGACTTTTTATCGAGAAGATCGATTTTTAATAAGTCTTCCTATATATAGAAGATCGTCATCTTTTACTAGATAAAATAATTCTATTTATTTTAAAAAAATACATAAAGATTCCGTCTATCTGTTTCTCGCTAACGAAAATCTCCAAATAGTTATTTATTAAAGCTATTAATATGACTTTCAATGTAACTAATGAACAATGGAAGTCACTATCCAAAAGGTTTAAATAAATTAACATTAGTGAATACTTCATAAAGCCTATTTACTTCAAGGTTATTTTATGTGTAAAATATTTTTGTGAACGGTTACATAAGAATCATTACTACAAAGGAATCAAAAACAACGGACGGAGGATGAAACGAATGAAGGAAGCATTGTTAGGGCAGCGACAAATTTTTGGTATGTTGAGAAAGAGCTTGGAAAAACGCGTGACTCAGCGCTATGAACAAACAAAAAATGCGGCGGAGATCGTAGAGGCGGCAGTGGCTATTTTGGTTCGTGACGCACTTTCTGTGGGGGATTTTGCCTACCTGTTCCCAGAGCTGATTCGTGAGATTTTTCTGACTGCTGCACCTAATGATACCTTGCGTCGTCATTGCGCCTATTTCCGCGATTATTTTGTAGGTGAAGAAGAATGGCAGACGGTTATCCAACGTCTGTTCAAGAGCGAAGAAGAGTATCAAGAGCTGACTAAGCAAGCTCGTTCTTATAGAAAATTATTGATAAAGAGAGCCGCTGAGACCTTCGAGAAGACAGCGTTTCAATTTGATCTTGCGACGATTTTTAAAGATGGCAACGGGAAAAGATATACTTGGACATTACGTGATACGAAACAGGTCCCGACCGGACAAGAAAGAGAAACGGCGGAAATATTGGATATTTTGACGACCTTGACTATCTTCCAAGCGGGTGGCGTTCGTCGTTTTGCGGAATATGTGAAATTCAAGAGTGTAAAAACCTGTATTGATACGCAGCATGAAGCGAGTCAACCAGAACAAGAAGAACTGACCGAAATGGAATCATCGGATGAAAAATGTCCAGCTTCTGAGAAAAAAGAACAGCCTGCGCAGAACACGACATCAACTGAACCTTCGAATGAAAATAAAAAACGTAAGCTGAATTATCAGGAGCTCGCTGATCAAATCGATGCGAAGTACCCGCTGCCTTGGGAGCTGCCACCAAATGATTCAGCCGCAACGGCACATAAGCCCAAAAGCTTTGAAAGACGTCATGGCAAAACGCAAGAGGAAATTGATCAGGGACGAGAGAAAAGAAAATGGGAAAGGAAAGTCAAGAAACTATTGTCTGGAAGGAGATAGCGATGTGCTTTTTTGCCCATAGGGTTTATTCAGCGAGCCTTTAAAAAGCAAAAAAAACGAGCACATGCGTACTCGTTTTCACTTGTGGAATAGTTTAGTTTGCTAAATGAAAAATAGAAATCACTTAATATTGGTAAAGAAGGCAAGTTTATTTGCTCTATTTCAATTGAGCACGTCGTTTCAGGAGAACTAAACCTGCAAGGAAGAATACAATGATTCCCATAATCGTTAGTGAGTCAGTCCGACGTTCACCAGTTTTTGGGTATTCTTTTTGAGTAGTAGCTTGTGCATTATTCTTAACAACGCTAGTAGGATTCGTTGTGAGATTTTCAACGATTGGCTGCGTAGTTGTATCTATGTTTTGAATAGGTGCGCCGTTTTCGATAGGTGCATTTCCTGGTTGAGAGTCGTAAAGCCAACGAACAAGACCTGCAAATAGTCCATTTGCAGCACTTAATTGATCTTCAGCGCCACTAAGGTGATTCAAGATATGAAGCATTTCTTCATTTGAAAAATGTTGAATACCAGGATGAAGCACACGAAGATAATGTTGTAACTGATCTATATTTTTAGCTAATTCAACAGTAGTTTGAAAGTTATGGGGATTAAACACTAATGCTTTTTCAACTTCTGTCCAAGAAACTTCCTTATCTTTATAAATCATACGTAGAACTCGTACATAGCTACCTAGATCCATGCCAGTAATATCGAAGTTATAACGGTTGAATAGTTTAAAGGCATTGGTTAGTTCTTGATCGCTGTAGCCCTTAAGTTCATTTTGATCGATTCCGTAATCTGTCCCAGTTAAATTCTCACGGATTTTTTCAGCTGTCCACTCTTTATTAAGACTTTCTTCCAATGCTGCTGGGGATTCTGACGTTTTTGCAGCAGCTTTTTGAGGTGTGATGGTATCAACTTTCTTCTTTTCTATTTCAGACGTTTGTACTGTTTCATCCTGTTTTTTCTCAACAGTGGCTGTTTCAGTCGTTGGGGTATCTTTTGCTACTTCGCTTTTTTCTGTTTCTTCGGCAGCAGTGCTATTGGTTGCTGCAGCTTGTTTTGTAACTGTTTCTTCTGTAGAAGCTTGAGAAGTGGTAGTAGGGAGTTGATCACCGGTTCCTATTTCTGAAACTTGGTCAACGAATTGCTCTTGACTGGAACTTACGGTCTGGTCAGGGACACTATCGGAAGAATCTGCGAATGCAACAAAGGGGAAGTTTAATACCAACAAACTAAAAACAACCATTTTTTTCATCTAAATCACTCCTTAATATTTCTGTAACACAATTGTAACATAAGAAATATTTTTGTAAAGATATAAAATGAAAGAATCAAAAAAAGTTTTTTATGGGACAAAATACAAAAAAAGAATAATTCACCGTTTTTCTCTCTTTTCGCTCCAAAAAACCAGCCGCCTAAACCCTTGTTAAAGGATTTAAGCGGCTGGTTTGATTGAGTTACAATCCTATATTAAATGCGAAATCGTCTTTCTAAAAGAGTAAGACCTGAAAGAAAGAAGAATACAGTTCCAATGATTCTTCGTGAAAAAAACTTGATTTATCTGTTTTAAGATTTTCGTTTTGTGGGGTTAATTACGCTTGAGAGGCATTGCTTTGAACACGAGCAGGAATTGAACTTGGAGTTATTGGGGAAATAGATTCAGTCAATAAAATAATGTTTAGCATTTATTTAGAAAATTTTTTGAAAAACAAAAAAGTCACCACGTACATTCTTTTCTAAACTACCGAAGTAGCCAAGAATGCACTGGTAACGTGGGTTTGGCACCCAATGGGCCGTGAGGGGCTCGAACCCGCGACCCGCTGATTAAGAGTCAGCTGCTCTACCAACTGAGCTAACGGCCCAAACAAAGTACTTTCATATGTTAGCACTGGAAAAATAAAAAAGCAAGAACAAAACTAAAAAAATTTATCTAAAAAGCGCTTCAATTATCTAGTTTTCAAAACTATATTGTATAATTACCGTAATTTTGATAAACTATCGTTGAGAGGAGTGTGAAAAATGGAAGAAACGAAACTCAGAACTTGGGCAGAAGAATTGAAAGAAGTACGCTTGCCTAGGTGGGAAGAGTTACCTGAACTAGAATTATATATGGATCAAGTCATCACTCTTGTTGACCGCTACCTATCGCCGTTGATGGAAGATGAAAAGCATCAGCTCTTATCTAGTGCGATGGTCAACAACTATGTTAAACATAAATTAATACCACCACCTGTGAAAAAAAGATATAACCGCAACCATCTAGCGTATTTAATTGCGATCACTTTATTGAAACAAGTACTTGCGATTCCAGATATCAATGAACTGATTCGCATGCAGCTGGCGATTAATGAACCAAAAGATGCCTACAATAGTTTTTGCAAAGTGCAGGAGGAAGCATTGCTGCAAGTAGCAAAGATTGTTTTAGGTGAAGAGGTGAATTTGACTCGCAGCAGCAAAGATTTTTATTATTTAGCGATGGAAAGCGCTGTCGCGTCATTTACACAGAAGATGTTGGCTGAGAAGATTATTCAGTTGGATAAAGAGAAAGAAGGCGAAGTTGATGAGTGAGAAAATTGCAATCCTAGTTGACTCTGGGACGGATGTGCCAAAGGAAGTAATTGATAATGGGCCCTTTTTTATGGTTCCGTTACGGATTATTTTTAGTGATCGAGAATATAGAGATGGGATTGATATCAGCTCTGATACGATTTTCCCATTAATTAAAAAAGAATTGCCGACGACATCTTTACCCGATGGGGAACTGATTCATAAAGTCTTTGATGAAATTAAGTCTCAAGGATATACCCATGTAATAATTGTGACGATTTCTAGCGGTCTAAGCGGTACTTATAATGCGTTGAGAGTGCTGGGAGAGCATTATGAAGGGCTAACATTCCAATCAATTGATACCAAAAATGTGGGGATCGGCGCTGGTATTTTAGCGATTTACGCTGGCGACTTAGTTAAAGAAGGAAAATCATTTACGGAAATTATTACTGAAGTAGAAAGTAAAATTCCGAAGACTAAAATCTTTTTCAATGTGGATACGTTGGAATATTTGCAAAAAGGTGGACGAATTGGCTTAGTTTCCTCTTTACTAGGAAGCGCACTGAAATTGAAGCCAATCATTTCGTGCAATTCAGATGGTATTTACTACACGGTAGCGAAAGTACGCGGGCTGAATAAGAGCATCGACAAAACCATTCAACTAGTGAAGGAGCACGTAGGCAACCATAAGCGCTTCAACTTAGCGGTAACCCAGGCGGATGCTCTAGAAACGGCTGAAAAAATTCGCGAACGACTGCACGAGCTATTCCCAACAGCCGAAAATATTTATTTTGGGAAAGTCTCTCCGGCGTTATCCGTTCATACTGGCCCTGGCTCCTTAGGGGTTGTTTGCCAAGTGCTTGATTAAATGTCAACAGAATTCAAGAGAATAAAGTGAACGTATGTAGACGGCTCACAGGCTCTCAAAAAGAATGTATGCATAGAAAGAAGGAGATGAACTCAGTTTGTCTCTTTTTTCATTTTTTCTTAAGTAACAGTTGTAAAAAAACGTCGTCTGTTTGAAAAGGTGAAACAGTATTGAAATTATTGTATAATGGTAAGGCGTACATACAATCCTATGAAGGTATGAGGTGACTCTTAGTGAAAAAAATTCTAGTAGTTGACGATGAAAAACCGATTTCGGACATCGTGAAATTCAATTTAACCAAAGAAGGCTATGAAGTCTTTACTGCTTATGATGGTGAAGAAGCCTTAGAAAAAGTCGAAGAAGTAAACCCAGATTTAATTTTATTAGATTTGATGTTGCCTAAAAAAGACGGTTTAGAAGTGGCTCGTGAAGTACGCAAGACCCATGAAATGCCGATTATTATGGTTACGGCGAAAGATTCTGAGATTGATAAGGTCTTAGGGTTGGAATTAGGCGCGGATGATTATGTGACGAAACCGTTCTCTAATCGCGAATTAGTCGCTCGCGTAAAAGCAAATTTACGCCGTGGAGGCCAAACGCCTAAGGAAGAAGAACAGACAGCGCAAAGTGATTTGACGATCGGTGACTTAACGATCCATCCAGATGCTTACATGGTAACCAAACATGGAGATACAATCGAATTAACCCATCGCGAATTTGAATTGCTGCATTATTTAGCAAAACATATTGGTCAAGTGATGACGCGGGAGCATTTATTACAAACTGTTTGGGGCTATGATTATTTTGGCGATGTCCGAACAGTGGATGTAACGGTGCGACGTCTGCGTGAAAAAATCGAAGACAATCCTAGTCATCCAACCTATTTAGTAACAAGACGTGGCGTAGGTTATTATCTACGAAACCCTGAACAGGAGTAAGTATGGAAAAGAAAGTCCGTTTTTATCGATCGGTCAATTTCAAGATTGCCTTTTCATTTATTTTGATTTTGCTGATTTCGATTGAGATTATCGGTGCTTACTTTATTAGAGGACTTGAAAAATCAACCATCAATAGCTTTACCAAAGACATGAATCAGCGTGTGTCGTTGTTAAGCACGACTCTGGGAGCGACAATGGCAGAGGATAGCGACAACGAAGCAGATCAGCTGCAGCGTATTCTCGAAAATAATACCGCCGCTGACATTGGTGAAATGTGGGTAGTAGATGATAAAGGGATCGTTGTAGCTACCAATGATGTAGGTCAAAAAGATACGATCGTTGGTAAAAAGAACGAGTACAGTGATATTGATGATTTTTCAATGAAACAATATGTAACACTTGATGACAATAATAAGCGGGTATATATCAATGTCCAACCTATTCAGTCCCCGACCGGCGATTCGGCTGTGATCGGGGCTCTTTATGTTAAGAGTGACATTGAACAAAAATATACCGAAATCAGTAATACCGCTTTGATCTTCTTTACCGCTTCGTTGATTGCAGGATTGATTTCGATCGTTGTCGCATTACTTGTCGCGCGATCAATCACAAAACCGATCAAAGAGATGCAAAAGCAGGCAGTGCGAATCGCTCAGGGGGATTATTCTGAAAAAGTAGACGTTCAAGGACACGATGAATTGAGTCAGCTTGCGGAAACCTTCAACAAGCTGTCTGATCGAATCGAAGATGCTCAAGATACAATGGAGGCTGAACGGAATCGACTGGATAGCGTCTTAACGCATATGACAGATGGTGTTATAGCTACTGATCGACGTGGGAAAGTCATCACCATTAATGAGATGGCGCTCTCCTTATTAGATACGACGAATGAAGAGGCGATCGGTCAATCCATTCTCTCCTTGCTTGATTTAGAAGAGCAATATACTTTGAGAAAATTATTAGAAACACCAGAAGAAATTTTGATTACTCGCTCAAAACCAGATTCTGATGAAGGAAACATGACCTTACGATCTGATTTCGCTATGATTCGGCGAGAGTCAGGATTTATCAGTGGCTTGGTTGTCGTACTCCACGATGTTACAGAGCAAGAGAAAACCGCTGAGGAACGACGCCAGTTCGTATCCAATGTTTCTCATGAATTACGGACACCGTTAACCAGCGTTCGCAGTTATTTAGAAGCATTAGAAGAAGGTGCTTGGCAAGACAAAACAGTGGCACCAGAATTTATCCATGTGACGCTTGGGGAAACCGACCGTATGATTCGTATGATCAATGATTTATTGAATCTCTCACGTATGGATTCAGGCGCGCAGCAAATGGATCTTGAGCTGGTGAATTTCAATGAGCTGGTTGATTATATCCTGGATCGTTTCGATATGATGGTGAATAGCCAAGAGAAAAATTACCGCATCGTCCGTGAGTTCACCGAGCGCGATTTATGGGTGGAAATCGATACGGACAAGATTATGCAAGTAATTGACAATGTCATGAATAATGCAATCAAATATTCACCTGACGGCGGAAAAATCGAAGTTCACTTAATGGAAACACATAACAATGTGGTACTAAGTATTTCTGACGAAGGGTTGGGCATACCTAAGAAGGACCTAGAAAAAGTATTTGAACGTTTTTATCGCGTAGATAAAGCACGGGCGCGTCAACAAGGCGGTACAGGACTAGGTTTGGCCATCTCTAAAGAAGTGATGAAGGCCCATCAAGGTCAAATTTGGGTCGAAAGTGTTGAAGGTAAGGGATCTACATTTTATATTTCTTTACCTTATGAACCTTATGAGGAGGATATCTGGGAATGAAACTATCAGAAAGAATCATCCGTGTAGCACTTTTTGCTCTGATACTACTCAGCCTCGTCTTAACGTACGCTATATGGCTTAGCCCTACTTCTAAAACAGCAGATATTAATACAAGCAAACAGACAGTAAAGAACGACCAAAATTATGCGAAAGCCACCGATGCTTTTTTACCTATACGAGGTATTTGGGACTTGTCCGACGGGAAATTTCAAACGAGCAGTGAGAATTTATTAGCTACCACGCAAGCGCGTTTAACAGAGAGTACCTTTGGGCAGTTGCAGGAAATCGCTCAAGGCGAAGAAGAGATCAAAAACTATTATGGGTTAGACAGTGGCATCGAGCTGAACTATGAGGGCGGTTTTTCTTTAACTGAGTATATCAAGGTTTTTGATATGCCTATCAATTTGAACTCTTTGAAGGAAGCAGATAGTATTACCTTTTCAAAAATTCAAATCGATTTTTCAAAGAAGAAGATTCGTTTTTTGAATTACAGTAAGGACACTGTTTATGAAGCGACAATGTCAGGAGATTTTTCTGGTCTAGAAACCATCTATCAAAAAAATCAGGGAAAGTATCTACCAATGTCTGATGAAAATCCATTGGTTCCTCGTTTGCTGCGAACCAAGGAACGGGTTCGTTTAAAAAAATACAGTTACATTTTGACGACCCAATCTTATTCTCTCTTTAGAAATGCCTTCTTCCAAAATCCTGATCAAGCAAAAGGAGAGGAAGAAGAAAATGGGGCGCGATCATTTTCAAGCGGCCATGAGGAACTAATCATGGACGAACAAAAGCGCTTGGTAACATTTACGGGTGAACTGCCAGAAGACTTAGCAAAGGAAAGCATCTATAGTCAAAGCTTTAACTATGTGAGTCGGTTAGGGACAGCCGTCGGGAACTTACGCTATTTCGATCATCATGATGGACAAGTAAATTACCGGATTTTTGTGGAAGGATATCCGATCTTCAGCCAAACTTCGAAAGGGAAAATGAGCGTAAAGATAGAGCATCAACCTAATGCTGCCACTCCGCAAATTAAAATTGAAACGAGTGTGGATACGGTTCAGGTACCGATCCCTTCTGATGAAGAGGTTGAATTACCTAGTACCCTTGAAATTGAAAATAATTTAGCGGCGGTCGGGATAGATTTAACAAAAATACAAAGCTTTATTATTGGTTATACATGGCAAGATATCGATGGTGTAAATAAATTAGTAGCTTTAACTCCAGAATGGTTCGTCAAATATGACAACACTTGGTATCCTGCGAATCAGTTGATGCAAGGGAACCTAGAAATGGAGGCGAGCTAATTGGATTTTAGAAAAATTGAATGGATCTTTTTTCTCGTCTTTATCGGGTTGAATATTTTCCTTTTTAGTATTTATTGGAATAATCAGCATGAACAAAGCTTAGTCACAAATTCTAATCAAAGAGAAGACATCCTGCAGCGACTCGAAAATGATGATATCAGTGTTACGGATGAGGTAACGGATGATCATAAAGAGGGGTACTATTTAAGTGCCGAGCAAGATACGTTCGAGTCATTAGTGAATGGAGGCGCCGGTTCGACGATTTCAGGAATTTGGGATATTTCTGATAAGGTTTTAAGCAGTACGCCAACTGGAGACACAGATTTTGATTTAAAAAAAGCGACCAGCAGCTTCAGACGTCTTATGAAGGATAAACAATTCATTGTAGATGGCGAAGAATACACTTATCTGCCAGACATCTCTAAAAAGGACAATGAATTAGGAAAAATTGTAGGTGCACAGACCTATGAAGGGATTCCTTTTATTGATGAAACGTCTCGAGTGACGCTAGATATTGTTAAAAATGATGATCAGGAGCAGGTTTCGAAGTACACTCAGACGCGGTTAAAAGAGATTGAGCCGCTGCGTGAAAAGATGACACTTTATTCTGAAAAAGAAATTCTGAATACACTGTATATCAATAATAATATTCCTAGTAAATCAACGATTACGAACATCTATCTAGGGTATTTTCGAACCCTCGAAGTCCGAGAGAAGAATGTCTATGTCCCCGTCTGGTTTGTCAGAATAAAGACATCAGATAAGACGACGCAGATTGAGAAAGTCAATGCGTTGAATAATCAAGTGATTACAAACAATTTAGTTCCAAAGGTGGAAAATCCATAAAAAGGGTTGTATACTGAGGACAGTTTTAAAAGAGAGGACCAATTGCTCATGTTAGAGATGAATAATGCCTTCAATATCAGCATTTTAGCAAGCGGAAGTACTGGAAATTCATTGTATTTAGAAAGTCCGCAAAAAAGAATTCTGGTTGATGCTGGATTGAGTGGAAAAAAAATCACTTCGCTATTAGCAGAGGTCGATCGAAAACCTGAGGATCTAGATGCGATTTTAGTCACCCATGAACACCGCGACCATATTCACGGCGTCGGCGTTCTTGCACGAAAATATAAGCTGCCGGTGTATGCGAACGAGAAGACCTGGGAGGCAATGTCTCCTTTGATTGGAAAAGTAGACGTTGAGCAAAAGCACATTTTTGAAATGGGAAAGGTTTTAACTTTTGGGGATTTAGATATCGAAAGTTTTGGCGTTTCACATGATGCGGCGGCACCACAATTTTACCGCTTCTACAAAGATGGTCATTCATTTGTGATGCTGACGGATACTGGCTATGCGAGTGAACATGTCCGCGGAACGATTCGCGATGCAGATGCGTACTTAGTTGAAAGCAATCATGACTTAGAGATGTTGCGGATGGGGGCCTATCCTTGGAGCTTGAAGCAGCGAATTCTAGGTGACCGAGGACATTTATCCAATGATGATGGTGCCTTAGTCATGACGGATATTCTTGGCGATCGGACCAAACGGATTTATTTGGGACACTTGAGTAAGGAAAATAATATGAAAGAGTTGGCCCATATGACGATGGAGGAAACATTGACTCGTTATGATCTTGGGGTAAATCATCAATTTCAAATTTTTGATACCGATCCTGATAGTGCAACGGAATTATTCGCAATTTAAAAAATGGCAAGTCTGTCTTAGCAGGCTTGCCATTTTTTTGAGAAGACTCAACTGTACACGCTAAAGTGCTGATTGAGATGTCTAGGTTCGATGACTTCGTCAATTACTGCGATCGCGTAATCAGCCATGCTGATCTCGCTTTTTCCTTCATCGTTCTTTTGTAAATGGTCATCACTGATTTGATAATGACCGGTGCGTACACCGTTTGGCACAAAGTTTGCCGCTGGACTTATGTAGGTCCAATTCAACTGCTGAGCAGCTCTTAAATCCATAAATGCTTGATACATGTTATAAGCGGTTGGATAATAAACAGCTTTAGGATCAGAGACATCAATCATGCGGTGCTTCTCATCGATAAACAAAGAAGAGGCGCCGCCGACAACGATCAAGCGAGTATCCGTTCCTTGTAAAATAGTGCTGAGATGTTTTAGAGAAGTTTGATGAAGCTCCTCCTGACCGTTAGGTGGACGAAAAGCGTCAATCACTACATCAAAAAATGCGACATCCTTCTTAGTAAGCTCGAATAAGTCTTTCACTAAAATTGGAACCTTTACCTTTAGCTTTTCTGGATGCCTTACGATGGCAGTAACAGCTAGGTCACGACTCAACGCTTCGTTTAAAATTAAAGAACCTGCATTTCCGGTGGCACCGATAATGGCTATTTTCATTAAAAAACCTCCTTAGACTATGTGTTGCCTTTAGTCTAAGGAGGTTTTTATAAAATAGCAAAGAATTCGAATCATCCATTACGAGGATTGAAGGGCTAATTGAGTAAGAATCACTAAGAGATTCATGCCTACATGAGTAATCATAGATGTCCAAATACGTCCACTATAGCGATACATGCCGCAAAACAAGAAGCCCAATCCGGCGTATAGCAGGTAATGACCATCATTGTGGGCAAAGGCGAATAGCGCCGAACTCAACAGTGCAGGGAAGAAGAAACCAAATCGCTTTTCTAATGCGCCAAAGATGGCGCGACGGAAAACAAATTCCTCCATAATTGGTCCAGCGAACGTTGTCGCTAAAATAAAAATCATATTGTTCATAATCAATTGGACGATATTTTGCGTATTTTGTGAAGAAAGCGATTGTCCAAGGAAGCGTTGTTCAATTTGTAAGAGAACCATTTGCAAGAGTAATGATGCAGGAATGCCAACGATTCCTATCAAAAGAGTAATCAAAAAATTCTTTTGTTGTTTCTCCAGCTCGAATACACGTGATTTCAAACGATAAAATACCATTAATGCGGCACCGAGAAAGTAAGCCAGTGTCGTCAATTGGATGATCTGTGATGGATTTGCTTGAAAGACACGTAAAAAAGCAATGGGAGAAAACAGAACCAATCCGTAAGTAAAGATGGTTATAAAGCTATATTTTTTTTCGCTCATTGTTTTTCCTTTCTAAACAGTTATTGTTCCCAAGTATAACACATTTTGAGGAAAAACCTCCCAGATAAAAAATCAGAAAAAGGCAAACGAAGGACTTGCAAAAAGAAACAAAAATGGTATTATAAGAATTGTGAGTTAGCACTCTTAGTTATCGAGTGCTAACGATTTGAAAAATCATTACTAGTTGGAGGGATCTATTGTGTTAAAACCATTAGGTGATCGCGTCATTCTTGAAGTTACTCAAGAAGAAGAAAAAACAGTTGGAGGCCTAGTCTTAGCTTCTGCAGCAAAAGAGAAACCACAAACAGCGAAAGTTGTGGCTGTCGGTGAAGGCAATGTGCTGGAAAATGGTCAAAAAAGTCCAATGCCAGTAGCTGTTGGTGATATGGTAATGTTTGAAAAATATGCTGGTACAGAAGTGAAATATGAAGGCAGTGAATATTTAATTATCGCTGCAAAAGATATTATGGCAATCGTTGAATAAAAAATAATGAGGTGAAAGAATCATGGCAAAAGATATTAAATTTTCTGAAGATGCACGTGCAGCAATGCTTCGCGGTGTAGACAAATTAGCAGATACAGTAAAAGTAACATTAGGGCCAAAAGGACGTAATGTTGTTTTAGAGAAATCTTATGGTTCACCATTAATTACGAATGACGGTGTGACCATCGCAAAAGACATCGAATTAGATGATCATTTTGAAAACATGGGCGCAAAACTTGTTTCTGAAGTTGCTTCTAAAACAAACGATATCGCTGGTGATGGAACAACGACTGCAACAGTTCTTACACAAGCAATCGTTCGTGAAGGCTTGAAAAACGTTACTGCTGGTGCGAACCCAATGGGCATTCGTCGCGGGATTGAATTGGCTACAAAAGCGGCAGTTGAAGAACTACACAGCATTTCTAAAGAAGTAGATTCAAAAGATGCGATCGCACAAGTTGCGGCAGTTTCTTCAGGTAGTGAAGAAGTTGGTAAACTGATTGCTGAAGCAATGGAAAAAGTTGGCAACGACGGTGTTATTACTATTGAAGAATCAAAAGGGATCGATACAGAATTAGATGTCGTTGAAGGAATGCAATTTGATCGCGGCTACTTGTCTCAATACATGGTAACAGACAATGATAAGATGGAAGCTGCTTTAGAGAATCCATACATCTTGATTACTGACAAGAAAATTTCGAACATTCAAGATATCTTGCCATTGTTAGAACAAGTCCTACAACAATCTCGTTCATTATTAATCATCGCTGATGATGTAGATGGTGAAGCATTACCAACATTAGTATTAAACAAAATCCGTGGTACCTTTAACGTTGTTGCTGTTAAAGCACCTGGTTTTGGGGATCGCCGTAAAGCAATGCTTGAAGATATCGCCATTTTAACTGGTGCAACAGTGATCACAGAAGACCTAGGCTTAGATCTTAAAGAAGCAACAATCGAAAACTTAGGTACTGCTGGTAAAGTTGTCGTTGATAAAGACAATACAACAATTGTTGAAGGTGCTGGCGATAAAGCCGCTTTGACTGACCGTGTTGAAATGATCAAACGCCAAATTGGTGAAACAACTTCTGATTTTGATCGTGAAAAATTACAAGAACGCTTGGCTAAGCTTGCTGGCGGAGTAGCTGTAGTTAAAGTTGGTGCAGCTACTGAAACGGAATTGAAAGAATTGAAACTACGTATTGAAGACGCGTTGAACTCTACGCGTGCCGCTGTTGAAGAAGGCATCGTTTCTGGTGGTGGTACAGCCTTAGTAAACGTGATCAAGAAAGTGTCTGATTTAGATGCTGAAGGCGATGTAGCGACAGGGATCAAGATTGTTGTACGTGCTTTAGAAGAACCTGTTCGTCAAATTGCTGAAAATGCTGGTTTCGAAGGATCAGTAATCATTGATAAACTGAAAAATGCTGACCGTGGCACTGGATTCAACGCTGCTTCTGGCGAATATGTAAATATGATTGATGCGGGTATCGTTGACCCAACGAAGGTTACTCGTTCAGCTTTACAAAACGCAGCATCTGTTTCAGCATTATTATTAACTACTGAAGCCGTTGTTGCTGACAAACCAGTTGAAGGTGGCGCAGCAGCTGCTCCAGCAATGGACCCTTCAATGATGGGCGGCATGATGTAAGGTAGAAGTTCTTCTATAATTACTCGTTGCTTAAAAGACGAAGACCGTGACTTTTGTCACGGTCTTTTTGTGTTCACAAAAGAATGGAGAGCCGTTTCACAATCATAAATAGTATTTATAGATTGTATGTAAATAAACTATTGGAATTTATCAATCAAATTTCTTACAATGAGCGTAAGAAGGAAATATACTTCCTTGTTCATAAATTATCAAGAAAAAATCTAATGTAAATGAAGTAGCAGGTACGAAGGAAGAATAGAGTAAAAAATCCTTTGTTAATCATTTGACCGCACATGTGAATTTTGTTACATAACGAGAGCTTTTTGATGAGTAGGCGTTCATTTTGAAAGGAGAACCATATGTTAAGAAATTTATTTGATGAGATTCCATTAGCATCCGGAGCAAGTTTTAAGAATCGTTTGTTTATGTCGCCAATGACGACGCAATCGGCCTTTTATGATGGAGAGATCACACAGCAAATCATTGATTATTACGCGTTTCGCTCTGGGGATGCGGCGGCAGTTATTGTTGAAAGCTGCTTTGTGGAAGACAAAGGACGCGGATTTCCCGGCGCATTAGGTGTTGATACAGATAAAAAAGTTGCTGGTTTGACAGAATTGGCAACAGCTATTAAATCAAAGGGTTCAAAGGCGATCATGCAGATTTATCACGCTGGTCGGATGGCTTGGCCGGAGATCAATGGTGGCGCAACACCCATTTCTGCAAGTCCAGTCGCAGCTTTGCGTCCCAATGCTCCTGTCCCTCGTGAAATGACAGAGGAACAAATCTTAGAAATGATTACGATGTTTGGCGATGCCACACGCCGTGCAATCGAAGCTGGTTTTGACGGTGTGGAGATTCATGGAGCCAACACCTTCATTTTACAGCAATTCTTTTCTCCTCATTCAAATCGAAGAGAAGACCAATGGGGCGGCAGTCGTGAAAAACGGGCGAAATTCCCCTTAGAGGTCATGAAAGAAGTGCAACGAGTAGTAGAAGAACAAAAGGCAGAAAACTTTATCATCGGTTATCGCTTTTCACCAGAAGAGTTAGAAGAGCCGGGCATCCATTTTGAAGATACGATGTTTTTATTGAATACGCTTGCAGAGTTGCATCCAGATTATTTCCATTTTTCTATGGGTGCTTACACACGTCCATCTATCGTTGATTCCGACGATCCGGAACCGCTGATTACGAAATATTTAGCGCAACGCTCACCTGCGTTGGCACAGATTCCGATCATGGGTGTGGGGTCTATCCTCCAACGAGCAGACGCGGAAGATGCGTTGAAATTAGGCTATGATCTATTAGCAGTCGGCAAAGGCTTCCTGATTGAACCAAACTGGGTAAACATGATCAAAGACGGTGTAGAGGTTATCGATTATGCCCATGTAAATGCCCAAAGAAAATTATTAATTCCGACTCCTCTATGGGATTTCATGGCCTATATGGTTATTGATCCAGAAGAAGAGAAACGGAAACATGAACGATTGAAAGAACTACAAAAAGTGAAACTGACCTTCAAACCTGGTACTTATACGGTTGAGGCGAAAGGCCACAATAGCGAGCTTGCGATGAATGTGACCTTTTCAGAAGAACGGATTGAAAAAATCGAAGCAGATCAAAGCAATGAATCAGAAGGGTTATCCGATCAGGTGTTCATTCGCTTGCCACAACAAATCATAGACGGTCAAACACTGAATGTGGACGTAATCTCTGGAGCTTCTGCATCTAGCCAGGGATTGATTGACGGCGTGGCTGAAGCAGTAGAAATGGCTGGAGCTAGTTCAGAAGTGTTGAAGGCTCGACCAAAACCAACGGTTCAATGGTCCAAAGAGGTTGTAGAAGAAGAAGCAGACGTAGTAATTGTTGGTTCTGGGGCAGCAGGGATTTCTGCGGCGTTAAGAGCAGATCAGATGGGCTTAAAAACGATTCTGTTAGAAAAATTAAGCTTTGTTGGTGGAGCAATCTCTATCAGTGGCGGGAATCAAGTGGTTATGGGCTCCAAGCTGCAAGCGGCAGCAGGCGTTTGTGATGACACAGCGGAATGTATGATAGAAGATTTCTTAGCTAATGGTAGTGGCTTAAATGTCCCTGAGCTTTTATCCACTTTAGCTGAAAATGTTGGTGAAACGACTGATTGGGTTCACGAATATATGGGTGTCGAATACGATATGAAAAACGGGCTGCATACTTTAGCAGAATATCGTAAGAATCGTGAGTTGGCATATGAAGATGGTGGACATGGGTTTGCTGCTAGTGCTAGAAAGGCATTGGAAAGAAGCAATGTAACGATTTATCTGCAAACAAAAGCAGAACAATTGCTAACGGATGGCAACGGCAAAGTGACTGGCTTAACGGCTGTTGAAGATACTGGTAAGCGGCACAATATCCATGCGCCAGCAGTCATTCTTACAACTGGCGGCTATGGGAACAATCCGAACCTGTTGAGCTCTGAATTGAATAATATTCTCTTTTATGGGACCAAGTCCTCTACAGGTGATGGCATATTAATGACTACAACACCAGAGTTGAACGCGGCGACACGTATGATGGAGTATGGAAAGATTTACCCGAATGGTGTGGAAGTTTCCCAAGGATATGCAAAATCAACTATCGGCGGGAACATTGAAGTGTTGAAACGGAACGGATTGCTAGTAAATACTGCTGGAAAACGGGTAATCAATGAACGTGCCAGCAATAAGAAAATTCTAGAAGTGCTCTTACAGCAAGATCCGCAAATGTTATTCCTATTGATGGATGCTGAACGCTTCGAAATCTTTACTGAAGCCGTAGAAGAAGGCGGTATTACAAGAGAAGATTTGGAACGTTGGATCGAAAACGAAGAAGAGACCCCACAAATCTTCCGAGCGGACACGTTAACAGAGCTAGCTGAAAAAGCGGGAATGGAACATGATAGTCTAGTAGACACCGTGGCTCGATATAATGGCTGGGTGGAAAAACAAAAGGATGAAGATTTTGGTCGTCAATTGGAGTTTTTACAAGAAAAAGTTGGCGAAGGTCCTTATTATATGATTGAACAAAAACCGCGTTTTGCGACAACGATGGGTGGTCTAGTCGCAAACGGACAGTTACAGGTCTTGAATCGCAACGATCAAGCGATTGAAGGGCTTTACGCAGCAGGTGAATTAGTGGGCGGCGTAATGGGAAGCGACTCTCCGTCAGGGGCAAATAATGCTTGGGCATTGACTTCTGGTAAACTGGCCGCGGAAAGTGTTCAAAAAACAGTACAAGTAGAATATGTCATGCAGTAAAAAGTAATCCTGAGGCGGCTGTCTCAGGATTTTTTTCTTTTTTGTAAATTTTTTTTATTCCTTAAAAAAACGATCGATCGTTATGGTAAAATAGTCAATGTTAAGAATTAAAGTTAGTCATTTCGACTAAAATAAATAGAATAGGAGATTGTTGAATGAAATTAATTGAGACCCCATTAAATAGCAATGTTAACTTGGAAACACTATATCCTAATCTAACGAAATACTTTTTTGATAAGCGCCAAGCTGTGAAGCTTCTTAAATTATATGCGTATGATCGCACAAAAATCATTTATGCTGACCGATTTGATACGATTGATTTGCTATTGTTAAATCGCAAACGAAAGATCAGTCATCAAGAGGTCGACACAATCATTCACCGACTATTGAAGGTGGACCGTGAAGATGTAACCGTGAATGTAGGCTATAAAAAGCAAATCATGGAAGCTGGTTTGCGCCCTAAAGAAGCCTATAAGGACATCATAGCAATAGAGTACAAAGTACCAACAGAATAATTGATGAAAGAAAGACCGCGTGTCTTTCTTTTTTTATCAAATAAACGATCTATGATAAAAAATTCACGGATTAGCAGAGAGCAAAAGCTACTCCCTCAGAACTCTTGTGATATAATGAGAGAAATAGTTTAAACTACTAAAAACAAAATGAGGAGCATGACTATGAAAAAGTTGTACGAAGATGACAGTTTGACACTTCATACGGACCTTTATCAGATCAATATGATGAAAACTTATTGGGAGACAGGTCGAGCGGATCTTCATGCCGTCTTTGAGTGTTACTTCCGTAATATGCCGTTTGATAACGGTTATGTCATCTTTGCTGGATTAGAGCGTCTAGTTAAGTACTTGGAGAAACTATCATTCAGTGAGAGCGATCTAGCCTATCTGTCGGAGGTAGAGGAATATCCAGCAGATTTTATTAATTATTTGCGGGAATTCGAGTTTACTTGTACTGTTCGTTCTGCCATAGAAGGCGAACTGGTATTTAGTAACGAACCGATTATTCAAGTAGAAGGGCCTTTATTACAATGCCAGCTAGTTGAAACGGCACTTTTAAATATTGTGAACTTTCAAACCTTGATCGCGACCAAAGCCGCTCGAATCAAATCAGTTATCGGTGAAGACCCATTATTGGAATTCGGTACACGACGTGCGCAAGAATTAGACGCTGCACTCTGGGGTACACGAGCAGCTTATATTGGCGGTGCAGATGCTACCAGTAATGTACGAGCTGGAAAGATTTTCGGTATTCCAGATAGTGGAACGCATGCTCATTCATTGATTCAGTCCTATGGTAACGACTATGACGGGTTTAAGGCATATGCAGAAACACATCGAGACTGTGTCTTCTTAGTCGATACGTATGACACGATCAAATCAGGAGTGCCAAGCGCGATTAGAGTAGCACGGGAAATGGGCGATAAGATCAATTTCTTAGGTGTCCGAATCGATAGCGGGGATATGGCTTATATCTCAAAACGGGTGCGCCAACAATTAGATGAAGCGGGATTTCCTGATGCAAAAATTTATGCTTCAAATGATCTAGATGAAAGTACCATCTTAAACTTGAAGATGCAGCACGCGAAAATCGATGTTTGGGGTGTTGGTACAAAGTTAATTACAGCCTATGATCAACCAGCGTTAGGTGCAGTTTTCAAATTGGTTTCAATTGAAAATGAAAAGGGAGAAATGGTAGATACCATTAAACTTTCCAGTAATGCAGAAAAAGTAACGACGCCTGGGAAAAAACAGGTTTGGCGAATTACACGTAAATCTGATGGGAAATCAGAAGGTGACTATGTAACGCTATGGGACGAAGATCCACGAGAAGAAAAAGAAATCTATATGTTCCATCCAGTCTATCCGTATATCAATAAAACAGTGAAAAATTTTGAAGCACGTCCGGTTCTCAAAGATATCTTTGTAGATGGAAAACGAATCTATGAACTTCCTGATTTAGAAACGGTGAAGCAAACGGCGAAAGAAAGCCTTGATTCGTTATGGGAAGAATACAAACGTGACTTGAATCCGCAAAAATATCCAGTCGATCTTTCTACGGAGTGTTGGAATCATAAGAACAAAATTATGGACCAAGTACGTAAATCTGTGGTACAAACAGAACAAGAAGATTAAAGGAGTGGACGTTTTATGACGTTGCAAGAAGACATTATTAATGAATTAGGAACCAAGCCAACCATCGACCCGAAAGAAGAAATTCGTAAGAGCGTTGAATTCTTAAAAGCTTACTTAAAAAAATACCCATTTTTAAAAACATTTGTCTTAGGGATCAGCGGTGGGCAAGACTCTTCATTGGCCGGTCGTTTAGCACAACTTACGATGGAAGAAATGCGTCAAGAGACAGGCGATGAAAACTACAAGTTTATCGCTGTACGTTTGCCTTATGGCGCCCAAGCCGACGAAGCAGACGCGAAAAGAGCGCTAGCGTTTATTCAACCAGATGTTAGTCTAAGCGTGAATATCAAAGGAGCCGTTGATGCAGAAGTAGCCGCTTTAGAAGAAGCGGGTGTTTCCATCAGTGATTTCAACAAGGGCAATATCAAAGCGCGTCAACGAATGATTACTCAATATGGGATTGCTGGAGATAATCAAGGGGCGGTTATCGGAACGGATCATGCCGCTGAAAACATTACAGGCTTCTTTACAAAATTCGGTGATGGCGGGGCAGACATTTTACCGTTGTTCCGTTTGAATAAACGACAAGGAAAAATGTTGTTGAAAGAACTTGGAGCGGAGGAAGCCTTATATATGAAGGTGCCTACTGCCGACTTAGAAGACGGGAAACCTTTGATTGCGGACGAAGTAGCGTTGGGCGTGACTTATGATGATATCGATGATTATCTAGAAGGAAAAGAGATTGATTCAAAAGCGCAGGAAACCATTGAAAATTGGTGGAACAAGACCCAGCACAAACGTCATTTACCAATCACTATTTTTGATGACTTTTGGAAATAAACGATGACTAAGACCTAGTGGAGAACAAGCTTCACTAGGTTTTTTTGACTTATACAAAAAAATAGAGAGTAGAATCTTTCAAAGTGTCAAATTTTAAATAACTATCTGTTTAAGGGAGAGATGTATAGGTATTCTTTACTTTCCATAGTTTTCTCGCTAAAATATTTAGGTGTTCATGAATAGGAGAGAGCTATGCAAAAATTTCGAAAACTTCCATGGCGCCAATTTCTAAAGGGAATAGGTGTGCTTGGTTTGATTCTTGTTTCAAATCTTTTTTTTCAGCTGACTCAGAATGATTTCTCATTTGATTTAGCCTTTAAATTCGCCTTTTCTTGGCATACCGAAAAATTCTTTTTAGGTTGTTTTGTCTTACTGATTTTTTACGGATGGCTTAGTAGTTTTTTAGGTTCATTAAAAGCAGGCAGCATATTTTATACATTAGCAGTGATTGGTGTTGGAATAGCCAATTATCTGAAAATGAAGTATCGAATGGAACCCATTTATCCCGATGATCTTAAAATGATCACAGAATTTGGAATGATTCGGGATATGGTTGGAGTGCCAATATTCCTTCTATTTTTGTTGCTACTAACAGCCGGTGTAGTTTTAGTCATCTTCAGCATAAAGAAAAGTTTAAAGCTGAAGAAGAAAAAACAGTGGATTCGATTGGGATTTTTTCTTTTAACGAGTATGCTGCTGCTATATATCGGTGGGTTTAACCAACAAGGGAATTTATTGCGAAAGGCGTATAATAAAACCGCCTTATGGATTCCCTACAGTCAAAAAATGAATTACTATAATACAGGATTTATGGGCGGTTTCTTATACAATCTGCCAGTAGATGCGATGGAAAAGCCAGAGAATTATTCAGAAGCGGCTGTAAAAAAAGTTACGAAAACCTATGAAGCGAAGCAAAATGAAGAGGATACTGAAAAACCTAACATCGTTTATGTCATGAGTGAGAGCTTTTCTGATCCAGCGCGCTTAAAGGGCTTAGAAGTGTACGGAGGAGATCCATTACAGGATTATCGAGCAGTCGCAGACAAAACATATAGCGGACAAATGTTGTCGCAGAATTATGGGGGCGGGACCGCTAATATTGAGTTTGAGGCGTTGACCGGATTTTCTATGGAGCTCTTTAACGCGCAGATGACGACCCCCTATACAATGTTAGTTCCAGAATTTCAAATGTTTCCTTCATTAGTGAGTACCTTAAAAAAACGTGGCTATGAAACCACTGCGATTCATCCCTACAATACATCCATGTACAAGCGGAAGGACGTCTATCAAACGTTTGGCTTTGACCAATTCCTAGATGAAAGTACGATGAAACATACGGATAAGATCGAAAACAATCCTTACATTTCCGACGAAGCTGCTTACCGAGAAATTTTTGATCAATTGGAAAAAAAGAATAAACCGCAATTTTTACATCTGGTAACGATGCAGACGCATATGCCCTACGAAAATAAATACGATGAGCTGCCCTATGTCGTTCAAGGAGACAACAGTTTAGCAGTAAGAAGCTATCTGCAGGACATTGCGTATAGCAGCGAGGCATTGAAGGCCTTCTTAGAAAGATTGGATGAACTGCCTGAACGAACACTGGTTGTTTTTTGGGGCGATCATTTACCGGGCATTTACTCTGATGAAGTACAAGAAGAAAATCAAGGGCATTTATTGCACGAGACAGAATTCTTAATGTATGACAATCGCCATCAGCTAAATAATCAGCAGGTTACAACGAGTCCATTTTATTTTGCGGCGGATCTTTTTCAGCAGGGAAGAATTCAAATGACCGGGTTTCAAACCCTATTAGTCTCTTTACAAAAGGAGCTGCCGGCCTTTGAAAAGGGCATGTATTATCAAAGCGGGCAATGGTTCAAAGAAGCTCGTTTAAATAAGAAGCAAGAAAAGTTGTATCAAGACTATCAAATGATCCAGTATGATATCACTGCTGGCAAGCAGTATAGTTTAAAACAAAATTTTTTTGAGTAAAGAGCTAAAGGAGTAAGTATGGGATTTAAAAAGAAAGACAATCAAAGCTATTACAATCCTTTGCGTCGCGCTATCTTGAATCACCAGATGATCGAACCTGGCGATAAAGTGGCGATTGGCATGAGCGGTGGGAAGGATAGTACCACCTTACTTTATTTATTGGATCGAATTCGGAGACAAGGGCGTTTAGGTTTTGACTTTGAATTGATTCCAATTTCTCTTGATATGGGGTTTGATGGCTGTGATATCACCCCTATGAAGGAGTTTGTGGAAAGTTTGGGTTATTCACTAGAAATTGTGCCTACGAATATCGCAAAAGTTGTTTTTGATATCCGAGAAGAAAAATCACCTTGTTCCTTGTGCGCAAAGCTTCGCAGAGGGATTTTGTATAATCGAGCCAGTGAGTTAGGCTGTCAAAAAGTAGCATTAGGTCATCACGTTGATGATGCAATCGAAACATACTTTATGAACTTTTTGTTTCACGGACGAATGAACAGCTTTGAACCAAAAAGTTATCTGACCAAGACAAACGTGACCCTAATCCGGCCCATGATCTATCTTGAAGAAAAACAAATCATTCGACTTGTGAAACGTGAAGAATTACCAGTCATTTTTAATCCTTGTCCTGTGGATAAGAAAACAAAGCGTGAAGAAATAAAAAACTTGGTGACGAACCTTGCTAAAAACTACCCAGATATACGGGAAAAGTTTATAATGGGCATGGAACAAGGAACAGCTGAAGATTTTTGGACCAAAAGTCTCTAGTGGAAGCTCTTACAATCGATTATTTTAAAAGTAGTGATTGTATTCCCGCCTTTTCTCATGCTATAATTCGTTTTGTATTCATGAGGGAGTAACTAGCAGCGCAAGCTGTGGCAACGCCACCAGCAAGAAAAAAATATTTTTCTGGTGTTGTCTTAAATAGTGAGACTTATGTATGTGTCTTTTCGCATACACAAGTCTATTTTTTTTACTCCCGAAAGGAACACTATATTAAGGAGGATAAGAATGTCAGAGGAGAAAAAACAACAACTGATAAAGCCTTTTTATTCGGAAGAAAAAGAACAGGTTTTAGCAGAAGTTCAAACAACAGAAGAAGGGCTGACATCTGCAGAAGCAGAAAAACGCCTGAATGAATATGGTTTGAATGAACTAGAAGAGGGTGAAAAGAAAAGTATGCTCGCCCGCTTCTTGGAGCAATTCAAGGACTTAATGATCATTGTTTTACTATTTGCAGCAGTTATTTCCGCGGTCGTCTCACATGAGGTAGTCGACTCGATCATTATTCTAGCTGTTGTTATTATTAATGCCGTAATGGGTGTGGTACAAGAATCTAAGGCGGAACAAGCGATTGAAGCGTTGCGTGAAATGTCAACACCGAATGCAAATGTCTTACGGGATGGACACACAAGTTCAGTAAAATCAACAGATCTTGTTCCTGGGGATATAGTTATGTTGGAAGCCGGAGATGTGGTACCAGCAGATCTGCGTTTGATTGAGGTTGCCTCATTAAAGATTGAAGAAGCGGCCTTAACTGGTGAATCTGTCCCCGTTGAAAAAGAGCTCATCGTGATCGATGAAGGCGAAGTCGGCATTGGTGATCGTGTGAATATGGCTTACTCAAATAGTAACGTCACCTATGGTCGTGGTAAAGGTGTCGTTGTCAACACCGGAATGAATACCGAAGTAGGAAAAATCGCTGGAATGTTGGCACAAGCGGACGAAACTGAAACACCGCTTAAGAATAACTTGAATCAATTAGGTAAATTCTTGACGTTTGCAATTATTATCATTGCGGTAGTGATGTTTTTCGTAGGAACAGTCTTTAACAACACTTCATGGGTCGATATGCTATTGACGTCGATCTCATTAGCCGTTGCGGCGATCCCAGAAGGATTACCTGCGATCGTTACAATCATCCTTGCTTTAGGAACACAAGTAATGGCTAAACGTAATTCTGTCATTCGTAAATTACCAGCAGTTGAAACTTTGGGTTCAACAGATATTATCGCTTCAGATAAAACAGGGACGTTGACCTTGAATCAAATGACTGTTGAAAAATTATATGTTGATAATCATCAGTATGAAGCAAACGGCGAAGTTCCTAGTGACAGTATGGCGATGAAGGTCATGAACTATGCGAATGATACTAAAATCGCTCAAGATGGCAGTTTGATTGGTGATCCGACTGAAACGGCGCTTGTCCAATTTGGGTTGAATAATCATTTTGATGTTCGTGAAAAGGTAGCCGAGGAACCTCGTGTTGGTGAATTACCTTTCGACTCTGATCGTAAATTGATGAGTACTTTACACGAAGAAAAAGACGGAAAGATACTGGTGGCTGTTAAAGGAGCACCGGATGTTTTATTGGATCGTGCAACACAAATTCTGTTAAATGGTCAAGTTGTACCAATGACGGACAAGGAAAAACAAGATATTTTAGCCAATAATAAAGACATGGCGCAGCAAGCTTTGCGTGTCTTAGGAATGGCTTACAAGTATGTTGATCAAATTCCTGTTGAACTGGAATCTGAAATCATTGAAAATGATCTGATTTTTGCTGGGCTAGTCGGCATGATCGACCCAGAACGTGCGGAAGCAGCTGAAGCTGTACGTGTAGCGAAAGAAGCTGGGGTCCGCCCAATCATGATCACAGGGGACCACAAAGATACAGCGGAAGCTATTGCTGCTCGTTTAGGGATCATTGAAAAAGGCGATGACGACTCCGTACTGACGGGTGCTCAACTAAATGAAATGACTGATGAAGAGTTTGCTCAAAAAGTTGAACATTATTCCGTTTATGCCCGTGTTTCTCCGGAGCATAAAGTTCGAATCGTCAAAGCGTGGCAAAAAGAAGGAAAAGTCGTTGCCATGACCGGTGATGGTGTCAATGATGCTCCTGCCTTGAAACAGGCAGATATTGGTATCGGTATGGGAATCACAGGGACAGAAGTTTCTAAGGGTGCTTCTGATATGGTCCTTGCGGATGATAACTTTGCCACAATCGTAGTCGCTGTTGAAGAAGGACGAAAGGTCTTCTCAAATATCCAAAAAGCAGTTCAATATTTATTGGCTGCCAACTTGGGTGAAGTGTTGACCTTGTTTATCGCTACATTGCTTGGTTGGGACACCTTGTTACCTATCCACTTGTTATGGATCAACTTGGTAACTGACACATTCCCAGCAATTGCTTTAGGTATGGAACCAGCTGAAAAAGATTTGATGCAGCACAAACCTCGTGGCCGCAGTTCGAACCTGTTCTCAGGCGGGGTCTTCTCTAGTATTATCTATCAAGGAATCTTAGAAGCCGCTACTGTATTGTTTGTTTACTGGTCCGCAATTCAATGGCCCGTTCATACCAGCTATGGAGAGATTCATTCAGATGCGTTGACAATGGCCTTTGCTACGTTAGGTCTGATGCAGCTATTCCACGCTTTTAACGTGAAATCAGTTCATCAATCCTTATTTAAAGTAGGACCTTTCCGCAACAAGAGCTTCAACTGGGCGATCTTACTTTCCTTTGTATTGATGATGGTGATCATCGTCGTTCCTGGATTGAATGATATCTTCCGAGTAGCTCATCTTGATCTTTATCAATGGGGCATCGTCATCGGTGCATCCTTTGCGATTATTCCAATCGTTGAAATCGTAAAAGCTTTCCAACGAGGAGCACAAAAAGATAAGTAAAAAAGAAACCTTCGCATTTCGATCAATTAACCGAGATGCGAAGGTTTTTTATTTGATTAAGGCATACATCTGCATGTCTTTGATTTCACCGTTTTTGACGGCATTCTTTCTTAACGTTCCCTCAAATTGAAAACCGCTTTTTTCTAATACGCGACAAGAGCCTCTGTTTGTTGAAAAGGGTTCGGCGAAAATACGCATGATGTCCGTTTGATTAAATACATGATCTGCCAGCTGTTTCACAGCTTCCGTAGCAATTCCTTTGCCCCAGTACTCTTCTGCTAAATAATAGCCCATCTCAGCCGTTTGACGATGGATGTTCTCACATCGAAAAGCACCAATACTGCCGATGGCTTTGTTTTCATCGTTAATTATCGCAAATGCAAAAGTTTTGGTTGAGTCAGCCGCTAGCATGTCTTGAATAAATGCTTGTGCGTCTTTCTCAGTGTAAGGATAAGGAAGGCCATCGTGTAAGTTGTCTTGAATTTTCTTATTGCTTAACATTCCCGCTAAATCTTTCGCATCCTCTAGCCGCCATTTTCGAATGATCTTATCCATAAACATGCCTCCTAAGAAATAATTGTTCCTTTAACGGTATCATCATTTAAAGTAAAAATGAAGTCATTTCTTAATATTTTCTAGGCAGCTTTGCATCTTGATCGAAAATCGGTAAAATGAAAGTATCAAAAGATAGAAAGTAGGAAGAAATGAATGCGACCTAATACAGGGTTTTACGCTAGAGAAATTAATGAAATTGTCCAAAATACAGAAAAAATGGGAGAACGTCTACACCCAAGCTATGAGGAAATACGTACGGCTTTAGATGAAAAGAAAATAGCTGATTTTGATCAAGAACGTTTATCTGAAATCCACGAACTTTTTAAAGAAGGAACACAATTTTACCAATTAAATTTAGAAAAAATAGGTCTGCTGAAAGCACCAGCAAAAGTGATGGGAAATCATAAAAGCTTCGAAAAAGCCTATATTCAATATGTCGCTGGCTGCCAAGAAATGACAGACAGCCTATTACCGGAAGTAAATGAGGAAGCCTTTAATGCAGCTGAAAAAAAACAAGATGCTGCAACGGATACGATCTACAAAACAATTCAAAAAATCACGAATTTGTTATTGAAATAGGTAACAAGTCAAAATTCAAATAGAACAAAGGTTTTCTAATTTTTTTATAACGTTATTTTAAATACAAATAGGGAAAGATCAGGTATGATTAATTCATAACCAATAACAACCTTTTCTTTTTCATTGCATTTAGGTAATACTCCTTTAGCACCGATTTGCCGATCGGTGCTTTTTTTGTCATTCCAACTTTTCACAGTTTGTTAAAGTATGAGTGGAATTATTTTTTTTAAGGAGTCTTGGAACAAGAAGTTTAGTTGGATGATATGCGTGACGAAGTAAAACTCATTTTTGCGGTCTTCAAAAATGAATTCTTTAAAAAGAGATAGCTGCGAGTTCTGCTTTTAGCAGTTTATCTGATGTGAATGATAATCATTGAGTTTTTAAGACTATAAGAATTTGTGTAGTTTAGCAGAATCGTATGCGAAACGAAAATCAGAATCATTTTTGTGGTCCTCGAAAAATGATTTCATCGAAAAGAGTTAGCTGTCAGTCCAACTTTTCACAGTTTATAAAAGTATGAGTGGGATTATTTTTTTAAGGAGTCTTGGAACAAGAAGTTTAGTTGGATGATAGGCGTGACGAAGCAAAACTCATTTTTGCGGTCTTCAAAAATGAATCCTTTAAAATGAGTTAGCTGCGAGTTCTGCTTTTAGCAGTTTATCTGATGTGAAGATAATCATTGAGTCAGTAAGAATGCTTGTCTGCTGATGTACGTAGCGAATATTTTACTAGATAATCGAAACGATTTTATTCATTAAATAAAAAGAAGGCTGACCACTAAGTGAAACTCACTTTGGTCAGCCTTTTTTAAAATATTAATTCTCAATATTTCTTACATAGTTTTCGAAGTAATCATTTAGGTCGTTCTTGACTTTTTGATACTCCTCTTCAGTATACTCTTTCTCTTCTAACCGCCCTTTAAAATTAGGCAGATCCAGATCTTTTTTTAATCGTTCAATCACTGCTTCTTTGTCCATAATCATTTCCTTTCTACCCGAAATACACACAAACAGCTTCCGGAGCAAAAACATCCTTTTGAATCATTGTCAATAAACCGTTCTCTTTATCGCGACGGTAAAGAGTAAGATTGTCGCTGTTCTGATTTGCTGCGACAACATAAGCACCATCTGGGCTCAAAGCAAAATCTCTAGGGAAATCACCTTCAGTAGAAATGATTTGGATAGTCTCAACGCTTAAGCCATCCTCTGCGATTGCGAAGGCTGCAATAGAGTTGTGACCACGATTTGATGCGTATAAGAACCGTCCATCATTAGAAACACGAATAGCTGCTCCACCATTTTCACCATCAAAATCTTGTGGTAAGGTGGAAACTTTTTGTTTTTGAGTAAAGCTGCCGTCAGTTTCATCGTAGGACAAGACACTAACACTGCTGTCCAATTCACCAAAAAGATAGGCAATAGCTTTATTAGGATGGAATACCAAATGACGCGGTCCCGTTCCAGGCTCCGCAACGTAAACAGCAACTTCTTCAACCTCACCAGCTTCAGTAACATCATACGTATAGACACGGTCAGTACCTAGATCACACACAGCTAGACGTTGATCCGGTGTCAAATCTGTGTAGTGGGTATGCGCCTTGTCTTGATTTTTATGAGGGCCTGTTGGTTCCTTATGGAAAAGAGACGCTGCTGCTTCAAGTGAACCGTCAGGTTGAATTTTATATGTGTTCAATGCACCTTTATGGTAATTTGCGCCGTATACTAATTGACGGGCTTCGTCTACCGCAACATAGCAAGGTGCAGCGCCTTCTTCTGTGGCTGCATTCAAAAATTTATTTTGAGAATCATAACTGGAAAGTCCGCCTTTTCCCTCGCGACTGGTCACAGAATATAGGGTCTGCTGCTTACTCTTCGTAAGGTAGGTAGGGCTGGTTTCTTCTGTTACTAATGTTAAGTTGTTTAATGTCTCCTTCGCAGTATCTAACTCAATTTGATAAATACCTTGACTAATGCGTCGTGTGTATGTGCCTAAAGTAATCGTGTGAATCATTAAAAAACCTCCTTCATTCTATGTCCATTTTAGCAAGTTTATTCCCACTTGGATAGCGCTAACTTTGTGATATAATTGAAAAATAAACAAGAAAAGAGCGTGACATATGACAGTGACAGAAATTACTCAAATTGGAAAACATGCGATTAACGATGAAAACATTCTAGTTCTTTTTGGTGAGAGCATCACGCCAGACTTGTTGGATGTTTCGATCGTTCAAAAGAAAATTAATGAAGAATTGGTTGAGCTAAAAAAAGGCGGACAACTTATTTTTGGCGATCAAAGCTATCAAATAAATGGGGTAGGACCATTAGCGAATGAAAATCTAAATGAAATTGGACATGCGACTGTTTTCTTTCAAGAAGAAGTTGGCGCGATTCCAAACGGGATATATGTTACCCCGGAAAAGCTTCCTAAATTGGAAGTCGGAATGAAAATCAGTTATCAGTAGGAGCGTGAGTGAGTGGATAAAAAGAAATTAACGCAGAAGACCTCTTGGTTTTGGAAATGGTTCTTAAACAGTCAAGTGGTTGTGGCACTGATCATCGTATTGTTGCTGCTGTTGATTGCGTTGGTCTTTACAAAAGTATCCTATCTGTTTGAGCCTGTTGGACAATTTTTTGCTATCGTAGGCTTGCCGATGGTAATTGCGGGGATTCTTTATTATTTAATGAATCCAGTTGTCAATTTTTTAGAGAGAAAGGGCATCAAGCGAACGATAGGGATCGTGTTACTATTTATTGCCGTTGTGGCATTAATCATTTGGGGGATTGTGGTTATTATTCCTCAGATTCGGGAACAAGTGGGCTCAATGATGAGAAGCTTGCCAGGATATTTTGATACGATTAGTGACAAGATAAGTGAGATCTTCAAAGATCCAGCCTTCCAGCCATTTCAGCAGCATATTGATAATAGTCTGCAGAAAATATTGGAATCCTTAACAGAGACTGCTCAAAATATTTCTCGTGTGACGCTACAGGGCTTAGGAAGCGTTGTGTCGACTCTTGCAACCGTGGTGATTGCGTTGATCACCGCGCCGATCATCTTGTTTTTCCTATTAAAGGATGGCGATCAGTTAGCACCATATATCCTTAAGTTTCTACCGACAAAGACACGCAAACCAACACTGAGAGTGATGACTGAAATGAATTCCCAGTTGGCTTCGTATATTCGCGGACAGTTGACTGTGGCTTTCGCAGTGGCGGTAATGTTCATTATTGGATTCTCTTTAGTAGGAATGAATTATGCTATCACATTAGGAATCTTAGCAGGATTTTTGAATTTGATTCCGTATTTGGGTTCGTTTTTGGCCATGGTACCAGTCGTGTTCATTGCGATTGTTACTGGTCCGATTATGTTGATTAAAGTGATTATTGTTTTTGCGATTGAGCAAACAATCGAAGGTCGAATCGTTTCACCATTGGTCTTGGGGAATCAATTAGAAATTCATCCAGTAACAATCATGTTTGTATTGTTAACAGCTGGGAAAATCTTTGGTATCGCTGGTGTGATCTTAGGGATTCCCTTTTACGCCGTGGCGAAGGTTATCGCTATTCATGTATTTGAATGGTACAAAGGAGTTTCAAACCTTTATGAGGACGAAGAAAAAAATCCTGTCGACGAGTAATCGACAGGATTTTTTGTGTTTCAAAGCATGGGTTTGCTAAAATTGAGCAGCCAATGCTTTGGCTTTTTCTTTAGCCGCTTCCATAATTTCAGGTGCTCTCGATGGATCATAGTCTGCACCTTCAATATAAATGGAATCAAATTCAGAGATACCGATAAAATTCAAAATTCCTTTAACGTATTGTGCAGAGAAATCTTGACCGTTATATGTACCGCCACTTGATTGTATGTGAAGAGCTTTTTTATCTGTAATCAATCCGGTTGGACCTTCTGCCGTATATTTGAAGGTTTTACCTGCGACGTTGATTGTGTCAAACCATGCTTTTAATCTTGTTGGAATATTTAGATTCCATAAAGCATTGGCGATGACGATTTTTTCACTAGCTAAAAATTGATCAGTAAATTCATTGAAAACACGAACTTTTTCTTGTTGAACGTTACTTAATTCTGTAAAATCAGCACCTTTTTGCAGCGATTTCCAAGCCGATAGCAGGTCGCCGTCAATTTCGGGGATATCTGTATAATACAAATCTAACATGGTGAAAACATCTTCAGGATGACTTTCTTGATGGGCCTTAATGAAAGTGTCCAAAACAGTTACAGTTTGTGAGTCTTCTGCGGCTAACGGATGCGCATTCACTACTAAAACATTTGCCAAAACTAGCACTCCTTAAATTTAATTACAAACGAATCGTACACAATATATCTAAAACAGACAATTTATTTGCTCAATGCAAACATTAAAAACATTTTTTGTTAACTTGCTAGATATTGTTTATACGCAGAAGTTCCACCAATCACATTTACTACTTGGTAGCCTTCATTTCTTAAAAATTGCGCCATCGTTTTTGAACGACCACCAAATTGAGTGAACAGGTAATACGTTTTACCTTTGTCAAGTTGGCTTAAACGATTAGGCAATTGGGTTAGCGGAATACGGGTGACATTTGATCCTTCTGATAGCTCAAAGGAATCATTTAAATCAGGGTCTCTCAAGTCCAAAACATCCAAGGGTTCTTTCGCGGCAAGCATCATAAATTCTTTTGTTGTTACTGAGTAATTCATTTTTCTCAACAGCCTTTTCTTTCTTAAGATTGATTTCAACTCTAATATATTTATTGTCTTATTACAAGTGTTATCATAGTCATTTTACTGGAATTTGATGAAAAGTAAAGAAAACATTCAAAAAATTTTTATTTAGAGAAAATATTGATAAGCATTTTTCTTGCATTCATAGAAAATCATTTATTCTTTGGTAGAAGAACAGTGAAAAATTTTCCCAGAGTTTAAAATTATTTATAAAATGATATTGCTTGCGCGAAACCGATCGCATCGTTAAAATGGTAGTGACGGAGGGAAGAGAATAATGGGAAATTTTCATTTAGGGAAACTTAATTTAAAAACGATCGCTATTCGAGTACGAGATCGTGACGGATTGATTCACTTCTATCGTGATATTATTGGCTTACATTTATTGCGGGAAGAAAATGAATTGGCAATTCTAGGATATAAAGATCCAGCCAGCGAATTGCTTTGGTTGGAAGAAAGCCCACGGGCAGATGAACATCGTGGAGAAATAAAAAAGATGCACCGCTTTTCACTAGTTGTGCCTAATGTAGAAGAATTAGCGAACGTTTATTATCGAGCAGAAAAAGAAAACTATCCAGTCAAATCTGCCTTGCAGGCGGATGATGAAAAGGGCTTGCTCTTTGAAGACCCTGAAGGAAATGAGATTGAAATTTTCTATGCTCCTAGCAAGGAACGTTCAACTTCGGAACCGATCGAAATCGATTTTACCGAATTGTTAACCAAGGCTACAAAGCGGGAAAAAATTCATGGTGCTTATTTTGACAAGGTTCACTTAAATGTGAGTGACTTGAAGAAGCAGCAATCATTCTTAGAAGATATTCTGGGATTGAAGGTGCATGATGAGAGCGATGAAGCCTCTCTTTTGAACAGGGGCGATTTTAATGTAGGGTTAACAGCAGCTACTGGTGGGACAATTGATTTACCAACAGACAAAGTTTTAGGTTTAGATTTCCTACAATTTAAAGTCTCGAAGGAGACATTGTCAGAACTGCGTCAGCACTTGGCTGAAGAACAGTTAGACTATTTTTGTGATAAGAAAAAATCACTGATTACCCTTTACGATGCAGCAGGCATCGAATGGTGGTTCGTATTGAAATAATAAAAGCCGCGAGAAATCGCGGTTTTTTTCTATATATGGCTGCTGGCTAAAAATAAAATCTTTTTTTAATTGTCCGAAGCTTTCAAATTTTATTTTATGCTATACTTTTTTGGGTAATATTTTTAAGGAGGACGGTCATGTATCCTGAAACACGTCATTTAATTGAAGAAAAAATGAGAGACGGTGTTTTTCCTGGTGCAGTCCTTCGTTTTATCGAAGGCGAGCAAGAGGAAGAAGAAGTCTACGGATTTGCACAAATCGAACCAACAAAGCTTGCCATGCAGGAAGATTTTCTTTTTGATGTCGCCTCTTTAACAAAAGTGGTCTGTACGACGACGGTGATGCTAAAGCTCAAAGAAGAAGGGAAAGTCTCTTGGGACCAATCGCTGCACGAACTATTACCAGAATTTCAAAATGAAACGATTACCATTCGACATTTGCTGACCCATACATCGAATATCCAGACCTATATACCGAATCGTGACCAGTTGGATGCGCAAGAACTACGTGGGGCCTATCTAACTCTTCAACCAGGGGACAAACTTGGAGAAGTGGTTCAATATACAGATGCGGGAACGATTTTGCTAGGCTTTTTGATTGAAGAGCTTTATCAAAAAGACGTTATCGAAGTATTCAAGGAGGAAGTTTTACAGCCGCTTGGTCTGTTAGAGAGTATCTTTTTGCCACAGTCGTTAGAGGATAAAATCGTTCCGACAGAAAAGCTTCCTAACGGGACAATTTTGAAAGGCGTAACGCATGATCCAAAAGCTCGAGTCTTGGCTGAGCATGCCGGCAATGCAGGTCTTTTTACGAATGTGAAAGATTTAAGTAAATTTGCAAAAATGTATTTGAATCTTGGACGTGTTAGCGATATTATTTATTTGCATGACAAGACAATTTTAGCTTTACTTAACGATCAGACACCAAACAAAAAAGGAAAACGTTCAATTGGGTGGGACTTGAAATTCAGTCCATTGGATCAAACACCATTACTTTTTCATACAGGGTATACAGGGACTTTTTTGATGCTGGACATCATAAAAAAATCTGCCTTCATTTTTCTATCCAACCGTGTACACTTAGAAGATCATCGAGAAAGCTATATTACTCACCGCGATGAGATTTTGAACTGCTACTTAAATGAGCGGATGAAAAACTATCAAAAGTAATGAGAAAAGAGAACCCAATCGAATGATATTGGACTAGGTGAGTAGTATTAGACTTGAAAATAAATCGAATAAAAAGGAGCAAGAATCATGGAACCATTATTTTTAAAACCAGTTTTTCAAGAAAAAATTTGGGGCGGTAATCAATTACACACCGTTTTTGGCTTTGATATTCCTAACGATAAAATTGGAGAAGATTGGGCGATCAGCGGACATCCTCATGGCGTTAGTATTGTAGAAAATGGCCCATATAAAGGCTGGAAGATTAGTGATCTTTGGAGCGAACATCGTGAATTATTCGGAAACGCTGAAGGGGATGTCTTTCCATTGTTGACGAAAATTTTAGATGCGGAGGATGATTTATCGGTCCAAGTTCATCCTGATGACAGCTATGGGTTAGAACATGAAGGTGAATTAGGAAAGACAGAATGCTGGTACATTATTAATGCAAAACCAGGTTCGGAAATTGTCTACGGACACAACGCAACCACACGTGAAGAGTTGGCAGCAATGATCAAAGAAGAACGTTGGGATGATTTATTGCGCCGTGTCCCTGTTAAACAAGGAGATTTCTTCTACGTACCAAGCGGAACGATCCATGCGATCGGTAAAGGAATCATGATTTTAGAAACGCAACAAAGTTCGGATACAACTTATCGTGTTTATGACTACGATCGCAAAGATGATCAAGGGAATACCCGTGAGTTACACATCCAACAATCTATTGATGTCACAACAGTTCCTGCAATTAGTCCTGAACTAGAGGTTTCTGAAAGTAAAAAAGGAACCTCATCAGTGATCACTTACCTAAAAACAGATTTCTTTAACGTTTATGAATGGGATGTTATTGGTGAGCTTTCTCTTAAAAAAGAGGGCGACTATACACTAGTAACCGTTGTTGAAGGCTATGGAAACTTGATCGTTGACGGTCAAAGCTATGAAATGAAGCCTGGAACAAGCTGTATTCTACCAGCTCAAATCACAGAATGGAAAGTTGAAGGCGAGATGAAGATAATCGCATCAACGCCAGGAACGAAATAAAGAAAAAAATGACCATCAGCGAGAAGCTGATGGTCATTTTTTATGGTAATTCTGGAAGTATGACGTCTTCGCCATATTTATTTTTTAATGCGGTGTGGAGTAAACGCACAGCTAAAGATTTATTACGGGCTAAGATCGGTCCGTGGAAATAAGAGCCATAAACATTTTTGTAAATGACGCCTTCTCCTTGATCTTCGCCGTTATTGCCATTTCCTTTGACAATCGTGCCTAGAGGTCGTTCGCCTTCTCCTAAAAATGTCCGTCCGTTATGGTTTTCAAATCCGTAATAGGTCTCACCGAACTCTTCATTGTGGATCTCAATATCACCGATAAAGCGGTGGTTGTCTTGGCTTAATGTGTAATGATCCAGGGCCCCGATCCCATCGATTTTTTCACCATTTGCACCAATGTAATAGTGTCCTAATAATTGATAGCCTCCGCAAATCGATAGGATGACCCCATCGTTTTCGATGTACTTGATTAAATCTTCTTTTTTATCCTGAATATCTTTGGATACGATCACCTGCTCATAATCTTGACCGCCGCCAATAAAAACAAAATCATACTTATCAGGATCGAAGTCTTGATAAATACTTACGATTTCTGAGTGAAGCTCGATGCCCATTTGTTTCGCGTAATAATTCAAGGTTAGAAGGTTTCCGTTATCACCATAGGTATTTAATAAATTTCCGTATAAATGTGCTAAGTTCAATTCATAGTTAGCCACGATCCATACCTCCATCAATGTAGCCTTTTTGGGCTAATTCTTTACGTAATTGTAAGACGGCAGTGTAGGTCGCTAGGATATACACGTGTTCCGTCGGCAATAGTTTGATCTTTTCGATGACATCCGTCAAGCTTTCTGTCTCGGTCAATTTATCCTCAGGAATGCCTGCGACTTTTAAGCGAAGAGCCATGTCAGTATGACGGTCGCCTCCAGCAATCACTGCGGGAATGTCCATCTCAGCAAATGCTTCATGATTGCCGTCCCAGATCCAACTAATATCAATTCCGTCAGCATAGTTGGCGTTCAAAAGCGATACTAATGAGAAAGGATACGGTGCTAAACCAATCATATCAATAACTTGATTCAGACCCACAGGATTTTTTACCAAGACCAGTGTACATTTTTTACCCTCGATCTCAAATTCTTCTTGCCGTCCGAAGACTTTTTCATCATATCCGAGACCACGTTTGATTTTTTCTTTTGACACACCGTAATATTCAGCTACAGCAGTTGCGGCGAGGGCATTATAGACATTGTACATACCACCGACTTCGATTTTATAATCCTGCCCGTCAATGATAAATTCTGAAGATTTATTATCCATTGCCTTCATCTCAGTCAATTTGTAATCTAATTCTGGTCGATGAAACCCGCAGTTTGGACAATAATATTTTCCAAGATTGGCATAGGTAATCATTTTATATTTTAAAATGTGCTGACATTTCGGACAAAGCAACCCATCTGTATTATAGTGCGCATCTTGATCCTTATCAGGCAGATGATCAAAGCCATAATATTTTCTTGGATTAACTGTTTCCAATGAATTAAAGATGGGAGAGTCCCCATTGCACAAAATCGGCGCATTCGGTGATTTTGCAGCACCATCCACGATTAATTTATACGTTGTATAGATTTCACCGTAGCGATCCATCTGATCACGGAAAATATTTGTGAATAAGAACAGTTCAGGCTTGATGTATTCTGTCACCTTGCTCAAACTGGCCTCATCGATTTCTAAAACAGCGATTTTCTTTCCGCCTTTTTTTCCCTTCGCGTTTAAGAAGGTAGAAACGATCCCTTGAACCATATTAGCCCCCGTTGGATTCGTCAGTACGTAATCAAATTCCTGCTTCAAAATATTTACTGTTAAAGCGGTCGTCAACGTTTTTCCATTGGTTCCCGTAACAACGACGACTTTATAGTCTTTGACTAATGTATCTAAAATTTTCGGATCCATCTTTAAAGCAAGCTGACCCGGATAACTGGATCCTCCTTTAAAGAACGTTTTTAATACCCATTGGGCGGTCTTGCCGGCCGAGATTGCCAGTTGACTTCGTAACCCCATTACACATCCTCCATGTCTGTAACAAATTTAATTCATCTTATCATATTTGAAAAAAAAGTTTAAATAGCTTTCCTTTTTCTTAATGATTACAGCAGTATCCTTCTTGAAAGATATTTTGTTTATCATTCATTTGCTTCATCAAAGTGTAGAATACCACATACAAAAAAAGGCTGGAGCAAGTTTTTGCTCCTAGCCAATAATAATCTTTTCTTCTGGAAATTCATAGCCTAAGTCTTGTGTTTCTTTCGGAACGAATAGCATCAATGTATACAGCATACCCACACGACCAATGAACATTAAAATAGCGATCATGATCTTGCCTGTGTTGGAAAGATCATCGGTGATCCCTAAGGAGAGGCCCGTCGTTCCAAATGCTGAAGTAACCTCTACTATGATTGAGATAAGCGAGTGATCTTCTGTTGCGGTCAAAAATAGGATACTAAAGAGACACATGCCTGCAGAGAGCATAAAGACCACCACCGATTTCCGAACATCCTCCTGCGCGATTTTCCGCCCGAAGATATTAATATCATTTTCATTTTTTAAGAAGGAATAGAGGTACAATCCAATAATTGCAATTGTCGTCGTCCGAATTCCTCCACCGACAGAACTTGGTGAACAGCCAATAAACATCAATAAGGAGAAAATGATCAATGTCGTATTTTGGAAGAGATTCAGATCGTGAATCTGTAGGCCGGCGTTACGTGTGGTCATCGAGTAGAAGGAAGAGTTCAACCACTGATCAAATAAATTCATATTGGAGAAGTTGTGGTCTTTTTCCAGCAGCCAAATGGCTACAGTTCCTCCGATAAACAGCACGAAGAATGCCAGTAACGCAATTTTTGAAAATAGACTAAAACGAAACGGAATCCGTGACTTAGATTTTTTATGATAAATCCATCCATGAAAATCCATCAAGACTGGGAAGCCGATGCCGCCGATAAAAATTAATACCATAATCGTTACGATAAAGAACACGTCATGAGAAAAAGGGATAATCGATTCGCCGGTGACATCAAAGCCAGAGTTTGTCACTGCCGAAATCGCCTGATAAAAGCCAAAGAAGATGGCTTCTGAGAGTTTATGATAGTATCCAGCCAAATAGAAATAAATAGAGAAGATCGTTCCGAATATAACCTCGATTGCTAGCAGCATCGTAAAAGTAATACGAATTAAATTGACGATGCCGCTGAGTCGAGGCTGGTTCATATCCGTCATAATCAGCTGTCGCTGTTTTAAGGTGATTCGACGCTTAGAAACAATAAAAAAGAAGGTAGTGATCATCATGATTCCTAATCCGCCGATATGGAATAAAACCTCCAGCATAAGGATGCCAGCGTCATTGAAGACCGAGTTAATATCAAAGGTCGTTAACCCTGTGACCGATATGGTTGAAATCGCCATGAAAAGCATATCCAAAAAAGACACGTGAGAACCGGGTTCACGAAAAAAAGGCAAGCTAAATAAAATCAATGAAAGAACTGTCATGGCCAAATAATAGAAGACAATGATCTGAATCGAAGAAAAACGATTATTGATTTTTTTCCAACTCTTTTTGAGAAAACTTATTCGTCGATCAAACTTCATGGGGCACTCCTTAAATCATCTATTCGAAATTTTAACAATAGAGACAGTATAGCATGCTTCAATAAAAAAAACTCCCACCGATTTGGCAGGAGTAAGGAAGGTGTTCATGTCTGTTAATTATCTTGTGCAGTTGCAGCGATGTCAATTTCACGAATAGTGACCTCTTGAGGCATATCATAAATAAATTTGACGCTTTCAGCTACGTGGACAGGGTTAAGTGTGATACCGCCCATGCCTTCTTTCCAAGCTTGATAGTCAGTTAAAGCCCCTTGATCGGTGACATGGGTTAATAATTCTGTTTCAGCAGCGCCTGGAGCAACTAATGAAACACGGACATTGTCACCAGATAATTCTTCTCGAATCGTTTCGCTCAAACCATGAACGCCAAATTTTGAAGCAACATAGGCCGCGTGATTAGTGAAAGTTTTCTTTCCGGCAAGTGAAGACATATTAATGACCGTTCCGTGTTTGCGCTCTTTCATACCAGGTAGAACGATCTGCATCCCATTTAACACACCCATTACGTTCGTGTTCATCATGGTTTGCCATTCTTTAGGATCTTGAGTCAAGACATTTCCTAACAACATGACCCCAGCATTATTGACTAGAAGATCGACAGGTCCAAAAGCTGCTTCGGCTTTTTTGATGCTTGCTTCAAAGACTTGGTAGTCAGTAACATCAACCCGTTCAACCATGACGTTGTCAAAATTTAACGGTAGAGCCTCGATTTTTTCAGTCCGACGACCGAGTAAAAGCAGTGGGTTACCTGCCTGATTAAAAAGTTTAGCGATTTCTGCACCAAAGCCAGAACTTGCACCTGTAATGACGATTAAAGATTTTTCCATTAAAATTGCCTTCTTTCAAAATTATGATAGACTTACTCTACTACTTGGAGTTAACTCCAGGTCAAGAAGGAAGTATGGAAAATGAAAAAATTTTTGATTGGTGATATTACTAAAATGTATGGGATCTCTCAGGATACCCTAAGATACTATGATAAAGCAGGGTTATTACCTTTTGTAAAGAAGAATAATGCTGGTCGTAGAGAATTTACTGAAGACGATCTGGGCTATATAGAAGTAATCGACTGTTTGAAACGCTCAGGAATTCCTGTTAAGGAAATCGCGAAATTCATGGACTGGTGTGTAGAAGGCGACGAGACATTGCCACAGCGGTATGCATTTATGATCGAGCAAGAAGCAGCATTGGAGAAAAAAATCTATGATTTACAAACACAGCTTGATTTTTTACGCTGGAAAAAATGGTACTATCAAACCGCCAATGAAGCAGGAACGGAAGAAGTTTTCTTCAAAGAGGGGACCCGGCAAGTTGATGGCAAGTGGCATCAAAAATATTTAGCATCAAAAAATCCTGGATCCGTTTAAGATCCAGGATTTTTACTAAGAGATCAATACACCAATGGCTAGGAAGGCGAGGATCAAAACAATAATCGTGATTAATAGCTTGGTAACAAACTTGATCCACTTATCAAACCCAACGTTGACTACAGATAGAGAAACAAGAATCAACCCCGTTGGTGCTACCAATCCAATCAAGCCTTGGCCCCAATTGTAGGCATCTACAATCAATGCACGATCAATTCCGACAACATCCGCTAAAGGCGCCATGATCGGCATTGATAATACGGCTAGCCCAGAGGAAGACTGGATGAAGAAGCCTAAGATAATGTAAACAAGAAACATAAACCAAATGAAGATAACGTTGTTCATGCCACTAATTGCGTTGCTAAAGAAATTCATGATTGTATCGCTGATGAAGCTATTTTCCATCACGATACCGACAGAACGTGCCAAACCGACGATTAAAGCAACACCAAGAAGATCAGCCGCACCTGTAACAAAACTGTCGATGAATTTTTTCTCCCCTAAGCCGGAGACAAAAGCTAAGACATAGGTTACCGCTAAAAAGACTACAGCGATCTCAGTAAAATACCAACCTAACTGCTGGACACCATAGATCATAACTACAAAACCTAGGGCAAAAACGATCAATGAAAATTTTTGACGTCTGGTAAAATCAGCGTTTTTTTCACGATCCTGTCCACCTAAAAAGCGTTCGCGATCACTCACTGCCTGTTCAGCGACTAAAGAAGCTGCGGGGTTCAAGCGTACTTTTTCGGCATAACGAATCGTGTAGAGAATCGAAATACCGACAGCGGCGATCCACATCAAAATACGTAAGGGCATGCCATCAGTAAAGCTGATCCCCGCGGCATTCGATGCAATAACCGTGGAGAATGGATTAATGGTGGAGCTCATTGTCCCGATGGCCGTCCCTAAGTAGATCGTGGCGACAGCCGTTAAGGTATCATAACCTGCTAATAAGAAGATCGGAATCAAGATTGGATAAAAAGCGATGGTTTCTTCCGCTAGTCCAAAAGTTGTTCCACCAATTGCGATTAACGTAGTGACGATTACGATCAGCCATTTTTGTTTTCCTTTGAGCTTCTCTGAAAGGCGCATCATGCCAGCATCCATTGCTCCGGTGGCATTGACGATGCCGATGACGCCGCCCAAAATTAGAATAAAGATCATGATATCGACGCTTTCAGTAATCCCTTGAACTTGAGAACGTAAAAACTGAGTGATGGTTCCTGTTATCCCACGTTTTGGTTTTTTGATTTGCTCGTAAGAATTTGGAATTGCTGCAGGCCGGTAGATTGTTCCGTCGCGAAACTTGTCGACTTTGATATGAATATCATATTTGTCTAATGTTTTTTGCGTTGCTGGCTCCATGACTGTTTTGTCTTGTGCATTGGTGATGGCGAATTGGTCTTTTCCGCTGTCATAGGTCAGGGTACTGTATTTTCCAGAAGGGATGAAAAAGGTTAGTGCCTGAACCATAATCAATACAATGATGATGACTGTGTACGCGGAAGGAAAACTGCGCCGTTTCTTTTTGTCCGATTGTTCCATGAAAAAGCCTCCTATAGTTTGTATTAATAAAAAATAATTACTATTAAAAAGTATAGCACTGAAGGCTTATAATCCTAAAAAGATCGCCTGTGACTTTCTGGAAAATCAGCAAGGATTCTTCTAAGAGATTACTTAATGAAAATTATTACTGTAAATAATCCAGCTTTTCCGCTATAATACGATAGGAACAAAAGGGAAAGGTGACATGAAATGGCCCAGCTTTTTTTTAAATACGGTGCAATGAATAGCGGGAAGACGATCGAGATATTGAAAGTCGCCCATAATTATGAAGAACAAAATAAACCGGTAGTACTGATGACCAGTGGCTTAGATACACGCGAAGGGGTGGGGAACATCTCTAGTCGGATCGGCTTAAGTCGCCCAGCAGTACCGATTTTTTCTGAAACCAATATTTTTGAATTCATCAAAAGTCTCGATTACAAACCTTATTGTGTCTTGATTGATGAATCTCAATTTTTATCAAAAGAACATGTCCTGCAATTGGCACAAGTCGTGGATGATTTAGATGTCCCGGTTATGGCCTTTGGCTTGAAAAATGATTTTCGTAATGAGATGTTCGAAGGATCGAAATATTTACTGCTGTATGCGGATAAATTAGAAGAATTAAAAACGATTTGTTGGTTTTGTCATAAAAAGGCAACGATGAATCTGCATTATATTGATGGTCGCCCAGTTTACGAAGGCGATCAGGTCCAAATTGGGGGCAATGAAGCCTATTACCCAGTTTGCCGCAAACATTATTTACATCCAGAAATTAAGGAGGAGAACTAATCCATGTACGATCAACTGCAAGCAATTGAAGATCGTTATGAAGAGCTAGGTGAATTATTGAGTGACCCAGAAGTCATCAGTGATACCCAGCGTTTCATGCAGCTTTCAAAAGAAGAAGCCAATACGCGCGATACAGTAGAAACTTACCGCCGCTATAAAAAAGTGGTGGAGGGAATCAGTGATGCTGAGGAGTTACTAGGTGAGAACTTAGATGCTGAAATGGCTGAGATGGCAAAAGAAGAGCTGTCAGACTTAAAAAAAGAAAAAGAAGTTTTAGAAGATGAGATCAAGATTCTGCTATTACCAAAAGACCCGAACGATGATAAAAATATCATTATGGAAATTCGCGGAGCCGCTGGTGGTGACGAAGCAGCGTTATTTGCTGGGGATCTTTTCAACATGTATCAGAAGTATGCTGAAAGCCAAGGCTGGAAAACAGAGGTCATGGAGGCCAATGTAACTGGAATCGGCGGGTACAAGGAAGTCATCATGATGATTACAGGCGACAGCGTCTTTTCAAAACTGAAATACGAAAGCGGCGCGCATCGTGTGCAACGTGTTCCATCAACGGAATCTCAAGGACGTATTCATACATCGACTGCGACTGTCGTGGTGATGCCGGAAGCAGAGGAAGTTGAAATTGATATCGCCGATAAGGATATTCGGACAGATATTTATCACGCATCAGGTGCTGGTGGACAGCACGTCAATAAGACAGCGTCGGCCGTTCGTTTAACCCATATTCCAACGGGGATCGTTGTCGCTATGCAGGATGAACGTTCTCAAATCAAAAACCGAGAAAAAGCAATGAAGATTTTACGTGCTCGTGTCTATGATAAGATTCAACAAGAAGCACAAAGTGAATATGATGCAAGCCGTAAATCAGCTGTCGGTACTGGAGATCGTTCCGAACGTATCCGTACGTATAACTTTCCACAAAATCGTGTGACGGATCATCGTATCGGCCTAACCATTCAAAAATTAGATCAGATCCTAGCAGGTAAGCTGGATGAGATTATTGATGCCTTAATTATGTATGATCAAACCACGAAGCTGGAAGAGATGCAAAATGGCTAAAACTTATGTAGAAGTCCTGTCAGGGGCTTCTTCTTTTTTAGAAGCTTCTGGCAAAGAGGGCTATGCGATCGAATACCTATTTTTAGCCCGCAAAAATTGGAATAAAACACAATGGCTGCTTCACATGCGGGAGGAAATCTCCTCTTCGGATGAAGCAATGATAAAAAAAGATTTAGCCAGACTGATGGAGAACATTCCTCCTCAGTACTTGCTGGGCTATGAATATTTTTTTGATCATCGTTTTAAAGTCACCAAAGATACATTGATTCCACGACCAGAGACAGAAGAACTGGTGGCTTTGTGCTTATCCATGAATAACGATCGTGAGTCTAAAAACGTTATTGACATTGGGACAGGTACGGGAGCAATTGCAATAAGTTTAAAGTTGGCGCGTCCAATGTGGCAGGTAACCGCTGTTGATATATCCGCAGCTGCGCTAAAAGTAGCAAAAGAAAATGCGGAGACGCTGCAGGCAGTTATTGATTTTAAGAAAAGTGATGTTTTATCGGGAACTTCTGAAAAATACGATGTCATTATCAGCAATCCTCCTTACATCAGTCAAGACGAGTGGGATTTAATGGATGAAAGTGTACGAACTTATGAACCCAAAACGGCGCTTTTTGCTGAGAAGGATGGGCTAGCTATTTACCAAAAGATCGCTTTGGAAAGTCGTGATCATCTAAAAATAGATGGCATGATTTTTTTAGAGATTGGGTTTCGTCAAGGAATAGCGGTAAAGGAAATTTTTCAAACGGCCTTCCCCGAAAAAAAGGTAAGTATTCACCAAGATATGTCTGGAAATGATCGTATGGTCGTGATTGCGTAAAATTATTTTTATCAAACAAAATAATAAAAGAACATTGAATTGACGGGATTTACGAGCGAAAAAAAGTTATCAACATGGTTATGCACACTTGACAACTTGATTATCCACACCTCGGGGATAAGTAGAAAAAGAAAGTATTTAAATAAGGAAAGTTAGAAAAAGGAGCTGTGGAGAAGCTGTGGAAACGAAAATATTTCAATCAGATCAAATAGAGGAAGCGGCAGCGTTATTGCGCAATGGAGAGTTGGTGGCTTTCCCGACAGAGACGGTCTATGGACTCGGTGCTAATGCGCTTCTAGCCGAATCGGTGAAGCAAGTATTTGCAGTTAAGGGGCGTCCTAGTGATAATCCATTAATTGTTCATGTGGCGAACTTTTCGATGACAGAAGAGTTTGTTGAGAGCTATCACCCGTTAACTGAAACAATCATCAAACATTTTTGGCCAGGACCATTAACCTTGATTTTTAAGATCAAAACGGGGAGTTTGAGTCCTGTTGTTACGGGAGGGTTATCCACAGCAGCCTTCAGAATGCCAGATAATAAAAAAACATTATTTTTAATTGAAAAAACAGGAGCGCCACTAGTAGGACCAAGTGCAAATACGTCAGGGAAGCCAAGTCCAACGACTGCTTTACATGTTTACCATGATCTTAGTGGAAAAATTTCCGGGATTTTAGACGATGGAGCGACAGAAATCGGTGTAGAGTCGACAGTCTTAGATTTAAGCGGAGACCAGCCAACAATTTTACGACCTGGAGCAGTGACACAAGAAGCCTTGCAAGAAGTTTTAGGCGTAGAAGTGCCATTGGATAAGCACTTGGTTAAGGAAAGCGAAACACCAAAGGCACCTGGAATGAAATATAAACATTATTCGCCTGAGACATCTGTTTTAATGATCAAACCTCAAGATTGGCAAAAGGCGATGGAGTGGGCTGAAGCGAAGGATAAAAAAGTTGGTTTGTTGGTGACACCAACGACTGCTAACAAATACACTTCAGCGGATCGTTTTGTTTTTGAAGAGGACACCATTGAGGCGGCTACTCGAGGATTGTTTAGTGGCTTACGTGCCTTGGATGAGGCTAAAAAGTCCGATGTTATCTTTGCTGAGGTTTTTCCTGAAGATCACTTAGGATTGGCCTATATGAATCGTTTGAAGAAAGCGGCAGCTCAAAATTATTTTAGCGAAAAGTAAACAAAAGATTCGATTATCTGTTGAAACTTTCGTATACTTAAATCAGAAAATTGAAAGGTGGCGTTGGGATGGATTACAAAGCACTAGATCCCGAACTATGGGGAGCAATTGAAAATGAAGCGGAGCGTCAAGAACAAAATATTGAGCTGATTGCTTCAGAGAATATCGTGTCAGAAGCGGTACAAATGGCACAGGGGAGCGTCTTAACAAATAAATATGCGGAAGGCTATCCTGGTCGCCGTTACTATGGCGGTTGTGAATTTGTCGATGTTGTTGAAAATTTGGCAATTGATCGTGCGAAGGAATTATTTGATGCAAAATTTGCAAATGTACAGGCTCATTCAGGCTCTCAAGCCAACCAAGCAGCATATTTCTCATTGATCCAACCGGGAGATACCGTTTTAGGAATGGATTTATCCGCTGGAGGACATTTGACACATGGTTCACCTGTGAATGTCAGTGGAAAGCTCTATAATTTTGTCAGCTATGGCGTGGATCCTCATACAGAAACGATCGACTATGAAGTTGTTCGTATTTTGGCACGGAAACATCAACCTAAATTAATCGTAGCAGGTGCGAGTGCGTATAGCCGTACCATCGACTTTGCGCGCTTCAGAGAAATCGCTGATGAAGTGGATGCGAAATTAATGGTTGATATGGCACACATTGCTGGATTAGTCGCAACAGGTCTACATCCCAACCCAGTACCTTATGCAGATGTAGTAACGTCAACAACTCATAAAACTTTACGTGGGCCTCGTGGCGGATTGATCTTAACAAATGATGCGGATTTAGCGAAAAAAATTAATAGCGCAGTGTTCCCTGGATTGCAAGGCGGCCCATTAGAACATGTAATCGCAGGAAAAGCTGTTGCCTTTAAAGAAGCGCTAGCACCAGAGTTTAAAGAATATAGTGAACAGGTTCTAAAAAATGCCCAAGCAATGGTCAAAGTCTTTAACCAATCACCTGAAACACGGGTGATTTCTGGAGCGAGCGACAACCATTTGTTACTGCTTGAAGTTACAGGTTTTGATGTTACTGGACGCGAAGCGGAAGAATTGTTGGATAGTGTGCACATCACCGTAAATAAGAATTCTATTCCATTTGAATCAAAAAGCTTCAAAGAAACGAGTGGGATCAGAATTGGGACACCAGCGATTACTAGTCGTGGTTTTGAAGAAAAGGATGCAAAGCAGGTCGCTGAATTAATCATTGAAACCCTGCGTTCAAAAGGGGACGAGGAAAAACTATCAGAGATTCGCAAAGCCGTTTTAGAATTAACAGATTCTCATCCGATTCATGCACATTAGACTAGTTTTCTTATAGCAGTTGTCTTATAATTAGGAGAAATGCAGAGTGCAGGATATCAGGTTCTCTAGCTAGTAGATTTAATTCTATCTATACCTTAGAGACATGATAGAAGGCATGAAAAATGATTCTATTAAAATGAATAAGGAGCAATTTATTATGGGCAAGTTTCAAGTAATTGATCATCCATTGATCCAACACAAGTTAACGATTATTCGTGATAAAAACTGTGGAACGAAAGTGTTTCGTGAAGTAGTAAATGAAATCGCGATGTTGATGGCGTATGAAGTTTCACGGGATATGCCATTAGAAGATATCGAGATCGAAACACCGATCACGTTGTCTACTCAAAAAACTTTATCTGGTAAAAAAGTTGCGATCGTACCGATTCTACGTGCGGGTATCGGCATGGTAGATGGTATCTTAGAATTGATTCCTGCTGCAAAAGTTGGGCATATTGGCATGTTCCGTGACGAAGAAACGTTGGAACCACATGAATACTTCTTCAAAATGCCAGAAGATATCGATAGTCGTCAATTATTTATCGTTGACCCAATGTTAGCGACAGGTGGATCAGCAATCATGGCGATTGACTCATTGAAAAAACGTGGGGCTTCAAACATGAAATTTGTTTGTTTAGTGGCTGCACCTGAAGGCGTTAAAGCATTACAGGAAGCACACCCAGATGTTGACATATACACCGCAGCGTTAGACGATCAATTGAACGATCAAGGCTATATCGTTCCTGGTCTAGGAGACGCAGGTGACCGTTTATTCGGAACAAAATAAGTACAAACGCGAAGGCAGGAATTTCCTGCTTTCGCGTTTTTTATTTTTTGCTGTATGAATGTGAAGACTAGATAAAAAAAGCAGCACGGAAGTCTCCGTACTGCCTGTTGCGATTGAGGATCTAAATCTTTTTCATTTGTTTATAATTGACGACGACAACGCCATTGGAATGAGTAATTAAGTCTTCATTGTCTTGCTTCTCATCGATTTCAATGACTGCTGCGTTTTTCAATTGTTTAGCGACCACCCCAGTTTGAGATTGACCGCGAATAGTGAACATGACGTGTGTCTTTACGGGAAACTTTTTCCCAGCTTCGGAAGGATCAACGTGTGCCTCTATTTTACCAAATGTAGCCATCTATTTCGAACGCCTCCTTTTATCACATACCTAATTTTAGCATGTTTTCAAGTTTTTTTCATGTAATCGCTTTTTGAGAAGAATCTTACTTTACTTTTTCGCAGAAGTTTTTTATAATTTCTCTTGTACGAAATGCCAGCTTAGCTCAGTTGGTAGAGCAACGCACTCGTAACGCGTAGGTCACAGGTTCGAATCCTGCAGCTGGCACTACTTCAAGTCGTCATGTCAAAGTTAACTCTTTGATAGTGGCGGCTTTTTATTATTACGGGAAAGAAATTCAAAAAGATTTCAAACTGTTTTTGTAAATTCTATGGTACCGTTAAAGTATAGAATTTTTTAAGGAGAAGTATGAAGAAAAATTATATGTTTCATTTAGCCGTGTGGGTCTATATTTTATTTATGCATTTTGGGCAACAAACCTTTTCATTTATGGGATTGAATGTTTTTTTAGCGTGGTTACCCATTCTTTTTGCGCAGCTGTTTATTCAGATAAAGGATTCTTGGCGATGGATTTTTGTCCCTCTGTGGCTTTTGTTTTTCCCAAACATTCCGTATTTAATGACAGATTTATTTCACTTGGCTGCTTTAAGGATTTATCAACCAGGCGGGCATTTTTTAATGGACTCTCAAGGATGGTGGTCGTATCTTTTATTAGCATTACCGATCGTCTTGATGGTTTTTATTGGCATGGCTCAGGTATTCAAATTATTTTCAACTATTCAACTCAGTAAAAAACAAAAAGTGAGTAGTGTAACTGTATTAGCGCTCCTTTCTAGTATCGCAATTTATATTGGCCGATTTGATCGGGTGCATTCCATCGAATTGGTGGCCCATCCTGTGACTGTTTTGAAATTATTAATAGGCAATTGGTCGGTCGAAAAAATTCAATTTGTCTTGATGTTCAGCATTTTACAGTTGGGAATATGGGGACTGATTTCTTATTTACAACAAGAGACGAAAGAAGAATAAAGATTTTGCAAAGTCAGCGATGCTTGCTTTTCTTTAGGCAAAGAAGCGTCTATAATAGAGCGAGTATACTGGTGGAAAAGAGATGAACGATGGATAGACTAAAAAAGAATAATGATGATAGCCGGATTGATTATGGCGTCATTTTACCCGTATTTTTATTATGTTTGATCGGGATGCTGTCACTATATGTAGCGTTGACTCATGATACTATCAGAGATCCAAATGTTTTTCGTGGGCTTGCGATGCAGGCGATTTGGTATGTAGTTGGAGCATTAGCCGTTGTAATTATCATTCATTTAGATGCAAAGCTCCTGTGGCGTCTGACGCCATTTTTATATGTTATTGGTTTGGCCGTTATGTTGGCATTGTTGAAATATTACGATCCTGCATTGGCTGCTTCAACAGGTTCAAAAAACTGGTTCAAGTTTGGTACATTTACATTCCAGCCATCGGAATTAATGAAAATCGCCTATATTTTAATGATGGCATTGATTATTACCAAACACAACGTAACGAATAAACTGCATTCGTTAAAGTCTGATGTCTTTTTAATTGGTAAGATGCTGCTAGTGACCCTCCCAGTGCTTGGGTTGATTTTGGCACAAAAGGATTTTGGAACGATGTTAGTTTTCTTAGCCATTTTTTCAGGAATGTTTCTGATGTCGGGAATATCTTGGTTGATTTTAGTTCCGGCGATTGTGTTAGCAGTAGTTGTAGGCGGGACCTTGATCTTTTTAGTAACGACGGATTCTGGACGAGAACTGCTTACTCATATTGGTTTTAAGAATTATCAATTTGCCCGAATTGACTCATGGCTAGAGCCTTTTCATGATCCTCAGGGGAAAAGCTATCAATTGGCTCGTTCATTGATGGCGATTGGTTCTGGCGGAATGTTCGGAACGGGCTATAATGTTAGTCATGTCTATGTGCCAGTACGTGAATCCGATATGATTTTCACTGTAATCGGAGAAAATTTTGGGTTTATTGGCGGGGCCTTTGTGATTTTGCTTTATTTTATTTTGATTTATCGAATGATTCGGTTATGCTTTGACATGAATAATGAATTTTATGCTTATATCGCTTCAGGAATTATCATGATGATGCTGTTTCATGTTTTTGAAAATATTGGGGCAAATATTGGATTGCTGCCATTAACAGGGATTCCACTACCATTTATCAGTCAAGGAGGATCATCGATCTTAGGAAATATGATCGGGATTGGCTTAATTTTATCGATGCGCTATCAAAGTGCGAATAAGAAACCTATTAGGAGGACACGCAGTGCTTAAATTTTATTGGTATCCTAAATGTTCAACCTGTCGTAAAGCAAAAGCTTGGCTGGATCAAGCGGGAATTGATTATGAAACGATTGATTTGGTTCAAGAGACACCTTCAGCTGATACTTTTGAAAAGTGGCTCACAGCTAGTGATCTGCCTGTAAGAAGATTTTTTAATACAAGCGGCATGAAATATCGTGAGCTTGGATTGAAGGATAAGATGGCTGAATTATCCGTTAAAGAAGCTAGTGATTTATTGGCAAGCGATGGGATGCTGGTGAAGCGCCCGTTGTTAATCAAAGATGATCAATTTTTATTAAATGGTTTTAAAGAAACAACTTACGAAGGAGCGTTTTAAATAAATGAGTTACTTGAAAAAAAATGAAGGTCTATGGATCTTGCACAATGATAAAGATTTTTGTATGGGATTAACAGCAGAGATGGCAGAAACGCTTGGCGAGGTGACGTTCATTTCTTTACCAAAAATTGGTCAAACGGTTAAGGCTGGAGAACCTTTATTAGAGATTGAAGCTGAAAAAGCTGTTCAAGAATTCAAAAGTCCATTAACAGGTGTCGTTTCCTCAGTTAGTGAAAAAGTTTTGGCTGATCCGGCCGCGCTGAATGTAAAAGAAGAATTAGATGCCTGGATCTTGTCATTATGTGAAGTTGATGTCGACGAGTTTGAAAACTTATAAAGAAATTTTCATTTGATGTTTGACAGGATAAAATCTCCTTGATATAATCCTTTCATACACATGAGAAAGCGATGAAAAGAAAAGTACATCTGATTAAAGTACAAAGAGAGCTCCAGTATGCTGAAAAGGAGTTACGGAAATGAGATGGAAAATGGTCTTTGAGCAGGATGGACGAAGCAGGTGCCAAGTCTATCACGGGAGTGCCCGTTACAGCACCTCAGTATACGTGGAAAACAAGTACTGGCAGAGGTTGTGATCGTAAGGTCAGAACGAATTTTAGGTGGTAACACGGAAGTCAAACTTTCGTCCTAAGTGTACATTCGTACATTTTTTAGGGCGGAAGTTTTTTTGTGGTTTTAGAAGAAATGAATTTCGTGAGTTCCGAGCCAGCTGTGGCCGGACTGATCCTATCTAGGGTATCTGTGATGAATAGTTATCCGCAAGTTGGATATGTGAAAGGGAGTAAGAGAAACATGGCATTGATTGAGTTAAATCAAGTAGGGAAAAGTTTTACCGGCAAAACGGGACCAATCCACGCAGTCAATAGAATCAATTTAGCGATCGAAGAAAAGGATGTTTACGGCATCGTAGGTTATTCGGGTGCTGGAAAGAGCACACTGGTTCGATTGCTGAATGGATTAGAGACACCAACAGCTGGACAAGTTCTAGTAAATGGTGAAGACGTGGCTACATTGCAGGGACCTGCTTTAAGAACATTTCGGAAAAAAGTTGGAATGATTTTCCAGCATTTCAATCTATTATGGTCACGAACGGTCATCGAAAATATTCAATTACCATTAGAGTTGGCAGGTGTAGTCAAAGATCAACGAAAGAAGAAAGCAGAAGAATTATTGAGTCTTGTGGGGCTTGATGGAAGAGGGGACGCTTACCCTTCTCAATTATCAGGTGGACAAAAACAAAGAGTCGGTATCGCACGAGCCTTAGCCAATGATCCAGACATCTTGCTTTGTGATGAGGCGACAAGTGCACTAGACCCCCAGACAACGGAAGAAGTTTTAGAGCTATTAGCAAATATCAATAAACAGCTTGGATTGACAATTGTGTTGATCACACATGAGATGAATGTGATTCGTAAAATCTGTAACAAGGTCGCTGTGATGGAATTAGGAAAAATCGTAGAGGAAGGCTCTGTTCGAGAAGTTTTCCGCCATCCACAACAGGAAGTGACCAAGATTTTCGTTCAACAGGATCTTGAGCCAAAAGCAGACCCATCTGAGTTATTGAAAGAATTTATTAAAGAAAATCCAAAAGGCACGTTAGCGACTTTGCACTTCTTAGAAGACAATGCCAATGAACCGGTCGTTTCTCAGGCGATACGCAAGTTTCCAATTAGTATTAGTATCGTCTATGGAAATATCGAACGTGTAACTGGAAATTCTTTTGGCACACTGACGGTTCAATTTACAGGAGACACCGATAAAATCGAAGAAGCCATCAACTTTATTGAGACTCAACAAGTTGGAGTGGAGGTGCTACATCGTGGATAAGAGCTTTTCAGAAACGTATCTAAATTTTCAACAGGTGTCTTGGGATACCTTAAAAGAAGCGATCAATGATACATTGTTTATGACCATTGTTTCCATGCTGATTGTTTTTGTTCTAGGATTGCTGTTAGGTTTACTGCTATATTCATTAGGAAGAAAGCATTCAGCAGCCCGCAGTATCTTGTATGGATTGGTATCTATTCTTAGCAACATTTTCCGATCCACGCCATTTATGATCCTAATGGTGTTGATCATTCCGTTTACTAAAGCTTTGGTAGGAACAATGTTAGGAGCCAAAGCCGCGATTCCAGCCTTGGTTTTATCAGCAGCACCATTTTATGCGCGATTAGTCGAAATTGCTTTTCGTGAAGTGGATTCAGGAGTTTTAGAAGCGGCGGATGCTATGGGAGCAAGCTATTTTCAAACTATTTACAAGGTGTTAATTCCGGAAAGCTTGCCCGCATTGATTTCAGGACTAACAGTCACATCGGTATCCATGATTGGATTTACCGCAATGGCTGGGGCGATAGGAGCAGGCGGACTTGGAGCACTAGCTTGGCAGGAAGGGTATCAACGGGGAAATTACACGGTTACTTTAGTAGCGACGGTGATTATCCTCATTATCGTATTCATTGTTCAAGGGATTGGCGATTTCTTGACAAAACGAACAGATAAACGGTAACAATTAAAACAAGAGAAACAAAAATTTATCTCTTTGAAAATATAAACTGATTAAAACTATTAGGGGGAACGAACAATGAAAAAGAAAATTTTAGGTTTTGCGGCAGTAGCTTTATTAACGGTAGGATTAGCAGCTTGTGGAAATGGAGATTCAGGTTCATCAGACAGCAGCAGTAAAGAAAAAAGTGATACATTAGTTGTAGGAGCTTCTCCAACACCTCACGCTGAAATTTTAGAACATGTAAAACCGTTACTTGAAAAAGAAGGCGTGAATTTAGAAATTAAAAAATTCGATGATTATGTATTACCAAATAAGGCATTAGCCGATAAGGATATCGATGCCAATTATTTCCAACACAAGCCTTTCTTTGAGAAAGCCGTAAAAGAAAATGACTACAAATTCACCGATGCCGGTGCGATCCATATCGAACCAATGGGCTTATATTCTAAGAAGATCAAAGATATCAAGGACTTAAAAGATGGTGCGACGATAATTACATCGAGTTCTGAATCTGATTGGGGTCGTATTATCACCATTTTACAAGATGCTGGACTAGTTAAAGTAAAAGATGGAGTAGATTTAGAAACAGCCACGTTTGATGACATCGCTGAAAATCCTAAGAAATTGAAATTTGACCACTCGATTGATCCTGCTTTGCTAGCAACAACCTACAGCAATGACGAAGGTGATTTAGTAGCAATCAATGCCAACTTTGCTTATGGTGCAGGGTTGAACCCAGTAAAAGATGCTGTGTTGCTTGAAAAAGACACATCACCATATGCAAATATTCTTGCTGTTCGTACGGAAGATAAAGACGATGCTCGCGTCAAGAAATTAGTCAAAGTCTTACACGAAAAAGATGTACAAGACTGGATCTTAGAAAAATGGGATGGCTCTGTAAAACCGGTAAATGAATAAGTGATAATTTAGCGTTAGAAGAGGACTTTCTTCTAACGCTTTTTTTGTATGATAAGAATTTAAAGTTAGAATCATTTTTCCTTTATAAAAAGTTTTTTATTAAGATGCTACCTGATACACTTAACATATGAATCTAAATAGGAAAGGAATAACTGTAATGAAAGTAAAAGGAAGTTGTCTATGTGGTGCGGTAAAAATTAATATTTCTGATGTAGCAGAAGAAATCACCATCTGTCATTGTCACATGTGTCAAAAGTTTTTTGGCGGGCCATTTATGTCATTGGCAGGGGTAACGCCGAAGGATTTTACTTTTACCGGAAAGGAGCAGCTGCATCGTTTTCAATCATCGGAATGGGCAGTACGAGGTTCCTGTAAAAAGTGCGGCAGCAGTTTGTTCTACTATAGCCTAGCGGATGATAAGTATTATTTCCCAGCGGGTCTGTTTGATGAAGTCGATCAGGCCAAGCTAATGGAGGAAATCTTTTATGATCAAAAACCTGCTTTCTTCCATTATAAAGAACCGACTGAAAAATTAACGGAGGCTGCGTTTTTGGAAAAGCTTTTCCAAGAGCCAGAGGAACATCTTTTAGGGTGAACAAATTTATAATTATTCTAAATAAAAGGCTCTTTTTTAAAAGAAAATTGGTGAATCAGTTTGTATTCCATTCTCATTTAGTCTAAAATATGTGAGAACGAGAAAAAATTTTGGAGGTACATTCATGTCAGTTTTAGAAATCAAAGACTTACACGTTGCCATTGAAGATAAAGAGATTTTAAAAGGTGTAAACCTTGTGATGAAAACGGGAGAAATCCACGCCATCATGGGACCAAACGGTACAGGTAAATCTACCTTATCAGCGGCAATCATGGGGAACCCAAACTACGAAGTTACAAAAGGGGAAATCCTTTTCGACGGAAAAAATATTTTAGATTTAGAGGTAGATGAGCGCGCACGCTTAGGGCTATTTTTAGCGATGCAATACCCAAGTGAGATTCCAGGAATTAGTAATGCAGAGTTCATGCGGGCAGCAATGAACGCTCGTCGTGAAGAAGACGACAAAATCTCTGTTATGCAATTCTTGAAAAAATTAGATAAAAAAATGGAACTATTGAACATGCCAGAAGAAATGGCTGAACGCTATTTGAACGAAGGCTTCTCTGGTGGGGAAAAGAAACGGAACGAAATTTTACAGTTATTAATGATCGAACCAACGTTTGCAATCTTAGATGAAATCGATTCTGGTCTAGATATTGACGCCTTGAAAGTCGTAGCTAAAGGAATTAACGAAATGCGCGGCGAAGAATTCGGTGCGTTGATCATTACCCATTATCAACGTCTATTGAACTACATCGTACCTGATGTGGTGCATATTATGATGGATGGACGAGTAGTCTTGACTGGCGATGCAGAATTAGCGAAACGTTTAGAAGCTGAAGGCTATGCAGGGATTTCTGCTGAATTAGGTATCGATTACAAAGAAGAAGTTTAGGAGGGCAAGATAGATGAAAAAATGGACAGAATATCTTGAGGCCGTTAAAACTTTTTCAGCCGAATGGGGCGAACCTCAATGGATGACTGACTTGCGTGTCAATGCGTTGAATAAAATCGATGAACTGCCTTTGCCTGTGATTGAAAAAGTGAAATTTGCTCGTTGGAACCTTTACAATGTAAAACCAGAACACCAAGAAGCAGTGGGGACGATTCCTAGCTTTGATCAAATGAAAGACAATCCAATGATCGTACAAGCTGGTGAAACGACTGTTTTCGAACAAATTTCACCAAAGCTTGCCGAGCAAGGAGTAATCTTCACTGATCTACTGACAGCGATGCAAGAGCATCCTGATTTAGTCAAAGAATACTACATGCAAAAGGCTGTACCAGTTGAAGAAAATTCATTGACGGCACTGCATGCAGCTTTTATGAATAATGGAATTTTCTTATATGTACCGAAAAATGTTGTGATCGAAGAGCCAATCGAAAGTCTTTTCTTGCACAATGGGGATGACGATGCGCATTTCTTCAAGCATGTCTTGATTGTGGCGGAAGACAACAGTGAGTTTTCATATTTGGAGCGCTTTGAATCACAAGGAGAAGCAGCGAAGAAGCTGTCTGGAAATGTCGTAGTCGAAGTAATCACGAAACCCGGCGCACGTGTGAAATTCTCAGCGGTAGATTCCTTAGGCACCAATATTGCTACTTATATGAATCGTCGTGGCTACTTGATGCGTGATTCGATGATTGATTGGGCAATTGGGATCATGAATGATGGCAATGTGATCGCAGACTTTGACTCTGATTTAGTCGGCGAAGGCTCTCATTCAGAAGTCAAGATTGTAGCTATCAGTGACGGTAAGCAAATTCAAGGAATTGATACTCGAGTGACAAACAAAGCGCCTCATACGATTGGACACATTTTGCAGCATGGAGTTATTTTAGAGAAATCGACCTTGACCTTCAATGGAATCGGGCATATCTTAAAAGGAGCAAAGGGTGCCGATGCACAACAAGAAAGTCGCGTATTGATGCTGTCAGAGAAATCTCGCGGAGATGCCAATCCAATTCTTTTGATTGATGAAAATGAAGTAACTGCTGGGCACGCGGCCAGTGTTGGACGAGTAGACCCTGACGAGTTGTTTTATCTAATGAGTCGCGGATTAGAAAAAGCGGCAGCAGAACGCTTAGTCATTCGCGGATTTTTAGGACCTGTTATTACTGCTATTCCAGTGAAAGCCACCCAAGAGCAATTGATCGCAACGATCGAAGGGAAGTTGAGTAAATAATGAGGGATTTTTCTACGATTAGAAAAGATTTTCCGATTCTTTTACAAGAAGTAAATGATGAACCACTTGTTTATTTAGATAATGCAGCAACCACACAAAAGCCGACGCAAGTCTTAGATGTACTGCGTCATTACTACGAACATGATAATGCCAATGTACATCGCGGGGTCCATACTTTAGCCGAACGGGCGACGGAAGATTATGAGAATAGTCGAGAAAAAGTTCGGGCATTTATCAACGCTAAAGAAACAGCTGAGGTGTTGTTTACTCGAGGTACGACCACCGGATTAAATTGGTTAGCACGAAGTTATGGGGATGCCTTCATTAAGGAAGGTGACGAGATCGTTATTTCTTACATGGAGCATCATTCCAATATTATTCCGTGGCAACAGTTAGCGGCACGGAAGGGGGCTACATTACGCTACCTACCACTGACTGACGAAGGTTTCATTGATATGACTGCCGCAAAAGAAATGATTAATGAAAAAACAGCGATCGTTTCCTTAGCCTATGTCTCCAACGTATTAGGGGTCATCAATCCAATCAAAGAATTGGCAGAGATGGCTCATGGGAACGGGGCTGTGATGATCGTAGATGGTGCCCAAGCAGCACCGCATATGACAGTTGATGTACAAGCGTTGGATGCAGACTTTTTCGCCTTTAGCGGGCATAAAATGTGCGGGCCGACTGGAATCGGTGTATTATATGGCAAACGTCAATTGTTAGAACAAATGGAGCCAGTCGAATTCGGCGGTGAAATGATAGATTTTGTCAATCTTTACGATAGTTCTTGGAAAGAGCTGCCATGGAAATTTGAAGCTGGTACTCCGAACATTGCTGGAGCAATCGCTCTAGGCGGAGCAATCGATTACTTGAATGAGATTGGTATGGAGAATATTCATCGTTATGAGCAAGAACTGGTTGCCTACGTTTTACCTAAATTACAAGCGATCGGCGGTATCGCTATTTACGGACCGCAAGATCCTGAACATCATACTGGTGTGGTTGCTTTTAATTTGGATGGCATCCATCCTCATGATGTGGCGACTGCTCTAGATATGGAAGGTGTCGCTGTACGTGCAGGACACCATTGTGCACAACCGTTAATGAACTATTTAAATCTGCCAGCGACGGCACGGGCTAGCTTCTATTTTTATAATACGAAAGAAGATGCGGACCGTTTGATCGAAGCAATCAAGGCGACGAAGGAGTTTTTCAAAGATGGCGCTATCTAAATTAGACAATTTATACCGGCAAGTAATCTTGGACCATTCCTCTCATCCACACCATCGCGGGAAGCTAAGTGATTCTACGCAAACAATCGAGATGAACAATCCGACTTGCGGCGATGTGATCGAACTTGAATTGATCGTCAAAGACGACGTCATTACAGACATTGCCTTTTCTGGGAGCGGCTGCTCAATTTCCACTGCAAGTGCATCCATGATGACAGATGCGGTGATTGGCAAGCCCGTTTCAGAAGCCGAACATCTAGCAGTGATTTTTGCTCAAATGGTTCAAGGAAATGAGATTCCTGAAAAAGATGAAGAAGCCTTAGGAGATGCAGCGATGCTTAGTGGTGTTGCAAAATTCCCGGCTCGAATCAAATGCTCAACCTTGGCTTGGAAGGCACTAGGTAAAGCTTTGACTAGCGAACAAGGAAAAGCTCGCGAAGGGCAATTTCATAAAGAATAAATGAGTGAACGACTAATCTTTTTTTAGTCAGAAAATGAATACATTAAAACGAATAAGGAGCGGGAATACATGAGTGTACCTGAAATGCAAGAGGAATATCAATTTGGCTTCCACGATGATATTGAACCAGTCTTTACGACGGGTGAAGGTCTGTCAGAAGAAGTCATTCGCGAAATCTCCCGCGCAAAAGGAGAACCAGAATGGATGTTGGATTTCCGTTTGAAATCCTTAGAAACATTCAGGAAATTAGATATGCCCAATTACGGACCTGATTTGTCCGAATTGGATTACGATAAAATTAATTACTTCATTCGTTCAAGCGATAAGCCAGCTCGTGATTGGGATGATGTGCCAGAAGAAATCAAGACGACCTTTGAACGTCTTGGGATTCCAGAAGCAGAACGTGCATACTTAGCTGGTGCTTCTGCCCAATACGAATCAGAAGTGGTATATCACAATATGAAAGACGAGTTCACCAAATTAGGGATCGTCTTTACAGATACCGATTCAGCCTTGAAGGAGTATCCTGAATTGTTCAAGGAATACTTCGGCACATTAGTACCACCATCAGACAATAAATTGGCTGCGTTAAACTCAGCTGCTTGGTCTGGCGGAACTTTTATCTACGTGCCAAAAGGTGTGAAAACCGATATTCCGATCCAGTCGTACTTCCGTATCAACTCGGCAAATACCGGACAATTCGAACGTACACTGATCATCGTCGACGAAGGTGCCAGCATCAACTATGTCGAAGGTTGTACGGCTCCAACGTATTCTTCTGACAGCTTGCATGCGGCAGTCGTAGAAGTTTTCGTAAAAAAAGACGGCTACTGCCGTTATACGACGATCCAAAACTGGTCAAACAATGTATATAGTTTGGAAACCAAACGTGGACAAGCTCAAGAAAATGCGACAATGGAATGGGTCGACGGCAACTTAGGCTCAAAAGTAACCATGAAATACCCAAGTGTTTACATGGAAGGTAAAGGCGCCAGAGGTACAATGCTATCAATCGCTGTAGCCGGAAAAAACATTGTGTTAGATAACGGTGCCCGGATGATCCATAATGCACCAAATACATCCAGCTCGATTGTTTCAAAATCCATCGCCAAAGACGGCGGCGCAGTAGATTACCGCGGAACTGTCCGCTTCGGTCGAAACAGTGCTGGCTCATTCAGCCACATCGAGTGCGATACGATTATCATGGATGATCAATCAAGTTCGGATACGATTCCGTATAATGAGATCCTGAATGGAAATGTATCTTTAGAACACGAAGCGAAGGTTTCAAAAATCTCCGAAGAACAATTGTACTATCTAATGAGTCGCGGTATCTCTGAACAAGAAGCGACTGAGATGATCGTAATGGGATTCGTTGAACCATTCACCAAAGAATTACCAATGGAATACGCTGTGGAACTTAACCGTCTGATTCAGTATGAGATGGAAGGGTCTGTGGGGTAATACTTGTTTATATGCTAGAAACCTTGATGTATGGGTTTCTAGTTTTTTAATAGAAAATTTTGCTTGAGACAAAATATGAAAAGATTTGGACACAGAAAATAGGTCTCGTCACCTTATTTCGTGACGAGACTTATTCAATGTATGAGTCAAAACTAAACGATCTGTTTTTGTTTTATCGACCTTGTATATAATAATTCGGATGGTCTATTTATTCACCCTCAACAACCGGCTCAACCACAACTTCTTCAATCCGCCGATTCCTCATCTTCGAAATAGTCATCTTCAAACCATCTAACTGAATCGTTTCACCTTGTATGGGGATTCGTTCGATTGAAGATAAAATATAGCCTGCGACCGTTGCAGAATTTGTGGTATTAGAAATATTGAAAAGCTCCTCTAAGCAATCGAAGTCTGAACGACCATTTACTAAGAAGCTGCCATCTGCTAGTTTGTAATAATCCAGTTCTTTACTATCATATTCATCCCAGATTTCTCCGACCAATTCTTCAATAATATCTTCTAGCGTAACGAGGCCCGCAGTTCCACCGTATTCATCAATAATGATAGCGATATGAATTTGATCCGCCTGAAATTTCTTCATCAGCTCTGAAATTTTCATGCTTTTTGGCACAAAGCTGATAGGTTTGACAATTTCTTCTAATTTTTTTTCGCCTTTTCGTACATGGTAATAAAAATCCTTTTGATTTATTACACCCTTCACATCATCGATACTATCTTGACAATAGGGGAGGCGGGATAAACCGGAAGATTCAAAAATTTCTGCTATTTCTTCTGTACTTTTTTTACTGTTAATGGAAATGATATCTGTGCGGGGCACAAAAATTTTTTGTACTTCTAAATCATTAAATGCTACCACACTCTTAATCAGAAGTTCATCATCCTCATCAATCGATCCCTCTTGTGCTGCTTCCTCCACAAGGATCAACAATTCATCTTCGGTAATGGAAGGAGTTGCTTCTTTGTTTGGTAATAGTTTCATTAATCCAACTTTTAGGACAGAAAAAAAGAGTGTCAGCGGATAAAAAATGGTCACCAAAATTTTTAGTGGTCGAGCAACTGAAAGTGCGAAAGTCTCAGGGGATTCTTTTGCCAATGTTTTAGGAAATATCTCACCAAAGGTTAAAACTAGAATCGTCATTACAACCGTCGATAGCGTTACGCCGACGTTACCAAAATAGCGGACAAATAGAACAGTTGCAATAGAAGAACTTGCGATATTTACGATATTGTTTCCGATAAGAATTGCTGACAAAAGACGATCGAAATTATGAAACAAGTCCAAAACAGTCCTTGCCTTATTATTTCCTTCCTCTGCCAATTTAGTGATTCGAATGCGATTCAATGAAGAATAGGCCGTTTCACTTGAAGAAAAAAACGCTGACAAAGCTAATAATATACCCAGTACTACAATCATTATGCTCAAGTTATCCAAAAAGTTTCCTCCTTATAGTTCTCCCTAATGCAAAAAAGCACCCTGTTTGCAGACAGCGCACTTTGGGATTACTAGTATCAATCACTAGTTCCTCTTTTTTAATACACAACGAGTCCTCGTCATCCAAAGTATCATTCTCCTATCTTCACTAAAAACTCTTTAATTAACCGTATCGTAGTCCAAATTGAATGTCAAGACACGATTTTTTCACAAGTTAACAAGTTTAAGAGACTTGCTAAAAATCATATTTTCTCATGAATCCGTTTTCTAACTGTCTCGAATAATGATATCATTGTATTAGTGTAGTATTCCTCTTTTTTTATTCGATTCACCAAGACAACCTGCCCGCAACTTAAATCCATAAAGAATCTCTCAATTGAACAAATTCAACTGTCCTATTTTCATTTGAAGTCTTTTTGCTTTGGAAAAGGGAGGTAGAACGATGTTCCAAGATTACAAAGTTGTGATTACTGGTGCGACTTCTGGTATCGGTCTGGCTACGGCTCGACTGTTTATCAGGGAGGGTGCGACAGTGATTGGGATCGGACGGAATTTTAGCAAAACGAAGGAGTTAGGCGATCAGTTTATTCCTTATACCTGTGATGTACGAAACGCTGATGAAATCGTAAAGACGTGCAAATTTATCAAAGACACTTTTGACAATGAGTTGGATATATTTGTGAACAATGCAGGTTTTGGTGAAAATACAACGATTCGCGATGTCACAGTCGATCAATTTGATCGTTGCTTCAGTCTTTTGTTACGGGCACCTATGTTGTTTGCCAAAGAATTGTATCCTCTTTTGTTAAATGCTCCGAAAAACAACGCAAGTATCATCAACACTGCTTCTGCAGCCAGTCGAACTGTCAGCTCTGAAAATCCTCTATATAATTTAGCGAAAAACGCCGTGGTGCTGTATACCAAACAGCAAGCCCAGGGCTTTATTGGCGTGCGTTGCAATAGTGTGTCGCCGGGTTTTATTCAGACACCGATATTTCAGCGTGAGGGTGTCAACATGGAAGAAAATGCTGTGTTAGCGATGTACGATCAGATGGCGAAGGTTACTTGTGGACGAACAGGAAAACCAGAAGAAGTAGCGGATCTGATTGCGTTTCTAGCCTCAACGGATGCACAGTACATCAATGGTGCCGATGTGTTAATTGACGGCGGCTTGATGACAGTCAGTAATTAAGCCAGTTCCACTTTACGCAGTTTGCTTCAAAGATAAATGTTTAGTGGAATGGTATGCGTGACGAAAATAAAACTCATTTTTGAAAAAAATGAATTCCTTAAAATGAGGTAGAAGGAGGATTCAACATGTTAAATGATTATATTGTAATGATTACTGGCGCGACTTCTGGCATCGGTTTGGCGACAACGAAGGAGTTTCTGGATCAGGGAGCAAAGGTGATTGGGATTGGACGGAATTTTAGTCGGACGAAGGAGTTAGGCGAGAATTTTTTGCCATTTAAATGTGATGTAACGGATGAGGAGCAGATCAAAGCGGCTGTGGCTTTTGCGAAGGAAAAATTTGGTAAACTGGACAGTTTGATTTGTAATGCGGGTTCGGCGATCGTAGGTACGGTTGAAGAGGTGGATTCGGGAGAATTTGAACGAGCATTTCAGCTGTATGTCTTGCATGCGGCAATGTTTACTAAGTATTGTGTACCGCTTTTGCGCAAGTCAGATAATCCGAGTATTACCCATACTGCTTCGGTAGCGTCTTTCATGATTGGGGATTCGGTTCCTTATAATGTCTTGAAGGCAGCATTACTGAATTATACGCGACAAAGTGCAGCAGCACTATTAAACAATAATCCAGCGGATATGTTTGGACGACCAAAAGCAGTGACAGAAATTGACGAGGGTGACAATACTTTTATTCGGGTAAATGCGGTTTGTCCGGGATTGATTCGCACAAATTTGATGCCAGATCAAGCGTGGGAGATGTTGGGCACGGAAGCTGCTTTGAAGGCAATCCCTAGTCGTCGAATCGGAGAAGACTGGGAACCAGCAAAATTATTTGCCTTTCTAGCTTCACAAAAAGCCAGCTTTATCACTGGTGCGACTATCACGATCGACGGCGGCTGGTATACAACGCATGCACGAGTTTAGATTATGAAGGAGGACTTGAAATGAAGGAAAAATATGCACCACTATTTGAACCAATCGATTTGAAACACGGTGGACGTTTGGCAAATCGTTTTGCGATGTGTCCGATGGTAGTTTTTGCGGCGGATCCAGCAACAGGCAGACCAACCGTGGAAGATATTAAGTACTTTGAACGGCGCAGTAAATTTGCAGATTTGCTTTTGACTGGAGCGATCACAGTTCAAGAAAATATCCAAGGACATCCGAAACAATTGGCACTTTACAATGATAAAGCAATCGAAGCTTACAGTAAACTAGCTGCGGCAATGAAGAGCAATGGCAGTAAAGCCATCGGTCAGATTCAGCACCCAGGACGTGAAGGTGCTTATGGTTGTTACGTGACTGGTAAAGCTTATGCACCAAGTGCGATTGAATTTCCTTTCTTGCAATACAAGGTAACCGAATTGACGGAAGACGAGGTTTGGCAAGTAGTAAAAGATTTTGGTCTGGCCGCACAGCGTTTATTGAAAGCGGGCTTTGACGGGGTGGAGATCCATGGGGCAAATCATTATTTGATCCAGCAGTTTTTCTCTAGCTATTCGAATCAGCGAGAGGATTATTGGGGTGGGACCTTCGAGAAGCGCATGAATTTCGCCATTGAAGTAACGAAGGAAGTATTAAAAGTCGCTCGGGCGGAAAATCCAAATGCGATTGTTGGATATCGCGTCTCTCCTGAAGAGATTCATGGTGAAATGGTTGGCTACGATTTAGATGATTCGTTGAAGCTAATAGATAAGTTATTAGAGCAAGACATCGATTTCCTTGATCTTTCTTCCGCTGCAGGGGGGAATTTTGGCAAAGATGCCTATAAAGCGATGCCGCAAAAAGGTGACTATACAGAACCAGTCAGTTTGGTAATTAAGAATTTTGTCGCGAGTAGAGTCCCCGTAGTTATCTCAGGGACGATTCGTTCCGCTGATGAAGCATTAGATGCTCTGAATTATGGAGATATTGCTTCAATGGGGGTGGCTGCACTGTCTGATCCAGATTTCAAAGAAAAAATTCTAGCAGAAAAAGAAGACACCATTCATATGAACGTCAAAGGTCATACGGAGGATCTTGAACTGCCATCTGGTCTAATCGAAGTCTATACAGCAGGAATTGGGCTTCCTCAAGTTGAAGGTTTAGTTGAATAAGACGGAGTGCTCGAAACGTTTTGCTGGAACGTTTCGAGTTTTTACTAAATGAACTTTTTTAGTCAAAGTGTTTGAAGGGGTTTAATAAATATTTGAAAAATGCTATAATAAGGCACGCTTACAAACACATAAATAGTATTTTTTATTACCAAATAGTTATTTATAGGGTGTTTGATTTAGAAAATAGTATTTTATCGTGTTTAAAATGTTTAATAAGTGAAATAAGGAGGCGAGAGGACTTATTTTTCTAAATTTGACTAAAAAAATATAAGGAGAAGCATTCAACTTGAATGCATGGTGAAAAATGATTTCAGAAAAGCAAAAATTAGTGATTGTTTCTTTGGTAGTTTTATTGGTGGGCGAAGTAATCGCGTTGACGAGTATAGGCTTTATCTATTTCAACAAAGAGCTATTCAGCGAAAACATCGACATCATTAAGACATTTGTTAATGCGTCAACAGCTTTCTTTGGCTGCTTCTTTTCATTTTTAGCAGCATTATTGATGTTCCAATTTTTGAAATATCGCGAAAAGCAGAAGGAAGTTGCTAAAACGACACGGCTGTTTACGAAATTGAGAAAAGAGTACGAAAATAATTACACTGTTTTAGTGGAGTTGGGTGGCGAAATAGCGAACGGTTCAACAGAACTAGCGAAGCTATTGAGAGAAAACAAAAAAGTACGAGATTTATTTGTTTTAGCAGTGTATCGTTTAGATTTTTTGATGTACAACACGTATTATCATGATACTGATTGGCAGCTTATTAGTGAAGCGGATCATTCAGTGGAAAGCTACTTAGAGTTGTTTGAGCAAAGCCATCAAATCGAATATCTTTGCCAAGCAATTGTAGAGAATAAGGTCAACACTGAAGAAAGCTTGAAGCAGCTATTACTGTTAATCACAGAAAAAATTTCAGCGCTGCAGGAACATCAGCTGGTACTTGATTTAAGGGAAGAACAAACAGAGACAGAAAGCCAGTTTGATTACGCAACTGATCCAGCGGGTGTAGAGATGGTTCAGGAATAAGGAATAACCAGAAACCTTTTTAGGTCTCTGGTTTTTTTGTTCTCATAGTAATAAAACGAGCTGGTACCGGATAGGACGCCTATTACACCGGAAAGGAAAAAAGTCTATTTTCTAGAAAGCAAATGACTTACTATAGAGATACAGACGGGGGTGGCACATGTTTAAAGGGTTGAAGATTCATATGGAGATTGGGAAGAACTGGGTAGAGCCGGAAGTCCGAATCCGTGCAGACGAGGAAGAGATAGGGGCTCAAATTGCAGAGCGATTAAAGGATTATCAAGAAAACCAATTAGTGGTCAAAATGAAAGAGGGGTTTGTCCTGCTAAACAAATCAGAAATTATTTATTTAGAAGTCTTCAATAAGGTGATGACTTTGTATACAGCAGACGAAAACTATTCCTATCGTAAATCACTGGCAGCGCTAAAAGAAGAGCTTCCAAAAGAGCAATTTTTACAGGTTTCTAAATCTGCAATAGTGAATACGAAAGAAATCAAAAAACTAGAGGTTGCTTTTTCAGGCAGCTTATATGCCTATTTGAAAAATGGGCAGAGAATCACTGTTTCCAGACGTTTTGTTGATCAGTTGAAAAAACATTTAAGTATTTAATGGAGGAGCTAAAAATGAAAAAAACAATAAAGCTATTAATACAATCAATCGGAATTGGCAGTACCCTTTGTATGCTCTTTGCCTATATTTTTGCTGATAGCGAAGTAAGAAAAATTGTCGCAAGCTTTGTTTTGCTTTCTGTTGTAATTGGCCTGTTAAGCATGATATATAATGTGAAAAAACTACCGATTTTAGCACAAACCTTGATTCATATGGGTGGAAGTTTTCTCGCCTTCATTGTTGCAGCTGGAGTAAATCAATGGTTTCCTTTTAAATGGCAGGTCATTTTATCAGCATCGACGTCCTTCTTCTTTATCTTTTTTGCAATTTGGATTTTTTATTATTTGAAATACAAACGAGAAATTGAGAAAATTAATCAGAAGCTACGATAAAAACAAGCATTTTTAGAAGTCATCGGTTCTTTCGGTGGCTTCTTTTGACTAATCCCAATAATTTGTTAAACTATCAAAAAAACGAAAACGTGAAACAGTACACAAATAGGTATAATATAATTGAGGGGAGAATGGTTTTTATATAGAGTTGTAGACAGCCGTTCAATTTCTTTTGTTGTCATCTAACCTTTCGACCTAACCTTACTAGTTTTTGAGAAGAATGTCAGCAGGAATTCAAGGGAAAATAAGAATATGATAAAGTTGTGGCTTCCTCTCTTCATGTACACAATCTTTGTTCACGAATGCCATTTTCTAGGAAGGTAGATTTTCTGTTTGAAAGAGCACATCAGAAAAAAATTGGATATAAAAGCAGCTAAATTCTTGAAAGAAAGAGTTTTTAGCTGTTTTTTATTCACCTAAAAACTCATTGATGAAGAATTTCTTATGAATTTAGATTTTGACGTAGCAGAGTCCTGCCTATATCATGATGGAAAGGGTAAGTTAAAAAATTAAAGGGTAGATCTATGTGGAACATGGGGATGGGGGAATAGTTATGGAGACAAGGAAAAGGCGGAAAAAGGATAAGAAATATGAACGATTTGATGCGATCTGTCAGGAGATGCAAGAAAAAAACTATCATAAAAAAGACAAAACATTCTCAGCAAAGGAAGCTGGCACGCAAGGTCTGTTGTTACCTGTACCATTTATCATCGTGGTTGTTGTGGGATTCTTTTGGCGCTGGGGGGCGGAGGCCACACCACTTTGGGAAATCAATTTTCTTAGATTTCTTTTTTCATTCATCTTATCCATTTTCATTCATGAGCTGATTCATGGCTTGGCTTGGGCACACTATGCGAAGAATAAAATGGAAAGTATCACCTTTGGATTCAATCTTAAAGAGTTCATGCCGTATTGTCACTGCAAAGAAGCTTTAGAAGTAAAAGCGTATAAAATTGGTGTATTGGCACCAGTTATTATATTAGGCGGGGGCAGTTTTCTTCTCTCACTAATATTTCCGAATACCGAACTAATTTTACTTTCCGCTTTCAATATTTTCATGGCAGCAGGAGATTTACTGATTTTTTGGGGTGCACGTTCGGTTCAAGAGGGGCTGATTGTCGATCATCCAGAATTACCAGGATTTGTGGTATTTACAAAATAAAAAGGATTCCTGAAAAAGGAGTCCTTTATTTTTTATCTTTTCAAATACATTCCTAGACTTTCTGGTGCTGTTTCAACGAAACCAAACTGCTTATAAAGGTTATCAGCAGGACGATCGGCAATCAGATTCACATAAGCCTGAGGATCAATTTCACTTTCAATATAAGTCATTAGGAGTTGCATGATTGTCTTTGCTAATCCTTTTCCCTGTTCAGTAGGAAGAACAGCGATATCAACGATTTGATAAGCTGTACCGCCATCGCCGATCAGCCGCCCCATTCCAGCTAGCTTTTGGTCCTTATTTCGTCGAATAATGACAGAGTAGATGCTATTACTCAACCCTGTTTTACTGGCTTCTTTTCCTCGAGCTGATAGCCCGCAAATTTTGCGTAAAGCAAGATACTCTTCTACTTCAGGAATATCGATTCTAATACTATAGTTCTCCAATTTTTCCATTCCGTTCCTCCTAACCTTACGAATATAGAGTTATTTTACGCTATTTTTCAAAGGAAAGAAAAAATAAAACACGCAAATCGTTGGAAGTTCTTTTTTTTTCGGCTTTTTCAATAGTAATCCAATTGTACTCGTATAATAGACTGCATTAAATAAATAGTTCTGCTTTAAAGTTGCTTTCTGAGTTAGTCTAAGAAGCGAATTCGTTCGCCTACAGCGGGAATTTCATTAGTAACAGGTATCCATGATTGACCATCATATTTTTCATACGCTTTAAATACGAAGGGAAGCCCCTTTGCTAATTCGATCGTAGATGAGTCCATCAGTTGAAAATGTAGATGAGGCTCAGTAGAATTACCAGAGTGACCAACATTACCGAGATAAGCGTTCTGTTGAATGAATTCGCCTTCTGTGACGGCAATTGATTCCTTTTGCAAATGGCAAAAGGCTGCATAAATCCCCTCAGATTGTTTGATGATGACATAATTACCAGCGATTGCTTCAAAACCATCTCGTTCTGGGTTAAAAAAGAGGGAGTGGCGAATCGCTGTGGTTTGATCGTGAATCCAGGAGGCCATTTCGCCATCGAGCGTATTATCTTTTACACTAATTACTTCTCCGTCAAATGGGGCAAACACCGATTGACCAAAACAATAATAGTTATCTAAAGGAATGCCTTTGAAAATATAATCAGCTGCTCCACCTGTATGAGAGGCACCTTTCCGATCTTTTTGAATGAAATCAAAAGCGTAACGCAGTCCAAAATGATTGGTTCCATGACTTGGGACACGATCAGCCGGGCTTGTTTCTGTGAACCATTCGCCACGTAAAGGAAAAGCAATGGAAATTTTTGATTGTGTCATTGTAAATCCCTCTTTCTGCTGGGAGAAATTCTTTGTTGCTTGAGTAAAGCCGACAATTGATAAAAATAGGAAGCTGCCAATTAAATATAGTTTTCTTCTCATCGAGCACCTCTCAATTTTTATTGATAGAAAATCCTGCTGAGATTTTCAAGATATTGTAACAATTTGTCGGTGATTTCCTGATAATCAATAGCTTCATACTTCACATTTTTCAATTCAGCTAAAACTTCAGTCGTAAACCCGATATTTCCCCAATAAATCAATTGTTTGTATTGATCAACTGTGAGCTCAGATCGAAATTTTGATTCATCAATTTGCTCAAATAAAGGATTTTTACAATGGAAACAATCCTGTTTGGAACGATCAGTTAGTTTGGCGTTGATTGTTTCTGATTTTGACTCGAATGTTTTATTAGAAAAATCAATAATCCATGGATTTTTTTTCATTAGTTCAATCTGTAGGACATAAGACTGACGTAACCGTTTAAAAAGATCTTTTTCTTGAAAATCCATTTGTTTTAAGTAGTCTTCATCAATTGTTTTTTGACAATAATCTACAAGCAGCCAAAACAGATCCTCTTTACTTTTTACATAATGAAACATCAATGGTTTAGATAGTCCAGCCGCTTTGGCAATTCGATTAGTAGAGGCTTCATCATAGCCTCTCAGAGAAAATTCTTTTAACGCCGCATTTATAATTCTTTGAATCTTTGGGTCGTTGGTATTAAAATCGGTCATAAATTCTACTCCTTTACCTAATAGATCAACATCATTCTATCATCCATTACCTAATAGGTCAATTTGGTGCAAAAAAAGAAAGCCCATTATACTATCTATGGACTTTCTTACAATCAAACAGTTTTCATCGCAGAGACAATCCAGGTAACCCCATATTTGTCTTGGACACAGCCACTGATGCTGCGATCATCTGGTGGAGGATTTTCAACAATTTCTGCTATGATAGTTCCTTTACTTGATAACTCTGAAAAAACTTTTCTGGCAAAAGCTTCTTCAGGTAGATGTGCCTGAATTGAAATGTTGCCATTTTTTTCAATGGGCTCTAGATAATCGCCACCAGTAAGCCCATTAAAATCTGTAATGGTTAGTCTGGCATGCATTACTTTACCGTTCAGCTTATCAGTTGAGAAAATGTCTGAATTAGGAGAGCTATCGCTGTATCTGGATAAGTGTTGAACTTTTCCGTTGAAAACTTGCGCATACCATAAAAAAGCTTCTTCACAATTGCCATTAAAATGGATATAGGGCGTAAACATAGGATCGACCACCTTTTCTTGTTGATTTATTTAAACAAGAGTATACGCTCACAATTTATAGGGGTCATTGTAAAAAACAGACATATTCTCTAAGTATTTTTTTGGAGTGATACCATAAATGTCGCTAAAATCACGTAGAAAATGAGCGTCATCATGATGCCCTGTTTGTTCGAACAAGCGACTAATTCGTTGATTTTCCTGTAACAGATGTGTTGCGTTTTTCATCCGAATAATTCGTGAACACGTTTTTATTTGTGCGCCGGCATATTTCATAAACAAGCGGTTCAATTGCTTTTCACTATAATATGTTTCACTAGCCAAGTCCTTTACGCGAATATCGCCTTTGCATTTAAGCAGCTTTTCAAAGGCAATCGAGAAGGTGGGGTTGATTTGTTTGTTAGTCAGATGTGTCAAGAAAATGTGGTCCAATTTATTTGTCAAGGAGAGAATGTCTTTAGCTGTGAAATAACCTTCAGCGATTTGTTGGGACAAACTACGGTTTAAGTCATTAAAAAGAAACCCATCATCCGCCAGATAATTTTGATCAATTTGTAAGAATGGATATAACCCTGCAGCATGAAATTCAACAAGAAACATAAAATCAAATTGACGTGCATAATCAGCAATCATTGTTGAACGGGTATTCACACCTCGCAAACCAGCTGTAAATTTTCCATTTTGAAAGGTACAAACCAAAGTTGAACTGATTGTGGGCAAAATTGTTTGCTGTGTAGACATTTTACTGGGATTGGTAAAAGTATAATTTGCTATGTATGGAAGTAACGCCTCATGGGGTCTCATGATGATGGAATCTGCGTTTATTTTAGGTAAAGTACTTTGAGAAATGCTTTCATTATTTAGCATGGGAATCACCTTTCAACAGCATCTTATTAGAATCCTTTTTTAATTTCTTCAATCCATTTCTCGATTGCTTCAAATAAATAAAACTGTTGTCGTATAACGACTTTTCCAGTTTCTGGAATGACAGTTGAATTCTGGGTGTTTACCCACTGATTGTCCATTTCCACCTTCATTTTCTTTACATTGGCTTCGATGATACTGATGCAGGCTCTTTGATCAGTAGGAGCTAAGCTGTCTAAGTTTAAAATGACCGCATTAAAATCCAAGTAAATATTGATCGGACGTGCAGCGATTCCCAGCATCAACTTTTCAAATTCTGTTTGGCCTTTTGCTGTTAATGAGTAGATAGCCTTTTCAGGCATCTTGCCATTTTTCATCAACCTACTTTTGACATATCCTTGCTTTTCAAGCTGTAACATTTTTTTGTAGATGGTTGGCGTACTGACCTTTACCCATTGAGAAATATTCTGATATTCAATCAATTTTTGAATATCATAGGCACTAAGATCTTCCTTTTTTAAGACCCCTAGAACAATCAAATCTATTGTCCGCATGATAACTTCTCCTCTTATATTTTTATGCTATATACACGAGTGATATTTAAGAGACTACTATACTTTATAGTATTTTGTTTCTAACGTTTAGTCAAGCGTTCAAACTATTGAGTCACACAAAAAAACGGTGTTTCAATTACGAAGCACCGAATCTAAACAATTATTGTCCATTTATTTTTTTCTTCAAGTTTCTATTTCGATTATACATTACTATCACGATAGCTAATAACACGATAATCACTGCAAGTCCGATCCAGATCCAAAGATTTGTCGATTTATCTTCGATTGAGACATCTTTTTCGTTGTACTCTTTTGCTTTCTCTTGATTGACAGTGAATGTTGGTGTGCCTGTCCATTTTTGACCTCCAGAGTTGATAGTCATCTTGACTGTATAAGTACCAGGTGAAAACTCTGTATTGTTCATCTGAATCAAAAAGGGCATGCTAGAACTTGGTGCCAATGATAACTGTTCTTTTTTATCTTTAACAATGGTTTTACCGTCTTTTTCGACTTGATAGTTTATTGTCACATCTTTAACGTAGGTTGCCTTTTCATTGTCTACAGTTACATTTATTGCGTTACGACTATTGGCTTGTATGGCCTGTGCATTGATGATCTTTAACTCTGGGCTTATCTCGTCGGTGGTGTTTTGAAGCAACACAGCAATTTCCCGTGAAAAAACGTTTTTGATATTTCCATCGACTTTTATGTCAGATATTTGCTCGATATACAAGCCGCCAGCTAAGACACCTTCAAATTCTTTTGAAGGCATCTTTACATCTAGATAGACATCCTTTGATTGGTTTGCCGCTAAGTTGATTTCTTTATCACTAAGCTTCACATAGTCGGTAATATTGGGTCCAAAATGGCTCTCATCCATATTCATCCCCGAATATTCAATAACGCCCAAACTATTTGTAATAGCTCGATTAAATGATGCTTTCAACTTAATTGACTGATCTGTCCGATTGGTCAAAGTAACCGTCAGACGTTCAGCTTCATCTGGTTGATACTGCAAATCATAATAAAGCTGATTTTTATCAATTTGATGCTCCGAAGGGTGGATCACCGCATCGAAGGTATCCAATGACTCTCCATGAGCGACAATTGGTAAAAATGAAAAAGCGAAAATGAGGAACAGGCCTCGTGCTACTAAGCTTAAATGATTCTTCAGCATTTTCTATCTCCTTACTTCAATTGTATTTTCCGCGTAATGGAAGAGTCTCTCTCAATTTACTTTTCCCCTTTGTATATTTTAAAGGATGGAGCCAGGACCGAATAGCCTGTAGCCGTCTTCTCAGTAGACGAGACTATTGGTGGAACTCCATCCTAGTTTTTTTAGCTAGGTGTCGCTGAGAATGTCCAAACTAATGTTGTCTGGTATTGTGCTTGTTGTTTGGCTGTATCTTTCGGAACATCCAACTCAAACTTAGAAATCGGCAAGGCAGTTTCACCGACGCCTTCATTCGCTTGTGCGGTTAGAACGGAAACGGATTGATTAACAAGCATTGTTGTTTTTGCGCCATTGGCAATACGGGTTCCAGTTGGTGCGGAGTTCACATTATTAGTTAATGTTCCTACCGTAAAGCTCAGAGCTGCACCTGTCAGAGTATTTGAGTTTGCTGTGAATTGGGTAGGTTGATTAACCTTCACCGACCAACCAGTTGAAGTTCCACCACGGTTATCACTAACTGCAATTTGTCCTGTAGTGGCGGGTGATGTTTGTACACCATCTGATGTTGCGGTCCATATTTCGTCCTTGGTTGTCTGGATGGCATGAGAACCAAAATTTAAGTTCTTTGGTAATGAAGCACTAGCATTTCCTGGGACTTGTGGGTCAAAGGTGATGCCACCATCGGTATAATCAACGGTCCCAGTGGTATCTACTGCTTGGGCAGTATTTGAAAAAGCAAACAGGCTGCCAGCAAAGAGCCCAGCAATCAGCAAAGCAAATTGTTTTTTCATTAGTTTTTCCTCCTATTATGAGTAATTCTTATTCCTAAAAAGGTAATCGCAAGAATCAAAAATCCAATGACGATTAAAAAAACATTTTTTTGATCATTTGTTTTTAGGAAATGTGCAATTTTTGAATACATGCTTCCACTTTGAATGTTGGTTGAAGCCGATGTTTGGCTTTTAGTTGTGCTGCCGGATTCTGAGTGTAAGGATGCTGAAGCTTTTGTTGTGCTACTGGATGAATGACTAGTGCTGGTAGACGTACTACTTTCGTAATAATATTGAACTTTTCCGTCGGTTACTGCAGCTTCAGCCAATGGAGAAAGAGCGCCAAAGAACAACAGTAACCACAGGATGATCACTATTGGCTTCTTCAATTCTCTCCTCCTTTCTCAATATTATGCAAGCGGCAAAACTAGCTCTTTTCTGCGCAGAAAAGGGTGTGAAACTTATGCGGTGATTATATAGCCAGAATCTCTAAAAGTGGTATAAAATTGCTCGGACTGTCTTTACACGTGAGCATAAAATTTTCTAGACAAGAGATTTATCTGTTTAATTAGTAGTGAGAACCCGTGTTATATCAGTATATTTATTGAGAAAACTATGTGTTTGAAAGCGGTAATCATGTACTTTGGATGAAAAAATAGATGATTTTCGATTATTTTCTTTTGGAGGAAATTATTGACAGACTCAAAAATGAACTAGCACAAGGAGGAGAGAGGATGAAGAAAAAAAGGTATCATTTATTTCGGAAAATTTGGTTCATTAGTTTAGTTTTTTTCCTTTTCTTGACAAGCTCTAACATAATTGTCAGTGCGGTATCTGTTGATTTATTTGGGAATACTCAAGTAAATAATGACAGTGGAACGACAGCAGCAACACCCTATTTAAATGTGAGTCAAAAACCAGTGACCTTTACTATTGATGGGACGACTACTGGTGTAGGATTGATAAAAAACGGGAAAAAATACGCGTTGATTTCGGTTCCAACAGAACTATCAAGCAAAGTCGTACCGAATGGAGCAGCGTCTGTGACAACTGCAGTAACGATTCCGGCGGCTGATTTGCCTGTTGGGGGATTGTTGGATTTATTGAATAGCTTAATTTCCGTTCTTAATTTGCTTCCTACTTTGCGACCAACAATTACGAGTATCAATCAAGCAATTACCAATCTTAAGAATGAAGATTTTGGTACTCATAATATTCCAATTTCAACCGAACAGCTTTCTTCTACTTTACTAGGCGTTAATATCAGTCAAGGACTATTACCAATATTAAGCAGTACATTAGCTACACGACTGAAGGATTTAAAAAATATTTTAGATACGTTGCCGTTAGGATTAGTAGGGACTATTCTTACTTCTGTATTATCTAGTGTGAATAGTTTAATAGCTTCCTTAGAAAATCCAGATTCGACGAGTAGTACAAATCTTGTTTCGGCTTCACTCTTAGGAGCCACGAATGTTTCAATTCCGACATTTGTTTCTAGTCCAATAGTTTTAACACAAGATTACAGGGCAAGTATTCGTGGTGGAATCATTCAAAGTGATGATATCGTTATTCAGTTATTGAGTAACTTTGGTGGTAATACGAATATTTATTTCTCAGCTGGTTCACTGACAATGAAAAGTGATTTGCTGCCTACAAATTTAAACTTCGGAACTCATCCGATCCAAACAGTAGCTGATGAAACTTGGAAAGCCTATATTGGTGGCAACAGTAGCAATCCGATTCAAACCGGAATGATTCGAATAGAGGATACTCGAACAATCGCGAAAGCTTGGCAGCTAAAGGTAAGTCAGGCTAGTAATTGGAACAATGGGCAAAATAATTTGAACAATGCCCAGCTAGATATTTCTTTAGGAGCATTAACTACGAATTTTTCTAACTATTCTGGATTATCTAATCAAAAGGTTCAAGTAACTCCTGATAATCAGGTAACACTGATGTCTTTAAGTAACACCACAGCTTCAGGATACGTAGAAATCCCATTGAACCAATTTGAGCTTTTTGTGCCTAAAAATACACAGAGACAATCTGGTAGTTATCAAACTGTTTTACAATGGACATTATCTAATACACCATAAATGACGAACCCGAAAAATACCTAGTTGAGCACTAGGTATTTTTTTTGCTGAGTTTGTGAAAACTAATTACATTTGTTTTTCACTGTGCTATCATAAATATAGTAATATACAGAAGAAAGCTAAATTAGTGGTAAAAAAAATTTGTGAAAAAATTTCTCAATGTTTTATCAAAGATGGTTGAAAGTGGATAGTAATCTGTTATTCTAGGTTAATTTGTTTTGCAGGTATATATTTTTGAATTAAGATTGTGCTCATTTTCATTGAAAAAACGTGAGTATATAATAATAATTGAGTTACAGAATATTTTCGAATTACAAGGGAGGTTTGTCTATGGATACAATAACTAAGGCTATCGCAAAGTTTAAAGGAGGCGTTAAGGTTCCCCACAATAAAAACACGGCAGAATATGAAAGCGTTTTTATGGAGCCGCCGAAAATTGTAACTATTCCAATGCAACAACATATTGGAGGTGTTTGTACACCGACGGTAAAAAAAGGGGACACTGTTACAGTTGGGCAAGTTATTGGTGACTCAGAGGCTTTTGTTTCAGCACCAATCCATGCTTCTGTTTCTGGCAAGGTAAAAGGGATCAAACCCATTCTAATGGCGAACGGTCAAATGTGTGAGGCTATTCATATTGCAAGTGATGGGTTACCAGTAGAGTTCCCAGAACCAACACCGATTAAGATTAATTCTAAGGAAGATTTACTGAAGGCCGCACGAGACAGCGGTATTGTAGGGATCGGCGGAGCGGGATTTCCATTGCATGTGAAGTTGAATGTCAAAGAAGATACACCAATTGATACATTGGTGATAAATGGAGCAGAGTGTGAACCATTTATCACATCTGACTATCGCGAAAGCTTGGAGTATCCGGAACGAATTATCGCAGGAATGCAAGCGTTGATGACTTACTTGAATATTCCTCACGGGGTGATTGGAATTGAAAGTAATAAACCAAAAGGGTTGAAAAAACTCCGGGAGCATTTGAATGAGTTAGCAGATCTTGATCCACGGATTGATGTGATGGAGATTCCTTCTTTATATCCTCAAGGGGCGGAAAAAATGTTGGTATATGCAACAACTGGTAGAAAAATTCCACCAGGCAAGCTGCCATCTGAGGTAGGGTGCTTGATTACGAATATCTCGACAGTCTCTCTTTTACAAAGATACATTGAGATTGGGATGCCACTGACCCATAAAAGAATAACAGTTGATGGAAATGTTGCGCAGCCAAAAAACGTTGTAGTTCCAGTCGGTACGCCAATTGGTGAGGTTATAAAGTTCTGTGGTGGATTGATTGATGAGCCGAGTAAGATTATTTTAGGCGGACCTATGATGGGGATGGCACAATTTTCTACAGAATTGCCGATTACTAAGCAAACGAATGCCATCACAATTTTATCAGCCGAGCAAAGCTTACCGGAGGAATCCCCATGTATCCGTTGTGGTCGTTGTGTAGAGGCTTGCCCAATGTCATTGTTGCCTGTACAGATTGAACGCTGCACAAGAAATAATGATGTAGCTGGCTTGAAGAATCTGAATGTATCGGCCTGTATGGAATGCGGTTGTTGCGCATTTGTTTGTCCTGCGGGACGTAGACTTGTTCAATCCATGAAACGAGCAAAACAGTTAGAAAGGGAGGCTGCTCAATGAACAAATTACCTGTATCCATCTCGCCGCACCTTCACTGTGGACGCAGTAGTCGCAGTATTATGTTAGATGTGATTATTGCTTTAATTCCAGCAGTCATCGCGTCGACAATTATTTTTGGTTTTCGTGCTCTTATTTTAATTATAGTAACGGTTGGTGCTTGTGTCATCAGTGAGTATGTAACGAGAAAGATTCTAAAACGTCCAGACACAATACACAATTTGACAGCGGTTGTTACAGGAATATTGTTAGCATTGAATCTACCCGTAACGCTGCCCTTTTGGATGGCCATTCTAGGTGGTGTAATCGCAATTGTAATCGTAAAAGAATTCTTTGGAGGGATTGGACAGAACTTCGTAAATCCAGCAATTACTGCCCGTATCATCTTGATGATGTCTTTTGCTTCACAGATGAGCACTTGGCAGCCACCATTGAACTATTACATGTTTCAACCAGACGTCATTTCGTCGGCAACCTACTTTTCAGCTTCTCAGACCGGACAGCCTATCCCTTCACTACTTAATATGTTTCTAGGAGTTCGAGCAGGAAGTTTGGGAGAGACATGTGCATTGGCTCTTTTGATCGGAGGGGTTTATTTAGTTGTTCGAAAAGTGATTTCGCCAATTATTCCTCTCTGCTTTATTGGTACCGTAGTTATTTTTTCTACTATATTAGGTGGGGATCCTTTGTATCAAATGATGTCTGGGGGATTATTACTAGGAGCTATTTTCATGGCGACTGATTATACAACATCTCCAATTACAAGAAATGGCAAAATTATTTTTGGAGTCGGATGTGGAGTTATCACTGTTTTGATCCGTTTCTTCGCTGCGTTGCCAGAGGGTGTTTCCTATGCAATTTTATTGATGAATATCCTTGTCCCTCATATTGAGAATCTAACCATTCCTAAGGTTTTTGGTGAGGGGGCGAAGGTAAAATGAAACGATTAGGTTCTAAAGTAATTTTTACTGATGCGCTTTGTTTATTTATCATTTGTCTGGTCATCACTTTTGCTGTCGCAGGAACACGGGCTATGTTTAAGGAGCGTATTGCAAAGCAAGAATGGGAGCAGACGCAAAGTGTTATGAGTCAGTTGATTAAAGCAGATGATTTTCAAGAAGTTAAAGTGACTGGAGAAAATCAAGGCTATAAGGCACTGGACTCTTCAGGTAAGATTTTGGGGTATCTCTTTGTGACTAAATCATATGGCTATGGCAGTGATGTAAGTGTTATGAGTGCTGTTGAGAATGGAAAAATTGTCGGGGTAAATGTTTTAGACGCTTCAAATGAAACCCCTGGACTCGGACAAAACGTCACAAAAAAAGAATTTGCGGATCAATTTTCTGGTCTTAATGAGACGCTAGAAGTTGTCAAGAATTCTCCTTCGAGTAAAAACCAAGTCGAAGCAGTCACAGGAGCAACCAAATCTTCTAATGCTGTAGCCACATCGGTCAAAGAAGCACTTGCGTTGTTTGAGCAAGTGACTAAGTCAGAGAAATAGGAGGGAGAACTAGTGGAAAAAGAAAAAGCATCAGCTATTTTTAGTAAAGGCTTAATCAAGGAAAATCCTGTCCTGCGTCTCATGTTAGGGACTTGTCCAACATTGGCAGTTACCACATCAGCTATTAACGGAATAGGAATGGGGATTGCAGCGACAGTAGTTCTTTTAGGCTCCAATGTCGTAATTTCTCTCTTACGTAAAGTAATTCCTGACCGTGTCCGTATTCCAGCATTTATTACCATTATCGCGGGCTTTGTGACGGTGGTTCAATTAGTAGTAAAGGCGTTGGCTCCCGCCTTAGATGCAACGTTGGGAATCTATTTACCTTTAATCGTAGTGAACTGTATTATCCTAGGGCGGGCAGAAGCTTATGCCAAAGACCACACAGTACTTCATTCAGCATTAGATGGCTTAGGTATGGGAGTCGGATTCACGATGGCGCTTCTTTGTATGGGAGGAATTCGCGAATTGTTTGGCAGTGGTACCTTGTTTGGGATGCCGATTACTGCAGGAGTGGTTCCGCCGATGACAATCATGCTCTTGCCGCCAGGTGGATTTTTCGTTTTTGGAATGCTGGTTATGGCGGCGAATAAGTTAAGTGATCGCAAAACAAAAGAAATCGATTGTACAGCATGTCCCATCGCTGAAGCCTGTACGACAGTTTGTGATGAAAAGGCGGGTGATCAGTAATGCAGATTTTTGTAACGATTTTAGTAGCAGGGATTTTGACCGATAATTTTGTGTTATCGCAGTTTTTAGGTATTTGTCCATTTTTAGGAGTGTCTAAGAAATTAGATACGGCGGTCGGCATGTCATTGGCGGTAACCTTCGTTATGGTATTAGCAACATTAGTGACGTATCCAATATATGCTTCTCTATTGATTCCGTTGGGTTTGGATTATTTGCAGACAATCGTTTTTATTTTAACGATTGCTGCATTGGTGCAGCTAGTAGAGGTTGTGATGAAACGCTACATGACTTCACTTTACAATGCATTAGGCATCTATTTACCTTTAATCACCACAAACTGTGCGGTATTAGGTGTAACGATTCTGAATTTTTCTAAAAATTATTCGTTCATACAATCAATGGTCAATTCCTTTGCAGCGGGTGTCGGATTTTTAGTTGCTATGGTTATCTTTGCTGGTGTACGTGGACGACTTGAAGGAAATGATATTCCAGATTCTTTGCAAGGGTTACCTATAACATTGATTGCTGCGGCTATTGTTTCATTATCATTTCTTGGTTTTGCCGGTTTGGCAGAAGGATTATTCCGTTAAGGGAGGAGAAAAAATGACAGAAATCATGATACCCATTGGCATTGTCAGCGTTATGGGATTGATCGCAGGGGTCATTCTTTCGCTCGCAACGATCATTTTTCATAAACCGGTTGATGAAAAAGAAGAAGCTTTACGAGGTGCTCTACCCGGAATCAATTGCGGTGCTTGTGGTTTTTCTGGCTGTGATGGATATGCAAAAGCAATGGCAGAGGGGAATGCAGGGGCCACTAATTGTACCCCTGGAGGAGCATCAACACGCCAAGCATTATCAGAGATTCTAGGTGTCGAAGTTGACGATGTACAAAAAATCGCGGCATTTGTCCGATGTAATGGAACCTGTGAGTTTACAAATAGCAAAATGGATTATACTGGGACGACTACTTGCTATGGAGCGAATCAAATTTTTGGCGGACCGCAGGATTGTCGATTTGGGTGTATGGGATTTGGTGACTGCGCGGCAGTTTGCGAATACGATGCGCTTCATATTATTGATGGGGTTGCAAAGGTAGACCCAGACAAATGTGTTGGTTGCTTGAAATGTATTAACGCATGCCCTAAAAATTTGATAAAAATGCTGCCAGCAGAAAATACATCAATCGTTTCTTGTTCGAATCAAGATAAAGGCGGCAGTGTCCGAAAAATTTGCGATGTTGGTTGTATCACCTGCAATCGTTGTGTGAAAGCTTGTCCACAAAAAGCCATTAAAATGGAAAATAATGTAGCAGTAATTGATCCAGATATTTGTATTAATTGCGGCGACTGTATAGAGGCTTGCCCGCAAAATTGTATTTTGAAGATGCCAGTAAAAGAAAAGGTTCCAAATTGATTTCTTACTTAATTGGAGATCCTTTTCATTTTCTACTATTCTTTAAAGAAGGCAGGTATTGAATTGAGATTAATAGTAACAGAAAATTATGAGACATTAAGCCAACTTACGGCAGATATTATTTTAATGAAATGGGCGGAGAATCGTCGTATGAACTTGGCGTTAACTGCAGGTTCTTCTCCTAAGCGTGCCTATAAGATCTTGGCTGATCGGTTAAAGCAAGTGGACTTTGATAAGAGCTTGGCACATTTTTATAATTTTGATGAAATCACTTTGATGAATCAAAAATACGGGTTGACAATGCAAGCCCTACAAGAAGAGCTATATCACCCGCTAGGAATTAAAGATGAGAACATTGAAGTTTTAGACGCAAAGAACTATCAGACTTACGATCGAAAAATTGCTGAGGATGGCGGTTTAGATCTTGTATTGATGGGAATTGGTAATGATGGTCACTTTTGTGGGAATATGCCAGAATTTATGTCCTTTGATTATGGGGTGTATCGTGTCCCTATTGATCCTGCAGATGAGATGTACAAGCTAATCGATGGGATGACGCCTTATACACCAGGAAAAGAGATGGTCACATTTGGTACTCAAACGATTCTAGGGGCGAAAGAACTAGTGTTAATAGCTAGTGGTGAAAAGAAGGCATCTATTATTAAACAAGCTTTAGAAGGACCGATAACAGAGGATGTGCCGGCATCAGTTTTGCGCCTGCATCCTAATGTGACAGTGCTTTTAGATAAAGAGGCTGCAATTTATTTAGATTAAAATAATGTATTAAGCTTTGAAAATGAAATTCAAACAATCTATAAAAGACTAAAGGGAGCCCTTGATAGGCTCCCTTTAGTCTTTTATAGATTCTCTTCGCTTTCTTCCTCTTCTACTGTTTCAAAGTATTGTGAATGAACTTTAACCAATATAATTCCAATCAGGACCATAGCACTGGCAATATAGAAAGTGTAGTTGCCCCCGAACTTTGCACCGATCATTCCTGCGACAAACGGTGCTAATGAACCACCGAAGAAACGAACAAAGCTATAAGTAGAGGAAGCAATGTTGCGTTTGATACCTGGAATTTCCATCGCGATAGTAGTCATCAGTGTATTAATGATTCCTTGGAAGAAGCCCGCTACGATTAAAGCCGCTGCAACAAGTGTCGGCTGATCCGCATTAATCCCCATTAACAGCAAGCAAATGACAAATCCAATAAAACCAATCATCAAAGTATAAAAGGTACCAATTTTTCTTTCAAATCGTGTTGCTAGGAAAATTGAGGAAATTGCTAACAAAATTCCCCACCCAAAAAAAGTTATGCCAATTTCCATTTCTGAAAAGTTAGGCATCAAGAAAGGGGCATACGCGAGTAAAGTAAAAAAGCCAAAATTATATAGTAAGGCAATCAAACCGATAGAGCGTAATTTATGATTTTTCATAGCTTTAGCACCGGCAAAAAAATCAATTTTTTCTTTGGTACTATCCTTAGGTTCTTTAAACATGATCGATATTGATAAAAAGGAGATCAGCATCAGAATGGATACACCAGCAAAAGGCAATCGCCAAGAGACAGAACCGAGTGAACCACCAACAAGTGGTCCAATTGACATTCCCAATCCCATTGCAGCTTCATAAAGCATGATTGATTTTTCTGTTTGACCGATTAAAACACTAACGATTGCGGACAACGCGGTTGAAATAAATAACGCGTTTCCTAATCCCCAACCAGCTCTAAAGTAGATTAAAGCATTGATTGTATTAGATAATCCAGCAAAAAGTGCAAAAACGATAATAATAAATAGTCCTAACATTAAGGTTTTCTTCATACCAATTCGGCTAGAAACAAAACCAGTAAATAGCATAACAATTCCCGTTACCATCATATAACTAGTAAACAAGAGCGTTGTTTGAGCTGGTGTAGCTTGTAAAGATTTGGCGATCGAATTCAAAATGGGATCTACTAACCCGATTCCCATAAAAGCGATCATGCAAGCAAATGCGACGACATACGCAGCTTTGCCATTTTCTTTTTCCGTTACTAAGTTTTCATTTAAATTTTCCATTAGGTCACCACTTTCCATTCAATAGTTTAATCATAATGTTTATTTGTGTCAATATTTACATAAATAAATTTACATATAATTTCTGGTAAAAAAACACAGCTTTTAAAGAAAAGCTGTGTTAACATGATTATTCAGTAAAATACTCTTCGATTTTTTCTTCTGCCCATTCGCACCAATAAAGTTCTTCCTTGCATAAACGAATCTTTCGTTCAACAATTAATTCTCTTCCAAAATTTTTTTTATACTCTTCTCCAGTGAGATCGTTCAAATTGTTCAGTACTTTTGAGTACTCACTTAATTGCTCGTTGAAAAGTTGTTTACGTTCCATAATCAAAAATTTAGCAGTGTCACGATCTAATGCGGATATAGTAAAGATTTTTGCCAAGAACTCATCTTTTTGAGACGGTGTAGGACTTTTTATAAGTACCCATTCCTTTACTAATTTTTTTCCCGATGCAGTAATATCATAGACTTTACGTTTTCCATCAGGAATATCAATAATTTCGATTAACCCTTGTTTGCGTAATTCTTTTAACGTCGGGTAAATCTGACTATGATGCGCCTCCCAAAAAAGATTCAAAAAACGCTTTAATTCATAGCCAGTTAGAGGTGACCGAACAAGCATAGCTAAAACAACGTAACTAATTGTATTCATGACATGCTCCTTTTGTGTGAAAGGTTTCGTTTTTAATTCATGTTTATTGTATCATTATTTAGATAAATAGCATGAAAAAGAATGACTTTCAGACTTGCGGCGGATGTTTTTTCTTTTTATCTTTAATAAACTTGTTTTAGAGAGGAAGATCGTCATGAAAGTTTTATTTGTATTTGATGACCAAGCTTGTTCAAGTTTTTTTGTCTATGACTTAACTAGCGGAGTAAACAGTCTGTTGCGGATTTCTCCAGAAATAAAAATTAAAAAGGTGACACTGGGTGAGTTGTATACTCAAGTGCCGATTGAAAAATTTTTAGCCTATTTTTCACTCGCTTTTTCTATAGAAGTAAAAAAATATTTGATTTTAAAAAAAGAAGACAGTCTACTTGGTGTGAAAGAAGTGGGACTTGAAGAAGATGGTAAAATGCCAGTGACAGTTTATAAAAACTTTGTTGCTTTAAAAAATGGTCAACGGTTTACAAAAGGAAAACAACGAATGACACTAGAGGAAATTGATGCTTATATCAGTTATCAAATTGATGAAGATGGTCGAATGGATGTTTTTGAACGGCAAGAAGACATCATTCGATTGATGAAGCGAAAAACAGTGCGTCCTCGTTTATCATCTATCACTAATAATTATGGTACGGTCAAAGAGTATTCCGGTAGTAATCTTAATTTAAAAGACATGTTGAAAATGGGTACAGGTTATTTAGCAAAAGGTAGTGCAAGGATGAATAAAATCAATGTACCAGAACCCGATACTTTTTCCTTAAATGGTGATTTTCCATATTATTTAGATAGAGTGGATTGGTGTAAAAACAGCATAAAACTAGGAACGGATTTACTGAAATAAAAAGTTATTCACAGGCAGAGATAAAAAAGCGTTTTTATCAATCAATTTAGCCGCTTACAATTACGAAAAAGTTTTTATATCAACGTTTTGTTTGGTTTCACAACTGCGAAACTTTTTTATGAAACTAATATTAGGCTATTGACAATGACCTAATATTAAAAATTAGACTAGATTTAGTATCAAGAATGGAGGGGTAATGATGATTTGGACATTAATAGTAGGTGCTGTCATTGGGGCAATCGGCGGTAGCCTTTCAGGACGTGGAAAGCAGATGGGTTGTCTCTTTAATATTATCGCTGGTTTAGCCGGTTCCTATATAGGTCAAGCGATTTTTGGTCACTGGGGTCCTCATTTAGCAGGAATGGCGTTAGTTCCTTCTATTCTAGGAGCTGTCGTAGTTGTAGCAGTCGTTTCTTTCTTCACTGGAAGACGATGATAATGAATTAACAGAAGTCGATTTTCGGCTTCTGTTTTTTTTGTGAAGCTTCTATTGTTTTTCTAGACGTGTTCGTTCAGCTTTTTGACACACTTTGTTATAATGGATAATGGGTGATAAGAATGATAAAACGAATTGAAAAATTACGTACACTGATGAAAAAAGAAGTAATTGATGCTTACTTAGTAACAAGTCCAGCTAACCTTCGTTATTTGACAAATTTTACCGGAACGGCAGGGTTGGCATTTATCACATTAAATAATGCGTTCTTTATTACAGATTTTCGTTACACTGAGCAGGCAAGTGAACAAGTTCAAGCCATGACAATCATTCAACATCAAGGAGATATTGTAAGTGAGATTCTCAAGCTGATAGAACATGAAGAAGTCAATGTTTTAGGATTTGAGGATTCGTTTATGACTTATGCGGATTATTCTGTTTTTGAGGAAGTGATTGATGCTGAATTGGCTCCAGCAAGTGGACTAATTGAAAAATTAAGAGAGCAGAAAGACTCTGGTGAAATCGCCATTATTGAAAAAGCATGTGCCATTGCTGATGAAGGTTTTGAACATGTTTTAAAAATGATTCGTCCTGGAATGACAGAGATTGAGGTGGCTAACCAGCTAGATTTCTTCATGCGTTCACTTGGTGCAACAGGAACATCGTTTGATACGATTGTTGCAAGTGGTGTACGTTCCGCTTTACCCCACGGTGTAGCCAGTGAAAAAATGATCGAGCAGGGAGATTTAATTACACTTGATTTTGGCTGTGTATATCAAGGTTACGTGTCAGACATTACACGAACTTTTGCGATAGGTGACCCTGGTCAAGAGTTAAAAGATATTTATCAAATTGTATTAGATGCGCAATTACACGTTCTGGCTGCAGCACAAGTTGGTGTAACTGGTGCACAATTGGATGCCGTCGCTCGGAACATTATTACGGAAGCTGGATATGGTGAAGCTTTCGGACATTCTACTGGACATGGTATTGGCTTGGACATTCACGAAGGACCAAATATTAGCCGTTCCAATGAAAAAACCTTAGCGGTGGGCAATGTTATCACGGATGAACCAGGAATTTACATAGCTGGTTTAGGTGGTGTGCGAATAGAAGATGATCTAGTGATTTTAGCTGAGGGCAATCGAATCTTAACTCAATCATCAAAAGAACTGATTATTTTATAAACTTTTTGCTTTTGTATCCCTTGTTAAAAACTTAGTGGAAACAAGGCTGTGTTTTTTGTTAAGAAATAGTTTCATTAAAAACGAATGACCTAAACAGAGTAGTGGTAGCGTAAGTAAACAAGAAATGATAAACTAGAACCAAATCTGTAAAGATGGGGTAATAGGTAGATAATCACTTCTTTTGATTATCTTTTAGTGAATTAGGAGGAAGTATCATGATTTCAGTAAACGATTTTAAAACTGGTTTGACTATCGAGGTGGATGGCGGCATTTGGCGCGTAGTTGACTTTCAACATGTAAAACCAGGTAAAGGTGCGGCCTTCGTTCGTTCAAAACTTAAAAATTTACGTACTGGAGCAGTTCAAGAAAAAACGTTCCGTGCAGGTGAAAAAGTAGCGAAAGCTCAAATTGACAATAAAAAAATGCAATACCTTTATGATGACGGAGACAACTATGTTTTCATGGATATGCAGAGCTATGAACAAATTGAGATGCCTAAACAACAAGTGGCAGAAGAAATGCTCTACGTGTTAGAAAACACTGAACTTACTGTTATTATGTATGGTAATGAGGTATTAGGGGTGGACCTTCCTAATACTGTTACTCTAGAGGTTGCAGAAACGGAGCCCAATATCAAGGGTGATACATCATCAGGTGGTTCAAAACCCGCTGTAATGGAAACTGGCTTGACAGTAAATGTACCATTCTTCGTAAATCAAGGAGATAAGCTGATTGTTAATACACAAGATGGCAGTTATGTTTCTCGAGCATAATCGTTTTTGCTGTTCTATTTTGATTAGTTGAAGATTTAGAAACGTCATTAATATTTAATTTCTTATGAATAGAGATTTTTAAATTAAATTAATTATGTATATTCTGTTAGATGATATACGATATCAGTAACGGCCTTATTTTTCTTTAGAGAAATAAGGATATTTGGAGGAATAAGGAGAGAGTAAAATGGCAGATGAAAAAAATTTAGTTTTAGGCGAAAGCCCAGAACTTGGTGAGATTATTATTGCGCCAGAAGTAATCGAAGTAATTATCGGAATTGCAGCCTCAAAAGTTGATGGTGTCTATGGTATGCGTGGTTCCTTAGCTAGCAATGTCACTGAATTGCTTGGTAAATCAGCACACGGTAAAGGCGTTTATCTTAAAAACGATGAAGATGGTTTAAAAGTCGATATCTATTCTTACTTTGATTATGGAACTTCTGTACCAAAAGTAGCGATGGCAATGCAGGAACGTGTAAAACAGCAAGTATTGTTCATGACTGATTTAGCTTTAAGTGAAGTAAACATTCATGTTGTAGGTGTAGTTGCGGAAAAATTGGAACAACCGACCCTAGAAGAATTATTTAATGATGAAGAGGAAAATAATGAGTAAAGAATTGTCACGTCACGAGATTCGGGAAAAAGCATTGCAGGCATTATTTCCCTTAGATTTTAATCAAGAGTTAACTAAAAAAGATGCGATCAACCATGCTTTAAGTATTGATCAACAAGAATTTGTCAGTGATGACGAAGAAGCATTTGTTCCCATCTATCTGGATGAATTAGTTGGTGGAGTTGTCGATCATCAAACAGAGCTGGATGAAATTATAAAAAAACACCTGCGTTCTAACTGGACGATTCAACGAATTGCAAAAATGGATTTGATTATTTTGCGACTAGGAATCTATGAAATGTTGTACAACACGCAAGTACCCAATCGAGTAGTTTTAAACGAAGCAATCGAGTTAGCCAAAACTTTCAGTGACGACCAGTCAAGAAAGTTTGTCAATGGTATCTTATCTAATGTAATGAAAGAGATCGATGAAGCTGGGGCAAATAGCTAATAAAGCTATTTTTCCCAGCTTCATTTAAACTATACAGAAAAAGAAGTGGGGATTAATATGGCGCAAATTATCGATGGTAAAAAATTGGCAGAAAAACTTCAAAAAGAAACAGCAAGTCAAGTGAATACGTTGGCAGAAAAAGGAATTTATCCTGGATTGGTTGTCCTATTGGTCGGAGAAAACCCAGCCAGCCAGATCTATGTAAGAAATAAAGAACGGGCTGCTAAGAAAATTGGTATCCATTCAGAGGTAAAACGTTATCCTGAAAGTATTACTGAAACTGAGCTGATTAGAGAAATCGAACAATTTAATCAATCAGATGAATTTCATGGAATATTAGTTCAGTTACCTTTGCCAGATCATATTGATGAAGAAAAGGTTTTACTGGCAATTAATCCTTTAAAGGACGTTGATGGGTTTCATCCAATGAATATGGGAAGATTATTTGCTGGAATGCCCCATACGATTCCTTGTACTCCTTATGGCATTATGAAAATGTTTGAAGAATATGATATCCCTTTGGCAGGTAAACAGGCAGTAGTGATAGGTCGAAGCAATATTGTGGGTAAACCAATGGCGATTTTATTATTAGAGGCGGATGCAACAGTCACATTAACCCATTCAAAAACGAAAGATTTGGCAAAAGTAGCTAGTAAGGCGGATATTTTAGTTGTAGCAATCGGCAGAGGCCACTTCGTTACAAAAGAATTTGTTAAGCCAGGAGCAGTTGTCATTGATGTTGGAATGAATCGAAATGAAGAAGGAAAATTAATAGGTGATGTGAAGTTCGATGAAGTCGAACCAATCGCTAGCTACATTACCCCGGTTCCTGGGGGAGTAGGACCTATGACCATCACTATGTTAATGCAGCAAACAGTCGAATGTTGTGAGCGACAAGTACTGAATCACGAATAACAAAGAGGTGTTTAAATGGCACAAGAATATTTAACCGTCAGTGCTTTAAACAAGTATATTAAACGGAAGTTCGATGTAGACCCCTATTTAGAGCGGGTCTATTTGACCGGAGAGATATCAAATTTCCGTATGCGAGCAAACAGTCATCAATACTTTAGTTTAAAGGATGAACGTTCCAAAATAAGTGCTATTATGTTTAAAGGAGCGTTTCAAAAGCTGAGGTTTACGCCAAAAGAAGGTATGAAAGTATTAGTGGTAGGTCGCGTGGCATTGTATGAAGCTAGTGGCAACTATCAGATTTATATAGATCATATGGAGCCTGACGGTGTCGGTGCGCTCTATCAAGCATTAGCAGAATTGCGAGAGAAATTGGATAAAGAAGGATTGTTTTCTCTCCCCAAAAAGTCATTGCCTCGCTTTCCGAAACGAATCGCTGTAATCACTAGTCCTAGTGGCGCAGTGATCAGAGATATTATTACAACAGTAAAACGCCGATATCCCATTGTGCAACTGGTTTTATTTCCCACATTGGTTCAGGGAGATAAAGCTGCTGCAGATATTGTCTCAAATATCAAAAAGGCCGAGAAGTTGAATTTTGATACTATGATTATTGGTCGAGGTGGGGGATCGATTGAAGATCTTTGGCCCTTTAATGAAGAGATTGTCGCTCGAGCAATTGCAGCATCTCCGATTCCCGTCATCTCTTCAGTCGGGCACGAAACGGATACGACGATCGCTGATTTAGTTGCAGATGTCCGAGCAGCAACGCCAACAGCAGCTGCAGAATTAGCGGTACCTGTTTTATCGGAAGAAATTTTACGAGTTAAAGAGAAACAAGCACGTCTAGAACAAGCCTTTATGCATCAATTACAACGAAAAAAAGACCGTTTTGAACGTTTGCAGCAATCCTATATCTTTAGACAGCCTGCACGATTATACGAAGCGCAAAGTGTGCGATTGGATCGATTAGTACAACAATTGCAACAAAATATGACTGTTTTAGTCAATCAGCGAGAACGCGAATTGATGCAGTACAGCAGTCGCTTGGCCCAAGCCAATCCTATCAATCGTTTGAAACAAGCGCAACAGCAAATGACATATTTACAGGAACGGCTACAGCAGCAAATGCAGGGATATATAGAAGCTCAACAGCGTAGATTACAGCAGGCAGTTATGTCTCTTGATTTATTAAGTCCACTAAAAACGATGGGACGAGGGTTTACATATACGACCCAAGATGACCAAGTAATTCGTTCTGTTAAGAATTTAAAAGAAAAAGAAATGGTCGTGCATTTTGTTGATGGAAATGTAAAGGCATCAATCTTAGAAATTGAGGAAGGAAAAAAATAATGGAAAATATAACCTTTGAAGAATCAATTACTCAACTAGAAAATATTGTGTCACAATTAGAACGTGGCGATGTGCCATTAGAAGAAGCACTTGAAGCATTTCAAAAAGGTATGGTTTTAAGCAAGCAATGTCAGGATACTTTAACGAAAGCAGAAAAGACATTAACCAAGATGATGAGTGAAGATGAAGAAGTGCCTTTTACAGGTGAGGAGGGAGCCTAATGTTACAGCAGCTTTCTGCTGAAGAGCTACCTAAAGTTGAAAAAGAAATAATTGATTTTATCAACACCTACACAACACATGAAGAGTTAAAGGAAAGTATGCTTTATTCAATTAATGCGGGGGGAAAAAGGATTCGCCCGTTAATAGTATTGGCGACAGTAAAAGCTTTTCAAAAAGAGTTGTCTTTGCCCGTTTACCAGACTGCGGGAGCATTAGAAATGATTCACACCTATTCGTTAATCCATGATGATCTTCCAGCAATGGACGACGATGATTTACGACGTGGGAAACCGACGAATCATAAGGTTTTCGGTGAAGCATTAGCAATTTTAGCAGGAGATGGCCTTTTAACGGGTGCGTTTCAACTGCTCAGTGAAACTATTTTAGACTCCACTGAAACTGTCTTGTTGATCCAGTTATTAGCAAAGGCTGCTGGGACTGGAGGCATGGTTGCAGGACAAGCGGGAGATATGGCGGCAGAAAAGCAGCATGTTTCATTAGATGAATTAAAGATAATTCATCGTGGGAAAACAGGTGCTTTGTTGACTTATGCTTTCGTAGCTGGAGGAATCCTTGCGAATCAAACGGAGTATGTGCTTGAACTTCTAAAAAAACTTGGTGGGCACATTGGTTTGGCTTTTCAAATTCGGGATGATTTATTGGATATTGTGAGTTCAACAGAAGAATTAGGAAAGCAAGTCGGTCAGGACGAAAAATCAGATAAAAGCACATACCCAGCATTATTGGGAGTTGAAGGGGCTAAGCAGTCTCTGGTAGACGAGTTAAGTCAAGCTGAAGATACAATCCAACAATTATCAAAAGTGGCAGAAGTTCAGCCTGAAATTTTCGAAGATTTACTAGCGCTCTTTGCTCTGAAGAAATAATGTGTTGAATGAAGTTAAATCTATTATAAGAAATAGGAGATATCATGAAAAAAGAACGTGTCGACGTGTTGGCTTTTAATCAGGGACTTTTTGAAACCAGAGAAAAGGCTAAACGCGGCGTGATGGCTGGTTTAGTATATGATCAAAAAAATGAACGACTAGATAAACCTGGTGAAAAAATTTCAATTGAGACAGTTTTACAAGTAAAAGGGCAAAGCTTAGCGTATGTTTCTCGTGGTGGATTAAAATTAGAAAAGGCTCTAAAAAGTTTTGATGTAGATATTGATCAAAAAATTCTGTTGGACATAGGATCTTCTACAGGCGGGTTCACAGACGTTGCATTGCAAAACGGTGCTTTGTTAAGCTATGCCTTAGATGTTGGCTATAATCAATTGGCTTGGAAACTACGTCAGGATGAGCGAGTAGTTGTCATGGAACGAACGAATTTCCGTTATTCTAAGTTAGCAGATTTTAAGAAGGGACAACCAAATTTTGCAACAATTGATGTTTCCTTTATCTCTTTAAAGCTGATTTTACCTCCCTTACATGAAATTTTGATGGATAACGGTGACGTGGTCGCGTTGATTAAACCACAATTTGAAGCGGGAAGAGAATTTGTAGGGAAAAAGGGAATTGTTAAGGACCCAAAAACACATTTGATGGTGTTAAAGGAAATTACTGATTTTGCAATAGCGCATGGTTTTAATGTAGAAGAACTGACTTTTTCTCCTATTACTGGTGGGGAAGGAAACATTGAGTTTTTGGCTCATTTGAAAAAAGTACCTGAAACAGGTTGTTTAAAATCAGAAATTAATTTGGAAATGGTTGTAGCAGAGGCTCATCAGCAATTAGATAAATAATCAGGAGGAAAAGAAATGCGAAAAGACGAGCGCCATCGCATTATTACTAAGTTATTGAGCGAGTATGATGTGAAGAAGCAGGAGGAATTTGTAACAGTTCTTGCGCGAGAAGGTGTGAAAGTAACTCAAGCAACAATTTCACGTGATATCAAGGAAATGAAACTCATTAAGGTACCTTCTCCGAATGGTGGGTATCGATACAGTATGCCCCTTCAAGAACAGGAAGACGTGAATGAAAAACTGGCTGATTTGTTAAAAGATGCCATGGTTTCTATTGATCAAATGGAGAAATTTATCAGTGTTAAAACACTTCCGGGAAATGCGTCTGCCTGTGCAAATCTATTAGAAAAACAATTCATGAAAAATTTATTTACGACCTTGAATGATGATGATAGTGTTTTGATGATTGCAAGAACAGAAGACGATGCAAAATATATAAAACAAGATATCGTTGAAAAAAGCCAGAATAATTAGTAAGTCTCATTAAAAGGAGAATATGAAAATGTTGCAAGAGCTAACAATCAAAAATTTTGCGATCATTTCTTCGTTGCATTTAGGATTTACTGATGGAATGACAGCTCTAACTGGCGAAACAGGCGCTGGAAAATCAATTATTATTGATGCAGTTAGCTTGTTAGCTGGAGCTCGTTCATCCATCGAATATATTCGCCAAGGTAGTGATAAATGTTTAGTTGAGGGGCTTTTTGATTTGCCTAAGCAACATGAGTTCAGTCTACTAATGGAAGAACTTGGAATTGAAGTAGATGATGCAGGATTGATTGTTCAAAGAGATTTGAATATCTCAGGAAAAAGTGTCTCACGAGTGAACGGAAGAATTATTACTTTGGCGAACTTACGAAGAATTGGTCAATTCTTAGTAGACATTCAAGGCCAAAACGACCACCAGGAATTGATGCATCCAGAATCGCATCTCCGTCTTTTAGATAGTTTTGGTGACTCGGCTTTTCAAGAGAAAAAAAATAGGTATCAGACCGCGTATCATAGCTATATAACTTTAATGAATCAAGTTAGGAAATTTAAACAAAATGAACAATCTTTTGTTCAAAGAATCGATATGCTAACTTTTCAACAAGAAGAAATTGGAAATGCAGAGCTATCTATTGGTGAAGAAGAAAAACTGATGGAAGAGCGGGAGAAACTTACGAACTATCAGAAAATAGTAGATAGTCTTTCTTATAGTTATCAAGCTATGACAAATGAAGAAACAAACTCTTTAGACGCGATAGGTTCAGCTAGTCAGGAACTTCAAACAATAGCTTCTTTAGATGCTGACTATGAAAGCATTTCTGATAATGTTCATAGTGCCTATTATCTTTTGCAAGATGCGGTCAGTGAAATCGGGCGTCAATTAGATTTGCTAGAGTTAGATGAGGAGCGCTTGGATATAGTTAATGAAAGGCTTGAACTAATTCATCAATTGAAAAGAAAGTATGGAGATTCGATCGAGATCATTCTAAACTATTATGATAAGATTAGTGAAGAACTTTTGGATTCAGACTTCTCTGGAGACAAATTGGAAAGATTAGAAAAAGAACTATATGAAAAAGAAAACGAATTAAAACACTTAGCTGAGATGTTACAAGTGGCGCGAAAAAAGATGGCGAAAAAATTAGAATCAGCAATCCAAAATGAACTGAAGGATTTGTACATGGAGAATGCTCGGTTTGAAGTTAGTTTTAAAGAGAGCTCTTTTAATGCAGAGGGAGTAGATGAGGTAGAGTTTTACATAACGACTAATCCTGGAGAGCCATTGAAACCTCTAGTTAAAGTGGCATCAGGAGGAGAAATTTCTCGAGTCATGTTGGCTTTAAAGACCATTTTCTCAAAAACTCAGGGATTAACGAGTATTGTTTTTGATGAAGTAGATACTGGAGTGAGTGGGCGAGTCGCCCAAGCGATTGCAGACAAGATTTATCAAATTGGTCTGAATTCACAGGCCTTATGTATCACTCATTTACCTCAAGTAGCTGCTAAAGCCGATCATCAACTATTTATTCGTAAAGAGATAGTTGATGGAAGGACTTTAACTAAGGTAGAGGAGTTAACTGAAAGGGATCGTATTGACGAAATTGCTCGTATGTTAGCAGGAGCAGAGATTACAGATTTAACTGTCAAGCATGCAAAAGAATTATTGCAATTAGCAAAAAAATAGCCGGAGCTCATGCTCCGGCTATTTGCTTACATAATACTTAGTAGACTACTCAAAACCAATGAACCGATTGTTAAAATTAACATGGTCCAAATAACAATCTTGGTAACTTTAGAAAAAGTACTGGTAGATTTTTTGTTATTCATGCCGTCACCATCCTCAAAAAAATCTCAAATTCATCATACTTCATTTCTTGAAACTCCGCAAATAACTGAAAAAACTTTTAAAAAATACTAAGAAATCTTTTCGCGTCAATATTGCGAATTCAATTGTTAAAACTTGCTAAATCCTTTATATTTTAAATGAATTGAAACACGAATGTAACGATAATGCAGTATAGTGAAGGTAGTAGTTAGAAGAGGAAGGACTGTATTTGTTGGCATCATTTTCACCAATTTTGTTGTTATGGTACATTTTCCCGATTATCGTCTTTTTAGCGTCTGATTATATCGTAACAACTTTTAAATTAAAACAACGCTTCAATTTGAAAACGCCAGATATTACTGTACCATTTTTAATCGTTGGAATGCACGAAATATCAAAAAGTATCAGTACGTTTTCAATTTTACCATATTTTTTACTATCCATTCTATTATTGGGTATTAGCGTCGTCGTTTTCCAAGCCTATCGCTATCGTGAAATCATGTATGGTCGCTTTTTCAAAATGTTTTGGCGCTTAACGTTTTTATTATCAGTTTTGGTCTATTTTATTTTGATTATTGCAAGTATTATTAATGCCTTATAAATGAAAAAAACTTTAAAAAAACTCTTTATTACCTACGTATTTCCCGATAAACCAATATGGTTAGAGAAGGTCAAGAAACTGTTATTTTTGTTTTTTGTAAAGTGTGGTAGATTGTGGGGGATTGTGGTAGACTAATCTCATGCGGTGGTAAAAAGGGGTGAGGTCTAGATGTTCATGGGTGAATTTCAACACAATATTGATGCAAAAGGTCGATTGATCGTTCCATCAAAATTACGTGAACAGTTAGGCGAGAAGTTTGTTGTTACCCGAGGTATGGATGGGTGTTTGTTCGGTTACCCTTTAGCCGAGTGGAATCAATTAGAAACAAAGCTAAATGAAATGCCGCTTTCAAAGAAAGATGCGCGTGCATTTGTTCGTTTCTTTTATTCTGCTGCTACCGAGTGTGAGATTGATAAACAAGGTCGGATTAACATACCGGCATCTTTGCGTAGTCACGCTTCTTTGGAAAAAGAATGCGTCATCATTGGTGTAGCCAATCGCATTGAAATTTGGGATCAAACTCGTTGGAATGATTTTACAAAAGAAACAGAAGCTAGTTTCGACGACATTGCAGAGACAATGGTCGATTTTGGATTTTAGAGAAGAGGATTATCAATGACAGACTTTCAACATACAACCGTTTTGCTTCGCGAGACAGTTGATGGTCTAGCAATCAAACCAGACGGTATTTATGTTGATTGTACATTAGGCGGTGCTGGGCACAGTGAGTACTTGCTAAGCCAGTTAAACGCAGATGGACATCTTTATGCTTTTGATCAAGATCAAAAAGCGATTAATAACGCGAAAATTCGTTTGGCAAAATATGTCGAAAAAAAGCAAGTGACTTTTATTAAAGCTAATTTCAGAAATCTAAAAGAAGAACTGAATTATTTAGGTGTGACAGAAGTCGACGGGATTTTATATGATTTGGGCGTTTCCTCTCCGCAACTAGATGAAGCTGAACGTGGGTTTAGTTACCATCAAGATGCTCCATTAGATATGCGGATGGATCAGGATGCTCCCTTGAGTGCCTATCAAGTTGTAAATGATTACTCTTACCATGAATTAGTAAAAATCTTCTTTCGCTACGGGGAAGAAAAATTCTCTAAACAAATCGCACGTTTGATTGAACGCAAACGTGAAGAAAAGCCAATAGAAACTACAGGCGAGCTCGTTGATATAATTAAGGAAGCTATTCCAGCTCCGGCAAGACGAAAAGGCGGTCATCCTGCAAAAAGGGTTTTCCAAGCTATTCGGATTGCTGTGAATGATGAGCTAGGAGCAATTGAGAGTTCTTTGGAACAAGCGATTGATATGCTATCTGTTAACGGAAGAGTCAGTGTAATTACGTTTCATTCATTAGAAGATCGAATCGTGAAGACCATGTTTAAAGAATTTAGCACACCTAAGGATATGCCACCTGGCTTACCAATGGTACCGGAAGAATTTCAGCCAATGCTAAAATTAGTAAATCGAAAACCAATTATTCCTTCAGAAGAGGAATTAAATGAGAACAATCGTGCGAGAAGTGCAAAATTGCGGATCGCTGAGAAAGTGAAGAAAGGATAGGAATTATGGCAGAATTAAAAAATAAACAACCATTTCAATTTGATTCTCAGCAAGATGAGATTCAACAAACGCCAGATTCTTTCAAAGTCTTCGTTTCTCCTGGAGATCGTTTAAAGAAAATTACACGAGTAGAAAAATTTGCCGTGTTAGCTTTCTTAGTGATGTTAATTGGGCTGTCAATCGTGATGGTAAATTATCGTAATGAAATCAGCAAAACACAAAATGAAATTACTAGTATTCAAACCGATATTGATGCGAAAGAAAAAACAGCGACGCAATTACAACAAGAAAAAAGTGAATTGTCTCGATCTGATCGTTTGAAAGAAGTTGCGGAAAAAGCGGGTCTTTCTATCAATGACGCGAATTTAAGGAAAGTGAAGTAAATGAGCTTTAAAAGGCTAAGAAGAAAAATCCGAAAAAAGAATTTGACTCCGATGAACAATCGCAAAAAAGTAGGCGTTATTTTGTTTGCTACGAGTATTGGATTGTTCTTTTTATTTGCCGTTCGCATGATTTATGTGGTGGCAGGTGGACATGTAGCAGGAACATCATTAAAAGCTAAGACGGAAGAGCTTTATCATGGTGGTGAAGTTGTCAAGGCTAAACGAGGGACGATTTATGATCGTAACGGTGAGGTTATAGCAGAAGATGCTACCTCTTATTCCGTTTATGCAATTCTTTCGGAAAGCTATGTTTCAGGAAAAGATAAACTTTACGCCCAAGAGAAAAACTTTGATGAATTAGCTTCTATATTACATAAGTATTTAGGGATTAAAGAAAAAACAGCTTTGAAAACATTAAAGAGCGGCATAAATAGTGACGGGACAAGTAAGTATTACCAAGTTGAGTTTGGCAATAAGGGAAAAAACATTTCCGAGGAGACCAAACAAAATATCGAAGATGCGATGAAGAAAGCTAAAATCAAAGGACTATATTTCACCGATCACACTGATCGAATGTATCCGAATGGAAATTTTGCTTCTCACTTCATAGGTTATGCTCAACCAGACAAAAACGAAAATTTAGTTGGGATGATGGGTGTCGAAGCTGCTTACGACGATGTTTTAAAAGGGAAAGATGGAAAAGTAGTTTATCAAAAGGACGAAAACCAACGTCCAATTCCTGGCAGTGTTGCAGAAGAAAAGAAAGCAGTCGACGGAGAAGATATCTATACTACTTTAGACGCAGGCTTACAAAGCTATTTAGAAACGTTGTTGGACAAAGTGAATTCAGAAGCCAATCCTACAGAGATGACAGCTATGCTGATGCAGGCGAAAACAGGGGATATTCTAGCAATGTCTCAACGACCAACATTCAACCCAGAGACTAAGGAAGGGCTCGGGGAATCTGACGCATGGCGAAACTTCTTAGTAGAAGATAGCTATGAGCCAGGATCAACTATGAAGGTTTTTACCACTGCCGCAGCCGTTAACGAAGGCGTCTTTAATGAAAATGAAAGCTACGTTTCTGGAAAGATCCAAGTGGCTGATGCGACCATTAATGACTGGGACTTAGGCAAAAAAGGAATATTAACAATGCGCCAAGCGTTATCTTGGTCTAGTAATGTCGGAATGGTGAAGTTGGAAGAAAAACTTGGGGATCGTTGGCCTGAATACGTGAAACGATTTGGATTTGGTCAAAGTACTTATTCTGGTTTGCCTGGTGAATCAAAAGGAACTCTGCCGACGAGTAATATCGTTGACCAGGCGATGAGTTCATATGGACAAGCTATTGGGGTGACGAATTTTCAAATGATGCGCGGCTTTACTGCTGTTGCAAATGACGGAAAAATGCTGCAACCCCATTATGTTGAAAAAATAGCTAACCCTAATACAGGTAAAGAAATTATTACAAAGCCAGAAGTCGTAGGTGAACCAATTACGGCTGAGACCGCACAAAAGGTGCGTGAATACATGCGTGATACCGTAGAAAGTGAAAATTACGGTTCTGCTTATGATCAATACAAAGTACCCGGATATCATATTTCTGCTAAAACAGGGACCGCTCAAATTGCTGAGAATGGTAGATATCTGACAGGTGATACAAACTATATTTATTCAATTGCGTTGATGCTTCCTTCAGAGGATCCAGAATACATTTTATATTTAACAATGAAACAGCCACAGGAAAATAAAGAAGGTATTTTGGGAGAAATAGCTAATCCTTTATTGAGTCGTGCAATGGAATTCCAAAATAATGAATCTGATTCTTCAGAGGAAGAAAGTAATACTAAGGTTACTGTAGAAGATTATCGTAATCTTTCAACATCAAAAGCTGCAGCAGATGCCAATAAACGTGGACTGACAGCTGTAGTAGTTGGCGATGGAGATAAGGTTGTACAGCAGTCTGCCAAACCAGGTGAAAAGGTAATGGCAAATGAACATCTTATTTTGTTGACAGACGGCAAGAAAGAGATGCCTGATGTTCGTGGCTGGTCTAAAGCAGATATTTTGAAGTTGACTAATTTGCTGGATATTGATGTCACATTTAAAGGGGACGGCTACTGTACGAAACAAAATATTGCTCCCTATTCGGAAATATCGAAGAAGAAATTGAAAATTACGTTAGGTTAGACTGGAGAGAAAAAAATGCAACCGGCACAACTATTTATCGCTTTTGCCAGTAGTTTCGCAATTACTGTTGCAGGCATGCCATTTATTATTGGCTATTTTAGGATGAAGAAACAAGGACAAGAAATTCGTGATGAAGGGCCAAAATGGCATAATACAAAAGCTGGCACACCAACGATGGGTGGTTTAGGTTTTCTAGCCGCTGCAGTGATTACATCAATCTGGTTTAGTCTTTGGACGCAGCAAATGACAACCTCGTTATTAATTCTAGTATTCGTATTATTACTTTATGGAATCATTGGATTTCTGGACGATTTTATCAAATTAGCTAAGAAGCAAAATGAAGGATTAACTTCAAAGCAGAAATTCATTGCCCAAGTTGTTGTTGCGATAGTCTTCTATTTAATCTATCGAATGGAAGGTTATCCAAATACGTTGAATTTCTTTGGCATCGATTTACCCTTAAATATTGTCTATGGACTTTTTGCGATTTTTTGGTTGGTTGGTTTCTCAAATGCAGTAAATCTAACTGATGGAATCGACGGGCTAGTTTCAGGCTTAGGGACAATCTCATTTGCAACATACGGTATTATTGCTTGGAACCAACAACAATATGAAGTTTTAATCGTGTGCCTAGCTGTAATGGGTGGATTAGTCGGTTTCTTTCCCTACAATAGAAAACCTGCGAAAATTTTTATGGGAGATGTCGGTTCTCTCGCTTTAGGCGGATTGTTGGCAGCTATTTCAATTGTTCTACATCAAGAATGGACATTGCTATTAGTCGGTCTGGTATATATTTTTGAAACAGCAAGCGTGATTATTCAAGTTACTTCCTTTAAAATGACAGGGAAACGTGTTTTTAAGATGTCACCGTTGCATCATCATTTTGAGATGTCAGGTTGGTCCGAATGGAAAGTAGATACTGTTTTTTGGGCAATCGGACTGATTGCATCTATTATTGTTTTATTGATCGTACTGTAGGAGATGACTAGGAAATGAAACAAATCAAACAATATGAAAACGAAAAGGTATTAGTGTTAGGATTAGCGAAGAGTGGATTTAGTGCGGCCAAGTTATTAAACGACTTGGGCGCACTTGTTACGGTAAACGATGGAAAACCTTTCGAGGAAAACCCTGAGGCCCAAGGACTGTTGGAGCAAGGAGTTCGAGTGATTACAGGTCACCATCCAATCGAATTACTAGATGAAGACTTTTCATTAATGGTAAAAAACCCAGGTATTCCTTATGATAATCCCTTAGTGGCGAAAGCCGAAGAATTGCATATTCCAATTTTGACCGAAGTGGAGTTGGCTTATCAAGTCGCAGAATGTCCTATCGTTGGTATCACCGGAACGAATGGGAAAACGACAACAACTACCATGATCGGTCTATTATTGAATCAAGAGAGAAAGACTGGTAAAGCACACTTAGCTGGGAATATTGGTTTTCCTGCTAGTGAAGTAGCTTCTAAGGCTACAGCAGATGACGACATCGTTATGGAATTGTCGAGTTTTCAATTGATGGGAATTAAAAGCTTTAAGCCACAAATAGCAGTTATTACCAATATTTATGAAGCGCATTTAGATTATCATAAAACGCGTGAAAATTACGTAGCAGCTAAATGGGCAATCCAACAAAAAATGACCGCAGATGATTATTTAGTTTTAAACTGGAATTCAACAGAATTACAAGAGTTGAGCACACAAACTGGGGCACAAATTGTTCCTTTTTCTACAACAGAAAAGTTAGATAATGGGGCTTACCTATCAGATGGACAGCTGTGTTTCAAAAAAGAAAAGATTATGGCCGCTTCTGATTTAGGTGTACCTGGCGCTCATAATATTGAGAATGCTTTGGCAGCAATTGCAGTAGCAAAATTAAAAGGTATTTCTAATGAAGGAATTCGTAAAGCGTTAAGTAATTTTCATGGTGTTCCTCATCGAACACAATACGTGGATACGATCAATGGACGCAAGTTTTACAATGATTCAAAGGCAACAAACAGCTTAGCGACCGAAATGGCGCTAAGTGGCTTTGATAATGATCGTTTAATTTTACTGGCGGGCGGCTTGGATCGTGGAAATGAATTTGATGAGCTAATTCCGTCACTAGAAGGTGTCAAAGCAGTGATTCTTTTTGGGGAAACGAAGGACAAACTGGCTGATACTGCAAGAAGAGCAGGGATTCAGACAATTATTTTGACCTCTAATGTTGAAACGGCTGTTCCTTTGGCTTATGAACAGAGTGAAGATGGCGACAGCATTTTATTATCTCCTGCAAATGCAAGCTGGGATCAATACCCAAACTTTGAAATACGCGGAGATAAATTTATGCATGCTGTGAAACAACTAGAAAAGTAGGGAAATGAAATGAGAATACTTGTTACAGGCGGTGGCACTGGTGGACATATCTATCCAGCTCTGGCATTTATCCGTTACGTACAAAAAATCCAACCTGATTCTGAATTTCTATATGTAGGGACGCATCGAGGTTTGGAAAATAAAATTGTGCCTGAAACAGGCATCTCTTTTAAGACAATTAAAATTCAAGGATTTAAACGGAAACTTTCGTTTGATAATTTAAAAACCGTACAGCTGTTTCTAGAGAGTATCAAACGCTCGAAGGAAATATTGCGAGAATTTAAGCCAGATGTTGTGATTGGTACAGGCGGATATGTTTCTGGATCGGTTGTTTATGCGGCAGCAAGAATGAAAATTCCGACGATTGTTCACGAGCAAAATAGCGTACCGGGTATTACAAATAAATTTTTGAGTCGTTTTGCTGATAAGGTGGGCATCTGTTTTCCTGATGCTGCTCAATATTTTCCAGAAAATAAGACTGTATTAGTTGGAAATCCTCGAGCGCAAGAAGTAGTCACTAGTGGAAAATCAGACGTATTGGAACAATACAATTTGTTGCCAGATACCCCAACAGTATTAATTTTCGGCGGCAGTCAGGGTGCACTTAAAATAAACCAAGCAGTCATACAGGCGTTACCCAAATTCTCGCAAAAAGATTATCAGGTATTATATGCTTCTGGAGACCGTTATTATAACGAGATTTCCGAAAAAATTGATGTAGAAAAAATCAGTCGCAACTTGTCACTTCAACCTTATATAAAAAATATGACAGATGTTATGGCAAATGTAGACTTATTGATAGGTAGAGCTGGAGCAACATCCATAGCAGAGTTTACTGCATTGGGACTACCAGCCATCTTAATTCCGAGTCCATATGTTACCAATGACCACCAAACAAAAAACGCACAGAGCTTGGTAAACGCGGGTGCTGTTAAAATGATTGCAGATGCTAATTTAACAGGTGAAAATCTTGTTGAAGCAGTAGATGAAATCATGAATAACAATGAAAAAAGAGAAATAATGGCAAAAGCCTCTCGTCAAGAAGGAATTCCTGACGCAGCTGAACGCATGTGGTCATTGGTAAACGAGATCGTTAAATAATTATTGGAGGTGAGGATCATTAGTCGTGAAGAGTTTCCAGAAGAAAATAAAGAAAAAGAAGAAAAAACAAAACAAGAGAATTTGACTCCGTGGCAACTAGCAAACATGGAGTATTTAAAGCAAAAAGCGCTCGAGAAGGGCGAACCTGAAACACCGCCTAAATCTTCTGAATCGTCAGCTGAAAACACAAATACTAGTGAACCCGCCGATGAAAAAAAAGAAGCAGCAGATATGGATGATCCGCCGACTGTTGATGAGGATCTGGAAGACACAGAAGAAAAAGAAGCACCAGATTCTGCCAAAGGTCCAAAAAGCGGTTCGTTCTTAGAGCGTCTCCCCAATATTAAACATGAACGAAATCGTCGTCTCGTTCGAAGATCTTCCATTTTAATTGGATTATTTTCAATCCCGGCGATACTACTATTATATTACATTTCACCCTTAGGTAAGTTAGGTGGAGTAAGCATTACTGGAAATGAAAAAATTTCGGCAGAGATAATCAAAAAAGAACTCAATTTTTCAGTTGGAGATAATCTTTGGAGTCAATATTTTGATCGTAGTGACAATGTGAAAAATTTGAAAAAGCAAGAACTTCAGATTGAGGATGCGGAAGTTCACATCGATGGCTTCAATCATTTTGAAGTGAAAGTGAAAGAGTATCCAGAGGTCGCCTATTTAGAAAGTGATGGGAAATACTCACCTGTAATTTCGAATGGAAAGATTATTCCAGTCGAAGTTGAAAAAAGCGATGGAGAGCTGCCAATTTTGGAGAACTTCACTGGATCAAAACGAATATTGAAAGTTCTTGAAGGATATAAAAAGTTATCTGAAGAAGTAAAACAAGGAATATCTCAGATAAAATATGCTCCGACAAGTGAAAACAAAGAGTTACTGGAAATTTTCATGAATGATGGGAATAAAGTGTTGGTTAGTATCAACGATCTAGGGGATAAAATGAAATACTACCCTCAAATTGCTAAAGAAATGAGCGATAAAGAGATTAAAGGCGTAGTTGACATGGAAGCTGGAATATACAGCTATCCGTACACTGAAAATTCAGCTACTGAGGATTCAACTCAAGACTCGACAGAACAATCTGAAACGCCAGTTGGAAATGATTAAATTTATTACAAGAAAATGTTGAATCTTCTTTTTCATTCTAGGCAAAATGTGTTAAAATTGAAGGCAGTGAATTACTTGCAAAAAATTATATTTCATGCTTAACAGTAACTTAAAATATTAAATCTGAATAAAGCATTTATTTGAAAATAGGAGGGAATCCCATTCATGGCAAAAGCAGGAATGTATGTAGGCCTTGATATCGGGACAACATCGATAAAAGTTGTTGTAGCCGAGTACATCGATAGCCAAATGAATATCATTGGTGTTGGAAACGCAAAATCAGAAGGAATCAATCGTGGGATTATCGTAGATATTGATAAAACAGTACAGGCGATTCAACGAGCAGTAAAACAGGCCGAGGAAAAAGCTGGGATTCAGATTAAAAGTGTCAGTGTAGGATTACCTGCCAACTTATTAGAAGTTGAGCCTTGCCAAGGTATGATCGCTGTGAATAATGAGTCTAAAGAGATTATGGATGAAGATGTTCGTAATGTCGCTTCAGCAGCAATGGTTCGTTCGGTTCCTCCTGAAAGACAAATAGTTGCACTATTGCCTCAAGAGTTTACCGTCGATGGTTTTGAAGGGATCAAAGATCCACGCGGTATGATAGGTGTACGTCTTGAGATGTTCGGATTAGTATTTACTGGTCCTAAGACAATCATTCATAACATTACCAAATGTGTTGAAAAAGCGGGACTGTCTGTTGCTGAGACAGTAATTACATCTTTGGCTCTGACAGAATCTACATTATCTGATGGAGAAAAAGATTTTGGTACGATTGTTATTGACATGGGTGGCGGACAAACAACAACGGCCGTTATGCATGATAAACAATTAAAATTCACCCACGTGGATCAAGAAGGTGGAGAATTTGTTACTAAAGATATCTCGATTGTTTTGAACACGTCATTTAACAATGCGGAAGCATTAAAAATTAACTATGGGGATGCTTACCCAAGCCGCACATCAGCGGATGAAGATTTCCCTGTAGATGTGATTGGTAAAACAGATCCGATTAAAGTCGATGAGCGCTATTTAGCTGAAATCATTGAAGCACGTTTAGAACAAATATTCCGCAAAGCAAAAGAAGCTTTGGATGAAATCGAAGCGCTTGACTTACCAGGTGGAGTCGTGTTAACTGGTGGTGCTGCAAGCTTGCCAGGCGTAGTTGACTTAGCTGAAGATATTTTTGGGACGACAGTGAAACTTCACGTACCAAACCAAATGGGCTTGAGAAATCCAGTCTTTACAAATGTCATTAGTATCGTTAATTATTCAGCTGAATTAAGCGATGTATATCATTTGGCAAAATCAGCTGTGACCGGTGAAAAAGTTTCTTTATCTGCTTCACCTCAAACGAGCGCTGTCTCGACAGCACCTGTGTATGACGATTACGAAGCTTCAAATGATTACGAAGAAGAATCAAAACCAAAAAATGAAGAAAAAGTAACCGGGAAGATTAAAGACTTCTTCTCTAATATTTTTGACTAATTTGTAGGAGGAATAGAAAATATGGAATTCTCAATAGATAACAATATTAACGAAGGTGCAGTTATTAAAGTTATCGGTGTTGGCGGTGGCGGTGGCAATGCCATCAACCGTATGATCGAGGAAAACGTCAAAGGCGTTGAATTTATCGCGTCAAACACTGATGTACAAGCTCTTAAAAATTCAAAAGCAGAAACAGTTATTCAATTAGGCCCTAAATATACACGCGGTTTAGGTGCTGGTTCACAGCCTGAAGTTGGTCAAAAATCAGCAGAAGAAAGTGAACAAGCAATCCGTGATGCATTAGAAGGTGCTGACATGGTCTTTATTACTGCCGGAATGGGTGGGGGAACTGGTACTGGTGCAGCACCGATTGTTGCGAAAATCGCTAAAGATTTAGGTGCATTAACAGTAGGAGTCGTTACTCGTCCATTTAGCTTTGAAGGACCAAAACGCGGACGTTTTGCCGCAGAAGGTATTTCATTGCTTAAAGAAAACGTTGATACACTATTAATCATTTCAAACAATCGTTTACTTGAAGTTGTTGATAAGAAGACGCCAATGCTTGAGGCCTTCCGTGAAGCAGACAATGTTTTACGTCAAGGAGTGCAAGGGATTTCTGATTTGATTACAGCTCCTGGCTATGTCAACTTGGACTTCGCTGATGTGAAAACAGTTATGGCTAATCAAGGTACTGCTTTGATGGGTATTGGTGTTGCTAGCGGTGAAGATCGTGTTGTCGAAGCGACGAAGAAAGCTATTTCTTCTCCATTATTAGAAACATCCATTGATGGTGCAGAACAAGTATTGTTAAATATTACTGGCGGTTTAGATATGACGCTATTTGAGGCACAAGATGCTTCTGACATCGTTGCTAGTGCAGCTACAGGCGATGTAAATATTATTTTAGGTACATCAATCAGCGAAGAATTAGGCGATGAAATTCGCGTGACAGTAATTGCGACAGGAATTGACCCAACAAAAAAGGAGTGTAAGGCTACACGTAACACACAACGTGCTAGTCAAATCCAATCAGTTCCACAAAAGCAAAATTTAGATATCGAACCTTCAAGAAATAATGAAGGGCAATCTGCATTTGGCGAATGGGATATTCGTAAAGAAGAAAATATCCGCCCGAAGGTTGAAGAAACACAATTTGATAACATCGAAAAGAAAGAATTCGAAACCTTCAATCGTGAAGAAGTAAAACCTGAAAAAGACGAAGAACTAGATACACCACCATTCTTTCGCCGTAGAAAATAAAAGGGGGAGAGCACATGATCGCTGAAAACTTGCATAAAATCGAGCAAGAAATTCAGGAGTCGTGTGCTCTTGTTTCACGTAACCCAAAGGATGTTACAATGGTTGCGGTGACCAAGAGTGTCGACTCCAAAACAGCAAGTGAACTCGTTGAGTTGGGAATTTTGGATTTAGCGGAAAATAGGGTAGATAAATTACTAGAGAAAAAGCAAAGTCTTTCACAACATCAGCAGATCAAATGGCATCTTATTGGTAATTTACAGCGTCGCAAGGTAAAATTGATTATAAATGAAATTGATTTTTTTCATGCACTGGACAGTTTGCGTTTAGCACAAGAAATTCAAAAACGTGCGGAACATCAAATAGATTGTTTTATTGAGATAAATGTTTCTGGTGAAGAATCGAAGCATGGGATCAAACCAGCAGAACTTCATTCTTTTATTCAGGAAATAGCAGGGTTGGATAAGATACGAGTGATTGGCTTGATGACCATGGCTCCTTATGAAGCGAGTGAGCAGGAAGTTCGAACAATTTTTTCAACCTTGAAAGATCTTCAAGAAAGTGTGAAAAAACTAAACTTGCAATACGCCCCATGCACAGAATTGAGTATGGGAATGAGCCAAGACTTCAAAACGGCAATTGAAGAAGGCGCCACATTTGTTCGAATTGGAACGGCATTATTTAGGAAAGGTTAGGTAAAGTTAATGGGAATTAGTCTAGCAAAGATCACTGATTTTTTTGGTTTAGCAGATGATGATATGTATGAAGAAGTAGCAGCACCTGCCCCAAAGAAGCAGGTTAGCCGCCCACAAAGCGCGCCTAAAAAAGAACGCGTAACGGCACGTTCAACATACCAAAAGCAAGAAAGACCAAAAGAAAGAGTACAGCAAAAAGTACAGGAGCGAGTACAACAACCAGTTGTTGAAACTCCTACGAATCGACGGGCAGAGGCTGTAATGAAAAAAGCAGAAAGTATGCCTAAGAAAAGTGAAAAAGTCGTTTCTATGCCAAATAATAACAGTCGGGCACAACGATTTGCTCCAAGAATGGAAGAAAAGAAAAAAGACCGCATCTCAGTGGTTGAACCAAGAGCCTATAATGAAGCGATGACAATCGCCAAACGTGTTGGACAAGGCGAAGTGGTTCTAATTAATTTTCAATCTTTAGATGAGATGAAGGCACGACGTGTGGTTGATTTTCTAACGGGCGCGGTATTTATGATTGACGGCGATATTAAGCGCGTTGGCAATGAGATGTTCTTATGTACGCCGACAAATGTTGAAATTACGAATACTGCATTGAGCTCAATGGTTGATGATGATATTTATGGATTAGGAATGTAAAGGAGCCGCTTATTTGAATCTACTTATTACACTTTTTTACTATTTAAATCGTTTAGTTTATCTCTATACGATACTTTTAGTTGTTTATGCGTTGATGTCATGGTTCCCAGGAGCCTACCAATCTAGATTTGGTCAGCTTTTAGGTCGAATTTGTGAGCCGTTTCTTAATTTGTTTCGACGGTTGCCATTACAATTTGGCGGGATTGATTTTTCAGTGATGGCTGCGATTTTAGCGTTAAATTTTGCAATGGGGGTATTACAAAGAATTCTGATAAATATTATTTATTAAGGAGGTGGCACTATGAATGCGAATGTCTATCAACATTTTAGACCAGAAGAGCATCCATTTGTTGACAGTGTTGGCGATTGGCTAGAACAAGTTGAAAGCCAGTACGCTCCTTATTTGACGAATTTTTTAGATCCTCGTCAGGCGTATATTTTAGAAACATTAATTCGTGAAAATAGCGAATTAAAATTTTCTTTTTATGGCGGTTATGAAGATGCAGAACGTTGTCGCTGCATGATTTATCCTGATTATTACGAGCCGCAGATCGACGATTTTGAACTGGTGATGATTGAGATTAACTATCCACAAAAGTTCACTGAACTTTCTCATGGAAAGATTCTGGGGACGTTAATGAATGCGGGAATTAAGCGTGACTATTTTGGGGATATTATTTCTGACGGTGATCGTTGGCAAATCTTTTTAGCAAAAGAATCTGCTAGCTATATCGTTAGTCAAGTAACAAAAATTGGTCGTGTGACAGTTCATTTAGAGGAACGGCCTTACACAGACATTATTATTCCTAAGGATAGTTGGTTAGAGGAAACTACTACAGCAACTTCTCTGCGACTGGATGCAATTGTTTCAACCGTCTACAATATATCACGTCAGCGTTCAAAACAGTTAGTGGAAGCCGGCAAGGTGAAAGTCAACTGGTCAGTAAATGAACGCCCAGATTATTTGCTAGATTTATTAGATGTCGTTTCAGTCCGGGGATTTGGTCGAATTCAGATTCAAGGATTAGAGGGAAAAACAAAGAAAGAGAAATTTCGTTTGCGTTTAGGCGTTTTGCGAAAATAAAATTTATGAGGTGAACAAAAAAATGGCATTAACTCCATTAGATATTCAAAATAAGAATTTCTCCACGAAAATGCGTGGCTATAACCAAGATGAGGTCGATGACTTCTTAGATATGATCGTTCGCGATTATGAAGACAGTATCGCAAAAAATCGTGAATTAGAAAAAGCATTGAAGCATTCAGAGGAAAAATTAGAGTACTTCAATGAATTGAAGGAAGCGTTGAACCAATCAATCGTTGTAGCACAAGATACCGCTGATAAGGTTAAATCTTCTGCAAGCAAGGAATCTGAAGTAATTGTCACATCTGCTCAAAACCGTGCAGATGAGCTGATTTCTAACGCAATGCAAAAGGCTAACTTGTTAACGAGAACTGCTGAAGACAAAGCAAAAGAAATTCTAACTGATGCTACTTCTAAAGCTCGTCAATTAGCTGCGGAAACAAATGACTTGAAAAAGAAAACGCGTGTTTTCCATCAACAATTATTATTGCTGTTAGAAACACAAATCGATCAAGCGCGCAGTGGCGATTGGGAAGAAGTCCTAAAACCAATGTCTTCCTATGTGGGAGATGGACATGAAGTTCTGAAAGAAGTTTTAGCTAATGAACTTGACAACGATGATGTGGTTGCAGTAGACTCAGATGAAGCAATTATTACTCCTGAACCTGAAGAAGATATGGGATTAACGATTGACATTCCTGAATTAATTAAATCAGACGAAAACTAAGCTAATCTAGAATAGAAAAGCTGATTAGATTCTTTTAGCGAGCCGATGATAGTGGAAGTTCGGCAGACCCTCTAATTAGAAAGATCCTCTAGATCATGCGGTTGTGAAATATTAGTAGCAATCGACGGGTCATTCCGTTAACAATGATTAGAGGAAACTTTTTGGTTTCAAATTTTGGGTGGTACCACGACAAGCTCGTCCCTTTGCGGACAAGCTTGTTTTTTTGTGTTTTTAAACTTTTGATTTATCAAGGACTATTCAATCTTGAGTAGTACCTTAAAATAGAAAAAGGAGACGATTGATAGTGAAGACAAAAGAGACCCTTCAACTAGGTAAAACTGGGTTCCCGATGCGTGGCAATTTGCCAAATCGTGAAGGACAATGGGAAAAAGAATGGGAAGAAAATAAAATTTACGAAAAGCGTCAAAAATTAAATGAAGGAAAACCAACCTTTGTTCTCCACGATGGCCCTCCATATGCTAATGGAAACATCCATATTGGACATGCACTAAATAAAATTAGTAAAGATATCATCGTGCGCTCAAAATCAATGTCAGGTTTTCGTGCACCTTATGTACCGGGCTGGGATACACATGGATTGCCAATCGAACAAGTTCTTGCTAATAAAGGAATCAAACGAAAAGAAATGACGATGGCTGAGTATCGAAAAAAATGTGAAGAATATGCGCTATCACAAGTGGATAAGCAGCGAGATGATTTCAAACGGTTAGGGATCGCTGGTGAGTGGGACAATCCTTACATCACTCTTACTCCTGATTACGAGGCAGCTGAAATTCGTGTGTTCGGTAAAATGGCGGAAAAGGGCTACATTTATAAAGGATTAAAACCAATCTATTGGTCACCATCTAGTGAGTCATCATTGGCCGAAGCGGAAGTTGAATATAAGGATGTTAAATCGCCTTCTATTTTTGTTGCTTTTAAGGTTAAGGATGGTAAAGGAATTCTGGATACAGATACTTCATTTATTATCTGGACAACGACTCCATGGACTTTACCAGCTAACCAAGGAATTTCTGCAAACCCAGCGTATACTTACGTGGTGGTGGAAGCAGATGGGAGAAAATTTGTTGTTGCGAAAGACTTATTGGCAAATGTTGCTGAGGAGTTAGATTGGACAGATCCTAAGGTTATTAAAGAAGTTAACGGAAAAGACTTAGAGTATATGACTGCGCAGCATCCATTTTATGATCGAGAATCTCTAGTCATCTTAGGCGATCACGTCACATTAGATGCCGGTACTGGACTGGTTCATACAGCGCCTGGACATGGGGAAGATGATTATTTTGCCTGGAAGAAATATCGTAAAGACATCATTTCCCCCGTTGATGATCGCGGTGTTATGACTGCTGATGCGCCTGGGTTTGAAGGAGTCTTTTATGACAAGGTCAATCCAATGGTCACAGAACTGTTAGAAAAAAATGGGGCTTTATTGAAATTAGAATTCTTTACGCATAGTTATCCTCATGACTGGCGTACAAAGAAACCAATCATTTATCGTGCAACGCCTCAATGGTTTGCTTCTATTGATAAATTCCGTCAAGATATCTTAGACGAAATTGAAAAAGTCGATTGGATCATCCCATGGGGAAAAACTCGTTTGTACAATATGATTCGTGACCGTGGGGATTGGGTCATTTCTCGTCAGCGTGCATGGGGAGTTCCATTGCCAATCTTCTATGGTGAAAACGGTGAGGCAATCATCACACCGGAAACAACAGAACATGTGGCACAGCTATTCGCTGCGTATGGTTCTAACATTTGGTTTGAACGTGAAGCGAAGGATTTATTGCCGGAAGGATTTACTCATCCAAGTTCACCAAATGGAGAATTTACAAAAGAAACAGATATTATGGATGTGTGGTTCGATTCAGGATCTTCTCACGAAGCGGTGTTACGTCAACGTGATAACTTAACGTTCCCAGCTGACATGTATTTGGAAGGTTCTGACCAGTATCGTGGCTGGTTCAACTCAAGTATCACGACTAGTGTCGCTATTAATGGCGTCGCTCCATACAAATCAGTTCTTTCTCAAGGGTTTACTTTAGATGGTGAAGGCCGAAAAATGAGTAAATCTCTAGGAAATACAATCGTACCGGATAAAGTAATCAAGCAAATGGGTGCAGACATCTTGCGTCTATGGGTCAGCAGTGTAGACTATGAAGCGGACGTTCGAGTATCAATGGATATCTTGAATCAAGTATCGGAAGTTTATCGTAAAATCCGTAATACGATGCGTTTCTTATTAGCCAATACGAGTGATTTTGAACCAACAAAACACGCAGTAGCCTATGATGATTTACGTTCAGTGGATAAATACTTGTTAGTTCGTTTGAATCAAGTAATTAAAACTGTTCGTGAAGATGGTTATGAAGCATACGATTTTACTCAAATTTACAAAACAGTCGTGAATTTCTTAACGGTTGATTTGTCTTCGTTCTATTTGGATTTCGCGAAGGACGTTGTTTATATTCAAGCGGAAAACAGTTATGAACGCCGTTGTATGCAGACAGTCTTTTATCAAGCGGCAGTTGCATTAACAAAATTATTGACGCCGATCATCCCTCACACAACGGAGGAAATCTGGAGCTATTTGAAAGAAGAGGAGGAGTATGTTCAGTTAGCAGAATTGCCAAGCTATGATGAATACCCTAATCAAGCCGAATTGTTAGATACATGGAAGGCCTTTATGGATTTCCGCGACAACGTCTTGAAGGCTTTAGAAGAGGCCCGTAATGAGAAAATTATCGGTAAGTCTCTAGAAGCGAAGGTGACCATTTATCCAAATGAACAAGTAGGTGCTCTATTAACAGCACTAGATGCGGACCTTGCACAGTTATTGATCGTATCGCCAGATTCATTCAGTATTTCAAAAGAAGCAGCACCTGAAAATGCCATGACATTTGAAGATGTCGCGATCTTAGTTGAAAAAGCTGAAGGGGAAGTGTGTGATCGTTGTCGTCAAGTACGTACGACAGTTGGTGAAGATGAAAAACTTCCAAATTTATGTGCTTCATGTGCGCATATCGTTGAAGAAAATTATCCAGAGGCAGTAGCTGAAGGATTGGAATAACCCTTTATAATAGAAGAAACCCGTGTTGATTTGCGTCACACGGGTTTCTTGACGTAGAAAAAAGCTTACGGTTTTAGCCGTAAGCTTTTTTTGAATTATTCTAATTTTCCACGTTCACGATACCATTGATCCGGCTGCCACGCCCATTCGTGACCATTTTTAGCTAAGAGATCAAAGGCACATTGTGGTCCCATAGTTCCAGCAGCATAGTTTGGAAATCCTGGTGTAGTTTGATCCCAGGTAGTACGAATGCGATCAACAATCTCCCATGAGTTTGCTACTTCATCCCAGTGAGAGAAGTTAGTGCTGTCGCCGTTTAATGCATCTAGTAGTAATTTTTCATAGGCTTCAGGACTATTTTCAGTGACCTCGGCACTCTGACGGAAATCCAATTTTACTGGTTCAGTATTGAAGCCTTGTCCAATTTTCTTTCCATTTAAGGTTAAGGAGAAGCCTTCTGTTGGTTGGATATAAATGGTTAAAATATTTTGTGGTAACTCTTCTCCATCGACTTCTGCTTGTTCAAAATTAAAGACATTGACGGGAACCTGTTTAAAGACAATATTGATGCGGGTGCCTTTTTCTGTCATCCGTTTGCCAGTTCGAACATAAAAAGGAACACCTGACCAACGGAAGTTATCAATTAAAAATTTACCAGCGACAAACGTTTCCATTAAAGAATCTTTTGAGACATTTGGTTCATCATGGTAGGCGACGAATTGTTTATCATCTAACGTACCCGCGTCATATTGGCCGCGGACAAAATTTTGTAACACTTCTTCTGAGTTATAGCGACGAATGGCTTGCAAAACTTTTACTTTTTCCTCACGAATAGATTTATTAGAGAAAGAAGTTGGGACTTCCATTGCTAGTAGGGCAACGACTTGCAGGATATGATTTTGAACCATATCTTTTAATGCACCGCTATGTTCATAGTAGCCACCGCGGTCTTCTACACCAAGGGCTTCAGAAAAGGTAATCTGTACATTTTCGATATATCGGTTATTCCAAAGGGATTCAAAGATATTATTCCCAAAACGAATCACGGAAATATTTTGAATCATTTCTTTTCCTAAGTAATGATCAATTCGGAAAATATCTTGTTCGGGGAAAACTTTTCGGATCTGATTATTCAGTTCATTCGCAGAATCGTAGTCAAAGCCGAACGGTTTCTCGATCACTAATCGGTTATACCCTGTTGTGGTTAAAATTTCTTGCGACTTCAAATGATTAACAATTGTTCCAAAAAATTGAGGTGCCATGGCTAAGTAATATAGACGGTTGCCCTGTAGACCATATTTTTCATCTAATTCATCCGCTAAATTCTTTAATTGATCATAATGTTCTGTATCATTCACATCATGTGAAAGGTAGAAAAAGTGATTGGAAAATTCTTGTGCCTCTTCATCAGTAAGGGCAATATCTTTGATCGTATCACGCACAATTTCGCGATAATGCTCATCGCTCCAAGGTCTTCTAGCCGTACCAATGACGGCGAAATGTTTTGCTAAATTTCCTTTTTTATATAAACGAAATAATGAAGGGTAAAGCTTTCTCTTTGCTAAATCACCTGTACCGCCGAAGATGGTGAATAATGCTGCTTGTTCCATATGATTCACTCCTAGTTCCTAATAATGTATTCATTTTTAGAGCATCTACCATCCAAGAGAGCAGAGCTTGTTTTTATCATTTGCGTTGTCAAAACTGCAAAAGGTGGACGGGGACTCATTTTATAATGAATCAACAAAAATTGTTGACGCTGCTTTGTAACTAATTGAAACCTCTTTTTGGTCATTTTGTAAAGTAATTGGTCCTTCATAGGCCGCAATCGTTGAAATTTCGTATTCTTCATGGATTTTTACGCCAAGATCCATCAAATAGTCAAGCAGCTCTTTTTCATCCAAGACACGGGCAATACGTATTTTCGTACCTACTGGATAATTTGTCAGTGTTTGGCGGTCTTCTTCGTGGACGGTTTGATCCTGCTGCGGAATCATCCCACCATGAGGACAAAAAGTTGGATGGTTCAAGTAATTATCCAATTTCTGTTCCAATTGTGAGGAGGTCACATGCTCTAATACTTCTGCTTCATCATGGACTTCATTCCACGAATAGCCAAGATGATCGACTAGAAAAACTTCCCATAATCGATGTTTACGAACGAGCGTGCTCGCTTTTTCCAAACCTGCAGGTGTCAATTGAACACCTTGATAAGGAGAATGTTCAACTAAGCCTTCTTTAACTAGTTTATTAATCATCTCACTGACAGAAGCACCAGAAATGGATAAACCTGCAACGATTTTTTTATTGCTAACTTTTTCTTTGTCGCCACCTAATTCTAATATTAATTTTAAGTAATCTTCGCGATTCGGTGTCATTGATGTTCATCCTTTCGTAACGAAGCATATCAGATTAAGTTTACCAAATATTTTTTATTTTTTCCATTTGATTGGTCTTTTCTTTTTAAGTCTCAGAGCCGTAATAACACAGGTAATTAAAAAAATTTCTAAGAACACTTGCCTATCTTTTTAAAAAAAGGTAGTATATTAAAAATAAATGAGAATTGTCAAACTATTTAAAGGATTGATGTCAATGACAAAGCAACAAGTAACAGCGGCCCCGACCATGTATGATCTCTCTTTTGAGAAGGATGCATGTGGTATGGGCTTTATTGCTCAGATGGAAGGTACAGCTTCACATCAATTAGTGAAGCATGCACTAACAATGTTAGAACGAATGAACCACCGCGGCGGAACTGGTGCAGAACCAGAAACTGGTGATGGCGCAGGAATATTAGCGACGATTCCAGATAAATTCTTTCAACGTGAAGCAAAAGCGGCAGGCGTAAGTTTACCTGATCGTGGACAGTACGCAGTAGGTATGTTCTTTTTGCCTGCAGAAGAAGAACATAAGAATGGCTTGCAGCAGGCGCTTGTAAAAGAAATTGAAGCTGCTGGTTATTTGGTTCTTTGGCAGCGCGACGTACCGTTCCAGTATGAAAATTGTGGCCCTGGTGCCCAAAAAGTGATGCCTAGCTTTGTGCAATTATTCATAAAACGACCGTTGGAAGTACAGACAGATCGAGATTTTGAGGATCGGTTGTATCGCTTGCGTCGTAAATTGGAGAAAACATATCACGCAGGAGAAATGGCGATTTGCAGCTTATCTAGTAAAACGATTGTTTATAAAGGAATGCTGCATGCTTATCAGGTTGGTATTTTTTATGATGATTTGCAGGATGAAGACTTTGCAGCGAGTATCGCAGTTGTACATTCTCGCTTTTCTACCAACACATTTCCAAGTTGGGACCGCGCTCAGCCATTCCGTTTCTTAGCTCATAATGGGGAAATCAATACCCTGCGTGGATCAGAAAACTGGATGAAGAGTCATGGCATCGAAGTATATAACGAAGAGGATTCTGACTCGGCCAAGCTAGAAAATTGTATGGAGTATTTGTATCGTAATGGACGTGATATTCCTCACGCTTTAATGATGATGGTACCAGAGGCTTGGTCGGAAGAAGCAGGGTTAGGCGAGGAAATGACCGCCTTCCAAGAATACAATGCCAGCTTTATGGCGCCTTGGGATGGACCGGCGGCTTTATGTTTCACGGATGGTGAAATGGTTGGTGCGACGTTGGACCGGAACGGGTTACGACCTTCTCGCTATTCTATAACAAAGGATGGCTTTGTTCAGGTAGCATCTGAATCAGGTGTCGTGGATTTTGCTCCTTCTAATGTGATTGAAAAAGGTGTGTTAGGACCTGCGAATATGATCTTAGTTGATACCATCAATGGGAAATTTTACCGCAATCAAGAGATCAAAGAAAAATATGCAAAGGCTCATACCTACAAAGAATGGTTAGCTGAAAATCGTATTGAGCTTTCTCAGCTTGCTGAAACAGAAGTTCAAGAAGCCGCAGTTACGGGCAAAGAATTGCAAAGAATGTGGAAGCTGAACGGCTATACAGATGAAATTATTCGCGGAGCCTTGCTGCAAATGGCAGAGAAGGGAGAAGAGCCGGTACTTTCTATGGGGTATGATTCTCCGTTAGCTGTTTTGAGTGACAAGCCGCAATCATTGTTTACGTACTTCAAGCAGCAGTTTGCTCAAGTGACGAATCCGCCGATTGACGCGATCCGTGAACAATTGGTTATCGGAACAGAGATGTTCTTAGGGCGTGACGGCGATATTCGGGTAGACGACGCTCATAACTGTCAAAAACTAAAAATTAAGAGCCCAGTTCTCAGCAGCGCAGATTTTCTAAAAATTGCTCAGTTAAATACTAAAGAGCAAAAAGCCGTAACCATTTCAACACTGTATCCTATCGGGAATAGAAATGCTTTAGAAGATGGCTTAGAACAGATGTTTAAAGAGGCTGAATCTGCGATTGATAAGGGCGCTACGATCTTGATTTTAAGTGATCGTGGGGCTGTTCAGGAAAAAATGGCGATGCCTATTTTATTAGCTGTATCAGGGTTGCATAATCATTTGGTCCGTAAAGGAAAAGCATCGTTGGCAAGTTTGGTTGTTGACTCTGCGGAAGTTTGCGAGGTTCATCATTTTGCCACTTTAATTGGATATGGTGCTAGCGGTATCCATCCTTATGGTGCGTATGCGACGTTAAATGACTTTGACATTGAAAATGGCTTGGAAAATTACCGTAAAGCCGCTGAAAAAGGGATCGTAAAGGTGATGTCCCGCATGGGTATTTCGACCATTGCCGGTTACCACGGTGCACAGCTGTTTGAAGTTGTGGGGATCAGTCAGCCAGTAACAGATAAATACTTTACTGGGACTGCCAGCCGTATCGGCGGATTGTCGCTTTATCAAATTGAAGAAGAGTATTTGCAGCGTCATTCTCTAGCCTATGGTCCACAACAAAATGATTTGTTGGCTTCAGGAGGAAGCTTCCAATACAAGGCAGATGGCGAACATCATTTATTCAATCCGAAGACAATTTATAATTTCCAACAAGCCGTTCGAGCAGGGGATTATCAATTGTTCAAACATTATGTTGAACAAATGAATCAGGAGGCCTTAGACGAACCAACAAATTTACGAGCGCTTTGGGAATTTAAAAAGGATCGTCCAGCAGTGAAACTTTCTGAAGTGGAGCCTGCTAGTAAAATCGTGAAACGCTTCAAAGTTGGAGCTATGTCATATGGTTCATTAAGTGAGGAAGCTCATCAATGTATCGCTGAAGCCATGAACAGTATTGGCGCGAAATCCAACAGCGGTGAAGGTGGAGAAAATCGCAAACGATTCAAACCGCAAGCGGATGGCAAGAACTTCAACAGTAAAATCAAGCAGGTCGCTTCGGGACGTTTCGGTGTAAATGCGGAATATCTGATGAGTGCCGAAGAACTACAGATTAAGATGGCTCAAGGTGCAAAACCAGGAGAAGGCGGACAATTACCTGGCAATAAAGTTTTCCCTTGGGTGGCAGAAATTCGCGGATCTACACCAGGTGTGCGATTGATTTCGCCTCCGCCGCATCATGATATCTATTCGATTGAAGATTTGGCTCAGTTAATCTATGACCTGAAGGCAATCAATCCGTATGCGAAAATTAATGTTAAGCTGGTTTCAAGTACAGGGGTTGGGACGATTGCAACAGGCGTGGTTAAAGCTGGAGCAGATGTTGTCGTAATCTCTGGCTATGATGGTGGAACAGGCGCTTCACCGCGTAATTCGATACGTGATGCTGGACTGCCATGGGAAATGGGAGTTGCTGAGGCGCACCAAACATTAGCTATGAACAATTTACGTCAGCGGATGACACTAGAAACTGATGGCAAATTAATGACGGGCCGCGATGTGGCGATGGCGATCTTATTAGGTGCTGAGGAATACAGCTTTGCTTCGTTAGCTTTAGTGGCGATCGGTTGTGTAATGATGCGGGTTTGCAGCTTGAACACCTGTCCAGTGGGGGTAGCGACACAAAATCCGGCGTTGCGAAAATTCTTTGTTGGCAAACCGGAACACTTAGTGAATATGATGTATTTCATCGCAGAGGATTTACGCGAAATTATGGCGGAATTAGGCTTCAGAAGTATCGACGAGATGATCGGACACACAGAAGTTTTAGCGCCGCGCTTTATTGCGAAGGGCAAGGCAAAATCGTTAGACTTCTCAAGAATTCTATCAACAAGCGTTGGTATTGAACGGAAAACAGAAGATCCATTCAAAGAAAAACGTGAATGGCCTGAATTGGATCATTTTGCTGAAGGTGCCATTAAAAATGGTGAGCAAGTGGCGATGACCTATCCAATCAATAATGTCAATCGAACAGTCGGTGCACGAATGGGCGGCTGGATCGCTGAGCGATTTGGAAACTACCAGCTGATGCCTGGTCAGATCAAATACACTTATACCGGTATCGCAGGTCAAAGCTTCGGCTCGTTCATCACCCAAGGCATGGAATTAAAACTCATCGGTGAAGGAAATGACTACGTGGCGAAAGGTCTTAGCGGCGGCCGTGTAATTATCGTACCGCCAAAGGATGCAGCTTACGATGTAGAAAATTCACCAATCGTTGGGAATGTGGTCTGCTTTGGTGCAAATCGCGGAGAAGGATACTTCCGAGGGAAAGCAGGCGAACGTTTCTGTGTCCGTAATAGCGGGGCGAATGTGGTCGTCGAAGGCGTCGGTGATCATGGCTGTGAGTATATGACTGGCGGAGTTGCGGTCATCTTAGGGCCAACTGGTCGAAACTTTGCTGCGGGAATGTCTGGCGGGGTGGCTTATGTTTATGATCCGACAGGGACTTTTGCCGATAAATGTAACTTAGAGATGGTGGATCTTTTCAAATTAGGTGAAGCTGGCGATGATGCGGTCTTGAAGGAAATGATTGAGAAGCATCTTGCCTATACTGATTCATTAAAAGCAGCTGAATTATTGAATGATTGGGAAAATGCTCAAAAACATTTTGTCAAAGTGTACCCAAGAGAATACCACGAAATGGTTCGAGTAACAGAGGAATTAGCGAAAACAGGTCTAAAAGGTGACGAGTTAATTGAGAAAGCCTTCATCGAAGTGATCGGCGAACAAACGGTACCGGCTGGAAAGGAGCGTGGCTAGGATGGCAGATCCATTTGGATTTTTAAAATACCCCCGAAAGGACAATCCTTATCGTCCAGTCGAAGAACGAATTCAAGATTGGGAAGAATTACAAACACTCCTCAATGTAGAGGAACGGAAAGAACAAGCGGCTCGTTGTATGAATTGCGGGATTCCATTTTGTCATACAGGAATTTTTTATGGCGGAAAGCGTGCGGTATCAGGGTGCCCTAACGATAACCTGATTCCTGAATGGAATGATTTTGTTTTTCGTGGCGATTTTAAGAACGCCTTTGATCGATTGGCAAAGACTAACCCACTACCAGAGATGACAGGTCGAGTATGTCCTGCGCCATGTGAAAAATCTTGTACAGAAGGATTGAACGGTTCTGGCGTGGCGATCCATGATAATGAACGCTTCATTATCGATCATGCCTTTGAAAATGATTGGGTCAAAGCAGATGGGCTGCCGGATGAACGGACAGATTTTAAAGTAGCGATCATTGGCTCTGGTCCGGCTGGACTTTCAGCCGCGTGGCGCTTAAATCAGCTGGGCCATCAAGTAACGGTTTATGAACGTAGTGACCGTGCCGGCGGCTTGTTGATGTATGGGATTCCCAATATGAAGTTGGATAAAGAAATCGTTCAGCGTCGAATTGATGTAATGAAGGAAGTCGGAATCACCTTTGTTTTAAATACCGAGGTTGGAACAGATATTAGTGCCCCTGACTTGCAAAAAGATTATGATCGTGTCATTATTGCCAGCGGTGCCGGCGTGCCTCGAGACTTAAAGATCAAAGGACGTGAACTGCATGGCATTCAGTTTGCGGTAGATTATTTAACGGAATGCACGAAAACTGTTTTACAGCAAGGAAAGAAAGTAACGGATCAGAAGTTAGCAGGCAAGCATGTGATCGTTATTGGTGGTGGAGACACAGGAAATGACTGTATCGGATCAGCAATTCGTCAAGGTGCTGCTTCTGTCAAACAGCTGGAAATCACGCCTCAGCTACCTTCAAACCGAACACCTGATAATCCTTGGCCAGAATATTCTATGATCAATCGCCAAGGGTATGGTCAAGAAGAGGGAGCGTTGAAAAATGATGAGCTAACGACTTATAGTACCTCCACAACGTCCTTTATCGGTGCGGAACGAGGACAGGTAATTGCGATTGAAACGACTCAGGTCGATGCACGCTTCCAGCCAATCAAGGGTACGGAGAAAACCCTGAAGGCAGATTTAGTATTGCTGGCGATGGGCTTTACTGGTGCAGAGAAAAATCTATTGGACGCCTTCGATGTTCATGAGATTTATGAAGACTATACAACAAATAATGAAAAAGTATATGTGGCAGGCGATGCTAGAAGGGGCCCTAGTCTTGTGATCTGGGGAATTCGTGAAGGACGTAAAGCTGCAGAAAACGTGGATCAGATCTTACGGTCTTTGATTCATCAATAAAAAAAGATGCCATTAGGCATCTTTTTTATTTTTTTACAGGGACGATAGGAAAGGACACATCATCTAATTCATCATAGAGAGTGTCTGGCGTACCATTTTTTGTTTTAATCAATAAATGATAGCCATATTGATCTTGAATCGCTAATTTTTGTTCACTCAATTCAATCAGTTGGTAGATGATGGCTGTGCCATCTAAAATAATCGATAAGTCAGGGTAAATCGTTATGGTATGATGTTTGTGTTCTTTTGGATGAGTGAACTCCCAAGAACCGACATACCTGCTATTAAGGTCCTTCGCTTCACGTTTGCGGACAAATTTTGAACTCACTGCAGCTACACCGAGAGATGTCGCACTGAGGAAGACGGGCCATTTCAATCTCATCAAAAAACTCCTTTCTCAACCTTACGAATACCAATAAAAAATTGCTGAATAATTTTTAAGCCAGAATCCTGATTTGAGATCGTTCTAGCTAATCGCTAGTTCTCTGAAAACACTTGAAAAAGTTGTACGAGAATACTTTCACACGGGCTTTGTTATACTATATAATAAAGTCTGTCATCTTACCATCAGCCTTAAGGACTATTTAACTTTTTTTAGAAGGATTTTGATAAAAAATGAAGTATTCTGCCATTCACTTAGCTATTTTTATTGAAAGGAGCAATCGGTTTATTGCTCGCTGCCGCCTATTTGATTCAGGCGAAGAAATTGTCACCCACGTAAAAAATACTGGGCGTAGTAAAGAACTACTTGTTCCGAACGCTCTAGTAGCGGTGAACCATCAGCCGTCAGAAAAACGGAAAACGGCTTATGATTTAATCGCAGTCAAAAAGAGAGAGATGTGGATCAATATTGACTCACAAATCCCTAATGCTTTGGCAGCTGAGGGAGTTTTATCTGGAAAGATTACGTTGCCTGGATTAAAGGGGACAATTAATTATTTAAAACGGGAGTATACGTTTGAACGGTCAAAATTTGATATTTATTTTGAAACGGATTTTCAGGAAAAAGGCTTTGTCGAGGTAAAGGGATTGACCCTTGAAAATTATAGGATCGGTGCGTTTCCTGATGCGCCAACATTACGAGGTCTGAAGCACGTAGAAGAGCTGCGTCTGGCGCAAGCCATGGGGTATCATTGCTATCTATTATTCATTGTCCAGTTTCCGAACATCCAAGCGGCGACAATTCATCGTGTGATGCAGCCGAAACTTTATGAGGCGGTAGAAATGGCTGAAGGAGACGGAGTTCAAGTTTTAGCGTATAATTGTGACGTGGATCAAGAAACGATTTCAATCAAACAGGCGGTTCCATTTGATTTAGAGCAAGCATTTATTGATCCTAATTTGTGAGTACACAAGGGTTAATAAGCTATCAAAAGTAAAATGTATATGTATTTTTCAAAGCAAGAAAATTGAAAGACTCAAAAATAGGGAGGAAATAAGCATGATTAATTTAGGGATTATTGGAACGAATTGGATCACGGATCAATTTGTTCAAGCTGCGCATGAGACAGGACAGTATCAACTGGCGGCTGTTTATTCACGACGACTTGAAACAGCGCAAAAATTTGGTGAAAAATATGGCGACGTAGAGTATGCCACAGATCTTAAGACATTCTTTGACATTGAACATTTGAACACTGTGTATATTGCCTCACCAAATAGTCTGCATTTTGAACAAGCAAAGCAAGGCATCCTTGCAGGAAAAAATGTGATCGTTGAAAAACCAGCCTTCTCAACACCGCAAGAGATGGATGAAATTATCGAGTTAGCAAATCAAAAAAGAGTCTTTTTCTTTGAAGCGGCTCGTAATATCCATGAGCAATCCTTTAAAACAGTGGCAGACTTTCTTCCTTACAAAGATCGTATTATCGGTGCGGACTTTAGTTTTATGAAGTATTCTTCTCGCTACGATCAAGTGTTGGATGGACAAGAACCGAATATCTTTTCACCACACTTTTCTGGAGGCGCGTTAGCTGATTTAGGCGTTTATCCGATTTATGCGGCACTGGCTTGGTTCGGAATGCCTAAGGAAAGTATTTATTTTGGACAAAAGCTTTCGACAGGCGTTGACGGAATGGGCACCGGTATTTTACGGTATGAGAACTTTGATGTGACGATTCGAACAGGCAAAATTGGAGACAGCTTCCAACAGTCAGAAATCTATTTAACGAATGGAACGTTAGTTATGAATGCGGTGAATTCGATTAGCGAAGCTGTTTTTCATGATCGTGATCATCAGCGAAGAGAAAAACTGAACGTTCACCAATTAGAAAATCCGATGGTTGAAGAAGCTAACGTGTTTGCGCAGGTCATTCTAAACCCTACTGACCGCAAACTTGGGACGGATTATGAAGAATGGGTGGAATTAGCCAGAAATGTGAACCAAGTAATCTATGATATGCGAAAAAGTGCAGGCATTGTTTTTGATGCTGATAAGAAATAGAGGGAATTATGGATAATCAAGAGTTTGTACCATTTTTAAAGAAAAACTGGAATGAAGCAGGGTTTAAAAAAACTGCTTTGATCCAAGAAAAAGTCTTTGCTCCTATTAGCGAGGGAGAAAATCTTGTTGGAATTGCACCGACTGGAAGCGGGAAGACCCTCGCGTATTTATTACCGTTACTTAATCGATTGGAAGCAGGAAAGGCTAGCCAAGTTTTAGTTCTGACTTCTTCTCAAGAGTTAGCTATGCAGGTAGTTGAGGTTGCACGCAAGTGGCTGGCAGGTTCTGGGATGAAAGTACAGGCTTTGATTGGCGGAGCAAACGTAAAACGTCAACAGGAAGCCTTAAAGAAAAAACCAGAATTATTGATTGGTACACCTGGACGTGTATTGGAATTAATTACAGCAAAAAAAATTAAGGCAGCTCACATTCAAACCTTGGTCTTCGATGAAGTGGATCAGCTGATCCAAGGACAGAGCCTTCAGCTCATTCAAAAAATTTTGAAAGCAAGTGATAATGAAGCGCAGCATTTGTATTTTTCTGCCACAGCCGATGCTGTATTAGAAGAGCTGAATCAATTTGAGTCGGAGTTACTTGTTGTGGATGTTTCAAAAGAGGATAAGAGTCAAGGGGATGTACAGCATTTCTATTTAGAAACTAGTGATCGAAAGAAAGTCGATCAATTACGACGTTTACTAAATCTGCCAGCCTTTTGGGGGATGATTTTCTTCAATCAATTGAATGACATGGGAAGTGCCGAAGAGAAATTATTGTATCATGAGTTACCTGTCGCAAGTTTGGCATCTGACCAATCAAAGCTATCTCGTAAAAATGCGATTGAACAATTCAAAAAACATCAGGCACTAGGTCTGTTGACGACAGATTTGGCAAGTCGCGGCTTAGATATTGAAGCACTGCCATTTGTAATCAATGCGGATGTTCCTTTAAGTGAAGAAAGCTATCTGCATCGTGCTGGACGCGTTGGTCGAATGGGGAATAGCGGTGTTGTAATTTCTCTGGTGACACCACAAGAAAAATCTGATTTAACAAAAATCGCGAAGAAACTAGAAGTGAAGCTTGCACCAATCTATTTATTTGGAGGGGAGCTTTTAACGGAAGAACCCACACGACAGAGTGAACCCAAAAAGAAAAAAAGCAAAAACAAAAAAGGGAAAAGACGAAAATAAGTCTTTTTCCTTTTTTTATTTTTTTAGGAGTATCGTTCATATGAGATTTTTTTGAATTCTTATTTGAGAAAAATTCATCTATTAGTAATTGGCGACTTGCAATTTTTTTCCTTTTTTTAGCTTAGCTTCCTTAAATTTAAGTTAGCCACCTTGATAAAATAAGTTAAAATCGCTACAATAGGATAGGCATGTTCTCGTAGCTCAGTAGGATAGAGCGATCGCCTCCTAAGCGATAGGTCGCTGGTTCGATTCCAGTCGAGAACGTAGTAAAAATCCACTTAGAAAATTATTTCTAAGTGGATTTTTTGTAATTAAGCCCAATCGCCATTTCTAAAAATTGGAACTTTTGAACCGTCTTTACGAATACCGTCGATATTCATTTCAGCGGAACCCACCATAAAATCAACATGGGTTTGGCTGCTGTTTAGACCGGCCTCAGCAAGTTGGGTTTTATTCATTTCAGTACCACCCTCAACACTGAAAGGGTAAGCAGCACCAAGAGCTAAATGATTCGAAGCATTTTCATCAAAAAGCGTATTGAAGAACGTGATTCCTGATTGAGAGATTGGTGAAGGATCAGGGACCAAGGCAACTTCACCTAAATGTTTAGCGCCTTCGTCAATATCTAACAGCGATGCCAAAACATCCGTGCCTTCTTTAGCAGAAAATTCCACAACCTTACCATTTTTAAATGTAAACTTCATTTCATTTAGTGTTGTTCCGGCGTAACTTAACGGTTTAGTGCTGGTAATAAAGCCGTCAACACGATTCCGGTCAGGTGCGGTGAATACTTCTTCAGTCGGCATATTCGCCATAAACTCATTGCCGTCCGCAGCAAAACTGCCGGCGCCTTCCCAAACGTGGTTCTCAGGCAGTCCTATAACAATATCAGTCCCTGGAGCTGTGTAGTGAAGAGCATAAAACTGTTCTTTATTTAAACGCTCTGCTTGTTTTCGCATCGTCGCGTCATGCTCCTCCCAAGCCTTGACCGGATCATCTGTATAGATGCGAGTTGTTTTGAAAATCTCTTCCCAAAGTCTATCAACTTGTTCTTCACTTGAAGCAAGTTCAGGGAATACTTTTTCTGCCCAAGCTGGACTTGAAGCCGCTACGACAGTCCAGCGTAATTTATTGGATTGAGTCGCCTCCATCACAGCCTGCAGTGCTTTTCCTCTTGCTGCTTGATAGACTGCGACACGGGTGGTATCAACCCCTAATAAAGCATCCGGATTTTGAGAAACAATACTGATACGAGTTACGCGCTTTTCGGCAAAAGTGTTGGCTTCATCAACCTTGTAGGGTGGGATTTCATTGATACGATCCTCTGCTGCATGACTTAAAAATTCTCGCTGAACCTCGTCATCATTCCATTGGACGATGACTTCTGCAGCGCCTAATTGATAGGCCTCTTTCGTCACTAGACGGGCCAATGGCGCTTGTTCTACGCTGGCATAGACAACCACGGTATCATCCTTTTGTACGTTAACACCAACTTTTGTAATCAAATGTGCGTATTTATTTAAAAGCGTTTCAAAATTAGGTAAAACCATTTGAATCCCTCCATTTCGTTAGTTCCATCTTAGCATTTCTTAGATTTTCATAAAAGAAAATGTGTTCAAAAAAAGATGCACCAGACATTACTGGCACATCTTGTTGGATTAATTAGGAAGCAGCTTCAACGATTTTTTTTGCAAAAGCTTCCAAGTTTTCAATGTCTTCCTCTTCAGCAGCCATCTCAACTTTTACGCTGTCCGCACCACGAGTTGCCCCGGTTTTTGCGAAGGCAGCATCAAAATCATCAACGGATTTGCAGTATTGATCATAGAAAGTATCCCCAGAGCCGCAAACACCAAAGATTTTTCCGCTTAGATCTAATTCTTGTAGTTCTTCATAAAAGTCTACGATTTCATCAGGCAGATCCCCTTCACCGTAGGTATATGTGGCAACGACACAAATATCCGCATCTTCAAAATCCTCTGCGTCGACTTGTGTGCATTCATCGATTTCAACGTCAAGATCTAGATTTTCGAAGGCTTCTGCGACGATGTCGGCGATTTCTTCGGTATTTCCAGTCATGCTGGCATATACGATTTTTGCTAATGTCAAAAAAATTTCCTCCTTATTTTGAATGTCGTAGCTCATACGACCTTTGCGTTCATGTATTCATCCTTTAAAAAAATTACTTAATGAACGGCAAAAAAGTCGAATGGACATCCTTAGCTTTAAGCTAAATTTATGGTCATTATATCAAAATAAAAATCAAAAGGAAATCACTCCTCTCTAACCATTTGTTCGCTTTATAGGGTTATGTTAAAATGGACAAGATGAAAAAGGATGTTCGTCCAGCTTTTCACAGACTATGCTTGATGAACGATAAAAAATATTTTCACCAAGAAAACTAGAGATAAAAAGTAAACGATAAGATATAAGGAGACGAGAACATGATTACATTGAAATCACCCCGCGAAATAGAAATGATGAACGAATCAGGCGAACTGCTGGCTGATGTCCATCGTCATCTACGGGATTTTATAAAACCTGGGATTACTAGTATGGATATTGAAAATTTTGTTAGAAACTTTATTGAAAGTCACGGTGGTGTAGCGGCACAAATTGGTTTTGAGGGGTATGAATATGCGACCTGCTGCAGCATCAATGATGAAATTTGTCATGGTTTTCCAAGAAAGAAACCATTGAAAAATGGGGATCTGATCAAAGTTGATATGTGCGTGGAATACAAAGGTGCGATGTCTGATTCTTGCTGGTCTTATGCTGTAGGGGAAGTCTCTCCTGAAATCAAACGATTAATGGAAGTGACTAAAAAAGCGATGTACTTGGGAATTGAACAAGCACAAGTTGGAAATCGTATCGGGGATATTGGTCATGCAATCCAGACCTACGCTGAAGGAGAAGGCTTCTCAGTGGTGCGCGACTTTGTAGGCCATGGCATTGGGCCAACCATTCACGAAGAACCAGCGATCCCTCATTATGGAGTTGCCGGAAAAGGCCTTCGTCTAAAAGAAGGCATGGTTATTACCATCGAGCCAATGATCAATACGGGTGTATGGCAAATGAAGATGGATCCTAATGGCTGGACGGCTTACACACGCGATGGCGGCTGGTGTGCGCAATATGAGCACACATTGGCTATTACAAAAGATGGACCACAAATTTTGACTTCACAAGGTGAAGAAGGAACATATTAGAACGACGAGGACTTTATGGGACCAATAGATAAAATTAAAAAAAATAAAAAACTAATGGATTTTATCCAATCGATCCAAAAACATGTAGCAGAAACAGAAATAGGCGACCGCTCTGTGGTAGTCGCCTATTATTTGTTGCTGTCCTTTTTTCCAATATTGATCATTGTGGGAAACTTGCTGCCATATTTTAATATTACACCAGAAACAGTCTTGCCTTATTTGAGCGAGGCGATTCCCCCAAATGTTTTTAGCTTTCTAAAGCCGGCGATTACGGGTCTGCTGGAGAACACTTCCGGCGGAATGCTGTCGATCTCAGTTTTAGCAGCATTGTGGTCCTCCAGTCGAGGAATCAATGCGCTTCAAACAGCTTTAAATCGTGCTTATGGTGTTGAAGACCGCGGAAACTTCGTGATCAGTCGAATTGTATCGGTAGGAATCGTCGGGGTTTTGATGATGGCAATCATCGCCGTCGCGCTGTTTTTCAGTGCTGGACAGGTCATTCTAGATGCGTTACAGCAATTATTACGTTTTTCTCCAGATATTATTGATACATTTCTAGCTTTACGCTGGCCAGTGACCTTGATTGGGCTGTTAGTTATTTTAGGCGGACTTTATATCGTTATTCCGAATGCTCATGTACGAGTCAAGTATGCACTTCCTGGAACTATTTTTGCGACAGTTGGTTGGATTGTTTTAGCACAAGGTTTCAGCATTTATGCGCAAACCTTCGCTCAGCGCGTTTCTGGTTATCAAATCATCGGAAGTTTCATTGTATTAATGTTCTGGCTGAATTTTGCCGCGACGATCATTATTTTGGGCGGCGTGTTAAATGTGGCGATTGAAGAATACCATACGGGTCAGGAAGTTACCGAAGGATCAAATCGGGTCAACAAATGGTTTAACAAATTAAAAGATCGTTTCATTAAAAAGAAAAAATAATCTCAAGATTTTTGAAAGATTCTAGGAGAACCTTGTAAAGAGCAAGGAATCTTATATAATATTTTTAGTAAAAAGGCAGGTGGCAATATGTTAGTATCATTCGGATTAATCATCAAGTATTTTTTAACTTTTTTGATTGCATTGATTTTGACCCCGATTTTTAAAATAATTTCGGTTCAGACAGGATTGGTTGATAATCCGAATGCGCGCCGAATGAATCAAGTGCCGATGCCTAGTGCTGGTGGATTACCGATTTTTATTACTTTTGCTATTTCATCATTGATTCTGTTTCGTGAGGCGATTCCATTTGATTATATAAGTAAGATTCTGTTAGGTGGGTTAATTATTATCATTACTGGATTGCTGGATGATAAGTTTGAATTGTCGCCTAAACAAAAAAGTGTTGGCATTTTACTGGCCGCGTTAGTCATTTATTACGTTGCAGAAATTCGTTTTGATTTCTTCACTGCACCGTTATTCGGGCGAATCAATTTAGACTGGCTAAGTTTACCAGCGACCATTTTTTGGATTTTCGGCATTACGAATGCGTTGAATTTGATTGATGGTTTAGATGGTTTGGCTTCAGGTGTATCTATTATAAGTTTGACAACGATTGGTGTGATCGGTTACTTTTTCCTTCATTCATCCACTGTCTATATTTCCTTAGCTATTTTTTGTTTAGTTGCTAGTATCATGGGCTTCTTTCCATATAATTTTCATCCTGCTAAGATTTATTTAGGGGATACTGGCGCGTTGTTTTTAGGCTTTATGATGTCTGTACTGACTTTGCAGGGATTGAAAAATGTAACATTCATCTCCTTGATTACGCCATTGGTCATTTTAGGTGTACCAGTAACGGATACGTTCTTTGCTATGGTTCGACGGAAAGCGAAAAATATGCCGATTTCTGTTGCAGATAAGCAGCACCTGCATCATCGGTTATTAAATCTAGGCTTTACTCATCGTGGTGCAGTTCTAACGATTTATGCTATTGCCGTGTTGTTCTCATTCTCCGCGTTACTGTTGAATTATACTAGTCGTGTAGGTACGATTGTTTTAATTGTTGCTATGACTTTTGCCTTAACCTTCTTGCTAGAGCTGATTGGATTAATTAGTGAAAAATACAGCTTTATTACGAAGAGTTTCCGCTTTTTCGGGAATAAAGAGTACCGCTCACAGGTACTGCAAAAATATTTGAAGAAATGAGTGTTGTCGTCCGTTATGAATAGGAATGATATTAATGTGACTGTCAGCATCGTGACCCACAACAGTGACAAAATTTTTCTAAGCTTGGATTCATTGATTGAGACCTTAGGGGAGGATCAAACAATCCAAATCAAGCTTTTTGATAATGCCTCAGAACCAGAGTATCGAGAAAGATTGAGGAAGTATCTGGCTTATCCGTTTATTACCATCAATTTTTATGAAGAGAATAAGGGCTTTGGTTTTGGACATAATGCTAATTTATTAGGCTCTTCTGGGTATGGCATTATTTTTAACCCAGATATTATTCTCTCTGAAAATCATCTAAGAGAGATGGCAATTCATTTGGCGGCACAACCAAAGTGCGGGCTTTTAGCACCAAAGATTTTAAACGAAGATGGCACGACCCAATATTTAATACGCAATCATTTAAACGTTTTTGATTATATGCTGCGTTTCATCCCGTTTAAACTTGTTAAAAGACTGTTTGCCAAACGGTTAGCCAAGTTTGAATGTCGTGATCTGCCAGATGATCGAGATAGTTTCGTTCGAATGATTTCCGGCAGTTTCATGGTAGTAGATCTAGTTAAGTTTAATGAAATCAATGGCTTTGATGAACGCTATTTCATGTATTTCGAAGATAATGATTTATGTCGAAAAATGGAACAAGCAGGATATCAAGCGGTATATAGCCCACAATTTTCCGTTGTTCATTTATATGAGCGCGGGGCAGTGAAAAGCCGCAAGCTATTTTTTATTTTTTTACAGTCCATGAGAAAATACTTTCAAAAGTGGGGCTGGCAATTCTTTTAATTTTGGAGGTAGGGAATGCAAAAGCAGTCCAAGATGCGAATCTCTGTGTGTATGGCAACATACAACGGTCGCCATTTTATTGAAGAACAATTGAACAGCATATTCCCGCAGCTTTCAGAACATGATGAGTTGATTATTTCCGACGACCATTCAACAGATGGTACGTGGGAATTTTTATTAGGGTTAAAAGCGAAGGATCCCCGAGTGAAGCTTTTTCGAAATGATGGGAAAGGATTAATCGCAAACTTTGCTAACGCCATCCAGCAAAGCAGCCATTCGATTATTTTTTTAAGCGATCAGGATGACGTTTGGCATGCAGATAAAGTGAAAAAAACATTGCCTTATTTCGAAAAACCTAAAACAACGGTCGTGATCTCTGACTTAGTTATCGTGGATAATGATCTTGAGGTTTTGGTTCCTTCCTATCAAGCGATGCGTCATACACATTCTGGTTTTTGGCATAACATCGTAAAAAGCAGCTATATTGGTGCAGGAATGGCTTTTCGGTCAGAATTGAAGGGAATTATCCTGCCTATCCCTGAGGATGTTCCCATGCATGACATGTGGATTGGACTCTTGGCGGATTATTATCACGGTGTGGTTTTTATTCCAGAGCAATTGGTTTATTATCGTCGCCATGGCTTGAATGCCTCAGAGATTAAAACAACTGCTTCTCGGATCCAACAATTCAAATGGCGTTGGAATGCCTTGCAATTAGTTAGAAAAAGAATAAAAGAAATTAAAAAAAAGTAGCAAAACGATTTTTCTAGTACCCAACATCAGGTATAATGTGTTCGTATGTAAAAAAAAGGAGCGTAAGTATGAAAGGAATCATTCTAGCAGGGGGTAGCGGTACTCGTTTATACCCTCTAACCAAAGCAACTTCGAAACAATTAATGCCAGTTTATGACAAACCAATGATCTACTATCCAATGTCTACATTGATGTTGGCGGGAATCAATGAAATTTTGATTATCTCAACACCACAGGACACACCACGGTTTGAAAATCTTTTTGGTGATGGCCATGAATTAGGAATCCATATCGAGTATGCAGTGCAAGAAAGTCCGGACGGCTTGGCTCAAGCGTTTATTATCGGGGAAGAATTTATTGGTGACGATAGTGTCTGCCTTGTGTTAGGCGATAATATTTATTACGGCGATGGCCTTTCACGCATGCTGCAGCGGGCAGCGAAGAAAACTGAAGGCGCAACTGTATTCGGCTATCATGTGATTGATCCAGAACGTTTTGGTGTGGTAGAATTCGATGATGATATGCAGGCTGTTTCTATTGAAGAAAAACCTGAAAAGCCAAAATCACATTATGCAGTAACGGGTTTATATTTCTACGACAATGATGTCGTTGAGATTGCGAAAAACATTCAACCATCCGAACGTGGTGAATTGGAAATCACAGATGTAAACAAAGAGTACTTGAAAAGTAATAAGTTATCAGTAGAGGTGATGAGCCGTGGTTTTGCATGGTTAGACACTGGAACGCATGAATCGCTATTAGAGGCTTCTACCTTTATTTCAACGATCGAAAAGCGTCAAAACCTAAAGGTAGCTTGTTTAGAAGAAATTTCATATCGAATGGGCTATATCACAAAAGAACAATTAGTCGAACTTGCTCAACCGTTGAAGAAAAATCAATATGGACAATATTTATTACGTTTAGCAGAAGAGGAATAGACATGGGAAAAATTAAAGTAACTGAAACAAATTTAACAGATGTTAAAATCATTGAACCGGCTGTGTTTGGTGATCATCGCGGTTTCTTCACTGAAAGTTATTCAGTTGAGGATTTCAAAGCCGCAGGTATTGATTTTGATTTCATTCAAGACAATCACTCACTATCGACACAACCAGGCGTCCTGCGTGGTTTGCATTTTCAAAAAGGCAAATCAGCGCAAACTAAACTGATTCGTGTAGTAACAGGAGCGGTACTTGATGTGATCGTGGATATTCGTAAAGAAAGTCCAACTTATGGGAAATGGGAGGGCTACATCCTTTCAGAGCACAACCATCGTCAATTACTGGTTCCTCGCGGGTTTGCTCATGGCTTTGTAACATTAACACCGAATGTTAACTTTATGTATAAATGTGATAATTACTATGATGCAGAAGCAGATGGCGGGATTTCATTCGCTGATCCAGATCTAGCCATTGATTGGCCAATTGACATTGAAAAAGCTATTACCTCAGAAAAAGATGCGAAACAACCAACCTTAAAGGAATTTGAGTCTGAAAATCCTTTTGTATATGGTGAAATTTAAGAACAGTCTTTATAGAAAAAGGGCAAGAAACGTGTTGAAAATCAAATCCATTTTCCAATAGTGGGAAATGAGTATTTTAATACCAAATAGGAGTAACGTACAGATGAAAAATATTATTGTTACTGGCGGAGCAGGATTTATCGGATCAAACTTCGTACATTATGTTGTAAATAATCATCCAGAAGTTCATGTAACAGTTTTAGATAAACTGACTTATGCAGGGAACAAAGAAAATTTGGCTGGTCTGCCAAAGGATCGGGTAGAATTAGTTGTCGGTGATATTGCCGATGCAGAACTAGTGGAACGTTTAGTACAAACTACAGATGCTGTTGTTCATTACGCGGCGGAATCACATAACGATAACTCATTAAAAGACCCATTTCCATTCGTTCAAACAAACATTATTGGTACTTATACATTGATTGAAGCATGTCGTAAAAACAATGTTCGTTACCACCATGTTTCAACAGATGAGGTGTATGGCGATCTTCCTTTAAGAGAAGATTTACCAGGTCATGGTGAAGGAGAGGGCGAGAAATTCACGGCTGAAACGCCTTATAATCCTTCAAGCCCATACTCATCGACGAAAGCAGGTTCTGATTTATTAGTCAAAGCATGGGTCCGTTCATTTGGGTTGCAGGCAACTATTTCAAATTGTTCCAACAACTATGGACCTTATCAACATATTGAAAAATTTATTCCACGTCAGATCACCAACGTTTTGAGCGGAATTCGGCCAAAACTTTATGGTGACGGAAAAAATGTACGTGACTGGATCCATACTAACGATCATTCCTCAGCAGTTTGGTTAATCTTGACTAAAGGAAAAATCGGAGAAACGTACTTGATCGGGGCCGATGGCGAAGAAGACAATAAGACCGTAATGGAGCTTATTTTAGAAGAAATGGGGCAACCAAAAGATGCCTATGATCATGTAAAGGATCGCGCAGGACACGATTTGCGTTATGCGATTGATTCTACGAAGCTGCGGGAGGGATTGGGCTGGAAGCCAGAGTTTACCAACTTCCGTTCAGGTCTGAAAGATACCATTAAGTGGTACACGGAAAATGAAGCTTGGTGGCGTGCTGAAAAAGAAGCTGTTGAAAGCAACTACGCGAAAAACGGCCAATAATACCAATTAAATGAGGCAGGTGCAACCTGCCTTTTTGTCAGTTATCTTTGCAAAGAAACGGTTTAGCAGTATGACAGTGAGGATAAGACTGATCTTTTTGTTTTTAGAAAAATCAATACCTAAAATAGAACAAGCTGTCAGTTCTGTTTTTAAGGAATCAATTAAATAATTTACAAGGAGTCGATAGAAATGATCTTACTTACAGGTGGACATGGACAATTAGGAACTGAGCTTCGTCATTTGTTAGACGAAAAGAAAATCGAGTACGTTTCAACAGACGCGGATCAATTGGACATTACTGATAAAGAAGCGACATATAGCTTTATTACTGAGATGAAGCCAGAAATCATCTATCATTGTGCGGCATACACTGCCGTTGATAAAGCGGAAGAAGAAGGCAAAGAGCTTGATGAAAAAATCAATGTGGAAGGTACGCGAAATGTTGCTGAAGCAGCCAAAGCTGCCGGCTCAACGCTGATCTATATTAGTACGGATTACGTTTTTGATGGAAAGAAAAAAGAGGGGATGTATCAAGTAGACGATGCAACCAATCCATTGAGTGAATATGGCCGGACTAAGCTTTTAGGAGAACAGGCTGTTCAAGAAATCATGGAGGATTACTATATCATTCGTACTTCCTGGGTATTTGGTATTTATGGCCACAACTTCATCTACACGATGCAAAATTTAGCTAAAACGCATGATCGATTAACTGTTGTAAATGATCAATTCGGACGTCCTACTTGGACTCGGACCTTAGCTGAATTTATGACTTTTGTAGTTGAAGAAAAGGCACCATATGGTGTGTATCATTTATCTAATGAAAACAGTTGTTCTTGGTATGAATTTGCCAAAGAAATCTTAAAAGATACAGGTGTAGAAGTAGCGCCTGTTACTTCTGAGGAGTATCCGCAGAAGGCAACACGTCCACAGTATTCTATTATGGATTTGAGCAAAGCGAAGGCATTAGGATTTGAGATTCCAACGTGGCAAGAAGCCCTAGCAAGCTTTTTAGAGTTGGAAGCAAAACAATAAAAAAGGTGGTGTGAAGTTTGTTCGAAATAGTGGTGGTGTTATACAATATGACGTTTTCTGAATCGTCAACGATCAATAGCTTGAACAAGCTTCTCACTTCTCATAGTTTTCCTGAAATAAAACAAGTGACAATTTTTGACAATAGTCCACAAGAAAATAAGCCTCAGGGATTAGAGAAACGTTTTCATTATTATCACAGTTCACAAAACGTCGGTCTGGCAAAGGCTTATAATCATATACTAAAACAGGGAGATCCAATTAGCGAATGGTTACTAACTTTGGATCAAGATACTATACTTACACAGGCCTATTTAGAAGAATTAGTCAAAGAGGCTTCTAAACAACCACCATCCGTGGTAGCTATAGCTCCAGTTATCAAAGACGGGGAACAGCAGATATCACCTGTCCGCAGCGATACCCTGCGGCCATTACATACTGAACTACCTAAAAAGGCTCATTTATATTCTCGAGATATCATGGTGATTAATTCTGCCACTGCACTTCGGAAATGCTTTTTAAAAGAAATTGACGGCTATAACGAAGAGTTTCCTTTAGATTATTTGGATCATTGGGTGAGCTGGCGGATTTTTATAGAAAAAAAGCAAATAAAAATTCTCTCGCAAACACTGCAACATCAACTATCTGTCTTAGATTATACAAATCATATGAATTTTTCTCGCTATCAGGCAATTATTCAGGCTGAAAAATGCTATTATTCTTTATATGCAACACAATTGTTTTCACGCTATCGCAGGCAATTATTGCTTCGTGGATGCAAACAGGTGTTAACAGGAAAATTCAATTATGGAAAAATGACATTTAAATTTTTATTCTCAGGAGGAAAAAATGGACACAAGGGCACAAAAGCGAACGAGGGAAATACCAGATGAAAGAACGAGAACCAATCCTTTTGTGTGGCTCGTGGATCAGATTATTCGTTTCCGCTATATAATTGGGCTTCTTTTTTTAATAGTAATTGTAGTATTGAATTTAAATGGAAGTTCAATCGGCTCTTGGGATAAGATTGTTTCAGAGCGTAGTGATGATAAGAAAACTGATGTGATATTTGGCGGAAATCGAGAAGTTCGTTCGGACGAGTGGATGGTTCAAACCCCTTTTTATTTTTCACAGGCTGAAAGTGATTACCCAGTTGTGAATAAACAGTATGGCAAAGAAGGGCAAAACATGATTATTGCCTACAATTCACCGGTAAAGGATTTAACGGTGATTGGCAAGCCTTTTAACTGGGGATTTTTCTTTTTAGGAAAGGAACGCGGACTGTCTTTTTATTGGGGCTTTAAGATCATTGCAATGCTTTTACTAAGCTTTGAAATGGTGATGATCTTAACGAAACGAAACAAATACTTGTCTTTTCTTGGAGCATTTTGGATCACTTTTTCGCCTTCGATTCAATGGTGGTTCATGCAGCACGTAGGCGATTTGATGTTTTTCACCTTGGCAATTATGGTGGCCAGCCACTACTATATTGCGAAGCATAGGAATGTATTGATGCGACTACTGATGATGAGCTTGATCGTTATTAATGGAATTGGATTTGTTTTAGTTCTATACCCAGCTCATCAGGTACCGTTGGCTTACCTCATTCTTTTTTGGTTGTTTGGCACGTTGATTCATTTTAGGAAAGAACTGGTGTTGGATGTATGGGACTTGCCGATTATTATTGGTGGACTCGGAATTATCGGATTTGTTCTTTTACATTTTTATAATACGTCAAAAGAGGCGATTGATGCGACGCTTAACACAATTTATCCGGGGCATCGAGAAGCTGAAGGTGGGGGACGTCCGCCTTCTGATTTCTTCTTGTTTTTAACGAACTGGAAGATTCCATTTGATAATTTTAATTTCCATGGAACAAATAATGGAGAAGTTGCTTCATATTTCAATTTTCTTCCGTTAACCGTTCTTTTATCCCCCTTTATTTTCTTCTGTAAACGAGGAAAAGAAGAAAAATATATGGGAGCAATATTAGGCTTATTCTGCTGCTTTATTTTCGGCTGGACGTATTTTGGGTATAGTCATGGGATTGCGAAGGCTTTAATGCTGACCTATGTTACCAGTACCCGTAGTTTAGTAACCTTAGGGTTTGGTGCGGTTCTCTTGTCCTTATGGATGATCAATTTTATCTGGGAATACACAAAAATTCCTTGGTGGATAAAACTGATTTTCCTAGGTTTAGTCATGATTTTAGCTACCCATTCCGTGACATCTTCTATTATGGGACTGTATTTCAATAACTTTGAAATTTTCATGACCCTAGTAGTGTTTGCGCTAATCATGTTTGCGCTATTGTTCAAACTAAAGAAGTTCTTTATACTAGCAATGACGATCTTAGTATCGGTCTCAGGAATTACAGTGAATCCAATCGTTCATGGAACAGGCGCGATTGATAAGAAGACACTAGCAGAAGAAATCGTCAAGATAAAAAAAGAAGATCCAGATGCATTGTGGCTTTCGGAGGATAATCTGTATAACTTTACTCCAGCCTTGGGAGTCAAGACGATCAACTCAGTTCGTTTCTATCCAGATATGAAGTTATGGCATAAGATTGATCCAAAGCATAAGAATGAAGAAATCTATAATCGCTATGCGCATGTTCGGGCTTTTATTGATAAAGGAAAAACAGATTTTCGTTTAGATCGTCCTGATAATTTTACAGTCACTCTTAATTTCACAGATGCTGAAAAGCTTGGAATCAAATACGTAATCAGCAAGCGTCCATTAGAGGACTACAATCCATTGAATTACGCACAGTTTGAACCAGTATATGGTCCTGATAAGGATAAATGGACGATTTATCGCTTGAGTTTTACTTCAGATGAAGCGCAGGCAGAAGCAGCAGCAAATGTAGACCCGATCGGTGGAACGGACAATTACCAAGAGATCCCTCAACCAGCGCCTGCTGAAGACGGGTACATCAACTAATTAAAGTTCGGAGGAAAAAAATGGTAGAAATCAAAAAAGGTGCGTCAGATCTATTGAACCTCATTAGTGCCTGTATTCTGATTGGAATGACACTGTTATGCTTTTTCCTTTGGACGAAGGGCATAGGCACACAAGGAATGTTTAACATTTATGCCAGTATGAACCGTTACATGCCGATAGGAGCAACGGTCGTTTTAGTATTAAATTTTTATCGTATAAAGCTCGACGACCTCATTTGGATCGGAGTAGCGGTTCTTTCAGTCCTCTTTTTCCGTCAGTTTGATGGGTTGAGAGAAGCCGGCTTTTTACAGGACATTACGATCGCACTGATAATTTTTGTGGTGCTGGATTTCAAATTAGTTCGTTTTACAAAAGGATTGAGGATAGTCTTTGCTGGATTGACAGCAATGGTTTTACTAATTACCGCCTTTCGAATTTTTACAGAGATTCCTGAGCCGGCAGCCGGTATCAGCATTTGGGATAAAAGCAATAAGCTTCAGGAAATTTGGATTAATACCAATACAATCGGGAGCAGTGTCATGTGCTCTAGTTTCTTAACAGCGACGCTCTTACAATCGTTAGAATGGACGTGGGCCAAGCTGCTGAAATACCCTGTATACTTTGCCGCATTAGCTTGTACTTGGGTAGTTCAATCCCAAGCGGCCTTTATCGCAGTAGTCGTTTTCGTCTTTTTCGATTTGTGGCCCAACTTCTTAAAAGAAAAAACGAAATGGGCCTATGGAATTGGCTATAGTATTTTTTTGATCGGCATTTTTCCCTTGTCGTTGTTTCTAGCGAATTCCAGTAACATTGATTTGTTTACTGGGCGAGAAGATATTTGGAAGCATTTCTATGATACTTTATTTAAAGTTAAAGAGCAGTTTTGGGTAGGAATGCCGCCGTTTACTTTTCAGCGCGGGCAGCAAATCTTAGGCAATCACAATAGCTACAATGCCACGCTGGGGCAATTTGGTTTAGTCGGCCTAGTATTAATGAGTCTCTTCATCTTATACAATGTTTGGCTGATCCTTATTAAGGAGGAGACCCAGACAACACAATTAAGTTTTGTTATCGCCTTTTTTGCAGTACTTTTGCAATCAACGATGGAAGATACATTGATGGCTCCTTATTGGATTCCAATCACCTTCTGTTTGCTAGGTCTGGCTTGGCAAAAGAATCCGGTATATGAAGAACCACTTGATTATTCGGTGAATGTATTCGGTCCGAGGGAAGAGGAAGAGTTTGAAATAAGTTCAACCACTCGGAGAAGCCGCAGAGGATAGTTAAAAAATAGAGCGTTTCTATTGAATTTGTTTTGAAACAAGTTTAATAGAAACGCTCTTTTGCTATGAACCTAAAGGAAACGTGTTGTTAAATTAGGAAAATGCCATTTAAATCATTTAAAATGAGAATTTTGATTTTTATCATTATTTAATGAAACGAAAGCCGTTGGAAACAGTCCGTTTGTACAAGTTATTTCATTATCTTAATTCGAAATAAATAATAAGAGTTGAAAACCTCGTTAAAAAAGGCTTATTTTAGTTGTGTAGAGCTCTCAGGTGAAAGTAATTATTAAAAAGGAAAAGGAGGAGACCATGGAAGATTACGGATTAAATCGCCATCAGCTGTTCCAGCTAAAAAGAGGGACACTGGAAAAGCGAGTAAACAATTATTTCAAAGAAACCCATGACGGTAATGGAACGATTCAATTATTATTGGTACTGCAGGTAAGAGATGAACTGTGTGAAGGGGACTTCTCGCTGCTACTGAAGGATTTAGTGCAGTACATTTTCTTACACACGCGTTCATCGGCTACGATGCGACGTTTTTATCATTATTTTGCGGAATACTTCGATAAAAAAGAATGGCGTCTGTTATCTCTGAAATTATTTCCAGCAAAAAATTTTATTACTAAAAAAATAAAAGCGCTTTATTCACAGATTGTTAAGGAGCCATTGGCGAGATTAGTAGAATCATGACGATAGAAAAAAGTTAGAAAAACACGAAAAAATTAGAGAGGAAGAAAGCGATGTTCACATTAGATGCAGAATTTGAAAATAGCGATGGGAAATCCCAGCATTTACGAATCAAACACTTTAACCCTACGAAGACTGGGGAGGAAATAAAAGCGTCCTTAACGAAATTAACCAAGCTGAACCTGTTTGAAAAAAAGGGTGTCGGCTTATTTAAGAAGGTCAAACACGCGACCTTGATCGAAACCATTGAGACAGAGATTTTTAATAACAATACTGATACAAGAGTTACTCAATCATCTAATATAAATAATAAAACGGAAGAAGCCAAGCAAAATGTGACTGCTTCTGAAGAATCAGCAGTGGAATCTGGGGATGCTGGCACATCTCAAGACTTTGTTGTTTGGGAGGAAAGACCAGAGCCTGGTGTGCTGGTTCAAAAGATCGAACTGCCTGTGGAAGTGAATCCTTTAAAAATAACTCAAGAGCAGGTTTTTGCCTTAGTAGTTGCTTGCATGCCTAACGAGTATGAATTGGAAAGTATTCAATTCGATGAGAGTGAAAGGCCTGTAAAACTTATTTTGACAGAAAAGCTTAAAGAAAATCTGGCTGATCCTGCAGAGCTTCCAGCAGTTTCGTTAGATCCGCCTAAGAAAAAACGAAAGCGATTACTGGATCGCCTTCGAAAGCGAGAGTAGCGAAGTAATAATTTGAGATGACATGTTAAAAATCCAACGTTGGTGTATAGAAAATAATCAATAAAGTCAAAACTTAAGAGAAATTTTAGCTCGCTAATTTGGCGGGCTATTTGTCGTATCATGGATTCTCAAAAGCTTCTGACTAGGGACACGTCGAATGCTAAAACTTCCTGTGCAGATAGTGTTTGCTGAATAAGTAAAAATAAGCTTTCCAGAAGTAGTTGGATTTAACGAAGCTTTTCTTAATAATCTTGCTTTTACATATATCTTTCTGTAGAATAATAACGTTAATCAACTGTAGAAATAATAAATCAAGCGTTAGATGAGAGGAATAAAAATGTTCAAAGACTTACTGAGTTTTTTTAAAGAGATTTTTCAAAACCGCACCTTACTAAAACAATTTTCCGTTAATGATTTTAAGGCACGTTATGCTGGATCGGCTCTTGGGATCTTTTGGGCCTTCGCCAATCCGTTAGTTATGGTAGTGACTTACTGGTTTGTTTTCGGCGTCGGCTTTAAAGCAGCTATGACGGATGGGAAATATCCTTTTATTGTCTTCCTGTTAACCGGTTTGGTTCCATGGATGTACTTTTCGGAGGTCCTTGGGTCCGCGACGAATGTTTTTCGAGAATATAGCTATTTAGTAAAAAAAGTGGTATTTAATATTCGTATTTTACCATCTGTAAAACTCTTTTCTGCGTTGTATATGCATGTGTTTTTTATAATCATTGCTTTTATCGTAGGCGTATTTAATCATGTCACACCAGGATTGCACATTCTTCAGATGTTTTATTACCTTTTTGCTATGATGATGTTTTTAACGGGATTGACGTGGATCACTTCTTCGATCCAACCGTTCTTCCCAGATATTAATCAGTTTATTGGTGTGATCATGCAAGCCTTGATGTGGGGGACACCTGTCCTATGGAGCATCAATCAATTTGCGGCACATCCAACGATTCAATTTATTTTAAAATTCAATCCAATGTTCTATGTGGTCCAAGGATATCGGGACGCCTTCTTTGGCGAGCAATGGTTTTGGGAGAAGCCTTTGCTGACGATCTATTTCTGGGTCGTAACTTTGATTTTACTAGTGGTTGGAAGTATCGTGTTCAAACGCTTGAAACCACATTTTTCTGATGTTTTATAAGGAGATAAAGCTAAATGACTGAAACAGTAATTGAGATCAACCACTTAACGAAAAAATATGATATGTATAAAAAGCCTTCCGACCGTTTAAAGGAAGCATTGAGTCCGACAAGAAAAACGTATCACGAGGTTTTTTATGCCTTGAATGATGTCAACGTGGAAGTAAAAAAAGGTGAAATGATTGGTTTCATCGGTGAAAATGGTTCAGGGAAATCAACGATCTTAAAAATCATCACAGGAGTATTAACTCCATCAGAAGGTGAGGTCAAGATTGAAGGAAATATTGCAGCCTTGTTAGAGCTGGGATCAGGATTCAATCCTGAATACAGCGGCTACGAAAATATTTTTCTGAACGGGATGGTTTTAGGATTTTCACGCGAAGAAATGCAAGACAAAGTTGATGATATTATCAACTTCGCGGATATTGGCGATCATTTGTATCAGCCGGTAAAAACGTATTCTAGCGGGATGTTCGTGCGCCTAGCTTTCGCTGTAGCAATCAATGTGGATCCTGATATTTTGATTGTCGATGAAGCGTTGGCCGTCGGTGACTTGGAATTTCAATTAAAATGTATGGAAAAATTTACGGAATTACGAAATGCGGGTAAGACGATTCTATTCGTTTCTCATGATGTGAATGCCGTTCGCCGTTTCTGTGACCGTGTGTATTGGTTGAAGAATGGTGTGGTCGAAGCAGAAGGTGAAACGATGGAAATTACTGAGACTTATGAGAATTTCTTGAAGAAAAAATCATTGAAGACAGTTGATCGCGATAATTCCAGTTCAGAAGATTTTTCTGCCTATGACATTGTAGAAGTAAAATCTGCAGAATTATTGGATGGTGATTTGCAGCCATTAGAGATCGTTGAGCAAGATAGCAAAGTTGTAGTTAAGGTAACATACAATGTCAAAGACGATTCAATTAAGAAGCCAGTACTTGGTGTGGCGATCCGGACGGTAGACAATAATTATGTATGTGGCTTGAATACGTTATTAGATGAAGAATCCATTCCTTGGAAAAAGGGAGAGAATGTCTTCTATTTAGAATATGAAAAAATGGCACTTCTAGGTGGCGAGTATTATTTCGATGTAGCCCTTTTTGAAGAAAATGCGACGGTGCCGTTAGTGTACAAAACAAGATATCTGACAATGTTTATCTCTGGTAAATATGTCGGCGAAGGCATCGTTGTTTTGGATCATAAGTGGAAGGATACGATTTAATTATGAAGTATGATTTTGATTTGTCGCTTGAGGAACATACAAGTGTGGGGAAAATCATCAGTCAGATCACAGATGGCTCTGCTGTTTTAGAATTTGGTCCCGGAAATGGGCGCATGACCCAATATTTAATCAATGAAAAAAAATGTGAAGTATCGATCGTTGAATTTGATCCGGTCTTATTTAAGCACGTCATGGGCTTTGCCCAGGACGGCTTTTTAGGAAACATTGAAGAATACAAATGGAACGATCATTTTGCAGACAAGAAATTTGATTTCATCATCTTTGCCGATGTTTTGGAGCATTTAACAGATTCGGAAAAAGCGCTGCAGGAAGCAAGCAAGTTCTTAGCGCCAAATGGGGAGATCTTACTCACTTTTCCCAATTTGGCGCATAACTCCGTGCTGATTGACCTCTTCAATAATAAATTAGGCTGGAAGCAATATGGCCTCTTAGACCAAACGCATAATAGTTTTTATACCCAGCATGGATTTGAAGAGTTGTTTGAGCGGATTGGGTTGTCGATTCGTCGAGAAGATTTCACGTATTCCCAGGTAGGACAAAATGAACTGCCAGCAAGCTATGAGGAATTGCCGCAAATGGTGCGCTACGATTTCAAAAATCGTCCCTTTGGCGAGGTTTATCAGTACTTCTATGCCTTGCGTAAAGAGCCCGTAGAAAAGCCCGAACGAGTGGAACCAATCAATTCAAACTATAATAAGCAGATGCAGCTGGCATATTTGATCGATGGCAAATTTGAAATAGAGCCATATATTTTTAATAATCAAACTGCCGAAAACAAAACGACGACTCATCACGCACCAGTGAATACAGAAAAATTACGGATCGTAATTGGGAAAGTTCCTGCCGCAATTCAATTGTCTGTCGTCGTTGACAATAAATTACTAGAGATCGAAGAAACCAATGCTTCTTGGTATCAAGAGGATCTTTTAATGTTTCCAGATGTTACCGAAGAACCTTATGTAGTAATTGACGGTTCGAAAGTAGCAGGAAAAGAATATACTGTGAATGTCAACGTATTAAATGAAGAAGAATTCTTCCCTTCTGAAGTGAAAGTAATGGAAGATGTCGCAAATGAGAAAGCCAAAAATCGTTTGTTGACGTTGAAGTTAAACTATTTTGATCAGTATCAATACCAATTGAAGAATATTCCTTTTGTGGAAGCCAACGGGGAGCTCAAAGGAATCAAACTGACGATTGAGTCAATTGAAAATAATGAGAATGAGAACGAAGCGATTATTAAGGGCTGGGGCTTTTCAGAAAAGACACAAATGCCGTTAGATTATTTACTGGCTTACTCAATGAATCAGGTACAGGTTAACGCGATCTATCGTCCGGACGTGAACGAAGTCTTTGGCGTGGATTCAACAGAAAAATTTGGCTTTATTCTGACCATCAAACAGATGCAAGTACTGGAAGAGATCAAGCTGCTAATAATAGATGATCAAGATCAGGTCTATCCAATTGTCGCAAAACAAGCAAAAGTTGCTACGACACCAGTCACAAGAAAAATCCGACACTTACTTGGTTCTATTCGGCGCAATGGCTTTTCTGGTGCGGTGAAAAACTATCAACGTTCAAAACAGCAAAGTGCTGACTATGAAGAGTGGATGACTAAGATCGAAGAACCTACACGCACGCAATTGATCGAAGCATCAAAAGAATTAACGTTCCAACCGAAAATCTCGTTAGTGGTCCCTGTCTATAATGTAGACGAAAAATGGCTGCGAGCATGCGTGAAATCGTTGACGGATCAAGTTTATCCAAACTGGGAGCTTTGCTTAGCAGATGATGCGTCACCAAAAGCGCATATTAAACCGCTACTGCAGGAGCTGTCAGCAGCGGATGAGCGAGTAAGAATCGTGCTGCGAGAAAAAAATGGACACATCTCAGAAGCGACAAACTCAGCGATCGAGATTGCTACTGGCGACTACATTGGCTTTTTAGACAATGATGATATTTTAGCGGACACAGCATTATTAGCTGTAGTAAACGCGCTAAATGAAGACCAGCAACGAGAATTTGTTTATACAGATGAGGATAAATTATCCATGAGCGGCAAACGCTTCGATCCATTTTTTAAATCAAATTGGAATGAGACGCTGCTTTTGGGGCATAATTACATCACTCATTTCGTGGTGGTGAAGCGTTCTATCGTAGAAACTGTTGGCGGTCTGAGAACAGAGTTTAACGGCAGTCAAGACTACGACTTTGTCTTACGAGCTACCGAAGCGGCTAAAAAAATCTATCATATTCCAAATATTCTTTATCATTGGCGCACGATTGAGACCTCGGTAGCGATGGACCCCCAAAGTAAAGAATATGCTTACGTTGCTGGACAAAATGCCGTACAAGCGGCACTTGATCGTCGTCAACTTGATGGTGTGGTTACCATGACTAAAAATTATGGCGCCTACAAAATTGATTTTAAGTATGAAAGAGAACCCAAAGTTTCCATCATAGTAAGCGGACAATTAGGGGAGAAACAGCTGGAATCGCTGCTTGCAACAGAATGGGGCGATTTTGAAATTCTGACAAATGCTGCTGAAGCAACAGATGAGCGTGTCCGAAGCTTTACAGGCAAGAACGAAAATGAATTGGCTGATGAAGCAGCAGGTGAATTTCTAGTCTTTTTAGCAGAAGACCTAGCACCAACAAAAAACACTTGGCTAAAAGAAGCGATGAACTTTGTTCGTTTGCCACATACAGGCGCGGTTGCCGGTAAAGTCATCAGCAAAGATGACGCGATTTTGAATTGTGGTGTCATTATCGATCCTGCGAATGAGCGGATTGTTTATGAACAGCAGGGACTTTCTAATAAGACGATCGGAACCTATTTCCGTCCAGCGCTGCCGCGCGAGATCTACACGGCAACAGAAGATGCATTGATTCTTCGCAAGGAGGACTTTTTGACATTAGGCGGTTTTGATCTAAACTTGCCAGCAGCAATTAAGGGAATCGATTTTTCTATTCGCTTAGCGCAAGGAAATAAGAAACTGATTTTTGATCCGTACTTTGAAGTTCGTTATCCTGGCGAAAATCATTTTTATGTAAAAAAAGAGGCCTACGAGGCTTTGACTAATAAATATTCTGAAGAATTGAACGATCCATTGATCAATCCAAATCAATTCAGCATAGGAGGCTAATCCGATGGCAAAAAATGAACAAGTTTGCATTGATCAATGCAGTTTTCATCCAGAAACAAAGCAGTTAGAGATCACTGGCTGGGCTCTGGATCTAGTTTCGAAAAAGGTACCAACGGTTGAAGTACTTGCTGGAAATACAACTAGCCAGAAAATCGAATGGTATTCTCGCTCAGATGTAGCTGCCGCACATAAAACCAGTGCCAGTCTGCAAATGGGCTTTAACCTTAAGATCGAAGTCAAAGACCCGGCAGAACAAGTGTCCATCGAGTTCCAATTTGAAGCGGGAAAACAGACGCAAGCTTTTATCCCAAACGAAAATATCGCGAAAGAGCCGAAGCAGCCGTCTCAACTCCAATCTTTGTATGGGAAAGCACGTAAAGGCTTGGGCTATCTAAAACGCAATGGGTTAAAAAGTACGCTACGTCGAATCAAGTTGGAGCAGGACAAACAATCCGATGAAAGCTACCAACAGTGGATTGCTGAAAATGAAAATTGGGATATCGCTTCAATCAAAGCAGAAATCCAGGACTTCAGCTATCAACCTGTAATTTCTATTTTAATGCCCGTCTATAATGTGGAAGAAAAATGGTTAGCCAAATGTATCGAATCCGTTCAGAACCAATTCTATCCAAATTGGGAGCTGTGCATGGCAGACGATCATTCTACAGACGCCGCAGTAAGACCGCTACTAGAAAAATATGCGGCTCAGGATTCTCGAATCAAGATCGTTTTCCGTTCAGAAAATGGACACATCTCTAAAGCAACGAACTCTGCGTTAGAAATCGCGACGGGTGAATTTGTTGCCTTATTAGATAATGATGATGAATTGGCACCGATCGCCTTGTATGAAGTAGCGAAGCGATTAAACGAAAATGCTGATTTAGACTTGATTTATAGTGATGAAGACAAGATCGATATGGCCGGCAAACGGTTTGATCCGGCCTTCAAACCCGACTGGTCACCTGACCTATTGTTAGGGACAAATTATATTTCCCATCTTGGTGTCTATCGCCGTTCAATCATGGAAAAAATTGGCGGCTTCCGTGTAGGCTACGAAGGTTCACAGGATTACGACCTAGTCCTACGCTTCACTGAACAAACATCCGCTGATCGAATCGCGCACATTCCGCAAATTCTATACTACTGGCGTATTTTACCAAGCTCGACCGCTGCCGATCAATCAACGAAGAGCTATGCCTTCGATGCTGGATTAAAAGCAGTGCAAGACGCGATCACCCGTCGAGGAATTCAAGCGACTGTGAATCATGCAGCAGGAAATGGACTATACGATGTAGACTACAAAGTCCTTTCCGAAGATCTAGTCAGCGTGATTATTCCTACACGCAACGGCTACGATGACGTGAAACGCTGTGTCGATTCAATCATTGAAAAAACAACGTATCCAAATTATGAAATCGTGATGGCAGATAACGGCAGTGATCAGCCTGAGATGCAGGAGCTCTATGCTGATTATCAAAAACAGTTGGGCAAACGTTTTGTTGTAGAATCAATCGATATTCCCTTTAACTACTCACGTATCAATAATTTAGCTGCAAAAGTTGCCAAAGGAAAATATTTGCTATTCTTAAACAATGATACTGAAGTGATCACACCAGAATGGATGACAAAAATGGTATCCTTCGCGCAATTCGAACGAATCGGCTGTGTTGGTGCAAAATTGTATTATCCAAATAATACAATTCAACATGCAGGAGTTATCTTAGGAATGGGTGGGGCGGCCGGTCATGGGCATCATACTTTCCCAAGAGGAGACTTCGGCTATTTCGGGAAATTGGAAATAAATGTTGATTATTTAGCCGTTACAGCAGCTTGCTTAATGATTCGCGCCAAAGACTTTGCTGAAATCGGCGGATTCAACGAAGAGCTGACTGTGGCCTTCAACGATGTTGATTTATGCCTGAAAGAATACGAGAAAGGCCAAAACAATGTGTGGCTCCACGGAGCAGAATTGTACCACTTCGAATCTCAGTCTCGAGGCTACGAAAACACACCAGAAAAACAAGCACGATTTGAAAAAGAAACCAAGTATATGGAAGACACTTGGTCAGGCTATATTGAGAATGATCCGTATTATAATCCGAATTTGACACGGGTTGGCGGAGATTTTTCGGTGAGGTTGGGGGAGTAGCTTTCGATATATTAGATATCGAATTTTGTAATTTATTTTTAGACAAAAATGACTTCATATCTAGTATTGGTATGAAGTCATCTTCTTGAAAGGTGGGTGTAATTATATGAAAGTTACAAAAAGTAATAAGTATGGAATATTAACAATTGGCATGGCAACTATATTAATGATCATGCAACATGTCCTTGTTTCAGTTACAGTAATTCCTGAATATGCGCAAAATCCAAAAAGATTTTATATATATAATATTTTGGTAGGGCTTACTGCAATTGGAGGCAACCTTTTAGCTCTATACCTAGGATATCATGCGAATGAAATTAGAGAAAAGAAACCATTACAGCTATTACCAAAGTTCTACTTGATTTATCTAATACTTACGTTTGCAATCAATATATTTTGTAAATCTCTTAACTTGAGCGATTACTGGAAAATATTCTTTCCCATAAGTCAAAATATGTTTGGCTTTGCAGTTTCATTTATGCTTATTTTTCTACTCAGTTCTTTTCTTGTAACTAAATTAGATAAACTTTCTAATTCTCAAATGAAGAATATGCTTATCTTAGTTTCAATTCTTTTCGTCATCTGTCCAACACTATTTGGGAAAGATTTGTTTGGTTTCTCCGAGGGAAAAGGTATCTTGTGGATTGCTTATTTGTTCATAGTCGGATATGGAATACAACGCTATAAAATTATAGATAAATATCGAAATGTTTTTCTGAAATTGATTTTTAGCGGATTTGTTATTGCTTTTTTAGTGTTGTTGATGACTAACGTTTCATTGATTGTTCATAAGGATGTTAGTACCGCAACTCGATTCAGTGTGCCTTGGTCGTTTTTTTCTGCATTTTTTTCACTAAACTGTTTTATCTTTTTTCATACTTTAGAGGAACGATTTAATGTTTTCAAAGCTATATTTAAAAACATTTCTACTTATTTAGTTGTTTCTCAAATATTAATTCATTGGCAACCGATGACTAATTATATCTCGAAAAAATACAAAGAGGCATTTCCAGATTCTGCATTAGATTGGGTAATAAGAATTATTTTTGTAGTCCTTCTTTACCTATTTCTCTCTACCATAATTTCTGTAATTATGGTTATGCTCTTTAAAATACCTGTTTTAAAAAAATAAAAATGAAAAGAGAAATTTCTGATTGGGATCAATTAATTAATCGTCTATTTAAAATTAAGCAATGGGTATATGAAAGAAGAAAATTAATTTATTCTGGACTATTTTTCTACTTGTTCACTGCTATGCAAATGCTGCTATTTTCAGAAGAAAAGGATATAAAATCGTTAATCAGAACGGCTTTAGTAACTTTTACACTTCGACAAACACAGTTAGTTTTGAACTTAATTATAATTATGCTTTTTTTCCTATTAATTTTCCTGATTACTAAACGTTTTTGGTACGCTTTTAGTTTTACTCTAACTATTGAGCTTCTTGTTACTGTCTCTAATTATTTAAAAATTCAGCTTAGAAGAGAACCCATATTACCATCTGATTTAGTTTTTATTTCCAATCTTGATGAGATATTAGGTATGGTTAGTCCTATAGTCATTTTCATCGCTATGGCAGTTTTAATCGTGTTAGCGATGTCGACATTGTTAATTCAACGACGTGCTAGTAAAATATATAATTTGAAAATAGACAATAAAAAAAGAATTACTAGCATTTTATTAATTAGTGTTCTTCTATCGGGACTTTTGTGGGTTAATCAACCAAATTCGCCTTCCAATGTAGTCTTTCAATTATTTAAAATTAATCGTATGTTCTATAATCAAAGATGGGGGGCTTCAGTTAACGGTCCAATAGTTCAGTTTATAAATAATATTGTCGGAAAAGCAATGGCTGAACCAGAAGGGTACACCAAAGAAAATTTAGAAAAAATCATGAATAAGTATAATATTAGTGCGCAAAAAATTAATGAAACTAGGAACGATTGGTCTAAAGATCAAACGATAATTTTTGTATTAAGTGAGAGCTTTAGCGATCCATCAAGATTACCGAATATGTCTCTAAAACAGGATCCAATACCATTTGTTAGGAACCTTTCGAAGGAAACAACCTCGGGATTGATGCTATCCTCAGCCTATGGAGGTGGTACTGCAAATGTAGAGTGGCAAACACTTACAGGCTTGGACTTGAGCAACTTAGATGCAACCTTGCCTAGCCCTTATACGCAACTAGTTATTAAACAAGATGTGGCTCCAAGTATTTTGAATCTTTTTGACACAGCAGTAGCCATACACCCATATTTGGGCTCATTTTATAATCGTATTGATGTTTTTGAAAAATTTGGTTTTAACAGTTTCCATTATCTTGAAAGTCCTGATGGGTTAAAATACACAGATAAGATTGGTAAAACCCCCTATGTTTCGGATGAGTCGGCATATAAGGAAACATTGGATGTAATTAATGACAACGATAATAAAACTCAATTTATTCAACTTTCAACAATGCAAAATCATACACTTTATAATGACTATTATGAAGAATATGATTTTGATTTTAGTGGAGCAGCTATTCCTGAAGCTAATAACTCTGCTATGAAAACTTATTTGAAAGGGTTAAATTATTCGGATATTGCGTTAGATAATTTTATTGCGGAACTTGATAAAATTGAAAAACCTATTACCTTAGTGTGGTACGGAGATCATTTTCCTAGTATCTATAATACAGAAGAAATAAAAAAAAATCCGCTGATATATAGAGAGACGGATTATTTTGTATATAACAATTCGTATATACAAAATAAACACAATGACAATTCTCATCAGTTAGTTTCGCCGTATTCATTTCCTGCTTTAGCTCTGGAGCAAGCAAATATAAAGGTAACCCCATATTATGCATTATTAACTGAAGTTATAAAGGAAATTCCTGCAACAACAAATGATCCAGATTCAAATGGCAATAGTAAAGATAATGATAAGAAAATATTTGTTAATTCAAAAAATGAAACATTCAACAATACTGATCTTTCAGAAAAACAAAAGGAACTGTTAAGTGATTATATGTTGATTCAATACGATTTAGTCGCTGGTAAACAGTATGCTGCAAAATGGGCTTCTAAAAAAACAATTGAATGAGAGTAAAGGTTAAATAATTAAAATAGCTGATTTCTCTTTTGGTAGTGCAATTTGATTATTATAGTAATTCTAGTTTTTATATCAGTTGAATAGGAAAAGCGACGCGATTTTTGTGTCGCTTTTTTATAATGATACATCCTTATATTAGTTCGTACTTTTTGCTACAATGTAGATATTAGGATGAGGGGTGTTGGAAAAATGGATTTTATTTTTTTAATCATTATTTTTTTTATTATATCAACTGTTACAGCAAATTCAGATTATTTAAATCAAAGCTTGTCAGTTGAAACTACGACGAATTTGCAAATTATAGCTGTTTTTTTGTGATTTTACATCATTTGTCGCAAATTCTTAGAGACTATCCAGATTCTTTTTTATCCTCTAGGTTGATAATTGCAGGTAGATTAGCTGTAGGATTATTTTTCTTTGTCTCTGGATATGGATTAATCAAACAATATAAACAAAAAGGTCGTTCCTATCTAGATACTTTTTTCAAGAAAAAGGGCATGAGTATTTTTATTCCATTTTTATTAGCGATGGTTGTTTACTTTATTTACCGAAACCTGATTGGCGAACTAAACTTTTTTACAGCAATGTACTCACTAGTAAACGGAAATCCATTTGTTGGAAATGGCTGGTTTACTATAATGATTATGTATCTGTATGTTGCATTTTTCGTTAGTGCTTTATTAGGAAAGGAAAACGATTTACTGCTGTTTTTGATACTTATTGTTAGTGTTGTCATAGTAATTTTAATCGCAAACCTACTGAATTATGGAGAGTGGTGGACTAATGCTGTTTTTTGTTTTCCTTTGGGAGTCATTTGGGGAGCAAAAGAGTACGATATTACTAACTTTTTCTTTAAACGGTATCGAGTATCATTAGGATTCTTGGCAGTGTTATTTAGTTTTTTCTTATATACGGATGAAATATTTTACCATCCACTTATCCGGTCACTTTCAGTTCTTTTTTTTGTTGCTTTAGTAGCCCTTTTTAGCTATAAAGTAACCTTTAAAAGTCCAATATATTATCTATTAAAAAATTTCTCTTTTGAGCTATATTTGTACCAAGGATTATTTATTCAACTATTTCGCAGCGAAACAATTTTTATTGGAAACCGTTTGTTGTATGCATGTTCAGTCATTATAGCTACAATGTTACTAGCATATTTAATGCAGTTCATCGCTTCGGAAATAAGGACATTCATAAAAAATGAAATTCATTTATTTTAAAATACCGTATGAAATAAATAACTTGATATTGATAAAACATAATCTTCCTTTACTGGATGTTGACGAAGCTTTGTTATTGAGGCTTATTCAAATTTTAATATGTATCCAGTTTTCTAAAGGTTTGAGATCAGAATTCTCAATCAATTATTGGAGTTATGTAGAGGGCATATCTATTTTTCTTTAATTAGTAATACTATCTTGATAGAGGTGATCGAATAGATAAATTTGATCGCCTTTTTGTTCTTTTCTTTTTCATTACTTTTCTTAGGAAAGCTACTCTTTTTTTTGGCTATATGGTAAGATGTGTAATGGATTATTTCGTGGATTAGGAGTGTTTGTATGAATAAAAGTGGCGAATGGAGCGCCGCCCGTCGAATTTTTATTATTTTGATGGATGTGATCGTTTATAACCTCTCTGTCTATTTTAGTTTTTGGCTAAAGTTTGACGGGGTCATCCCAATAAGAAACTTTCAAACCTTTGAGAGTTCTGCATTATTTATTTCAGTTTTCTTCATCATATTGAATGTCTTGCTCGGGACCTATGTTTTTTATAACAGAATAGTCAGTGATATTATTTTTGTTACAGTTATTGGGCAATTTTTAATGTCTTTGGGTGTTATGATTATTACTTTCGCTGGACGATGGTTTGCTTTTCCAAGGACAGTTATCCTAATTTCTTTTTTATTAGGAACAATTTTATTGATTATCTATCGAACAATTATTTATAAAGCTTATATGAGATTGAGTTCAGATAAAAAGGTAACGATTCTTGGTTTTGAAAAAGACGTTGCACCAGCAATTCAGAATTTTAGCTCACAAAAAAATAATAAACATAAGGTACAGTCTGTCGTATTGGATCGCTTTTCTGATAATTTGAGTAAAATCATTGATGATGTGGATATTGTCTATTTAGCATCAGAAATCGAAGAATCTGAAAAGATAAAAGTTTACCAGTTAGTTACTAAGGCGGAAAAGAAACTCTTCTTAAATACCACTTTTGAGAATTTGGTAACTATCAATCCCAATATTATGAACTTCGAAGATGAAAGTATTATTGAATCTTCGGGCTTTAGAATTCCATCAGAAGATGCCATGTTGAAACGTCTTTTCGATATTGTTGTATCGGTGATTTTGTTAGTGATTGCTTCGCCTTTTATGTTGATTACTGCTATTTTGGTGAAAGCAACTTCTCCAGGGCCAATCATTTATAAACAGATTAGAATCACACAAGATCAGAAAGAATTTCCCATCTATAAATTTCGCTCAATGAGTGCAACTGCTGAGTCCAAATCTGGACCTGTTTTGGCGAAAAGCAATGATGCACGGGTAACACCTGTTGGTAAATTCATTCGTGCTGTTCGTTTTGATGAGCTGCCACAATTGATCAATGTTCTAAAAGGAGATATGTCGATCATTGGCCCGCGTCCTGAGCGACCTTTCTTTGTTACACAGTTCAATGAGGAAAATCCTTACTATTACTTGCGACACAATGTTCGTGCTGGAATCACTGGGTATGCTCAAGTTTACGGGAAATATGCCTCTGACTATAATAGTAAGTTGAAATTCGATTTGCTGTACATTAAAAAATATTCTTTTATGCTAGATTTAAAAATATTGCTTCAAACTATTAAGATCCTCTTTGATAAAGTATCTTCACAAGGTTTAGAAGAAGAGGTATGTACATCGTTAGATAAAATAGATTTTCCAGAAGAGAAAATCTATAAATAGAAGGAGTGTTCTTTTTGCGAAGTGCTGATGTTAGTTTACTGATGTCTGTATATATAAAGGAAAAACCTGAATACTTTAGGCAGTCACTGAAAAGTGCTCTTGATCAAACTGTCAAGGTAAAAGAGATTGTTTTAATTTTAGATGGTCCCATCACAACCGAACTACAAAATGTAATCATTGATTTCAAGAAAAGTAATTTAGAAGTGTTAAAGGTTGTTCCATTGGATACTAATGTTGGATTAGGAAAGGCTTTGGCTATAGGTGTTGAAGTCTGTAAGTTTGACTTGATTGCTCGAATGGACACCGATGATATTATGCTTCCAGATAGGATTGAAAAACAGTATTCAGAATTTAGTAATGATCCTGAGTTAACAATTGTTGGATCTAATATAGATGAATTTTATGACTCTCCTGAAAGCATTGTTGGTAGAAGAATAGTACCAGAAACGAATGAAAAAATTCGAGATTTTTCAAAAAGACGTAATCCTTTTAATCATATGACTGTTATGTTTAAAAAAGATGCAGTTTTAGAAGTTGGAAATTATCAACCAATGATGGGATTTGAAGATTATTACCTTTGGGTAAGGCTGTTAAGAGCAGGTTTCAAAGGAAAAAATATACAAGAATCACTCGTATATGCAAGGACTGGTGAAGATATGTATGCGCGTAGAGGTGGTAAGAATTATTTTGTTAATGGTTTAAAGGGACGAAAAGCTATTTATCGTTCTGGATTAGGGTCATTGACAGATTATTTAGTTTCTTGCTCTGCTCATATTATTGTGAGCCTTCTGCCCAATAAAATCAGGGGACAAGTATATGAAAGAAAACTCAGAAAATAAAATGAAGCTTTCAATAGTGGTTCCAGTTTATAATGTTGAAACTACTATTGAAAGAGCTGTTCAAAGTTTGTTTGAAAATAAATACAAAAATATAGAAGTATTGCTAATTGATGACGGATCCACTGATAATAGTGGAGTGATTTGTAAGGGATTATCGAAGAAATCAGATAAGATATACTGTTATCATAAGGAAAATGGTGGATTGTCTTCTGCGAGAAACTTTGGGTTGAAAAAAGCTACTGGTAACCTTATAGCATTTTTAGATAGTGATGATTATTATCTACCTGGATGTATTGATAAAGTAATGAAAGATTTCCAAAAAAATGATCCGGACATCATATGTTTTGGCTTAAAAAAAGGTAAGACAGAAGAGGAATCTATTGAATTAATTGAGAAAAAACAGGCACGCTGTAACAATACTGAAGCTATCAAATTGCTCTTCAAGAGCAAAGCAGTGGATTTCTATGCATGGAATAAAGTTTTTAAAAAAGCTATTTTTGATGGTATCGAGTTCCCTGAAGGAAAATTGTATGAAGATATGGTGCCAGTTTATCATGCTTTTAAAGCAGCTAAAACTATTGATATTCTAGATTTTGCAGGAATATTTTATTTTCAGAATAGTAGTAGCATTGTTTATCAGGATTTTAATCCTAAACAATATGATAATGTTACACAAAGGAAAATTCTTTTAAAAAGTATAAAAATTGAGTTTCCACAATATTTAGACTTGGCTAATGCGAGATTAATAGATGGCTACTTATCTACAGGATTCAAAATTGGTCTTACCAAAAGAGAAAATCCTGAGAGAAAAAAATACTACGACATTTCGAAAATGGAAATCAAAAGCTTGCTGAAAGAAGTCAAAGGTAATAGGGAAGTTTCCTTTGCTAAAAGGATTGCATTATATTTGTACCTACTTAATTCAAATTTGTATTCCGTTTTATATAAACGAATTATAAAAAAATAATAGGAGCTGAATTATATGATAACTGCAGTAATTATCGCTGGTGGAGTAGGAAAACGAATGGGCCAATCTATACCTAAACAATTCATTATGATAAATAATAAGCCGATTATTATTTATACGTTGGAATCTTTTGAACATCACCCGTTAGTAGATAGAATTTTAGTAGTTTGTAAATCTGGTTGGGAAGAGACTCTCAAGGGATATATAAAAGAATTTGGACTAAAAAAAGTTGAATGGATTATTGAGGGAGGAAGTATAGGACAAGAGTCTATAAATAAAGGTGTTCAATTTTTAAAAGACTATTCTGAAAATGATGATACGATCATCATACACGATGGTATTCGACCTTTAGTTGACGAAATAGTATTGTCTGACGTAATCGTTAAATGTCAGGAATATGGAAATGCCGTAACTTCTTTGCCGTATAATGAACAAATTTTTATCAAAGATACTGAAGAAACGACAACATCTTACATTGATAGAAATACTATTAGAAGAGTTTCAACACCACAGGCTTATAAATATGATAAATTGTTAGCTTCCTATAATAGAGCTGTGGAAGAAAAAATCGGTATGACTGATTCTTCTTACACTAACACGATGATGGTTGAATTAGGTGAAACGCTTTATTTTGCTGCAGGGTCAGACAAAAATATTAAGTTAACTACAACAGACGATCTAGAGCTGTTTAAAGCTTATCTTAAAATGAATGATTAGGAGATGAACAAGTTTTGCTTCAATCCAACAGATTATACATGGATGATATTTCAACAATCTCTAAAGATTTAGCTAGTTTAAATGTCAAAAATAAACGTTTTTTAATTTTGGGAGCATCTGGATTAATTGGACGCTTTTTTATTGATGTGTTAATGCATGCTAATAAGATATACGGGTTAGAAAATACTGTAATCGGTGTTGGCAGAAGCAGAGATAAATTATTAAAGATTTTTCCTAGTTACATTGAAGATGCTTATTTTAATATAGTAGAAATTGATATTAACAAAAAAATTCCTAATGATTTAGAATGTGATTATATCCTGCAGGCTGCCAGTAATACTCACCCTAAGGCTTATGCAACAGATCCAATAGGAACGATTACTACAAATATTATTGGTACCCAGAATATTTTAGAATTTGCTCGTGAGAAAAAAGTTGAAAAAGCCATTTTCTTTTCTAGTGTGGAAATTTATGGTGAGAATAGGCATGATGTCAAATATTTCGATGAAAGTTACATGGGGTATATTGACTGCAACACTTTAAGAGCTGGTTATAGTGAAGCCAAAAGAACTAGTGAGGCTTTATGCCAGGCCTATATATCTAAATATGATTTAGATATCGTTATTGCCCGTATAAGCCGAGTGTTTGGACCAACTGTTTCTAAAGATGATTCGAAAGCCTCCACTCAATTTATTTTTAATGGGGTAAATAAACAGAATGTCATCCTAAAAAGTAAAGGAGACCAATTATTTTCCTATAGTTATGTTGGAGATGTCGTTTCTGCTCTATTAGCATTGATAAGCAAAGGTGTTAAGGGCGAAGCATATAATATTAAAGGACTAAATAGCGATGTAACACTAAAACAATTTGCAGAGAGTATTGCAAATTACTCGAAGACGAAAGTCGTATTTGATTTGCCAGATGAAATTGAAAAAAAAGGATTTTCAACAGCTACTTTGGCATTATTGGATGATACAAAAATAAAAAATCTTGGTTGGACACCGAAATTTGAATTTGAAGAATCTTTAGAAAAGACAATTGAGATATTGAAAGAGGAGCTTTTTTCATGATTGCAGATATAAAAATTCACTCATACTTCGAACGATTTCGTTCTTTTTATGTTCTTTATTTTGGAACGATACTGATTTTGAAGGAATTTGGACCGTACGATTTTATACCGAAAATTTTGAATACGATTCTGGTTGTACCAGCAGGTATAATTGGAGTACTTTTCATTCTGTATGATTTAATTCAGATGATTAAAACAAAGAAATTTTCTTACAATATTCTCCTATTCTTATTTTTAATTATCATGGGAATTTCGAGTTTACTAAATTATCGTTATAGTATTGGGTCAAACATCAAAATACTATTAAATGAAAGTATATACTTGCTTGTAATATATGAGTTTAGTCACAATAGGAAATATTCTGAAATTATAGTAGAAACGTTTGCTAAGCTTCTAATCTCGATTTGGTTTGTAATGGTAACCATTTCAAATGTAATGTTCGTTTTTCAAATGCAGTATAGTGTAAAATTGCCAAATAGATTTCATCCGTTAAGACTTGGATTTCTTGAAAATAGATTATTTGGTGTTTTTTCTGACCCAAACTTTGCGTCCACGATTTGTTTGGTATCAATAATATTCTCTTTTATGTTTTTATTCCAAAAGCAAATTAAAAGCAGACTTTTACGTATTTTTCTTTATATTAATAGCTTTTTCTGCCTTAGTTTCATTCTATTGTCTGGTTCAAGGACCGGGTTAGTGGAGACTTTAGCAATTGTATTTATTGCTGGTTTTACTTTATTAAACCAATACTTAGTTAAAAAGGGGAAATCTGTGCCTTTTAGTTTGTTAATAAGTTTGATTGTTTCTACTATATTAACTGGTATTATTTTCTTTATTCTGAATGTGCTTAAACAGGGGCTTACATTGATTCCGGATTTTATTGAAAGCTTAAAAATGAGAACTGAGAATAACAATGTCAATATTCTCAAAAAAGAAAAGCCAGTTAATTTGACTAGGAATGATGTATCTGATTCTGATGATCTATCCAATGGTCGTTTTGGCATTTGGAAAGCAGGATTTTTAATGTTTAAGCAAAATATCTTGTTTGGTGTTGGTCCATCGCGTGAAGGTATAGTGAGTTATGCGAAAGCTTTTCTGCCGGAAACATATGTTGCAAAAACAGGTTTATCTCTTCATAGTTTTGTTGTTCATACGCTTGCTGGCACGGGAGCTATTGGATTTATCACCTTCTTTTCTTTCTATTTAAACAAAGCTTTTATAGCCATAAAAGCCGTTTTTTTAGATAAAAATCTATATAAGACAGTTTATTTTTATGATGTTTTAATCATTGCAGCAATTAGTATTAATGCAATTTTGTCGTCCGAGATTATTTTAGTGAATAAAATTGGAGCGTTTCTTTTCTGGTTATTATTAGGGCAATTGGTTTATCAATATTTTCCTAAAAAAAATTCTAAACATAGTGTTGCTTAAGAAAGAAGTGTTTTTTTGAGATCGAAACTAAAGATAGTTAGAGTAGTTTTTCTTAGAATCATCGATTATTCCATATTCTATTTTTGTTATCCACTTCTTCTCTTTTTTCCTGTTAAAAAGAATAAAATAGTTGTTTCAAATTTTTGGGGTAAGGCATATGGAGAAAATCCAAAATATATTGTTGACTATTTGTTAAAAAATTATTCTGATTTAGATATAGTCTGGCTTTGCAAACCAGAGATTATACAAAATAAGCATAGTGAGTTTCCAAATGAAATTCGTTTAATTAAGAACAATTCTTTGAAAGCCTTGTTAGAATTACATACCGCGAAAATTTGGATCGATAATTGTCGGAAAAACTTTTACCCTAGAAAACGAAAGAGTCAATTCTATCTTCAAACTTGGCATGCTGGGTTTGGACTAAAACGAATTGAACACGATATTGAGCAAGCTCTTAGCAAAAGATATGTTAGAGTAGCAAAAAAAGATTCTAAAATGTGTGACCTCTTAGTCTTCGAACATTCAAAATTATTTAAAAATTTACAGTATACGTTTTGGTACTCTGGAGAGTTTTACAGAAATGGCATACCCAAGAACGATATTATTGTAAAAAATGATGTTTCAACAATTGAAAAAGTATATATGTATTATGGAATTGACAAAAATAAAAAAATTTTGCTTTATGCTCCTACTTTTAGAGAAGATGGTAGTCTTGAGATTGATTCAAAAAGTCTTAAAAAGCTTAAGGAGAACATTGAAGCTAAATTTAAGTTTGAAATAGTTATACTCTTGAGGTTACATCCCAATGATATTCTGAGACACGCTGCGTTAATTCATGAATTAACAAGTGTGGATTACATTATAAATGCCAATGACTATCCTGATACTCAAGAATTACTTTGCGCATTAGAAATATTAATTACGGATTATTCATCTATTTTTGGTGAAATGTTAATCTCAAAAAAGAAGTGCTTTTTATATGCTTATGACTATGAGAAATATATGGAAAATCGTGGATTAGTATTAGAATTAGATAATTTACCATTTCCAGTTTCAAAAAGCATGAATCAACTTGTTAATCAAATAGAAACCTTTAACGAATTTGATTATTCTACTTCAATTGAAAAATTTAATCAGGAATATGAAGTTTTTGAATCAGGCGAAGCCAGTAAAGAACTAGGCGATCGAATTATTATAGAAATGAGTAATTAAAATTTTATAAGATAGGTTTGAAAATAATGGAACTACTGAAACTAATTGAGAAATTGCATCTTGGAGCAATAGTGTATCGGCCGAGAATTAAATATTCCAAATCTTTGGATGCAGATAGGCGAGCATTTAACGCATACAAGTATTTAAGTAAGAGATACGAACCACAGTACAAAAAAGAAGAAATGAATACTAGTAATTATATCTGGATTTGTTGGTTACAGGGTATTGAACAATCGCCAGAAGTAGTTCGTGCATGTCTAAACTCTGTTAAAAAAAACTGTAAAGGGAAAGAAATTATTTTTTTAGATGAAAATAATCTTGATAATTTTATCAATTTACCAGATTATATTCTAACTAAATGGAAGCAAGGAATAATTTCTAATGCGCAATTTTCTGATATTGTTCGTGCGGATCTATTAACTAGTTTTGGAGGAGTTTGGATTGATGCAACAGTTTTTCTAACTGCTCCCATAGAAGATTATATCAATGAAGCAGATTTATTTGCATTCAGAACAACTTTTAACGATAGTAAAGAAGCTCCAATCTTAATCTCAAGTTGGTTTATATCTTCCAAAAAGAACAATCCCATTATCACTGAAACAAGAAGATTGTTATTAGAATACTGGAAAGAGCATAATGTTTTAATTAACTACTATCTTTTTCATCTTTTTTTTAGCATGGTAATTAGAAGTTTTCCAAATGAGTGGGAAAATGTCCCTCGACAAACCAATGGCAATTCTCATCTCCTTCAATTTCGATTAAATGAGAAGTATGAAGAAAATGAATTTTCGAATTTGTGTAAGTTGACAAATATTCATAAGCTAACTTATAAAGACGTTCGATATAATCCAGGAACGTATAGTCATTTTCTTGTAAAAACGGTTGTGGATTTAGGAGATGAGGTATAGCATGAAAAATATTGCCAAAAACTTTTTCTCAAATGCATTTTATCAAGTCTTTTCAATTATTTTTCCGTTGTTGACAATGCCATATATTGCCCGTATTCTGGGCGCAGAAAAGATTGGAATTTATAATTATACTTATTCAATTGCAATTTATTTTGCTTTAGTAGTTAAACTAGGTGTTGACCATTACGGAAATCGATCTATTGCCAAAGTTGGAGAAGATATTGAAAGACGAAGTATACTTTTTTTTGAAATTTTTGGGATACAATTATTTAGTGGAATAGTTTGTATACTTCTTTATCTAGTTTATGTTTTTAATTTTGCTCAACAATATCAAGAAATTGCTTTGCTACAAGTGTTTCTTATTGTTAGCTATATGCTAGATATTAATTGGTTTTTCTATGGAATACAGCAATTTAATATCGTCATTGTTAGAAATATTTTAGTCAAGCTATCAACATTGATTTTTATTTTCCTGCTTGTAAAAAACCAAAATGATCTTTGGCTATATACCTTAATCATGAATGGTAGTGCGATTGCAGGATTTATAATCACTTGGTTTCAAGTTAAAAACTATATTTTTTATAAAAGAATTAAGCTATCTGAAGTGACAAAACACTTTAAGCCATCAGCAATTCTGTTTATTCCTATTGTTTCAGCAACTATTTATACTAGTTTTACCTCAGTATTTTTAGGGAATTTAAGCAGCATAAAAGATGTCGGTTTTTACAATGCAGGTAGCCAAGTTTTATCAATGCCTAAAGGTATAATTGCTGCATTAGGAACAGTAATGTTGCCTCAAATGTCTGCGATTTATGAGAGAAAAGACTCAAAGGCAGAAGCGACTAAATATCTTAATTACTCTGTAATTTTTGCTTTATTTCTTTCCATAGCTTTTGCTTTTGGGATATTGGGAGTTTCAAAAGACTTTGTACCATTGTTTTATGGAAAAGATTTTAATGCAAGCATTTTGGTACTAAATGGTTTGGCTTTATATCTTCCTTTTTATGCTTTAGGAAATGTTATTAGAACTCAATACCTGATACCACAATCTAAAGATAGACCATTTGTGGTATCAGTACTACTCGGAGCATTGACTAGTATTGTAGTGAACTTATTGCTGGTTAAGCCATTGGGATTACTTGGGGCGACTATCGCAACCTTTCTATCTGAAAGTGTTCTTGCAGTTTACCAAATTTTTGCTGCTCGAAAAGAAATATCGTTTAAAATATTCATTAGTCCATTTATTGTATTTTTTATATCTGGAATAGTAATGATGGTTATTCTAAACAGTTTGACTTTGGGAGGATTATCAATATTTGTTAGACTTTTAGTCAAAATAGGGATTGGCGTTATTCTCTATTTACTCATAACATTAATTTACTTTAGATACTCGAAAAATGATATTATTCGAAGTTCCAGAGAATGGATTATGAAAAAAGTGAGATAGGAGAGGATATTATATGGCGTATAACTATCTAATTACAGGTGGCGCCGGCTTCATCGGCTCAACTTTAGCAAATCATTTATCTAAGGAAAATTCAGTAATCGTAGTTGATGATTTGTCTATGGGAAAACAAGAAAACTTAGATGACAATTCAAATCTCAATTTTATCAAAGGTTCCGTTACTGATAAAAAATTAATGGAAGATATTTTTTCAAGCAATCAATTTGATTACATTTTTCATTTGGCAGCAATTGCAAGTGTAGCGGATTCAGTTGAACGCCCAGTTGAAACGCATCAAATTAACTTTGAGAGTGTTTTGATGTTGTTAGAACTAATTAGAAAATATCAAAAAGATTTGAAGCGACTGGTTTTCAGTTCATCGGCAGCAGTTTACGGAGATGAACCTACATTACCTAAGCATGAGGAATCCGTTATTCGACCTTTGACTCCTTACGCGGTAGACAAATTTGCTGCGGAACAATATGTGCTGGACTATAACCATCTTTATGGTGTTAAGACGAGTGCGGTGCGCTTTTTTAATGTATATGGACCAAATCAGAATCCAGAATCTCCTTACAGTGGTGTCATTTCAATTTTGGTTGATCGCTATAAGAAAATTCAAAAGGGTGAGGATACACACTTCACATTATTTGGTGATGGTTCGCAATCTCGAGATTTTGTGTTCATTGAGGATGTAATCCAAGCTCTGTTACTTGTGGCGAGCAAAGAAGAGTCTCTTGGGAAGCAATTTAACGTTGGTACAGGAAACGCGATTACATTGAATGAGTTGATTGAGGTCATAGATGAAACATTAGGCATTAAGTTGGCACTGAAACATGAATCTGAAAGGGACGGCGATATTAAGGATTCAGTTGCTGATATCTCTAGACTAAAGGGTTTAGGATATAATCCTAATTTTAGTGTTCAAGAAGGTATGAAAAAATATTTAGTTTCAGAAGAATTGATTTAAAAAGTCGGAGCATATCCGACTTTTTTTTGGTATTATGGTAGATAGTTGTGAAGTTAGGAGAGTAAACATGAACAATGAAAAAATAGCCATCCTCATCCCTTGCTATAATGAATCACTTACGATAAAGAAGGTGATCAATGATTTTCAAAGGGAATTACCTGAAGCGGATATTTATGTCTATGACAATAATTCTACGGATAATACGTATGAGATAGCTTTGAATGAAGGAGCCATTGTTAAAAAAGAACCGCGGCAAGGCAAGGGGAATGTTATTCGCCAAATGTTTTTTGATATAGAAGCTGACTACTATTTAATGGTGGATGGTGATGACACGTATCCGGCTGAGTACGCTCAAGAGCTGATTACAGCTTTGAGAGAGGAAAGAGCAGATATGGTCATTGGGGATCGTTTATCAAATGGCACATATTTTAATGAGAATAAACGAGCTTTCCATGATTTTGGGAACAATTTAGTAAAGAATTCGATCAATCGTTTGTACCAGGCAAACATTAAAGATGTGATGACTGGGTATCGTGGATTTAATCGGATGTTTGTAAAAAGTTTTCCAGTAATGAGTTCTGGTTTTCAAATTGAAACAGAATTTACGATTCATGCGTTAGATAAACGTTTTAAATTAGTGGAAATACCGATTGATTATCGTGACAGGCCAGAAGGCAGTGAATCCAAATTAGATACCTATTCAGACGGAATGAAGGTTTTATTGACGATATTAAAGATGTTCAAAGATTACAAACCCTTATTGTTTTTCTCGGTATTTAGTCTAATTTTCTTTTTGTTCGGACTTGTTTTTGGAGTTCCAGTGATTAATGAATTTATCCGCACTGGTTTTATCACGAAGATTCCGTCTTCGGTTTTAGCGACAGGATTAATGGTGTTTTCTTTACTGTTGTTAATTACCGGATTGATCTTAGACACGGTTGTAACAAATACAAAAAAAGAATATGAGTTAAACTTGTATCGATTATACGAAGAAGATCTTCATAAGAAAAAAATATAATTTCCTTAACTAAATAAATTTTACATTTCACTCCTCTTTCATTTCATGTATAATGGTTTAAGTTATGACATGAAGTAAGGAGGAGTTGTTTTTGTCTGAGGATCAAAACCAACACTCAGAAGAAGGATCTTTTAAAGAGCAGATTATGCGGGCTTTAGAAGAAGGTCGAAAAAATCGTGAAGCTGACGCAACAAAGAAAACGCACACGAGACCGGAATCTTCGAAAGTAAAAAAAGATGCAAACGACGATGACGATTTGGCTTCGTCCTATGAGCGTTTATTTGGTAATAGACGAGATAAGAAGGATACAACTGCCTCTGAGCAGAAGTCTGAATCATCTAAAAAGGAAATAAAAAAAGAGGAGCCACCAAAAGAGCCAAAAACAGAAGCGGTTCCGAAAAAAAAGGTTTCCGATAGTGATTCTATTTCAAAGTCTGAAGAACGAAAAGAAAACAAACGAATTAAGGCTGAGAAAAAGAAAGCTATTGAAGAAGAAAAGAGATCTTCTAAAATTCAGAATAAAAAATCAACCACGCATTCTAACGATTCAAGAAAATCTGTGACAGCAGTTCCATCAAAAAAGGAATCGAAAGCAGAAAGTGAAAAAGAATCACTTACGAATGAGCACGTGGAAGAAGAACCATCAATTTTCCAGCGAATTGGCGAGAAATTTGAAGAATTACGTCAAATGGACGAGGAATTTGAAGGGGATTTAAGTGAGGAGAGCAACTTGAAACGAGCAGAACGTCGCAAAGAGGATCGAGTCGTCCGGAAGATAGTTTATATATTGACGATTGGTATTTTGATCGTCGCGGGCATTTTAGCAATCTCAGGATACAATTACGTGAGCGCTGGATTGAAGCCGTTAGATAAAAATGATAAAAAGTTAGTACAAGTAGAGGTACCTAGTGGTTCATCTAACCGTCAAATCGGGGATATTTTAGAAGATGGTGATGTTATCCGAGATGGGATGGTCTTCAACTTTTACACGAAATTCAAAAATCTGACCAATTTCCAAGCAGGGTATTATCAATTTTCACCAAATATGACTTTGGATCAAATTAGTAAAGAGCTGCAGCAAGGTGGAAGTGCTGAACCATTGGATGACGCTTCTAAATTAACAGTTCCTGAAGGCTATGATGTTGATAAAATCGCAAGTTTAGTTGCGAAGAAGACCGACTTCAAGAAAGAAGATTTTATCAAGGTAATGAAGGATGAGAAATTCTTTGATCAGTTGAAGGCACAGTATCCAGACTTACTAACAGATGCTGGTAATGCCAAGGATGTTCGTTATCGTCTAGAAGGGTATCTATTCCCTGCGACTTATAATGTGCATAAAAACAGGAGTCTGGAAGACTTAGTGACGCAAATGGTTGATACAACCAATCAAATCCTGACGCCTTATTATAGTCAAATTAAGGAAAAAGGGTTAAATGTCCAAGAAGTAATGACCTTAGCTTCACTAGTTGAAAAAGAAGGAGTTACGCAGTCTGATCGTAAGAAGATTGCACAGGTCTTCTTTAATCGGATCGAAGCTCAAATGCCTTTACAGTCAGATATTTCCATTCTTTATGCGTTAGGTGAACACAAAGAAGTTGTAACTATCAAGGATACAGAAGTAGATTCGCCGTATAACCTTTATACGAATACTGGTTATGGACCTGGACCGTTCGATAACCCGAGTCAAGAAGCAATTCAAGCAGTCCTTGATCCAACAAAGAATGATTACTATTACTTTGTTGCAGACATTTCAACAGGAAAAGTCTATTATGCGAAGACGTATGAAGAGCATATGGAATTAGTCGAAAAATATGTCAATAAAGAGAAATAAACAATTTACAATACAGTAATTACGTGGTAATCTTTTGTGGATTAAATCTATAAAAGATTACCTTTCGTAATTTAGTTGATTGAAGGAGAAGAAAAATGGTAGAAAAAACATATCCGATGACTCTAGAAGGAAAAGAAAAGCTAGAGCAGGAATTAGAAGAATTGAAAACAGTAAAACGTGGAGAAATCATTGAACGAATTAAGATCGCCCGTAGCTTTGGCGACCTATCAGAAAACTCTGAGTACGAATCTGCGAAGGACGAACAAGCCTTTGTTGAAGGCCGTATCAGCACTTTAGAAAATATGATCCGTTTCGCACAAATCATCGATAACGAGAATGTAGATTCTGACGAGATATCAATCGGAAAAACAGTGACTTTTGTAGAACTGCCCGACGATGAAGAAGAAGAGTACACGATTGTCGGAAAAGCGGAAGCAGATCCGTTAACTGGAAAAATCTCAAATGACTCACCAATTGCTCAAGCGCTTATTGGTAAAAGTGTTGGAGACGTTGTGACGATTGCTACACCGGGCGGAAACATGGAAGTTAAGATCACAAATGTGAAACAAAACTAGAAATGCATGAAAGAGGCGCTTGTCGCCTCTTTTCTTTTATGTTCGGATGAAAGAGGTTGCGACCTTAGACCGATAGTATTCCGAGTGTAAAAAAAGTAGAATAAGGTATAAATAAAAGTTGGGAGGAAAGATAAAATGAAAAGTCCATGGCGCTTTTTCATTGTAATTGAAGCCTTACTTGCAATTTTCTTATTATGGCAACTATCTTCAAATCCTGCGATGTTGATCATGTTACTCTTCGGAGTACTGAATATATATTGGGCATTGCGCAAACATCGCCGAAGTAAATTCCAATTGATCTTAGGCTCAGTGATTCTGATCATCTGTCTAGTAAATAGTCCCGCGACTTGGTTGATGTTGATTTTTGCTGTCATATTCCTTGGTTTGAAGGGCTTTGAAATTGCAGGTATTTCAATACCAAATCATTCTCTGAAGAATAAGAAAAGTATTGTGATGGTTGAGACGACGGATCCGACTAGCCACAATGGAGAACGAAAAAAACAAAGCTGGATTGGCAATGATCGAATTGGTACACAGGTCTTTGAATGGGACGACATCAATGTGGCGATCCTAGCTGGCGACACCATTGTCGATTTAGGAAATACCTTATTGCCAAAAGAGGATAGTATCGTGATTGTCCGTAAAGGCTTTGGTCGAACACGCATTCTAGTGCCTTATGGGATTGGCATTCTTTTTGAACATGCGACTCTATATGGCAAGGTTGAATTTGATGAAGAGACGCAAGTATTGCGCAATGAAACGATTAAAATGTATAGCGAAGATTATGATGAAAGTCCCCGCAGATTAAAAGTCATCACGAATACCTTAGTGGGGGATGTCGAGGTGATTCGCGTATGATGGGAAAATACTCCCGTTTACAAGTTTCCTTGTATTCTGGCCTGATTTCCTTTTTACTGATTCTCACGACTCTCTTTTTGTATATGTACGCTATTGGGAAAAAGCAATTGTTTGCACAATTGTTTATTGCACGAATCTTCTATATTCCCTTATTTGTACACATAATTGTGATCGCTTTGACCGTAAGTGCGGTGGTCTACTTTTTAGTCACCTTTATAGAAAAACGTCAACTTGGGAAAATTGAAGGGAAATTACAAAGTCTTGCATCAGGCAATTACGATCAGCCTTCATTAGATGTGGCTATCTCACAAAATAAAGAAATGCTTTTAGTGGATCATGATATCAAGCGAATCAAAGAGAAGCTGGTCAGTATGTCCCGAGAGTTGCAGCAATTAAGCAGTCAGCCACAAATGGTAGACGGAACGACCAAGGAAAAGATTTTAGAAGAGGAACGTCATCGCTTAGCACGAGAGCTGCATGATTCGGTCTCTCAGCAGCTGTTTGCGGCTATGATGATGATGTCCGCGTTAAATGAACAGTCGCAACATTCTGAAGAGTTAGAACCCTATAAGAAGCAATTAGCAATGGTTGCTGATATTATCAATGCGGCTCAATCAGAAATGCGAGCATTGCTGCTGCATTTGCGTCCGATTAGTTTAGAAGGAAAAAGTTTACGACAAGGAATCGAGCAATTATTAAAAGAGCTGCAGACAAAAATTCAAATTCAGTTAAAATGGGATGTACAGGATATTTGTGTTTCTGCCAGCATTGAAGATCAATTATTTCGAGTGGTACAAGAATTGCTTTCCAATACACTACGCCATGCAAAAGCGAATGAACTGGAAGTATATTTAAAAATAGTCGGGCAGAACATTTTGTTACGCGTAATAGATGATGGTGTTGGCTTTGAATCAAAAGATGAGCATGCAGGTAGCTACGGCCTCCGTAATATACGTGAACGTATCGCTGGTGTCGGTGGTTCAACGAAAATCATTAGTTTTAAAGGGCAAGGAACAAGCATCGAGATCAAGGTTCCTGTGGTCGCTGATACAAGTGCTGTAGCGGATAAGTTATTAGAAAATCAAGCAGAGTAGAAGAATACATTAATAGGAATTAGGAGGCAAAGGATGATACGAGTATTATTAGTTGATGATCATGAAATGGTTCGATTAGGCGTTTCTTCTTACCTATCGATTCAATCAGATGTCGAAGTGGTAGGGGAAGCTGAAAACGGCGAGGAAGGCTATGAAAAGGCGATGGACCTTCGACCCGATGTGATTTTGATGGACTTGGTGATGGAAGTAATGGACGGCATCGAGTCAACGAAGAAAATATTGAAAGATTGGCCCGAAGCCAAGATTTTGATTGTAACTAGTTTTATTGATGATGAAAAGGTCTATCCAGCTATCGAAGCTGGAGCATCTGGTTATTTACTTAAAACGTCGACAGCTCATGAAATCGCCAATGCTATCCGTAAGACCTATAATGGCGAACGTGTTTTAGAGCCTGAAGTAACCACCAAAATGATGGAACAACTATCTAATCGTAATCGTCATGTTCTCCACGAAGAGTTGACAAATCGCGAACAGGAAATTCTATTACTGATTGCACAAGGGATGAGTAATCAAGAAATTGCGGATGAATTATTCATTACGTTGAAAACGGTGAAGACACATGTTTCCAATATTTTAGCAAAATTAGAAGTTGAAGATCGTACACAAGCTGCGATTTATGCCTTTAAGCACGGGTTGATAAAATAGAGAGTCATTCTCTGTTTTATTGACCCGCTCTTTGTTATACTAAGACATGTAAGTTTTAACGGGCATCAATCAAATAAAAATTTTCGAATAGTTAAGGAGATAGCATGAAACAAAGTTTTGTCATTATTGGTTTAGGAAGATTTGGCGGAAGTATTTGCCGCACATTGGTTGAATCGGGTCAAGAAGTTTTGGCTATTGATAGCAGTGAAGACCGAGTAAATGAGTATATGAATATCGCGACCCATGCGGTAGTTGCGAACGCACAAGATGAGATGACGCTTCGTTCTCTTGGTATCCGAAATTTTGATCATGTGATCGTGGCGATCGGTGAGGATATCCAAGCGAGTATTTTGGTAACCTTAATGGTCAAGGAAATGGGTGTGCCTAATATTTTGGCAAAAGCTCAAAATGAGTATCATGCTCGTGTGTTAGAGAAGATTGGTGCGGACCGGGTTGTTCATCCTGAACGAGATATGGGCCAACGAATTGCACACAATCTAGTTTCAAAGAATATTTTAGATTATCTTGAACTTTCAGATGAATTTTCCTTAGCGGAAATCAATGTGACCAATCGCAAGTTTTATGGAAAAACATTGGATGAACTCGATTTTCGTCAACGATTTGGTTTGAATGTCGTAGCGATTCGACGGGATAATCAAGATCCAATCGTAACGCCCCCTGCTGAAGAGGTCGTACAGAAAAATGATCATTTAGTAGTAATTGGGCGAGATGAAGATGTGGATTATTTAGATGAGAAAATGAATGGATAGGTGGGTTTCAGCATGAAATTAACGATAACGCCTCAAGCGCAAGAATGGTTCAACCGAGAACTAGAATTAGCAGAAGGCCAAGGTATTAAATTCTATGGAAAAGTATATGGAAAAACACAGGTTCATGATGGTTTTTCTGTTGGGATGTCTGTGGATATTCCAGAAAGTCCACTTGTAGAAACTAAGGTAGCCGATCAACTTTTCTACATCGAAGAATCAGATGAATGGTTTTTCAAGGGATACAATTTAGTAGTGGATTACGATTCTGAACTAGATGAACCTAAGTACGATTTTAATCAAGTTTAGGAGTGACTCGAATGATATCAGTAATTGTTCCTTGCTTTAATGAAGAGGAGGCTATTCCTCTTTTTTTTGCAGAAATGGAAAAAACGAAAAAAAAAATAGCTCATGATTTTGAATATATTTTTATTAACGATGGTTCGAAGGATGGAACGCTAGAGGTTCTTCGAGAATTAGCCCGAAAGCATAAAACTGTTCGCTACATTTCTTTTTCGAGAAACTTTGGGAAAGAGGCTGCTTTATACGCTGGACTGCAAGCGTCTAAGGGAGATTTAGTTACAGTAATGGATGTGGATTTACAAGATCCTCCGGAATTATTACCGCAAATGGTTGAAATGATTGAGACAACAGACATAGACTGTGTAGGCACAAGACGAGCAGATCGAAAAGGAGAGCCGCCTATTCGAAATCTATTTGCTAAGGCGTTCTATCACTTAATCAATCGAATCAGTGAAACAGAGATGGTGGATGGAGCTCGAGACTATCGTTTGATGACGCGTCAAATGGTAGATGCAGTGTTAGAATTGACTGAGCATAATCGTTTTTCCAAAGGTTTATTTAGCTGGGTTGGTTTTAATACGGAGTATATTTCCTTCGAGAATCATGAACGTGTAGCTGGGAAGACATCATGGTCATTTTGGGACCTATTTAATTATTCAATTGATGGGATTGTAAATTTCTCAGATGCGCCTTTAAATATTGCATCTTTCGTTGGGGCCTTTTCCTGTGTGGCATCAGGAATTGCAATGCTTTTTATTATTGTACGTGCATTAATTTTTGGTGATCCAACTTCTGGTTGGCCTTCATTGGTGACGATTATTCTATTCATCGGTGGTGTGCAGTTACTTTGTATCGGTATTATTGGTAAGTACATCGGGAAGATTTTTATGGAGACAAAAAAACGGCCGGTTTATATTGTTAAAGAGACTGAAAAAAAGTTGGAGCAGTGAGCCTAACTCAGAACACAGCAAAAGCAGGTATTATTCTCAGAAGCTGAGACTAATACCTGCTTTTTTAATACCCTCGCTCCAACTCTACCTGATTCACCGACAACTCTTTATTCTCCACATAAGACTTTAGATTAGCCAAGAAGATTTTCATAAATTTATTTTGGAAATCGACAGTCATACCTGAGATATGAGGGGTGACCAATAGATTGTCAAATTCCCATAATGGACTTTCTTTTGGTAAAGGTTCCTCTTCAAAGACATCAAGAGCTGCAAAGGCGAAGTGTTTTTCTTCGAGTGCGGCTATCAATTCTTTGGTATGAACGGTATCTCCTCGTCCAACATTTATAAATACAGCAGATTTTTTCATCTTCTCGAAAATATCACTGTTGAAAATATGATAGGTCTCATGTGTTCCAGGTAAGATTCCTACCACAATGTCCATTTCAGGGACAATCTTTGCCAAATTCTTGATGGAGTAGGTCTCGATGAATCCTTCAGCCGGATGTCCAGTGGTATTGATTCCATAGACATTTACACCTAGGCTGTGAATCGATTTTGACAATTGCTGACCGATGTGTCCCGTACCAACGACTAATAAGTTTTTTCCAGCTAACTGGTCGTAGTGAATGGTATCTTGGACCCAGTCTCTTTGTTCTTGAGCTTTGACGGCTTGGGTTAAGCCACGATAATAGCTGAGTAGAACACCAATAGTATGTTCACTGATAGAGAGGGCATGAATGCCGCTGCCGTTAGATAATAAAACTCCTCGATCAGAAAATTCATTCAAAGGTAGATAATCAACGCCTGCAGAAATTGATTGGACCCATTTTAACTGTGGGGACTGAAGCAATGCTTCGCTATACTTCTTTGACCAGCCGACAGAAATTTCTACCTCTTGCAGTTCTTCCTCGTTAAGCGAGGTTTTTATCTGATAATCAGTAGCAATGGTTTGAATCTTTTCAATAAATTCTTCGCGAAATTCGCGCTGTAAGTAAATAATTGGTTGTGACATAGGACTTCCTCATTTCATTTTTACTTGAAATCTCGCATTCATTTTAACAAAAATAGTGAAAAAAAACTGCTTACGGAATCGTAAGCAGTTATTTGGTGGGTAATTCGATTCTAGGAAAATAGTGTGTTACGCGGAAAAAGACAAATAAACTGATAAAGGTAATTAACAGACTTGAGTCAAAATTTGGTTGGAACAATAGGATAATGGTTGCTAGAATCACCGGAATTGTTGCACAGAAAATGATGGTCTTAAAACATTCAAAGAAAGTGATTCGTCTTAAGCGTAGTTTAGCAACGATCATTCCTGCGATACCAGCAAATACTAACGTAACAAATAAATTGATAAAGGAAGGGTAAAGTCCTGCCAATAACATCACGAGAGGTGTCCAAATCGGCATTTCCAAATCTTCCAAACCAGCTCTAAGCTTGTCGCCGGTCATGCTTTTTAGTGGCTCCTGTTTATAGGAGAATTTCAGCACGTTGTCTCCAAACATTGCCGAGCTGACACCGCCATAATCTGGCAATACAAGTAATGCTTGATCCTTCAGTAATCCAACACTAAAATAATTTCCGACTAAGTCTTTTTCGACATCCTGCTGTGAACGCTTGCCGTCAGGGTCAAAGGTCAGAATGATTGAATCAGTCTGATAGATGAATCCTTTTTCCGGCTTCGCTGTCTTAATCTCGCCATTTTCAATTTTGAAATCGGGAATCTTTTCAACGATTTCTAAACTATCCGCTTTGATTTGGTTCATTACTTGAAGTGCCTGATAGACACTTGGAATCGCCAGCAGCAGACTCAAGCCTAATAGATAGACAATGGACTTCCAAAAGGGTGTGTCCTTTGCTGATTTTAGATCTTCAAAACGAAAAAGAGATCCTTTGATTAATTGACGAAAGGTCATGTGATCGCTCCAATCTTTTTATACAAGAGCCATTGTAGCGAAGTAGGCTTGAAATAACAAGGCGATCTGTAAAAATGTAAAAAGAATGCAAGAAAGAATTGACTATTATTTCAAGCTTCGCTATCTTACATTAAGTAGAGAAGAATAAGAAAGTGAGCAATCATGAAAATCTATCAGCAATTTAAAAATTATTTAGAAGAGAAAAAGCTTTGGGAAGTATTCATTTATTTATTTTTTGGCGGGCTAGCTACCGTTGTTAATATTGTAACCTTTGCTCTCGCTTACCAGGCTTTTCACCTAAGTTGGCCAGTGTCGAACGCCATTTCGTGGATTTGTTCGGTGCTATTTGCTTTTGTCACGAATAAATTATGGGTATTCCAGTCAAAAACGGAAAACTTTACAGCTCTAGCATGGGAGTTTGGTAAATTTATCTTTTATCGTGTGCTGTCCTTTGGTATGGATATGGCCTGCATGTATTTATTTATCGATATGCTGCATACAGGCAATTTGATAGCTAAAATTATTACGCAAATCGTCGTAGTCGTGGCAAACTATGTATTCAGTAAAGTCTTTATCTTCAAGAAAGTCGAGATTATCGAAGACGAGAAAACGAATTCTTCGTCACGATAGGCATATCTATTGAAGAACCCTGCATTGTTTGATACAGTCAATATGTAAGATATTTTAAGGAGGAATTGAACAATGGCTTATACTTTACCAGATTTACCTTATGGCTACGACGCGTTAGAACCTTATATCGATGTTGAAACGATGCACTTGCATCATGACAAGCACCACAACACTTATGTAACCAACTTGAATGCTGCGATTGAAAAATATCCAGAATTAGGCGAACAATCAATCGAAGAATTAGTGACGAACTTGAATGAAGTTCCTGAAGACATTCGTACAGCGGTACGTAATAATGGCGGCGGACATGCGAACCACAGCTTCTTCTGGAAAATCATGGCGCCTAATGCTGGCGGCGAACCAACAGGTGCGATCAAAGAAGCAATTGATCAAGCTTTCGGCAGCTTTGAGAAAATGAAGGAAGAATTCAAGACAGCGGCAACAGGACGTTTTGGTTCTGGTTGGGCATGGTTGGTATTGAACAACGGTAAATTAGAAATTACATCAACCGCGAATCAAGATAGCCCATTGACTGATGGCAAAACACCAATTATTGGTTTAGATGTTTGGGAACATGCATACTACTTAAAATATAAGAATGTACGTCCAGACTACATTGCGGCATTCTGGGATGTTGTTAATTGGGATCAAGCAAACGAAAATTTAGCAGCAGCTAAATAATCAAATAAGATTTTTTAAGAAAGATTAGTTCAACTAGTCTTTCTTTTTTTTTTGCGTTTATTTTTGTGCCTTCCAAAAATCTTCATATTTTTATGGTATAAATCGAATTTAAAGGGAACCGAGTAGTTAATACTTTTTAAGTTTCCATTATATAAAATTAATTATTTTTCGGCTGTGGTTGAACCGATGGCTGATCTATGAGAAAATAAAACGTAAAAAATCGTTGATAGAGGTGTGCTATGAGCCGTTGGAAAAAAGTTGTCGTAGGATTCTTGGTCCTACTAAATTTATTTATAGGTGGGATTACCTACTATGCTGTTCAAGTAACAAATGATGCCAGTAAAATGGTGGACAGCATTCGACAAACTGTTAAACGAACGAGTTTAAAACGAGAGGGCGACAAGCCAAATATCGACAATGCAGAACCTTTTTCAATTTTGCTTGCGGGAGTTGATACTGGGGATCTTGGTCGTTCGGATCAAGGGCGGTCGGACAGTATGATGGTGGTTACTATCAATCCGAAGCAGAAGAAATCAACGATTGTCAGTCTTGACCGAGATATTTTAACGAAGATTGTTGGATATGGAACAAATGATAAGTTAAATCATGCTTATGCTTTCGGCGGCGTAGAGATGTCGATGGATACCATTGAGACACTCTTAGATATACCTCTGGATCATTATGTTTCTATCAATATGCGTGGGTTGAAGGATCTAATCGACGCTGTAGGCGGCATCGAAGTCAATAATAAAATTGACTTTACTTTAGATGGTATTCACGTGGCTAAAGGAAAACAAACATTAGACGGAGAAAAAGGTCTGGCTTATGCTCGGATGCGTTATGAAGATCCAGAAGGCGATGTAGGTCGTCAAAGACGTCAACGTGAGGTTGTAACAAAGATTTTACGAAAAGCGATGTCTATTAACGGTGTCGGAAACTATAAGAAGATTTTGAAGGCCGTTGAAAAGAATATGAAGACGGATTTGGATTGGGACGACATGATGGATATTGGAACAAATTATCTATCAGCTTTTGATACCATCAAGCAAAAACAACTAGTAGGTAAGAGTCAGATGATCGACGAAATCTATTATCAGATTTTAGGAACCAACGAACTGTTAGATATTCAGAACACTTTGAAGAAGCAGCTGGGCTTACCGACTGCCGATACGTTGCCTAATTTGAAAGAAGCTGATGCAGACAGCTTGTTCTACGATGATTCAGATGGAAAAGCCAGTGAGGATACAAGTCAGTATGCACCAGGTTATGACAATCCTAATAATTACGACAATAGCGGTGTTTACGGGGATTCATCAAGTGCGGACAACGGGTATCCGCAGTATGGAGATACCACTCAAAACGATCAAGGCTATAGTGATCCTGGTTATACGGATCCAAACCAAACGGATCAAGGCTATGGTGGTGCCACTGATCCAAATGCGGCTTATGGACAGCCAGCAGCCGGCTATTAAAATAGGCGTGACCCATGGTGGTCACGCCCTTTTTTTATTTTCTGGTAAGCTTTACTACGACTTCGCAGCGGGCTGTCTGTGGAAACATGTCTACAGATTGAAGATATTCGACACGATAAATTTTGGCAAGACTCACAAGATCACGTGCTAACGTTGAGACATTGCAGGAAATATAGACCATTTGCGGACTAGGAGATTGTTCAATGGCTTTTAGCAATTGAGTATCTAAGCCCGTCCTTGGAGGATCAACTACAATTGCATCCGGCGAAAAGCCATCTTTCAACCATTTTGGCAGCAGGCTCTCAGCGGTTCCGACTTCATAATGAGTATTGGTTAGATTCATTGCTGCCGCATTTTTCTTTGCGTCGTCGATCGCCTGAGGAATGATATCCATGCCACGAACTTCTTTGGCTTGCTTTGCTAAAGAAAGGCCGATCGTACCTACACCGCAATAAGCATCTATAACAGTTTTTGGTGTCGATAAATCTAACGCGTGAATAGCTTCTTGATAAAGAATCTTCGTTTGCTTCGGGTTTAACTGGAAGAAGGCACGAGGAGAAAGCTCAAAGCTTACCTCATTGATCTTTTCATTAATGACTTCCTTTCCCCAGAGGTGGATGGTTTCATCGCCCATGATAACCGAAGTTTTTTTGTCCTGAATGTTTTGCATAATAGAAACAACTTCCGGCAAACGATGGGTGATTTCTCGGATCAAGGCATTTCCTTGCGGTAGTTTTTTTGTTTTGGTAATCAAAACTAGCTGCACTTCCCTAGTTTCGATGCCAATCCGAACCATTAATGTTCGCATGATTCCTGAATTTGAATGCTCATCATAAATGGGCATGTCATATTTTGTTAATAGATTTACAACAGTATTGATGACTTTCTGTGTCGTCGGCTCCTGAACGAGACAATCCTTGATGGAAACTAATTGATGAGATTCCGCTTGATACAGACCAGCTTCTACTTGCTTGGTCTTTTTGTTTTTGCGCAATTGAAATTGTGCCTTGTTTCGATAATGCCAAGGCTCATCCATTCCGATCGTATCGCGGAGCTCAAAGTTTTGATAACCATCAGGTTTAAATTTTTCCAGAGCTTGCCGAAGCAAATCTTTTTTGAAATCTAACTGCTTATGATAAGCCAAGTGCTGTAGTTGGCAGCCCCCGCATTCTTCATAAACAGGACAAGGTGGGGTGATGCGATCAGGACTTTTTTTCGTAACTTTAACTAGGTGGGCTTCAGCAAAGCGTGGTGTTGCTTTTGTGATTCGTGCAACAACTGTTTCACCGGGTAAAGCACCAGTGACAAAGATAATCAAGCGTTTATAATAGGCGATTCCTTCACCATTAATTCCTAGACGTTTGATTTTTAAGTTCAGTGTTTGATTTGGTTTCAATTGAACAGCCATAGTCAGCCTCTTTCTTAAAAATATTTTCAATTGTTCAGCGCAGTTCATTTTAGCATATTTTTATCGATTGGTTGATCATCTATGATAGAATTAATTTTTGCTAAGGCAATAATTGATGGAGAATTTGAGAACGTGAGAGCGTTTATTAAAGTAGAGGTATTGATTCGAATGGGAGGGATAAAGGATGTTAACAGTAGTAAAAATTAGCCAAGGGCGCGGACCTTTTTATAAAGTAGAATTCTCTAATGGTGAGAAGCTGCGATTATCTGAAGATACCGTTGTTCGTCATCGACTCTTGAAAGGACAAGAGTTAGAGGAGAAAACTTTAAATGAAATTAAGCAAGAAGGTAAAGAAGACATGGGCTATCAAATGGCCCTGAACTATTTAAGTTATCAACTACGAACAGAAAAAGAGATTCGGACCTATCTAAAGGACAATGAAATTGAGAGCACAGATCGCCAAAAAATCGTTGATCGCCTTAAAGAGATGGATTTGCTAAATGATCTTGTTTACAGTGAAAGTTTTATTCGAACACAGATGCGTTTAGGGGACAAAGGCCCTCGAGTGCTGCAGCAGAAGTTAAAACAAAAAGGAGTGAAGGATAGCGATATCCAACAGGCTCTTTATCTTTACGAAGGGGATGAGCAATATCAGGTAGCATTGCATACTGCACAGAAGGCTTTGAGAAAATTTCATCATAACAGTCAACGAGAAGTTAAGCAAAAACTGCAGCAGTTGTTGATGACAAAAGGATTCAGTAGTGATATCAGCAAACGAGTTCTCGCAGAGATCGATTTTTCTGAGATTGAAGAGCAGGAAAATGATGCACTGGAATTGCAGGGTGAAAAATTATGGCGTAAAAATCAACGCTTTGAACCAGCGAAACGACGGCAGAAGGTTAAACAAAGCTTGTATCAAAAAGGCTTTCAATTAGATCAAATTGATGCCTTTATTCGTGGAAAAGAGGAAGAGGATGAGTAAGGCTTGGGAAGAATGGACAGAGGAAGAGGTAACAAGTTTTCAGGATGCTTTTCTTACTTGGTATCAGCGGGAAAAGCGAAACCTTCCTTGGCGTTATAATCACGATCCCTATCGCATTTGGATTTCGGAGATCATGCTGCAGCAAACACGGGTCGACACGGTAATTGACTACTTTTACCGCTTTATGGAGCAATTTCCAACGATTCAGGATCTTGCTAACGCACCAGAGGATAAGTTGTTGAAGGTCTGGGAAGGCTTGGGCTATTATTCTCGAGCACGAAATATTCAAGCGGCAGCAAAGCAGATTATGGAGGAGTTCAATGGAGTGTTTCCATCCACAGTTGATGAGATTCGTTCGTTAAAGGGAATTGGCCCTTATACGGCTGGAGCCATAAGCAGTATCGCTTTTGAAATTCCTGAGCCAGCCATTGACGGGAATGTGATGCGTGTCGTCAGCCGCTTGTTTTGTATTGAAGCGGATATTGCAAAAGCCAGCAGCCGTAGACCCTTTGATGAGGCAATGCGGAAAATCATCAGTAAGGATCAGCCAGGAGATTTTAATCAAGCGATGATGGATTTAGGCTCCAGTATCTGTACGCCAACAAGCCCGCAATGTGAGAGCTGTCCGATTCAAAGTTATTGTCAAGCTTATCGTGAAAATCGACAGACAGATTTTCCTGTAAAGTCTAAAAAATTGAAACCCAAAGACGTCTATTACGTGGCTGGAATTATTGAGAACAAGCATCAAGAATTATTTCTTCAGCAGCGACCAGAAACAGGATTATTAGCAAACATGTGGTTATTCCCATTAGAAGAGATAACTGCTGCGCGATTTAAAGAATTGCAGGAGCAATATGATCCAAGCGCTTGGGATTTGTTTTCCAGCAGTTTAGTGGCAGAAGATAGTCCCGACTTTTTTCCAGAACAGGCAGTTGTATGGCAGAAAAAGGTCCTTGGCGAGGTTAAGCATGTCTTCAGTCATTTACGTTGGCATATTCTAGTTTTTTATGGGCGGAGTATGTCAGCTCTAACGATGAAAGGTCAATGGGTGAAACCCAATAACTTTGAAAACTATGTTTTTCCAAAACCACAGCAAAAAATGTTGGAAGTTTTTGAAAATAATTTAGCAGACGACAAAGATTAGTAGGCAATCTTTCATTTTATTGCTATAATAATTCTGATGTCGGTGTGATAACACCCAAACAAATGCGAAATTTTCTTTCGCTGAGGGAAGGGTAGCTATGGGAGTTCCAAAAGAAGGAGAGTTTGTAACGATTAAAAGTTACAAACACGACGGCAGTTTGCATCGAACGTGGCGTGATACCATGGTATTAAAAACAAGTGAGTGTTCTCTGATCGGCTTGAATGACCACACGTTGGTAACAGAATCAGATGGCAGAAGATGGGTCACTCGCGAACCAGCAATCGTTTATTTTCATCAAAAATACTGGTTCAACATAATAGCAATGATTCGAGAGAAGGGAGTTTCTTATTATTGTAATCTAGCATCACCTTATGTATTAGATGACGAGGCACTGAAGTACATTGATTATGATTTAGATGTCAAAGTTTTTCCGGATGGGGAGAAACGTCTATTAGACGTTGATGAATACGAAGCCCATAGTCAGCAGATGCATTACTCTAAAGAAATTGATTATATCCTCAAGGAAAATGTCAAAATCTTAGTGGACTGGATTAACAATGAAAAGGGGCCTTTTTCCCAAGGCTATATTGATATTTGGTATGATCGTTATAAGCAATTGTCGCGAAAGTAGAAAGAAAAGGCTGTACCAAAAAGATGGTATAGCCTTTTTTGTGATTAATTTGAGTATGCTTTTACAACTCTTTTTTCATATGCACATGATCGATTCCAGCATCCTGAAAGATCTCGCCATAGGCAACATAGCCCAATTTTTGATAAAAGGCCTCTGCGGTTAATTGTGCGCCTAATTCGATTGTTTTAAATCCTTGTTGCTTTGCGAAAGTCTCTGCCTCGGCAATAATCTCAGCACCAAGTTTCTTTCCACGATATTCCTTCAAAACAGCCATGCGCTGTAACTTAAATGTTTGGTCATCCAGGGGCAATAGGCGAACAGTTGCGGCGGGCTTTTCTTCCTCTGTATAAAGAACAAAATGAACGGAATAGGCTTCATTTTCGTCGATTTCTAGATTAGCAGGGACGCCTTGCTCTTGCACAAATACTTTTTGACGGATTCGAACGGCGTCGAGATAAATGTCGCTCATCGTATCCTTAGTGATTAAAATTTTCATAATGACACCTTCCTCAAGGGGATTTTTCTCCACATGATGTATACTATAAACTAAATCTAGAAAAAGGAGTAGATGGATGTTTGAGAAAATTAAAAATTCAAAATTAATGTTTTGGTCAGTGGAACTTCTGGTCATCGCCACGTTAATTTTTGTTTCATCAAAAATTGATTTTGTCTTTCAACCGATTGGGACATTCTTCACCACGTTGTTTGCACCGATCTTGATCGCTGGCTTTTTGTATTATTTATTAAATCCATTAGTCAATCTATTGATGAAAATGGGCGTGAAGCGTCTATTGGCGATCGCTTTGATATTTATTTTATTGATCGGTATGATCGTGTTGATTTTCATGAGTGTAATCCCTAATTTAGTGGAACAGCTAGTTTCTTTGGCAAAAAATATTCCAGGATTTATCAGCAATATGCAGGATTGGCTGCAGCAGGCTGCGGACAATGCCACCCGTTTCCCACTCTTTAAAGAGCTGGATGTTGATAAATATATCAGCAACCTGGATGTATCAGCTGGCAGCATTATTCAGCAATCACTTACTGGTGTGACAAATGGGCTTGGATCACTTATTGGCAAGATCACGACAGTAGTCTTGTTATTAGTTACAGTCCCGTTCATTCTATTTTACATGTTGAAGGACGGCGAGAAGCTTGTGCCAAATATCGAGCGCCTTTTCCCAGAGAAGCAGCGTGACAATATTAAGGGGCTTTTACAGCAGCTTAATAAAACGTTGTCTGACTATATCAGTGGGCAGGCAATTGAATGTTTGTTTGTAGGAACCTTCACCTTTTTAGGTTATCTCCTGATTGGTGTTGACTATGCCTTTCTATTCGGAGTGATTGCAGGCTTGACGAATTTGATTCCTTATTTAGGACCTTATTTAGGACTAGCCCCGGCGTTGATCTATACCTTTTTTGATTCGCCGACCAAAGCATTATTATGTATCCTTATTGTCTTGATTGTACAGCAGGTCGATGGGAATGTGATCTATCCGAATGTAATTGGTAAATCATTGAATATCCATCCACTGACAATTATTTTGATCCTGTTGGTTGCTGGAAATCTTTCCGGAATCTTAGGTGTTTTTCTTGGTGTGCCGGTTTATGCTATTTTGCGTACTGTGGTGATATTTATCGTGAAAATAGTGAAGCAAAGCAAGCAGGAAGAGCGTGAACAAGAGTTTTTAAATTAGCCAAGAGCTCTTCGCTCGGAAATGATTGCATAAAAACAAGTGATGTGATACGATTTTATCGTGGCCTTTGTGCCACTTTTTTTACACTTTAATTTAAGGAGCGAATGCAATTATGAATGCTGACCCCGATAGTCAGTCGTTATTATTACAACTAGGTTTATTAGTAATTTTGACGTTAATCAACGGATTTTTAGCTGCGGCTGAAATTGCGGTGGTGTCGGTCAATAAAAACCGAGTAGAACAAAAAGCAGAAGAAGGAAACCTGAAATCAAAAAAATTATTGGAGGTTATTCAAAGCCCGAATAATTTCTTGTCCACGATTCAAGTGGGGATTACTTTAGTCAACATCTTGTCAGGGGCATCCTTGGCGGATAGTTTATCTGCTCGCTTAGCACCGTTATTAGGCGGCGGCTCAGCGGCACGACCAATCGCTGCTGCGATCGTCATGCTTTTATTGACCTATGTTTCGATTGTATTTGGAGAATTATATCCCAAACGAATTGCCATGACCAAGACCGAAGAGGTGGCACAATTTACTTCGGGTGTTGTTCGTAAATTAGGAATAATCACAAAACCTTTCGTCTGGTTGTTAACAGCATCAACAAACTTATTGGCTAAGATTACTCCAATGACGTTTGATGATGAAGATACGAAAATGACTCGTGACGAAATGCGTTATATGCTAGAAAATGAAGGTGTCTTAGACAATGATGAGATTGAAATGCTGCAAGGTGTTTTCTCATTAGACACAAAAGTTGCGCGGGAAGTAATGGTTCCTCGGACAGATTCCTTCATGATTGATATCAATGATCCAGTATTAGAAAATATCGATGAGATTTTAAATGAAAGCTATTCAAGAATTCCAGTCTATGACGAGGACAAAGATAAGGTTGTAGGAATCCTACACACAAAAACCTTATTAAAGGCTGCTCGTCAATTCGGCTTTGAAAATGTCGTTTTGCAAAAGATCTTACAAGAACCTTTGTTTGTTCCAGAAACGATCTTCATCGATGATTTGCTATATGAATTGAAGAAAACGCAAAACCAAATGTCAATCCTTTTAGATGAATACGGCGGTATGGTTGGGCTCGTAACGTTAGAGGACTTACTAGAAGAAATCGTTGGTGAAATCGACGATGAATCAGACGAAATTGAGAAGCTTTATGAAAAGGTCGGAGACAACGAGTATCTGATCAACGGGAAAATGCTGATTGACGAGTTTAATGAAGAATTCGGATTAAATCTGCATATGAGCGATGTCGATACAATGGCAGGCTATTTGATCACCGCCTTAGGAACAATTCCTGATGAAGGTGAAAAGCTTTCCTTCGATGTGGACGACTTAACGTTGATCTCTGAGGAAATGGAAGGGTCGCGTGTATTAACCCTGCGAGCAATTTTTCATCCTGAAGAGCATGAAAATGCTGAACCGGAAGAAGAACGTCGACTGTTTACCAAAGATTTCGATGATGACGAGCCGCGTCGTTAATACACCAAATCAGAAAGCATTCTGCTTAGCAGAGTGTTTTCTTTTTGCTTTTATCCTTACGTATCACTTATCGAAAAAGAAGCAAAATTGACGACTGAGTTCAATTGAAAATCTATATGAAAATCAAAGCGATTCAACTTTCCAATAGACTAAAATCCATGCTATACTGATTGGGTTGGAATTTGAAAGATACTAGATATATGAATGGAGCAATAAAATGAACAATCCTAATTTAAAACAACAAGTAGACAGTCGCCGAACCTTTGCGATTATTTCCCATCCGGATGCGGGGAAAACGACGATCACTGAACAGCTTTTGTTATTTGGTGGAGCGATCCGTCAGGCTGGAACAGTAAAAGGAAAGAAAACAGGAAACTTTGCAAAATCTGACTGGATGGATATTGAGAAGCAGCGTGGTATCTCAGTAACGAGTTCTGTTATGCAGTTTGATTTTGACGGAAAACGAGTAAATATTTTAGATACACCAGGACACGAAGACTTCTCGGAAGATACTTATCGTACACTGATGGCAGTAGATAGTGCGGTCATGGTTATCGACAGCGCTAAGGGGATAGAAGCACAAACGAAAAAGCTTTTTCAAGTTGTAAAGCGCCGTGGAATTCCAATTTTTACATTTATCAATAAATTGGACCGTGATGGTCGTGAACCGTTAGAGCTATTAGAAGAACTAGAGGAATTATTGGATATCGAATCTTATCCAATGAACTGGCCGATTGGTATGGGGAAAGGGTTGGAAGGTATCTATGATATCTACAATGAACGGATCGAGTTCTATCGCCCTGAGCAATACGAAGGAGAACGCTTTGTGAAGCTAACGGATGGCGAAATCGCTGGCCCACATCCTTTAAAAGAGAAATCAATTTACGAGGATGTTCTAGGAGAAGTGGAATTGGTGCGAGAAGCAGGCGATCAGTTCAATCTTGAAAAAATCGAACGAGGCGATCAAACTCCGGTCTTCTTCGGATCAGCGTTAACAAACTTTGGAGTGGAAACTTTTTTAGAAAGCTTTGTTGATTTAGCGCCAAAACCTCATGCACATAAAACGGAAGAAGGAGAAGCTGTTTCTCCTTATGAAGAAGAGTTTTCAGGCTTTGTCTTCAAAATTCAAGCAAATATGAATCCAAATCATCGTGATAGGATCGCTTTTGTTCGCGTTTGCTCGGGTACTTTTGAACGCGGGATGGATGTTATGCTTGGGCGGACCGGAAAGAAGATGAAGCTGAGCAACGTAACGCAGTTTATGGCTGACGCTCGAGAAAACGTGGAAGAGGCTGTAGCTGGGGATATTATTGGTGTCTACGATACAGGGAACTATCAAATCGGCGACACTCTCTATGAAGGAAAATTGAAAGTCGCATATGAAGAGCTGCCTTCATTTACGCCAGAGCTATTCATGAAAGTAACTGCAAAAAATGTAATGAAGCAAAAATCCTTCCACAAAGGTATCTATCAGCTGGTCCAAGAGGGCGCGATTCAATTATACAAGACCTATTTAACGGATGAATATATCATCGGAGCTGTTGGTCAGTTGCAGTTTGAGGTCTTTCAGCACCGGATGCTGAATGAATACAACGCTGAGGTTGTTATGACACCGATGGGGAATAAAATTGCGCGTTGGATCAACCCTGAACAGTTGGATGAACGAATGAGTTCCAGCCGAAACATTCTGGCAAAAGATCGGTTCGATCAGCCCTTGTTCTTATTTGAAAACCAATTCGCGATGCGTTGGTTTGCTGATAAATATCCAGATGTAGAATTAAAGAGCTTGATGTAAAAAAGTGAGGAAAGGGACCTTTGATGCAAAAACAAATTAGCCGCACAGAAAAAAGGTTAAAAAACATTAAACAGCCAGCTAACTTGATCTTGTTAGTTGTTTTGCTTAGTTTGACAGTCTTTCGTCTAGTGCTGAACGCCAAAGCTCCCTATTTCATCAACTTATTTGCCGGTTATGATGACCAGTTGTTCATACGGTATAGCGAAGAAATGCTCACAGGGAATTGGTTGGGTGACTATTCGACGAAAACTTTATCTAAGGGGATTTCTTACTCGCTTTTTATGGTGTGGGCGAATAAACTTCATTTACCTTACGGAGTTTTTTTAGGGCTCTTTAATGTTTTAGCAAGTGGGATCGCTGCAATTGCTCTGCGCCCATTAGTAAAAAATCGATGGCTTTTAACGTTTATCTATGCATTCTTTTTGTATTCCCCAGTTACTCTGACGAGTGAATATAGCACACGAATTTATCGAAATACCTTGGTAGTTCCAGCAGTGATATTGGTCATTGCTTGTCTTGTAGGATTGTATTTCAGAAGAAACGAAAGCCTAAGGTCGTTTGTTCCGTGGAGTATCGGTTTATCCTTAATCTTTCCATTTTATTGGTATATTCGTGAAGATTCACTATGGTTATTCCCCTTATTGTTAGTAGGACTGTTGGTTATCTCTGGATCAGTCATCTTTGAAAATGATTCGAATTTTAAGCTGAAGACGTTTCGAAAGACTATAAAAAAGTTTTATTTCACGAAGAAGCAGCTGATTAAGCTATTATTATGTTTATTGCCCTTTGTCATGCTTTTTTCCATGACCAAAGGATTGAAGCAGATGAATCAGGAACATTATGGAATATCTATAGTCAATGATCGAACGGGCGGCGCATTTGGCAATGTTTCGAAACAGTTGATTCGAATGGATGATGGAACAAAGCTTAATGAAACCAATAGCAGAGTTTGGGTCTCAAAGAAGGCTTTAGAAAAAGCTGAGGCTGTTTCTCCTACCTTTAAATCCATTGCTAAAAATATCGATTGGATTTATAAGGGAAGTCCTTGGAGCGGCGGTGAAGACATCGCTGGAGATATTATTTTCTGGGCTCTTAGAGATGCCGCAGCGCAAGCGGGCTACTATAAGGATGGCAAAAAGACGGAAGAATTTTGGCAGAAAGTTGATTCAGAATTATCGAAGGCTTATGAAAAAGGTCAATTGAAAAAGAAAAAAGAAATCTATCTCACCGCAACCGGGGACGGGAAATTAAGAAAGGATCTGCCCTTAGTAGGCGAATTCATGAAAAGCGGATTTGATTATACTGTTTTCTATAAAGAGTACGGTCAAGGGGCAGATGCTACGCTGGGACCAAAGGAAGATGTGGTTAAGGCAGAAAAATTATTAAATCATTCTTTTTCAGGAAACTGGCAAGATATTAATAATCCAGATTCAAAACCCGTTAAACTGGTGAGAACAGCAAAGATATCTAATCGAATCATTCAAGTTTATCGTGACCTGACTCCGATCTGGTTAGTCATCTGTGGATTCGGCTTAGTGATCATTCTCATTGGTAGTCTTTTTTCAAAAGCACAGTTAAAAATCTTTAGGGGGCTGCTGTTGATCATAGTGGGTATAGGATTATCTTACTTAATCTTCCTAATAGGGGTTTCCTGGTTCTGTTCATGGGCACCAGAACGGAAAGATTTGTTTATGATGATTTATACCGGAGCAGGCGTTCCTGTGATTCAATGGATCGAGATTCTTATGTTCATTGGTATTATTCAAATACCTGCAATCGCTAAAAAAATTAATAAAAAAAATAGCTGAAGCCTTTAAGCTTCAGCTATTTTTTTGTTATCGACATTTCAATCAGACCGGGAGATTCCAAATAAGAAATATTGGAAAAGTCGTAAATACCTTCGTCTAATTTTCGTTTGAAATACTTATGTACAAAATCAACTTCCGATGGCAGGATGTTTCGATTGTCGTTTTTTAAAACAATCTCCGCATGTTTATAGGCATCCGTGTAGATGACCGTCGTATTGCCGATCGTATAAACTTTAATCATATTTGCATCAGTGTTCTCCAGCTGATTATAAACCAATTGAGAATGACTATTTGTCACATTAATAAGTTTCATCCCGAAACACCTTCTTCCTTAACCTTACTTCATAATGTAATTATATAAGAAAGATTAAGAAAAAAGAAGGAGGTTGCTCATATTAATTGAGCTAATTTCATAATTATCAGCCCTTGTTATATCAATGTTTTCAAAGCAAACA
>OBUQ01000036.1_pt1 | contig 197506 bp, 193 predicted proteins | sample 1494951 | NCBI WGS metagenome assembly OBUQ01 (sample SAMEA2579938, study PRJEB22360) | human gut metagenome | biome: human gut; feature: human-associated habitat; material: faeces | place: Denmark | collected 2008/2010
TCCGTTCATTAATCTGAGTTTTTGTAGAAACTAGGGTACTTTATCAGTGGCTCCGTTTTCAACAGTGTCGTTTTTCCAGCGCCGTTTCGTCCTAGTAACCCAAACATACCCGTTGAAATAGACAGGTTAATGTCGTAGAGAACTTGTCTTTTCCCGTAATATTGATTTAAATGATTGATTTCGATGTGCATGATTGATCCCTCCTAAACTAAATGTTGCTTCCTTAATTGAAGAATACTCATTAAATCTCTATAAATTCTCTACAAATGCGGATTTTTCATTTTTTAGGTCAAAAACGGCAGAGATAATAGCACCACCTTCAATACTATTAGCGATTTTCAGATTGCCGCCATGTTTTCGTGTTAGTGCCTCGGCAATCGTCAAACCCAAACCAAAGTGACTGTTCTTATTTTGGGAATAGTATGGTTCAGTGGCAGTTACTAATTCCTTTTTAGAAAAGCCTGGTCCATCATCTTTTACATAGATGATTAACAGCTTATCCTGTAAAGTAATTGTTACGGTGACGGTAGTTTTCCCGAAACGGTAGGCATTATTCAACAGATTTTCTAGCACTTCGTTGATCAAGTCGAGATCATAAGTGGCAGTAATCTTGGGATAGTCATTCATGATAACTAATTGTTTCTCCGTCCAATGGTGCCCGATGTCTTCTAAATGCTCTTCAATCAGCTTCAACGGCTGCATGGTTTTATGAAGAGATCGGTCTTCTAATTTTTGCAATTGCTGCATGGTTTCAGAAAAAGAAGTTAGTCGAGTGATATTGTTTTTTATTTTCGTAGCGGATTTTTCAAACACTTCTGGAGTCAAACGTTCTTGTTCATAAAAAGCTTCAATCAGCTCTAGATTATTTTGAATAGTCGCTAAGGGTGTGCGGAGATCATGAGAAAAGGCTGCATTGACTTTTTTCTGATCCTGATAAAGGTCATGGAGTTTCTGTTGATTGGTTTGCAAGGTTAGCCGCAAGTGATCTAGCCCAAGAGACGTCTTTTCAAATTCGTCATAGGTACTGTAATAGACTGGTTGATGATAATTTCCTTGGTCGATTTGTTCGATGCTTTTTTCTAGAATTGTAATGGGCTGTAGAATTCGTTTATTATAGAAGAGTTTTGTCGAAAAATAGACACCTAGAAAGCCGTAAGCAAAAATAGCGTATCGACGAATGAACTCGATCAATCGTATGGTTGGCAGGAGTTCTTTTTCAATGGGGAAAGAAGGAGTCCATGTCAAAAAAGCCCAAAAATGTGTATCTCCAGAGTCCGACATCAGGATCAACCGTTCCCAGCTAACACATAAAGAGATGGTAATCAATGTTGCGAGGGCAACGGCTATTGTCCCGAAAAAGAGATAAAGAAGCAGACTTTGATTAAGGCTGCTTTTCTTAGCCAATAACCGAGCAATCCCTTCATCTAACCAATCCATTTATATCCTACCCCCCAAACGGTTTGAATCATTTCATCCTCTGAATACACAGCAAGCTTCTTGCGAATTCGCCGAACATGCTCTGTGATAATTGAAGCGTCCCCCAATTTGTCCCAATTCCAAAGCTTTTGATAGATTTCTTCTTTGGAGAAAGCTCTGCCGGGGTGCTTAGAAAGGAGCGCGACGATAGCGAACTCTATCTTAGTAAGATAGATCTCTTGTTTTTGAAACTGTACAGTCTTCTGGTCATAATCAATCATCAAGTCACCAAAGTAGGCTATTTTTCGAGTGAATTGTTTTCGATTCTCACGTCTAAGATGCGCTTCAATTCGCAAAGCTAGTTCCTTTAAACTTACTGGCTTAACTAGATAGTCATCGCCGCCGATTGTCAGACCTTGGATTCGGCTTTCCTCATCCTCCTTGGCGGAAAGAAATACGATTGGGCAAGCAATTTGTTCTCGGATCATTGTACATAATTCAAAGCCGTCCATTTCAGGCATATTTACGTCTAATATAATAATATCTGGTTGATGCTGTAATTGCTTCAAGCCTTCCAAGCCATTGTCTGCAGTATAAACGAGATAGTTCATTAGCTGAAAATAGTCTTTGAATGTTTCTAGCAGATCCTGCTCATCATCAATGATCAATATTTTTTTCATCGTTAACCTCCATACGGTGTTGTATTGATAGATTCATCGTATCATAATACATTGTCAGAAGGTATGGGGTTATTGAAGTGGTAAAGCTAGTTTTTACTCAAAAAGGGTTTGACAAATGGAAACCTGACCGCTATTCTAAACTTAGATGAATATTAAAACACTATGAGAAAGAAAGTAGAAATAATGATTTCCCCCAGAGAGTCTCGGTAGCTGAAAAGAGATGGAAAGGACTTGTTTTGAACATGGCTTTTGAGTGGACCTTCTGACTAATTAGGAAGGTACGGAATGCCCCGTTAAGCAGCAGAAGTCTCCCAATGAATGGGGTACTTAATGAGACAGCGGTTCGCGAGGACGCTGTATGATAAGGTGGTAACGTATATCAATTATGCCCTTAGACAGCTATTCGGCTGTCTAAGGGCTTTTTTATTATTTTATAAAAGGAGAGGATTTTATGAGCAGTATTCCATTTCGGTTTGATCAAGTGGGGAGTCTATTACGGCCAGCGAGATTAAAAAAAGCACGTGAGGATTTTAAGCAGGGCGCAATCACGAAGGAAGCCTTGACAAAGGTAGAAGATGAAGAAATTATCAAAGTGATCCAGAAGCAAAAAGAAATCGGCTTGCAGGCCGTGACTGACGGTGAATTTCGTCGTCGCTGGTGGCATCTAGATTTTATTGCTGGTTTAAATGGTATTACCGTTTATGATTTTGAAACGACCGCTTTTGGCATTACTACTGAGGCGCAAGGAACATTTGTCAACGGACCACTTTCCTTTGATTCTCAACATCCCTTTTTAGATCATTTCAAATTTACGAAAAAGCAGGCTGGAGAGACGATCGCTAAACAAACGATTCCCGGACCCAATATGATCTATTTGGATTCCTTTATTTTATCAAAGCAATACCATGAAGCACCGGTCTATAGTGACAAGAAAGAGTTTGTTCAAGATTTGATTGCAACATATCAGGCAGCGATTCAGGCTTTCTATGATGCGGGCTGTCGTTATTTGCAATTGGACGATACTAGCTGGGGTGGACTGTTCGATGAACGTTTCCGCGGATTGATCGCTAAAAACGGCTTTGATCCCGATGAATTGATTCAAGAGTTTGGGGACATTACTGAAGCGGTTCTAGCGAAGAAGCCTGCAGATTTAGCAGTTACCTTCCACTTCTGTAAAGGAAATTTCCAGTCCTATTGGTTATACAATGGTTCCTATGATAAAATCGCAAAACGCTTATTATCCATTAAAGCCTTTAATGGGTTCTTCTTAGAGTTTGACGATGAGCGTTCTGGCAGCTTTGAGCCGTTGGAAAATATCCAAGATCAGCGAATCGTTCTAGGATTAATCACCACCAAAACGCCGGAGCTAGAAGACAAGGAAGCGATCAAAGCTCGAATTCAAGAGGCGACACAGTTTGTTCCATTAGAGCAGCTATGTCTAAGTCCGCAATGTGGTTTTTCTTCGACCCATGAAGGTAATAAAGTAACGGAAGAAGATCAATGGGCCAAGTTACGCTTAGTCATTGAGACAGCAAAAGAAGTTTGGACGGATTAATTCAAAAGTAGAGTGACTGGCAACAACTTATAAACGAATAGCATAAAAAAGCAGCGTCTTGTATCTAGCTCTAGGGACAATCCTAGAAGATACAGAACGTTGCTTTTTAAATGGTTTGTAAATAATTCCACAAGCATCAATCTCGAAAAAACAAAGGGCATCTCCTATAGTAGTAAAGAATCAAAGAAACAGGAGGAAGCATAATGGATTATCGTGTTTTACTTTACTATAACTATACAAAAATTGAAGACCCAGAAGTTTTTGCTAAAGAGCATTTTGCTTTTTGTCGTGATTTAGGAATTAAAGGAAGAATTTTAGTCGCTCCAGAAGGCATTAATGGAACCTTGTCTGGTACAAAAGAAGCGACAGACCAGTATATGGAAAAAATGTTGAAGGATGATCGTTTTAAGGACACCTACTTCAAGATCGATGAAAGTGAAGGCCATGCCTTTAAAAAACTATTTGTTCGGCCAAGATCAGAGCTAGTAGCACTTCACTTGGAGGAGGATGTGAATCCACGGCAATTAACGGGAAATTATTTGGAGCCGCAAGCATTTCGTGAGGCCTTATTAGATGAAGAGACAGTCGTCATTGATGCCCGCAACGACTATGAATATGATTTAGGTCATTTCCGCGGAGCGATTCGTCCAGAGATTCATAATTTCCGGGAACTGCCTGAATGGATTCGTGAGAATAAAGAGCAATTTATGGATAAAAAAATTGTGACTTATTGTACCGGCGGCATTCGTTGTGAGAAATTCTCTGGCTGGCTATTGCGTGAAGGCTTTGAAGACGTAGCACAACTCCATGGCGGGATCGCAGCGTATGGTAAAGATGAGGCAACGCGTGGCGAGTTGTGGGACGGAAAAATGTACGTGTTTGATGAACGCATCAGCGTAGAGATCAATCAGGTAGATAAGCAGGTCATTGGTAAAGAGTGGTTTGACGGTACTCCGTGCGAACGTTACATCAATTGCAGCAACCCAGAATGCAATCGTCAAATATTGGTTTCTGAAGAAAATGAAGAAAAATACTTAGGCGCTTGTTCAATTGCTTGTGCAAAACACCCAAATAATCGCTATGTAAAAACTCATCATTTAACGGTTGAAGAAAGAGATGCACGCCTAGCTTTGACTAATCAATAGTGAAACTTTTCAAAAAAATTCCATCCTAACTGTCTTGACACTTCCGGTGTTATAAACTAAACTAAAGAACGAACTAAGTGTCTTGACATATCAAGGAGGATAAAATGAAAAATAATTCTGTTAAACACCTTACGATCTCTGCCTTATTAATCGGATTGGGCATTTTGATCCCAATGGTTATGCCTAAAATCGTAATCGGACCGGCATCATTTACTTTAGCGAGTCATGTTCCTGTATTTATTGCGATGTTTTTCTCGCCGGTAGTAGCACTTGCTGTTGTTTTAGGAACAACATTTGGTTTCTTTATTTCTACCACACCGATTATTGCTTTGCGGGCGTTCTCTCATTTAATTTTTGCATTGATTGGGGCAAGCTACCTGCAAAAGCACCCAGAGCTTGTATTAAAGAATGGGAAATTCACTTTAGCGAATGGACGTTTTCAAATATTTAACTTAGTGATCGGCGTCATTCATGCGGCTGCTGAAATGCTTGTTGTTTCAGTCTTTTACTTTATGGGGAATATGCCAGATACCTTTTATTCCCAAGGCTATTTATATACCGTCTTCATTCTGATGGGAATTGGTGGATTAATCCACAGTCTCGTTGATTTCAATATCGCATACTTTGTTGCTGGCGCGTTGTATAAGCAATTCAATTTGCCTATATTTGAGAAGGCTGTTAAGCAAGAAAAGAAATTGCATAAGGTTACTGCCTAAACCGTGAGAGTAAATCACGGTTTTTCTTTATTTAAATCTTAAAAAAGTGAAATAGTCCAAAATGTTCATAATTTTATTTAGTATCATCTAAAAAAAGACCTTTTATTTGCTTAAATTTAAGTTATATTCTATTCATAATGATTATTGTGTAGAAATTGAGGGCGAGTAAATGGTTCGAGTATTAGTTTTGACTAAAAATATTTTAGCGGAAGAAATTATAACCAATAAATTGCAACATTTAAATTACGAGGTATTTTGTTCCACCAGCATTCTAAATGAGATCCAAATGAATGGACGTATGCCGGATTTGGTTAACCATTTTCCGATTATTATCATTGGTGAGACGATCTCAAGCTACGAAATGGAATTTATGCTGCCGAAGCTGAAAGGTCGAGGTCAGAGTATTTTACGCGAAGTGGATCATTACTTGAATGAGGATGAGCGCGCGTTGTTAAATGAACAAGGCTTAAGTGGAATTGTTCAAAATAGCGATTCAGTTGAAGTTTTGCGAGAACAGCTGGCTGAAGTCGCTACACAGTATCAAGGAAGATTGTTTGAACCTGTTGCTGTGGAAGAATGCGCACCTGAGGGAGAAGATAAAGGTCTCTCAGCGATAACATTGATCAATTTGTCTTCCCTTGAATTACAGGTATTAGAAAAATTACGAAGTCATCCAGGTGAAATCGTTTCACGTGATGAGCTATGCATGACGCTTTGGGGCAATGTTTCTCAGTCGCGTTTGGCGCAGCTATCTTCATTAGTAAAAAATATCAAATTGAAATTGGAAACTCTAGAGGTAGACCAAGAAGTCATTCAAACCATTTGGGGTAAAGGCTATCGTGTTCGCAAGGATGCCGCTGTTCAAAATAAATAAACAGTTGAGAAAAATGGTGGGCTACCCGTCAATAGGACAATGAAATAATGAATGATTTTTAGAACTACTCTTCGCTTCTTGAAGAGTAGTTTTTAAATTTTCTAAGAAACAACTACCGTGCTGCCGCTTGGTTGGTCATGCGTTTCAAACACAAAACAAAGGGCGTTTTATGTTTGAAACGCACGAATGATTAGGCTGCTTCGTAATACAGATTGTGATACTCCATCGGTGTCAACACATGTAATTTTCGTTGATAGCGCCCATTGTTGTAATAGTCCATATAATTCGCAATCATCGTGACTAGTTCTGTACGACTCGTAAATTTCTTGCCGTAATATTTTTCTCGTTTGATCATTCCCCAAAACCCTTCCATCGGACCATTATCGATACATTTTCCAACACGAGACATGCTTTGCGTCATTTCAGCTTCAATGATTCTGTTATAAAAATTCTGATGCGTATATTGGAATCCACGATCGCTATGAAAGAGCGGGTGAGCATCAGGTTCTGTTTCGATTGCTTGATCGAAGGTATCAAAGGCAATATTCAGGTCATTGGTATCACTAATGACGTAAGAAACAATCCGACGATCATAGAGGTCTAAAATCGCGCTTAAATAAACCTTGTGGATTTCTGGTCCCTCATAATATTTGAATTCCGTTACATCTGTTAGCCATTTTTGATTCGGCGCTTCGGCAGTAAACTTACGATCTAAAATGTTTTCGACGGTGTGGTAGGGATGATTTGCTCCTTTTGTAATACTGTTGGCAGAGTGTTTGATGGTCGACTGAATCCCTTCATGTCGGCAGATACGCAACACGCGTTTGTCATTGACATGAATATCGTGTTCTCGAAGCAAGTCATTATTAATCCCACGATACCCTTTTTCAGGATGTTCATTATGAATGATCCGTATAACTTTCGCCAATTCCATGTTTTCTAGCGTCCGTTCACTATAGGGATGTTCGATCCACCGCAAATAAGCCGAACGAGTGACACTCATGATTTTACACATAGGTAAGATGGCATAGGCTTTTTCTTCGTGAAGTTCTTTGATTGCTTCGTAAGCAACTACTTTTCTGACTTGTCCTAGCGATCCCTTCTTTCTAATTCCTTTACTTTTTTTAACAGGTCGATCTCCATCTGTTGGTATTTTACTTGTTCTTCGAGTTGAGCGATTCTGATTTGCGCGTCTTCCTCTGGGGTGCGACTTTCTTGTTTGGCTTTTCGTTGTCCACGACGATCTTCTAAACCGGCCTTGCCTTTTTTTTCGTAACGCTTTACCCAATTGTAGAGATTGGCATATTTCACTTGGTATTTGACTGCGGTCCCGCTGTAATCATAGTCATTTGCGATACAATACAGGACCATTTCTACACGTTCTTCCAAACTGAATTTTTTTGTTTGTCTCACGTTGCTTCCACCACTTTCTGATTTGAAGTCTCCATGAGTATTATATCTCTTAATCCAGTCTCGAAGTTGAGTTGTACTTCTTAATTCGTATCTTTTAGCTACTCTCAATAGGCTGTCTGAGCCATTCAGATAATCAAGAACGGCTTCAAGTTTTAGTTCCTTTGAATATCCCTTATTCTTTCTTGTGGCAATCAACCCAGCAGGACCTTCGTTTTCATAAATTGCGCACCATCGTTTCAACGTAGTGGAACTAATTCCAGCTTCTTTAGCGGTTCGAGCTGATCCTCGTTCTCCATTCAAATACTGTTTAACAAACTGTACTCGTTTTTCCACAGTAAGTTTCATCTGTCTTTTTCCCATAATAAATACCCCTAACTAGGACTTAATTATTTCTTTGTCCTAGTTAGGGGTAGCATATCAAAAGCATGAACGCTTTTTCTCTTTTTTTTTGCGGAAAAATCTGAAACGATGCTTTCTTTTCACAAGCTATGATAAAATATATCGTAAGTATTGAGACTTATAAAAATTGAACTTCGTACGGGGAATAGGAATAAAAGGATCATTTTCTACCCTGCTACAAGTAGACGAGGAGCGCAATAAAGTGAAAAAAAAAAGTTTAATGAGTTTGATGCTCTTATCAGCAGTACTCCTTTTAACTGCTTGTGGAACTTCTGCTAAGGATTCTTCAGCGAATATTACCGCATCAAAAACGAGTGAATCAACAGAGCAGTCAAAACAAACGAATGAATCGATAAATGAGAAAATAACAGTGAAAGAAAAAGTCGAGAACACTATGAAGACAATGACTCTAGAAGAAAAAGTAGGCCAATTATTTATGGCACGGGTGCCAGAACAGAATCAGATAATGGATATCCAAAACTACCACTTGGGCGGATACCTGCTATTTGACAGAGACATGGCTGGAAAGGGACAAGCTGATGTAAAACAAACAATTGCAAGCTATCAAGAAGCTAGTAAGACACCAATGTTCATTGGCTCTGATGAAGAAGGCGGAACAGTCAGTCGACTGAGTAGAAATCAAATTGTTTCGCCAGCCTTTGAAAGTCCGCAGGCGTTGTACCAAAAAGATGGTTGGGATGGGGTTACTAAGGAGATTGACCGCAAAGCACAAGTATTTGGCGAATTAGGGATTCAGTTAGGTATGTTCCCCGATGCAGATGTCTCGACAGATCCTCAGTCTTTCATCTATGATCGGACAATTGGAATGGATGCCAAAGGAACCAGTCACTATGTGAAACTAAGTGTAGAGGAAATGAAGAAGCAAAAACTTGGTTCCATCTTGAAGCATTTCCCTGGTTATGGCAACAATCGTGACTCCCACGTAGAAATCGTGACAGACAATCGTTCAATGGAGGATTTACGGAAGAATGATTTCTTACCTTTTGAAGCGGGAATTAAGGCATGGGCTGACAGCATCATGGTTTCTCACAATATTGTCCAGGCGATTGACGGCAATCGCCCAGCATCCATCTCAAAACCTGTTCATGACGTGATTCGCAATGAATTAGGCTTCAAAGGTGTGATCATGACAGATGATATGGATATGGCAGGCTTAGCAGATTTTATTTCTCAAGAGGAAGCGGGATTACAAGCTTTGCAAGCAGGAAATGACATGATTTTATCTTCAAGCTATAGCACTCAGATTCCGTATATTCTAGAGGCAATCAAAAAAGGTGAGTATAGTGAACAGCAGCTGGATCAATCGGTTGAACGTCTATTAACGTGGAAGGTCGAACTAGGATTGATTAAGTAAAGGAGGAATTACAATGTGTGCTTCCATGCGTTTAAAAATTGAACGAATCGCCAAATAAATTACCGTTTGACGAACTTCTTGTTTGTTCAAACGACAAATAAAGGAGCAATGATGGAAAATCAATCATGGAGAAAAAAGTATTTAACGATTTTATCTGGACAGACGGTGTCCTTGATCGGAAGTTCCGCGGTTCAGTTTGCGCTGATTTGGTGGCTGACGAATGAGTCTAAATCAGCGATTATGTTATCCTTGGCTGGATTATCAGCCTATTTGCCGCAAATGTTTTTAGGACCTTTTGTTGGTGTATGGCTGGATCGGCTGAAAAGAAAGTATGTCGTAATTGCGGCAGATTTATTTATGGGTTTAGTGGCATTGGGATTATCCATCTGGTTTCTGTTGGGAAATCCCGGTTACCTCGTAGTGATTGCGGCACTTTTTTTACGTTCATTAGCGAATGTGTTTCATACCCCTTCTATTCAAGCGATCGTTCCTTTACTAGTGCCAGAAGAAGAGCTGGTTAAGGCCAATAGCTGGAATCAATTTCTACAGTCAGGCGCTTTCATGCTGGGTCCAGTATTGGGTGCGGTAATGTTTGCTGCGATGCCTTTATGGATGATTCTACTAACGGACTTAATCGGAGCGTTGGCTGCTTGTTTAACATTATGGATGGTCGAAGTGCCGGATATTCCACGGAGCGAGGAAACGTCCCAGCATTATTTACAGGAACTAAAAGAAGGTTTCAGGGTATTTAAGGAAGATCCGCCGATGTTGGTGATTATGCTCTTTTCTTTCTTCATCATGATTTTTTATCTACCACTAGGAATTTTATTTCCATTGATGACGAATGTACATTTTGAATTGTCTGCTTGGTTTGCCAGTGTGGTAGAATTTTCTTATGCGGTAGGTATGATGGCCAGTGCCTTCTTGATTGGAATGAAAAAGGAGTGGCGGGAGAAATTACTAGCTGCTCAGCTAGCGAATGTCGGTTTGGGCATTACTTTTATCGGTAGTGGCTTAGCCCCAGCGAATTTAGTTGGTTACTGGCTATTTGTCTTCTTCTGCATTTTAATGGGAGGGGTGGGAAACTTATATAACATCCCGTTTACATCCTATTTACAGGAGACTGTTCCTCCAGAAAAACTAGGCCGAGTCTTCTCCTTATTCGGTAGTGTAATGTCAGCGGCAATGCCGATCGGCCTTTTACTAGCAGGTCCTTTATCTGAAAAATTGGGTATTGCTAGATGGTTTTTGATTTCAGGAATTCTGACAGTGATCTTTAGCTTATTGTGCTTGATGTTTTATGCCCGAGCGGAAGCAAAAAGGAATCAATAGGCGGATTAATTTAATAGGCCCCTATATAGGACACTGAAATGTAAAGTGACTTATATAGGGGATTTTTTGTACGTAAGAAAACCTTCCTTCACATTGGTGACAAAGGTTGAACGTTGCCAAGGGATTTCAGAAATGTATGAAGAGAAATACTATTCATTATTTATAGCGAATAACTAAGTCTCTATATGAGCTGAAGTTATTCGTTATTTTTTATAGTTTAATGTTGGCTTAAATATTATCAATTTCTCTAGATTTAGGTTAATACTTTTAATTTACTTCAGTAAAGATGATTCAACTATTTACCTTCTAAGAAATTTTTAGGTTTCTAAATGAGCCAATTTCATAATTATTTGTCCTTGCTACAGCAATCTTTTCAAAACATACAAAAAAGGAACCTCCCAATCAGGTACAATTAGGTTGTCCTAGCAGACACGTACTCAGAAAGGAGGGATTCCTCGTGTCTATTATACAACAACCTACATTATTTGATCTAGAAATTTTGGAACAATTGGACATTGAACAAGAATATTTTGAACTTTTCTCCCCATTGGATTTTTCACCGCTGCTTGGATTCTTTCAAAAGGAAAAATCTGTTGGCGCTCCAATCACAGTCAATTATGAAGCCGCGATTCGCGCATTGGTTATTTCCTATCTTGAAGCGATTCCTGATGTGAAATCCTTAGTCAATCGAATCAAGTCTGATCTGCGCTTCAAATTGAGTCTAGGCTTTTTGTACTCTGACCGTGCGCCATCTGAAGCGACTTTCTCTCGCATTCTTCATACGTTAGCCCGACATCGGGACGTACTCGTGGAGTTGAATACTGTTTTACTAAAAAGAATCGATCAAGAATACGGTGTATTTACTGAAGATATTGCCATTGATGCCACCGCAGTCGAGTCCCATTCAAAACCGCGGTCAATTAAAAAAACAATCATTTCGAGTGTAGATACCCAACGATCCATGACGACAGAGAGAATCGTTCAAGAGCTGCCGATTGATCCGCAATGGGGCATCAAAGTGAACAGTAAAGGGAAACATGTTTTTTTGTATGGATACAAAGCGCATTTGGCAGTGAGTACGAAAAGCCAGTATATTTTTTATCCGCTAGGCTGACCTCGGCTCATGTGGCAGATGTGAGTGTCGCGATCCCTTTGATGCGAGACATGAAACGATTGAGTTTCACCAATAGACATGTTCTTTTAGATAAAGGCTACGATGCCAAAGCAATCTATGAAGAGGCGCATGCGCTGGGTTTTGAACCGATTATTCCGCTTAAACGAACGGCCAAAAATGCCGGCGAATGGACGAAAGATTTTGCGCCCACTTGTTTTATTGAAGAAGGATATAAATACGATAGCTTTGATTTTCGTTATGGCGCGTTAAAATTTACGAACCCAAAAGAGCGCTGTAACACCTGTCCGCTTCAAAAGGAAGGGATATGTCAAAAGGTCATTAAAATCAAACAACACATAGATCCTCGCAAATTTAACCATCCCGCTCGAGGAACCAGAGTTTGGAAGAAACTGTACAACAAGCGAGGTGCTGTTGAACGCGTCAACGGCAACCTTAAAGAAACGATGAAACTCAATGATACGACGCATTATAAAGCCGAACTCGTTGAAACAGAGCTTTTGCTTATTCAACTTGGATACAACACTAAACGTTATGCCGTCCAACGGTTAACGAGTCAAAAATCAAGAAAGGCAACAGCCGTCTGATTTCAAAAAATGAGGAATTTGAAATTGGACGAGTGTTTGTCTTTTTGGAAACATGAATTGTGAAATTGGCTTAAATATCAAAGAATTATTTTTTTTAAGAGTATCCAGTCTTGTTTTACTTGATTGGTATACATATAAAAAGAAGTTTTGCATATCTTACCCTATGGTTTTAACAATACAACTATCAACTTGCTAAAAAAATATATTTTATCGACTTTTGACTTATTAAGTATTCGAAAAACATAGCAAGTTTTATAGTAGATTTATCAGATTTTATAGTAGATTGCTCTCTCGGATTAATAAGCATAACGAGTTTTATAGTAGATTTATCAAGTTAAGCACTAGATTGTTCAATCTTAAAAAAATAGAATGAAATTGGTATATCTGTAATATTAAAAACTTAGTCGAAACAGGAAATTACACTCACGATCTGCAAGAGAATAGGTGTCTTTTTTTCCCACTATTAAACTTTTAGTTTTTAATAAATTTCCCGTAGAGCAGATATTAAAAAAAGCCCTTAAGAAAAAGCTTTTAAAGAAACTGAATGCTTAATAATTTTAAGTGTGAAAATAATTCACGCCAAATATCTACTGAATTGAAAGAAATGTAAACTTGGAGTGGAATATCTATTCACGAAAGATCGTTAGTATATTTTTTTGTGGAAATACTTTCTTATTCATAAATGTCTGTGAGTAGAAGAAGTGATGGTTCCAAAGAAGATTGTTAACCATTGAAAAATTACTTTTGACAACCTAACATGTTTATCGTTATTCTTCGTTATTTTTATCTCGTTGCTCAACTAATGCACGAGCAGCAGCAAGAATAACGTGCTTTTCTGATTCTGAAAGAGCTATTCCATCATAGGTCATAGTAATCGTATCATCCCTAATATCGAATTCTTTTGGGAGTTCGTCATCGTTTATATTTGGATTGTTTGTTCGGCCTAAAAGATAATCCGTTGAGACGTGGAAATAATCAGCAACCAATTGTAGTTTATCAGCGGTCGGGCTGCTCTTTTTCCATTTATAAAAAAGATTTTCTCCTAATCCCAATTCCATGGCAATTTGCTTCGGTGTTTTTCCCCGTTTCTGAGCTAATTTTTTAATTCTATCAAAAATCGTCATATTTCTCCTCCTAATAGATTACGAAATATAATTGTAAAATGAGATACTTTTAGGTTTGACATTAGTATCGAATTGGATTATATTTATATCGTAAGCTAATTTAATAAGCTAATGAGCATCAGAAAAAGACCTATAATAATAAACAATTCGACGTCGGCAAACTAAGAAATGTTGATTTAGTAAAGGGATTTCTATGCTTATTTAATTACGAATAAATATTATCCCATTGAATACAAACTGTCAATGAGAATTAGCTAATTTTATTAGCTTACAAAACTAAAGAGAAAGGGCAGTTTTCTAATGTCACAACAATTAATCGAAGACATCAAAATACAACTAACGTTAAAAAACAAGAGCCGTAGGTGGTTAGCAAAAAAATTAGGAATTTCTGCTGTGTATGTGAAAGATATATTGGACGGGACAAAGCCAGGAAGACCTCAAGTCGAAAAGATGCAAGTTCTTTTAGCTGAGCTACAAGCAGGAAAATATGATCGGGAGGATAGCTGATGTCAGAACATACGATCAATTACAATAAGTTACAGTACTTGGCACTAATGCGTTATGGACATCAAATTGGCTGTGGTTGGTACTCGATTTTGGTGAATGCTGAAAAGGAACTTTTTGCATTAGGTTATTCAATATCTGGAGCAGAAAAAAAGGATGGTATTCTTTCGATTTCTCTCGATACAGATATGAAAGAGCTATCCTCTGAGGTGCAAAATATTTTGTACGAGAGTGAACTGACTAGTGAGATGACCTGTGAATGGTGTGGCGGGTATACAGTTTCACAAACAGTGATTGATAAGGATATCTGTACGATTTGTGAAGAATGTCAAGAAGAATGTGAGAGCTTAAAAGGGATTGAGAAGCGATTGTTGCAACAAAGAATTAATAACCTTGAGAAGACGATTATTTTTCAAAATAGGCTTTTGGAGAACCAACAAAATCAACTAGCACTTTATAAAGTGGGGCTTGACCATTATAAAAAAGCTAATGAAAAATTGGCAAACGGTGCCAAAAGACCAAAGATTCGAGTGATTACTTCAGATCAACAAGAAAATAGTTAGACATATTAATAGAACAGAAGGAGAGATTATGAAAATGGGAAAGCATAGTAAAAGAAGTAAAGCAGTTAGATATGAAAAAAGTACTAAGAAAAAAATTGGCTACGTCGTTTTATTCAGTACGGTACTTTTAAGTAGCGGGTTCTTAATAGGAGACCAGAGTATTCATGCATCGGAAACAGATGGTAAATGGGAGCCACGATCAATTGAACAGATTAAAAAAGATGTTGCAGGAAAAAGTGAATATACCATCGTTTGGGGCGATACACTAAGTGGAATTTCTCAAGCAACGAACTTAACGATGGAAAAATTGGCTTCGCTGAATGGCATTGGTGATTACAACTTGATCTATGCTGGCAATAAAATGATTTTTGAAGGAAATACCGTGACTGTTCAAGATGCCAACGGTGCAATTAAAGATAGACAAACGATTCAAGAATCAGACAAGGTTGTTCCTAACCAACCAGTAGGTGATTCAGTAGCGCGAACGCAACAAACTTCGCCAACAGAACAGACTCCAACTGTAGACAGTTCAGCAGACGCAAGTGGTGAAGGATCTGGACAGCTCGTCTCTCCAACGACACCGGAATATCCAACAGATCCAACAACACCATCTCAGCCTGAACAACCAACAACACCCGTTCAACCAGAGATGCCGACACAGCCTGAAACACCGACACAACCCGAAGTACCAACAGAACCAGAACAACCTGTGGAACCACAAGTCAAATACACTGTTTGGTTTACTGCCTATGAAGGGGACGATGCCTCTAAAAACATCGTACGTGGAAATCAATTATTTGATTCTGAGGCAGAAGCCACAGCATTTATTGAGAACTATGCTGATCAATTGTTGATGCAAGGGATCGCAGGCTCATATGGCGTAATGTCCTGGGAAGTGTAAGTACTAGTTTTTCATTATCATCAAACCTTTAAACGGAAAAAATATTTGAGCACTTATTCGGAACGTGTAGGTGCTCTTTATCGAATAAATAAAGGTATTATTCAAATAATGGACTAATTTTAGAATAGATAAAACATGTATTATAAAATTATGATAGTACAGTTAGGTTACCTAAATGGACCATATGAACAAGAGCACTTGAGGAGAAAATCTATATTAGTTTCTAGTCGATGGTGAAGTTTAATAAATAGCTATAAAGGATTACACCTGACTTTATACTCATTTTGGATAAAGCATATTACCGATAGAAGTTTTGATGGATTCCTTAATGAAAGTTAAATGTGTAAATAAACAGAAGACTTGTCAATGGTTAAAAAAATAAAGCCATTTTCACTGTTGTGAGAACCAACCATACAGCATTATAGAAGTAGATGCAATTTTGATTAAAGTAGAACAAATTAATAAATTGATTAGAAAAAAATAATGGTTTAATCTTTCTTAGTGGTATACTTAGGTTACCAAAATATACCAAATGAGGTGTGCTATGAAAGATGAAGAATTTGAAGAATTAGTATCTAATGGGAATCCATCAGTAGCTGTTATATCGCCATGTAAGTTAAAAGGCGATATAAAAAATGTTCTGCAAATTGACTTGGGAAATGAAAAGTATAATAAGAGATACTTGCAAGTGGCCGAGGAACTAGCAAGAAGGATATTTGCTAAAGGATTTTCTGAAGAAAAAGAAATAGAATTCGAAAAGTTAAGTCGCATTGAACAGGAGGCTGTTAAAATGATTCGGAATGACAGTACTCTGGATAACGAACACTTAAAAGGTGATTTTGTCATATCCAACTTTCTTGAAATAGAAAGAATAAAACAGAAACGAAGTGTCCCTCCACAAAAGAGATTGCAACTGAATGATGAAAAACTTCGACAATTTTTTCAACTTAAAGCTCAAAATGTATCGATTAGAGAAATATCAAGAACTATGGGGATTTCTAGAGGGACAATCTACAAGGTTTTACAAAAAAATTATGTTGATGAAAGAGATGTTAATCGCGTAATAGAGGCTGAAAAAGAAGTGATCAAAAATCAAGAAAATTAAATTGACACTAGCGTAATAAGGCTATTAATTTGACTCATTGAATCTAGAAAGAAGTTAAGGAAACAAGATCTAATGATCGCGAAAGCATATTATTAATGAGCAGAACGGGAGAAAGAATGCGCTAAAATTTCAGAAATAGAGCTAGCCTCATATCGAGGCATGGATGAGATTGATATAATTTACAAAGAAGGTCTATCCTTTTCAATATGATAAGGATAGACCTTTTTTGAGTAACTAATAAAACTAGCATTATAAATTAATTTAGACAACTATATCTTTTTAACTTTTCGAAAACTGTGCTTGATACAATTTTTTGTAATAGCCGTCTTTTTGTAACAGCTCTTGGTGATTTCCGATCTCGACGATTTGTCCATGGTCAAGAACGAGTATTTGATCCGCATTTTGAATCGTGGATAAACGATGGGCGATCACGAAGCTAGTATGATTTTTCATCATCGCAAGAAAGGCGTTTTGAATTTTTTGTTCGGTCAAGGTATCGACGGAACTGGTGGCTTCATCAAGGATCAGCATCGAAGGACGACTGATCATGGTTCGTGCGATTGTCAATAATTGTCGTTGCCCGTCGGAAAGCTTGATTCCTGCTTCGCCGACGATCGTATCTAGTTTATCAGGCAAGCGCATCACGAAATCGTACATATACGCATCCTTCAAGGCAGCGAAGATTTCTTCATCTGTGGCTGATTTACGTCCATAACGCAGGTTTGCTCGTAGGCTGCTGTCCATCAACCAGGTCTCCTGCAGAACCATTCCGAATTGCTGGCGCAGGCTGTCTCTAGTCAAGTGACGAATGTCAGTGCCGTCGATGGTGATAGTCCCGTGATCCACTTCATAAAAGCGCATCAAAAGATTAACCAATGTTGATTTACCCGCGCCTGTTTTTCCAACGATAGCGATCGTTTCTCCCGGTTGAACGGTTAAGTTAAAGTTCTCGATTAAACGCTGGTCCTTTTGATAAGCAAAGTCCACGTGATCAAAAACAACTTTTCCCTTTGCATCCGTTAATGTGAGGGCATCTGGATCGTCCGCTTGTTCAATAGGTTCCTTCAACAATTCAAAGGAACGGTCAAGTCCGGCGATGGCCGTTTGTATCTGGATCGTAATTCCAGATAGTTCGATGAACGGTTTTGTGAACTGACTGGAATAGATTGTGAAGCTCGAAATGATCCCGATCGTCACACCGCTGCCGGTTTTTAAGGCCAGTAATCCACCAACAAGTCCAACCATCAAGTATGCCAAATGATCAACGAAGCGTGAAGAAGGGTTGGTCAGAGAAGAGGCGAATTGGGCCTTTTGTCCTCGAACATAAAGCTCTTGGTTCAACGCTTCAAAGTTGGTTTGGTTTTGATTTTCTCGTTGGAACGCTTTGACAATTTTTTGATTGCCGACCATCTCAGTGATGAAGCCTGAGATCGATCCAACTAATTTCTGCTGACTAGTAAAGTATTGCTGAGAGGTACGTGCCACAATATACGTAATTAAAAAGATGATGGGTGTGGCTATTAAAACAACTAAAGTCAGCATTGGACTGAGATACAGCATGAAAACCAATGCGACCAAAACGACCGTCATCCCAGAAAATACCTGATTGAACACAGCGGAGATAGCCGTGGAAATATTGTCCATGTCATTGGTAAAACGACTAACGATATCTCCTTGCGAACTTTGATCATAATAGCTCAATGGCAATTTATTTAAATGAGTAAAAGTCTCTTCCCGCAGCTTGGCGACAGAATCAAAGGCTACGGTATTTCCTAAACGCTGAATGAAATACTGACTGACGACAGTGACTAAAAAGATGCCGACAAACAATTGAAGAATTTGGAACAGCCGCGTGAAGTCTACAGCCCCTTGATTGACCATCTGATCAACGGCGACACCTATATAGTAAGTCATTAACACCGAAGTGATCCCGCTAGCAATCCCTAAAGTGATCGCTGCGATGAGTTCCTTTGGATAAGCCGCAAGATAGGGGATGAATAATTTTAGTGAACGGAAAAAATTCTTTTTCTTAATCATTGCACAGCCCCGCCTTCCTCTTGAGATTTGACCAGCTCTTGATAAAGCTTGGACTCCTTGAGTAGTGTGTTATGGGCACCTTGTGCGACGATTTTTCCGTTGTCCATCAGTAAAATCGTTTCCGCCTCTTGGATCGAACGCAGGCGTTGAGAAATAATGATAACGCCACAAGCTAGATCCCGTTTCAACGCTTGGCGCAAATCCAAATCGGTTTGATAATCCAAGGCAGATAAAGAATCATCTAAAATAAGCAGCTTCGGTTTGCGAATCAAGGCACGAGCAATAGTCAGACGCTGGCGTTGACCACCAGAAAAGTTTTTCCCGTTTTCTAAGATCGGGGTGTCTAAGCCTTTAGGCAAGGTTTCTACAAATTCACTAGCCTGGGCAGTAGACAGGGCCTGCCAACATTCTTCATCTGTTGCATCGGGTTTGCCCCATTGCAGGTTTTCTCGAATGGTGCCACTGAATAAGACGGCTGTTTGCGGCACAAGTGCGATTTCAGAACGCAAGCGATCCAATTGCCAGTCTTTGACATTGCTTCCAGCAAAGTTGACACGGCCCCTTGTCGCATCGTAAAAGCGCGGGATCAAACTGATCAGGGTTGACTTCCCGCTGCCAGTCGCTCCTGTGATTCCAAGAAAATTATTTTCTTCCATAGTAAAGGAGATATCTTGTAGAGCGAGTCCAGATTTTTCCGTGTAACGAAAATCTACATTCTGGAAATCAATTAACGGCGCTTGCTCGTCGGCTTGCTGCGTTGTTCCATCGTCAGCTAAAGTCGTATCTGTCGCAAACACTTCATTGATCCGATTTGCTGAGGCTGCTGCACGAGTGAAAAGTACGACTAGATTTGAAACAACGATTAAAGCCAGAAGCATTTGATTCATATAATTGATCAAAGCCAAAACCTGTCCCTGCTCTAAATGACCAATATTTACCTTGAAGCCGCCGAAGTAAAGAAGAGCCACCACACCAGCATTCATGATCAAGGTCGTGCTAGGTGAGAGCAGTGCGGAAATATTCGCAACTTTTTGATTTAAATGAGAGATTTCTTCTGTTTCTTCATTAAAATGGTTGGTCTCAGTTTTTGTTCGGGCAAAGGCACGGATGACCCGAACCCCGCTCAAATTTTGAGTGACCAATTGGTTCAATTGATCCAGTTTTTGTTGGATGTTTTTATACAAAGGCACAGAATAATGAATGATCAAAAAAAGGATTAGGCAGAAAATAGGCAATAGGATCAAGAAAATAAGCCCCATTTGCCAATCAATATAAAAAGCCATAATGACCGAGCCGATACTAAGGAAAGGCGCACGGACCACAAGACGAATCAGCATCGCTAGCGCACCCTGCATTTGATTGATGTCATTCGTCATTCGAGTAATCAAAGTATCCGTGCCGAAGCGATTCAATTCATTATGGGAAAAGCTGTTGATTTTTTCCATCAATCGATTCCGTAAGACCGTTCCGAATCCCTGTGAAGCGATCGATGCGTAATACTGACAAATCAAGGCACAGAGTAGTCCAACAATCGATAAGCCTAGCATGGCGACCGCCATTTCGATCACTTTGCCTTGATCATGGCGAGCGATTCCTTCATCGACTAAACGTGCCATAAATAAAGGCAGGATCAGTTCGAAAATGGCCTCTAAAAATTTGAAAAAAGGGCCAAGGATAATCTGTTTACGATAATCTTTGGCGTAACGTAAAAGCTGAAACATAGAAGTTCCTCCAATATATAAAGTAGATAATGAGCAAAATAGGATCGTTTCTATTGTAACTTACTTGTCAATTAAGTCCGAAACATATACTTAAAAAGCTGAAAATTTTTCAGTTTCACAAAAAAGACAAAGAAAAAGAGTAACAGAAAAATTCTGCCATTCTTTCGAAGCTAATTATTATCAGCCAGTTCCTTTTTTTTAGAGAGCTCGCTGATCATCTCTTGAATCCAATGCTTACTTTGGTCTGTTAAAAAAGGATCGATTACAACAACTGGGTACTCTTCCGGCAATCCCTCAGAGGAACCGGTCGTAATTAAGCAATCATACTTGTTCAATTCTTCTACGAAATTAGGTGTTCCACCAGCGAGTTGCTCAAAATGAGCGATCGTGTAGTTGCCATAAATACTTTCAGAAATTTGTTTAGCTAAAAAACTCTCTTCAGTAGGTGATAAATCAGATAGAAGTAAAACGCTTACCGGAGAATCCATACTAGCCAACCATTCGAGACTATACACTTCTGTCGTAATTAGTAGATACATATAGTTTTGAATATAGTCACTCTCTTGATACATGTGGTATTTCTTTACGAAACGTTCAACCATTTTCCTTACCTTGTGAACCCCGCGGCTGTATACCTTGGATACTTCCTGTAGGAAAACTAAACGGTTGCGCCATAGTACACCAAGGTATTTCCCATTAGGGTTGCATAGATAGAAATCGTTGTTCAGTACGGTAGCTAAATCTAAGCGATTCAATTTTGTCAGTCTATTTCCTAACATCTGATTGAATTCTTCCACTAATGCATAATGTTGTACAAACAATCTTCGATACCTCGGGTTGGTTGCTAGAGCTATTTCTCGATGATACAGACTAAAGACAATGGCATCAGAAAAGGTTAACCAGAGGGTATCTCGGGTCATTTCAGGTGTGAGCTCCAAGTCGACGCCTTCTCTAACCGCCTGCTTCAATTTTTTATAGGAAAGTCCCATAGGCAGGATGATTCCACCTGTTCTTAATTCATCTTTTGGAAAAATATGGCCGCTTTTTATCCGCCAGAAGCTAATATACATGTTATAGATCAACCGTTTTTGATACACGTATTTTTCGTGAATGTTGTTCACCTTAACAAAGTCCTGGACATATTTCTCGATAATATGGTAGTGATTCGATGGCAATTTAGGAAGGGTACTTTCAAAAGCACTCTGACGTTCACTGTAAAATCGATAATAGAAGTTCCGAATCTCGCCTTCATTTCCCTCAACACGTAGTGGGCGATAAGAAAGTTCCATCCCTGCATCTGCCAAGGTTTGTTCGATTTTTTTTAAATAGCGTTGTGTATTGGAGGTGCTTAAGTATAACTTTTTTGATAACGCAGTGATGTTTTCGCATTCTTCATATAGGAGTTCTTCGATGATTTGAAATTCAGGACAGGAGCTTAAAAAATCTGCATACAAATTACCTAAACTGATTGCCTTATCGAGAACGACTAGATAGATTCCTTTTGTTTTAATAATTTGAAAACTTGGGTTGAAGCTATTAATTAAATCAATGTCATTCAATAAAATGGGCAAAGAACAATTCAGCTTACTGAGTAATTGATCACTGGACCATCCATCTCTGCGATAATACAATAATTCCAATAGTAATAAGCGTCGCATGTTGCTGGTTCCTAAAATTGTGCGAAAATCCATCATCATTCCTCCTTCGATCGCTTTTATTTGGAAATAACTGACCTACGAGTATATAACTTGCGACAACGTAAAATACCAATTAACAAAAAATAATAAATCTATAATTCCCAATTGCTGTGGAAATTCAAAATGTTTTCGTTAAAAAAACACAGATAATGTGATAATGCGTATGGAAATAAAAACTTTTCCTTATAAAAATGATATAAGCTTCTAGTCTTAAAAACAAGCCTAAACGGTAATATTTCAAAAATGTGTTTTACTCATAGAATAGGAAACCCGTTTTTTGTCGTCCTTTGTTGTTTTTTTGTCGCCTTCTGTCATTCCCTCTACTGGATCATTTTCATATAGTTAGCTTAAGAGAAGGAGGCAGGAGAAAATGAAAGAAAAAATCGTATTGATTACAGGCGCTAGTAGCGGAATAGGGTATCAAACAGCAAAGTTACTTGCTGAAAATGGGTACAAGGTCTATGGGGCTGCGCGAAGAACAGAACAAATCTCTTCATTAAAAGCTTTAGGTGTAGAAAGTATTTACTTGGATATCACGAAAGAGGAGTCGATTACAAAGGCTGTTCAGCAAATTATAGACAAAGAAGAAAGGATCGATATTCTGATCAATAACGCTGGCTATGGTTCTTTAGGTGCTGTGGAAGATATTGCGATTATGGAAGCGAGACAACAATTTGAAGTGAATCTATTTGGTTTAGCGAGATTAACGCAGTTAATTTTGCCACATATGCGTGCTCGGGGCTTTGGTCGAATCATCAATATTTCATCCATGGGAGGCCGATTTACAACGTACTTCGGGGCATGGTATCATGCAACCAAATATGCACTTGAAGCATTCAGTGATGCTCTAAGAATGGAAGTAAGAGATTTTGGCATAGAAGTTTCCTTGATTGAGCCTGGAGTCATAAAAACCGATTGGGGAATCATTGCTTCGGATCATTTGGCGGCATCAGCTGAAGGCGGAGCTTATGAGGAAATAGCTGGTGAAAAGGCCAGAGGGATCAAGCAGCAGTATCTGTCTAATTGGGGCTCGAATCCTCTACTAGTTGCTAAAACAATTCTTAGGTCCGTGAATCAGCGGGTTCCTAAACCACGGTATTTAATCGGATTTGCTGCAAAGCCACTTGTTTTTCTTAAGCTGGTTTTGCCAGTACGCCTATTTGATAGGATAATTAAAAATATTAGTTAAGGATTGAAGGGAGTGCCTCTGTTGAAATTAATGGTTTCTGAACAGTTTCAGATGTTTATTCGCAGTCTAGGGTTGCCGATTGAAGCGTTGTTAAAAAGAGCCAACATCCCAAATGTACTTTGGAAGGGACACTTAGAGCTGTCATCAGCTGATTATCTGCGTCTATTTCAGGAGTTAGACAAAGAGACGACAGACCAGCAGCTTTTGGAGTTCAGCCAAATCGAGCATCTTCATTCTTTCATCCCGCCATTTTTTGCAGCACTGTCTTCGAGAAATGGAAAGGAGGCGCTTGAGCGTTTTGCAACGTATAAACAGCTAGTGGGCCCAGTGAAAGTAGCGCTTGATCCAACTTCTGATAGACTTAATATTCATTTCTCTTTTTTGAGTGGTCAGGGTGAGCTTCCGCGCTTTGCAATTTTGAACGAGCAGCTATTGCTGATCAGCTTATTACGATCAGGCACGAAGGACGCAACGATCAAGCCTCTTAGAATTGAAAGTCCATTTAGTTATGGGAAGGAGCTCAAGGCATATATCGGAATAGAGCCTCGTTGGAGTGAAAGGAATTGTTTGGTCTTTTCACGACAGGATCTAGAAAAAGCCTTTTATACTCAAAACAATCCAATGCTAGAATATTTGGAGCCAGAATTGAAGCGGAGATTGCAGTCCTTTTCAATCGCTGAGACTTTTACAGAGCTGCTTCAAAAGGAGCTTTTCACAGTCATCCCCAGCGGGCAATGCAGCTTAAAAACAGTCAGTCGTTCCTTTGGCATGAGTCCTCGAAATCTCCAAAGAAAATTAGCGGAAGAAGACACCACATTTAATGAACAAGTCCAATTAACAAAAAAAGGATTAGCTGAACGCTACTTAAGTGAAACAACTTTACCCACGATTGATGTCGCTTATTTACTGGGCTACACAGAATCCAGCTCCTTTGCCAGAGCCTTCAAAAATTGGACAGGAAAGACCATTTCTGACGTGCGAAAGGCGTAATGGGTGAATGGCCTACCCCTGAAGCTGGTAATTTCTTGCTATCCATGGAATAATTAGGATCATCTATCAGCTTTGTTAGGGAGGAAAAGAATGGAACAAATTTTTACAATCGTTGTGCTCTTATTTTTTTGTTATTCATTTATTGGCTGGCTATGGGAAACCATCTATTGTTCGATCAAGGCCAAGCATTTTGTTTACCGCGGTTTTTTGTTAGGACCGATTACACCGATTTATGGTTTTGGGGTGGTGGGCGTGCTTTATTTGATTGAGCCCTACCAACAGAATATCGTCCTGCTGTTTTTCTTAGCATTGTTCTTGGTAACCGCCTTAGAATATCTGACGAGCTTCTTGTTGGAAAAGATCTTTCATTTAACCTTATGGGATTATAAGGAAGTACCATTAAACATCAATGGCAGAGTGGCCGTACCAGTATCCATTTTTTGGGGTCTTGCCTGTGTGTTTATCGTCCGCGTTTTGAATCCTTATTTAATGAACATAGTCATCGGTTGGCAACAGCGCTTTGGAATGTTTTTGCCGCTGATTCTATTAATGGTGACTAGTTTTGATTTAGGATTTACCTTAGCGAACTTGGCTTCATTACGCCAAGCACTAAACAAGATGAGTACTACAATCCAAGAGAAGAAGGAGCAGCTGCAAACCGATCTTGGAGAGTTGAAGGTCGCGGCGGAAGAACGTCGTCAGGGCTGGTTAACAGAGATCAAAGAGCAGCCAGAGTGGCGTAAACAGCTGCCGAAGCTGAATTTTCAAGAGCGTCGCTTTTTAAACAGCTTCCCAAATATGAAATCGAAAGAGTTAAAGAGCCCATTAATGGAGATTCGGGAGTTATCTAAAGAGTTGCGGAAAAAATAATATTACAAAAATATGACAAAAATTAGTCCTTTCAATGCTTGAAAGGACTCTCTTTTTTTATAGTTTTCGATAGAAATAAAACAAATGTTACTAAAATACGCTTCATTTTGTAATGAAATGTAATATGGATGAAACAAAAAGTCCCTTTTTTTTTCGTATAATGACGAAGGGTAAATAGAAAGGTGGACTTTTAAAGTGAGAAAGCAAACGTTTGGGTTCGTTGCCACACTATTGTTGGGTGCTAACGTACTTTTACCAGTCTTTGCACATGCAGAGTCACTAAATGAGTTAGATAAGAAAGAATCCGCAATTTCGCGTCAAAGCGACAAAATCAGCGGTGAGTTGCAGATCGCGTTGAACGATGTCAATGAAAAGTATCAAGAGGTTAACGACATTCGAACAAAGATCAGCGAAAACGAAGCGACTTTGGAAAAGACCAAAGCGGAAATAACAGAAACAGAACAAAAGATCGAGCAACGCAAAGAGGCGATCGCTGAGCGGATGAAGAATGCGCAGGTCAGCGGCATGACAGATCGTTCAATTAACGCGTTACTGGAATCAAAAGACCTTGGAGAATTTTTGAATCGCGCATTTGCGATGTCTGTCATCCAAAACGCAGAGAAGACGAAAGTTGCCAGCTTAGGTGAAGCCAAGGATAAATTAACAGAATTAAAAGCAACACAAGAAAAAACACAAGCCCAATTAAAAAAAGATAGTCAAAGCCTTGAAGCTGAAACGACAAAGCTAGATAGTAAAATGGCGAACTTGAAACAAGAGTTAGCAGAGAACAAAACTAGCTTAGAAAAGATCAGCCAAGACAAAGAAGTAGAAAAAGCACGTCAGGCTGCGGAAAAAGCTCAAAAAGAGCAAGCAGAAAAAGAAGCGAAGGAAGCCGAAGCGGCCAAAGCTGCTGAAGCAGAGAAAGCTTCAAAAGCTGCAGCCCAAGCGCAGCAAAAGGCACAAGCAGAAGCTTCGTCACAATCTTCTGCACAAGCCTCAAAACCGGCTGCATCTGCTTCAAGTTCACAACAATCAACGACTCAAACAAGTGAACAGCCTAAACAAGAACCTGCGAAACCCGCAGAGCCTACCACACCGACAACGTCTGGACGTACGATGCAAATGGAATCTACTGGATACTCATGTGCAGAATCCGTTAACACGTACTTTACAGCGATGGGGATCGACTTACGTCAAAACTCTCAAGTTGTCGCTGTTGATCCAAGTGTGATTCCGCTAGGATCAATGGTAGAGGTATCTGGTTATGGCATTGCCATCGCTGGAGATACAGGCGGCGCAATCAAAGGCAACATTATCGATTGCCATTTCCCAACGGTTGAACAATGTATCCAATGGGGACGCCGTTCAGTAACCGTAACAGTAATCAGTTAAGAAGTTAAAGAACCGTTTGAAATCAAAAGATTTCAAACGGTTCTTTTTGACAGTTTTTCTTTCTGCTTTAGCAGATTAGAAAAATGTTATGCGCACGAAAACAAGACTCATTTTTCACGATTTTCGAAAAATGATTTCATCTGATATGAGCTAGCTGCGAGTTCCACTTTTCGCAGCTAGCTTAAAGCTGAGCCCCCTAGTTCCTTCCTATTTATTCGGCAAAGACCCCATCAGAGCATAGAAATATTCAGGATTTCCTGTATGTAAATAGTCATACCAAGCGTCTAATGTATCTGGTTGAAAGACATCCAGATGTGCAAGGATCTGCTTTGCCCACTGTAAACCTCCAGTAGAGCTTGCTGTAATAAGATTATTGCAAGTTACTGCTGGTTCATCAATATAAAACTCTTGCCCTTTATAGGTTGGAGCGACCATTTCTAAAAATCCAGGCCCATTACTAGTATGTGTGCGATCATTCAAAAGTCCAGCGTTCGCTAGTGCCGCAGTAGCACCGCAGATAGCGCCCACTGTACCGCCAGCAGCAAGTAGTGCACTGGCTTTTTCAATAATGGCATGATGCTTTGAGTCATTCCAAGTATCTGCACCTGGCAATAACAACACGCTTTTTTCATCCAATCTAATATCATCAATCAAGCAATCTGGAAGGATCGTCATTCCGCCCATTGTTTGAACCGCTTCTTTGGAATGACTCACAGTTTTGAGTGCTAGTGGAGCAGCGTCTTTTTTGAAAAATCGCCCAGAGTTCAATTCTGAGGTAACAGGCCCCAACTCCCAGTCAGCTAAAGTATCCAGAACATATACGTAAATTGTAATCATAAAATTCCTCCATAAGATTTATTTGATTCTTTACTCACAGTATACCTAGCAATTGTTGACAACAGTATGTCAACAATCTACACTGACAAAAAGAAATAGTTTAAGGAGGTAAAAAAATGAAGGTGGAGCGGCTGGTTAGCATCATCTTACTTTTGCTTGATAAAAAAAGGATCAGCGCACAGGCGTTAGCGGAGAAGTTTGAAGTATCGACGCGTACGATCTATCGTGACATTGATTCGATCAATATGGCGGGTATTCCAGTTCATGCAATTCCAGGAGTAGGCGGCGGCCTTGAAATTATGCAGCAATACAAGATGGATAAGAAAGTCTTTTCGAGCTCGGATCTCTCAGCCATTTTAATGGGGCTCACAAGCCTATCGAATATGGTAAGAGGAGACGAACTGGTGAATGCTCTTGCAAAAGTACAGAGCTTTGTACCGGCTGATCGAGCGGCTGATATTGAAACAAAATCCAATCAATTATACGTAGATTTAAGTCCATGGATGGGGCATAAGAGTATCCATACCCATTTAGATAAATTAAAAAAGGCTATCGAGGAGAATCGAATCCTGTCGTTTGACTATGCAGATCGCCATGGAAACAACACGACACGAACCGCTGAGCCGTATCAACTACTATTAAAGGACAGTCATTGGTATTTTCAGGGATATTGCCTTAAAAGAAATGATTTTCGCTTGTTCAAATTATCGCGTATAACCAACCTGCAAATAAAAGACATCGTATTCTCACCTCGCGAGTTTCAAAAACCACAGCTAGAGTTTGACGCTATTCTGGAGACGATGCAAACAAAAATCACTCTTCGGGTTCATCAGTCGATTTTAGATAGAGTGAGAGATTTTTGTGCCGACGAGGATTTTATACCTGAGGAGGGGGAGTATTATCTGGTCTATTTTCCCTTCATAGAAAATGATTATTACTATTCTATTCTCTTAAGCTTTGGGAGTAAGTGTGAATGTTTGGAGCCGCTGAACATACGCAAAGAAATGAAACGCAGAATTCAGGAGTTCGCTGTTTTATATGAGAGCTAAAAAGAAACTCCCAAGTCTAACGCATCAGATACTTAAGGACAACTATTCAAACTTTTCGAGATAACAATGAATCAAATAATTTTTTATTTAGTTGAAGAATATATTATTCGTTTAGACAAAATAAAGCAGAAAAATAAAGAAATTTATAAAATAAAGCGCATTTTTTCGCGACAATCATCTTTTACATTGTCAAAGAAATTATTGAGTAAACAGAATGATGGAATATTACAACTGTTATAAAATTTTTTATATCATTTTGCGTAAAATGCGTATATGCCTTACAATCATTACTCATTAGTATATATACCTTATTTATAATAAGTATCGTTTTTAGTTATGAAAAGCACGCTTTTTTGAAGTTTAAATGTCTTTTTTCAACACTTTGATGCGTAGGATATTTAACACTGAACCAAAAATGTTGTATCGTAATATGTGTAGAATAACTCTTGTTACTTAAAATGAAAAAGCAGAAAGGTGTATGTGAAATGATTAAATTATATGTCTCAGCTAGTTGTACTTCTTGTAGGAAGGCAAAAGCTTGGTTAAAGCAAAATGGATTGAGGTTTGAAGAACGGAATATCATGTCTGACCCTCTTACAACAGATGAAATCAAAGAAATTCTTTCACTAACGGAAACGGGTACCGATGAAATTATTTCCACACGATCGAAGGTTTATGAAAAACTAGATATTGATTTTGATGAGCTATCATTAAGTGAGCTTGTCGATATCATTGAGGAGCACCCAAGTCTATTGAGACGTCCACTGATTTTTGATGAGACCAAATTCCAAGTAGGCTTCAACGAAGATGAGATCCACCAATTTATCCCACGAGAAGTTCGTCGAGTAACGTCAAAAAAAATGGCTAGAGTCCTGCTTTATTTAGATTTACAAAAAGAAAGTCTTGCATAAAGACATCATTATAGATAAATCCCCCGCCCGTTCTTTTGTTAGGGAAGAACCGACGGGGGATTATTTTTTAAGTTTGACGTATCAAATAATCAAAGGCTCCGAGAGCAGCAGTCGCACCTGATCCCATAGAGATAATGATTTGCTTATAGGCGCTGTCAGTACAATCGCCTGCAGCGAAGATTCCATCTACGTTGGTAGCACCATGCTTATCTACTAAAATCTCACCGCGGTCACTCAACTCAACAGTACCAGATAGCCATTCGGTATTTGGCATAAGTCCGATCAAAATGAAGACACCTTCAACATTCAAGGTATGTTCTTCGTTCGTTAAACGATCCGTGTAAGTCAATGCTTCAACATGGGAAGACCCTGTGATTTCTTTTGTCGCTGCGTTCGTAATGACTGTGACGTTAGAAAGGGAGTATAGCTTGTCTTGCAGGACTTGGTCAGCTTTCAATTCTGGTAAGAATTCCAAAACATAGATATGTTTGGCTAATCCAGCCAAATCAATCGCTGCTTCGATTCCAGAGTTTCCGCCGCCGATCACTACGACTTCCTTATCCTTAAATAGAGGGCCGTCACAATGCGGACAATAAGCGATACCTTTATTCTTGAATTCTTTTTCACCAGGAACGTTGATCGCACGCCAACGAGCGCCGGTTGAAAGGATCGCGGTCTTCGCTTTTAGCTGTGCGCCGTTTTCCAATTCAACTTCGATCAAGTCGTTTTTCTGGATGGACTTGGCACGTTGCCCCTTCATGATATCCACGTCATATTGCTTCACGTGATCTTCCACTTGCCGCATCAATTGCGGACCTTCCACGTAAGGAGTACCAATCACATTCTCAATGCCTAATGTTTCTAACACTTGACCACCAAAGGTTTCAACGACCATGCCTGTCTTGATTCCTTTGCGTGCGGCGTAAATCGCGGAGCTCGCACCTGCTGGACCGCCGCCGATGACAAGCACATCAAAGGTTTCCTTGTCGGCGAATTCATCGGCACTCATTGGTCCGCTGACTTTTTCGATGATTTGCTCGATGGTCATCCGACCACTGTCAAAAGTCTCTCCGTTCAACAAGACAGTTGGCACAGCCATAATCTCTTTTTCATCGACTTCGTGTTGGTACATGCTGCCTTCGATCATAGTGTGGGCAATTTTCGGATTTAATACAGCCATAATGTTCAAGGCTTGGACCACATCAGGACAATTATGACAGGTGAGGCTGACATAGGTTTCAAAGTTCAACGTACGATCTATCGATTTGATTTGCTGTGCGACGTTGTCATCAATCTTCGGTGCACGACCGCCAACCTGCAGCAAAGCAAGAATGAAGGAAGTGAACTCATGTCCCATTGGTAGGCCGGCAAAAATGATGCCGCTGGCTTCTGCATCTTTTCGATTGATTTCAAAGCTAGGTGTGCGGGTTAAACTTTTTCCTTCAATAATAATCTTTGCATCCATTTCTGCCACTTCGGTCAGAAACTCTTGCACTTTTTTTGAGTCGTCTGATTCATCTAAACTCGCAGAAAAGACAATCTCTGATTCCAACAAAGCTAGGTATTGTTGGAGCTGTTCTTTCGTTTCGTTATCTAACATAAAGGCTCCTTTACTTTCATGAAATATCGTCATTCTTCATAGTACAGACCCTTCTGACAATCGCGCCGAGGCAAGATTAGCAGAAGGGCCACTAAAAATTTAAATTTTGCCGACTAAGTCAAAGCTTGGTTTTAACGTTTCGCCGTCTTCTTTCCATTTCGCAGGACATACTTCACCTGGATGGGTGCGCACGTATTGCGCAGCACGAATCTTATCGATTAAGCTGCTTGCATCACGGCCGATCCCATCTGCATTGATTTCCATCGCTTGCACGATGCCATCTGGATCGATGATGAAGGTACCGCGTTGAGCCAATCCTGCTTCTTCATCTAAAACATCAAAGATGCGAGAGATATGATGAGACGGATCACCGATCATCGTGTAATTGATTTTGCCGATAGCATCTGACGTGTCATGCCATGCTTTGTGAGTGAAATGAGTATCGGTTGAACAAGAGTATACTTCGACTCCTAGTTCTTGTAATTTTTCATATTGGTCTTGTAAATCCTCTAATTCTGTCGGACAAACGAAGGTAAAATCTGCTGGATAAAAACAAACAACGGACCACTTTCCTTTTAAGGCTTCATCAGAAATCTCGACAAATTTTCCTTGACGATAGGCTTGTGCTTGAAACGCTTCAACTTCTTTTCCAATTAATGACATGAATGTACCCTCCTGAGTAATAGTGAGAAAATTTTCTCTTAATTGATAAAAGGAATTTTGAAAAAGCTAAGTCTTTCTCCCTCTTATTTAAAATAATTATAAACAGAATACGATTCTATTGTAAATGCTTTTTTGGTAGTTTTTTAAAACTATTTATCCAAAAAAGAGAAAAAAATTTTCAATAATGAATTTGATTATCGGTTTTTTCTTTTCCAAATCAAAGGAAGCTTTAGAAAAAAGCGATTGCATTGCCCCTCAAGAGTCGGCATAATTAAGAAAAAGGAAAAGCGGGTGAGAAAATGAAGCGGGTACTTTATTTTTTTTCGTTGGTCATTTTCGGACTTTTTTGCGGCGTGACTGCTTATGGAGAAAATATCTATGTAGAAGATCACGCAGATGTCTTAAGTGCTGAAACAAAAGAAGAAATCAATCAATACAATCAGAAATACAAGAAACTCGAGCTGAGGCCGCAATTCGCGGTCGTTACCCTGAGCGAATTACCAGACGGAAAATCCATCGAGTCTTATGCGAATGAGAAATTCAACGAATTAGGAGTAGGTGATGAGGAACATGATTCTGGTGTTTTGTATGTCATCGCTGTAAAAGATCGAAAACAGCGGATCGAAGTCGGCTATGGACTGGAGGAAACGATTCCTGACGCATTGGCGATGGACCTCATGAACGAGGAAGCCAAGGAGAAATTCCGCGAGGAGAACTATGACGCAGGCGTCTCGATCGTGGCGGCGAATATCAACGATGTTTTAGAAGGAAACAAGACGGTCAAGGATTTCTCACCAGGGATATTTGCCGGATTATCACTTTGGGAGATCATTACGGAACGGATAGGTCCAGTACTTATTGGCTTAGGTATCCTCTACGCTTTCATCTCGACACCGTTGAATAAGCTATTTATCTATCGGAAGGCTCGCAAAGCCTTTGCGGTGGAACTGAAGGATCGATTAAAGGATGCAGATCCCAAATATCAACGCTATTCCACAAGAAAAATAATCCATAGTAAAGAACCGCCGGTTGAAGAAGCGAGAAAGGCTATTAAAAAGCGATACGGCAAACTAAAGCGCAAACGTCCGCTGTATTATGATTTTACCTATGCCTTTGGAACGCTCACTTTATGGAAACTTCTATGGAGTAAAAAGAAAGAGATGCAGAAATACTCCGTGTATTATCATCATCGAGACATGTGGACGAGCAGCAGCTCCAGCAGCAGCGATTCAGGTGGCAGTGATTCTTGGGGCGGCGGCAGCTCTGGTGGTGGTGGAGCAAGTTCTGACTGGTAATGCGATGGACCAATTGTGGTGAAAGATGTAAGGCAGCTTTAAAAATAGATAATAAATAGGTATGGAATGTTCAGTTAACGTTCCATACCTATTTATTTTTGGTCAAAAATGTAAGGAAATGAAGGAATGACACCTAGAAAATAATTACGATAATAAAGGAATAAAACCTTATTTTTGAAATTTTTTTCACAAATTGGGTGAAACAAGAGGAAAATTTTTTCTCTTAAAATCTATTTAAAAAAAAGGGTTCTTTATTTTCAAATAACGCTGTTTTTCATTGGTGCTATGCGTTATTCTAAGTTTCTGGTAGTAAAAAAAATGATGACTTACAGAACAAAATTTAACGTAATTGATAGCGGAAACATGAAAGAAAAATACTCTTGATTGATATTTTCTTTAAGACGCGAAAAATCTTCAAAATAAAGCACTTTTCAAAGCCTATACTATACTTATAAGTCTGTTATTTTATAGAAAACTCTAAAAAGCTGGATCAATTCAATTAAGTGCGCCGCTTAAAGTTTTTAAATAATTAAAAGGAGATAAAAAAATACTGAATTCAATAATTTGAAATGAAGACAGTTTAGTTAAATAGCTAAAGATCAGAAGGATTATATCGGTTATTTCCATAATATTTTTATTTTATAAAGAAAATGGTTTTATTTTTAATAATATCAAATTAATGTAAAATTATTATCGTGATTTTCATCATTTTGAACTCTGTAATTTTTGGAATAAAATTAAATTGTGAATTCCATTGTTTTTTTTGTAATAGAAAGTATACTAAATTCAGCGGAAAATTTGATTTTTTTTCTGCTGAATTGTGACTTTGGTAACATAAATACTTAGTAAGGGAGGTATGTAGATGAAGAAAATTGTAAGTGGGTTAATTGCACTCATCGCGGTGGTTTTGTTTGTTGGGCCAAGCGCTCATGCGGATGGTGCCATCACTGCTGATGAACAACGGATTCTGACGGAATTAGACCAAGGTGTAACTGTTAGTGGAAAGACGTTCACTGTTAGAGCGAACGAACGTACGCATGCAGAAAATTATTTGAAACAAAATGATCTTTCTGCAGATCAAGTGAACACAGTTGTAGCGCAAATTCAAAAAGTACGCTCAATCATTGCTTCTTCAGGTGTGGATGCTTCAAATATCACTTCTGTTGAACAGTTGATTAAAGCGCTACCTTTGAGTACCCGAAACCAATTGAAGGACGTCATCTCTGTAGCAGCTTCTGCTTTAGGTTTGACCGTCAATTTCTATCCTGGTGGCTACACAATCACTGGAACGAATCTAGGTTCAAGTTCATCTGGGACGACTACTACTGGAAAACCAGCAAGTAGTACAGTCTACTCATCAGGTGGTGCAGTGAAACAGACAGGTATCACACATCTGTCTAGTGCAATTTCTTTCGCAAGCTTACTACTTGTTGCAGCAGGTGCATTTGTAGTAGGACGTAAGAAACTTGCGTAGTACTTCTAGGCTGAAGAGGGTTGGAGCGATGTTGATCGCTCCGATCATCTTTCTGGTTATCGGCTATTCTCTGATGTACGTCATAGGAAGACCTGTAATCCAATTTGTCACTTCTTCTATCCAATTATTTTTATTAACAGATACTCCCGAGTTTGAGGCGACGGAACAGACATTTAAGGCTGTGGACAATAAAAAGATTCCTACCAATGAAAAGAATGAACTTCCATCAAGTAAGGTCAATTACCCAGTGGGGGGACAGCTTTTCGGCAAAGTGAAGATAGATAAAGTACAACTGGATGTTCCTCTATATTTCGGAGATACCGAAGAAATTTTAAGGCAAGGCGCGGGTCAATTCATGGGCTCGGTATACCCTGGGGAACTGGGGACGTCACTGATCGGCGGACACAATGTCGATGATTTCGGCAAGTTAGGCGCTGCTCAAGTAGGCGATACGATCGAGGTTCAGACGACCTACGGCAATTACACCTATCGCATCACGCGACTAGATGTTAGAAACAAGACAGACAAAGAAATCGACGAGATGATCTATCAACGAAACGATCGACGCATCATTCTCTACACCTGTTACCCCTTAGATAGCTTGGGGCTGACAGACGAACGGCTTTTTGCCATCGGAGAATATGTTTCAGGACCGATTATTAATGGAAATGAGTAGGAGGAAAGACAAAGTATGAAACAAGCGACACGAAACGTTCCACGATGGATCTTAGCATTTATCGGGTCTTTACTCCTCTTTGCTGCATTGACGTTGATCTGTATTCGTATGACGCTGTTCAATCAGAACTTTATGATTAAGCAGGTTCGTGAAACAGGATACATCGAGACGATTCGTAAGGACATGACAGAAAGCATCCAAGACTTAGGTCGGGGAAGTAATATCCCGCCAGAAATCTTAGCCGATGTCGTTCCAGAAAAAACAGTTGCTACGAACGTAGAGAACTATATTCGCAGTATCTACCAAGAGGTTCCCTTTGAGCTTCAGGGGGAAGATGAGATCAAGAACAATATCTTGAAGAACGTCAATCAATACGCGCAAGAAAAAAATATCGCGGTGGATGAGACGGTTCAAAGTAATTTGAACAACTTAGCAAATAGCGCGACGAAAAATTACGCGAACTTTATCGAGATTCCATATTTACTAAGCTATGGCAAGAAAGTAATGGCCTTTCAATCGGCTCTGACGATGATTTTGATTATCGTGGGCGTGGCCTTCATCTTAGTATTCTTTGGCTTGCTATTGATGGTTAAGATGAAGCATCAGAAGGTGCGCTGGGGCAGTGTGACTTTTCTCGGAGCTGGGCTGATGATGGTGGTCTTACCAACGATTATTTACTTTAGCGGAGTCATTGAACGACTAGGGATCACATCAGAAGGATTGTATACCTTTGTGACCAGCTATATCAAAGCGTTTAATTTAAGTTTTATTTTTGTCGGATTAGCGTTGACTGTTTTAGCGCTGCTCCTGGTGTTGCTTAGTGAGAGAATGCGCGCCAAAAAAATACATAACGTTCGTTAGTGAAGGGAAAAAAGATGGAAGAAACAATCAGCTTAGAAGAATTATTTCAAGTATTAAAAAAGAAAGCCTTACTGATTCTGATGACAACCATTGCCGGCATCGGTCTTGCGGCAGTCGTTACCTTTTTCTTGATTACGCCTAAGTACGATTCAGCCGCACAGCTGATCGTGCAAAACAATCAATCAGAAGGAACCAATACGAATCTGCAGAATGATATCAATGGCAATGTATTACTGATCAATACATATAAGGACATGATCAAAGGGGATATCGTTATCGACGCGGTTCAAAAGGAGCTGCAAAGTGAATACCAGTACAGCTATAGCAACGCGGAATTAAAAGACATGATCGAAGTGGAGCAGGCGCAGAACTCGCAAATGTTCCAAATTGTCGCGACCTCACCGGAACCACGTAAAGCGGCAACGATCGCCAATGTTACAGCGACTACCTTCCAAGAAAAAGCGGAAGATGTATTAGCGGTCAACAAAGTAACGATCACCTCCAAAGGGGTCGTGCCGTCTAAGGCCGTTTTTCCAAACAATAAGCTGAACCTGTTGATCGGCGCAGTCGTAGGTCTAATGCTCGGTGTCGGCCTTGCATTCCTTACAGAGCTGCTAGATAAGACCGTAAAAGATGAACGCTTTATCATTGAAGCACTAGAGTTGCCAATCCTTGGTCAGGTATCTGAGATAAGCAAAAAAGAATTGTTTGAAAATCGCGGAGCCGCACCGACTCCACAACAAAACCAAAACGACAAACGAGGGACACGAACAGTGCCGACTCGTAATCGAAAACGTGTGTAAGGGGAACAGTTAGATGGCGAAAAAGAAACAAGCAATCACACCAGTGGATTTGATCACGGCGATCAATCCCTTCTCAACCGCAGCTGAGCAATACCGTAAGATTCGGACCAATATCGAGTTTTCTTCAGCAGATAAGAAAATCAAATCCCTTGTTGTAACATCCTCGGGCCCTTCAGAAGGAAAGACAACAACAGCCTCTAATTTGGCAGTTGTGTTCGCCAATGCAGGCAGCCGAGTGGTGTTAGTCGATGCCGATTTGAGAAAACCAAATATCGCATTGAGCTTTAAGGTGCCTAATGTGAACGGTCTAAGCAACTATCTAACAGAAGGCAATGCGGCTCATGCCAGCTTCTTGACAGAAACTGACGTGGAGAACGTCTATCTGACACAAGGCAATACACAAATTGGCAGCAGACTGATCGAAACAAAAATCGAGAATCTATACCTGATGCCAAGTGGACCTACACCGCCCAATCCATCTGAGTTATTAAGCTCAAAACGGATGCAGGAGCTGGTGGATACATTAACGGAGTCCTTTGATCTAGTCATCTTTGACATGCCGCCTGTAGTGACAGTGACAGATGCGCAAATCATGTCCTCTTACGTTGACGGAACGATCTTAGTCGTTCGTGAACGCAAGACCAATAAACAAGCCATTCTTGAAGCAAAGAAATTATTGGATATGGTCAAAGCCAAAATTATCGGAGTCGTCTATAACGGTAAGAAGCAAGGGGAAGACTCTTATTACTATTATGGAACGGAAGGGAAGTAAGGGATCACGAAATGATTGATCTACACAGTCATATCTTGCCAGGTGTGGATGATGGCGCACAGACATTAGAGGACAGTCTTGAAATGGCTCGAAAGGCGATCAGTCAAGGCATCACTCATCTAATGTGTACACCGCATCATAACAACGGAAAGTATAACAATCCAGCAGATAAAATCATTCGAGAGGTCGCGAACCTGCAAGGAGAACTCGATAAGCGCGGACTAGACTTAACGCTGCTTGAAGGACAGGAAGTCAGATTGACCGAATTCCTCTTAACGGCAATTCAGCGAGATGAAATCTTGTTTACCGATTTGGATAATACCTATCTTTTGATTGAATTTCCGACAAATGAGGTGCCCATCTATGCGGAGCAGGTCTTCTACCAGCTACTTAATAGAGGACAGGTTCCTGTCATTGTTCACCCAGAAAGAAACGCAGTCTTTCGAGAAGAACCGAATCGATTGGTTTCTTTTCTTGAAATGGGCACACTAACTCAACTGACCGCACCAAGTATCGTGGGAATCTTCGGTAGCGATATTCAACAGACGGCCAGACAAATGCTAGAGCATAACATGCTGTATATGGTCGCTTCCGATGCACACAATTTGCGGCATCGTACCTTTTTAATGAAGGAAGCATACAAAGAAATCGAGAAAATCGGTGGAAAAGAAATGGTCGAAGCCATGCAGCAAATGGCGAAAGACCTAGTAAATGGGGATCCGGTCACTCGACCGAAGTATCAGGCAATAAAATGAATCATGTGTCAAAGACTTTATCAATAGTTTGTGGGGGGATTAACTATGAAAAGCGAGAAGACTTTTGGGGATGTGGATGGTTTGGATAATAAAAACTTTCCTAATCAGGGACACTCCAAGTTGGTTTGGCTAGATAAGGAAAAAATAGACAATCAAAAAGGCTATGATTTCTTCAAAAGAATCATCGACCTTGTTTTAGGCTGCCTAGGGCTCGTTTTTATCTCCCCTATCCTATTGTGGGTTGCCTATAAAATACATAAAGAAGACCCAAATGCGTCAGTCATATTCAAGCAACAACGCGTTGGACGAAACGGAAAGCTATTCACTATGTATAAGTTCCGTTCGATGTGTTCAAACGCCGAAGAACAACTAGAAGAGCTGCTTGATAAAAACGAATTAAGAGGCGCTATGTTCAAAATCAAGGAAGATCCAAGAATTACAGAGTTCGGTAAGTTTATTCGTCGAACGAGCTTAGATGAATTACCACAATTACTCAATGTCATCAAAGGTGATATGAGTCTGATTGGCCCAAGACCGCCATTGCAGAGAGAAGTTGCTGAATATACACAGTATGATATGCAGCGATTATTAGTAAAACCAGGTTGTTCTGGATTATGGCAAGTAAGCGGGCGAAATGATGTTCATTTTGAAGAAATGGTCGAGTTTGATATTGACTATATACAAAAACGAGGTATTCGATATGATATTTCGTTGATTATTAAAACTGTAAAAATAATGATTAAGCCGGATGGGGCGTATTGATTAGGGAAGAGTGTAGTAATGAAAGTATGTTTAGTTGGTTCAAGCGGTGGGCACTTAACCCATTTATATCTGTTACGAAAGTTCTGGGAGAAGGAGGATCGCTTTTGGGTCACATTTCAAAAAGAAGATGCTGTAAGTATTTTAAAAGAAGAGCAGATGTATCCTTGTTATTATCCAACGAATAGAAATTTAAAAAATTTGCTTAAGAATACTTTTCTCGCAATAAAAATTCTAAAGAAGGAAAGACCAGATTTAATTATTTCTTCAGGTGCAGCTATAGCAGTTCCTTTTTTTTATATAGGAAAATTATTTGGAGCAAAAACAGTTTATATTGAAGTTTTTGATAGAATAGATAAGCCAACTTTGACAGGAAAGTTAGTATATCCTATAACAGATAAGTTTATTGTTCAATGGGAAGAAATGAAAAAAGTTTATCCTAAAGCAATAAATTTAGGAGGGATTTTTTAATGATTTTTGTAACTGTTGGAACCCATGAGCAACAATTTAATAGATTAATTGAAGAAGTAGATAGCTTAATTAAAAAAGAGGTAATTAAAGATAAGGTTATAATGCAAACTGGATACTGTACGTATACTCCTCACTTCTGTGAATACAAAAAATATTTTTCTTATAGTGAAATGGAAAGATATTTTAGGGATGCAGATAAGGTAGTATGTCACGGTGGTCCTTCAACTTTTATGAGTGTCATTAACCAAGGGAAAATTCCAATTGTTGTTCCTAGACTTTTGGAATATGAAGAACATGTAAATAATCATCAATTAGAGTTTGCTCGAAAGGTTAGAGAAAGAGGCTATCCGATTCTTCTAGTGGAAAATATTTTAGAATTAAAAAAATACTTGTTTGAAATTGATATTAATATTAAAAAGAACATCAATGAATACAAGGTAACAAGCAATAATGTAAAATTTGTAACAGATTTCATTGATCTTCTTAAAAACTAGGGGGAAAGATAATATGAACTCCAAATTCAAATATGACTATTTCAGAGTACGGGGTTTTTTTCCTAAAGGTAGTAAAGCTAAGATTGATATTTTTACAAAAAGTAGACTTATGTATATGTACATCGCAAGAGCAGCAGAAGGAAAAAAAGTAAGAAATAGACTCTTCAAACTGATTCTAAAAGTATATGGGCGAAAATTTGGACTTGAGTTTCAGACTGATAACATAGGTGTTGGATTTTCTATGGGTCATGCATTTTGTATTACGATAAATGATTATGCTCAGATTGGCAATAATTGTTCAATAGCGAAGGGAGCAACAATTGGACAAACTGCTAGTGATTTTGGTGAAGACAATATTAAAGCTCCTATTATTGGAAATGAAGTTTGGATTGGAGTAAATGCCACAATAGTTGGAGATGTCAAGATAGGTAACAATGTATTAATAGCTCCAAATGCCTATGTAAATTTTGATGTACCTAGCAATAGTGTTGTTATTGGAAATCCTGGGGAAATACACAAGAAAGAAAATGCGACTGATTTATATATTATAAATAAGATAAAACCTGGAGTTGAAGAACTTTGATACCAAAAAGAATACATTATTGTTGGTTCGGAAATAAGCCAATACCCGATTCTGTAAAGAAATGTATTATGTCATGGAAAATAAATTGCCCTGAGTATGAAATTATTCGATGGGATGAATCTAATTATGATATAAATAAAATTACTTTTATCAAAGAAGCATATCAAGCAAAGAAATACGCATTTGTCTCTGATTATGCACGTTTAGATATTATTTATAATAATGGAGGATTTTACCTAGATACAGATGTTGAACTTATTAAAAGTCTTGATAGATTTTGTGAGGATAAGTGTTTTATGGGATGCGAATTACCTGGAAAAGTTGCTACGGGGCTAGGCTTTGGAGCTACAAAGGGGAGTACTATACTAAAAAGAAATATGGATATTTACGAAAAATCTTCATTCTACGAGAATGGACATCAAAATAGCATTACCTGTGTAGAATACACCAGTAATTTGCTCTTAGAATATGGACTTAAAAAATCCAGAGATATTCAATATTTAGATTCGGGGAATATTACTATCTATCCTACTGAATTTTTTTGTCCTTATAATATGATAACTAAAAAAACAACGATTACTAATAATACTTATTCTATTCACCACTATGATGCTACTTGGTATAGTGAAAATATTCTACTTAAAAAGTGGAAAAAAATGATTTTACCAATGAAAGTTTATCTTAAAAGAATCGTAAATTCTCTTTTTGGAGAAGGTATATACGAAAAAATAAGAAATAGTTTAAAGAGGGATTTATGAAAAAATATGGGATTTTAACATTTCAAAATACAATAAATTACGGTGCAGAACTTCAAATATATGCTCTTTATAATACTTTAAATAGTATGGGATTAAATATACGAATTATTCAATATTATAACGATAATATTGAAAAAAATGAATTTCCGAAATTATTAGATAACTTATCAATGAAGAAACTTCTTTACTATATAGTTAGGTCCTTTACTACTAGAAATAAAAAAAAATCTTTCCGTAAATTTGAAGATGATTATCTTTTGTATTCATCTAATTCATACTGTAAAGACAACTTTTCAAGTCTTTCTGAGGAGTTCGATGCAATTATTGTAGGAAGTGATCAAATTTGGAATACTAATTTGACGGATGGGGATTTAAACTATTTTTTACCGTTAAAAAATGTAGAGAAATACTCATATGCTGCTAGCTTTGGAGTAGGTAATTATCAACATTTGAATAATGTTGATGAAATAGGTAATTTACTTTCTGATTTTAAAGTTATTACATGTCGAGAGTTAGCGGGGAAAGAAATAGTTGAAACAATTAGTCCTAAGTTTGCCTCAGTAGTTTTAGACCCGACTTTTCTGTTAAGCAAGGAAGAGTGGGAAAAGTTTGGAAATATTAGCAATATTAGCAATATTGAGCATGAGAAATATATTTTATTGTACTTTGTAAAGGACAAAGAGATTTTAAACTTCTCACAAAAGTATGCAGCGGAAAACAATCTAAAAGTAAAATATATCAGTATGAGACCTTTTTCAAAGAGAGGTATTGAAACTATAAATGATGCTTCACCTAGAGATTTTATTAATCTTATAAGCAATGCAGAAGCTGTAATAGCTGGAAGTTACCATGGATTTATTCTTTCTTTAAATTTAAATAAGCCAGTACTTGTTTCTCTAGAGTTAGATCCTAAAAATAAGAATTCACGAATGGAAACTATTTTTGAAATATTTGGAATGGACAAAGAAAAGCTCATAATAAATTCTAATAACTATGATAAAGACTTCTTCAAAGATTATGAAAAGATTAATGAGCATATTGAGGATTGGAGATTGAAGTCAATAGATATATTAAAAGAGGTGCTAGATTATGAATAATAGTGAAACTTTGAAGCTGAAATTCAGAAGAGTTTTACCAACTCCTGTTTTCAGTATTTTATCATACATATATAAAGTAGTAGAAAGTATAAACTATAATGTACAAGATAATTCATTATTACTTAAAGCATTGAGTAAAAAAAATCTTTCAAAAAGAAATTATTATGAAGTTTTATTGAATACACATATTTTAGAGAAGGGGTTAAGCAATAAGGAATTCAGAAGTGGATTTGGGAGAGAAAAAATAAAACGTTTATCTTATGAATTAAATATATGTAGAAATGATAGTGGACAACAGAATTTTCCTTATCAGTCAGCTATATCTGTTTTAGCGGAGTATTTAAAGAAACACAATAATGAAAAAGAAGTAAGATCATTCTTTGAAAATATTTTTTCTAGGAAAGTTATGAATGATATTGATTTTTATAGTAATAAGAATGAACCTATATCTGGTGTTAATTTAATTAAAAGAAAGGAACTGGAAATGAAAGTGGGTTCTTTTGAGAGTATAGCTAAAAGTAGATTTTCACTTAGAGAATATGATTTAAAAAAATCGATTAATCCAAATGATCTTAAATGGGCAGTTGATATTGCAAAATTAGCGCCTTCTTCTTGTAATAGACAACCAATAAAAGCCTATTGTGTTCTTTCTGAAATAAAGATATTGAAAATTATGGATAGGCACCATGGAATACAAACAAAACCACAAGGACTCTTCATTATTACAGCGGAGATGTCAGCGTATCCGAATGCAAAGACGCGAAGTCTTCCATATGTAGACGGTGGTCTTTTCATGATGGCGCTAAGTTACGCTTTACAAGAAAAATTTTTAGGAAACGTTATTTTAAATGGATGCCTCAGCAGAAAAGATGAATTAGAAATAAAAAAAATAATTGACATAGAGGAAACCGAAAGAATAATTGGATTTATGTCTTTTGGTCAAATGGACGAATCAATGTTGGTATGTAAATCTAGTAGAATTCCTTTAGAAGAAACTTTAAAATTCGTAGACTAAGATATTGTGAGGATAAAATGTTTAAATTAAATAATTATAGAGGCTTATCAGTTGTTGATACATTACCAATACTTTTATTGTTTTATTCATTATTCGAAGTTTTATCTAGTAGTAAATATGACGACTATATAAATTTCGGTTTTGCTAAATTACTACTTATGGTTACGATTTTTTGTACAACCATTATTCTTTTTATACCTAAAAAATTTCCAGCTAAAATTTTTTTCAGTATAGTATTAGTTATGTGTCTAATTTTAGTATCATCCTTGATTAGCCAAACAATGATTCTTGTTTTAAATAGTTCTCTCATAATTGCTACAGTGTATAATGAAAAGTATATTAATACTTTTAGTAAATTTATTTTTGGGGGATTACTATTGGGAATGATACTAGTTCTAGTAGGATTCTTATTTGGTATTTTACCAGATGTAACTACCTTCGAACATGGAACTATCCGACACTCTTTAGGCTACAAAATCCCTCCTAACATGTCAAATTTTTATTTAGGACTTTTGGCGAATTTCATTTACATAAATAAAGAAAAACCTAAGCATATTTGGAATCTCTTGTTACTCATTCCTTCATTTGAAATATCGAAATATACAGATGGGCGTGCTTCATTTTATTGCACATTATTGTTAGTTTTCTTTACATTAGTTTCCGATATTGTTCAGAAAAAGCTTTTTGATATTTCTAAAATACTATATTATCTTACGTCTATAGCCGGCATTACGATTATAGTATTAAGTGTCTATGATGCTGTTTTCTTTTTTTCTAATCCAATATTACAACAAATTGATTATTTTTTTACAGGAAGACTTAAATGGTTTGCCATTGCATGGAGAGAGTATCCAATAAATTTATTTGGAAATAATGTATCCTACAATATAAATGGCCCAGAAAATGGAATTATCCTAGATAATGTTTTTTTAACAATCTTATTGAGACATGGAATATTAATCTTCTTGATGTGTGTAATCATAATCGGTAAGCTTCTTAAACATTTGAAAAATAATAAAGAAGTGGTAGTTCTCAGTATATGGTTTGTCATCTTTATAAACTCAGCTGTTTCTGCATCATGGATGCCAATTTGGAAATCAATTGTTTTACTCCAGATAGCACAAATGATTGCTGAAAAATGTAAACCTCAAAAAGAATTGGACAATAACTTCCGTTCTTATCAGCTTCGAGCATGGGAAAAAGAAAAGTTGGACTAAACTAAGTAATATACTTAGCTGAAAAAGTGAGTATATTACTTTTTCTATTATTTTTTAACTTCGAATAGAAATAATCTTGAAAAGTCATTTGGTTTGACGACTCTTTAAACAATTTTTTAAAATACAAGATTTTATTACTAAAAATCTTATATTTTATTAGAGGGGAAATATATGAAAAAAATAATAGAGAATTTTTTTTATCAAACTTTATTTCAAATTGTAAAGATAATTGTTCCAGTTTTAACGATTCCCATAGTGTCAAGAGTATTAGGGCCATCAGGTATCGGATTATATAATTATAGCTATTCTATTGCTAATTACTTTGCTCTTGCGGCAGGCCTTGGTATTACAATTTATGGTAATCGAGCAGTATCATTATCATGGAATAGGAATGAGGATGTATCTAAAACATTTTGGGAGATATTAACTCTCAAGACAGTAGTTTCTTTTATAATCATGATTTGCTATTTGATATTTATCGTATTGGCTATAAATGTCGAAGACAGAACAGTTTATATAATACAATCTCTAATCATTTTAGCAGTTACTTTCGATGTATCTTGGTTTTTTATGGGAATAGAAAATTTTAAAAAAACAAGTATTGTTAACACGATAACCCAGTTACTAACTTTCTTTTGTATCCTTATTTTTATTAATAACTCGCATGATATATTGAAATACACCTTTATTCAATCTATGGGGTTGATGTTATCACAACTATTTGTTTGGATATATATTAAGAAATATATTAAGTTTATTAAAGTCACTTTTAAAGATGCTTTTTCACATTTCAAAGGAGCAGTAGCATATTTTATCCCACAAGTAGCTGTCTTTTTATATACAAATTTGAACAAAACTATTGTAGGGGTATTTTTAGGTACAACAGCAGTAGGATATTATACTAATTCATTGCAATTGAACACAGTGTTTATAACAATCATCACAACTTTAGATTTAGTTTTACTACCTCATATGAGTAGTCTATTTGCTCGAGAAAACGTAAAAAAAATCATTAAATTGATGGAAAGGACAATCCATTTACAGTTGTTTTTCTCAATTGCAATTTTTTTTGGCATGCTAATTGTTTATGACAAACTTGTCCCATGGTTTTTTGGTTATGATTTCATTTTTATAAATAAGTTAATTCCATTTTTTTCCATTCTTATAATTATTTGCCCTCTAGGATTAGCAATCTCAAGACAATATTTAATTCCCATTGGAAAAGTGGGACAGTTTAATAGATCAGTAATTATTGGAGCGGGTGTTAATATTTTTTTTAATGCGCTATTATTACCTATGTTAGGGATTTATGGAGTGGTTTTTGCTAATATACTTGCTGAGCTTTTTGTTACAGGTGTAAGAACCAGAGCATTTTTAAAAGAGACGAATTTCAATTTTGATTTCAGAAAAATTATGATATATGTTTTTGCAGGACTTTGTATGTTCATAGTAGCACGTCTTTTTACTAAAAATATGGATGCAACGGTATCAACTAATATCATTCAGATTCTTATTTCTATACCTATATATTTCATAATTACTACGATAGCTAAAGCAAATCCTGTACTGGATTATTTGAAAAAGGGTGATTAGATGCTTCGAATATTACTAAATTCGAATATAGTGAATCAAGAATTTTTTCCAGATATATTTAGAAAAAAATTAATGCAAATTTATTGTGATTCAATTGAAAAAGATTGTCATATAAAACAAATAAAATTTATCGGCGGTAAACAATTGAGGATTGGAAAAAAAACATTTGTCAATCGATTTTGCAACTTTTTTTTACACCCTAAGAATCCATGTAGTTACATCTATTTGGGAGATGAGGTTGCGATTGGTCCTGATGTAAGTTTCATCACTGTAACGCATAATTTTGGAGATGCTTCTAGGAGACAAGGGACTACTATATGCAAACCAATTATAGTAGAAAATGGGTGTTGGATTGGAGCTAGTAGTATTATTTTACCAGGAGTAACTATTAAATCAGGTTCTATAGTTGGCGCAGGAAGTGTTGTTACAAGAGATGTCGATACGAATACTTTAGTAGCGGGAAACCCTGCCCGTGTCATACGGAAGTTATAGAAAATACAGAGATTAGTATGAAAAATAATTTTTTCGTATTTTCTATTAAATATTAATTGTTGAATCCTTCTGTTTTTATTATTGAAAAAGATAGATGATATTGGTCATCGATATTTGTATAGATTTATGTCTGCTAAATATCCTATAATATAATTTGTATGAGTGTGTTCAGATATGCTACATACTATTTAATTAAGGTGAAGATGACTATACTGTTTATTGAATTTAAAGTTATAACTGGTTGATATATAAAATATCTGTGAATCATTGATTCTTTAATACAGTATGTACTACTTTATCACAAATAGAACCATAAGTTGACAGTCACTTTGTTTTTTAATGAAAGCGAGTTGATCTTATGTCTAAACAAAAAAGATCCACCAGTCGCTCTAAAAAAATCCTCCTCTCACTACTAGGAATTTTCCTAGCTCTCCTGCTTGTCATAGTCGGCATCGGAGCGAAGATGTACTATGACGTGCGGTCCACAGCGAATGATGCGTATGAGTCTGTAGATCGGGATGATGCATCGAATAAGCGGCAAGTGAGCTTATCGGATCAGGAGCCGTTTAGTATTTTACTGTTGGGTGTTGATACCGGAGCGCTAGGGCGGACGGAGCAGGGACGCTCGGATACGATGATGGTGGCGACGGTGAATCCGTCATCGGATGAGGTGTTGCTGGTGAGTTTGCCTCGGGATACTTATGCGGAGATCGTTGGTCATGGGACGCAGGATAAGATTAATCATGCGTATGCTTTTGGCGGCGCGGCGATGTCGATGGATACGGTGGCAGAGCTGCTGGATATTCCCATTGATCATTACATAACTATCAACATGCAAGGGATCGAGACGCTAGTCGATGCGGTTGGTGGGATTGAGGTTAACAATCCGTTTGAATTTACATATGAGAAGAAGACATTTCCTAAGGGGCAGCAGGAACTAGATGGTGAAGAGGCGCTGAAGTATTCTCGGATGCGCTATGATGATCCAGAGGGTGATTATGGTCGGCAGGGACGGCAGCGGCAAATTATTACCGGTATTGCGAAGAAAGTATTGAGTACGAAGGGGCTAACGAATTATTCCTCGATTTTGAAAACGATGGGCCAGAATGTAAAGACGGATCTGACCTTCACGGATATGCGAACCTTGATGGGAGATTACCGCGCTGCATTTGGCAATATCCAATCGGATCAACTGAAGGGGGAGGGCTTCATGCAAGATGGCGTTTCTTATCAGCGGATTGATCCAGGAGAGCTGAAGCGTGTTCAAGAGGAATTAAAGGCGCAATTGAAATAGGTGTGATGAAAACCAGAGCGGTTGTCTCTGGTTTTTTCTTTAAGCTTTTCTTGTGGCGGCGCCTTTTTAATGAATCGTTTAAGTTGTTTCGCTATAATTATTTGCTATAAGGTTGTCTGAGGAGGGGATTCGATGAAGAAAATCATTGCAGGTATCATATCTTTTATGCTGAGTTATGGGATGGTCTATTATTTGGTCATGCCGACTTTGCAGAATTATCCTCGCCTGGATTCGATGGCGCAGCGGTTTGAGTATACGGATGAGGCGTTATGGCTGTTTATCTTCTTGAGCTTATGGCTCTTTTATTGGCAATGGGAGCAGAGGAAGCTATGGAATATTTATTTGTATTTGTTTTATAGCGGCTACATCCTATTATTGTTCATCATGCTGTTCACGAAAGCGAAGGCGTATCATTCCTTTAATTTGAATCCCTTTGAGTTGTACTTGAACAATGGGCAGCAGATTATCGAGTTGATATTGAATACTGGATACTTTATCCCTCTTGGCTGCTTGTATGGATTACGGGCAAAGCCGGTTGAGGCGGCAGTGATCGCCTTGATCACGATTCTTGGGATCGAGACGATCCAATATGTGTTCTACATTGGCACGTTTGATATTTGGGATATTTTTACAAACTTTGCGGGATGTCTCATCGGCTACTTCCTTTGCCTGCAAATAAAAAAGAGAATCGCGTAACTGAGTAAATGCAGATCAGTCATCCTAAGCTGGATGAGGATCTGCATTTTTTTATGTTTCTTGTGCATAGAAAAGAGCTATTTTGATCTTTTGGCGAGTTGATTATTCACTCAATCAATAGTTTATAAATGATTGATAGAAAAAACAGCAAAAAGAGAGCGCTTGCTTTATCAGTTAATAAGAGAACTATTTTAATAATTAAAAAGTTAACCAATCGGAAAATCTGATTAATTCTATCGACTTTTATTAAAACGACTCTGATTGTTTGGTATTTGATAATACATAAATAATTTGATGTTTCTTACATTTATATTCTTCTCATTTTCTGTTTATTAGGACCTTGAAATATTATTTATAAATCGGATTGTTTTTACGCAGATAGAAAAGTATACTAATATCATCAAAAATATTATTTTTATCATATAGAAATGCATAATTAGCAAAGGGGAAATGTTGGTGGGAAAAATTATTCGTACATTTATTGATTTCGTCATCATTGAGCTGAAGATTCAAGGAAAAGAAGCGACTCTTTCTGATGAAAAAAGTATCTTGATAGGTCGATCGAATAGGGAGTGGTCTGTGTGTCTTGCGAATTTCTTTGCAAGTTTACAGTGGATTCTGCATTCCTTCGTCATAGGAGGTAGATGCTTTGCATAGTTCATCGAAGTTAAAGAGACTCAGTATTACGGTGATTGTGCCGCTTATTTTTTTGATGGGCGGGTATTCGTTGATCTATCTCGTGGGCAAGCCAGTCATCCAATTTGTGACGTCTTCTATCCAGCTTTTTCTATTAACGGATACGCCGACGTTTGAGTCGGCGGAGCAGTCCTTTGAGCCAATTGATAATAAGAATGTCGTTGTAAATAGTAAAAAGGAATTGCCCTCGACGAAGGTCGCGTATCCGGTGGGCGGTCAAATCTTTGGAAAAGTAAAGATAGCCAGCGTCCGCTTGTGTGTCCCTTTATATTTCGGGGATAGTGAAGAGATTTTACGGAAGGGTGCGGGACAATTCATGGGCTCGGTCTATCCTGGGGAGATCGGCACTTCGCTGATCGGCGGGCATAATGTCGATGATTTTGGCAAGCTCGGAACGGTTCCAGTGGGTGATCGAATCGAGATTCAGACCACTTATGGAAATTATACGTATCGTGTCACTCAGATAGAAGTGAAGGGTAAAAAGGACCCAGTGATTGATCGTATGATCTATCAGCGGAATGAGCGACGACTCATTCTCTATACGTGCTACCCGATCGATAGTTTAGGCTTAACCGATTAACGATTGTTTGTCAGTGGAAAATATGAGTCTGGCCCAAGGATCAATGAAAATGAGTAGGAGGTGAGCTTGGAATGAATCAAATGACACGGAACATCCCCCGTTGGATTTTAGCTTTTATTGGCTCACTGCTTCTCTTTGCCGCAGGTGCGCTGCTTTGCGTTCGTCTGACCTTGTTCAATCAAAACTTTATGATCCAGCAAATGCATCAAGCAAAATACATTGAAACGATTCGCAAAGACGTGACGGAGAGCATTCAGGATGTGGGGCGGGGCAGCAATATCCCGCCAGAGGTCTTAAGCGATGTGGTTACAGAAGAGTTAGTGACGATCAATGTGGAGAACTATATTCGCGGCATTTATCAAAACATCCCCTTTCAGCTTCAGGGGGAGAATCAGATCAAAGAGAATATCTTGAAGAACGTGGATCAATACGCGCAAGAGAAGAATATCTCGATTGATGAGTCGACCGAAAAGAATTTAACCAATTTAGCGGAAACGGCGGCTAAAAATTTTTCGGCGTATATTGAGATCCCTTATTTAATGAGCTATGGACAGAAGGTCATGGCCTTTGAATCCTCATTGAATGTCATTATGTTTGTTGTGGGGGCGGCCTTTTTACTAATATTTGCGGGGCTGCAATTGATGATCAAGATGACGCATCAGAGGGTTCGCTGGAGCAGCATTACCTTTTTTGGCGCAGGCTTGATGCTTGAGACATTGCCGACGATTATCTATTTCAGTGGGGGGATCCAGCGGCTAGGGATTACCTCAGAGGGACTCTATCGTTTCGTTACCTCCTATGTGACGAGCTTTGATTTGAGTTTCGTATTTGTTGGATTGGCAGTGATCGGAGTCGCGATCATTTTAGTCATTATCAGTGAAAGAATGCGTGATAAAAGACTATTTACTATTCACTAGCAGGAGGGAAAGATGGAAGAGACAAGCAGCTTAGAAGGAATGCTTCAGATTTTGAAACGAAAACTCGCGTGGATTGTCCTGACGATGATTGCAGGGCTAGGGCTCGCAGCCGGTGTGACCTTTTTCTTGATTGCACCGAAATACGATTCAGCGGCCCAGCTAATTGTGCAAAGTGATCAAGAAGAAGGCGGCAGTGGGAATCTACAAAATGATATCAACGGAAATGTTCTGTTGATTAACACCTACAAAGATATGATCAGGAGCGATATTGTCATTGATGCGGTTCAAAAGAAGCTGCAGGATGATTATCAATCTCTTTACAGTAATAGCGAATTAAAAAGTATTTTGGAAGTAGAACAGGCACAGAACTCGCAAATGTTCCAGATTATCGCGACTTCTCCTGAACCACGAAAAGCGGCGTTAATCACGAACACAACAGCAAAAACTTTTCAGGAAAAAGCAGAGGAAGTACTAGCCGTTAATAAGGTGACGATCACTTCAGAAGCAGCGGTCTCTTCTAAGTCGGTCTTCCCTAATCATACATTGAACTTATTAATCGGGACTGTGTTAGGCATGATGATTGGTATGGGTCTGGCCATTTTGATCGAATGGCTGGATAAAACAGTGAAGGACGAACGCTACATCGTAGAGGCTTTGGGCCTGCCTGTTCTAGGGCAAGTTTCTGAGGTTCATCCTAAGGAACGGGTTAGAAGGCATAGAATTATCGTGACAGCTCAGGAGGATCGTGCAGTTACCTGGGGCACGGGCACTCAACCACCTCAGCGAAAGCGCAGACGAGTCTAAAAAATTGAATCGGAGAAATGAAAAGAATAGCTGGATCTAAGTTTTAAGATTCAGTGATTTGACAGTGGACCATCGTTTTTTATTTCTTTTCGTACTATGTAGGATGTTGGAGGAATTTGGGATGAAAAGTGAGAAGACCTTTTGGCACATGAGTAATTTGAACAGCGGCATCTATGTGGATCAAGAACACACGCAAGGAATCTGGCTAGATAAAGAAAAGATCGAAGAGCAAACCGCTTATGAGCTTGTTAAAAGAATCCTTGATTTACTTTTAGCTAGCAGCGGTCTGATTCTTATTTCCCCGGTCATGCTGTGGATCGCCTATAAAATACATAAGGACGAACCAGCTTGTCCAGTGATCTTCGCACAAAAACGTGTAGGAAGGAATGGCAAACTATTCACGATGTATAAGTTCCGTTCGATGTGTGTCGATGCAGATGAACAGTTAACGGGACTCCTAAAGAAAAATTAGCTCAAAGGAGCGATGTTTAAAATTAAGGAAGATCCAAGGATAACGGAATTCGGCAAATTCATTCGTCGTACAAGCTTAGATGAGCTTCCCCAGCTGATCAATGTCATCAAAGGAGACATGAGTCTCATAGGGCCGCGACCGCCCTTGCAAAGAGAAGTCGCTGAATACACGCAGGTTGATCTGCAACGTTTACTGGTGAAGCCGGGCTGTTCGGGACTGTGGCAAGTTAGTGGCCGCAATGAAGTCGACTTCGATGAGATGGTGAAATTTGATCTCATGTATATACAGACTCGAAGCATCAGACAGGATCTTTCGTTGATTCTTAAAACGATAAAGGTCATGCTGAAACCGGATGGGGCGTATTAGCTGCAGTTTGTAGTCAAGCTCTATCAGGGTCCATAAAATAATTAAAAACTTTTTTAAGCTTAGATATAGCACGAGAAGATAAGGAGCTCGATCCTCATTTTTCGTGCTATTTTTTGTTCTTTCAAGATTGAGCCAACTCTTTTATAGTGATCATGGGATGACTATAGGAAATTTATTGTCTGTTTCCTTAGTAAGATGATTAAAATCAGCGGATACAAATTGCATAATAAAGGACTGGAGAGAAAATCTTCAGCTTTTTTTATTATAAAAGCGATTTATAATTAATTTTAATAACTTATCCTCGGAAATATATTTATAATTATTTTTATTTTGATTTTTATATATGAAATTGTTTGAAATTTTAATCAAATAATAGTAATATTAAATTATAAAAGCTATATTATAGTTATCATTTTTCTTCTAATTTGAATTATATTGCTTTTTTGATAAGAGTGTTTTTTCGAATGATTCAATAGTTAAAAAAGGAGGTGTGGATGTTAGAAAAATTGTATGTATATAGAAGTCGCTATCATCAGTTTTAGTGTAGAAATGAGATAAAAAATAGTTTGTTTGCGACTATTTTTTGAAAAGAAATGCAGATTTCGAATGATAGCGAAACGACTAGAGTTCATCCATTAAAGTTTAACGTGGTTGTATTTGATTTTTGTACTATGACTTTTTTGAGGAAACTTTGCAAAATCGAAAATAAATTACTTATGAAAAGGGGAAAGAAGATGAGAAAAAGAGTTCATCGAATTGTGACATTATTATTTATTGTATTTTCAATAATCGCAGGAGGGGCACCAATAGTCGCCGCCAATGATGCTATCAGACCCGATATAAATGGGAGTGGAACTTTAACGATCCACAAACACTGGGCAGAAGACAATAGCCAAATCGGTAGTGAAGGAAATGGGAAAGAACAGACAGTAAATAATTCACCAGTTGAAGGTGTTGTTTTCAATATTTATGAATTAACACCTATTGCTGGTAACGAAGAACTAACTCCTCCATCAGAAAAAGATGGGGCTGTTTATGAAGTTAACAGTGCCAGAACAGAACTGACAATAACATTTAAAGGAAACACATATAAATATACAATGGGGACAAAACAAACAGGAACGACTGATTCAACAGGTGTATATAAATTTGAAGGTTTAGAAGGGTTTTATTATGTGGAAGAAGATTTGGCGATGTCCAATCCAACTGTTAATGGAGAAACAGTAAAAATAGCAACTCCTGCGAAACCGTTTATTGTTTCTGTTCCAATGACCAATCCTAATGGTGATGGCTGGTTCAAAGATATACATGTTTATCCAAAAAATCAGGGAATGACACCCGAAAAAACTGTGAATAATGGAAGTGGAAATTCTGTAAATATTGGAGATAAATTAGATTTTGGGATTAAAGTTGCGATTCCTAGTGATATTGGTGATTCAGAATATAAAGTTTTTAACATCAACGATAAGCTTGATGAAGCCCTGACTTACTTAACGAATAGTACTAAAGTTTACGCTTATAAGTTTGTTAATAATATCTGGGAAAAGGTTGAGGTTACTACAGGGGTTAATGCCGTTTTTACTGCCGGAACCAATACGGTTTCTGTCGAGTTTACAGAAGCTGGAAGAGCTGAATTGGCTCGCTTGATGACTCAGACCGGCGGAAATTATACTCACGTTGGAATTGAATTTAGTGCAAATGTCAATGAGAACGTACTATCTAAGCCTAATTATACTGTTAAGAACCAGGGGGAGATTGAATGGAACAATACTCCTGGAGATGAAACAGAAAAAACACCTACCACTGAAACAGAAACAAATACTGGTGATGTAGAAATTGATAAGGAAGATCAATCAGGGGCTGATTTGAAAGATGCTGAATTTCAAATTGCTGCAACTAAAGAAGATGCGGAAAATGGAAATAAGTACATCAAAGTCAAAGTAGACAGTAATGACAAAATCACAGACATAGTTTATCCAGGTGATGCTGATTATAATACTGCTTTGAACTGGATCATTCGTCCACATGCTGATGCTGGAGAACTTGGGGTAGATAATGATACGAGTACGTTTTATGCTAATAAATTTCAGGCCCTGCAGACACATACTGGAACCGATGATAAGAAAGAAGCATTGAAATATTATGTAGTAGAAACGAAAACACCTGAAGGCTATAACCTGTTAGATGCTCCAGTTGAGGTTAATTTTGAAGAAGAAAACTCGGAACATATCGTAACAAAGAAAATAGTTAACTCTCATGGATTCAAATTACCGAACACTGGTAGTTTGGGCATGATTGTTTTGACCATCGTTGGAATTATTTTGATCGGCTTAGCGATCTTGATGTTCTTGCCAAAAAAACGTCGTTCATAAAAACAAGTGTTGTGGGGAAGGAATCTTCCCCACACTCTTTTGAAAATAGGAATATTTTTTGTGCAATAAGACTTTCATCTTAAAGAAAAGCAACTTACTAAATATAATAAGTTGTTTTTCTCTGAAATGAAGTTGGGAGGAAAAAGATGGCAAAAAAAATCTTGAGTATCCTGTTGTTAGTCGCAGGATTATTGGCCTTAGGTTATCCCTCCATAAGTAAATACCTTTCAGACAGAAATAGTTCATATACAACGGATACTTATGAGAAAAAGATTCAGGCGATGGACAAAGACCGGCTGAAGAAATTACGGCAGGAAGCAGAAGAATATAATGAAAATTTGACTGGCTCACCGGTACATGACCCCTTTGTCCCAGGTTCTGGGATCGTGATGCCCAAAAATTACTACCACGTGCTAAATGTTGACGGTGTGATGGCAAGTGTGGAGATTCCAAAGATCAATGTTAAGCTGCCGGTCTATCATGGAACGAGCGAAGACGTTTTGAAAAAGGCTCCTGGTCACTTGGAAGGTTCAACACTTCCGATTGGTGGTAAAGGACGTCATGCGGTCATTACGGGGCATACAGGTTTAGCAAATGCAAAGGTTTTTACTGATTTAGTGGAATTAAAAGCGGACGATAAATTTTATATAAAAGTATTAGGAAAAACGTTAGCATACAAAATCGATCAAATCCAAGTAATCGAACCAAACCATACTGAAGCTTTGAAGACGGTGTCTGGGAAGGATTACGTCACTTTATTAACCTGTACGCCATATGGGGTTAATAGTCATCGGTTATTGGTTCGGGGAGTTCGAGTCAAGTATGATTCAAAACAACAAAAGGATACAGAACAAAATGGTCTGACAAGTGAGCAAAAAATACTGATTCTTGCGGCAGTCATTACGTCAGTTGTCATGCTGATTGTGATTATCGTGGTGAGTTTATATAGAAGAAAAAAGGGATAATTGCAGTGAAAAAAAGTCTCTTGGTGAGAATAATAGAAAGGGATGGGTAAGGCAATGAACAAAAGTAGATTCAAAAAAGTAATGGTGCTTTTTGCAATCATTTTAGTAATCATTCAAATTATCTCACCTGCTGTATTTGCTGAACAACAATCAATAGAAGCTACACAAAATAATACAAGCGAACAGATAAGTGATCAAACGATTGAATCAGTTAGCCAATCTACAGAGATTTCAAGGACAGAGGGGAAATCGAGTGTTTCATCATCTGAAGAAAAGCAGACGATGTCATCAGAACAAGAAATACAATCAAAACGATATAAACAAACGGAACCGCGCAGCTCCAACGATATCTCTGATGAAGTTTCTGTTAATGATTGGTGGATATTTGAAAATTCGGTTGATGATCCTCTTTCAGCTACGAAGGCTGCTTCCGCCAAAGTAGATTATAATTTTCAATTTATCTGGTCCTTGAAAAAAATGGAGGGACAATATTTAACAGCGGGAGAATATTTCTGTATAGATATGCCTGAGAATATAGGGATTGCTTCAGAAGGTATCGAAGCGTGGGGATTTTGGTCAATCGGGACTACCGAAACTCATAAGACTGACTTGAAGGCTACTATCAATGGAGTGGAATATACGATCGGGCAATGGTGGACAGATTGGCGTGATGATGGTTCCCCTCGAGGAAAATATTACATGAAAGTAGCTTTTAATGATGAAGTTACCGGGAAAGAAATCAATCAAATTACAGGAATTCAGTTCAATATTCCTGAGAAGTCATTAAAAAATATGACCTTAAAAGGCGGTATCCAAGAGGTTACCTTTGGAAATAAAATACAACGAATCAAATTTGAACAAGCTAAAGAGGAATACTCTGAAGGCGATGATTATAAATACAATGCTCAAAAAGGAAGCAACACATTGACCTTTGATATAGGAATCGGTCGAATGACTTTAAATGAATTGTCTGGCGACGTTGTTGATTATGATGCTAATCAAAAGACAGGATTTTATCTTGATGGGGATTATCATGGATATCGTTGGGGGGAGAACCTTACTGAATTAGATGACATTTATTTAGAGGATACTCTAGATCCTGGTGTCGTTGTTTCTAGCATCAGTCTTTCTGCCCTTGTTCAGTCACCAATTGGTCTATCTGAGGAGAATCTTGAAATGCAGACCGGAGGATTAATTAACAGAGATGTGGCTACATTTGAATCGTATCTATTTGCCGACTATGGTAATGGACCAGTCTATCGAACAGCGGGATCGAACCAAGAAATAAAATTCCCTAAACAAGAAAACTCTTATAAAGTTTTAGTTCAAAAGGATGACGAAACATTGGCAGCATTCCGTGAACGAGTAAAAGCACATCCTCAACAATATGGCATCTATACAGAAGGCACTGGGAAGACGGCTAGGCGAACTATCTGTATTAATATTGGAGATATTCATAAAGAAAATGGTGTTCAAAAAAAATATAGTGATCTAACGGATCAGAAATATGCCGTTCCAGAGCGAACTATTACGAGAAAAGCTGGAAGTGTTTTAGGAGCGGAAGAAGTCAAAATTACGCAATTTGCGGTAGAGGCTGCAAGTAACAGTATCAAACATGGGTTTTATCCAGAATCTTATCGGGAAATACTGGAGGATTATTATACTTTAGCCTATGGTGATGGAAACGTGATTAATGGACAAGTGTCTTCATTTAATATTTCTATGAAACTCAATTATCCGATTGATGAGACGCTGGGAGAGACTAAGACAAATACGGCACTGGCTTACTATTCGAATGCGAAACAACAAGAAAATCCTAATTTTAATCCACCGAATCAACTGACAGGTGAAGGAAATATGACCAACCCTTACGGAAAGATCGCAATCAATACTGATACAATCGCGTTGATTAAGTATGATGGCGCTACACTGGAGGAGATGAACAACGTTGAATTTGAGCTTCAGAAGAAGAGTGGTCTTAATTGGAATACGTTATCAACGCATGAAACTAAACAGTTTACTACTAGTGAAGGCGAGAAAGTTCAAGGAGTCATTCAAGTTTCCGGTCTAGATAATGGAACCTATCGTTTTGTTGAAAAAAATGGCGAAAACAATATCTATCCAGAGGGCTATGATCAGACAAAGTCAAGCGATTGGAATACTTCGGAAAATAGAATCGTATCCAAGGAAATAGTAGTGGATGGTCAGACAACGAACGATCCCGTAGTGATAGAAAATATTCCAATCGCTTCTGCCCCATATGCTATCGAGCATTATTTCTTGAAAGATGGAAAATCAGCGAGTAGTACGAATCAGGAAGATTTTGAGCTGAACTTCGTTGAAAATGAAACAGGCGAAATACGTAAGCCGATTGGATCGATCTTTACAGGAAAGCCTCGAAATAACCTAACAGGCTATTCCTATAAAAAGATTACGGAACTTGAGAAAGATAGTGGAACGATAACTGCTATCACTGATCCGAATTTAAGTTACAAAGAAAATGGTCAATTAGTACTACGTTTTTACTATGTACCAGATGACGATTCGATTCCTTTTACGATTACAAAACTAGATATGGCTGATAAACCGATGCCTTCTTATGATGCACAAGGAAATGCTTTGGAGCATGAGGTATCCTTTTATATTTATGAGTTCGATTGGGGGAATTCAGAAGGAAAAAGTCCAACTGATGCTGGTGTGGAACCCGAAAAAGGAACCTCTAATGATTATTGGAAATTGGTCGAAACAGATAACCAAGGGAACGCTTTACAGCAACCAATTAAGACAGATTCACAAGGACGAATCCGAGCTAAAATTGATTTAACAGATAATGGCGTGATAGGAAATGCAAAAACATTTGCAGTTGTAGAGGCTGAAAATACGTATCCTAATTACGAAGCACCTAGCGTAGAAGATGCTTGGTGGTTTATTTGGACCGGAACTGGTGCTGATAACAGTTCGCCAAAAGGAACCTTCTCATGGTGCAATAATATGGGGGCAAATAACCCAGGCTGTATTAATGATACGCAAGAAGATAAGAGTCAAAGAGTTTCTCTTAAGAACAAAACATCTAAAGGAAACATGAAAGTCTACAAGGCAGATCAGGATAAAAATATGATGTCCTCTGATGCTAAGAAACAAGTAAAATTCGAATTTTATGAGTACATCGATGATGGGAATTGGACAGAGGGTAGGAAGCCTGAGGATGGGCATTTAGACGATCCGACGATTTGGAAATCATTGGGAACTGTTCAAACGGATGCTGATGGGAAAATCATTGATCATGATCTTACTGCAGTGAAAACTTATGCGTTAAAAGAAATCAGTTCCTATCCGAGTTTTGCCGTGCCGACCGGCTATTGGATTTTATGGACGTCTAGTACTTCAGAGGGGATTGTGAATCATCAGGTGTCTTATGTTCAAGGATCAAATGACGATTCAGGAATAGTGCAACCTGATGCAGAAGAAAATTCGATCGGATCTGCAATTTTATTGAACAAAGAGATCAAGCAAGAGTTTTCTTTTATTAAGGAAAATGAGCAAGGAGACCCTTTAGGTGAAGTAGAATTTGACCTTTATGCGGGTAAAGAAAATGAAGTGCTGGAGATCGGTACCAATGATGATCCAAACGCAGCTAATACTTATTGGAATATGAGCGAGCCATTCAAAAGTGCGATAAGTAACGCTGCTGGTACCAATAAAGGAAAAGTAAGCTTTGATTTAGCTGCTGGGACTTATTTATTAGTAGAAACTAAAGCAGCGTCTGGTTATCAGTTACCTGCAGGACAGTGGATTTTAACGATTGATCCATTGCATGCAGATCCTGATCAACGAATTAAGATACAGGCTCGTGGAGATCCGCTGCCGCCAGCTTTTTATGAAAAGGATGGTGTCTACCATTTGCCAAATATGAGGAAATACAAACTACCTTCCTCTGGATCGTTCGGAATGATTTTTTCTGTCATACTTGGTGTAATCTTGATCGGTTTTGCTATTTTAGTTAGGGAAAGCAGACCAGAGAAAAACTAAGCTCCGAACAAAAAAATTGTTCTATGCACGTATTCATGTTAACTTACAATTAGTAAGTGAGGTGCATGAAGATGGAATACCTATATCAAGAGGGAAACCCAAATGGAAGAAAATTTATTTTGCTTCATGGAACAGGTGGGGATGAAACGTCTTTGCTGGAGTTGGCAAAATTTTTAGACGGGGATAGTACAGTCTTGTCCTTACGAGGAAAGATTAAAGAAGACGGGATGAATCGTTTCTTTAAACGCAACGGCTTGAATCAATTTGATTTTGAGAGTTTAGAAAAAGAAACGGATCATCTATTGGATGAAATCAAAGCAATCAGTCAGGAAAAAGGAATCCCGCTGGAAGAATGGACCTTAGTTGGGTATTCAAATGGGGCGAACATTGCGGCGCATTTGCTGCTGGAGCGAGAAACAAGCCTGTCCAGAGGAATCTTTTTCCATCCAATGTCCTTGGAGCTGCATACCCAATCATTTCGTTTAGAAAATAAAAAAATTTGGGTTTCCTATGGCGGTGCGAAGGATCCGATCGTCAGTGAGGCCTCCTTTGCGGAACTAGTCGCGGCCTTTCGCGATCGAGGTGCGGCAGTCACGGTAGTCGATACGCCTTATGGTCATCAGGTCTCGATGGACGAGGTTCAGAACGCGCGGGAATGGCTGAAAGAGTAGTGACACCATTTTTGGATATGGTAAAATGAGTCGAAGGGGTGGCGCGATGACAGACTCATTTGAATACAAAGGCTTGACCTTGACACCAACAGACTTGGCATTCAATGATGACGAATTACAAAAATTATTGACCTTTGAAGGGGCGATCACTCATGAACGCCTGAAGGGCTTTAATTTTCATTATTATTTGATGCCGGAATATGACTTGAACGGTCTTTTGGCGAAACTGGGCGATGCCGAACGCAAAGCAAAACGCATCTACTACATCACAGGACAGCTAGTTTCCAGTGATTTGAAGGATATGACCGTAGACGGGTATTATATGCCGACAAACTGGGGCTTTATGCATGTAGAGAGTCATAAATAGGAGTCGAAAGAGAAATCTTTCGGCTCTTATTTTTGATTTACTTTAATAATCTGCTTGTTTAAATACTTTTTCAGAAATTGAGTAAGAAGCAATTGTTTTTTCTCACGATGATATGGTTAGTAATATTTCTAAATGTTTTTTAGTAGAGCATTCTTCAATTAGAAACAGACTCTTTTGGTTTTCTATGGTTGGAAATATTTTTCTTTCTATAGAATAGAAAAATAATTTTATATCTTGTTCATAAATGTGTTTGTAGTTAGTTCGTCTTATGTTTAATCACCTGTATTGACTACAGTATGGATAGATATTATAGATAAGATAAAAGAATAAAAAAATATGAAGAAACTTTTTCAATTTGTGATTTTCTAAGTTAGATAGAATATAAGATTTTCGTTTCGTTAAATATGTCTAGTATTTATTCTTATAATCGCTCTGTTCTGTGATAGAATGCTTACGGACTTAATGACAGCTAGGAGATAAGTTTATGTATACAAAAGAAGTTTTCAATAATAAGATGAACAGCTGGATCAACATTGATGCGGAAAATGAAGAAGAGTTGAAGAATCTTTATCGGGATTATGGGATCGATAGTGAGTTCGTGGATTATTCCTTGGACCGGAATGAACGGGCGCATCTGGATTATGACAAAGAAATGGATGTGCTGCTGCTGATTTTTAATGCGCCGAATCGACGCAAAATTGATAATCACTATGAGACAGTCCCCATGACTTTTATCGTGGTCAAGCAAACGTTAATCACTGTAACCAGTCAGGAAAGTAAATACTTATTCTTTGAGATAAAGAATTATTTAGAGAAGAATCCGAACAGTACGTTGTTTGAGCTGCTATTCGGCAGTCTCTTCATTATTTCTGATCAGTATTTTCCTTTTGTCGAGGGGATGGATCGTGATCGTAAACGAATCAGCAACTTGTTAAAGGAGAAGACGACGAAGCAGAATTTGCTGCTGTTGTCCGATTTAGAGACTGGGATCGTGTATTTCGTAACGGCATCTCGGCAAAATGTGCTCTTAGTACAGCAAATCAAAAGTCATGGCATCTATCGGCGGTTGAGTGATCAGGAAAAGGAAAGTTTGGATGATGTGCTGATCGAAGCACAGCAATTAGTGGAAATGACAAAGCTATCCTCTCAAATTTTACAGCAATTATCTGGTACCTATAACAATGTGCTGAATAATAACTTGAATGATACGATGCGTGTGCTGACGGTCTTATCCGTCCTATTGACGATTCCTACGATCGTTTCCGGCTTTTTCGGCATGAACATGCCGCTGCCGTTGGAGCATAACGCTTCAGGCTGGATCATTACTATCTTAGTGAGTCTGGTGCTTTGGTTTGGCTTATTATACTTATTACGGAAGTTAATGAAATAGTGAGAATTCTTCGAAATGATCATGATTAGACTGCTGTAATTTGTTGTAAGATAGGATACACTGATAATGAGGTGGGTGATCACTATGCGAAACATAAAACCAGTTTCTGATTTGCGTAATTATAATAAGCTATTAGAGCAAGTAACGACAGATGAGCCTGTTTTTCTGACTAAAAATGGTCATGAAAAATATGTGGTAGTGACTATTGAGGAGTATGATCGCTTGAAAGCCAGTTTAGAAATCGTTGTGAAACTAAAAAAAGCTGAAGGTAGCGGAATGATCTCTCTTTCTGAAGCAAAGAAAAGGTTTGGTGTATGAGTTACACTGCTTGATTGACCAATGATGTAATTGTAGACATTGAGAATTTCCAAGAAAAAGGAAAAGATGCAAAAAACAGCTCTTTCATTCGTGAAGAGTAGTGCCGAATTGAAGCAAGTCGTGCCAAAGCTGGCATGGCTTTTTTCATGTCTTCAAATGCGGCGGCTTTCACCAAATTTTTTTATCAGACAAAAAATTTTGGTTTTGGGCATACAAGAGGGGAAGAAGATGCTACCTTAGTAAAGTGATTAGTGCAAAGTAAATGTCGAGTACTGATGGTTACTTTGCTTTTTTTCTGTAAAAACAAGGGGGAATATACTGTATCTCCTATGAAATAAGGAGTTTTTGCACTAGAGTAAGTGCAATCATTTCATATTGTTACAAGAAGCACAAATCACTATAGTAAAGCATGTAAGGAGAGAGCATGATGCAACAGATAACGAAAAGACAAATTCAAGTCTTGCTGCAATTTCTTGAAAACACAGAACCAGTGACGACCAAGGAGTTAGCGAATCAGCAAAATGTAAGCGTGCGCACGATCAAATACGATCTGGATGATATTCGTCTGTGGCTGCAGGAGCGAAAGCATGATCTGACGAGCAAACGAAGTCAAGGTGTGTGGCTGGAGCTGAGCGATTCTGAACGAATCAAATTGAAAAGCGAACTGATGGAGGTTGATCGGCTGGAACTATTTGCGGATCAGACATTGCGTTTGGATCGGTTGAGTATTCATTTAATGCTCACGAATCAGGCGATTACTTCCTTTGAATTGGCGGAGCGCTTAATGGTCAGCAAGGACACCATCCTTAATGACTTAGAGGCTCTGGAGCAACAGCTGAACGAGCAGGGAATCACGCTTGAACGGCTGCCGCGAAAAGGCTTTTTGATCTCAGGCCCGGAGCATCAGGTTCGTCTGCTGATCGAAGAGGTCTTGCAAAAAGAGCTGACGGATTACGACATTTACAAAATCATGGAGCTGCTTTTGCAAAGTGAGAAGCAGGAGGGGTATGAGCTTTACTCAGCCAAAGGGACGGCTTTTCAGGAGGTCTTCAATCAAGTGTTGGCCGATATGCGGCAGTTGTTGAAGCAAATCGACACCGCTGAGCTGAACTACGCGGAGCTATTGAACATGCTGATCCGAGTCGCGATCGCGACTGTTCGTTTGCAAAATGAATACACTATTGGCCGCTACCAGTTGCTGAATGATCCGAAAGAACAGCAGGAACTCTCTTACTTATTGATGCAGCAGGTTTTTTCCCATTATCAGCTGCCGTTGTTTGAAGACGAGTATCGCTACATTTATAGTGATACCTTCGAAAATGATCTGCAGCAGGATGTGATGACCTTGACGGAGAATTTGATCCAAAAGGTAAGCAAAAAGATCAACTACTCCTTTTCGAATGATCCGCAGCTGTTGACCAATCTTTATGCTCATTTATCGATGCGCTTATCCCGCAAACAAAAATTCGTGAATGAGTACAATCCCTTCAAGGATGATATCAAAGCGAAATATCCAGAGCTGTTTGACGCGATCGAAACAGTGGTACGGCGAGAGATTCAAGGAAAAAGCGTACTGATTAATGATTCCTTTATCGCCTACATCGCTTTGCACTTTCTCGTTTCCTATGAGAAAGCGGCGGATTCGCGAAGTGTTCGTGCGGTCTATGTTTGTTCTACAGGATTAGGCGTCACGAGCTTGATCAAGCAGAAAATCTCAGAGGAGCTTTCTAATATCGAGATCGCGGCTTTTGCTTCGGTGCTGAATGCTCAGGAGATCATCAAACAGAAGGAACCGGAATTAGTCATCAGTATCTTTCCCATCGAGGGAATGGATTGTGAATTTATCAAGGTTCACCCGCTGCCGACTAAACAGGATTTAGAAAAGATCCAGCAGGCAGTCAAAAAGACCTTGAGTCAGTCGCCGCAAAAAGGCTCGAAGAAAATAAGATTAGAGCCGGTGGGCAATCGAACATCGCTAGAGGATTTTAGCAAGGAGCTGATCTTACAGGCTTATACCATTTACGAAAAGCTGCTGTGTCTATTCCAAGAGCAGCTGAATCAAGAATATCGCGAAGCTTTCCTATTACATGTCTTTTTGATGGTTCATCGAATCATCTTTGATCAGCAATACATGATGGAAGGGAACAAATCGGATGGAGCAGATGAAACAGCTTCTTCATATAACCAAGAAATAGAGCAATTGTTTACAGAGCATAATTTAGCAATCAATCAATCCGAGATCAACGCATTATTTGCTTACATCAAAGGATAGTCAAAAGGAGGAAGAGAATGACCGTGACTGGCGAAGCGTTACAAATCATTTCAACCAGCGAACATCAAAGAGAACTAGAAGAATTAATCGATTGGCTCAGCGGAGAACTTGCGGAGGCGAAAATCGAACCGACAGAACTGCAATGGACGATCCTAATCAATCATTTAAACGAAATGCTGAAGCGTTCGAAAGAACAAGAGGCGATTCCAGAGGTTGATCCAGAAATGTTCAGCGAAGTCTCGCAAGAAGCGTTGCGGCTAGCTGATGGTGTCGTCCAAAAAATCAGCAACTTATCACAAGACGAGATGTATGTCTTATCGATCCATTTTGAAACAGCCAAACAAAATTAATTTAGGGGGAAAAATAAATGATCACAGTAGTAATTGCAGACCGTATGGGTAAAGGACAAAATGTCGCAAAAGGCGTAGAAGCAGCAGGCGGAAGAGCAGTAGTCGTACCAGGTATGGGCGCGGATATGCGCTTAGGTGATGTGATGCAGCAGGAAAAAGCAGATATGGGGATTTCATTTTGCGGCAGCGGCGGAGCAGGTGCGTTAACGGCGGCGACAAAATACGGCTATCCAGAACGTCACGGCATGCGCTCAATCGAAGAAGGGATAACAGCGATTAATGACGGAAAAACAGTGTTAGGCTTTGGCTTCATGGATCAGGAAGAATTAGGCAAACGTCTAGTAGAAGCATTTGAAAAGAAACACAATTAGGGAGATGAGCAAATGAGTATCCAAGATTGTCAACAAGTCATTGTGACTGTCGAAGGCAAAGGCGATTCCAAGCAGCATGCGTTTGCTAGTGCGCTGGGAAACATTCAGAAAAAAATGATGCAGGAGTCGGAAGTGATTTTACGCATTGAGCCAGTAGAGGTGGAAGTGATCAAGGCAACAGAAAAAACGTACAAAGAACGATTCCTCTTCTTCTTCTTTCCACGAAAAAGAACCAGCTATCATGTGGAGTTGGAAGTAACGGTCAACGTGACGACGCTTCAAGTGAATGACGTCGCCTTTACACAGGAAGTGACGGATGATCCTGACGGTATTCAAATTCCCGTTATTTCCAAAAAGATATAAGGAGAAACGGTTAGTCTACGAACAAGAAGGAGGAAATAAATAGTGGAGTTTACAATTATATTAGTTAAATCGATCATCATTGGCGGATTGCTCGGATTTTCTGCCTCGATGGGGGCGGCACGAATGTTTCATGCCCCAAGTACGCAAGGGTTGGGTGCCTTTCGTACGCTGGGTGAGATGAATGCCTGTATGGGTGACCCGGCTTCGCACTTTTCATTTGGATTAGGATTTTTCTTCAATGCTTGGGCTTCAACGGTTGGCGCTGGAGCGTTTACCCAGGATGTGACACATCGGATCATTCCGAACTGGGCAGCATCGGTCTTATTAGCGAAAAATAAAAATGTTTCTGAAACAATGCATGATCCTAGAAAAATGGGCTTTGTGGGCGCTGTTGTGGGCGCGATTGTTGTGGCATTCTTGAATTCAACCGCTGCCGCAATTCCAGAAGCATTGCAGGTAACAGCAGTAGCCGTATTGGTTCCCGCAGCAACAACATTGATTAACATCGTCATGCCAGTTATTTTCTGGTTAGCAGCATTGGATGCCGGCAAACGTACTGGCTTCTGGGGAACATTATTTGGCGGCATCGCGCAATTAATCATGGGAAATGCGGTACCTGGTGTGGTACTTGGGATCTTGATTGGTAAAGGGGTCGATGAGATCGGCTGGTCAAAAGTAACCAAGATGATGATGGGTGCAATTATCTTACTGTTTGTTCTAAGCGGCTTCTTCCGTGGCTTCGATCTTCAAGTATTGGAAAGCTTCAAGCTGCAGGCGCCGAACTGGTTAGAAAATATCCACAAGCTGCTTGGATTAAGCTAATTTAGTCATCGGTAAAAATAAGATGCCAGATTGCGAGTTTTACTCTATGTTTCGGCATGGTTAGCGGCATCATATGCGAAACGACAAAAGATCATTTTCAAGTTTTTTGAAAAATGATTTCTTAATTAGGAGGGAATTTAATGGATAACACAGAAGAATTGGAAAAGGAACAAGTTGCGCTTTCTGAAGAAAAGAAGGCGAAGAGCTTCTGGTATGCTGACTGGGCATTTCCTATTACGGTAGGAATTATGGCTGCGGCGGTTTTTGCGGGAACACATATGTACGTGACTCATGGGGTGGGTGCGTTTAATGAAGTTTCGATCGTAGCGATGTTGAAGGCAGGCTTAGATGGTGGTTCTTATGGAGCGGCTGCGGCGTTTGGGGCTAGCTTCTTGTTTGCTCGTATCTTAGAGGGCTCGCTTGTGGGGATTCTTGATTTGGGTGGATCGATTCTAACGGGGATCGGTATCGGTATTCCGGCGATTTTCTTAAGCATGGGCATTCGCGCACCCATTGATAACTTTGCTTTGTCGCTGATTACAGGAGCTGTTCTAGGCTTACTTGTCGGCGGTGTGATCATCTTGATTCGTAAATTTACAATCAATCAAGCGAATTCAACGTTTGGCGCAGATGTAATGATGGGTGCCGGAAACTCTTCTGGCCGCTTCTTAGGCCCATTGATTATCTTGAGCGCATGTGGCGCTTCTATTCCAATCGGGATTGGTGCAACATTGGGAGCGTTAGGCTTCTATGCCTGGAAAAAACCGATTGCTGGTGGAGCAATCCTTGGAGCAATGGTACTTGGGACGATCTTCCCAGTAGCACTTCAGTAGAAAGAAGGCCATAGGATGTTTGATTTATTAATCAAAAATGGAAAACGAGTGAACGGTGAAAAGGTGGAAGTGGCGATAAAGGATGGCGCTATCTTAGCAGTAGAAGCTGAGATCGAGTCCCCTTCAAAGGAAGTGCTGGATTTAGAAGGAAAGCATTACTTATCGGCAGGTTGGGTCGATGACCATGTGCACTGCTATGAAAAAATGACCCTGTATTATGATTATCCAGATGAAATTGGGGTCACTAAAGGTGTGACTACCGTGATTGATGCGGGGACAACCGGTGCGGAAAATATCGGCGATTTTTATGAGCTGACGAAAAAAGTGAAGACCAATGTTTACGCCTTGGTCAATATTTCAAAATGGGGAATCGTTGAACAGGATGAACTGGCGGATTTATCGAAGGTTCAAGCGACTCTTGTTCGTGATCGGTTAGCCGAGCTGCCGAAGTTTATCGTGGGAATCAAAGCACGGATGAGTAAAACAGTCGTTGGTGAAAATGGCATCACACCATTGGAATTAGCAAAAGATATCCAGCGTGAGAATCAAAACCTTCCATTAATGATTCATATCGGCTCGGCACCGCCAGAGCTGCGGGAAGTATTGGAGCTATTAGATGCGGGAGATGTGCTGACGCATTGCTTTAATGGCAAGCCCAATGGCATCTTGGACAAAGAAACCGATCAGATCAAGGATTTCGCGAAGGCTGCTTATGAAAAAGGCATTGTTTTTGATATTGGTCATGGGACGGACAGCTTCAATTTCCATGTCGCTGAAATCGCGTTAAAGGAAGGGATCAAGGCAACGTCCATCAGTACAGATATCTATCATCGCAACCGCGAGAATGGGCCTGTTTATGATTTGGCGACAACGATGGAAAAGCTGCGCGTTGTTGGATACTCTTGGGAAGAGATTCTGGACAAGGTAACTGCGGTTCCGGCTAAATACTTCCATTTAGAGAGAAAAGGACAATTGAAGGCTGGTTATGACGCGGATCTGACGATTTTTGATTTGGCAGAGGGCGAGAAAATTTTAACGGATTCAAACGGGTTCACCCGAACAGCCACTGAGCTGATCAAACCAGTGAAAACGATTATTGGAGGCACCATTTATGACAATTAGTTACGACAAATTTGGCTTGATGGAAGTCATCAACGCTTCTGGGAAAATGACGATTCTCGGGGTATCAAAGGTGTCAGAAAATGTGCAAGCGGCACAACGTTTCGGCGGCGAGCATTTTTTTGAGATGAGTGAGCTGTTCATTCAGACCGGGGCCTATATTGCGAAGCTGCTAGAAGTAGAGGATGCACAAATTGTTTCCTCTGCATCCGCCGGCATTGCACAGTCTGTCGCTGCGGTCATTGGACAAGGCAGTATGTATCATGCCTATCATCCTTATACTGACCGTATTCAGAAGCGAGAAATTGTTTTGCCGAAGGGACACAATGTTGATTACGGAACGCCAGTTGAAGTAATGGTTAGTCAAGGTGGCGGACAAGTGGTGGAGGCAGGCTATGCTAATGGCTGCTCGCCAGAGCAAATGGAAATGATGATTACCGATCAAACTGCGGCACTGCTCTACATCAAAAGTCACCATACGGTACAAAAAAGCATGCTGACAGTAGCAGAAGCTGCGGCTGTCGCAAAAAAATATCAGCTGCCCCTGATCGTTGATGCGGCAGCGGAAGAAGATCTTTATCAGTACAGCAAAGCGGGCGCTGATTTAATCATTTATTCAGGCGCGAAAGCCATCGAAGGTCCTAGCAGCGGTCTAGTCATTGGTAAGAAGCAATACATCGAATGGCTTCGCCTTCAGGGCAAAGGAATTGGACGTGCGATGAAGATTGGTAAAGAAAATGTCATGGGGTTGACCCAAGCGTTAGAGGATCGTTTAGCCAATGGGAGTGAGACGGGTGAGTCGATGAAGCAGCGTCTTGCACCATTCATTGATCAGCTTGATCAAATCGAGAGCTTAGAGGCTAAAAGTGTCCAGGACGGTGCTGGAAGAGCGATCTATCGCGCCAGTGTAAAAGTGCAAAATAAATCCGCTTTCGAAGTAATCGAAGCGTTAAAAGCAGAAGATCCTGCCATCTATACGAGAGAATATCAAGCGAACAACGGCATTATCGAGTTCGATATTCGTGCGGTAAATGAAGCAGAGATGGATAAAATCGTTCGACGATTAAGAGAAATCATGGAGAAGGAGTCTGAATAAATGTCATTAACCCCAAACTATTATAAAGAGCGAGTATGTCTGAATGTTTTAGCGAACTCAGTTGAAAATGCGCGTGATTGCTATACAGCAGCAGAAGGCCATGTTGTTCTAGGTGTGCTATCAAAAAATTATGAGAGTGACGAAGCGGCTATCGAAGATATGAAAAACTATCAGGCAGCGACAGAAAATGCGTTGTCTGTAGGCCTTGGTGCTGGCGATCCGAATCAGAGTCAAATGGTTTCGCGTATATCTGGTGAGCTTCAGCCCCAGCATGTAAACCAAGTCTTCACAGGTGTTGGGACTTCTCGTGCATTGCTTGGACAACAAGATACAGTGATTAACGGCTTAGTGTCACCCTGCGGCAAGGTTGGCTATGTCAATATCGCAACCGGACCGTTGAGCTCGCAAACCACTGAAGCAATCGTTCCAATCGAAACAGCGATCGCCTTGTTGAAGGATATGGGCGGCAGCTCTGTAAAATACTTCCCGATGAAGGGCTTATCCTGCAAGGAAGAATATCAAGCAGTGGCAAAAGCCTGCGCCGAAAATGATTTTTACTTAGAGCCAACGGGTGGCATCGATTTGGAGAATTTCCAAGAGATCGTCAAAATCGCTCTTGATGCCGGGGTTGAAAAGGTGATCCCTCATGTGTACAGCTCGATCATTGATTCCGCAACAGGGGATACGAGACCTGAGGATGTACGCACTTTACTAGATATCGTAAAAGAACTTTTATAGTTTCTATATAGAAGGGCATGGCAAAAAGCTATGCTCTTTTTTGATGTGTAAAGTGAAAAACTCCAACCGACAATTCATTGACAGCGCTTTAAAAATGATGTAAGTTAAAAGACAATATAGAGTAACAGATATTTTTTTAGCTACGTTCGTGAATAAACGCACAAAATAAATGGAGTAGGAGGAAACGAAATGATCGAAACTTTTGTATTTTCAAGTGAGAGTATTTTTTTACGAGAAGAAAATCAAGCAAATGTTCAACCGCTGCTGGACTATTTAAAAAGTCGGAAGCAGCAAATCGGAATGGTCTTCTATGATCAAGCGACGATGAACAATGTCTTGCTGGAGCATCATTTAGCGGATTATTTGGACTTTTCTATCAATGGTGAAGTTGCCGGAACGGTTCCTCAGGGGTTAGTGGACTTTCTGAAGGTTGAATTGAGTCATCAAAAGGTCAATTTCATCTCGAATTCTCTGGAACAATTGCAAGAAGCCGAAGCGTTAGGCTTCAAACCAATCTATATCGCTGAAGACTGCGATAAAGAAGATACGCCTTGTAGAGCCTTTAGAGATTTTAACCAGCTGCATATTGGCGTGATTGAAAACCGCTTCGAAAAATTAATGTAAACGACTAAATTGAATCGTAAAGCAGAAGCCCTTGGCAGTTTTTAAAAGAAAATTGTCGAGGGCTTTTTGTATGTTATTTCGTAACGGATATTTAGGTCGAAAAACAAGGGATAATATAATACAACTTTTTAAAATGAGAAATGCTCAGTATAATTTAATAATAAACGTAAGATTTTTGGGTTTTATTTAATGAAGGTTGTGGTTGTTAGATTTCTAAAGAAAACGCTTAAAACTTTGTGTTGACAATCTTTTCGCAACTGGTATAATCAAAAAATAAAATATTTTTCGAAAATTCTGAATAAAAGAACAGCGTTCGAATATTTGTTAAATTAGAACGATCAGTTATTTTTTAACCTTAATTTAAAAATTAGAAGGCAGGGAGTTAATTATTTTATGGAGAAAGAACTGCTGCGGGTCGAGGACCTTACAGTCAAATTTCGCACCTATAACGGAGAGGTAACTGCCGTAAATAATTTAGAGCTTCTATTAAATGAAAATGAAACATTAGGGATCGTTGGAGAAAGCGGCAGCGGGAAAAGTGTGACGTCATTAAGTATCATGGGATTATTAGAGGAATCCACCAGTTCAGTTAGCGGAAGAGCGCTGTTCAAAGGAACGGATCTGATCGCCATGAAGGAAAAGGAGAAGCAGGAGTATCGCGGCAATCATTTAGCGATGATCTTCCAAGAACCGATGACTTCTTTGAATCCGCTTCATAAATGCGGCAATCAAATCATTGAATCTATGTTGATTCATACGGACATCTCAAAAGCGGAGGCGAAAGAAAAGGCGATCGAACTGCTGAAGCTCGTGGGAATACCTGCACCAGAGCAGCGCTTTAACGAATATCCACATCAAATGTCTGGTGGGATGCGTCAACGGGTCATGATTGCAATGGCTTTAGCTTGTGATCCGCAGCTATTGATCGCGGATGAACCGACGACCGCATTGGACGTGACGATTCAGGCACAGATTCTAGAAGTTCTAAAGGAATTGAGAGATCGCCTCAAGATGGGGATCATCCTCATTACACATGATTTAGGCGTGGTGTCCGAAGTCTGCGACCGCGTGATCGTTATGTACACGGGGAAGGTTGTTGAGCAAGGATTAATTCGTGAAATATTAGACAAACCTAAGCATCCTTATACGGAGGGTTTGATTGCAGCGATACCGAATATCCAGGATGAAAAAGGAAAATTAAGCAGCATCGAGGGAATGGTCCCACAGCTGGACAACATGCCGAAAGGCTGCAGCTTCCATCCTCGCTGTCCTTACGCGATGGCTATTTGTAAAGAAAAACGACCAGCATTAACAACGGATGAGAATGGTCGAAAGGTTCGCTGCTTTAAGTATTCGATGGAAGAAGAGACCGAGGTGACGACGTAAATGATGACGCAAGAACCGATTATTAGGATGGAAAATGTCAAACAATATTTTGAGATTCGCGACAGTAAAGGGAAAAAGGGCACGCTGAAGGCAGTTGATGATGTGTCCTTAACCGTCAACAAAGGCGAGACTTTTGGAATTGTAGGCGAGAGCGGCTGCGGCAAGAGTACCTTGGGAAAGACTATGCTAAACCTTGGTGCTATAACGGACGGAACGATCATTATCGATGGGCAAGATGTCAGCGCCTTTAAGAACCGAAAAGAAAAAGTGGCCTTTGGGTCAAAGGTTCAGCTCGTTTTTCAGGACCCGTCAGCCTGTTTGAATCCGCGAAATAAGATCAAAGATATCTTGGCGGAGCCTTTTCAAATACACCATAAAAAAGACATGACCAAAGCAGAGATCGAAGCGGAAATTGATCGCTTGCTGACAATGGTCGGGTTAGCACCAGATTATAAGCAGCGCTATCCTCATGAGATGTCCGGTGGTCAGAAGCAGCGGATCGGAATTGCTCGAGCGCTAGCTCTAAAACCTGATATCATCATTTGCGACGAACCTGTTTCAGCCTTAGACGTATCGATCCAGGCACAGGTGATCAATCTGTTGGTGGAGCTGCAGAAGCAGATGAACCTCACTTATTTCTTCATTTCTCATGATTTAGGGGTGGTTTATCACCTATGTGATCGAATCGCGGTGATGTATTTAGGGAATGTCGTGGAATTAGCAGATCGTGATGCTCTATATAAAGACACCCTGCATCCATATACTAAAGCTTTAATTTCAGCAGCACCAACGATCGACAAGGAAAAGACGGAACGGATCGTCTTGACTGGCGATGTGCCGAGTCCGGCAAATCCGCCTAAGGGCTGCAAATTCCATACACGCTGTCCATTTGCAATGGAAAAGTGCAAGACGGTAGTTCCGGAGCTGCAGGAAGTGAAGGACCAGCATTTTGTCGCCTGTCATTTACACAGTAAAGAGGGTTAACATTCCGCGTTTCAACAAGATTCGCGGGGGAGACTGCGGCATAAAAATCAGACTTAATTTTTCTTCTGAAAAATTAAATACATTTAGCAAAAATAAGGAGGAGTACTAGGGTATGAAAAAAAGAAAGATGTTGTGGAGCGTCATTTGTTTAGTGATGTTAACACTTGCCGGTTGTGGTGGCGGTGGCGGCAGCACTGACGGGTCAAACGATGGTGGCGGCAGCGGGGATGGCGACAAGACATTGGTAGTCGGGATGGCATCTGATTTGAAGACTTTGGATCCTCATCATGGCTATGAGGTATACGGCAATATGGTGTATTACGCGATGTATGATTATTTATATCGAACTTATGAATCCTCTACACCAGAGCCTTCATTAGCAGAATCACATGAATTAGATGAATCTCAAAAGGTTCACACGTTCAAAATCAAAGAAGGAGTGAAATTCTCAAGCGGGAATGAGTTGACGTCAAAAGACGTGAAGTTCAGTGTCATGCGGACAAAAAATCTAAAAAGTAATACGACTCATCATACGGAAAATGTTGAAAGTATCGAAACACCGGATGACTATACCGTGAAGTTTACATTGAAGGAGCCAGATGCAGCCTTCTTAGTGAAGCTTGCGAACAATTCCTTTGCAATTTTGGATTCAGAAGTAGTGAAAGAACATGGTGGTACCGATGCAGAGGATGCCTCTTCTAAGGATACGGCTGAAAAATGGTTGAATTCAAACTCAGCGGGATCAGGAGCCTATGTCTTAGACAAATGGAAACAAAATGAAGAACTTAGTTTGGTCAAGAATGATGACTACTGGGGTGAAGTGAAGAACGATAAAGTCATCTGTAAGGAAATTCCAGATGTGAATACGCAGATTCAAATGTTGAAACAAGGGGATATTGATATTGCCTTGGGAATCGGTGTAGATAACGTTTCTCAACTGAAGGATCAAGAAGGCGTGAAAATTAAGAATTATGTTGGTTCGACAACAACCTTCTTATTGATGAACCAAGATGAGGAAATCGGCGGACCAATGGCGAATCCAAAAGTCCAGGAAGCGGTTCGTAAGGCCATCAATTATAAAGAATTACTCGAAATTTCAGGCGATCAAGCCGTTCTTCCACTAAATATCGTACCGAAAGGCTTTGTGGGCGCATTAGAGAAGGAAAAGGATTATCAAGACTTAGACGAAGCGAAGAAATTAATGGAAGAAGCTGGTTACAAAGATGGCTTTGACATTAAGTTCACTGTCGCAACCTTCGATACAGAAGGAATGTCATGGACGACTTTAGGTCAAAAAATCAAAGATGACCTGGAAAAAATCGGGATCAATGCGAAGATCGAAACATCTGAGATCGGTGTGGTTATCGATTCTTATCGTGAAGGAAAAGAAGCTTTCTTAATGATGCATTGGCATCCAGATTACATGGATATCAACAACCAATTAGCCTTCTTACCAGGTGATACAGTTGGCGAACGGGCGAAATGGATGGATACTTCGAATGCGAAGATGGAAGAATTGAAAAAAACGATTCAAACAGAATCAGATGAAGAAAAACGTTCGGCAGCATCTGAAGAATTACAAAAATTATTGGCAGATGACATGCCTTATGCTTTCTTAGTTCAGCATCCAAAAGTATTGGCTTACCGAGACAGCTTGAAGGGTGTCAACTACTACGAAGTACAAAAAATCAATTTCCAAGATGTCAGTATCAACTAACCAAAGAGCAAGGGGCAAAAGTATATGAGGAATATGGCTAGGTTTTTATTACGGCGCTTAGTATTTGTTTGCTTTTTGATCATTGGGGTGACGTTTTTAGTATTCATGATCTCACACCTCGTTCCCAGTGATCCAATTGCATCCAATATGAGTCCAAACGCGATGAGCGATCCTGTGGCGGTGGCGGCGTACAAAGCACGCTGGGGATTGGACAAACCGTTAATGGAGCAATACTTTATCTATCTGAGCAACTTGTTGCGGGGAGATCTTGGGACTTCGATTCGCACCGGTAATCCTGTTATCAGTGATTTAAAACAGTTTTTCCCTGCGACTTTGGAACTATCCATCATGGCGATGCTGATCGCGGTGTTATTCGGGATCACGTTTGGGATCATCTCTGTGGTTTATCGCAACAAGCCGTTTGATTATCTAGTTCGTACTATCTCAATCAGCGGGGTCTCGATCCCGAACTTCTGGTTTGCATTAGTCATGTTGCTGCTGTTTTACTCTAAGTGGCAGCTGTTTCCAGGCGGTGGACGAGTCAGCTCTCGAATATCGGCGCCAACAGGCGGGACAGGGCTTTATGTCTTAGATGCACTAATAAGTGGCAATTGGGCATTACTTAACGATGCCCTCTCCCATTTGATTCTGCCGGCGATTGTACTGGGATTCTTTACCATGGGACTCATCTCACGGCAGACCCGCTCAAACTTGCTGGAGGTTTCTTCATTGGACTATATTCGAACAGCAAAGGCGAAGGGCTTGTCTCAGCGTCAGATCGTGTTACGTCATGCGTTGGGAAATGCCTTGATTCCTGTCATTACTGTTATGGGAATGGGCTTTAGTAACCTGTTAGGCGGGATGGTCTTTGTAGAAAAGATCTTTTCGTGGCCGGGAATCGGGCAATATGCGTATCTTTCAGCAACGACACTGGATTTTCCAGCAATCTGCGGCGTTTCACTATTGATCGCTATGGTCAACGTCCTGCTGAATCTCTTGATCGACATCCTTTATGGAGTCATTGATCCGAGAGTGAGGTACAGCTGATGAAACGATTGTTAAGACAGAAGAACTTCTTATTTAAATTAGGATTGGTCATTTGTGTGTTGTGGGTGATTGTGGCGATCCTTGCACCAATAATCGTTCCGAAAAACCCATTAGCTCAAGATATGGCGGGACGCTTCTTATCTCCAGGATCGTCTGGGCATTTACTAGGAACAGATGAATTGGGACGAGATGTATTTTCTCGTGTGTTGATGGGGAGCCGGGTTTCGATTACTGCGGGACTAGTAACTGTTTGTATCACAATTGTCATTGGCACCATCTATGGTGGGATTGCCGGATATGTCGGTGGTATCATCGATGATGTCATGATGCGTTTCGCAGAGCTGATCGCCGCCTTTCCACCATTGATTTTGGCGATGGTCATTGCCGCGGCGTTGGGGCCAAGTATCTTCAATTCAGTGTTGGCGATGACGATTATTTGGTGGCCCAACTATGCGCGACTAATGCGAAGTCTCGTGATTACTTTGAAGGAAAATGAATATATCGTCGCCTCCAAAGTGTTAGGAGCAAGTCATTTGCGCATCTTGGTGAAGGAAATCGTACCGAATGCGTTGGGGTCACTCTTGGTTATGGCGACACTGGATATCGGGAACGCGATCGTAACATTCTCAGGACTAAGCTTCTTGGGGTTAGGGACACAACCACCAACGCCTGAATGGGGCTCAATGGTCTCTGACGGTGTCAATAATATGAACTATTGGTGGATCTCCACCTTCCCGGGTGTGGCGATCTTCTCTATGTCGATCGGCGCTAACTTTGTGGGTGATGGTCTACGAGATTACATCGATCCAAAAATCAAAAATAAATAGATCAACAACGTCTGACTTAGGAAAATTGCTAAGTCAGATTTTTTTTGCTCCAAATCAAGAAATAGTAAATGGGTGTCGCAAAATCAATAGGAATGAAAGCTTGCAATGTCAATAAAATGAATACATACAGAAAAAGCAAACACTTTTTTCAAAGTTTTGTAAAAATGAATTTAACAGTTGTTTTGAATCAGGAGGAATCATTGATAATTATAAATTATATATTCTTTTTCGAAAGAAATTATTTTAATAATGAAATGTGATAAACTTATTATTGAAAAAGCCACACAGTGATATGAAAGAGAGAAGGTGAAGACTTTGGGTAGACATACGGATCCAAATGAAAAATCTAAAGGAAAATACGTGGTGATCGGTTTAGCGGCACTTCTATTAGCAGGCGGCACCTATTTTGGTGTGACGCGCGTGTTTAATGATTCGCCAGAAAAACCAAAGGAGACGGTCACTGCTAAGGATACGCCATCCTCGTCAAAAAAAGCTTCCGCAACAAGCAGCACGAAGAAGGCAGCTAAGAAAAAAACAGAGAAGAGTTCTGAGAAAAAAACTAAAAAGACAACGGAATCCTCTAAAAAGAAAAAAACAAAGACCTCTAGCACGAGTAAAAAGCAGGATAGTTCTGAGAAAAAAGCAGCAACAACTAAAAAGAAGGAAACGGTTAAACTAGATGCCTCATCATTAACTCAGAGTGCCGGAAAGGTGTACTATGGTGTTTATTATTTCAAGGACAAGCAGGAAGTTTCCAGCAAGAATTCTGAAGCAACCAGCGCTGCTAATATCATTGAATTGTTTATCATGGATTATGCCTTGGCACAGAAGGACGGCGGCAATCAGGTGATTCAGGACAAAAAGCTGACCGAATGGCTTACCCCCATGATCCAAGAGAATGACATCAATGCCACCAATGTATTGATTGACCATTACGGGATGGATAAGCTCAATGAATATTTCAATGCACAAGGATATGCAGAGACAAAACTTAATCGCCGAATGGTGGATATCAATGTTCGTATCACAGATGATGACAATTACACATCCTTGAATGATTGCATGAAATTATTGAAAAAAATCTACGACAATCGATCGAAAGAGCCGCAAAAAACAATGCTGGAAATATTAGAGGGACAAGTGATTCGTACGAAGATCCCGCAAAAGCTTCCAGAAAGTACAACAGTTGCCAATATCACTGGCGAACAACAAAATGTCGAAAATGATATTGGGTTGGTCTTAACGAAGGACAATCCCTTTGCGATCGCTGTATTAACTAGAGAAGTTTCGGATATTGTAAAAACACGAACAGCCATCGCTGACTTTAGTCTAGCGGCAACAAAAATAAAATAGCTAAAAAAGAGTTTGTCGAAGAAAAAAACGGCAAGCTCTTTTTTAGCAAGAGCGGAAGATGTACCAAAGGAATGATTGTGATGTTTTTTGCTATTTGTATGCTAAAATAAACCTAAGAAAAAAAAGAGTGATTATTTTTTAAAAGGGCTTAAGAATGGGAAAAGGAGCGGGTTCAAAATGAAAATTTGTCCAAGATGCGGGGAAGAAAATAGTGATCGTTCATTATTTTGTGAACATTGCGGGTACGAATTTGCCAAAACAGATTCATTGCCAAAAAGAAGCCAAGGCGCCAATCTACAAGAAACGAAGCCAACGACAACCGCAGTGTCGAACAATGGAAAATCGGGTATCCCTAAGTGGGCGTTCATCATTGCTGGGGTGGCATTGCTAGCAGTTGTTGTAGGTGTCGGTTTTGCGATGGCCAGTCGTTCCAACAACGAGGCGACACTCCCGTCAACCACGACTACCTCTAGCACTACTGATACCAGTAAATATGATGAAATTATTGCGGAAGCCAAGGAATTGACGATTAACGGTGATTATAAAAAATCCAATCTCAAGCTGAGTCGAATCCCTGCCAGTGATCTAGGCAAGAGCGAATTTTCAGCGATTGCAGCTGAAGTAGATGAGTTAACGGAGAAAAATGAAGAAGGACTTAAGCAAGAAGAGGACAAGGAAGCCGTTCAGAAGGCTCAGGAAAAAGACCGGCCAGCAGTGAGAACCTCAGGAAGTTCAAGCGACTTTACCGGGGACTATGCGAAATGGGCGAATACCTATTACTTTTATTATTCCCAAACTAGCCAACGGCAAACGGCATTAACGATCGGTGCGAATGGCAGTGTGACACAGAAAAATGTAAATGGGACTCAGTATTTTGGAAAGGCGACGATCACCAGTGCCAGTGGGGATGTCCTAAGCTATGAAACCAATGAACAGTACCCATCAGAGATGCCAGATACGAAGCTGATCAATCCAAATGTGCAAATCACAGTGACTTGGGACGGCGGTGGAACGCAGATTTATTATGGCTATGTTTCTTATTCTTCACGTTTAGCCTTGACGGATGGTGTTTCGAAGAATGATGGGGTCAATGAGGTTTGGATCTCTTAAGATTGTAAAAGAAAGAAGATGAAACCTTTTGGGAAGACATTCCAGTCCGAAAAACTCAGGAACAGCCAAATACGTTTTGATAGGGATGCTATTTCTTATACTTGCGGGTTCTTCCTATTTAGTAATGAATACTTTTTTTGCTCAACAGCAGGAAAGGACACCGAGTGTAAAGAAACAGGCTTCTGTGAAGACGCCCCCTCCAATTTCAAAAGCTGAAACAAGTATAGAGGTCGCCACAAGCAATAGCAGTGTACAGCAATCAAGTGAGTCAGAGCTGCAGACTGCTGTCACGGCGTTGAAGGAGAATGCCGATCAGGTTTACTATGGCGTTCATTATTTCAATCAGAGCAAGGACATTACTAGTAATAATTCTGCGCCAACGACTGCAGCCAGCGTAATCAAGGTGTTCATTATGGAGTATGCCCTCACACAGGCAGAGCCGAGCGAAGTCATTCAAGGCAAGCCATTGAATGATTGGCTCATTCCCATGATTCAACAAAGTGATAACGAAGCAGCCAATGTATTGATGGATCACTTCGGTATGGAGGAATTGAATGCTTTTTTTCAGGCAAAGGGATACATGGATACACGTTTGGAAAGAAGAATGCTAGATGATGAAGCTCGTAGTCAGGGAAAAGAAAACTATACCTCCTTGAATGATTGTCTCGCCTTCTTGAAACAGCTCTATCAGCAGCGAGAGACGTACCCTCAATCAACAATGTTCACCATTATGAAGGGACAGACGCTGCGTACGAAGATTCCCAGTAAGCTTCCTGTCGGTAGTATGGTAGCGAATAAAACTGGGGAGCTGGATGATACAGAAAATGACATCGGTTTGGTGTTATCAGAAAAGAATCCTTTCGCGATCGTTGTGTTAACAAAGAATTTCAAGAGTGTAGATGGGATCAGAACCGCCATAGGGGAGTTTGCACTAGCGGCAACAGAAACAGATCAATAGAGAAAAAGAAAATCGGTTTTGCTTTAGATGACTAAGGCAAAACCGATTTTTTTATTTGATTGTGAAAAATCATTGATGAATAAAAAACTTAAAGCGAAAGAATAAGCGCACCAATCAGTAAAAGGCATAGTGATTATTTGGCTTTAAAAAAACACCTTTCAATCAAATTTATAAAAACGGTTTCAAAAAAATATTGACAACAGAGAAGGTCGGCTATATATTTAACTTGCAAATAGAACCATTGGCACTTTTTTAGAACCGAAGGACTTTAAAAAAGTGTCAGTTGTTTTTGCAAAGAACAATTCGGAGTTGCTAGGCTGAAGCTAGGTCTGTTGAAATCAATAAAGGTCATGTTGATCTTAGTTGCTATCGGGGTTCTTTTTGGAGCGTTTAATATATTTTAGCCAATTGCAGAGAAGGGAGACGGAAAATGAAGACAGCAATCTTTTATGGGATCAAGGATTTGAAAATCGAGGAATGCGAGTTGCCGGAAGTATCAGAAAACAAGATTTTGATAAAAATCGAGGCTTGCGCACTTTGTACATGGGAACAACGGGTATATACGGGGATAAAAAAAGTCGAGTATCCTTTTATCGGCGGGCATGAGATTGCTGCGGAAATTGTGGATTTAGGGAGCAACATCGATCAGACGAAATGGCAGGTTGGCGACAAAGTAGTGTTTGGCACCAATTTGGCCTGCGGGGATTGTGATTTTTGTAAAAGCGGAGAGGAACAGAATTGTTTGGATTTCAATCACAGCAAGCAACTAGAAGGTCTACCTCATAAAGGAATGGGAGGATTATCCGAATATATGTTGGTGGAACCCAAGCATCTTTTTCATTATTACGGAGTAACCCCTGAAGAGGCCGCCTTAACAGAGCCCTTATCATGTGTCGTTCATAGCTGTGAGACGGCGAATATCCAGTACGGGGATTTAGTAGTAGTCATCGGCTGCGGCATCATGGGACTTTTACATGTTTCGTTGGCTGTGAAGAGTGGGGCTAGAGTGGTCGCGTGTGATCTGAATTCGAAACGGCTGAATTTGGCGAAAAAGATTGGTGCGCATTATACTGTTGATTCTTCAACAGAAGTATTAGCGACGAAAATCAAGGAAATTAGTCGGGGACTAGGGGCGAATGTAGTTTTTGATACAACACCGATTCATAGCGTTGTGGAAGAGGCGATAGATTTGGTCTCAAATACTGGGAAAGTGATCCTGTATTCGTCATTCTATCCGGATGAGCCAGTCAGCTTTAGCCCAGACAGGCTGCATAAAGGCGGCTACGCAATTGCAGGTACCGCCAATTCAAATAGCCGTGATTTTGTTCGAGCGTCAAGAATGATCAGCGAACGCATCATTGATATGCGCCCGTTTATTAGTGAAATTGTGCCTTTTGAAGAAGTGGTGGCGGGCTTTGAATCCGCGATTGAAGGTGATAAATACCGAGTGGTGGTCAGATTTTAAGCTTTGCAGCATTAGTCTGGTAGGTAGTTGTATAAAAAATCAGTTATAATCAATAGTGAAAATCCACTTGATTGAGAAGAGAATACAATTGCCTGTCTGTTTTGATAGAAGTCTTTACGAGATCTCCCTATCCAAGACAAGACGAGGAGAGGGAGGATGAATGAAATGGAAGAGTTTATTCCAAAGTATAAAAAAATCAGCGATGATATTCAAAATTTAGCCAAGGTACTGAGCGGACAAGGGAAACCGCTCCCCAGTGAACGCAAGCTTTCTGAGACCTTTGATGTAAGCAGAACGACGGTAAAGCGTGCGCTGGAATCACTGGAAAGACAAGGCATCGTTACCTATATTGAAGGAAAAGGCTTTATTATCCCTGACCGAGATGTAAAGATTGTTTCAAGTATGCATATTTCTGGTTTTTATGAGGACATCGTTTCACGAAAAAAGAAGATCAGCTCTAAAGTTTTGAAGAAGAACGTGATTCAAGCGGATCAAAAATTGAGCGAAGAGCTTAAAATAGCAGAAAATGATTACGTTTTCTATCTTTTGCGGCTGCGGAGTGTAGATGGTACGGTGTATTCGTTATCGGAGAGCTTTATCCCGCTTGCACGTTGTCCAGAGATTGGATCCTTTGATCTGACTGATAAGTCTCTTTGGAAGGTGTTGAACCAATTCGGCATTTATCCAGAGATTATCAGTCAACGAGTAAGTGCACGAATGGCCAATTACACAGAAATTGAATACTTGAATATTTCAAATCCCGCGGTAGTCATGGTTGTCAACAACATGGCCTATTGGGAGGATAAACCCATTGAACTTTCATATGTCTATACGGATGTTTTCTCAACAAATCTTGAATATCGTTTTAGTAAATAAAACGAGGAGGAAGATTCATGTTAGTCACATTAAGTGAACTTTTAAAGGATGCGAAGGAAAAAAAGTATGCGGTAGGGGCGTTCAATGTACCGAATCTGGAAGCGATTCGTGCCGTGATTCAAGCCGCTGAGGAGCTAGGATCACCAGTGATCCTGCAGCATGCGGAGGTCCACGAGAACCTCATTTCATTAGAAGAAATCGGCCCAATCATGCTGCAATATGCCAAAGCGGCAAGTGTTCCAGTTGCAGTACATTTAGACCACGGGGCTTCTTTTGAGATGTGTGTTAAGGCGATTCGATTGGGCTTCACTTCGGTGATGTACGATGCCTCAAGCAAAGAATATGCAGTTAATTTAGCCGAGTCCAAAGAAATCGTAAAAATTGCTCATGCGGCAGGAGTAAGTGTCGAAGCCGAGTTGGGGCATATCTTCACCTCAGCAATCGGCGGCGGAGAAGGACGAGGCTCTGATTCCAGTGAAGATTATGAGGATTTGGATGATGTTTACACAGATCCAGCATTGGCTAAATCCTTTGTGGAAGAGACAGGAGTCGACTGCTTGGCAATTGGCTTCGGAACGGTTCATGGCGTTTACTTGAAAGAACCGAAGCTGGATCTGAATCGAATCCTTCAGATCAGAGAAAAAATTGATGTACCTTTTGTGATGCACGGGGGATCTGGTGTATCAGAGGAAAACTATCGAACAGCTATAAAGAACGGTATTTGCAAAATCAACTATTATACCTATATGAATAAAGCAGCAGGTAAAAAGGTGCAGGAAGAACTGAAGGATTTTTCAAGTGACTCTGTTTTCTTTGATGAACTGTCTTTAGCTGCAACGGCGGCGATGAAGGAAAACGTAAAAGCAGCTATGGAAATTTTTATGAATCCTTGATGTGTATACACGCTATATCTATTTGATGGAGGGAAGAGGATGGAGAAGATTGCAGCGTCGATCATGTGCGGAAATCAGCTAGCGTTGGGACAGGAATTACAGGAGTTGCATGCAGCGGGAATTGACTGGCTTCATTGTGATGTGATGGATGGCGTCTATGTCAATAACTTAGCGATGGCGCCTTATGTGTTAGAGCCGATCATTCAGACAGGAAATTTTACCACAGATATTCATTTAGCTTGTGTTGACCCTGAAAAATATGTGGAACTGTTTGCCCCTTTAAGACCAGATTATTTGACCTTTCACCTAGAAGCCGCAGAAGAGCCAGAAGCAGTCATAGACAAAATCCATGCTAAGGGACTGAAAGCGGGGATAGCCATTAATCCTGAAACCCCGATTGAGCGTCTCTTTCCATACGTTTCTTCCGTGGAATTAATTCTCATGATGACGGTCAATCCTGGCTTTGCTGGTCAAGCCTTTCAGTGGCACGTGTTGGAAAAGCTCGAAGGCTTAAACCACTACCTTGAAAAGCAAGCAGTGAGGCCGATGATTGAAGTCGACGGCAATATTCATTCGGAAACAGCAGCTGCTATCAGTAAATTTGGCGCGTCGGTTTACGTTGTTGGAACCTCTGCTCTGTTTAACACAAAGCCCGGCACTTACAGAGAAAAGGTGGAAAAATTAAAGCATAGCTTAACTACATTTGAATAAACGTGAAGCAACTTGCCTAGCATTTTTAAGGCAAGTTTTTTCATGTGCCCTTGGGAATGTAAGACCACTGTCTATACAGATTTTTTCTGTCATGGTACCCTTTTATTAGTGCTGCGAAGGCGTTAAGCATAAGTGGTAAGCGAAATGGAGTGAAAGAAATGCGCAAGCAAGAATTTCTAGAAAAAATTAACGGTGGGCTGATCGTTTCCTGTCAGGCGTTACCGGGAGAGCCTTTATATACGGAAGCTGGCGGCATTATGCCCTTATTAGCATTGGCAGCAAAGGAAGGCGGCGCGGTGGCGATTCGTGCCAATTCTGTGCGGGATATCCAAGAGATCAAGGCAGTGGTCGATTTGCCGATTATTGGCTTAATCAAGAAGCAATATCCGCCAGAAGAACCCTTCATTACTGCCAGTATGCAAGAGGTGGATGCGTTAGTTACAACAGGAGTAGAGGTTATCGCTTTGGATTGTACCTTGCGGAAGCGTCATGATGGGTTAACGATCAATCAATTTATTCAACAGATCAAGGAAAAATATCCTGAGCAGCTATTGATGGCTGACATTGCAACGGTTGAAGAAGGAATAAATGCTGCTCGTGCTGGAGCTGATTTTATCGGAACCACGTTAAGCGGCTATACAGCGGAAACAGCCGATCATAAAGGGCAGGGACCAGATTTTGAATTGATTGAACGGTTAGTAGAAGCAAATCTGTCTGTGATCGCTGAAGGGCAAATTCATACTCCTGAGCAAGCCAAAAAAATACAAGAAATGGGAGTCAGCGGCATCGTGGTTGGTGGGGCGATTACACGGCCGAAGGAGATTACGGAAAGGTTTGTAAATAGATTGAAATAAATAGTAGTTATCGGTCAATAGTCGAGAAGTGCAGCAATGCAGTTTTCGACTTTTTTTTTACTGATTTTTTTGAAAGGATTGTAACTCGACTTGTTTTAATATACTATGAATATATCAACATATATATTCATAGTATATTAGAGGTGAAATAATGAAGAAAAACAAGGGGTTTTCTGAAGAAGAGAAGCTGATTCTAAGGAAGAAATTATGTGCTGCCTGTGAGAGAAGCTGGACCAAGTTTGGGTATCGAAAAACGACAATCGGAGAATTAACAAAGGAAACAGGAATTGCGACGGGTTCTTTTTATCTTCTGTTTGAAAATAAGGAGGAGTTGTTTCTTGAAACCTTTCTTTTGGTTCAAGAGCGATTGAGAAAGGATTGGATGAGGATATTGAAGGAGCAGCCCGACAAAGCTGGCTTCAATCATGCGATGCTAACGTTGTATCGAGAGTATCAGGCCTCTCCATTTCTATATGATTTTTCGAATCCGGACTTTTTGGCCTTGCTAAATCGTTTGAGCGAAGAGGAGCGGGAAGAATTTACAAATAGTTCTTTGTCATTCTTTGAGTTCGTTCTGACCTCCACCAATTTGAGGTTGGCGGTTCCTGAAAAGAAGGCCTTTGGTGTACTTAGCAGTTTGCTCTATACAGTCACCTTGACCAATACGGTCTATGACCAAGAAGAAGTTTTTACTTTCATGCTTGAAACAATCAGTGACCAATTGTTCATTGAAGAATAAGAAGGAGGAAGAAGGATGTTTGATAGCTCAGCGAAATATTTCGAAAAGATGGCGGAGGACATGGGCGTGTCCATCAAGATTCCCAGACCATCGAAAAAAAGTCTTCAAGCCAGTGTAAAAAGTAACACAGTGGTAGGTGCAGGATTGATGGCAGGCGGTGTTCTGTTATCTAGTAAATCTATGTTTGCCTTAGGGATCGTCGGACTTGCAGGGGCGACGGCGCTCCATTATCAATTGAAGGATTAGACGGGGATTGAACGTTAGGACAGCTTTATGTTCTAACGTTCTTTTTTTAAAAACCGCAACATTGATGAAAAAAAGAATTTGCTTCTCACTTATACTAATTATTTGACTAAGTTTGTGAGAGGTGATCATTGATGAATCTATTAGCTGAAGAGCAACAAGAATGGGAAGTAATTCGCACAGAAATTGAGCGTAAGGAAACTAGCCTTGAACAGGAAATCCTTCATTTTACCGAGGAGACAAAGCAATTTCACCAATATCTAGTTGATTATAAAGGGGAGATAGACCCGCATGAAATGTTTATTAATTCCCGACTCCTGAATCAACAGCAGCTGGCAGAGTCAGTGAGTGGGAAACAATTGATACGACTAGAAAAGCAAAAGCAGAATCCTTACTTTACTCGTGTGGATTTTATTTATGAGGGAGAAGAAACAGCGGAGAAAATCTATGTGGGTCCTTTTTCTTTTTCGACTAAGAAGCAGGGCTTGTTGATCTATGATTGGCGGGCACCGATCGCCAGTATTTTTTATGAGTATGATTTGGGTGAGGCGAAGTTTCAAACACCGGCGGGAATCGCATCAGGAGAAATTCAAAGGAAGCGTCAAATCAAGTTCAAGGATGGAATGATTGATTATGTCGTGGAGTCCGACACGACGGTTTTCGATGAGGTGCTTCAAAATGAGTTGCGGCAGCAAAAAGGCGGACAAATGTCTACGATTATTAGTACGATCCAAAAAGAACAAAATGAAGTGATCCGTGACAGTCGTTCAAAGGACATGATCATTCAGGGAGTCGCGGGTTCCGGTAAAACCTCAATCGCTCTACATCGCATTGCTTTTTTATTGTATCGTTTTCGCGATCGCATTACGTCAGAGCAGGTGATGATTCTTTCGCCGAATCGCACATTTAGTCAATTTATCGCTCAAGTGCTGCCTGAACTTGGAGAAGAACCGGTGACCGAATGGACGATCGATGAATTCGGTCAAAAACTTTCTGGAGCGGCCAAAGTTCCATCGCGTTTTCAAGAAATCGAGCGCTTATATCTCAATCAGCGACAATCATTGATTGAACGAATCCGCTATCTTTCAACCAAGCGCTGTGTAGCAGATTTAAAAAAATTTCTCAAAGAAAGTGAAAAGTTCACACCAGCAACAATAACGATTGGCGACTATGATTATGGTGAAGAGTATATTCTGCAGCGCTACAAGGCCTACGGCAAAAAGCCAATTTTTGAGCGTTTGCAGCTTATTGCAGAAGATATTTTAGAAAATTTACGCAGTCGGCCCTTTCAACCAAAAAAGAAACCGACTAAAAAGCAGCTGTTCAATCGTTTGAAGAAAATGCTTCCTATTACAAACTGTACCAAATTGTACGCCAATTTTTTAGCAGAACAAGGGTACTCGATGAAAAAAGATCTAAGCTATTCTGACCTTTTCCCGATCCTTTATATCCGCCTATTCATGGAAGGGTTCGATGAGTTTTCGAAGATTCGGTATGTGATCATTGATGAGATGCAGGATTATACACCTATTCAATTTGAGGTATTCAAAAAAATGTTCACTTGTCCGATTTTGTTCATCGGTGATTTTACCCAGACTTTGACAGATATTAATGAAATGAGCTTAGCAGAGGTACAGCGCTATTATCCAAAAGCCCAAACAATCTATCTAACTAAAAGCTATCGTTCTACCTATGAAATTATCACCTGTGCCAAAAAGTTCATCAATGATCATCAGATTGAACCTGTTTTACGTCATGGGATGACTCCAGAAAAACGGGTGGTTCATTCTCAAACAGAAGAAATTTCAGGTATACTAGAGATAGTTGAACAACTAAAAAAGAATGGCTTGTCAACCATCGCAGTGATTACCAAAACGCTTGATAGAGCAAAGGAATGGCTCGTGCGATTAGAAAATTACGGAATGGACTGTGAATTATTGACAGATGATGCTGTACAATTACAAGGAAAGCTTTCCATTTGTCCTTTGGTTCAATCAAAAGGTTTAGAGTTTGATGCGGTAATTATCGTTGATGCGGATGAAGAGAATTATCCTGATCAATTAGGCCGCCAGCAGTTGTTTGTTGCAGCGACACGAGCGATGCATGCCCTTTATTTTCTTCAAAGGAAGTGAGTCTATGAATAATTCTCAGCTGGTTGCAAGTATTGCAGAATATATTGAGGATCATCTGCAGGAAAAAGTAACACTTGAAGAGCTGGCGAAGCAGCTACACTATTCAAAATTTTATTTGCTTCATGAGTTCAAAGAAGCAACTCGCCAATCACTTTATAACTATGTTAAACGTCGCCGACTTAACGAGGCGGCAAAGTTGTTGCTTTATTCGGATCAGCGAATCATCGAGGTGGCCTTCCATTCAGGGTATCAAAGCCAACAAGCCTTTACAAAAGCCTTCGAGGAGCTATTTAAGTTGAGTCCTAAGCAATATCGACTGCAGAACAAGAAATTCTTTATTGAGGAACCCTATAATGTTTCGAAGGCACTGGTTTGGGCAAAGGATAACGATATAAAGATTCGTTCAGGACAGCGAGGAGATCAAGAAAAAATTCTAAGTTTTGCTCAATTGATGCGAGGGGGGCTCCCTTATTTGGAAGAAACCGAATACCAACGTTCGATTCAACGGCTTATCGAGAAAGAAAACTGTTATCTTGCTTGGTCAAAAGATCAAATCATAGGCTTACTTTTGTTTGATGATACGGCACAAGAAGTGGAGAACCTTGCAGTATTTCCTTCTTGTTGGGACTTGAACATCGAGCAAAAATTGATAAATAGACTGCTCAAGGACAAACAACTAGGGATGCTTTATACAACAACCTTCAGAGCTGCTGATAAATTGGATATTGGACACCGCCAACGGTTGATAAAGGTAGGATTTATTCCTATTGAAGAAATTATTGAAATCAATTACCCGACTGAAAAACTACTTTTTCATGAGAGGCAATAGAATAATAGATAAAAACAGTTCATTAAATTGAACTGTTTTTTGTTTTTTATTTATGCAGTTAGTACTTGTTTAAGACAATCTATACACAATTTTTACAAACCTTAATTATTTATCCGCTTTCATTTAATCAAATTTCTAAAAAAATAATTTATTGATAAAGAAATGAATGAAAACTAAAGAGTAAAACTCTTGAAAAAACAAGTTTTTTTTAAAAGGCACGTAAAATTCAGCATTTTTTTTTCAAAAAAAGGAGAAAAAGCAAAAAATCTAATTGTCTTTGTTATTTATTGATAGTTATTTCAAATAACTAATGAAAACAATAACAAAGTTCAATAACTGATGTTATGCTATTTTTTCTTTTTTTTTGAAATTGTTCTTTTATTATATTTCGCTTATATTACTGTTATTGGTAATTATACAACTACTTTGGAGTCGATAGTAATGAGAAAATGGAGAATACCCATTATTTTCCTTTTATTCTTCGTGAATTTTGGAAATAGTCAATTTGTTCGGGCTGAAACAATTGATAGTGAAGTTATAGCCGAAAAAACAGTGGTGCAAAGTTCATCAGAACTTGAGAATTCAACTGAGAATAATTCCTCTCTAAATGATAAAGAAACACAAGAAACTACTTCAACAGAAGGAGATCTTTTAGACCGTGAGGATAATATTGATGAGAATGAGAGAGCTGATGTGGAAGAAGAGACTGCACACACTCGCTCTGCTGTGAATCAAACTTACGATGGACAATGGATGATTGTTAACACTTTAAGTGAATTGCAAACCGCATTGAAAGATAAGGAACCCTACATAAAATTAGCAAGTTCTCAGGAGGATTTTGTTATCGGAAGTGCCAATGTTCCGATCACTGCAGACGTAACCATTGATGGAAATAATCGTCAAATTTCCTATACAGGAGGTCGAGCCTTCAATTCATCTACAGCGAATTTAACGATTACCTTACAAAATATGACCTTTGGATCTCCCGATTATACTCTTTCGGCAAGCGGGTTGTACGGGATCATGCAAAGTGACTCCGCAACGCAATTACATATAGAAAATGTAAATTATTATTCTAGCACAACGGCCCAACCATTTTATCTCAGACATCTGAACAGCAAAATCTATTTCCATGGAACGAATCGATTTATGCAGCAGAAGGCAGATGGTTCGGTGGCGACTGGACAAGAATTTGCGGAATGCAACAACTTTGAATTTGTTGCAGGAAGCCACACGACTATTGTCCAAAATACAAATGACGCGCTGGGTAGCCTGTGGATGCCCTCAAATCCCAGCAGTATAACGGTTGGTGAAGAGGCAGAGGCTGACATTACATCTAATCATAATTTTATTTATTGTGATGGAACGAACAATAGCGTGATTACATTAGGTAAAAATTCGAAATTTTCAGTGAAAGGGACCAATGCTGATAAAGGGTATTTTTACTATTTTGATAAGCCGGCTTTTATCACAGTGGGCGAGGGAGCAGAATTTTCAGTAGCTTATCCACACTTTATGAAATTAGCTGCTGGCAGCGCGATTAAGTTTCTTCCAGACTCTATCGGAAATTTTGATATTAGTCAGGATGAAAGCGTGTTTGATCGTGGGGTTGGAACGAATTCTACATTTGAAATTGATAATGCGAAACAGATCCGTTTCAAGGCAAAAGCCGGAACGACTTACAACCCGATCGGTTTTTCAAGTTCCTCAAGTATTTTCTCCTTTTCTGCTTTTGGTGAAGATACAGATCGTTATGATGTTGTGACTGACGAAGCGATCTTGCCGCAAAAACTGACTCCGCAATGTGATAATGGGACATGGAATGTCACAACAAACACGATTTCACGCTCTGTCGGACCAAGAACTCCTGATTTTACAGCAGAAGAAAAGACAACGTTGAAAAACGCAGAAAGTATAACTTTAAATCGATTAAATCAACCGGTTGAACTATTGAAGGTCGATCAAGAGATAGCAACACATGAGGCGACTTTTAAGTTGTCAGACTATCAATTACATGGAAATGACAATCTGATAAAAGAAGTAGACTTCAAGTTATATTCAAAAGAAACAGAGTCTCCTGAAACTGAGAACGAGGGTTTTGTTGACTATCAAACGGCTAATTTGGATAGCACTGTTACGTTTTCTGATTTGAAGGATCGAACAGAATACTGGCTATATGTCCGTATTGTTTGTGACCCTGATAGTCAATCGAGTCAGTGGTTGAAAATTCCTTTTAAAACAGAACAAGAAATGATCAATGTTAGTTTTCCTGTAGAAGTAGCATTCTATTCAGAAAAATCTGAGGGGCAACAAAAGATTCGTGAAGCCAAGGAGTACCAGATTGAGAACCATAGTTCTTTTCCCGTCACTGTCCAAGCGACAGATTTTCAAGAACTATCTAATCCGACAGGCATTAACCTATTGCCCAAGGCAGATGCAACGAACAAAAAGGACCTTCTGTTGAACTTAACAGAAGGAAATCAATCAATTGGGGTACTAACAAAATCATTGAAGGATGCCCCTTTAAATTTTGAGGAATTAGCTGGATATTCTTCTACAAAGCTAGGATTTTCAGGCATCTATTATGGTGATGAAAAAACAAAACATCAGGTTCAATACCGTTTAACAATGACGGCAGAGAGAAAGGATTAATGCATTTATATGATTGAAGAAAAACAACAAGAAAAAAAAGAGAAATGGTTACTGATTTTATTGCTATTATTACTGATTTTCGGCGGTATCGGTGCCTATTTCTTTACTAGACAAGAAGAAAAACCCGTTTCGATAGTAAGTGGAGAATTTTTACCAGAAGGTAAAGATGCCGAAAAGATCAGTGACAGTGAGTTGAAGAAAATGGCACAAGAGAAAGTTGATCGCAGCAAGTTCAATATGATTATTGTGCCAGAGGCAACTTTTGAAACAAGTGATAAAGCCGGAGAGCTGACCATTCAAAATCCAGCTCATAATGCGTATCCTGTTAATGTTGAAATTTCTCGAAATGATACTGGTGAAGTGATTTATACTTCAGGTGCGATTCAACCTGGCTATGAGGTGAAAGAAGTAAAATTAGAAAAGAAATTATCAAAGGGAGATTACCCGGCTACGGCGAAGTTCTCTTTATATGATGATGAAACAAAAGAGAAAAAGGGAGAGGTTGCAGCGAAAATTACAATTCATGTCAAAAACTAATAATAAAAAAAGAGGAGAAGATTACAGATGAAAAAGATTTTGTGCGGATTATTATTAATGGGATTTTTAAGTGGCGGAGCAGCGAGTGTCTTTGCGGCGGAGGTTAATGGAACTGATTCGGCCTCAATCACTGTAGATGGGTCTTTAGGACAAGATAATACGGATGAAAACGCGCCAAATATTGATGAAGGATCGAACGATTGGATTAACGTAACAGTAGATACGGCAAATATTTTCTATACAACAAAGGAGTCACAGCACAAAACTATTACGTCTCCTGATTACACAATCACTAATAACTCTGGACGTGCAGTTAAAGTATCGGTATTAGACTTCACTGTAGATTCAGGGAACCTAGACAATGTTGATGCGTTAAAAATTAGTGGAAAAGATTATGCTGATGCGGAACAATCTGTTGATTTAAAATCCTTCGTTGCTGGTGATTTTTTAACATTAGCCAATAATCAAGGCAAAGTGAATGTAGATTCTGATACGGTCGATAGTTACGCTAAAACAACTTCATATAACTATTCTGGAACAACAAAAGATGAATACTATAAAGCAAAAGCCGAAAAAACGAATCATACCTTGACACTAGCTTTTGAAGCTCTAGGCAAAGATGGCACCTCAGTAGCTCCTTAATTTAAGGAAGCAATTTCATGAAAAGTACAATTTATATTGAAGGAATCTTGGGTTCGCAGGATTCATCAACGGAGCAAGTAATTCCTGTTACTGAACCACAAAAGAATATAACCAAACAAATTACGAATGTTCAAGTCACCACTAGCTATCCTAAAACAGGGGAGCTGCAAAGCAAGTATTTATTATTTTCTGGAGTTTGTTTATTGCTACTCCTACTACTAGTGAAGAAAAGGAAGACAACCGATTGAGGTGTCTTCCTTTTTCGTTAGATGAAAACAAGGTGAATGGTAGTCCTTTAAAAATGGTATACAAATTTTTAAAGAACGATCATTCGAATATTAAATACATTTTTAATTATTCGTTTATTCTATCAATAAAAAGAACAATAAATTAAAAAAAAGAATTTAAAAAAACGTTCTTTTATTTATCGATTTAATAAAATAAATATAATTATCATACGAAAAAAATAGCGTTGCTAAAGCGTTTGTTTTATGTTATCTTCAAATAAATATCCGTTTCTTATTTTTATTTTTGTTATTTTAAACAAAACGGTGACTATAGGTAATAGTCGGAAAAAGGTGTTTTACTTTTTTGAAATAACATTCTATATTTTTAAAGAGTTGAGCGGTATCAAAAGATTTGAAGAAACTTCATAATGAAGCGTTCATTCATTGAGGGGGAAAAGGAGAAAAAATGAAAAGAAAGCAATTGACGTGTGCAGCACTTGCAGGATTGTTGGTACCTGCATTATTAGCTGCGCCAACAGCACTGGCGACAGAAGAACAGCAAACAACGACAGCGACAAGTGAGGTGGCAAAGCCTGCTGAGGAAGCTGCAAAGCCTCAACCGAGCGTTCCTACTCCGTCAAAAGAGAAACCGACTGTTCCAAGTACGCCTGCTAAGAAACCAAGTACTTCGACTGGAAGCAGCAGTCAGACGACAGGCGGAAAAGAAACGAAGCCGACGACTGAAAGCGGCACAGTAAAACCTGCGGAAAAACCGAAAACAGAGGTACCCGCAAGTAAAGAGTCGGAGAAATCTACTGAAACAACGACTACTAGCACAGATAAAGTTGACGTAAAGCCTTTGGATGTTGAAGAATTTCCTTCAAATGAACCAACGGATACACACCCGGCGATCAATTTTCTACCAACTCAGTCAATTAGAAAAGGCAGCAAATTCAATCCAATGGAAGGGGTCAGCGCGACCGATAAAAAGGATGGTGATTTAACGGCTAAGATCACCTGTGAAGGAACGGTTGATACAAGTAAAGTTGGCGAATATTTATTGAAATATTCCGTAACAAACTCACAGGGAAATACCACAAATCAATGGGCGATTATTCGAGTAGTTGAAGACAATATTGGGATGTATGCAATTGAGATCGCTGATTTTAGTTTGCCAAAAGGCAGTGACTACATCCAAGCGATTCGTGAGCGAATTGTTATCAGAAAACCGGATGGTACAACAGTGCCTACCGCAGCAGCGAATATTGCGGTAGCGGGAAATCACTCAACAGAGAAACCGGGAACTTTAGCAGTTCAGATTTCTGTGGTTTCTGAATACAACACAGTGACTAAAAAAACAGTAAACATCACCGTTCTTGACACGAAGGATACAATTCGTTTAGATGCGCAATCAACGTTGACGCTTGAACTAGGACAAGACTTTGATCCTTACAGCTTTGCGCAAGCATATGTATTGAATGCTTCAGGTAAAGAAGAGAAACTTGCAAAAGCAAGTGCGACTGGCGGAGTTGGTGTTTGGGCAGATTCAAATGTAGACACGACGAAAACAGGGGACTACAAAGTGACGTATACTGCATTGGCTTCAACGGGTGCAACTGTTACGAAAACGATGGATGTAAAGGTAACTGAAAAAGCTGAAAAGCGTACACCAAAAATTTTAGTAGACAATAAAGTTATGTACGTTGGCGATAAATTAGATGAAGATATGATCCTAGCTTGGGCGAAAACAGAAAATCCTGATGATACGATCGATGGATTTAAAGTGACTAATGGAGAGATTAAGGTAAAACTTGCGGATAATACATTAGTAGAAACTGGGGAACATGCGATTGAGTTCTACGCGTCTACCCCAGAAGGTGAAACAAGTACAAAAGCGATCACTTTGACGGTGAAAAATCGTCCAAACGCAGAGCCAGTCAATCCAACTGGAGACACGAAAAATGTAGCTGGCACTGGAAACAAAGTGACCAATATGGCTAATAAAAAGGCAACGCCAGTTCGTACGACGACACAAAGTAGCAAACAATTACCGAAAACAGGCGAAGAATCAACTAGTCTGACTGTGACCGTGATTGGTAGCTTCATGGTGCTCGCAGCATTTGCACTTAAACGTTTGAAAAAAGTAAACTAAAGCAAAAATGCTTCCTTCAATCCATTTGAAGGAAGTATTTTTATACTATTTTTGATTCCTGCGACCATGTTTAATAATCCATTCTTGTGCTTTACTCGAAGGTGTTTTGCGCCATTCGTTAATCAGCTGATCGGCTTTTTCAGGAGCATCTTTGTAGAGGTCATTCAAATTATTGCCGACACTTTTTTGAACAAATTTCTCAGGATCGTCCTTCAAATTCGTCAAAATTTCGGAATAGCGCGCAAACTCGTCAATCGCGACGTAGAGCTTTTCCGACCAAGGCAAGCGGATTCGAACGCCTTCACAAGCTAAGCGGCGTACATGAACATTGTCTTCTTTGCTCCATAAGATCAATTCATCCATGATTTCCTTAGGATGCTCCTTTAGCAGTGGACGAATCGCATATTCTCCTGTAAAGCGCTTCGTTAATTCTTTTAAAAAGGCCAACGAAACTTTCCAATCTTCATTGCCGTGACGCTCAACATAGCGGCCGATGGGCCAGAGCCACCAGCCAAAGCTAAACATTCCTGTCGCTTGTTCCAGTTCAGGACCGAGGATTTGCTGGAAGACGTGGATTCTTTCTTCGTACTCTCCCTTTAAATTCTTTTCCAGAGCGTCAACGATGAAATCAAACCGAGCAAATAATTCTTTGTCCTCCAGGTTACCAATGAGCTCAGATGTAAAATTTTCTCTGTTAAAGTCTGGCTGTGCCCTAGACAGCTTTTCTGATAAATCTAAAATGTATTGATCATTATAATGATCTTTATGCTTCAAATGTATCCGCCTCCATTCCTTTCTTTTGATCATACCATAAAAATCAGTCTTTTCTTAAATAGTCAATATCTTCCAAGCGATCGAGGAAAAGACTTGATACAATAAGGAAAACAAGGAGGCGAGACGTTGAATCAAAAAATTATCTGCTACGATGCAGACTTAAATGTAGAAGCGTATTCTTTTACAGGCGTGTCGCAAAACTTTCCCAATCACTTTCATGATTATTACGTAGTAGGGTTGATTGAAGAGGGGGAACGGAGGCTAGTGGTCAATGGTAAGGAGTATGTCTTAGTTCCTGGAGACCTCATTACCTTCAATCCTTATGATAATCATAGCTGTGAGGGAGTCGATGGTGAACGCCTAACCTATCTTTGCATCAATATTAAGAAGGAGCCCTTTCAGCCCTTCACAGGCAGCGAACTGCCTAAATTTCTTACGCCAATGCAAGAACAAACCAGTATGGCCGAAGACTATCGACGCTTGCATGATGCCATCATGAAGCAAGGAGAGAAAGAAGAGAGGGAGACACTGTTTCTTTTGTTTCTTGAAGAATTGCTGCGGTATACTCAAAAAACTCCTGTCACAACAACAGAGGAACAGGAGACGATTGCACAGGTGTGCGGCTATTTGGAAACTCATTATGATCAGAAAATCACTTTGGGCCAGCTTTGCGAGGTCGTCCATTTGAATAAGCATTCGCTGGTTCGTCAATTTACCAAAGAAAAAGGAATCACCCCTTATCGCTATCTTGAAACGTTTCGAATCGTTAAGGCAAAGGAGCTATTGGAGCAAGGCTGCAGTCTAACAGAGACCGCTGATCGGACAGGCTTTTATGATCAGAGTCACTTTACAAATTATTTCAGCCGCTTCATTGGCTTGACTCCGAACCAATATCGAACAATTTTTGAAAAAAGAAATGAGGAATAACATGTCAATGGATGAACTGAAATGCGTGATGGTAGTGGACGAATCCATGCCGTTAGGAATTATTGCAAATAGTACGGCTGTAATGGGTGTAACGATCGGAAAACTGTTTCCTGAGGTAGTGGGTCAAGATGTCATTGACCAAAGCGGTTATCAGCACCAGGGCATTATTGAATTCCCGATTCCGATTTTAAAAGGGAATAGGGAATTTTTACGAACGATGCGAGAACGACTCTATGAACCAAGTTTTGAAAAAGTAACGGTCGTCGATTTTTTTGATGTCGCACAGGGATGTAAAACCTATGAGGAATATATTGAAAAGATGAAGGATGTCCCAGAAGCAGCGATTGACTATTTCGGTCTGACATTATTCGGTAATAAGAAACAAGTCAATAAGTTGACCGGCAGTTTGCCGCTTCTGCGCTGACAGCTCGTGCTCAAACGAAAACATTAGTTCATTTTCATGCTTTTTTCAGTAAATCGTGCTATTTTAGACAAGAAATATGTTTTAAAAGAGAACGCCTGATGAAAAAGGCTGCTCGAATACGAACTAAGGGCGTGGAATAAATTAATGAGTATTGAAATCGTATCAAAAATTCTTTCGATTATCCTATTGAATTTGGTATTAAGCGGAGATAATGCGGTGGTGATTGCTTTAGCTACTCGCAAGCTTCCAGCCAGTTCACAGAATAAAGCAATCGTGATTGGAACAGCAGGAGCGGTTGTTCTGCGAATTCTATTAATGCTGATCGCGGTTGAATTATTGACGGTTCCATATGTAAAAATCGTTGGAGCCGTCTTGCTGTTTTACATCGCGTATGACTTATTGAAATCAAATGGCGAGGAGGCAGCTGTGAAGAGTGAGATGACGCTCTTATCTGCAGTTCGCACGATTATTATTGCGGATCTGGTCATGAGTCTGGACAATGTTTTGGCGATTGCTGGTGTAGCCGATGGGCATTTCGGTTTAGCCGTGTTAGGCTTGATTATCAGTATACCGATTGTGATTTTTGGCAGCCAGATTATTTTGAGACTGATGAATCGTTTCCCTTGGTTGATCTGGATCGGAGCGTTATTGATCGCTTATACAGCCGGTACAATGCTGGTGGAAGACAATTTTATCCACCATTTGTTAAGAGGTCTGAGCAATGGGCATTTGATATCATTTGTTTCCTGTGCCTTATTAGCAGGGATGTATTTCCTATTTAACCGAAAAAAATCTTAATACGAATAACGAAAACTGTCGTAAACCACTTACGGCAGTTTTTTTGACTGATATAGACAAACCAAATAACTGAGTGGAATTGGTCAAATTCGAGGATAATACACAGATGTTATCAGCAAGAAAATGGATAAGAGTATAGCGATTTGTGACGATGACCGTTTGATGAGCGGGCAAGTTATAAAGCTCGTGGATCAGATCCTTTGAGGTGACACAATTAACATACTACAGTTTTTTTAATTGTTTATAGATACTGACAATGAGAAAGCAGAGTGAGAACGATTCTCTTTTGGAAGTATTGCGGGAAAAAATTCCCTTCGTTATACTTAGGGAGTGATTGTAAGTGTTTACACAAACTTTGTGGATGCGTTAGATGAGCATCTATCGAAAATTTGAAGCAATACATCTGGAGGTGGAAGAAATGTTTAAGCGATGACTTTGAGTACCGCAAAACTTAGAGGTTCTAAGCGCGTCAATTAAATATTTTTCCTCCTCGGATCGATTAAGCTAAAAAATTATCCAGGAGCAGCCTTCTTTGGTGTGCTCTTTTTCTGTTGGAGGAAAAACTGAATTGCGGAGTATCAGGTGATTTAGAAGAAATCTAAAGAGAAAATCCTCAAAATGGGAAGGAATGGATAACATGGAATTAAGAACGAGCTTACCAGAGATTTTTGATGAATTTGGAGAAGCAAGAAGACAGGGATTTTTAACAGTTAAAGAAATTAAAGAGCAGGGCAAGCCGGTTGTGGGGGTCTATTGTACTTTCATGCCGGAGGAATTGGTGCTTGCAGGCGGAGCGATCCAGATTAGTCTGTGTTCGACTTCAGATGAGACAATTCCCGATGCGGAAGAAGATTTGCCACGGAATTTGTGTCCTTTGATCAAATCGAGTTACGGGTTCGGTAAAACCGACAAGTGCCCGTATTTCTATTTTTCTGATTTAGTTGTTGGTGAGACGACCTGCGATGGTAAGAAAAAAATGTATGAGTATATGGAGGAGTTCAAGGATACTTATTTGATGCAATTGCCTCATATGCGTGATACCGAAGAGAGTAAAAAATTATGGTACAGCGAGTTGGTTCGCTTTAAAGAAAAGCTGGAGGATTTCTTAGATGTTGAAATCACGGATGAGAAGATTAGTGAAGCAATCGTCTTGAAAAACCGTGAGCGTCAGGCGAAGCAAGATTTCTATCGTTTAGGGCAATTGAATCCGCCAGCAATCACTGGACAAGAAATTTTCCAAGTGATGTATGGATCACAATACAAGTTTGATAAAGAAGAAGTAATTCAAATGTTGGAAGAGACGACCGCTAAAGTAAAAGAAAAGTATGAGGCCGGCGAACGTTTGGATGCCAAACCGCGCATTTTAATAACCGGTTCACCAATGGGGGGCGTTACGGAAAAAGTCATTCGGGCGATTGAAGAAAATGGCGGGTTAGTAGTGGCGTACGAGAATTGTACGGTAGCGAAGGCTGTTGAACGCTTAGTTGATGAGACAGAAGAGGATGTTTACCAAGCATTGACAGATAAATATATCAATATCGGCTGTGCCTGTATGTCGAATAATCAGCCGCGAAAAGAGCTGCTGAGTCAAATGATCGATGATTATCAGGTTGATGGGGTAATCGATATGGTCTTGCAAAACTGTATTCCATTTTCTGTGGAATCCTTGAAAATCAAACGTTTCTTGAATGAGGAGAAACAAATCCCTTACATGTATTTAGAGACAGATTATTCAACTTCAGATATCGAACAAATCAACACACGCGTGACCGCATTTATCGAAATGTTAGAGGAAGAGACTGTATGTACACAATAGGATTAGATTCTGGTTCTACGACAACAAAAGGCGTACTTTTTTCCGGTGAGGAATTGATCGATAAATATTTAATCCCTACTGCTGGAAATCCCAAAAAAGCGATGTCGGAGGTTGTTGATTATTTTAAACGAAACGATGAACTGAGTGATGTGAAGCTTGTGACAACGGGGTACGGCAGAAAACTTCTGCCAGCGGATCTAGTCGTTACGGAGATTACCTGTCATGGTAAAGGTGCCGAATTTTTACGTCCTGGAGTGAGACAGGTCATTGATATAGGCGGACAAGATTGCAAGACGATTCAGCTAAATGGGAAAGGAAACGTGACGGAATTCAGTATGAATGATCGTTGTGCGGCTGGTACTGGACGTTTCGTAGAGGTTATGATGCGGACACTAGGTGAAGATATTTGCGACTTGGATCAATTTGTTCAAGAGGCGCAGCCAGTCACCATCAACAGTATGTGCACAGTCTTCGCTGAATCAGAAGTCATTAGTTTGATCTCAAAAGGAGAGAATCGGGAGGATATCGCACTAGGTGTTCTTCATTCTATTGCTCAGCGGATCAGCAGTCAGTATTCTAAACTAAGACCCGCGCGCGGGGAAGAGGTCCTTTTCACTGGCGGTCTGTCAAAAAGTGCGGCCTTTGCAAAAGTGTTGGAGCGTTATGTGGCAGGACCAGTAAAATGTGATGAGCTGTCGCAATATGCCGGCGCCATCGGAGCAGCTCAAATTGGGATAAAAAAATTAAAATAAGTAAAAAGATGATGCGGCAATTAAGTCCGCATCATCTTTTTTTGTGAGCGAGTTGTCTAAAGGCAATACTGAGTGCAGGGAGATATAGGAAAAAGAGTGATAGACGCTGCCAAAAACCGCGTGTAGACGACAAGAGACTGCCAATGATCGGTAAGTAGTATGCCGCAAATAGGAACAATGCTAAGAGTGAACCAAGTAAACAAACAGCATAAAAAAGTGAAACGACTTTCTGACGCTTCAGACTAGCTTGATAAGCCAATAGTAGCGGAACGAACATCATCGCTACCATGGCTATTCCAGAGAAGGCTGCATGTAGAAAGTAAGCAGGATTAAAGAAACTAGCGGTATCACTGATTTTTATTAAACCTGTCAAGAGACAGTCGCCAAAACCATAGAGTGCGATCGCACCCGCTACAATTTGTGCTAAACCCTTTGATTCAGATTGAAAAAAGTCATAGACCCCTATACTTGATAAGATGAACAAGCTGCCTGTGATGATCGAACCATTGTTGAAATATGTTTGGACAGGACTAGTGGATTCACCCAACTGGCTAATAATCATTGTCATTTGGTCAAAACCAGGATAGGACCGACCTAGATAATAAGGCAATGAAAAATCCCCAATGACCGCAAGAATCAAAAATAACGGGGAGAATTTCTTAAGAATACGCATTTGGCACTCCTTACAAAAAGTTTTCTCCATGATACTTTATTTCTTCTTAAAATACGAGAAATAAGGGAATAAAGCTATTTTTCTCACTTTTTTTCTAAAGATGAAAAAAAGTGAGATTGAATTGACTGGCTAGTCAAAGAAGTATATGCTCTATTTATAGTATTGAATGTTGAATAGGGGAACGTTTGGAAGAGGAGGGAGAACGATGGATAATCAAATCGTATCATTGAGTAAAGTAGAGAAAAAATTTGGGAAATTCCAAGCCTTGAAGGATGTCACCTTTGATGTAAAAAAAGGTGAGGTATTAGGATTTATTGGACCAAATGGTTCGGGAAAATCAACGACCATTCGAATTCTATTGGGAATGTTGAAGAAGTCTGGTGGTGAAGCAACGATTTTTGGAAAGGATGTCTGGAAGGAGGATACGGAGATTCACAAGGGGATTGCCTATGTACCTGGCGATGTTTACCTATGGCCGAATCTAACTGGTGGTGAAATCATTGACCTGCTTCTACGGTTAAACGGACAGAAACGTACGCAGAAAACAGAAGAGCTGATTGAGAAGTTCCAGTTGGACCCGAAGAAAAAAGCGCGAACCTACTCAAAAGGAAATCGTCAGAAAATAGCATTGATAGCCGCACTTTCACAGGAAGCGGAATTGTATATCTTTGATGAACCAACTTCTGGCTTAGATCCTCTGAATGAGAAATCCTTTCAGGAGGAGGTGTTGAAGCTGAAAGAAGCAGGAAAAAGCATCTTGCTTTCCAGTCATATTTTATCGGAAGTAGAAAAGATGTGTGATCGAATCGCCATCATTCGCGAAGGTGAGATTATTGAGACCGGTGATTTAGCTTCGATGCGGCATCTAACCAGAATAGAAATCACCGTTGAAACCAAATCTACTTTAGATGGGATTGACCAGTTAACAGGGGTCCATAAAGTTGTTTTTTCTGAAGAAAACCATCACCAAGCGGTGTTGTCTGTGGATCGTGAACAAATGACGCAAATCATGATTTTTTTGGCAGATAAGCAAATTGTTAACTTAACGTCTACGCCTCCAACATTAGAAGACTTATTTATGCGCTATTACGAAAAACAAGGAGTTGATTCGTATGGGGCATAGCGGAACTAAGACCAGCTATTTATTAAAGGCCAATTTGAAGCAAAATCGCATCAAGCATGTTATCTGGCTCGTGCTCTTAGTGGGATTATTTGCAGCGGCAGCGATGGAGTTCCACGTGCTGTTTGGGACCCAAGAAGATATCAATGCGATTGTTGAAACCTTGAAAACACCTGCAATGGTTTCACTTTTTGGTGAATTTTCAGCAGAGAAGTCATATACGACCGCAACTGTTTTCGCTCATGAAATGTTGGTATTCCTAGCGATGTTCATGGTTTTTATGAATATTTCCTTAGCCATCTCAAACACGCGAACAGAGGAAGATTCTGGCTTATTAGAAATGGTTCGATCACGAACAGTTGGACGCTTGGCGCCTATTTATGCAACGATCCTTGAAATACTTTTGATCAATGGATCGATGGGCTCTTTATATGTTATCAGCTTGTTTGTTGCTGATTTAAATGGCGCGACGATACAAGGAAATTTCTTAATGGGTATCGGCCTTGCTAGTTGTGGAATGATGTTTGGTTTTATCAGCTTATTAATGGCACAACTGGCAAATAATTCTCGCAGTGCGAGCTTTATGAGTTATGGATTGTATGGCTTCTTCTATATTATCCGGATGATTACGGATGTGACAGATCCTAGATGGACGTGGCTATCACCTGTTGGCTGGATTCAAAAGACAGCAATTTATACTCATGATCATTGGCTGCCAATCGCTTTGATGATAGGCTTAGGTCTTATTTGTTTATTGATTGCTGTCAAGATTGTAGAAAGGCGAGACATAGGTAGTGGTATTTTAGCGGCTCGAAATGGAAAGCCTAAAGCAGGGAAACTGTTGTCTTCTCCATTAGGCCTGGTTCTTACGATAGAACGCAATAGTATTATCGGTTGGGTATTTGGCGGGGTTATATTAGGTGCGGCCTATGGTTCGGTTTTTAGTACGATCGGAGATATCATAGGGAGTAATCCGACCTATCGGAAAATACTTGGTGTGACTCAAATCAATGCAGCCAATCGAGAGTTGATCTTAAACTATTTAAATATGTTGGCACTGTTTTTTGTAGCGATCGCTGCTATCAGCGGGATATTGATTATTTTCCGTTTGAAATCAGACGATAAAAAAGGCTATTTAGAAATTTTGCACTCAAAAAGTATTTCTAAGACTCGTCTGGCACTGAGCTATTTCGGCGTGGGAACCTTTGTGAGTATTCTCGTTTTTACAGGGACTTTAGCCGGAGCGTTCTTTATTGGAAATGGGATGATGGATGATCCCCTCGCGATTAAATACTTTTGGCAAGTGCTGTTAGGTTTTTTACCTGCGACATTATTCTTTGTGGGAATCGCTATATTCTTCACAGGAGCTTTTCCGAAATTAACCAATATTCTCTGGCTTTACTTGGCTGCTAGTGTTTTGGTCAAAATGTTAGGTCCGTTATTAAATCTTTCTGATGATGTAGCGAATATCTCACCTTTTGGCTGGGTGGGAAAAGTTCCGACAGAAAACGCTGATAATACAGTAGTGATTTTTTTAACCGCTGCTTTTCTAGTTTTAACGGTTCTGGGCATCTTGGGCTATAATAAGCGAGATTTGGGGTGATTCGGATGAAGAAAATAGCAAAAGATCCGCAGAAGGAAAAAAGCATTCTAGCTTCCAGTGCCAAACTATTCGGGCAGTATGGCTACCGTGAAACCAAGACTGATGAAATCGCTGAAGAAGCGGGTGTATCAAAAGGATTATTGTTTCATTATTATGGAAATAAAGGCGGTTTATATCAAGAAACGTATCGTTATGCTTCCGAATTTTTATATCAACAAATCGATTATTCGGACTGGACGAAGGCTTCGGATTTACTAGAGATGGTAGTGGACGCTACCAAATATAAGATTGAATTGCAGCTAAAATATCCAATGGAGTTCGATTTTATAATGAAGGCTTATGCGGAAATGCCCTTGTTGCCTGAACCATTACGAAAAGCTATGACTGAACGATTTAATACGGATATTAATCGAAGTTTGACGCTGACCGATGAGGTAATCAGCAAGCTTCCCTTGCGAGAAGAGGTTCAGGAACAAGATGTCTTGGAGATTATCTATGCAGTATTGACGAATGAGACGACAAAGATCCAACAGGAGCTAGTGCAACATCCTGAGTGGAAAACGATTGAAGATTTTCTGCCGTTAATTGATCGTTTAAAGCGCAAGCTAGAGATTCTTGAGTATGGCTTTGTAAAACAATAAAAATCTGCGTCCTAATATGGGACGCAGATTTTTTAGAAATCACTTAAGATTGTCATTAAGAATAGACCTTCTTCTGCTAAAGCACCAAAGAAAAGAATCAAGCTATCGACAAATAATACACTCATATTGGTACCGAACATCACAGCTAGACGTTCCAATTTATCATCAATCTTCTTCTCTTTGAAATAAACGAGAAAAAGATAAAAATTTGCTAGAACAAGTATTATGGTTGAGAAAATGATGGCGATCTTCATAAGTGTACCCCTTCACTTGATTAAACGTAATCGTTTTTACACTATTCATTATACTCCCACAAAATGATTATGACAGGGGGGAGCGAAAAAAAGTAATGGTTTTCACAAAAACTTTTTAAATTAGTCTAAAGGTATGATGTGATTTCTTTTTTATGATAAAAAGGAACTGACAGCCTATCTTTGCTCCGCTATACTAAATTTAAGAGTTTTAGGAAGGGAGCTAAATCAATGGATTTTGCTGGATCCGATTTTGAGTATTATGAACGTACGATTAAAATAATGTATCAAAACTATTATTGGAAGCGTCTGGTTATTTGCGGAGTCGCTCTTATCATTCTTTTAGCATACAGTGGAATTTTTCAGGATAATTTATTTCTAAATGTTGTGTTGATGCTACTTATTGCTGGATTAGGCGTATATCTTTTTTTGGAAAAGCAGAAATTTCCAGAAATTTATCAGGCTTTTCTTGCAGAAAATCAGCCGGAAGTGCAGATTCATAAGATTCAAGAGGAAGAGTACAGCTACAATGTAATAGATGACGATGAAAAGGTTCGGATCAACAAAAAGGGAGTACGCAATTTGCCCTCTAATAATAAGCAATACACAATGATGGTCGGCTTTTCAAAAGCTTTCTTCTCACGAGAACCGTTGCAAATCGTCTATTATGACATGTTGGATCTCACCTATGAAGAGAGTTTCCGCTTGAAGCGCAATGGTTATAACTCGATGCCGCGATTTTTGAGACGCTTTACTTTAAGCAATTTAAAAGCCAGTGCTGGCAATGCTGTCAGCTTTATCCTAGGAAATATTTTCCTTTTATTCATTCTATTTCGATTACTACGTTACTTGTGGACCTTCTTAAGAATGTTCTTCTAAAATCACTTGAGAGAAATTTCTCAAGTGATTTTTTTCTTCTCTAGTTCATTTTAGAAAACTCATTTTTTTTTAAATGAGCTTTATTTAGAGTATTTTTTCTTCGAATCCACGTACTTTTTCAATGTCTTGACGTATCTTATTTTGAAAACTTATTTTAGGATAGGAAGGATGCGGAATTATGTTAGTACAACCATTAAATCAAAGACAAATTTTTGGAATGAAGAGAGAGTCCTTACAAAAGAAAGTAGAACTTTTCTATCAAGAAACGCAGGATGCCGCTGCGATAATAGAGTATGCTATTGCGGTAATGATAAGAAATTCGTTAGTGGTCGGAGATTTTTCTCTCCTTTTTACTGAGTTGATTCGTGAAATCTATCTTCATACGGAGCCAACAGATATGTTGAGACGTTTTTGTCCTCTTTTTGAACATTACTTTGATCAAAGTGAATGGAAACAGGTTAAGCATCGATTATTTGGAAATTCTAAGATGTATCACAAGTTAAATGAAATCTTAGGTTTTTATAAAAATTACCTGCAAGAAAAGACTACACCTCTTGAGTCGCTAGACGGGCAGCAATATAAAATCATTTCAGTTTTTGAGGATGCCAATAGTAAATTACACACTTGGAATTTAGGGGATGCCGATCCAAAGATAGCAACAGAAAAAGCAGATGCTTTATTAAATTTGCTGACGATGTTGACGATTTTTCGAAAAGCTGGAGTGAGAAGATTTGTGAAAGTTGAAAAATCTGATATTGTGAATTGCACACGCAGAGCTCTTATTGCGAAGAATAATGAGCAGGAGGAGCTTGAATCCGTAGAACTGACGAATCAGGAAATCATCGATAAACTGGAGGCATTTTTCCCTGAAAATAGGGAAGCACTAGGAAAAAATGATCCCACGTTGGGAGCTGTCAATGAGGAAAAAGAAGGAAATATTCAAGAAATCTCTGAAGCAGACCATAAGACAGAGTTAAGACAGTTTCAAGAGGGCGAAGGACCATCTGAAGGAAGGAGTGATCACAGGACAATTGCCGTCATTGATGAACCTAAATCAAGCACTGCGAAAAAGACATCATTAGCACTTACGGCCCATGAGCGAGATAAAACAGTTTATACAAAACCAAAAAGTAAAAAGCAAAAGGACCTAGAACGTAAAGAAAAGATGCTGAAAGATACACCGTATGGACGAAAAAAGAAACCAAATTCACGAAAGAAAAGGAATCGTAAATAATTCTTATCGCCTTGAAAAAGAAGGTTTCTTTCAAATGTCTATTTTTAAGATTTTTCTTTCTCCGTACATGGTAAACTGTTTTTGAAACCGTTTTATCAATAAGGAGGAGAAGCATTGATTAAAATAATAATTGTTGGACCAAAAGGGAAGATGGGGCGATTGATCACGCAAATAGCCGCAGAAGATGAAAGATTTACACTGGTTGCTGGAGTTGGTCCTAAAGGGCGCGATTATATTGGACAAGATTTAGGTCAAGTGGCGATGATCGGTAATGAGCTTGGTGTGGAAGTTGTGGACGACTTGGCCAGAGTGATTGAATCCTGTGAAGTCATCATTGATTTTTCTTCGAAGGAAATGGGATTAGAGACCTTGCGCTTAGCAAAAAAATATAAAAAAGCGTTGGTCTGTGGGACGACAGGCTTTAGTCCAAAGGAAAAGGAAGCATTCCATCAAGCGGGAGAAGTGATACCGATTCTTTATGCCGCAAATACGTCCAAACTGGTGAATGTCATGAATCGACTGCTGCAATTAACCGCCGCGGCAATCGGTGACGAAACAGATATTGAAATTGTAGAGATGCATGATCGCTGGAAAAAAGATGCCCCAAGCGGTACAGCAAAGGAAATGGGGGAGCTGATTGCTCATGAATTGGGGGAAGAGCTCTCTGAGTTAGCGATTTATGGTCGGGAAGGTGCCGGCGAACGAAAAAAAGGCTCGATTGGGTATCATTCTGTACGTATGGGAGATACACCGAGCAGTCATACGGTTTTCTTTGGCGGCTTCGGAGAGCGATTGGAAATCAGCCACCATTCCACTGATTGGCGTGGTTTTGCTAAAGGGGCATGTGACTGCGCCGTCTTTTTAGCGAATCAAAAAAAAGGGTATTATACTGTTGCAGATGTCTTGAAATTATAGAAAAATATTTTAGTTATTTTTGAAGAATTATAAAAGCTGATTTAAAAGCAGCTTTCTTTGAGATGCCCAAGAGAAAAAGTTATTTTAAAATTATCTGAGATTTAATTGATTGACTTCTCATTTTGTAAATGCTAAATTGAGTGCAATCATTTAAGGAGGTCAGGACATATGGCAAACAACATTTCGAAACGTAATCTTCAAGCAGTTGAATCAGCATGTTGTTGTATGGTGCAAAAAAGCAGCATACGAATTTGTCATGTCTATTAACTGTTCTGAACTCGTTTGAAAATGAAGGAAACTTCTAAATTTTGACGAATCTAAGAGGTGCAGCTTTAATAGCTTGCACCTCTTTTTTTGTACGCAAAATTCGAGATAGGGGGAAGCAAAATGTGTTGTTGCTTGGCAGATGAACGCAGAAAACAAACTTACAGGAGGAATTAATATGCATTTATCAACCAAATTGATCCACGGAGGAATCAGCGAAGATCCATTGACAGGAGCGGTCAGTGTACCAATTTATCAGACCTCAACGTATCGACAAAAAAAATTAGGGCAACCGGGAGATTTTGAGTACTCCCGTTCAGGCAATCCTACTCGTTTCGCATTAGAAGAGTTAATTGCTGAATTAGAAGGTGGCGTAAAGGGCTTTGCTTTTGGGTCAGGTTTAGCTGCCATTCATGCGACATTGTCTATCTTTCAACCTGGAGATCACTTAATCCTAGGTGATGATGTTTACGGAGGAACTTTCCGCTTATTGGAGAAGGTCTTTAAGCCGTTAGGGCTGAGTTATACCATGGTGGATAGTCGTGAGCTTTCACATCTTGAAGCGGCATTTACCGAGAAAACGAAGGCTCTCTATTTGGAAACACCAAGCAATCCCTTATTGAAAATTGTTGATTTGAAGAAAAGTACCGATTGGGCAAAATCCCATAATTTACTAACAATCGTGGATAATACTTTCGCGACCCCTTATTTGCAACAACCATTAGCTTTAGGCGCAGACATTGTCTTGCATAGTGGGACTAAATACTTGGGCGGACATAGTGATCTGGTTGCCGGACTAGCAACCACAAACGATGAGATACTTGCTGAAAAAATTGGATTCTATCAAAACTCTATAGGTGGAGTATTAGGCCCGCAAGATAGCTGGTTACTGCAACGGGGAATCAAAACTCTTGGGGTAAGGATGGAAGCACATCAAAGAAATGCGGGAACCATCGCAGAATACTTAGCAAACCATCCGGATGTAGCGACTGTTTACTATCCTGGACTTGTTAGTCATGGTGGCCATAAAGTTGCTGCGAAGCAAATGCGAGGATTTGGTGGTATGGTGGCCTTCGAGCTAGTGGATGAAAGTAAATCAGCAGAATTTGTTGAGTCATTAAAAGTGATCACTCTAGCGGAAAGTTTAGGTGGTGTTGAAAGCCTAATTGAGGTTCCAGCTGTTATGACCCATGCATCGATTCCAAAGGAGAAACGGGAAGCAGCGGGAATCAAAGATGGATTGATCCGCTTCTCCGTCGGCATTGAAGATATCTCCGATTTACAAAATGATTTAGCACAGGCTTTTACTAATATAACCACAGAAAAGGCCAAAAAATAACTAGAAGGGAATTGAGAAAAAATGAAAAAATCAATTATAGCAGTTGCTAGTTTACTCGTCGTGGGGGTTCTATTTTTAGCTGGATGCCAGTCTAAGGATAGCGGCGAAGCAAGTTCAAAAAATGTCCTGAGAGTAGGGACGGAAGGAACCTATTCACCGTTCTCTTTTCGTGATGACAATGATAAGCTGACTGGTTATGATGTCGATGTCGCAAAGGCGGTTGCTAAAAAGATCGATTATAAAATCAAGTTTGTTGAAGCACCATGGGATTCCATGCTGGCAGCCTTTGATGCGAAAAAGACAGACGTGGTCTTTAATCAAGTAGCGATCACTCCTGAACGTAAGGAAAAATACTTGTTCAGTACGCCTTATTCTGTTTCTCATCCAGCGTTAATCGTCAATAAAGATAACAATGAGATTAAGGATTTTGCTGATTTGAAAGGAAAGACATCGGCTCAGTCATTAACTAGCAATTATGCGCAAATGGCGGAAGACCTTGGCGCAGAAATTTCAAGCGTCGATGGCTTCAGTAAAGCAGTTGAATTAGTAGTGGATAATCGAGCAGATGCGACGCTGAATGATGACGTGACCTATTATGATTATTTAAATCAAAAACCAGATGCGCCAATCAAGATCGTGAAAACTTCAGATGAAGCGACAGAAGTAGCTGCGATGTTCCATAAAGGCGATGAAGAGTTAGCGAAGAAAGTGGATAAAGCAATCAAAGAACTAGAAGCAGATGGGACATTGACTAAACTATCAGAAAAATATTTCAAGAAAGATATTTCTAAGTAATGGAAAGGACTAAGTAGAATGGAACGAACAATTGATATTATTCAAAGCTCTGCGTTGCCGCTATTTTGGGCATTGCTAAAGATGACGATTCCGTTAACGCTGATTTCATTTGCTTTTGGGATGGTCTTGGCACTGATTACAGCCTTAGCCCGGATTTCAAAAAATCGCTTCTTAAATGGCATTTTCTTTCTCTATGTTTGGATCTTCCGCGGAACTCCGCTGCTGGTCCAATTATTCATTGTCTTTTTTGGACTTCCTTCAGTAGGAGTCCAAATGGATGCATGGACAGCTGCGATTTTAACTTTTTCACTAAATACTGGCGCGTATGCTTCTGAAAACATTCGTTCCGCTTTACTGGCCATTCCTCAAGGGCAATACGAATCTGCAGCATCATTAGGGATGAGTCGTTGGCAAATTTTACATCGAATCATTGCTCCCCAGGCGTTTAAGATTGCATTGCCGCCGTTATCGAACAATTTTGTGAGTCTTGTTAAAGATACTTCTTTAGCGGCTAGTATCACTATTGTTGAAATCTTCATGACAGCACAGCGGATCGCTGCTCGGACTTATGAGCCTTTATTGCTTTACAGTATGGTGGCTTTGTATTATTTAATTTTTTGTACCTTCTTGAATTATTTACAATCTGTACTTGAAAAACGGATGGTCTATTAAGGAGGAAAAAGATGTTAACAATCGAAAAACTAAATAAAAGTTTTGATAACAATCAAGTCTTGAAAGACATTGATTTGTCCTTTCAGCCAGGGGAAACTACGGTTATCCTAGGTCCCTCAGGCTCAGGAAAAAGTACACTGCTGCGTTCAATTGATTTATTAGAGACGCCCGATAGCGGCAGCATAAAAATTGATCAGGATAATCTGACTTTCCCACAAAATCTGTCTTTTCGACAATTAAAAGAATACCGTGGACATTTTAGTATTGTTTTTCAGGCATACAATCTTTTTCCTCATTTGACGGTAATTCAAAACGTCATGGAGGGGCCTACTCAAGTAAAGAAGGTTTCGAAGGATCAAGCAAGAAAACAAGCAGAACAGCTGCTGACTAAAGTTGGTCTGCTGGATAAAGCGGCGGAACACCCAAAACAATTATCTGGTGGACAGATGCAGCGGGTAGCGATTGCGCGAGCATTAGCGATGGAGCCAGAATTTATGCTTTACGATGAACCGACCAGTGCTTTAGATCCTGAGTTGGCACAAGAAGTTTTACAGGTTATTAAAGATTTAGCAGAATCAGGCAATGGACAAATTGTTGTGACGCATCATTTGGAATTCGCCCGCAAAGTGGCTGATCGGATTGTCTTTTTAGAAGAAGGAGCAGTTACTTTCGATGGCAGCAGTCAGGCATTCTTTGAAAGTGATCATCCACGAATTCAGCGTTATTTGCAACAGTTTTTATAATATGAAAGAGGCAGTGCCAACTTTGGGCACTGCCTTTTTATGTGAATTTAGCAATTGTTTAATTGTGTCTTTGTTTTAGGTTCTTGGACTTTAACTATAATCAACTTAGTAATCTCCATTAATAGAACTGCTGAAGTAGCTAAGGCGAGGGCTAAACCAATTTCCTTCAAAGCGAAGGCAGTTGGAATAGCGAAGACTTCACGCAAGCCCGGCAATAATGTCAGACTGAATAGTCCGGCACAGACAAGAATAGCAAGTAGAACCATTTTATTGGAGAACAAACCAACTTGTAAGGAAGTTTGTGTGTTTGAACGTGCCGCAAAGGTTTGCAGTGTCCGACTTAAGATCAGGGTAGAGAAGGCCATCGCGACACCCATTTCTGCAGACTGCTGATTTCCAATCCATTGGGCAGCAATGACAGCTAAAGCGATTAGGATTCCTCTGTAAGTGACTGAGACTAATGTTTTACCGGTAAAGATCCCACTGTTTGGATCACGAGGCTGTCGTTTCATTATCGTTGGTTCTGCTTTTTCCATACCTAAGGCGATTGCCGGCAGTGAGTCGTTGACTAGGTTAATAAAGAGCAGCTGTAAGGCTGTAAATGGATTTGCCCAACCGATCGCTAGTGCAAAGATGATGGCGATGATCGCACCTAAATTACCAGCAAATAGATAAGCGACAGCTTTCTTGATATTGTCAAAAACGTTTCGTCCAACTTCGACTGCCTTGATGATTGAGGCGAAGTTGTCGTCAGTTAGGACCATCGCTGAGGCATCTTTAGCTACATCGGTTCCCGTACCCATGGCAATACCAATATCTGCTTGCTTTAGAGCAGGGGCGTCATTGACACCGTCACCAGTCATAGCAGAAATTTTCCCTTTGTCCTGCCAAGCACGAACAATTCTGATTTTATTCTCTGGTGAAACACGCGCATAAACCGTTATTTGTTCCAATTGATCAGCTAGCTCTTGCTCACTTAACTGATCTAATTCAGCACCAGTCAGTGCAAGGTCTCCTGGTTGGAAGATTCCAATCTCTTTTGCGATTGCAACAGCGGTTGTTTTGTGATCGCCTGTAATCATCACGGTTTGAATTCCCGCAGAGTTCGCATCTGCCACCGCTTGGAAAACTTCTTCCCGTGGCGGGTCGATCATTGCTAGTAAACCGACTAAGACAAGATTTTCTTCGTCATTTAGCGTTAATGAATCAGATGCTACTTCTTTATAAGCAAAGGCTAAAACACGTAATGCACGTTCAGAAAAGGCTTCATTTTGCTTCTGGAAACGGCTTTTTAAGTCAGCTGTAAAATCGACGACTTGACCATCGAGTAAAACTTTCGAGCTGCGTTCAAAAACGATATCTGGTCCACCTTTAGTTACCATGATCTTTTGCTGATCGATCGTGTGGAGTGTGGACATTAATTTCCGATCAGAATCGAAGGGCAGCTCGGCTTCACGGGGATATTTTTTTCGTAATTCCCGATAGGATTGATTTTGCTGCTCACTGTAATCTATTAAAGCAATCTCTGTAGGATCGCCTAATTTGGTGCCATCTTCGCTAATCGTTGCATCATTGGCTAACACACTGATTTCAATCAAGCGTTGTTCGTCTGCTTCCCACTGCTTCGGATCTTTTGAAAATTCACCACTTTGTCCATCGGCTAAGAAATGGTCCACAACTGTCATTTTGTTTTGTGTAAGTGTTCCTGTTTTATCTGTACAAATAATACTGGTTGAGCCTAATGTTTCTACTGCTGGCAGCTTGCGGATAATCGCATGCTGTTTCGCCATTTTCTTCGTTCCTAAGGAAAGTACAATGGTAACAATCGATTGTAACGCTTCAGGAATGGCAGCTACAGCAACAGCTACAGCAAACATAAAGGCGTTGACGATATCTTGTGTCATATCGGTTGAACCATCTAAGAAAACTTGCAGGAGCTGAACCCCAAGGATTACTAACGATAGAACTAGAATAGCAATACTTAATTTCTTGCTGAAACGATCCAGTCCACGCTGAAGAGGGGTCTTTTGTTCTGTAGTCGATTCTAATAAACCAGCGACTTGACCGATCTCAGTTTCACTACCAGTCGAAGTTACTAAAAATTTTCCGCGTCCGTAGGTGACAATCGTTCCGCTAAAAACCATGTTGATTCGATCACCGATGGGGACTTGATTACTTAACGTAGTGATTTCTTTTTCCGCTGGTGTGGATTCCCCAGTCAGCATTCCTTCATCAACCTTTAGCGAACCCGCTTCAAGTAAACGACCGTCGGCTGGTACATAATCGCCTGCTTCTAAGATGACGATATCACCAGTCACGATTTCTTTAGCGGGAATACTTTGCTCTTGCCCCCCTCGGAGAACACTGGCATCTGGAGCAGAAAGTTTTTTTAAGGCGTCCAATGAACCTTCAGCCTTTTTCGTTTGAATGACGCTTACGATTGAGTTTAGCAGCAAGACCGCAAAGATGACAATTGACTCTACATGAGCGCCCATGATCATCTGTACCACAGCAACGATCAACAGAACGATTACCATTGCGTCTTTAAAGGTTTCTAAAAATAAAGTCAGCGAAGATTTTTTCTTTGCCTCTTTTAACTGATTCGGACCATTTTCTTGTAGCCGCTGTTGGGCTTCTGCTTGACTTAAACCTTCTGGTGCAGTCTTCAAGTCCGTCATTAATTTGTCTGTTTCTTGTTGATACGCGTGTTTTGTCAATTTATATCCTCCAATAATTTTTGTTTCACTTCACTCGGCACGCCATTGCTGTCATTTTCCTAACTACGCGAAAGCGTAAAGAAAAACTGACAAAAAAAGAGACCCAAGGCAAGTGTTTAAACTTGTCTTAGGTCTCACCATTTCATACGATACCAGAAAACCATTACTGGTTAACTTACTGTTGATATCACAACAACGACGTTGCCGGTTACTCCCCTAAGGAGTTATTAATATGTTTAAATCTTAACGGAAATAATTTTTGATTGCAAGAAAAATGCTGGTCCTAGTCAACTTAATCATCTATTAAGTCAGAAAACCCTTTATTAGTCTGGATTTAATAAAGTTATTTAATTTTTCTTAAGGGACTATTTTCCAGCAATAATGGTTTTGATTGTACTTTCGTCTAAGCCCTTTAATACTTGGATCAGCATTTCTCTAGCAGCATCAAAATCCGCTATGCTGAACATTGTTTGATGGGTATGGATATAGCGGCCGCAAACACCAATCACTGTACTTGGAATCCCTTCGTTTGCAGTATGAGCGGCTCCTGCGTCCGTTCCACCTTTAGAAACAAAGTATTGGTAGGGGATATTGTGTGTTTCGGCGGTGTCTAATAAATATTCCCGCAATCGAGGAAGTAAGATCATACCAGGATCTTGGATCCGCAAGAGGGTCCCTTCACCTAAATGACCAAACGTTCCGTTAGTGGTGACTAAATCGTCCGCAGCCGAACAATCTACCGCGAAGAATAAATCTGGCTGGAATTTAGTTACCGCTGGCTTTGCGCCACGTAAACCAACTTCTTCTTGAACATTTGCCCCAGCGATCAAGGTGTAATCCAATGATTCCTTTTGCAAGGCTTCCAACGCTTCTAATATGACTGTACAACCATAGCGGTTATCCCAAGCCTTGCTGATTATATTTTTGCCGTTTGCTGTTTTCACCGTTTCTGTTTGAGGAACGATGGTGTCTCCAGGTAAAACACCAAAAGCTAACGCTTCATCCTTTGATTCAAAGCCCGCATCGAAAAGGATATCTTCAACTTTAATTTGTCCTTGTCCGTTTGTTCCACGCAATAAATGTGGCGGCACAGAAGAGGAGATGCATGGATAATTGCCTTTACTGGTTTTTAAGGTAAAACGCTGGGCCGAAACGACGTAGGGATTCCAACCACCTAAAGGGACTACCTTGAATAGTCCGCGGGGTGTAATCTCTGTGAGCATAAAGCCGACTTCATCCATATGGGCCGCCACCATGACACGTGGTTTACTGTCGTCGGACTGACGCAAGCCGAAAATTCCGCCTAAGCCATCTTGCTGTACTTCATCGACTAGTGGCGTAATCGCATCACGCATGTAGCTGCGGATGTCTTCTTCAAAACCGCTAGTTCCTTGAAGCTCGGTTAATTCTTTAATTCGTTGAAATGTCTTGTCTTCCATTGGAGAGCCTCCTCAATTGTTAAAATCCGTTCTTATTATAAGTCTTTGGCACATGAAAATAAATTAATTCAAAATCAAGAAATTGTCGATTTGTTGCTTTTTCGTTGTTAGCAAAGTTTTTTTCGATAATTTTAGCTAACGCGACTTTCGAGAATTCCTCTTCAAAATACTCTTGAAAGAAATCCCGACTAATCTCTTCCTTCTTCGTATAGACAAAACGTTTTGTTTGATAAGGAATCTTCCATTCAGTCAGAAAAGTCTTATACCGTTCATTTAATAATAGTTCCTTCTGCTGCCCTTCATAAGGTGAGAAGAGGTGATCTTCGTCTTTTACTACACGCAAGATCAGACACCAATCCTTGCTGGCTTGGCAAACAGCCAATAAATCTTGTTTTGTTTCCAAAGCAGGGTTCATTGCTGAAAAGACCACATTATAGCGTTGCTTATGTTGAGATAAAAAGGTTTCTTGTGCTTGGTTGATCAGTTGGACATTGCCGTTAGCTTTTTTTGCTGCGATTGATAGCATTTTTTGAGAGATATCCAGTAAATGATACTCCTTTACCTCTCTTTGAATCGTCGCTAGATAGCGTCCTGTTCCACCAGCAAGATCTAAAAAGGTTTCGCAGGGAATGATTTTTTCTTCTAGTAAAAAGTCCCGTAAATCTTCAGCAATCGGGAACAGCGATTCTTGCTGAATAGCTTCATAATCTTCTGCGAAATTATCCCAAAATGCTGCCAATTCATCCAAATAATTCGACATAGCTCCCATCCTTCTTCATACATTTCCTAAGTATACACCTCTCAAATAGGAATTTAAAAGGCAGGAACCCTATTAAATAAAGTCAACAAACTGAAGCCCTAGATGAAAGCACAACTAAATTCATCCAGAGCTTCTTGATTTATTCATTGATCGATTGTTGTTCCCGTTTAGCAATCATTGGCAGGATCATTCCCAGTAAAATCAGGACAATCGGTGTGACAATGTTAGAGATTAACTGGAATATCCAAGATTGCGGATCTACTGCATAATCAACCTTCGGCAGCATGCCTAAGATGCAGGCGAGGATAGTAAAGGCAAAGCACCAGAAACCTACGATGAAACCAAGTTTTGGATTCTTAATAAATTTGTATTCTGAATGGAATTTTTTGTATTGAGCATTCAGCATCATGTAAGCGAAGAAGACCCAAATATAGCGCATCGGCATTACGATGGAATTCAGGTTCGTCAGCCATTGAACCAAGATGCTCATACTCTTGATCCCAAAAATCGGCAAAATGATAATGATACTCACAAGGATTCCAGTCAGTAAATAGCCATTCACTAGGGTGCCTTTTTGATTTTTCTTCCGCAGCCACTGAGGAACATACTCAGGATCTGCATCTGAAAGCAAAATTTTCAGCGGCGCATCAATTGAGAAGGCTAGAGCGGAGGATTGAACGGCTGTTTGCGCCAATCCATAGATGATCATTAAGAGATTGCCCACGCCTAAGTGGCGACCTAAGATTTGAAACGCGCTGTAGGCACCATTGGCCATCAGATCATCTGGAATATTGTTGCTGTCAAATAGCATCCCCATAGCGACTGAGCCGAGTACGGCGCTCAAGCCGATCATGGTTGCCATAAAGATCATGGCCTTCGGAAAGTTCTTGGTAGGTCGATCAATCGAATTTACGTAAGGAGAAATTTTTTCTGCGCCGCCTACTGCAAAGACCAGCATGGAGATCGTGGCGAAATAGTTTAGGTTGAAATCGGGAATATATGTTTTTACATCACCCATATCTGGTGTAGCCATCTTGAAGGAAGGATCTATCGTTGGGACAGCCACGGCTAAAATGATGAACAGAATCGACATAATCAGCATCCCTGAACCTGCAACGCTTCCGATAACTTTCAGCGTCGTCAGTCCTTTAGTAGAAAGAAATAAGAAAATCAAGAAAATAATAAATGAGATAATAGCAACCGTTTGGACACTCATATCCGTAGCGACGCGACCGTTTCCTTTAAAGACCCAACCAAGGGCAATTAAAACAGATTGTGGTTTTTGCGCTAAGTAGGTAATATGAACCACCCAATATGTCCATGCAGCGTAATAGGCAATTTTTCTTTTTCCAGTGGTTTCCTTGACCCAGGAACTAACCCCGCCAGAACTTGTTTTGAAGGTAGAGCCTAACTGTCCAACAATCAACGCGTAAGGAATAAAGTAGAGGAGCATGATCAGAATCCATGAAACGACTACGGAGATTCCCTGCTGCGCATAGTTGTTGACCACATTGCCAAATCCCCAAACCATACTAAAAGCAATCATTGAGACCGTGAACCAGCGAATCTTTTTATCAGACATTTGTTTTTCTTCCCTTCTTTTTTGGTGCGATTATTCACAAACACAAAAGATAACGCTTACATTCCTTCTTATAAGTATAGAGAAGAAATAGAAAGAAATAATTTACTTTACAGATTTCTAATGTACTTTTTTTTAATTATCATTTTCGTTTCATTTTTGTCTTTTTGCTTTAGTCAGAGTCATGCTAAAATAACCCTTACTACGATAAAAGGGAAGCTAGGAGAAAATTCGTGAAGATTGAGCAAAGTGAAAGAACGACGTTGACGCCTTTTTTAGAAGAGTTATTTGATCAGCAGCACAAAAGACGGTTTACAGATAAGGTCCCAGAAGCTGATGAGAAAATCCTCGCATTTGGTGCATGGATCGATGGGCAATTAGCCGGCGGAATCGTTGGCAAACGGCAATATGATACACTGCATATTTCGTTGCTTGGCGTAGACGAGGCGTATCAACAATTAGGTGTGGGTTCGAAGTTGATACGGGTGATGGAGGAGCAAGCACGGCGAGAAAAGGTAACGACCATTACGTTGACGACGAAAGCATATCAGGCATTAGATTTTTACTTGAAGCTGGGCTACGAAATATTTGGCAAATTGGACGATGTACCTATGATTGGGACTACAAAATATTATTTAGCCAAAAGAATAAGCAGATAAGGAGCGGTCAAACGGCTCCTTTATCTGCTTATTAAGCGAGAGATCCTTTAAAAATAATAATATTGGACGACCATGATCCCGATCAAAACCAAGATACCCGGTAAATAATTGGAGACGCGAATTTTAGTAAGCTTCATGACATTCAAGCCAATCGCTAAGATCATCAAGCCGCCGATAGCGCTGATCTCGTTCATCAAACTATCTAGCAGCTCCTTTGGCAAATAGCGGACGATCACACTCGCGAAGATTGTAATGGCTCCTTGATAGATCAACACTGGAAAGGCAGAGAAAAGAACCCCAATTCCTAAAGAGGCTGTCAGCATAATCGACATGAAACCATCCATTACAGCTTTTGTGAACAATGTCTGATGACTTCCCGTAACCCCGCTTTCGATAGCCCCAATGATCCCCATTGATCCAATCACGTAGATTAAAGTAGCCGTGACGAAGCCTTCCGCGAAATTACTATTTCCTCGTGCGAAGCGATTTTCTAAAAATAAACCGAGACGAGTCATGGAGTCTTCAATCTTCAAAAATTCTCCAATCATCCCACCCAGACAGATACTGATAATGATGACAATAAAAGAGCTGGCCTGTAGCGACATTTGAATTGCCAAAGCAACGACCCCTAGGGAAATCCCCTTTGTTACGGTATCCTTTGTCTGTTCTGTGATATTTCTCAGAACGATACCAGAAAAGCTTCCCGCCATAATCGCGAGACAGTTCACCAATGACCCCAACAACAACATAACACTCACCCGTTTCTATGATTTCGATGAAAGAATAATGACACGTTATTTAGAAATCATCTTACCACGAGTAGATATCTTTTTGAATAGGAATAGAAATAGACTGGCTGACAGATTCAATAAGGAACCTGAAAACCAGTCTGTAAGCAAAGCAACATGCAGCTACGCTTCTTTTTCTCGTTCGCGTTTAGCTAAGCCAGGCATAATGAAGCCTAAACCAATCAATACGGCAATACCGACGATGTTAATAATCAATTCGTGCCAGAATAAGCTGGAACCGTAAGGCGCATCCTGCGGCAGAACACCGAACAAAGTAGCGATAACGGTGACAACCAAACACCAACCGCCAACAAATACGGCCATGCGATCATTTTTGATAAAGACATAATCTGATTGGAACTTGCGGCTGTCTAAACGAATTCTAATGAAGGCGTAGAAAATCCAACAAGTAACACCTGGCGAAATGATCCCGTTGAGGTTCAATAGCCAATTGAAAATATCGTTCATCTCAGGTAGAAAAACGCCTAATAGCAAGATAAAGGCACTCAAGGCAGTTGTTAAGATATAGCCATTGATAGGTAAGCCGTCATCATTTAGCTTCGTCAGCTTCTTCGGCATGAATTGTTTGCCGGTATCTGAGATCAGCATGCGAGTCATTGCATCTAACAGAACAGCTAAAAGCGCGCACATATAAATAATTTGAGTAACAGCAAAAACATACATCAAGGTATTTCCTAGATGGAAAAATTCTCCCAAACGTTGGAATGCGTAGTAAGAGCCGTTCATCTTTAAATTATTTGGCAAATGATGGGCGTTGAAAAAGACGCCTAAAGAGAAGGAACCAAAGACTGTTAAGAAAATCGTCATAACCGTCAACATAATCATTGCTTTAGGGAAATCCTTTTGCGGCTTGCGCATCCGTGTGACGAAAGGGGCGACCAGCTCTGCACCATTAATCGCATAGATCAGTAACCCGATCGTTGTCAAATAATGAAGGTCAAATTTCGGAATGACCGCTCCAAGGTTCATTGGCTGTGTTTCAATGTGACCATTTGGCATAAATAATGAAGCAAAGGTCATAAAAACAAACAGAATAGCCATGATGAACATAGCACCACCGCCTAAGGTGCTTAGTACCTCTAAAGATTTCTTAAAATGACGCTGCAGGAAAATAAAAGCTAAAAAGACACAGAAGGTCAATAAAGCAAACATGGAGTTGGACATTTTATCTTCCATTGAATCATTTCCGTTGACGAGCCAACCAAAGCCCACCACTACAGCATTAGCGGTATCAACGACGTAAGGAATTGATGCGGCCCAATAGGTCCAAGCCGTAAAATAACCTAACCGATCCCCGCTAGTTCCTCGTACCCAAGAGGTTAAACCGCCACCCTCATGATTAAAAACCGATCCTAGCTGCCCAACCATTAAAGAATAAGGAATCACATATAATAGCAGTAAAATAATCCATGAAGTAATAACCCCTAACCCTTGATTGGCAAAGTTGTAAATAATATCATCAAATCCGATGACTGTAACAAATGACATCATGGCAAGCACAGGCCATGAGATAAAGCTTTTCTTTTCCTCAATCATGTAAGTTGCTCCTATTTCGTATAAATGTATTCATTTTTCATAAATCGTGAAAAATGCTCTTATCATCGTTTCGCATACGATTCCACTCCATACTAAAGTCTGGAGTGGAACTCGCAAAATGAGTCAGATTCTCAACACGTAGATCATTCTGCTAAATAGTCTGCATACTGCTCACCTAAAAGTAAAAAGAGAAATGGCATACACACATAGCTGACTGTGAAAAGCAGAACGGACATCCTTGTATAAATTATCTCAAAGGAGCAGCTGATGATGGAGGCTTATTTCGATAGGTCACGAAAATCCCCCTTCTATTCATAAAATACGATTTATCATCCCACAAAAAATAAAATAGTGCCACTAAAAACCGTTTCTAGGAGAGAGTGTACCATAACTGATCGGGGAAAATGAGCATTATTGTGACAAAACAAGTCGGAATAGTTGCTCTTTCTATCATTTCTCCCACTTTTTGGCTATACTAGAATCACGAGAAACGATTAGACATCGAGGAGGTACTTTATATGAACGAATTATTTGCCGAAGAAGCAACTGAAAAAATGGAAGAAAAAAATCCAATGCTGTTAAAACTATTGAATCAACGGACAATTTTGATTTACGGAGAGATTACTCAAGAATTGGCGAAGACAGTGACAGAACAACTACTGTATTTATCTGCCATCAATGATGAGCCGATTACAATGTTCATCAACAGCCAAGGTGGTCATGTAGAATCTGGAGATACGATTCATGACGTGATCCGCTTTATCAAACCAAAAGTAAAAATGATCGGAACCGGCTGGGTTGCCAGTGCAGGGATCACCATTTATTTGGCGGCGGACAAGAAAAACCGCTATAGCTTACCCAATACCCGTTACATGATTCATCAGCCTGCTGGTGGTGTTCAGGGGCAGTCGACTGAAATTCAAATCGAAGCTAAAGAAATTTTACGTATGCGTAAACGTGTCAATAAACTGATCGCCAAAGCAACGGGTCAAACATTGGAACAGATCGAAAAGGATACTGATCGTAATTTCTGGCTTTCAGCCGAAGAAGCAAAAGACTACGGCATCGTCGGGAAAATCGTCGAATCCGATACAGCGATTAAATAAGATAAATGGAGATGGACGTCTGTTCATCTCTTTTTTTAATTATTTAAGAAATAATCTGACTTTTTTGAAGAAAAATGGATAGACAAGGAAAAGTGAATCTGCTAAGGTTAGAAGAAAAATAAAATTTGATGTGAAAATTTTAAGGAGGGGAAAATTTGGGTGCAAAATTAAAAGAGCTGTTGGGTTTACCTTCTTTGCGTGATGCTCAATTAATGAGTGGGTCAAATTGTTTAAATCAGACAGTCACATCTTTGTCTTTCTTGGATATTTCGGATATGAATGACTGTGCGGATCTACTTGAAACCAATGAATACCATTCAGGAGAGTTGATGCTGACATCTTTTTTTGACATCAAAGACGACATAGCAAAACAGTGTGAGACAATTTGTCGGTTACATAAAATGGGCGAGCTGGGAATTATTCTTTATTATGTAGGAATCGTTGTTCCGAGGCTCTCGCCGGAAGTAATAAAAACAGCGGAGGAACTGGATTTTGTGATTATCCAGATGCCAAAAAATCAAAATCAGATTCGCTACAGTGAAGTCATCGTAGAAGTGATGGCTCGAATTTTAAAAGAGCGTCCAACAGAAAATATCGTAAATGAGGTTTTGGAGAAAATTTCCTTATTACCGGAGCATTTGCGTACAGTAGAGGTGACATTGAAGCTGCTTTCCGATCTTCTGCGGACCAATATTATTTTGACAAACCCTGACAATGAAGTCATTAATCAAATCAAATGGCCGCGGAATTCCTCTGTTGATTTAGAGCGGCTGCTGCGTCGTGTTGTGGTGGATGATGGTCAGCAGGTTCAGAAAAATGATTTCGCCATCTTTTATAAAGAGCTGTACCACAAAGAAAATGGGATGCTGCGCTTTTATCTTTTGAAGGAGCATGACCTCCTGACAGAAGCAGAATGTGCGCAATCAGTGGAGCTGCTGCAGGTGGCAATGAACCTCTGGGGCAAAAAGCACGGAGAAGTCAGTGAATATGCGTTAGTACAGGCCATTTTAAATGATGAAAGTGAGAAGATGTATCGCTTAGCCAATCATTTGAAGATTGACGTTAAGGGTATTGGTTTGATGTGGCTGTTGCAATTGAATGATCTTAGGGAAGAAAAAAAATTAAAAGAAGATATTCTGACCTATGCGTCGAAATATTATAAGACCTGTGTGGCACAATTGATGGATGATCAATTAATTGTTTTATTGGGAAACTACTGCCACAATGATTCTGAGCTTGAGCTAGGAGAAGCTTATCTGCAAACCAGTCCCTATCAGGAAATGATCGATAGCATCGTCTTATGTCCGCGGCTGCGGAATACTACGGATGTACGAATGACGTATCAATTGGTCAATAGGGTGGCTTTGCAGCTTCCACGGCTGTTTCACGGAAAGAAGAGTTTTTCTATCAGCGAAATTCGGCAAGTCGCCCACGCCAGCCAGCTGATTCAAGCTGGCGAGGCAGAAGTGGAAGAGACACTCAGTGTGCTGGCTCCGATCATGGATAATAAAGAACAGCTTATGACGTTGTGCAGCTTTTTATTGGATGCTGGGGCGGATTTTCAAGTTTGCAGTGAACAATTATTTATCCATAAAAATACAGTGAAATATCGAATCAAAAAAATCAGTGAGGCGCTAGGCTACAATGTCATGCGTTTTTCCGAAAGTTATGAATGCTACGTGGCCTGTTTGACCTATCGGTTAATCAGTCTATAGCTGAATCACAAAAAGGCGGATCGAGTTTGATCCGCCTTTTTGTTATAGCAATGCTAATAACGCGTCAACGTCTTCTTCCTTCGTTGCCCAGCTTGTCGCAAAGCGAATGACGGTATGAGTGTCATCGTATTGCTCCCAGAAACTAAAGGCAACCTCTTTTTTTAGTTCCTCCATTTGACTATTCTCTAAAATGACGAATTGTTGATTGGTGGGCGAGTCTAAATAGAAGCGATACTTTTTATCATGCAGACCATTTTTTAACTTCATCGCCATAGCGATAGCATGTTCACTAATCTCAAAATATAACTGGTCTGTGAATAACGTATCGAATTGAAGTCCCAAGAGACGTCCTTTCGCCAGAAGCGCTCCTTGCTGTTTCATGTGAGCGATAAAATATTCTGGCAAATTATTTTTTGTGAAGACGATCGCCTCTCCTAAAAAGGCCCCTACCTTAGTACCGCCAATATAAAAGACATCGCAGTATTCCGCAATCAATGGCAGAGTCAAATCAGATTCAGGACTAGCCAGACCATAGCCCAAGCGCGCGCCGTCCATAAAAAGAGGAATCTTGTATTCACGACATACTTCAGAAATAGCTTTCAATTCCTCTTTGGAGTAAAGGGTGCCGTATTCTGTTGGATGAGACAAATAGACCATTCCTGGAAAAACCATGAACGCTCGATTGTCATCTGTCCAAAATTGCTCAAGATATGCCCGGATTTGCCGAGCGGAAATTTTACCATCTGTTTGAGGGAGACTTAAGACTTTATGTCCGGAGAACTCAATGGCACCAGTCTCATGGGTAGTGATATGACCTGTCTCAGGTGCGATGACCCCTTCGATCTTCTTTAATAAAGAAGCGATCACTAGTGCATTGGTCATCGTACCGCCAGCGATGAAGAAAACATCTGCTTCAGGACAAAGGCAGGCTTGGCGAATTTTTTCGACTGCCGAAGCAGAGTACTTGTCACGACCATAGCCGCTTAGCTTCTCCTCATTTGTTTCAAGCATGCGTTGAAGAACCTTTTCATGCGCGCCTTCTAAATAGTCACTTTCAAAATTTAACATAGGCAACCCCTTTCCATTCGTTTGCTGTCTATTCATTGTAGCAGAATTGATGGAAACAAGAACAGCCTAAAAAAGACTGTGAACGAAGATTCGTCCACAGTCTCACAATTAAATCTCGATCGTTTCTCCAACGCGCATAACTTTTCCGACATTTTTCGGCAACAGCTGTACAAAGGCTTCCGGGTCCTGTTTGATGACTGGGAAGGTATTGTAATGAATCGGTACGACTTGTTTTGCCCGTAAGCGTTTCGCAGCACTAGCGGCTTCGTGAGGTCCCATCGTAAAATTATCTCCGATTGGCAGAAAGGCGATGTCGATGTCAAAGGCTTCACCAAATAAAGCCATGTCTCCAAAGTTTGAGGTATCGCCTGCATGATAGATGGTCTTTCCTTCTGCTTGCAAAATAAAACCGGCGGGCTCTCCCATATATAGTGTTTGTCCGTCCACCTCATAGCCTGAGCTATGTTGAGCGTGGACCATTTTTACTCGTCCAAAGGGAAAATCATATTTCCCGCCGATATTCATGCCGTGAGTCTTTTTCACTCCATTTTTTTCAGCGAAGTTGCAGATTTCTACGATACTGATAATCGTCGCGTCATTACGTTTAGCGATCGGGATCATATCACCGATATGATCGCTGTGTCCGTGAGTCACTAAAATCCAATCAGTCTCAACATCCTCAGCAGTTAAATCAGTCAAAGAATTTCCTGTTATAAATGGATCGAACAATAGCTTTTGACCGTCTTTCATAACAATTGATAGCACTGAGTGACCATGATAAGTAAGTTTCATAGTATCTCCTCTTTTCAATAAACGATATTTTTTGTTGGAACCTTATTTACTATTGCATATCTTCATTATAACGAAGACCTACGAGAATAAGTAAGCTTTTGCTTTGCAATCAAATCGTTTAAACTGGAAGAAAAGAAGAATCCTATGGAGGGAAGAACATGCAGCTTACAATTGATCCAAAAGTAAAAGAAGCAGGTGTCTCATTGGCGTATAGTGTGATTGAGTTTAAGAATGAAGCCCACAATGAAGGGATCTGGCAGGAAATACTGAATCCGTTGATTCAAAAGATCGAAGAAGAAGACACCCTAGACAGTATTAAAGAAAACCCTCAAATTCTTGCGACAAAAAAAGTGTACCGTGTCTTGGGAAAAGATCCCGCGCGTTTTCGCCCCTCTTCTGACAGCTTATGGCGGCGAATTGTTCAGCAAAAGGGCTTGTATCAGATCAATGCTCTTGTTGATTTGAATAACTATTTTTCATTAAAATGGAAGCTACCCTTTGGTGCCTACGATCTTGAAAAAGTAACAGATTCGATCCACTTGACGGTGGGAGCCCCCGATGCTCGCTATGCTGGAATCGGCAATAAATCCGTCAATATCGAAAATCTTTTAGTATTAGAAGATGGGGATGGGCCGTTCGGTAGTCCAACATCTGATTCAACACGAGGAATGATCACCGAAGAAACAACGCAGGCGTTATTAGTGGGTTATCAATTCAAAGAGGATACCGCTGTTAATCAAGCTGAGCTAAAGAGTGTCTTAGAAACCTATTTAACGGACTGCCGTATTCTTGAACAGGGAGTCATATAAAAAACGAGACAGACAGCCTGTCTCGTTTTATTCCCAGTTTTTACAAACATCTACCCACTGTTTAAAATGCGTGTATTTTTCTAATTCTGGTATAGTCAATTCGATGGCGTTGTTGGAATCCCCACAGGCAGGATATACGCTTTCGAAGCGTTTTAGCGATTCATCTAAATAAACCTCGATCCCGGGGTTGATTCCAAAGGGACAGACTCCGCCAACTGGATGTCCGATAATTGCCTCTACTTCATCGGCTTTCAGCATTAACGCTCGTTCACCAAAGGCGGCTTTGTATTTGGCGTTGTCAATCTTTGCGTCACCGGCAGCGACGATCAAGAGACTTTTGTCGGCTTTTTTCAATTTAAAGGACAGGGTTTTAGCGATACGCTCTGGCGCGCAATTTAGTGCTTGTGCAGCCAATTCAACAGTGGCGCTAGATACGGGAAATTCTTGAATACGCTCAGCGATTCCATAGTGTGAAAAATATTCTTTTACGGCTTCTACAGACATTTAGTTTCCTCCTTAAGACTACGAACCAAACAAGGATTTCATAATGAAAGGTGTTTGATGTTCTTGTGATCGATCTGTTCTCTAAGAAGCCAATTTTCCAGACAGGCTGCTTAGAGAGCAGTCTTGTTTGATTAATTATTAATGATACACGCTTTGTGGAACGCAGTAAATGATCGTTTGTTAGAATAGAGATAGAGATTTCGGCGGGAGGATGAATGGATGAAGGAAGATAAGAAAAAGCTACTAGCAAAAATTGCTTATATGTATTATGAACAAGAGCTGACACAAGCACAAATTGCAAAAGAATTAGCGATCTATCGAACAACGGTCAGTCGAATGCTCAGTCAGGCTAAGAAGGAAGGGATCGTGGAGATCAAGATCAACCATTTTGATGCAAGCTTGTTTGAACTGGAGGAGAAATTCAAGCAGACCTTTGGATTGACAGCTGTCGAGCTTATTCCAACTGAAAATGATGCCAATGAAGAGACAAAAGAAGAACAGCTGGCTGAGGCTGCTAGCGCATGGATCCGCCGGCAATTAACAGACGAGATGGTTATCGGGTTGTCTTGGGGAGCGAGTGTCGGCAGAGCGATAAATAAAATTGACGCCAAGCAGCTATCGAACGTTTCTGTCGTTCCTGTTGTCGGTGGGCCGAGCCATATCAATTCACGGTACCATGTCAATACGCTGGTTTATGAGTTGGCTCGAAAACTGAATGGAACCAGCTTGTTCGTCAATGCTACTGTGATCCAAGAAACCAAGGAGCTGGCGGAGGGAATCTTTCATTCGAAGTATTTCCACGATTTGAAGGAGTATTGGAAACGGTTGGATTTTGTTATTGTTGGAATTGGTGGTCCTTTGAGCTATCATAAGAGTCAATGGCGAGACTTATTGTCAGCGGCAGACTATGAAGAATTAAAGTTGCGGGAAGCAGTAGGAGATTGCTGCTGTCGTTTCTATGATGCCTACGGCAAGCGATTGAATGGTGCATTGAATCAGCGGACAATCGGTCTGACTTTAGAGGAGTTAGCCAACGTTCCTCAATCTGTAGGAATTGCGCGAGGGATTTCGAAGGCTCGTTCGATTGCCCCTTTGCTGGAAAAAGGCTATCTTAAAACCTTGATCACGGATCAGGAGACAGCACAGGAAATTTTACGTGTGCATCAACGAAAGTAGCTCTTTTTTCAGACGTGCACATTTGTGCAATTGCTAAAAATTTTCCTTAGCGAAAGGCTTGATGAAAAGCTTTTCGCTTTTTTTGTTGGATGAGGGCAGAAAAAGGTTCTTGAAGATGCTATGCTTGATTTATAAAATAAGCAAGGGAGTTTTAATCATGGAATTTATGCTAGACACAGCTAATATTGCTGATATTAAAAAATTTGCTGATATGTTGCCCATCGCAGGCGTCACTTCAAATCCGTCAATCGTAAAGAAGGAAGGAAAAATTGATTTCTTCCAACATATGAAAGATATTCGTGGGATTATTGGAGACCATCGTTCGTTGCACGTACAAGTCGTTGCAACAGACTATGAGGGCATCATCAAAGACGCTGAAACAATCTTAGCGAATATCGATCAAAAAGTATTTATCAAAATCCCTGTGAATGAACCAGGATTAAAAGCCATTAAAGAATTGAAACGTCGCGGGATTAACGTTACCGCTACGGCTATCTATACAAAATTTCAGGCTTATTTAGCCATTGCAGCAGGTGCTGATTATATTGCGCCGTATTTTAACCGAATGGAAAATCTGAATATCGATCCTCGGGCAGCCATTTTTGAAATGGCAGAGGAGATTGCTCGTACAAATAGCGAGACAAAAATTTTGGCAGCCAGCTTTAAAAACGTTGGACAAGTCAATGCCGCTTTAGAAAATGGCAGTCAAGCAGCCACAATGGGTGTAGATATCATTCAACAAGCTTTGGCTATGCCATCCATCGCACAAGCTGTAACAGATTTTACTGGGGATTGGGAAGCTATCTTCGGTGAAGGAACAACAATCGCTGATTTATAAAAGAAGATAAATCAACATTGAGGCTGCAGACAGGGTTCTGCAGTCTTTTTGTCGCATATCAGGAAGAGCTAGATACAGCAAGAGCATTCGACACACGTTTTTATTCAGATTTATGTAATAATTCATTTAAATCATTCCTACCATTAGTGAGTATGATGTTAAAAATGAGGTGAAGGAAATGCAGGGACGTCAAAAAGAATGGGCTCGATGGAAATATTTCGTTATGGCGCGTTCCCAAAAAGAATATCTGGCGCTGCGGCAGCTTTTTTCTGGGAATCAATGGTCAGAAGAAAAAAACAAACAGTTTTATCAACACCTAAATACCGTACAAAATCTGCCGATTAATTTAAAGGCCCAGCGAAATGCTTACGAGCATGTCTGGGGCTATTTCAAAAGGGTAGCATCCCCAGAAGAAAGACAGCGTTTTTTTACTTTTTTGGATCAAATGACTGAAACGGATGATCAGGCGTTGCTTTATTTAAAAAAATTGGCAGAAAAATACCAAATTGATTATCTGCTAGCGTCTCACTTTTTTGATTAAAGCAAATCATTTCCGAATTTTCGTTCAAGCTTCTATAATGGTTCGATATGGAGGGATGCACGAATGGAAACACGCGCAGTTGTAATAGAAGAATACGGTCATGCGGACCAATTGAAAGAAAGTCAAATCACTTTGCCTGAATTAGGCGAACATCAAGTACTAGTTAAAGTTAAGGCGACATCCGTCAATCCGATTGATTGGAAATTACGTGAAGGCTATCTGGCTCAAATGATGCCTTGGGATTTTCCGATTACTTTAGGTTGGGATGTTGCGGGTGAAATCGTTGAAGTTGGTTCAGAGGTTAAGGATTGGCACATAGGACAAGAAGTTTTTGCTCGCCCAGAAACAACTCGTTTTGGTACATATGCGGATTACACAATTGTAGATGATCATTTATTAGCGAAGAAGCCTGATTCAATCTCTTTTGAAGAAGCAGCGGCGGTGCCGTTGGCTGGATTAACTGCTTATCAAGCATTATTTACACATGGAAAATTAAAAGCGGGTGAAAAGGTTCTGATTCACGCTGGAGCCGGCGGTGTAGGAATCTATGCAATTCAATTAGCCAAAAATGCTGGAGCAACGGTTATTACCACAGCAAGTAAGAAAAACCATGAATTACTTAAGGAGCTAGGCGCCGATCAAGTGATTGATTACCATACGACTGATTTTTCAGAAGTCTTGGAAGACATCGACTTGGTTTTTGATACAATGGGCGGAGATGTTCAAAAAGACAGCTTTAAGGTGTTGAATTCGGATGGTCGTTTAATTTCGATCGTTGGTGCACCGGATGAAGAATTAGCTAAAAATGTTGCTGTGGCTGAAAGTATCTGGCTTCAACCGGATGGTAAGCAATTGCAAGAAATTGCGGATTTGATGACAGAGGGCAAAGTGAAGAGTATCGTTGGCCATACGTATCCTCTTACAGCCGAAGGAGTGACGGAAGCACATGAATTAAGTGCGACTCATCATGCCAAAGGAAAAATTGTTTTAGTAAATGAGTAATCATAAGGGTGTTGTGACAATTTTTGTCACAACGCCTTTTTCTTTTAATAAACAGTGATTTGACAGGGGAATCTTTTCTCGGTATCGTTAGGATAAAATGAAAGCGTTCTAATGACAGGAGGAATAGTATGAGTGAGATTACAAACAGTATTGCCTTTCTAAAACAGCAACAATGGGTTGATTTAAGTCACAATATTTATGGCGGGATTCCTTATTTTCAATCGTTTCAGCCAATGCGGGAAAAAACGTTGGTTACAGTAAAGGAAGATGGCTTTTTGCGAAGGAGTATCAACTGGTTACTCAATACGGAACTCATATTGATGCACCCGTGCATTTTGTTGAGGAACGTGTGTCGGTGGATCAGCTGCCGATCAAAGATTTTATGCTGCCGCTCATTGTGATTAACAAAGAAAAAGAAGTTGCAAAAAACTCCGATTATATTCTATCTGTTGAAGACATTAAGCAGTTCGAAGAGGAATATGGAGAGATTCCAGCAGATAGCTTTGTCGCATTTGCCAGCGGCTGGTCGAAACGTTGGCAAGATCCAGAAACGTTCTACAATGTCGATCAAGATGGGCAAGCACATACGCCAGGTTGGTCATTAGAAGCACTGAAATTTTTACACGAAGAACGAAATGTGACCGCGATTGGTCATGAAACATTAGATACGGATGCTGCTATTGATTGCACGAAAAATGCTGGGCTGATCGGTGAGCTGTATTGGCTGCAGCAGGATAAATTTCAAGTCGAAGTATTGAATCGACTGACTGAACTTCCAGCTGTCGGTGGCGCGATCATCATCGGAGTTCCAAAAGTCAAAGATGCACCAGGCTTTAATGTCCGTGTTATTGCCGTTATACCAACAGAGTAAGAAAAAACAAGGTTTCGGTTAAAAGACGAAACCTTGTTTTTTTAGAAATTCAAGAGTATCTGAACGTCGTGGAGAGTCAAAATGCTGACGAACCTTTTCCGACCAATTCGTTTCTTGTGTGTTGCTGTTGCGCTGGTGATAATATGCTGCCGTCTCCTCATTGTAGCGATTGATCTTGTCAGCATTCAATACCTGATAGGTATTTTCGCCAAGGACTGCATCGAGTGGTAGCCGCGGTTTTACCTCATTTTTTTCAGCTGGGTAGCCAACGAACATCCCAAAAACAGGATAGGTTAATTCGGGCAGTTCCAATAATTCCTTCATTTGGAATAAATTGTTTCGAATGCCGCCAACGTAGCAGATTCCTAGACCGGATGATTCAGCGTAAACGGCCATTGATTGGGCAGCTAAAGTAGCATCAACGACTGAAACCACCAAAGATTCCATCGTCCGAAGGTATTCTGTGGAATCATTGTTCAACGCTAATACCTGTGCATGCTTATTTAAATCGGCAACAAAAATAAAAAGCTCTCCTTTGTCGCCATTATCGACGGGGAACTTAGCAATTTGTTCGATGGCCTTTCTTTTTTCTGCATCCGTGATTTCAATTATCGAGAAGGCTTGCAGAAAATTGGAGCTGCTGGCGCTTTGTGCGGCTAAGGCCAATTCTTTCTTTAACTCTTGAGATAGCGGTTCTTGAGTAAAGGAACGAACCGATGAGTGTTGAAGCATTGTTTCAAAAAGTTCCATGTTAAAACCTCCTAGGGCGAGAAGACCTTCTCGTCATTTTCCATGAAAGAGCATGGCTGAATCTATCATAGAAAAAATGTGTCGAGAAGTAAAGAATGAACCGTTAGCTGGAAAGGTGAGGAATCGTTTTGAGTTTCTTCGTATCAGTACAAATAAACTGCGAAAAGTCGGACTGGCAGCTAGCTCAAAAGTAAAAATTCGAGAAATCTTCGTACGTCTACGATGCCACTAATCGTGCTAAAAGCACGAAGTGGAACTCGCAGCTAGTTCATATGTAAAGCCCGATTTTTTCTGACGTAAAAAATCGAAGGATTTTCATACGCTTACCATCCAACTAGATATCCTCTTGAATAATGCTTATGACATATCATTTGATTTCGATTCAAGCAAACTGCGAAAAGTTGGACTGGCAGCTAGCTCACAAGTAAGGATTGAATTTTTCTAACGTAAAAATTCAAGAAATCTTCGTACGCATACGATGCCACTAATCGTGCTAAAGGCACGAAGTGGAACTCGCAGCTAGTTCATATGTAAAGCCCGATTTTTTCTGACGTAAAAAATCGAAGGATTTTCATACGCTTACCATCCAACTAGATATCCTCTTGAATAATGCTTATGACATATCATTTGATTTCGATTCAAGCAAACTGCGAAAAGTAGGACTGGCAAAACACGAACGTTTGGGTAAAAAAAACCGATTTAATTCATAAAATTCTAATCGTTTTGCCATCACTGTGCTATAATGAGAAACAATTATCTGAAGGGAGTTATGCAAATGCGTGGCGTAGTAACGGTTATCGGAAAAGACAAGGTTGGCATCGTCGCTGGTGTCAGTCAAAAATTAGCAGAACAAAAAATTAATATTCTTGATGTTTCTCAAACAATTATGGGGGACTATTTCACAATGATGATGTTAGTAGACCTAACCAATGCTACCGTAGATTTTGAAGGAGCTCGTGAACAACTTCATGAGTTAGGTCAATCATTGGGTGTGAAGATCAGTATTCAAAATCAAGAAATTTTTGACACGATGCATAAATTATAAGGAGGGCTCTTTGTGGAAACCAATCAAATACTGGAAACGATTCGAATGATCGAAGAAGAAAATCTAGATATTCGGACGATTACCATGGGGATATCATTATTGGATTGTATTGATAGCGACAGTGATCGCGCCTGTGAAAAAATCTATCAAAAAATTACGACGAAAGCAAAGGACCTTGTAAAAGTCGGCGAATCGATTGAAGCAGAATATGGGATTCCCATTATCAACAAACGTATTTCGGTTACGCCTATCGGTATTATTGCCGCTGCGACGCCAGATACAGATTACGTGAAATTTGCTAAAACATTAGATAAAGCAGCAAAAGCTGTTGGTGTAAACTTCTTAGGTGGTTTCTCCGCTTTAGTTGAAAAAGGCTATCAGCATGGAGATAAAATTTTGATTGATTCGATTCCTCAAGCGTTAGCAGAGACAGATTTTGTCTGCGCTTCGGTTAATATCGGTTCAACAAGAGCTGGGATCAATATGGACGCTGTTGCACATACTGGTCGTATTGTTAAAGAAACGGCCGAGGCTTCTGATTTAGGCTGTGCGAAGCTAGTTATTTTTGCCAATGCGGTGGAAGACAATCCTTTCATGGCTGGAGCTTTCCACGGGGTTGGAGAAGCTGATTGTGTCATTAATGTTGGTGTCAGCGGTCCAGGAGTAGTGAAACGCGCATTGGAAAAAGTGAAGGGCGAATCCTTCGACGTTGTCGCTGAAGTAGTGAAGCAAACGGCATTCAAAATCACTCGGATGGGGCAAATGGTTGGTAAGATCGCCTCAGAACGGTTAGAAGTTCCATTTGGTATTGTTGACTTATCTTTAGCACCAACACCTGCTGTAGGAGATTCGGTTGCCCATGTACTAGAAGAGATGGGACTAGAAACTGTCGGAACACATGGCACGACGGCAGCTTTGGCATTGCTGAATGACGCAGTGAAAAAAGGCGGGGTCATGGCATGCAATCACGTTGGCGGATTGTCTGGCGCATTTATTCCAGTATCTGAGGATGCAGGAATGATTGATGCTGTGAATAATGGGTCACTGTCGATTGAAAAGCTAGAGGCGATGACCGCGATTTGTTCTGTTGGATTAGACATGATTGCCATCCCTGGATCTACGCCGGCTAGCAGCATCGCAGCGATGATCGCCGATGAAGCAGCGATTGGTGTCATTAACCATAAAACGACCGCCGTCCGAATTATTCCGGCCAAAGGCAAAGAAATTGGTGAAATGGTAGAATTTGGCGGACTGTTAGGGAGAGCGCCTGTTATGGCTGTCAATGCTGCCGCTTCTGAGGACTTTATTGCCCGTGGTGGACGTATTCCCGCACCTATTCATTCATTTAAAAACTAAACATGTAATAAAACGAATTTTATTAAAAACGTTGCATAGAAAAAGTGCAGCGTTTTTTTGTATCAATTTTTTTATAGCAGGCATGAAAACGTTTTGTGTTAGAATGTAATGGATAAAAAAGCAGGAGCAGGTAGATGAAAAATAAGACGTATTTAAAGGCAAGCTTACGTGAAATCATTTATTCCAAAGGACGATTTATCGCGATTGTTCTAATTATTTTACTAGGGACATTACTATATGTGGGAATCAAGGCGACGGGGCCAATCCTGAATCATTCGGCTAGTCAATTTGTGGATAAGCAAGAACTCTCCAATCTTCAGATTGTTTCTACAGGTGGGCTAACCAAGAGGGATGAGGAAGCAGCAGCAGAGATTCCAGATGCAGAGGTGGAGAGTGGCTATCAGCTTTTTTACGCGGATAGCAAAAAGAATCAGGTAGTTAAGCTTTATTCCTACAATAAAAAGAGTCAGCAAAACCAGTTGATCGTAAAATCAGGTCATCTGCCTAAAAAAGAAAACGAAATTGTTTTAGATGAGAAAGCCAAGGAAGAGGGCTACCGTCTGAATCAGACCTATAAAATTGATCAGCCGGATCAATTAAAACGAAAAACGTTTAAAATTGTCGGCTTTGTTCAGTCTCCAATGTATATAAGCACAGAAGAACGAGGCCTATCGAATGTAGGCAAGGGAAATGTTGATTTTTTTGCTTACTTACCGGAAAGCAATTTCTCTAGTGAAATAAAATCAGTTATCTATGTGCGTTTTAAGAATGTACAGGGGAAAGAAACCTATGGGTCAGCCTATGAACAAACAATGGATAAAAACATTGCGGCAAGCGAAAAACTCTTCAAGGATCGACCAGAAGAACGAGCCGCCGAAATTAGAAAAGAGGCTCAAGCTGAATTACTTCCAAAGAAAAATGAAGTGGCTGACGGCTTGGCAAAATTGGCTGAGGGTCAAAAGGAAATCGATCAAGCGAAAGATCAATTAGAACAACAGCAGGCCATGATAGGAACGGAAAGTCCTCAGTTGGCACAGGCGCAAACCGCACTCGAAAACCAGCAAAAAGAGCTGGACAACAACCGCGAACAATTACTTTCTGCACAGAAAAAAATTCGTGAGAATGAACAAGCGATCCACGATTTGAAAACCCCCAGCTATACTTTTGACCAACGGGCAGAGAATCCTGGGTTTCAAGAGTATGGTGACCTTTCGGAGCGAATTGCGGCGATTGCAAATGTTTTTCCGGTCTTCTTCTTTTTTATCGCCGCTTTGATCACTTTTACAACAATGACGCGGATGGTAGAGGAAAATCGTCGAGAAATCGGTACGTTGAAGGCACTTGGGTATTCCCGCTTTGAAATAGCCATCAAATATATTATTTACGCCTTATCGGCTGCGATTATCGGTATTGTTCTAGGTTCGGTGATCGGCACACATACCTTGCCTCGACTTGTTTTTGAGCTTTCAAGTGATCGTTATAATTTTCCAGGTGTGGAGGCCTTTTATTTATCAAGACCGATTGTCCAGGCGACCATTGCTTTTCTGTTTGCTAGTTTAGGTGCAGCGCTGCTTGTACTTATGCGGGAACTCCATGAAAAACCAGCGGAATTATTACAACCAAAGGCACCGAAACCAGGCAAACGAATTTTTCTAGAACGAATCACGCCAATTTGGTCTCGGATGAGCTTTAATTCAAAGGTGAGCTATCGAAATCTGTTTCGTTACAAATCACGCATGATCATGGCAGTGATCGGCATCGCTGGGTGTGCGGCCTTGATGGTTGCAGGCGTCGGCCTAAAGGACTCCTTGAGTTCGGTTGGGGATAAGCAATTTGGTCCAATCATTGATTACGATGCAATCGTGACACTAAAGGATCAGCCAGATCGGGCTGCGGTTGAGAAAATTTTCACGGACAAGGAAAAAATCACCAGTCACTTGGGAATGATGAATCAAACGGTGGAATTAAAGCAGAAAGGACAGGCCAATCAAAAATTGACCATGATGGTGCCAGAGTCTCGTAAAGCGTTTGATCAATATCTTCATTTAAAACAGCAAGAAAAGAAATTTACTTTACCAGAGGAAGGCGCAGTAATCACACAAAAAATAGCCGAGTTATTTGACCTGAAAAAAGGGGATAGTCTGACAGTCTATGATGAGGATCAGCAGCCTTTCAAGATTCGAATCGCGAACATCAGCGACAATTATCTAGGGAATTTCTTGTACCTTTCAAAAGACTATTACCAAAAAGTTCGTGGAACAAGCTTTGCTGTGAACAGTTATCTATTAAAGAGTAAAAAAATGTCCAAATCAGAAGAAGAGGACCTGTCAAAGACACTGCTGAATTCAGAACAGGTGACCAATACTTCTTTCATTTCTACTCAGATTGAAACACAAGAACACTCTATGGATAATTTGGATGGAATCGTTTGGATCTTTGTGGTTTTGTCAGGGTTATTGGCTTTCATCGTATTGTATAACTTGACGAACATTAATGTATCGGAACGTTTACGAGAACTGTCTACGATCAAAGTATTAGGGTTTTATGATCGAGAAGTAACGTCGTATATATTTCGGGAGAACTTTGTTTTCACCATATTGGGAATCCTATTTGGGTATGGTTTAGGGATTATCTTAACGAAGTTTATTTTAGATCAGGCATCGATGGAAACGATCACTTTTCCACTGGTCATCCGTGCAGGTGCCTATCTTTTAGCAGGTGGATTAACGATTCTTTTTTCAGTGATCGTAATGGTTGCTACTCATTTTCGCTTACAGCATATCAATATGATTGACGCACTGAAGTCGAATGAATAAATCCAGAAGAAAAGCGTTGACAAAAATTTGACGCAAGTCTATGCTTTAATCAATAGTTGAATGCAATGAGAAGGACAAAATTTGTTTCCACGCTCACTCTAAGAGAAAGAAGTCATGGCTGGAAGCTTCTGATTGAGCGAAACAAATTACTCCCTTTGAGTGACCGAAAACGGTCCGGCGGATACCCGTTATGTATCTTACGAGCCAAAAAGTGGAAACTTTTTGGGAACTTGGGTGGTAACACGTTTATTCACGTCCCTATTTATAGGGGCGTTTTTTTATTGAAAACCCTTCAGCCCTTTTGTTAAAATTAAAAGGAAAAGGCGGCAATCAGTATTATTTATTGAAAATGCGGATCGGAGTTGAGTTGAATGTCAAAGGAAGTCGAGATTGTTTTACCAGATGGAAGTAAACAAAAGGTGGCAAAAGGCACCACATTGTTCGAGATAAAAAATCAATTGATGGAAGAAGCGGTCGTTGGCAGTATTGACGGCGAGCTTGTTGACTTATCAACTCCAGTCAGTGAAAACGCGGAGCTGGCTTTTTATGATTGTGCTTCAAACGAGGGGACAACGGCCATTTGTCAATTGGTCAGTCTTTTACTACAGGAAGCGATAAAAGCGTGCTATCCAGAGGCGCTCTTTGCAAAAGCTCATCGAGAAGAACAGACGATTTGGGTCGATCTGCGAGTGAAACAACCGCTAAGCGCACTAATCTTGAAGGATCTCGAGCACCATATCAAGAAGCAAATAAAAACAAATAGAACTATTAAAAGTGCGAGAATGACTGTTTCAGAAGCGAAGGAAGTTTTTAAGGACAATGAACTAAAGCTCTCAGCATTAGAAGAATTGGATGCTGAACAAGTGGTCTTTGTCTATTCCTTTGGCAACGTGACGGAATATTTTCTGGAACCGACTGCTTTAGACTTGCCGATGGCTAAATATTTTTCTCTTTTAAAAGTTTCGGGTGCTTATTGGCAAGGAAATCCAGAGAACGAGATGCTTCAGCGTGTTACGGGCGTTGTTTTTTCTGAAAAAGCACAGCTTTTAGCTCACTTAGAATACTTAGAAGAATCTGAAAAACGCAGCCACCAAAAGTTGGGAAAAGAACTCGATCTATTTATGTTCTCAGAAGAAGCGCCAGGGATGCCTTTCTATTTAGAAAATGGCTTAACTATTCGCAATGAATTACAGAAATTTTTGCGGGAGCTGCAGGCGAAGTATGATTATAAAGAGGTTAAGACACCGTTGATCCTGAATCAGCGATTATGGGAGCGTTCAGGACATTGGGATCATTATAAAAACAATATGTATTTCACAAAAGTCGCAGATGAGGATTATGCCTTGAAGCCGATGAATTGTCCGGGACATTGCTTAATCTATAAGGATCGCAAACGATCTTATCGCGATTTACCGATGCGCATGGCTGAATTTGGTCAAGTTCACCGTCACGAATTCAGTGGAGCTTTAAACGGGTTGCTGCGGGTTCGGACCTTCTGTCAAGATGATGCGCACATCTTTGTTCGAAGAAATCAAATCGAGCAAGAAATTGCCTTGGCATTAAAAATCATAGATGAAGTATACAAAATTTTTGGTTTTGAATATGGAGTAGAGTTATCAACGCGTCCCGATGATTTCATGGGCGAGATCGAATTATGGGATGAAGCTGAAGCTTCTCTAGGAAAAGTACTAACTGACCTTGGCTATAAGTACAATATAAATGAGGGAGACGGTACATTTTATGGACCGAAAATCGATATCCATATCAAGGATGCTTTGAATCGAAGCCATCAATGTGCGACAGTCCAATTGGATTTTCAAATGCCGGAAAAATTTGATTTGACTTATGTAGATGAGAACAATCAGGAGGCGCAGCCTGTAATGATTCATCGAGCGGTCTTTGGCTCATTGGATCGTTTCTTAGGAATTTTAATTGAACACTATGCTGGCGCCTTTCCGTTTTGGTTGGCACCAAAACAAGTAGCCCTAATCAGTGTCGCACAGACTCATGAATCAGGAGTAGAGGAATTGTTCCAAGAGTTTCATGCCGCTGGGATTCGCGTGGAGAAGGATCTGAGAAATGAGAAGTTAGGTAAAAAAATCCGCGAAGCTGAATTACGAAAAATTCCTTATATTTTAGTCATTGGGGATAAGGAGTTAACGGAGGATACTTTCGCCGTTCGTAAGCATGGTAGTAACACGGTTAAGCAAATGTCGAAGGCAGCATTTTTAAGTCTGCTTAAGCAGCAGCTGCAGGAGAAAAATCATCAGTATTACTAATAAATACAAGTAACAAGTGCCTAAAAGTCTAGTTTTGTCAACTTTTGGACCCCTTTGAATTAATTTTGAGAAAACGCTGAAGTTCGCTTCAGCGTTTTTTGATGCCTTCTAGGAGCCAACGTGTTTTAAAATGAAAATCCCTCAGCAATTCGTCCGCTCCCCATTGATTGGCCAACATGTCTGTTAATGAGTCAATCACTAGTTTCATGGAAAAATATAAGAAACTAATTTGTTCTTCCGGTGACGGCATGTCAAAGTGATTTTTTTGCAGCAAGTCTTCCCATGCTTCAACTCCATGGTCGGCTTCTGGGCGATAGGAAAATAGATAGCTGTTTTGTGCTAAAAGGACTAATTGACGATAGCGCGTAGTATGTGTATCTAGGTCAACATACAGCAGCAGAAAGGCTTCAATTCCTTGGAAAAAATCTCCCTCTTGACGTGTCATATAGTCGATGATCTCTCCATGGATTTGCCCAGCATAATGGTGAATCAAGTAATCATAAGCATCATTTAAGTCTTCAAAATATTTATAAAAAATCCCTCGTGACATCTGCAGTGCAGTCACAATTTCGCTGACTTTTACTTGGCTAACGGGTTTTTCGTAGAAAATGGTCAATAGCAAATCACGAATTTCCGCTTGTCGTGTTTCCGGTAAGTTTAGAAAAGTTTTTTTCGGCATGGGCTACCTCCCTGACATATCTTAGGTACTTTTTTCTATAGTATAGCATATGAGCAAAATCGGTGACATTTTGTCACCGGAAGAGTATTCTGTTGTCAGAAAGGGTGAATGATATGTTTTTAGCGTGGAAAGAAATTCGCTATGCGAAATTAAGATATGGCTTGATTGTTGGGATCATGATTCTAGTGGGCTATGTGGTGTTCATGTTGTCAGGATTGGCCAACGGTTTAGCAGATGGAAATCGAACAGCCATAGATGATTGGGGGGCATCCTCTATCATATTATCAGAGGACAGCAATAAAATTGCTAATGCTTCTCAGTTACAAAAAACAGATACTAAACGAGTAACAGCGAAAGAAAAAGCAGGAATCGGGATTTATTCTACAGCTGTAGAAAAGAAGAGCGGTGGGGAAAAGACCAACGTTTCAATCTTTGGTACAGCAAGTAACGCATTTGTCGTACCAAAAGTTATAAAGGGCCGACTATATAAAGCCAATGATGAAGCGATCGTATCAGAAAATCTTTTGTCTGAAGGATACAAATTAAATCAAAAGATAAAAGTAAATGATCAAACTCTGAAAATCGTTGGCGTGACAAAAGAAACAACCTATACACTTGCACCAGTAATTTATTTGAATCAAGCAGCATTCAAAACATTGAAATATGGATCTCAGCCAACAGGAAATGAGCCTATTAGTTTGATAGCGACAAAGGGCAAGACATCTATTGAGAATCCATCGGGACAAACAAAATTAGACAAAATGACACCTGAGACGTTTATTGAAAATATCCCAGGATATACCCCAGAAAAATTGACATTAAATACGATGATCTATTTCCTATTTGTTGTCGTGACAGCGATCATTGGTATATTTATGTATGTAATCACGTTGCAAAAAACGGCCATCTTTGGCGTAATGAAGGCTCAAGGAGTGGCGACAAGTTACTTGGTTCGTTCGATCTTAGCGCAGGCCTTTTTAGTTGGTGTGATCGGAGTAGCGATCGCGGTAGGATTAAGTGTTTTGACGAGTTTGGCTTTGCCAAGTGCAATGCCGTTTGCGGTTCACTGGACAGAATGGATACTTTATAGCTTAATTTTGGTAGTCGTTGCGATGATCGGTGGATTGTTCTCAATGCGCACGGTTACCAAGGTTGATCCAGTAACGGCGATTGGAGGGGAATAAGATGAGTGATGTTTTAATGATGGAAAAAATCGTGAAAAAATTTGGACAAGGTCATACAGAAGTGACAGCGTTAAAGAAGGTAGATTTCAATGTGGCACAAGGCGAGTTTGTTAGTGTCATCGGTCCCTCAGGTTCAGGGAAAAGTACCTTTTTAACAATCGCGGGAGGCCTTCAAACACCAACAGAAGGAAAGATTACGATTAATGGCGCAGACTTTAGTCAAATGAATGAAAAGCAACGATCCAAAGCCCGTTTTAAGGAAATTGGTTTTATTTTACAAAGCTCGAATCTAATTCCTTTTTTAAAGGTGAAGGAGCAATTTCAATTAGTAGAAAAAATTGAAAAGGAAAAAAATGCAGCTAAAATCGAAGAACTGTTAAAATCCTTGGATATTTGGGAGCTACGTGAACAATATCCGAAAGCTTTATCTGGGGGCGAACGTCAGCGAGTAGCTATTGCTCGTTCGCTATTCAATGATCCGCAATTAATTTTAGCGGATGAGCCAACTGCCAGTCTAGATTCAGACCACGCTTATGATGTTGTAAAACTATTAGCAAAAGAAACCCACGAACGCAACAAGGCAATTGTGATGGTTACTCATGATGAACGAATGACGCAATGGAGCGATAATGTGTATCAAATGAAAGACGGTGAACTTTTACTAAAACAATAGTTGCCATTTTCCCTGTTTCCTGTGTATGATAGTCAGGTTGACAGTTTTCATTTTAATCATGGACAGAAGTAAAAGATACAAGTTTTAGAAAGCAGGGAATTTATGGATATCTATTTAAAAAAAGCCGCTCTTCATATCGTGGATCGGGAATCTGGCGATCCGATATATAGCCAAAGTGAATTGGACTTGGCAACCGAATATATTCGAGACTACTTAACCAAAAAAATTCAAAAATTATCTTCAGCGCAAACCAAAACAGGCACCTTAGCAGAGGATTCAACCTTTGCTTTGTTAAGCCAACAAGCAGAGCATGATTTCTTACCTGCTAGCGAAAAAATCGTGAATCGTTGGTATGAAGCCTATAAAGAAAGTGAAGAGGCACCTAGCGCCGATGTCTTTGTCGTATTATTTGAAGAAGACACACAATTATATTTAGCCTTTTTGAAGGTGAATTATCATGAGGGCTATACACATCTAGTTGATTCAGACGAGGCAGGTCTAAAGAACGAGTTGATCCTTCATCGTGCATTGCTTTCAAGCAAATCGCAAAAAGCAGATGAGGGAATCGTCGTACATTTAAGTAATTTAAGCTATGAAATGATCGAAAAAAAATATCCTTTTTCTGGTGAAAAGCGCTTGTACTTCTCCACGCAAGTAATCGAAAGTCGTCCAGCGCCATCGTTAGAAGAAAACGTTCGTGTGATCAAAAAAGCTGCCGAAAAAATTGGTGCAAAATTTGAAAATCAAAAGCATGATGTGATCGCTGATGTGAAAGAAGCTGTCTACGATATCGTAGAGGAAAGCGGACAAATTGATGCCAAGGTTGTAGCTCAGAAGGTCTTTAAGGATAATGTTTCAGCACAAATGGCGTTTCAAGAAGAGGTTGTTGAAAAGGGGTACGTAGATCAAGCCCCGCTATTAAAAGACGTTCGAGAAATCACAGAGAAGAAGTACGGCAAACAAAAGTTGAAGCTGTCTAACGGAATTGAGTTGATTGTTCCATTGGATGTTTATCGTAATCCCGAACTAATCGAGTTTGTTAATAATCCTGACGGAACAATTTCTGTAACGATCAAGAATGTTGATGAAGTCATCAACCGCCTGTAAAATGGCGGTTGTTTTTTATGAGCAAGAAAATCGAAAATTGAGCTGGTTCAAAGAATCAGCTAAAATAGAGAAAATGAGTGGAGGGACAAGATGGACGCATATCAAGAGTTTTTTCGTATTGGACAATATACCGACAACGAGGCGATGACAGGCTGTACCGTCATTCTTTGTGAGGATGGTGTTACAGGCGGTGTTTCGGTTCGCGGCGGTTCACCGAACACACGGGATACCGATGCACTGAAATCAGAGAATAATCGGAAGTTTGTTCACGGGGTGACGCTGTCTGGGGGCAGCGCTTTTGGCTTAGCAGCAAATGCTGGCGTCGTAGATTTTTTAGAGGAAAAGCATATCGGAAGGGATATGGAAATTACTTTTGTTCCTAATGTGGTAGGAGCAAGTCTTTTTGATTTACGGATTGGCCGTTCTGATGTTCGACCAAACTACCAAGCTGGACGCAGCGCCTGCGAGGCCGCATTTAAAAAACAACCTTTTCAAGCGGGAAATTATGGTGCTGGAACAGGCTGTACGGTGGGGACGATCAATGGGTCTCAAAATGCGATGAAAGGCGGTATCGGTCTTCATACAATGCAACATGGCAATTTGTGGGTAACTGCCGTAATCGCTGTTAACGCTGTAGGAGATGTTTTTGATGAGCAAGTAGGAAAAATTATTGCTGGCGCTCGAAAAGTGGGAGAGACAAGAATCGGTTTTTCAGAAGAACTCTTTCTTGAACAATATCAGAATGAAGCTGCTCTGTTTGATGGCAATACAGTGATTGGTTGTGTGATGACGAATGCGACGTTCCCAAAAGCAAAAATGAACAAGCTAGCTGACATCAGTCACAATGGAATTGCGCGAGCAATACGTCCGTCCCACACAACTTATGATGGAGATACTCTTTTTGTGTTAGGTGCAAATCAAATCGAAGCCAGCTTTGAAGCTGTATCTATCCTTGCAGTCGAAGCGGTTCGTCAGGCGATTGTAAAAGGTACCAAGGCTTCAGATACGTATCAGGAGTATTTAAGCTATAAAGACCTATAGAAAAAGTCATTGCCGAACGGCAATGACTTTTTTTAGATATTTAAAAAAGACTAGCCAAGTTTCAGCTAGTCAATGGGGAAGAATGGCTTATTGTACGCGAGGTTCAGATTCTAAGTTGTCTCCGATTTTATCGGCTTGATTACTCATTGCGTTTTTCGCACGATTCGTTTGTTTTGATGCAAATTTCCCAGTTGTTTGTGCAGCGCTAGTTACTTTATCTTGAACCGTTTCGCTGTCTTCTTCATATTCTTCACGTGTTTTGATATCTACAACGTTCACGTTTACTTCAATGACATCAAGATGAGTCATTTTATCTACTTGTTCAGAAATCAATTTTTTCATTTCATCATAAATGTTTTCGATGTCTTTGCCGTATTCAACAACTACATCCATATCAACGGCTACTTGCTTTTTACCGACTTCAGTGCTGATACCAGAAGTTACATCATCACTGTTAACTAATTTGTCTTTGATGTTAGAGAAGAAACCGCCGTCTACGGTTAATAAACCATCGACGTGTTCTAAAGCAATACCGATGATTTTTTGAATGACCTTATCTTCGTAAGTTAATTCACCTTTAACTTCTTTTTTTGGTTCTGTTGGTTTGATTGTTGTGTTTTCCATAATTTTTCTCCTCCTGAGTGTGTTAGTGTATAAACTTTTTCAAAAAGAAAAAGTTATTCCAAAGCTGATTCATTCCTATTTCTTTAAATAGTCATCTAAAATATGATTGTTTTTTAGGTAAATGCCGAGAGCAACACCGATAACTGTAATCAAAATTAGTAAAATCGTTTTAAAAAAGCCGATGGTAAAGAATAGTACAGCTAAGATAAAACCGAGAATACCGAAGATTGCAGGTAGCTTGTCTCGTGTTAAAAATTCTTGCATCGCTATTCCTCCTATTCTACTCGTGGCTCTGTTCGTGTCACCGTTGTTTCTGTTGGTGTTGGCTCAAGTGCTTGAAGTTTTACCTTAATAGAAACTTTTTCATCAGCCCCCACTAATTGCTTGATTTTTGTTTCCACGTTTTTAGCCCAACGATCTGTTTGACCGACTAAACCAGATGTTTTTTTCAACTGACCGCGAACATTCACTTTAATTTTATTTTTCGTCGCTGCTACATTTACTTTGGGATTATCCATAAAGTCTTCCTGTTTGATACTTGTCCGGACATACCCTTCAATCGCACGCTTGTCTAAAGCTAGTTTTCCACGTTCTTCCTGTAAAACGAACTTGGTCACTCTCTTTGGATAAAACAGGATGATGAAAATCCCGATTACCGTTAAAATTGCTAAAGCTGCTGCAACCCAGAATAAATAAATCTGAGCATAATTATTCGTTAACACGAACTGTTGCAGGGCACTTAGGTCTAACGGATTTGAAGCGATAAAGTAATAGATTGCTACGACGGATAGAAAAATAGAAAGTAAAACCAATGAGAAAATAATTAAAATGGTTTTAAGAAATTTGTTCATACCGTACCTCCTCACTTCACTATTATTTAACTGTTTACAGTAAAATAATAGAATCTTATTGCTTTTTTGTAAAAAAATCTGCTTATCATCAGATTAAAAAAATCTTTTTTATATAGGTTAATAGAGAATAAGGCAAAGAATAATAATCTTTTCGACCATTTTTCGGTTTTTTTATACTTGGAGAAAAAAATGATAGAGCAATTTTTTTGCGAAAAAAAAAGAAGTGTGCTAGAAATTGTGCACACTTCTTTTTAAGTAATTAATTAACGATCCTTCCATTTTCGGTATCGTCGATAAAGACTCTCGACAATTAGGAAGAGAATGGAGAGGGCTGCGACAGAATAACCAAAGATTCCTAAATCAGAAATAAAGGTATTCCCTTCAGAAGAGGTTTGAACAAGTATCGATGAACCGATTACTAAAGCGGAAAGGATCAGACCGATCACTAACCGATTAACCATTGCTTCCGCACGCTCTAATAGGTTCCGTTGATTTTTCAATTCTAAATTCAATTTTCCTTTGCCTTTTCCAAAGGTGTCTAGAGCATTTAAGGCGTGACTTGGAATTTTAGGTAAGGCTTTTAATGTTGTGAGATAATCCAATCCCGTTTCTTGTAACTCATCTTTCAAGTTCAGCTGTTGGAGAAAGTATTTTTGAGCGAACGGCGCAACGACTTCAAATAAGGACAAATCTGGATTAAGATCCTCAATCACTCCTTCGAGCGTACCAAAGGCTTTGATCAGCATGGTGACCGAGTCATCGATCTGTAGGTTATTCTCATGACAAATAATGACGACCTGAGAAAAAACTTTTTGTAAATCAATTTCTTTAACTGGTAAGTTCAAATATCGATTTAAAAAATCATCCAGTTCATAGGTAAATTTCTCTTCGTCAAAGCTGCCGACCTGTTTGCAGATTGCGTGAACCGCGTTCGTGATCCGTTGATTATCTTTGCTATAGATCGCAATAATCGTGTTGCTCATTTTTGCCTGCATTTCACGATTGATCGTGCCCATCATACCAAAATCAATAAAGTTCAGACGGAAAGGGCGGAGTTTTTCGTTTTTTGCATACGTAAATTCATATGGAAAGCGCCCCATTTTCCCCTGGCGGTTCTTTGTTTTCATTTGCTGATCTTTTTGATTTTCTTCCTTGCTCATTAATTGCAGCAAAATATTGCCAGGATGAGGATCGGCGTGAAAGAATCCGTCTTCGAATACTTCCTTCATAAAATGTTCTATCAGCAATTCACTGATTGTCTTTTTTAGTTCTTTATATGTCGTTTCGCCATGTGCAACTTTAGCATCCTCGGCACTGATTAATTCCTTTAAATTGTTGCCAGGCATTAATTCCATGACAATGACTTTTTTTGTGGAGTAAGCAGGGACCATTTGAGGAGACCGAATTTCTTTCCAACCATTATTCAAACGATAAAATTCTTCTGCTAGAACTAATTCTTTTTTGAAGTCTAACTCATTTTGTAGAGATTCACGGATTTCCTTCAAAATGTTTTTTAGATCAATGACTTTACTTTCCGGTACCCAATTAGCAATTGGAATGGCTTTTTCAAATAAAGACAAATCCAACTCAATTTCGGAGGCGATCCCCGGATGCTGGACTTTCACGACGACCTTCTGACCGTTTTTCAATCGTGCGTGATGTGCCTGGGCAATTGAGGCTGAGGCGAAGGGTTGTTCATCAAAATTGTCAAAAATCTCGGTTAAAGGGAGCTCTAGTTCTTTTTCAACAAGCGATTTAACGGATTCAAAGGAATCTGTTTTCACATCATCCTGCAGCTTGCGTAATTCCTTAGTGAAAGCCAGTGTAAAAATATCTGTACGAACAGACATCATTTGTCCAACTTTAATGAAGGTAGGCCCGAGTTCCTCAAAGGCTTTTCGGACTTCTTCAGGATTCTTTTGCTGAGTAATGTTTTTAACGACGCTGTAATGGTTAACGATTTTTACGATTTGACGCAAACGCGCCGCTTTAGATTGTTTCCCCATCGTTAACACCTCCCACATTTAGGATTGATAGTTAATAGTATGCTTCTATCTTACAAGAGAACTTTCCTAGTTACAAATACCCCTCTGTTTCTTTTGTAGAAGCAGAGGGGGAAGATTAATGATTGGTCACTACTTGAATGACTTGCATAATGCAATAGGTGATTCCCGCAGCAATTACAGGACCTGCAGCGACCCCTTTGAGGAAGACAACGCCCATGATTGTACCAAAAACTAAAGCGACAGTAACTTCTGGGGATTGATTGATCAGTCCCACTCCTTTTGAAGATAAGACAGCGACTAACACACCGCAGATTGTAGCGACCCAGCCGAGAGGAGACTTTAATGTGTTCAGTAAATCTTTCAAAACGATGTCACCAGTGGCGATCGGAACTAAGATGGTCGCCGAGATCAGGGTAACGCCCCAATTGATCCCCTGCTTGTTTAAAAGGGATAAAAATTTATCTGAATGGGGAATTAGTTTTAAAAGTAAAATCGCTAGGGTCGCGATCAATAAACTTTGATTTTTTGCGATAAACGCAATCAGTAAAATAACTCCTAAAAAAAGCCAGCTTTCCATTTCTTCACACCTTCTATGATCCTGCAATTTTCTCAGAAATAAACTAGTCATAGCTTCCAAGAAATAGGTAAATTTTTCAACGTATCTACTATACAAGATTATTCAGGAAGTTGCGACTTTTTTCCAAAGCCACTTTAGTGTAAGCTTTTAATGGAAAGGGGGAAGCAAATGAAGATAGGATTACGTACAATAAAAACAGCCGTTGCAGCACCGATTGCTTTATTATTAGCTAGTGGATTACATCTGGAATCGGCTGCTTCGGCTGCAATTATTACGATTTTGACAGTAACAAATACGAAACGTTCTACTGCTAAGACAGCTTTGAATCGGCTTTTTTCTTTGACCTTGGCGACATTGATTGCGGCAGTCTGTTTTTCGCTTTTAGGGTTTCATCCAATAGTCTTTGGTTTCTATTTACTAGTATTCATCCCATTATCGATTCGCTTTGATTTAGCGGAAGGAATAGCGGTTAGCTCGGTTCTGATCACCCATTATCTGGTTGCTGGAGAGATGCCTATAAGCCTGATTATCAATGAATACCTGCTGATGATCCTTGGTGTCGGTTGTGCGTTAGTAGCCAATCTGTATATGCCTAATACAGAGAAGAAGATTCAAGAAGATCAGATGGTGGTAGAGGTTTCGATGAAAAAGATGTTGGGGCAAATGTCTGCATATTTGAATCAGCCGGCGAAAGAAGAAGAACTACGCCACGAGTGCTTAACTTTGCGGGACTTCGTTCGGGAAGCGCAAGTTCGCGCGCAGGAATTCGAAGAAAACCGCTTCTTTTCTGGTAATAGTTATTATTTCGAATATTTTGCGATGCGCCGTTTGCAGCTACGTGTACTCGCAGACATGCTACAAATTCTAAATCGGTTGGACGCTGCCCCTGAAGATGTTCAGGAATTAAGGGAATTATTTGAATTTACCTCACGAACTTTAGCTGAGGAAAATGACGGTTCTGAAATTTTAACGAAAATTGCTGAGACAGATCAGCGGTATCAGCAAAAACAATTACCGGAAAGCCGTCAGGCTTTTGAAGAGCGCGCGATGCTTTTTCAGCTCTTTCAACTTTTTCAAGATTTTATTGAAATTAAAGCCGGCTTTAATCGGAAAAAGTAATGAGAAAGAATCAGTCTTTTGTCCCATGTAAACGGTTGATAAATTCTTTATGATAAAGATAAGAAAAATAGATAAGGGGTATAAAAAATGAAAAGAGTGGTTATTGGGTTAATTTTAGTTGGGGCTGCGTTAGTAAGTATAAGCAGTATGTTTTTTCATAATCGAATGAGTAACGAGACCTTCACGACAACAAAAGCTGTGAACAAATTAGTTGTGGACGATCGTAATATGCCGATTGATGTTGTGGGTGTTTCTGGAAACAAGACACGGATCAGTTATAAGAAAAGCCGAGATATCAAATATCGAATCAAACAAACAAGCAATTCTCTGCATTTAGAACGTAAAAGAACGATAGGGTTTAATTTTAGCTTCTTCAATCTTGGGAACAGTAATCCAAGAGTAACCATCGAAATTCCGAGAGCGAAGCTCAAGGACTTACAGGTTGAAACATCTAACGGTAAGATTTCGACAGAGAATTTGTCTCTGGACAATCTCGATTTGGAAACAAGCAATAGCAAGATGATTATCAATGATGTTGATGCGCATTCTGTTGATGCAGAAACCAGTAATGGAAAACTAGAGCTCGCGCAAATGAAATTTGAGGACGGCTCTTTTGAAACCAGCAATAGTAAAATGAGTTTGCACAATCTGGAGTTTAGAGAAGGCGAATTTCAAACTTCAAATGGCAAAATTGACTTGATGGATTTGAAGCCGACGGAGTCTTTATCGCTTAAAACAAGCAACTCAAAAATAAACGGAACGATCATTGGAAGCAAAGAGGATTTTGCAACGGACGCTAAGACAAGCAATGCCTCGAATAATTTAGACAATCGTGATAGCGGCTCAAAGGAGTTAGAAGTGAGAACCAGCAATGGAGATATTGAAATTGCCTTTGTTCGATAGTCAGTTTTCTTAAGGGGAGGAGACCTAATGGCTACTAAGAAATTAAGTAAAATATTGCTGCTCATCTATTCATTGTTGCTGATCTGGATTTTGTTGTTCAAACTATCCTTGTCTTTTTCAGAAATTACCGAAAGTTTGGCCCATCCCATGAGATCCATTAATCTTATCCCTTTTCAAGATTCGATGATCGTTAATGGAAAGGTTGCATTAAATGAGATCCTGTTAAATGCAGTCATATTTGCGCCATTAGGTGTTCTTCTAGGCATTTCAGCAAAAAATTGGTCCTTCTTAAGGAAAATTGGTTTTATTTTCTTGTTTTCATTTGTCATAGAAATGCTGCAGTTTATTTTGGGGATTGGTGCGACGGATGCTACAGATTTATTGATGAATTTTGTTGGCGGCTTTTTAGGACTCATTTTCTACCAGGGGCTAAAACAGGTTATTCCAGAGACGAAATTAGATAAACGACTGATCGTAATCGGGACAATAGCAGGTATTTTCTGTCTAGGAGTAATTCTGTTATTGATTTTTGGCAATCGTTAGGCGTATAAGAAAGGGAGTGGTGACAAAAAAACTTGTCACTACTCCCTTTTCTGTATAAACGGTGTTCTAGAGAATCTTCTATTTTTTTTGCAGGATGTTTGTCTTTCGTTGAAAGCGCCAAACTAAAATTGTTTCCGAAATAGCCAAATACAGGAATAATCCCGCAATGATTAAAACGGCATCTGTTCCAAACCTTCGATAAGAAAATACAGACAAAATTGCTCCTGCGATAAAGGCCAAGACGACTAAAAGAAAATGGATGAAACCGGTTTTAGCTGCTTGATCCTTCGTGCTTAAATAGTCGTAAAGATTTGTTGCCACTCCTTTAAGGTTTCCTGTAGTGAACAGATTCGTGTAAGCAAGTCCATTGATTTTATCAAAGGACACCCACTGGATTGCGGCAGTAAAAGCAATAATGATTGTGATGACTGCAGGGTGTGGTTGTAAGACCTGTAGGCTGATAACAAAAAAGACAATCGCTTCGAAATAAAGCAAGAACAAACGCCAAAAATGTTTTTCTTTTCTTTTAAAGTAATCAATTAAGAACTTTGCTAAAAGAATACCCATAAAAAAGAATAAAGTGGAAAGCAATTTTTTTCCAACCATATTCCACTGTCGCTCATAGGCTTGAATGATCGCTAAAATTAAGTTCCCAGTTTGAGCAGAAGCGAAAGCTTCATAACGAATATAAGTATAGCTATCAACCATCCCACCAATAAAAGTCAGCACTAGTCCTACGGAACGATTCTCATGAAAACTATTCTCCATCTATGATTCATCTCTTTTCGCTGACTATCTTACCATATTTTTCAGAAAACCGTTAATCAGTTTCACGATTGCTTCGAAATGATAGGACAAGAATCTGCGTCTCCATGATAACTCGTACAAAAAATAGTGGATTACCATGATTTGGGAATAATTCTTCAGTATATAAACAAGAAACGGGTGAAAATCTACATGAAGTTTTCATAAGAAAACTTTAAAACTTTCCTCTTTTTCTTTAGCAAAAGCAAATAATTGCTTCTTCTTTTATTTTATAATTCGGATTATTGTCGCTGAACCTTGTTTATAGTAGTAGCTATTGTGAAAAGCATAGGATTTTACGAACGGTTGGGTAAAAATTTACTGAAGTAACAAGTTGTTCACAAGGTGCTACTTTTTTATAAAGAATGTGTTAGAATGAAAATGCTTTTTATCCTGTGAACGTGAAGGGAATTGAGAACACACCATGCCTGTAAAAAAAAGGACACCATGGTTAGAGGCATTTTACGCGGCATTGCCGCTTTGTTTGAGTTATATTCCGGTTGGCTTGGCCTGTGGCATGTTGCTGCAAAAAGCGGGATTTAACATCCTATTAACTGTCTTACTTTCGATGCTTGTTTTCTCTGGAGGCGCACAATTTTTAGTCGTCTCAATGATAAGTGTGCATGCGTCATTTGTGTCCACAATCTTAATGGTTTTTTTCTTGGAGCTGCGTTATGCATTACTGGGCTCCAGTTTGTCACAATTTTTTAAAAAGGAAAAGCGATCATTTATTGCACTGTTTTCTCAGTCAATGAATGACGAGAATTATGCGGTAAATTATTTAAAATATTCTACTGATCCTGAATGGAATCGAAAAAAAGCTTTGTTTGTCAATTGGTTTTCAATGGCTTCGTGGACAGCCAGTACCGTAGTAGGCAATATTTTTGGTTCTGTGATCCATGTGGATACAGAATTGGTTCATTTTGCCTTAACAGCAATGTTTATCTTTATGTTTATGATGCAGTTGAACAATGGTCTTTTACTTGTTACTGGTTTGTTATCTGGCGGTTTGGCAGTCATTTTTATGTTAGTAATCAAAAATACTTTTGGTTTGATTTTGGCGACATTATTAGCTTCGTTCACTGGTTATCTTATCGAGCGGTTTCGTAAAACTGCTGATAAGAAAAATGATGGACCGGACCATTATGATTTGACTGGCGAGGAGGTCCACCATGAGTAATACTTCATTGCTTTTGTTAATTCTTTGCCTATTTGGGGCATCCTATTTACCGAGACTTTTTCCAATGCTATATTTTTCGCAACGACAAGTGCCTCAGTGGTTTAGTGATTGGATGAAATATGTGCCGATCTCATTGTTTGCGGCATTAGTCTTTAAGGATGTATTTATCAGTAATAATAGCTTTGATTTGATTGGCAATACTCGAATCATTGCAATGTTTTTAGTGGCTGGTGTTGCCTATAAGACTCGCTCGATGGCTATTTCAGTGATTACCGGTTTAGCCGCTGTGTTTTTATTATCGATGCTTTAAAAAATAGACATCCTTAAATGGATGTCTATTTTTTAATTTTGATATTCAGCAATTGGCCGATAAGTTAAGACCTGCATTTTTCGGTAAAAATCAGCTGGTAGATTTTTCCACGATTCCAAAAGATTGTGGAAAAAACCTCCTTCAGCATTAATAATGTATTCGTTTAATAAAAGACCAAAAGATTTTTTTGGTTTTTCTTTGACTAATTTTTCATAAAACTCAGTTGCTTGCTCTGGATTATCAGCGACAAAAAGAGTATTGACTTCAACATAAGCGCCTTCGATGTTTTGTGTTTCTTCGACAAAATAGACTGATTTAGTAATTTTTTGTCCCTCCATCATATGAGTCATCCTTTCTTATAAGTTACTCATAGCATACAAAACAAATATTAACTAACTGTGAATTTTAAGCCGCTTCGACTCAAATAATTATGAATTTTTTGGGTTATTTGGCAAAAATATTTTAAAAACACTTCCTTGATTGAGGGAACTGTTGACTTTTATTGTTCCTTGGTGTAGCTCGATGATTTGTTTTGCTAAAGCTAAGCCTAAACCATTGCCTTTGGTTTTTCGACTCGTATCACTTTGGTAAAACTTATCAAAAATGCGACTCGACACCTCGTTGGTCATACCGATCCCTTCATCACTGAGAGTGATTACTTTCCCATCTTCTACATCGCTTAAATGAACATGGATGCTACTATTTTTTTGACTATATTTAATGGCGTTATCCATTAAATTCAGCCACACTTGGTAAAGAAATTCTTCATTTCCATTGTAAATCGTATGAGGCAAATCTAAATCCAATGTTAGATTTAACTGCTCCCACTTCGGCTGAAGGAATAGGATGACTTCACGAATTTGTTCGTCTAATCGAAAGTGTTGAAAATCTAATCCCAAGCCTTGATTTTCAAGTTTGCTAAGCTTCAATATGTTATCTGTCAAATGTGTCAGCTGCTGAGTGCCATCTAGCATGCGTTCCAAATAATTTTGACGTTCTTCCTTAGATAAAGAGTCGTCTTGCAACAGCTGTACGTATCCTTTGATTGTAGCAATAGGTGTTTTAAATTCGTGAGAGACGGTAGAAACAAAATCATTTCGTAAGGTTTCAATGCTGCTGAGTTCTTTTACCATAACGTTAAAATCATGATAGAGTTCCTTCACATCCTCCATTTGCTGTTGTTCATCTAATTGGATTGCGAAGTCGCCCTTTGACACTTTACTCATGGCTTGTCTCAAATCACCGATAGGCTGCAAAATACGTTTGCCGACAAAGAATGAAAGGGCAGCACCAATCACTAAACTCAAAAAAATGATGAAATAAAATGGAAAAAGGTGACCTTCTCGCTCGGGGGCTAGCAGCTGATAGTGATTGACCGTAAAAAGCAGACCCACGAAAACAGACAGAACGATGACCATCATTAAAAAGGTAATTGCGACAAAGTAAATCCATAATTGGGAAAACAATTTTTTTCTCATGTGTGGATGACCGCCTTATAGCCTAGCCCGCGAATGGTCTCAATCGAAAAATTAGGATTTGTTTCTAAACGCGTACGAAGCCGTTTGATGTGAACATCAATCGTTCGTTCATCAGTATCCGAATCTAGCCCCCAAATTTCATCCATTAATTGTTGCCGAGTAAAAATTTTATTGGGGTAGGCAAGTAGTTTATAAAGAAGCAAAAATTCTTTCTGTGGTAACGTTTCAGTTAGTGAGGGTGTTTTAATTTGATAGGTTTCCTGATCAAGACGGGTATCACCAATGGTCAACTCTTTCGTATGAACAATTTGTGCTCGCCTTAATAAGGCGTCGACACGTAAAAGCATCTCATTTACATCAATCGGCTTTACCATATAATCGTCAATACCGATCTTAAAGCCGCGTTTCTTATCTTCAAAAGAATCTTTTGCCGTGATAAAAAGAATCGGAAGATCATAGTCTGCTTCTCGCAAACTTTCAGCCAATTCATAGCCATCCATGTCAGGCATCATGATGTCACTGATGATTAGGTCTATAAATTGTTTGTCCAAAATATCTAAGGCTTCTATGCCGTTCATCGCACGAAAAACTTCAAAGCGTTCGTTTTTTAAAGCGGATTGATAAAGTAAGGATAAGTTTTCATCATCTTCCACGATAAGTATTCGATTCATTTGCGTTGCCCTCCCTTTTGCTTAATAATAGTATCAAATCACTGTGAACCTAGTATGAATTTTTGTTCATTTTGAGTTAATAATGCCATGCTATCTTGGCAAAGTAAACTAAGAGAAAAAGGGTGACGCAATGTTAGAGTTAAAGGATATAAAAAAATATTATCATGTGGGGGATACCACCACGAAAGCTTTAGATGGTGTATCTGTCGCATTTCGTCGACAGGAGTTTGTCGCGATTCTAGGTGCCAGCGGTTCTGGTAAGACCACTATGTTGAATGTAATCGGGGGATTAGATAACTATGACTCAGGGGACATGGTGATCGATGGGAAATCGACGAAAACATTTAAGGATTCAGATTGGGATGCTTACCGAAATAATTCTATTGGCTTTGTTTTTCAAAGCTATAATTTAATCAGTCATTTGGGTATTATTGATAATGTGGAACTTGGAATGACCTTGAGTGGCGTTTCGAAAGAAGAAAAGAAACAACGGGCTGAAGATGCGCTGAGACGTGTCGGCTTAGAGGATCACATGCATAAGAAGCCTAATCAGCTTTCTGGCGGACAAATGCAGCGGGTCGCGATTGCACGAGCATTAGCCAACAATCCAGACATTTTACTTTGTGATGAGCCTACTGGTGCATTGGACACAGAAACCAGTGTACAAATTATGAATTTGATCCAAGAGTTATCAAAGGAAAAATTGGTTATTATGGTAACCCACAATCCTGAATTGGCAAGTAAATATGCGGACCGTACCATTCGATTTTCTGATGGTCGGATTATGGATGACTCTCATCCTCATATTGAAGGGAAAAAAGGTGAACAATTTCAGCTAAAACGCACGAAAATGAAATTCATGACTGCCTTGAAGCTTTCCTTTAATAACTTGCGGACGAAAAAGGGACGGACCTTCTTAACAGCCTTCGCTTCAAGTATTGGAATCATCAGCATCGGGATCGTCCTATCTCTATCAAGCGGCTTCCAAAAGCAAATTGATAGTACCCAAGCCGAAACGATGGCGAAGTATCCAATCACAATCTCAAAAACAACCACTGATCAAACAGCCAATCGAAATCAAGCGCTGGGGTCGGAAAAAGCCAGTGGGGCAAGTAAAGAAAATAAGAACAATATTGTTGCGAAAATTAGTGATGAGGATAAGGCGCAGCATACAAATAAAATTAATCAAGACTATGTAGATTACATTAATGATATAGATCCTAAGCTGAGCAATAATATCGGGTTTACTCGTGTTGTGGGAATGAATCTTCTGCGCGATGTAGACGGCGATGTAAAACCAGTAAAATTATCGAACGAAGCACCTGACAGTGGTCCTTCGATGATGAGTGCGATGTCTAGTATGACAGGAATGGGCGTTTCCTCTTTTCCAACACAGTTAGATAAGAATTCAGGGAATTTCTTAGAGGACAACTACAAGCTTTTGTCAGGAGCTTATCCAAAAAGCGATACAGATGTTGTATTAATTGTGGATGCGAATAACAGCACCAATATCAACTCATTGAAGAATCTAGGCTTTGATGTCAAAGATGGCGAGAAAATTGATTTCGATAAAATCGTGGGAACGGAATTTAAGCTGATTAATAATAATGAGTATTACACGAAACTTCCAACAGGCAATTTTATTCCCAACAATGATTACAAAGCGATGTATGATAATGCCAATAATGATACGCTGAAAATCTCTGGTATTTTACGAGTAAAACAATCTTCAACGATGAATCTTTTAGCACCGGGGATTGCTTATAGTAATGAGCTAACCTCGAAAATCGTAAAAGACAATGAGAACTCAGAAATTGTTAAAGCGCAAAAAGAGACCGATACAAACGTTATGACGAACGAGAAATTAGATGATACAACGAAAGATAGTACAATTGCTTTTCTAGGTGGAAGCAGCATTCCAAGCAGTATTATGATTTATCCGAATAATTATAAGGATAAGGAACAAATTTTGAGTTATTTGGATGACTATAATAAAGGCAAGAAAAAAGAAGATAAAATCATCTATACTGACTTAGCAGGAACAATGACAGAGTTAACCGGGGGATTGATGGATGCCATCACGTATGTCTTGGTAGCTTTCGCTGGTATTTCATTGGTAACCAGCATGATCATGATTGGGATCATAACGTATACTTCAGTAATTGAGCGGACGAAAGAAATTGGTGTATTAAAAGCTTTAGGAGCGCGGAAAAAGGATATTACACGTGTATTTGATGCAGAGACCTGTATTTTAGGAGTTGCCTCAGGAACACTGGGTGTCGTCATTGCTTATCTAGCGACATTCCCTATCAACGCGATTTTATACAACATGACTGAATTAAAGAATGTTGCCCAATTGAATCCCGTTCATGGAATTATCTTGATTGTTGTTTCAACAGTCTTGACGATGATTGGCGGACATATCCCGGCAAGAATGGCAGCGAAAAAAGATGCTGCAATTGCTTTACGAGCTGAATAGAAAAAGAAGGAATGCCAAGATTAAGGCATTCCTTCTTTTGATTTTATCCGATAAAAAAATAATTGATTACTGCCAGAGCAATAAAACCTAAGGCAATCAGTCCACAGACAAAGAGATGAAGGCGTTTATTCATCAAGGCAACGGCAATAAATTCTCTTAGAAACGCATTCGGCAAATAATAGCGTGCGGTTTTTGAACCGATTCCGTCGATTTTTAAGCCAACCTCTTCAGCATACATCCCTGCACGGAAAATATGGTAATTGTTAGAAGTGAAGATCGCGTGATAGCCTGACGGGTTTTCCCGTTCCATAATTTCTTTACTGAAACGCATATTTTCAAGCGTATTCGTTGATTGAGCCTCCATTAGGATATCTTCATCTGGAATTCCTTGCTCCAAAGCATATTCACGCATAGCCTGTGCTTCCGGAATTTTTTCATCCGGCCCTTGTCCACCGGACATTAAAAGCTGCGGCGGCGATAACGTCTCTTCGCTTTGCTTTTTATAAAATTGAATGGCTCGGTCGATCCGTTTTGCTAATAAAGGAGTAACCTTTTCACCACCAATTAAACCAGCACCTAAAACAACGATATAATCTTGATTGAATTTTGGTTGATTAAATTGATAAATGATAGAGATGGATAAAAAGTTCCAAAAGACAACAAAAAAATAAAAAGCAATGGTGGTAGGAATGGATAATAAAATGACTGACCAGTTTGGTAGAATTTTCGGTCCATAAATTTGCATGACTATCAGTGCAATAATTGCCAATGCTAAGATTAATGTTAACAAATTCGGCAGTCTTCGCGATTCATGTCGGAGAACAATAAAACTATTCCCAATCAAAAAAATAATCGCCGCATATAAGCCAAATAGAATAACAATTAAGAAAAGGACAGCTAATATGGCAAGAATTCCCGCGCCAATCAGTGAGCCATTTGTAGCTGTAACAATAGCGACATAGCCCATAAAGCTAATGAGCATTAAGTTAAACAACCACCCGTTTCTTAAGCGACATTTTTCTTTAAAGTAGAAATAGCAGAATAGTAAAAGAAAAAATAATGGAATTAAAATAAAGAATGTCCGATTTTGTATTTCAAGGATACAAAAATATAAGAGCATAAAAATCCCCGTCCAAATAAGAAATCGACTTAGCCGCTTTCCTTTGAAACGAATCCACAAGCCAATTAGTACAATAAAATAAAGAGCCATAGCAATAAAATCTCTTTGCATGCCCAAGTGTATCACGCCTTTCCAAGTTTAAAGATACGACAATTTATGAATGCTGTTCTGCTTCCATATCGTATTTAATAAAATTTCGATAAAATTGTCTATTTATTTCTCTATGTTAGTATACCAAAGAAAAGAGTAAATACTTAGTTAGGAACTATTAGTTGGTTTTATTTTGGAAGATTAGTAAAATTGTGGGGGAGGAGGAATGAGCATGGAGATAAAAGGAGTCAATCGTGTAGATCTGCCTGCGACTTTTGTCATCGGTAAAGAAGGAAGCGGCTTATCAGAAGATAGCGCATCATGGGTCCCTTTGCTATGGGATCAGATGAATAGCCATTTTGAAGAAATAGTGGATCTTTTAGAGGATCAGGAAATGAAAGATTTGCATCTATGGGGACTGATGAGTGACAGCGAACACTGGTTAGAGCCATGGCAAGAAGAAGGACGCTATTTGGCTGGCGTTCAAGTACCAGAAGAGGCTAAAGCTCCAGAAGGTTGGGTACGTTGGGAACTGGCGCCAATGAGCTACTTGACAGTAATGGCCAGTGCAGAAAAAATTGAGGAAGCGACCAATCTAATGTTGGGAGAAATCTTTCCTCTAGAAAAGCTAGAACTTGCTGGAGCAATCCAGGAACATTATTTACCGCATTTTGCAGAAGGTGAAGTTGAATTATATTTTCCTTTCAAAGCAAAATAAAAAAATCGGCTTCACTCTCGAATACTTGGAGTGAAGTCGATTTTTTTATCATCCTGTCTTTTCAAACGATGTCAAAAGCTTTTTATTAAGCAAACAGCCCAGTAATTTTTTGCCAAATTAATTCAAAGGTGCTGGCTTTTTGAACCTCATTCTTTGTTACAAGATCAGTCGTTGCCGCCTCATTTGCTTGAACATAACCTAAGGTATCTTGTGTCAAGGAAACACTGACAGTACCGAGTTTTTCATTTTTGTGAACAGGAGCAATGACAGCATTATTGTCTAATAAAGATTGATCTAAGGTAGTCTTAATCGTTAAGTTTTTTGGGTCCATGTCATTTCGTACCCAAAGTTTGACGGGTTTCTCCATAGCTAGACCAACTGTTTTTTCCTTGCCTTCAGTGACTTTCAGTTCTTTTTTGTCTGTCGGTGTTTGACCTGCGACAGTCACATCCTGCTGACTCCAATTATTTAAGCAGTAATCCATCAACTTGCTCGTTTCTGCGAAGCGCGCATTTTCATCGTTTGGTTGATCTAAAGCATTTAAGATGACGGTAATGACACGGCGACCATCTTTTTGGATCGTACCGACAAAACAAGCACCGGCAAGATCGGTTGTTCCGGTTTTTAGACCATCGACGCCTTCTTTATAGTTGGGGCCATCAAATAGCATGACGTTCCAATTCTTCATTTCATCTGGCTGAGAGGTATTGGGAGCGAAAGTTTTTTCTTTGATTTTTGAAGTTTCTAAGACTTCAGGGAAATCTTTGATCAAATGCTGCGCAACAATGGCTACATCACGAGCAGACATCAAATTCTCATCGTTTTCCTGCGTTCCTGGATACATATGTTCACCGAGGTAGACATTACTTAAGCCAGAAGAATTAATGATAGTCGCATCTTTAATATCCCATTTCACAAGCTGCTCGCGCATTTGGTTGACGAATGTATGCTCATTGCCAGCAATTAATTCAGCCAAAGCCACCGCACAGGCATTTGCTGATTGAACGATCATAGCCTCAAAAAGATCCTTGACCGTGTATTTTTGACCACGGACTAACGTAACATTGGATAAATCAGGAACTGTGCTCAGTTTTTCAGCATATTCTGAAATCGGTACTTCTTGCTCCCAGGTAATTTTTTGTTGTTTAATTGCGTCTAAAACGAGGTATGCCGTGATCGTTTTAGTGATGGAAGCAATGCCTTTGGGAGTATCACCGTCTTGGTTGAAAAAAACTTTTCCTGAGTCAGCGTCAATGGCGTACCCCGCATTAGCATTGACAGAAAAGTCGTCAGCTGCTCGGGCGGAGATTCCTATGAGGCTTTGGAAAAAAAGTACCAGGACGACCAAAACAAAGGGGAATCTTTTCTTTTTATTCATTGGTGGGCTCCTTTACTTCTATTAACCATAAAAGTTTAGCAAAATCATAGGGTGAATTCAAGAAAATACATGAAAACACTAGAGTTTTTCATTAATTCTGAAAGACTCTAGTGTCAGATGATAACATTTTTTATTTTATTTGTTTAAAAGCTGCGTCCGCCTCCGCCAAAGGTTCCGCCTCCACTGGAATTTGTCGTGCTGCCGCCACCTCCGCCTCCGTTGTTATTGGAAGGCTTTGGAATTCGACGAGTAGTGACAAAGGAGTTAACCAATTGATCTTGGCGTTCAGTTAGATCCAATTGGGCATTTTGACGGTAAGGGTAGTGATAGGTTCCAGTCTTTAGTTGATAACGTAAGCGCACAGAGACGAAGAATCCAATTGCCGCCACTGCTGCAATGATCACACCAATTGTAAGTTCAACAGGGGTGATTGATTTGTAATAAGTGATTTTACCAGTTTTTTCATCTTTTCGATAGGAACCGCCAGGGACACCGGCATCAACAAAATCTTTAGCATTAGATAGGTAAGCGGCACTGGCTTGGTAGTAATTGCCATCCTTCATCGCAGCGGTCACATCATCTAGAAGCTGATCTCTTCGCTTATCAGTAATAAAATCGATCATATTCCCTGATGTTGATAGATAAATTTCCCGTTGATTCATATCCAATAAAAGCAACGCGCCATTATTATTTTTTCCAACCCGATCCATTAATTGATCATTAGCGTACTTTCGAGGTTCTTCGGAATTAGTCGTTGTTGTTAGGATAAAGACTTCGCCTTTGATTTCTTTATTGATGGCATCTGCTTGCTTCGATAGCTCTGTTCGTTCTTCTGGAGACAGCAGGTTTGCTTGATCCTCTACTGTATCTGAGGCAGCAAAAGTTCTTAACGGATTGAACAGTGCGAGAAAGCCTAAGAGTAAAAGGAGTTTTTTCATAGCAAATAATACCCCACAATCATTGCGATTATCAGAACAGTCGCGAATATCCCACCAGAAAACAGGCCTAAGCGTTTGTTACTGATTGGCAGCACGCCGCTGACTTTCCCTGTTTGTCCGTTCATGGCATAGTAATACGTTTTATCAGAGGCATTTTGATACGTTACCAGCCAAACAGGTAGCAGCATATAATGATTATCTTGCTTTTCAACATCAACGGATTTATTACTTGGTGTGAACGTAGTATAACCAGAAACGGTATCACGCAGTAAATCTTCCGTGTAGTCCTTCAATTCATGGTTTATCTGCTCAGCAAGATCTTGGATTTCTATATCTCGTTTTTCCGCTTGAAAACCTGATAGGTACTCTGTGTGAAAGTCTACAGCTTGATCAATTGGGAATGGCTGGACGCCTTCAACCATTTTTTGCTGTATATTTTTCTTCAGCGCGTTCTTAGTCAGATGCTTGATTTTTGCTTTTCCTTTACGAAAAATCTGATAAACTTTCGTTTCGGTATATTCGATCTCACCAACGATCCATACACGCAGAGAAGTTCCTTTGCCAGTCAAATTTCCAGAGGTTTCAGCATCTACGACCCAATAAGGAAAATAGACACCCGTCATCTTCTCAATCTGTTGCTCGTTAAAGAAATCTTTCGGTACGAACCGTTTTTTCTGAGTCCATGCCAAAAAATCAGCGACCGCTTTTTTGCGATCAATTTTGAAAGGCAATACTTTATTTGGTAAAAATTCACCAGTCAAACGTCCCGACAAGACAACGGGGTTATGACAAAAGTAGCAATAGGTGGCGGCAGTAGTATGATCCGTAACAATTTGAGCACCGCAACTGGGACAGAGAAAAAGATCCATGTCGCTATCAGTTGTTTCAGTAGAGCTTGTCGGCTCAGAAGAAGCTTCTACGGTCGTATCAGGATTCTTCGCTTCAAATTTTTCAATATCTGCTACAGTAAAAATACTCAGACAATAATCACAGTGGAATTTTTGATCAGTGGGATTAAACGTCAAAGGTCCGCCACAGTTGGGACAGTGATGTGTTAATACGTCTGCCATGTACAAGCCCTCCTGTAGATAGTGGTAGTTTTAGTCTAATGGAACAGCTTTAAAGGGTTTGCCGCAATGAGGACAGAATTTTGGCACACCATTGCTTAGATCAACAACTTCTCCGCATTCACTGCATTTCATTTGAATCTTTGCTGCTGTAGCTGGAGCAGGTTTCGGTTCGCCGCAGTTGCTGCAGAATTTACCAGTATTTTCTTCTCCGCATTTTGGACAAGTCCATTGATCGCCTGCAGATTTTTGTTGTGCTTGTTGGTTCTGGTGTATTTGCTGATTGTTACTCTGCGATGCTTGGTTAAGGAAGTCACCGCCAGCATTCATCCCCATCCCCATTCCGAAGAAGCCTGTAGCGGCTCCTGCGTCATTTTTACCAGCAGCTTCCATACCTCGGGCGACTGAGCCTTGAACATAGCCTTCACGAACATTTGGGTCTCCTAGCATAGCGCCCTCATTCCGCATATTGATCAATTTTGTGGAATCATCTGTGTAAGAGATGCTGGCGACAGCGACAGATACAATCTCCATGCCACGCAGTTCCTTCCAACTGTCATCCAGTACGTCAGATAAGTATTTACTTAGCTCCATACTTTTTGACGGTACATAAGAAATACGTTGACCATCCGCGGACATTTGATTAATTGCCGCTTGTAGCCCAGTTAGAAATTCTTGCAGATATTGTTCATTGATATCGCTGATGTCCACTTGGTCCATGTTTCGTGGAATGGCATTAGCGAAAAATAGAATTGGGTCTGTTACTTTAATCGAGTACGTTCCGTGTGCTCGCAAGAATAGCTCCGCATTGTAGAAATTATCAAAATAATTCAAAGGTGTACTAGTTCCGAATTTGATGCCTTTAATTTCTTGCAGATTTATATAGAATACTTGTTGTTTCTGTGGTGTCACACCGCCAAATTTGAAACGGCTAAAGGTTTCAGCAACAGCTTCCTTTAATGAGCCATTAAACATTGAAGGAGCAGAATTGTTCTCCACCGTGTAATAGCCTTCTTCAGCAGTATAGTCGATGATTTTTCCACCATCGACAAGAAGCATCATCATATTTGGATAAACGTGAATAACAGAGCCATCTGTAATCACGTCACTGGTTCCTTTTTTATTGCTGCCGCGTTTGTCATCTTTTCTTACGGCGACGCCTTTTGACATGACCGTAGACTGTCCCATATTGGCTGGTTCAATAATTTCTAGCCACTGATCAGCAAGGCCTCCGCCGATACTGCTAGTTGCTGCTTTAAATAGTCCCATGAATATCCCTCCATAAAAACGTTTTTTCTATTATACCACAGGGTTTTTTCGAAACAGAAAGGATGCAACCGGACAGATTAAAAGACGTTAAACAATTGAAGCGAACAATTGGTTTCTATAGTTTTTTTGTACAAAATCACGTATAATAAAAAGCAGTGATTTTGAAAGAAAAGAGGAAAATTATGGCGTATCAAGCACTTTACCGCGTTTGGCGGTCGCAGCGTTTTGATGATTTAGTCGGACAAGAGGCAATCACAAAGACACTGAAAAATGCGATCCAGCAGCAGAAAACTTCCCACGCCTATTTATTTACCGGCCCACGCGGAACAGGGAAGACTAGTGCGGCGAAAATTTTTGCCAAAGCCATCAATTGTCCCAACAGTGTTGATGGTGAGCCTTGCAACGAATGTGAGATGTGTCGTTCTATTACTGAAGGACGGCAAGAAGATGTGATTGAAATTGATGCTGCAAGCAATAATGGTGTGGAAGAGATCCGCTTTATTCGTGATCGCGCGAATTACGCGCCAACTGCGGCTAACTATAAAGTTTATATTGTTGATGAAGTCCACATGCTTTCGACAGGTGCCTTTAACGCGTTGCTAAAAACGCTGGAAGAGCCTAAAGAACATGTGATTTTCGTATTAGCGACGACAGAGCCTCATAAGATTCCTGCAACGATTATCTCAAGAACCCAACGATTTGACTTCAAGCGAATCGATGTTCAAGCAATCATTGGGCGGATGGCCTATATTCTGGAACAAAGTAATCAACCCTATGAAGAGCAGGCCTTATCCGTGATCGCCCGTGCGGCAGAAGGCGGTATGCGGGATGCTTTGAGTATCTTAGACCAAGCAATCTCCTTTAGTAATGAAACCATTACTTTGGAAGATGCTTTGGCTGTGACTGGCAGCCTGACGACTGAAATGATGGATAGCTTCATCGGAGCTTGTCTACATCAGGATGTCAGCGGGGCACTGGAGGTCTTAGAGGGCATCCTGTCTGAGGGAAAAGAGGCTCGTCGATTGACAGAAGACTTACTATTGTATTGTCGAGATCTGTTGATTTATCAGCAAGCCCCCAAGCTTCTGGAGAACCGTGCTGCTTACTTAACAGATACGTTCAAACAACTAGCGGAATCGACACCTTCTGAACGTCTATATGTGATGATTAAGCTTTTAAGCGAAACACAAAACGAAATTCGCTTTACAAACCACGCCAATGTCTATTTGGAAGTGGCCACTGTTAAATTGGCAACACCGCAAACGACTGAGGGTGCTCTATCAATAGAACAGCCGATGAGTTCAGCGGCACCAACTGTGACAAACCCAACGGATCAATCAGAATTAGTAGCATTGAAAAGTCAATTGCAGCAATTACAGAATGACTTGCAGCAATTAAAAGCCAATCCAACAGTTGAAAAAGAAGAGCGGAAAGTAACGCCGAAGAAAACAACTACCAGCTATCGCGTACCAACTGAGCGAGTTTATCAGGTACTGAGTGAAGCAACGAAAGATCATTTGATGAATGTAAAAAATGTTTGGGAAGATCTATTGATGGCTTTACCTGTGACGCAGCGTGCGATGCTAAAAGCTAGTGAACCGATGGCTGCTGGTCCGGGCTTATTACTAGTCGCTTTTGATTATGAGATTGTTTGTCAGAGAGCGGACAGTAGCGAGGAACTGCGCTTGAATATGCAGAACAGTTTGAGTATGATGGTCAAAGATTATACCCCGGACTTTGTCTTCATTACTCGGGAGAGCTGGCCAAGTCTAAGAAAAGCGTTTGTCAGTCAGCATCATGACCGTCCAGTAGCGGCGGAATCAAATGATACTGAAGAAGAGATCAGTCTGATACCGGAAGAAACAAATGAAGTCGTAGAACAAGCCAAAAGCCTCTTTGGTGAACTTGTAACAATTAAGGATGACTAGAGACGGACACGGTTTTCGTAAAGATAGTAAATAGCATGTTAAAAATGAATCGTAAATTAAGTTAAACACGAAGAAGGAGCGAATAGATAAAATGATGCGCGGAATGGGAAATATGCAAGGCATGATGAAACAAATGCAAAAAATGCAAAAAGAAATGGTAAAGGCTCAAGATGAGTTGAATGCGAAAGAATTTACAGGCAGCGCGACCAATGATTTAGTAACAGTGACGTTCACTGGAGATAAAACGATGAAATCAATGAACATCAATCCTGAGTTGATTGATCCGGAAGACCCTGAGATGCTGCAAGACATGATCGTTTTAGCGGTTAATGATGCGATTACTAAGATCACAAAGGAAACTGATCAAACAATGGGGAAATACACAAAGGGACTTCCTGGAATGTAAGCGACTTTGTTCAGAGAGGAAGGACAGAATGCAATATCCAGAACCAATTGCAAAGCTGATTGAAAGCTATATGAAGCTTCCGGGAATCGGACAGAAGACCGCGACGCGCTTAGCTTTTTTTACGATTGATATGAAGGATGAATCGGTCAACGAGTTTGCACGCTCATTAATCAGTGTGAAACGAGATTTGCGTTTCTGCAGTATTTGTGGAAATATTACCGAGGAAGATCCATGCGAGATTTGTTCGGATACGACTCGTGATCGCAGCACGATCTTAGTTGTAGAAGAACCTAAAGATGTTATGTCAATGGAAAAAGTACGTGAATATCACGGTCTATATCATGTGCTTCATGGGGTGCTATCCCCCATGGAAGGGACAGGACCAGAAGATATTAATATCGCGCCATTAATCAAACGGCTTCATGATGATGAGGTCAAAGAAGTGATCATAGCGACAAATGCTACCACCGAAGGCGAAGCGACAGCTATGTATCTATCACGTTTAATTAAGCCTGCTGGAATCAAAGTAACACGATTAGCTCATGGGTTATCAGTCGGCAGTGATATCGAGTATGCAGATGAAATCACGTTGTTAAAAGCAGTGGAAGGACGCCGCGAACTATAAATATATTGCGGTGTCTTTTTGAAAAAGAGACAGAAGATCAAAATTATTTGGGGGATAAAAAAAGTGAACGGATTATTTATTACGATTGAAGGGCCAGACGGTGCAGGAAAAACGAGTGTACTGAATGAACTTTATCCAAAATTACAATTGACGGCGAAACGATCAATTGTCAAAACGAGAGAACCTGGAGGCATCCCGATCGCTGAAAAAATTCGTCACGTGATCCTTGACCCAAGTAATGACCGAATGGATGATCGAACAGAGGCGTTGCTTTATGCAGCAGCGCGCCGTCAGCATCTAGTAGAAAAAGTATGGCCCGCACTGGATGAAGATAAAATCGTTTTATGCGACCGCTTTGTTGACAGCTCGTTAGCCTATCAAGGTGCAGGCAGAGGGATCGGCATAGAAGAAGTTGCCAAGATCAATGAATTTGCTATTGAAGGAACAATCCCTGATATCACGCTGTATTTAGATGTTGATTCAGACACTGGATTACAACGAATCATGAAGAACCGAACCAATCAAATTGACCGTTTGGACTCGGAAGGGTTACAATTTCATCAGAGGGTCCGACATGCTTATTTAAAATTAGCGGATGCAAATCCAGATCGGATCATAAAAATCGATGCTCGGAAACGTTTAGATGAAGTCGTGAGAGATTGTTTTTACGAATTGTTGACACGTTGTCCAGACTATTTCCAATCATGAGAGGTGTAAACTATGAAACTTATTTTAGCGATTGTTCAAGACAAGGATTCTAACCGCTTAGCCAATGAATTTATTGATGCCAACATTCGAGCAACAAAACTATCTTCTACTGGTGGCTTTTTAAAAGCGGGTAACAGTACATTCATTATCGGGATTGAAGACGAACGAGTAGAAGATACATTGGCGTTGATCAAAGAAACATGTCAAGCGCGTACACAATACGTCACGACACCAGTGACATTGGATATTTCCCTAGATGGACAGGTCCCTTATCCTGTTGAAGTTGAAGTCGGCGGTGCGACAGTCTTTGTCTTGCCTGTCGAAGGCTTTCACCAGTATTAAAATGGAAGAAGCACAAAGACTGCAGTCAATTCAGCCAATTGTTTTTCGTCAATTACAAAATAGTTTTGAGCATGGGCGTTTGGCCCATGCTTATCTTTTTGAGGGCGATCAAGGGACCGGTAAAGCGGAGCTGGCGCTATGGTTTGCCAAGCATATGTTTTGCTTAAATTTACAAAATGAAATGCCTTGCGAAAAATGTAATAATTGTCTGCGAATTACTAGTAAAGATCATCCCGATGTAGTAGAAATTGAACCTGATGGTCAGTCTATCAAGGTTGATCAAATTCGTGCATTGCAAAGTGAACTGGCTAAAAGCGGCTTTGAATCTGCGAAAAAAGTCGTGATTATCCACCAGGCTGAAAAAATGAATTCAAACTCAGCGAACAGCCTATTGAAGTTCTTAGAAGAACCACCTGCGAACTTTATGATTATTTTGGAAACTCAATCACTAGGAAAAATACTCCCAACAATTCGTTCGCGTTGTCAAACCATTCATTTTCAGGCGTTGTCCACAGAACGACTACAATCACGTTTGGAATCTGAACAAATCCCTGCGAAAACCGCGAAACTATTAGCAAATTTAACAAATAGTTACGGAAAAGCTGTTGAAATCTCAAAAGATGAATGGTTTAATGAATCTAGAGATGTTGTTATTCAATGGTTTAATTATCTCGAAAAAAATGATCCGCAAGCGTTTATCTATGTTCAAAAGAAATTGGTAAAGACATTCAAGGACAAAACGCAACAGCAGTTTGCCTTTGAAATGTTAGCGTATTTCGTTAAAGAAAAACGTAATCAAGTGATGAAACAAAATCAAACAGCTCTAAAGACGTACAATTATCTGTTGGAAGAAGTTTTGTCAGCCAGTCGAAAACTAGAAGCGAACGTATCATTCCAAAATATCGCAGAACAAATAACGTTGCGCATTGTGTTTGCTTAGCGTTATTTAAGAGAGTAGGGAGAACCATGGTTGAAGTTGTGGGTGTTCGTTTTCGTGATGCCGGTCATATTTATTATTACGCATCGGGGAAAAATGAATATTTTTATAATGATAAAGTCTTGGTCGAGTCGCAGCAGGCGCACCAGATTGCGACAGTGGCAATTCCAAAAATAGAGATAGCAAAAAAGGATTTATCGGATGATTTAAAGACGATTTTACATAAAGCATCTGATAAGGAATTAAAAAAGGTAGCTCAAAATGAAGCTGATGCAGAAGCAGCTTTTAAAGTCGCGAAGGAAAAGATTCGTGCCCATGAGCTAGAAATGAAGCTGATCCAAGTAGAATATACTTTTGATCGCAGTAAAATGATTTTCTATTTTACGGCTGATGGGCGGATCGATTTCCGCGAATTAGTAAAAGATCTAGCAGGTGTTTTCCGCACACGGATTGAACTGCGACAAATTGGTGTACGCGACGAGGCGAAAATTCTTGGAGGAATCGGACCTTGTGGGCGGCCATTGTGTTGTTCGACGTTTTTAGGGGATTTCATTCCAGTTTCGATTAAAATGGCTAAGGATCAAGGGTTATCGTTGAATCCAACGAAAATTTCTGGACTTTGTGGCCGGTTAATGTGCTGTTTGAAATATGAAAACGGCGAATACGAGGCAGCAAAAAAGGAAATGCCTGATTATGGTAAAGAAATCAATACACCTGAAGGACGTGGGAAAGTCATCGGCTTGAATCTACTGAGTAAGGTAGTAAAAGTACGGCTGTTCGGTCGCGATGCGACAGTAGATTTTGATTATCAAGAACTGGTTGAAGCAGGTGATGTATCATGATGGATCGACGTTCCTTGTACGATGGCTTAAATCAATTAGAGCAAGAGATGAATAAAAATCTTGAAGATTTGGTATCTATGAAAGAAACCTTGCTTGATCTTGTTGAGAAGAACGCGACATTGGAAATGGAAAATGAACGCTTGCGGGAACGAATTCGCGAGATTGATGAAAAGAACTCGCCTGTCTTAGATGAGCGCCAGGAGCTTTCAGAATCTCGTTTAAATCTTGAAAAGATTTACGAAGACGGATTCCATGTATGCAATTTGCTCTACGGATCACGTCGAGAACAGGATGAGCCATGCGCATTTTGTTTAGATGTCATCTATCGTGAGAGCAAACAAAAATAAATAGAAAATCGTTTCTGAAGTAAATTGCTTCAAAATCGCTTTTTATTCAATATTAGTGGGTATGACGTTGCTTAGTCACACCCGCTTTTTCTTTATGACTGTTTAGATATACCTACATTAATTTGTATAAAAGCGAAAAAAGGAGAATGACCGTGAAGATTCAAAAAAGCTTTGCGCAGCAGACAGGTACACTGTATTTAGTTCCTACACCAATCGGTAACTTGGAGGACATGACTTTTCGCGCTGTTAAGACATTACAAACAGTGGATTTGATTGCTAGTGAGGATACGCGTAATACACAAAAGCTATTAAATCATTTCGAAGTAAAAGTGCCGCAAAAAAGTTTGCATGAACATAATTATAATGAGCGTATCCCTGAATTGATGAATTTTTTAAAAGAAGGGAACTCAATTGCTCAAGTAAGTGATGCGGGAATGCCCTCAATTAGTGATCCAGGACATGAACTCGTTGTTGCTTGCATTGAAGAAAATATTCCTGTTGTCGCTTTACCGGGTGCAACTGCTGGGATGACAGCCCTCATTGCCTCTGGGTTAATGCCGCAGCCTTTCCTTTTTTATGGCTTTTTGCAACGAAAGAGAAGCATTCAAAAGAGAGAACTAGAGGAATTAAAAAAACAAAAGGTAACGCTGATTTTTTATGAGTCCCCCCATCGAATCAAAGAGACACTGAAAAATCTATTAGAAATTCTCGGTAATCGTGAAGTAGTCATTTGTCGTGAATTAACCAAACTTTACGAAGAGTATTTAAGAGGAACAGCCGAAGAAGTAATCGACTACTTGTCTGAACATGCCTTGAAGGGCGAATGTTGCTTACTAGTCTCTGGTGCAACGGATGCGGAAGAAGAGGAAGTCTTTGAAGGAACCTTGAAAGAGCAGGTCGAAGCGTTGATTTTGGATGGAACGTCTTCTAAAGAAGCAATTAAAATAGTAGCGAAACGACAGGGGCTAAAGAAACAAGATGTATACAAAGAATATCATGAGTTGTAAGAGCAGAAGGTTCCTTCTGCTCTTTTTATGTTAAGTTTTATGACATGAGAAGTTATTAAATTAGATAAAAGTGAAAAAAATGAGAAAAAACTCTTTTTTTATCCAGGATTGATGTTAGAATACTTAACATAAAGAGAAATGGAGTGATTTGATGGCTGCAAATATTGCATTTATTTTGATTTGTTCAGGGTTAGTCTTTCTTATGACACCCGCACTGGCTTTTTTCTATGGAGGGTTAGAACGGCGGAAAAACATTTTGAACACGATGATGATGGTAATCTGTACGATGGGATTAGCTTCCTTAATTTGGGTAGCTATTGGGTATTCTTTATCATTTAGCGGTGGGGGAGATTTTATTGGGAACTTAGATAAGGTGTTTTTCAATGGAGTTTCTACGACGAAAGGTAATAGCATTCCAGAAGGGCTATTTGCCTTCTTCCAAATGATGTTCGCATTAATTACCACAGCAATTTTAACAGGATCAGTTGCTGGTCGGATGCGTTTTTCTGCAATCTTCTTGTTTATTGCTGTTTGGTTGGTGGTCGTGTACTTCCCTATGGCACATATGGTTTGGGGCGGCGGCTTCCTCGATAAAATCGGATCGATCGATTTTGCCGGTGGAAATGTGGTGCATATCAGTTCAGGTATTTCAGGTTTAGTTTTAGCGATCGTTTTAGGTCGCCGACGGGAGTATCACCTTGGCGGTTATCGTCCTCATAATGTTCCGTTTGTTGTTTTAGGAACAGGCCTTTTATGGTTTGGCTGGTTTGGTTTTAATGGCGGCTCAGCTTTAGCCGCAGACGGATTAGCAATTCACGCGATGATTACTACGAACACAGCAGCGGCATGTGCAATGCTATCGTGGATGTTGATTGAGAAAGTTTTAAATGGGAAACCGACAGTGGTGGGTGCATGTACAGGTGCTGTCGTAGGGTTGGTTGCAATTACGCCTGGCGCAGGCTTCGTGTCTATCTGGTCAAGTCTATTAATTGGTGCTCTGGTAAGTCCGTTTTGCTACTTCTTTATCTCAGTAATCAAACAGAAACTAGGTTTTGATGATGCTTTAGATGCATTTGGTTGTCATGGAGTTGGCGGTATTTTTGGTGGTATCGTAACGGGGATTTTCGCAGATCCAGCGATTGGTGGCAGAACAGGTCTAATTTATGGCGACACACATTTATTTATTGCACAGATAGAGAGCGTGCTCTTTACACTAGTTTTTGCCGGTGTAGCCAGTTATTTGATTATTTCCTTAATCAGAGTATTCATGCCAATTCGAGTTTCTCAACAAGAAGAAGCGCTGGGATTGGATAAAATTGAACATGATGAGAATGCTTATCCAACATTTATGGGAATGGATTCTTAAAATAGCAGGAGGCGAATGCGATGAAAAAAGTTGAAGCAATTATTAGACAAGAAAAATTAGAAGCGATAAAAGCGGCGATTGACCAGGAAATTGAAGTAAATGGGATGACAGTCAGTCAAGTATTAGGCTGCGGCTTACAAAAAGGTCAAAAGACTCATGTTCGAGGACAAGAAATTATCACTACACTATTGCCTAAGGTTTCAGTGAGTTTCATCTTGGCTGATGAAGATGTGGAGCGTGTGATTGACTTGATTTTAGAAACGTGTCAATCGGAAGAATGTGGAACAGGAAAAATTTTCGTTTATCCGATTGAAGAAGCTATCCGTATTCGTACACGGGAAACGGGTAAGGCAGCTATCCAATAAAAAATCTGTCCAAGAATTATTCTTGGACAGATTTTTTATTGGAGAATATCTTTTTTGATCTTAGCAAATTCTTCTTCCGTCAAGATTCCTTGATCTAGTAATTCTTTCATTTTTAAAAGCTGTTCAGCTTTACTTAAGGAATCCTCAGTGTTATTTTCTTTCGTTATCTGCTGAATAGTATCTTCCAATTTAGTCAAAACCTTTGGAGCCTCTTCCTCTGTTAAGACGATCTTGATAGCCCCCTCTAAAGAAGTTATTTCCAAAAGATCTAAACTTGTTTCTTTCAACAAACGAAGTCCCTGCATATTAGCTAATGGAATGACCTTGAAATCATCGCCAATCATTTTCTTTTGCCCCATGATAAAGCGCTGATTGGTTAGACCATAAGCGTAAAAGCCGTCATTTTTAGTGGGAGAGGTTCGATTGTGCAGGCCGATAAAGCAAACCAAGATTTCTTCATCTACTCCTAAGTGTTTCTCTAATACAGAAAAAAGCTTCACCGCCCATTGGCGATCCGAACCTGAGAAAAATCCAGTGTCTTGGCAAAATTGATACATTTCTTCAGCAGTTTTCATAAGGTACTCCTTTGTTTTGTTAGTCTCAGTTTAGCAAAACTTGGAAACGCAAACAAATTTTTTTGAAAAGCACAAAAATTTGTTTGATTTTCATTGCGCCTATCATCTAACTAAAGGTTACAGACGAAGATAAAGTCTGAGATTCTATTTTGTCAGACTGGCTTGAGTAACTGTGAAAGGTAAGACTGACAGCTAGTTCATTAGGGAGGAGTGAATTTTTCTAACGTAAAAAATCAAAAGACTTTCGTGCGCATAGGATTCCACTAACGCGCTAAAAGTGAGAAGTGGAACTCGCAAAAAACCACCATAGCCGTCACTATGGTGGAAATGAAGGTTGTTATTTACTCTTGGTAGGAGTAAGTATGAAAAACCAATTCGGGATAATTGGTATGTTTTTATGATAAAGCAAAGAGTCAATGAATTCATGAATACCCGTTTGTTAATTACTAAGAAATGTATTAGAAAAAACTTATGCAAATTCCAGTAAAATTTTTCAGTTAATTTCATAATGTAAGGGTTGCGTTTCGTTTTAAGGAATTTACTAGCTATGGTACACTTGATTTGGAAGATTTAATATAGGAGGGTACATTTATGGCAAATATCAGTAAAAAGTTACTAACTGAATTGACTTCAGAAGAAGCAACCGGTCCGTTTATCACATTTATGTTAAACACGCATCACGCGCATCAAGATGTTGAAAAAGATCAAATCATGTTTAAAAACTTTGCTAAAGAAGCGAAAAAACGCTTTGAGAAGAAATACACTGATCACAGCTTTGAACCATTCCAAGAAAAAATCGATCAATTACTCGCTGATGGAGATTTTTGGCGCAGCGGTACGAAAAGTGTTGCGGTGATCTTGACCGCAAATGAAAGCTATATTCATCGATTGAGCATTTCTGTCGATGATCAATACTATGTGAGCGACTTACCCTATTTATTAGCGATCATAAAAAATGCCCAATTCAATTATGCGTATTACTTGATGGCATTGAACAGAGATTCTATGAAACTTTACTTTGTCCGAAACAAAGAAGTAAAAGTGGTTGAACTTCCAGATGACGCTCCAAAAGATATTGTAACGGCCTTAGGCGACGAGTTGACAGGCGGCAATCTAAATGTTTCTGCTCGTGGTGGAGAAGTGGGTAGTTACCATGGAGTGAACACGAAAGACGAAGAGGTTGAAATTGACTGGGTAAATTATTACCAAACAGTTGATAATTTTATAAAAGAGCTAGATAATCCTGATCAGCTGCCACTGTATCTTTTTGCTTTACCAGAAAATCAAACGCAATTCAAAAAGGTTGCGAAAAATTCTTATTACTCGGATAAAGCAGCAATCAGTGGTTCACCAGCTCAGGCTAGCTTCAATGAAATCAAGGAAGAAGCGCAAAAGCTTTCTGAGCAACTAGCAGAGGTAGAGACGCAAACCTATCAAAAATTGATTAATCGCAAGTTTATTGATCAATTGGTTGATATAGTGCCAGCCGCAAAAGAAGGAAAAATTTCCCATCTATTTATTGCAACTTCTAATCTTGTGGACGGCTTTGGAGAGGACCCAGACGTTGAGTATGACCGTCGTCAAGTGTTGAATGAAATTGCCGACAATGTTATCAAAAATGGTGGACAGGTCTTTGTTCTAGACCAAAAGGATGCACCGGATGAGAAAAGCTTATTGGCGATTTTACGCTATTAATCCTTAAACAGGTCAAATTTATTAAGTAAAAACTTTTTGAGCGATAACCTAGTGTTATCGCTTCATATGTGTTATACTTCTAATTGTAGTTTTTGTACGGTAATATTGGCAAGTTTGTTTCAGACAACATCTTTCCTATTTCACCATTCAAGTAATTACAAATTAATTTTTATCCTAGGAGGATGTTTAACATGGAACAAGGTACAGTAAAATGGTTCAACTCAGAAAAAGGCTACGGATTTATTACAGCTGAAAACGGAAATGACGTATTCGTACATTTCTCAGCTATCCAAGGCGACGGCTTCAAAACTTTAGAAGAAGGTCAAGCAGTGACTTTCGACGTTGAAGAAGGCCAACGTGGACCTCAAGCTACAAACGTTAACAAAGCTTAATTATAGTAGACTTTTATGCCAGATGCGCGAGCATCTGGCTTTTTTTTGCCTAAATTTTGATTATAGAGATTTATTGAATAGAGAATTTCTTTGGAATTGTTTTAAACAAAGATCATTCTTGTAGAAAGTGGTACTATTCAGATATAATGCGTGAGGAAGGTCTTAATAATTATCTTTGATTTAAGAGTGTATTTTCGAATGAGAAGTCTATTAAGGTTATTCATCGAAAGTGATAAAATCAACGCACGAGTTCGGGGAAGGAGGGGTGAGTGTGAAAAAAAATTATGCAGTCGTTGATATCGAAACGACAGGAACTGACCCCAAAACGGATCGGATCATTCAATTTGGTTGTGTATTGATTGAAGAAGGAAAAATCGTTACCCATTTTTCAACGGATATTAATCCAGATCAATCTATCCCACCACAAATTCAGACACTGACAGGAATTACGAATCAGCGTGTTCGAAGGGCGCCCTATTTTGAAGATGTCGCTCAGACGATTACCAATTTATTGGAGAATACGGTTTTTGTCGCCCATAATATCCATTTTGACTATCCCTTTTTAAGTAATGAGTTGGAACGTTGCGGTATGCCGCCGTTAGCAATACCAGGGATTGATACGGTGGAATTGGCACAAATATTCATGCCTACGTCATTGAGCTTTCGACTGAAGGATTTGGCTGAAGAGTTGCATTTAGTCCATGAAAATCCTCATCAAGCAGATAGTGATGCAGATGTTACTGCTCAACTATTATTGAACCTAGAATCAAAAATAAAAGAGTTGCCGATTGTCACCTTAGAGAAGATTATCGAAACCGCCGATCAGATGGCTTTTCAAACGAAGGATTATTTAGAAGATTGTTTAAAAGAAATGCAGGCTGATCCTAGACCCTTATCAAAAGATTTAGTTATTGTACAAGGTTTCGCTCTGCGAAAAAAAAGCGTACCGCTGTTTTCAGAGAATTACTTTGGAACAAAGGCGTATCCTCGCTCTCGAAAGGCAAAAGAAAAAGTTTACCAGGATGAATTGGAGTTTCGAAAAGAACAGGCTCGCTTAATGAATCTTGTCTATGATTTCTTTCATAAAAAAGAGGATAAGAACATCTTAGTAGAAGCGGCGACAGGGATCGGGAAGACATTAGGCTATTTACTGCCAATGAGTTTTTTGGCAACCCCTGAAAAACCGATCATTGTCAGTACGGTCTCTTTGCTGCTGCAGGAACAGATTATAAATCATGATTTACCGCTGATTAATCGATTATTGGATCAGCCGCTGCAGGCTGTAGTAATGAAAAGCAGTCGACACTATATAGATTTAGAGCGTTTCTATCAAAGCTTTCAAAAGAAATCCAAGCAAAAACAGTATACGTTTTACCAGATGGCCCTACTTGTCTGGTTGACCCAGACTGAAACAGGGGATTTTGATGAATTGAATATGACTAGTTTGAAGCATCCATTCTGGCAGGATGTTTCCCACTTAGGTCCGCACACATTGAATTCCAGCAGTCCTTTTTACGACGTGGACTTCATTCGTCATCGTCAGAGGAAACTAGCACAGAGCAATCTAATTGTTACGAATCATTCCTATTTGGCTCAAGAAGATCAGCGAAAGGAACCACAACTGCCTAAAAGTCTCTATCTCATTATTGATGAGGCGCATCATTTGAACCGTGTTTTGGAGAAAATCAGCAGCCAGCAGTTTAATTTGTTGGCGATCCAGCGAGGATTTCATCGATTGTTTGATGATCAGCAATTTGCTGTTTGGCAAAGCCTAGTCCAGAAGGATCATCAGACACTGCATGTACTTGAGATACTTCAAGATGTCATCCAAGAATTGAACGAAGATTTGACAGATTTTTATCAGATTTTTAAAGATGAGTATCCTACAGAAGATGAACGTTTAATTACGAAGGATATGATCGATCAGTTATCCTTAGCTGGAGAACAAGTATTGCAGCGAATCAGACGATTGTATCAAGACGCCTTGACTCTAGGTGATCAGATCCAAGGTTATTTTAGAACGCATAAAGAGACGTTTGGTATCAAAGAACAAGCTGATTGGAGTGATTTCCAGGCATTACTAGAGAATCTAGAGCAACAGCAGGTGGCTTTTGAAACGTTCAGTGAAAAATGGGATGCTCGATATATTCATTGGTTCAATGCTAAACGAAAAACGTTTCAGGTTCAGGACTTAGAGGCTTCATTGATTAGTCAAACAAAATGGTATGAACGGTATCGGCAGATTCTTTATCTAGGTGGAACGTTGAAAATCGGGAGTGATCGTCATTACTTTGCTAAACGCTGGGGAATTCCTGATACGCCATTGAAGATTATCAGTAGTCCCTACGATTATGCGAAACAAGCGCGATTGTACTTACCAACTAATAGTATCAGTGTTCAGTCAACATCGCCTGATCAGTATGCGAATTACGTCGCCGGTGTCGTTCAAAAAATGTCAGAAAATCAGCAACGCCCGATATTGGTATTATTTACCTCACATGATATTTTGAATCGTGTTTATCAACGTGTACGCGTCCCTTTATTAAATGAAGGAAGGGAAGTATTAGCTCAAGGAATCGGCGGCAGTCGAGAAAAGCTGCTAAAACGTTTCTTGTTGTCCAAGGATGCGCTATTGTTTGGAGCGGATAGTTTTTGGGAAGGCATTGATTTACCTGGCGATATTCTGCAGATTTTGATCGTTACCCGTTTGCCCTTTGAAAATCCTCAGCGGCTGCAGGTTAAGGCTCGCAATGATTTTTTGGCCTCTGAAGGGATAAATCCATTTTTCCAAGAGGCAGTTCCCCATGCTGCTTTGCGTTTACGACAAGCACTTGGGCGCCTGATTCGATCAGATAATGACAAGGGAGTTATGCTGCTTTTAGATCAGCGCTTCATCACTGCCAAGTACGGGGAAAAATTGAGGAAGGCGTTACCTAAAGAATTGCCGATCAAACAATTACCACTAGAAGAAATTTTGGCAGAAACTGATCAATTTTTAAATTCTGACAAAAGTGAAGAGAATTAATGAGTGAACGCCCTTCTTTTGGTATAATGTAGCTTGTCTGAGAGGAGTATGATTTTGGATACGAATAGTGCAGGACAACAGAAGCTCAATCGCTGGCTATTAGGAATCGTGACTTTTTTATTGATCATTATTGTGGCAGCGACCATGATTTTTATCCGTTCAAATCGTCCGATGCACCAGGCCAAAAAAGAAGCTGTTCAAATGGCAGAGAAATATGCCGACTTAAAAACGGTGGATCAATTTTATTGGTTTAACCGAGAAAAGACTTATTTTACCGTTACCGGTGAAAATAACACCGGCGAATCGATCATTGTGATTGTTCCAAAATCGGGTGAAAAAATTCGCGTCCTTAATCAAAAGGATGGGCTAACGGAACAACAAGCGGAAAAACGCTTTGAGAGTGATTACCCAGATTTGGTTTTTGAAAAGGCCAATTTGGGCATTTACCGTGATCAAACAGCTTGGGAAATCACGGCAAAAGACGATCAAGGCGCGATTCATTATTACTTGCTGGCCTTCAATGACGGCAAGACGATCAAAGCCATCAAAAAAATCTAAAAATCTTGGTAGGGGAGTTATCAGTTATGAAATTATCACAGCGTGTAACAAACTTAGAACCGTCCGTCACATTAGCAGCGACCGCTAAAGCCAAAGAATTGAAAGCCCAAGGATTAGACGTCATTAGTTTGACTGTCGGAGAACCGGATTTTACAACACCGGAGAATATTGAACAAGCCGCGATTGACGGGATCAAAAGCGGAAAAGTAAGTTTTTATACCGCTGCAGGTGGAACACCTGAGTTGAAGTCTGCAATCGTTGATTTCACTAAGAAAAATTATGATTTGACGATTGAACCCAAAAACGTTATCGTGACAAGCGGTGCAAAATTTGCATTATATACATTGTTTCAAACGATTTTGGATGCGGGAGATGAAGTGATCATCCCAGTTCCTTATTGGGTGAGTTACGGTGAACAAGTCAAATTAGCTCAAGGGAATCCAGTCTTTGTCAATGGAGACCTAAACAATGATTATAAAATCACGATTGAGCAGCTTGAAGATGCTCGCACTGAGCAGACGAAGGCAGTTATTCTAAATTCACCATCAAATCCTACGGGAATGATTTATACAGAGGAAGAATTGCGTGAAATTGGAGAATGGGCAGTCCGTCACGAGCTATTGATTGTCGCGGATGATATTTATGATCATCTTGTTTATAATGGGAACGAAGCACCGCACATTGCTTCTTTATCTGACGAGATATTCCATCATACAGTGATCATCAACGGTGTATCAAAAACCTATTCTATGACCGGTTGGCGAATTGGTTATGCGATTGGGAATGCAGAAATCATTGGTGGTATGACTTCAATTGCGTCACAGGCCACCAGTAATCCAACGGCCGTTAGCCAAGTGGCAGCAGTAGAGGCTTTGATTGGTGAACAAGAGACAGCTGAGAAAATGCGTCAAGCGTTTGAAGAACGGTTAAATACGATCTATCCAAAGGTAGCTGATTTACCAGGATTTAATCTAAAAAAACCCCAAGGTGCATTCTATCTGTTTCCGAACATCAAGGAAGCGATGGAGATGGGTGGTTACGACAACGTGACGACTTGGGTCAATGATTTGCTAGAACAAGAGCAGGTTGCCTTAGTCACAGGTGAAGGTTTTGGATCATCTGACAGTGTACGAATGAGTTATTCAGCTAGTATGGAGGATTTAGAAGAAGCTGTTGTGCGGATTCGCCGCTTTATTGAAAATAGTAAGAAGTAAAAACATCATTTCGGGATAAATATGTTAGGAGAGACATTTGTGGAACAAATTCAAATCATCGATGCCAAGAATCATGTTGGCGAAACAGTAAAAATCGGCGCTTGGGTCGCTAATAAACGTTCAAGCGGAAAAATCTCTTTCTTACAATTACGTGATGGAACAGCGTATTTCCAAGCCGTTGTTGTGAAAAGTGAAGTATCTGAAGAGGTCTTTCATTTAGCCAAAGAATTGACACAAGAAACATCCATCATCGTTACTGGAGAAATCCGTGAAGACACTCGTTCAAAATTTGGGTATGAGTTAGGGGTAAAGGAAATCGAAGTCATTGGTGAAAGCCATGATTACCCAATCACACCTAAAGAACATGGGGTAGATTTCTTGATGGACCATCGTCATCTTTGGTTGCGTTCATCACAACAACATGCCATCATGCTAATTCGTAACGAAGTGATCCGTGCGACATACGAATTCTTCAACAATAATGGATTTGTAAAAGTTGATCCGCCAATTTTAACAGGTTCTGCTCCTGAAGGAACTAGTGACTTGTTTGAGACGAATTATTTTGATCACAAAGCGTATTTATCTCAAAGTGGCCAATTGTACATGGAAGCAGCGGCTATGGCGTTAGGAAAAGTTTTCTCATTTGGGCCAACCTTCCGCGCAGAAAAATCGAAGACGCGTCGTCATCTGATCGAATTTTGGATGATTGAGCCTGAAATGGCATTCATGCATCAAGAAGATAGTCTAGAAGTTCAAGAGCAGTATGTAGCCTACTTAGTACAAAATGTTCTGGATAACTGTGACTACGCACTAGATGTTTTGGGTCGGGATAAAGAAATTTTAAAGAATTACACCGAACTTCCTTATCCACGAATTTCTTACGATGATGCTATTGAGTTGCTGAAGAAAAATGGTTTTGATGATATCGAGTGGGGAGAAGATTTTGGTTCGCCACATGAAACCTTTATCGCAAACTCGTTCGATCGTCCTGTCTTCATTTTGAATTATCCAAAGGCAATCAAGCCCTTCTACATGAAACCACATCCAACTCGTGAGGATGTTGTCATCTGTGCGGATTTGATCGCGCCAGAAGGTTACGGCGAAATCATTGGCGGATCAGAACGTGCGACGGATTACGATTACTTGTTAGAACAAATTCGTGAAACAGGTCTAAACGAAGAAGAATATTCATGGTATTTAGACTTACGTAAATATGGAACGGTACCACATTCTGGCTTTGGTCTAGGGCTAGAACGGACAATAACATTTATTGCTGGTATTGACCATGTGCGTGAAGCTATTCCTTTCCCTCGTTTATTAAACCGAATTTACCCATAATAGAAGACAAAGAAATAACGCTGAGAAGAGTCTCGGCGTTTTTTCTTTGTTTAAAACCCAATTTTTTCTATTAAAGATGCTTTCTCGTCGTTGTCATGTTGGAAATAGAGCTCTTCGTTCTTTTCGTCTTGCTCTTTCAAATTAGTCGTAACCACGGTTTTCACTTCTTCTTTGTCAATAGTCTTCTCAACGATTTGAGAAGCAGCCCCAAGAGTGATTAAAGTCAATGCAATAATAGTTAGTTTTTTCATGTTAAATCTCCTCCTAATTAAAATCCGATTTTTTCAGCGAAAGTATTTTCTTCATCGTGGTCATGTCCAAAATCAATGTCACTGTCTGTTTCGTCATGCTCTTTGAGGTTAGTCGTAACCACAGTTTTCACTTCTTCTTTGTCAATATTCTTCTCAACGATTTGAGAAGCAGCCCCAAGAGTAATCAGTGTCAATGCAATAATAGTTAGTTTTTTCATGTTAATGTTCTCCTTTTATGGTTTTATTGTGGGATAGTTTATTTGAAAAATTTACCTTTGAGTTCTTTTTTTACTAACTTAAAGAATTGTGTCATTACTTTTGAACAGGTTTCGACTGGTATCAAGGTTTCATTACTGATAAATTCAACGATGTCGGTTAAATGTTTTCGAGAGTAGCGGGTGATGTTTTTATCGCAATAGTTTTCATAACTTTTTGTGATACATTCAACGGTGTGGATCGATTCGTTTGTTTGGCTAGCTAATGTTTTGATTGTTTGTGTGTGATTCATGATGGGTTCCTCTTTTCTTGACCGACTGTCGGTCTAAATTAGTTTAATAGTTAAACTCAACAGTGTTTGTTGAGCTATGGGATAAAGATTTTTTGTAATTCTGTCATTGTCTCATCATAAGGGTAGACGGTTGGATTAATATCTAAGACTTTATAGATCAGATCGGTAGCAGCAATGACTCGGCTTTGGATTGTCTCAGGCGCCAATTTTTCAATGTTGTCAAACATGGTTTGAATTCCTGCAATAAGAAATTGAATGCTTTCAAGTGGAAAGTCTGTTCTGAATTCTTCTTGTTGTTTTCCTTCTTCAATAATCTCTGCTAAGAATGGACAAACTTGATTGATCGTTCCTTCAAGCGCTCGTTGTTTCATTAGTGCGTTTTCAGGCATTTGAAACTTATCGACGATTTCTTCTTTGCGAGTATCTTCTGAACTATTCTGTGAAAGAAAAGTGATCAGCTTCTGTAAAGCTGTAGCATTGGACTTTTGAATCTCTTTGGCTCGAAGGATTTCTTGGTCAATGATTTGTCCGATAACGGCATCTAAAACTTCCTCTTTAGAAACGAAGTAATGGTAGAAGGTTCCTTTAGCGATGCCAATTCGTTTCAAAATATCATTGATTGTAGTTTTGTTGAATCCTTTTGTTAGGAAAAATTCTTCGGCAGTTGCGATGATTTCATTTCTTCGTTCATCATGTTCCTTTACGATACGCATTTACTAACTCCTTTCTCTAAACCGACTGTCGGTCGTTGTTTGTATCTTTATAATACCGACCGATGGTCTAGTTGTCAATACTTTTTCGCATAAAAAATTATTTTATTTTATAAACCCTATTATATCAGGGTTTTAAAGCTGAATTATTTTTGAAAAAGCTTTCTTTTTATGCTTGACACATGAGTGATCATTCATATATAATAAACATGAAGAAACATTCATATGTAATTAGAGAGAAGGGTATCTCATGGAAAAAGTATATCGATTAGATGGATTAGATTGTGCAAACTGCGCAGCAAAAATTGAACGTTCGGTCCAACAAATTACTGGGGTTGAGAAAGCACAGGTTGATTTTATGAGTACGAAGCTCACGATTGTCGCTCCAGAAAAAGATATTGATCGAATCAGCGATGAGGCAAAAGAGATTGTTAATAAATTAGAGCCTGATGTTGAAGTTAACAGTGTCCAAACCGAAAAGGTAGAAGAAAGCTCTAAAGGCAAGATTATTCAGATTGGTGTGGCAATTGCTGCCTTAGCCTTACTTGCGATCTTTACACCACCAATGCCTTGGAAGCTGATTGCCTATCTGATTCTGTATCTATGGATCGGATATGATGTTTTGAAGACAGCTATTACGAATATTTTCCATGGAGCGATCTTTGATGAGAACTTCTTGATGGCGATCGCAACGGTTGGAGCGATTGCGATTGGTGAGTATCCGGAGGCTGTTGCGGTGATGCTATTTTATCAAGTAGGAGAGTTTTTCCAGGATTATGCCGTAGCGAAATCAAGAAAATCAATCACTTCATTATTAGCGATTCGTCCTGATTCAGCAAATTTAATTCAAAATGGCGAAATCAAAAAGGTTGCCCCAGAAGCTATCAAAGTTGGTGATCGTATTTTGATTAAGCCAGGGGAGAAGGTTCCATTGGATGGGATTGTGAAGGAAGGAAACTCCATGTTGGATACGTCAGCCTTAACTGGAGAATCTGTTCCCCGCAGTATCCATCCTGATGAACAGATTCTTAGTGGCTTCATTAATCAAAGTGGGCAATTGACGGTAGAAGTCACAACCACCTTTGGCGAATCGACAGTTAGCAAGATTTTAGATTTGGTAGAAAATGCCAGCAGTAAAAAAGCACCGGCTGAGAATTTTATTACCAGTTTCGCACGCTACTATACACCAATCGTGGTTGGATTGGCAGTCTTGTTGGCGGTGGTTCCACCACTTGTTACGGGCGAACCTTTTTATGATTGGGTTTATCGTGCCTTAACCTTCTTAGTTATTTCTTGTCCTTGTGCATTGGTTATCTCCGTTCCATTAAGTTTCTTTGGTGGGATCGGAGGGGCAAGTAAAGCTGGAGTCTTGATCAAAGGCAGTAATTATATTGAAACCTTAGCCAATGTAGAAACGTTGGTTTTTGATAAAACAGGAACCTTAACAAAAGGTGTCTTTGAAGTCCAAACAGTTGAAACAACGATTGATCAAAAAGATTTCTTACGCTATGTCGCGAGTGCGGAGCAAAGTTCAAGCCACCCTATCGCACAGTCAATCGTAAAATATGTGGATCAGCCTTTGGCAGCAGTTAGCCAACTGGAAGAAATTGCCGGTTTTGGTATTTCTGTTGAGATTGAAGGACATCACTTCTTAGTTGGAAATGAAAAGCTATTAGCGAAATATGATATTTCCTTCCAAGCGGTTAATGAAATCGGAACGATCGTTTATGTCGCAATGGATGAAGAATACATTGGACATTTAGTCATAGCGGATGAATTGAAGGATCATGTGACGACTGCTTTGACTGAAGTAAAAAATCTTGGTGTGAAGCGGACAGTGATGCTGACTGGGGACAACCGTGGAATTGCGGAGGCAATCGGCAAGAAAATCGGTATCGATCAAGTCTATAGTGAGTTGTTACCGGAAGATAAAGTTCTTCATTTAGAAGATGAATTGAAACGTGAACAAAAAACAGCTTTTGTCGGTGATGGCATGAATGATGCACCAGTACTTGCGCGGGCGGATATTGGGATCGCTATGGGTGGACTTGGTTCCGATGCAGCGATTGAAGCGGCAGATGTGGTTATTATGGACGATCAGCCGGCGAAAATTCCTACTGCGATTCGTATCGCGCGTAAAACAATGGGAATCGTTAAACAAAACATTGTCTTTGCAATCGGTGTGAAGATTCTCGTCCTGATCCTAGGTGCATTAGGTTTTGCTACTATGTATGCCGCTGTTTTTGCAGATGTCGGTGTAACTGTGATCGCTGTTTTGAATGCAATGCGTTGTTTGAAAATCAAATAATTAATACAAAGGCTTTGTGGCAATCGTTGCTGCAAAGCTTTTTTTTGTGCTCCATAAAAAATAATTGAAAAAAAGCTGTCTTATTGGTTGACGGCGAACGATTACAATTGTAAACTAAAAGTGTGGATTACAAATGTAAACGAAAGGAGTGATACTTATGACTATGACGGTTACACCAATCAAGATTAGTGATTCGGAATGGGAAGTCATGCGGGTGATTTGGACACAGGGGTCTACTACAGCACAGGAAATTATTGCTATTCTTGGGCAAACGATGGAATGGAAGCCTGCGACAATCAAGACTTTGTTAGGTCGCCTAGTAAAAAAGGAAGCTGTGCGAACGGAACAGTCAGGAAAAAAATATATTTATTATCCTGCAATTAGCGAAGGCGAGACAGTTAAAAGTGCGACAGAAAATTTGTTTTCTCATATCTGTGCAAAGAGAATCGGGGAAACCATTGCTGAGCTTGTAGCCGAGGCAGAATTGACGGATGCAGATGTGGCGTTGATCAAAGAGCAGTTAGTAAATAAGAAGACTGTTGAAAAAATCGAATGTAATTGCATTCCTGGACAATGCGAATGCAATCACCATAAATAAAAAAACAATTATAAGGAGAGAAACAATCATGAAAAAACAATTTGCAATCAACGGAATGAGCTGTAATCACTGCGTAGCGAACGTGGAAAAGGCGATCAATCAATTGGATGGGATCGATAAAGTAAAAATCAACCTAAAGAAAAATCAAGGGGTTGTAAAATTTGATGAAGCACAGGTTTCAGCAGATCAAATCGCTGCGGCAGTGACCGAAGCAGGGTATGAAACTGAGGTGATCTAATTGGCAGAGGCAACAGTAGAAACATTCGCGATCACAGGTATGACTTGTGCCAACTGTTCTGCTCGAGTAGAAAAGGAATTGAAGGCGACAGAAGGTGTATTAGAAGCGAATGTCAATTTGGCTACGGAAAAGGCCACCGTTCAATTTGATGAGACATTGACGGCAGAAAACTTAATTCAACGAGTCGAAGCAATTGGTTATGGCGCGATTCTTTTTGACGATGCCCATAAACAAAAAATTGAGCAGGAAAAAGCGGCGCGTCTAAAAAAAATGAAACGGGATCTGATTTTGAGTGCTGTTTTAGTTGCACCGCTGATGATCGCTATGATTGCGATGCTGCTAGGAAGTCATGCGGGCTGGGTTCATTTTCTTCATCTGCCTTGGGTTCAGTTGATCTTAGTAACACCCGTTCAATTTGGTGTCGGAATGCGTTTTTATCGCGGCGCGTATCATGCTTTGAAAACTAAAGCTCCGAATATGGATGTTTTGGTAGCGATGGGAACAACGGCGGCCTTTGCCTTGAGTGTTTATAATGGCTTCTTTAATCCATACAATTCCGATCTATACTTTGAAAGCAGCGGTATGATCATTACTTTGATTTTGCTAGGAAAGTATTTAGAACAAAAAGCCAAAACAAAAACAAGCGATGCGATTAAACAGCTCATGAGTTTACAGGCGAAGACGGCAACGATCATCGTTGACGGCGAAGAAAAAGAGGTACCGATCGAGACAGTGCAGGCAGGTGATCTGCTGCGGGTACGGCCGGGGGAACAGATTCCAGTAGATGGAAAAATAGTTGCTGGTCAAACGACGATTGATGAAAGTATGCTGACTGGTGAAAGCTTACCGGTGGATAAGCAAATTGACGATCAGGTGTTTGGCGGAACAGTTAACACGACAGGCAGTATCCAGTTTAATGCTACTCAAGTCGGTAGTATGACGGTCCTTTCACGAATCATTCGGATGGTGGAAGATGCGCAAGGAGAAAAAGCACCAATCCAACAAATCGCAGATAAAATCTCAAAGGTATTTGTTCCAACAGTTTTAGGAATTGCTTTACTTACATTGCTTGCTACGGGTTTATTCACCGGCGATTGGCAACAAGCGATCGTCCACAGTGTTTCCGTTCTAGTAATCGCTTGTCCCTGCGCATTAGGTCTGGCAACGCCAACAGCGATCATGGTTGGGACCGGCTTAGGGGCAAAATCCGGTATTTTAATCAAAGGCGGCGGTGCCTTGGAGAAAATTGCTCATTTGACAACGATTGTCTTAGATAAAACAGGAACAATTACTGAGGGAAAACCTGTGGTGGCAGATTTTGACTCTTCTGATCCGCAGGCCTTGGCTTACTTAACGAGTTTGGAACAATACTCTGAACATCCTTTAGCCAAAGCAATCTATCAGTATGGGAAAGAGCAGACAGAGCTTTTGCCAGTTGAAAATTTTGAGAGTTTGACAGGACAGGGAGTGACTGGAACAATCGACGGGACCTCTTATTTTGTCGGGTCAAAACGGGGATTGAAGGAGCGAAATATTTCATTTTCCAAAGAACGTGTGCTAGCGTTAGAAGAGGAAGGAAAAACAGTCATGTTTTTAACCGATCAGGAACGCGTTCTGGCGATGATTTCAGTAACGGATCAAGTCAAACATTCTTCTAAAGCTGCGATTGACGCGCTGCATCAGCTTGGAATCAATGTAAAAATGCTGACGGGGGATAATCCTCAGACAGCTCGTTTTATTGGAGCCCAGGTTGGACTTCAAGAGTCTGATATTGTCGCTGAGGTTTTACCTGAAGACAAAGCACAGGTTGTAAAAGAGCTCCAAGGGAAGAACGAATCGGTAGGTATGGTAGGAGATGGGATCAATGATGCTCCTGCACTAGCTTTGGCAGATATCGGGATTGCGATGGGCAGCGGAACGGATATCGCCATGGAGACAGCGGACATTACCTTAATGAACAGCGATCTTCTATCGGTTGAAAAAAGTATTCGTTTATCCAAGTTAACACTAAGAAAAATCAAACAAAATTTATTCTGGGCGTTTTTATACAATGTGATCGGTATTCCTTTTGCGGCATTAGGCTTCTTGAATCCGATCATCGCTGGTGGTGCCATGGCCTTTAGTTCGGTTAGTGTACTGCTAAACTCGCTTAGTTTAAATCAGAAAAAATTGTAGGAGTGATTTCTGATGAAACAGGGAGAACAAAAACAAATGAATGAATCAATGGGAATGGATCATTCAATGCATGAACATCACGAGATGGATCATGGGATGGATGACCACGATCATCACAATATGAATCATGGAATGGGTGGACATGATCATCAGGATATGGATCATGGAGGAATGGATCATTCGATGCATATGGGGAATTTCAAACAGAAGTTTTGGCTCTCGCTTGTTTTATCGATCCCCATCATCGTGCTATCCCCTATGATGGGGATGCAGCTGCCATTCCAATTTACTTTTCCTGGATCTGAATGGGTCGTATTGGTTTTAGCCACGATTCTTTTTATTTATGGCGGTCAGCCTTTCTTGAGCGGTGCCAAAATGGAATTGAAAATGAAGAGTCCTGCTATGATGACCTTGATCGCGATGGGGATATCCGTAGCTTATATTTATAGCTTGTACTCCTTTATTGTCAATAAGATAAACCCTCATGAGCATGTAATGGACTTTTTCTGGGAACTAGCTACTTTGATTGTCATTATGCTATTAGGGCATTGGGTGGAAATGAGTGCGGTATCGAATGCTAGCAATGCCTTGAAGAAATTAGCAGAATTGCTGCCAGATGAAGTCAATAAGCTTGAAGCAGATGGTTCGACGAAAAAAGTGAAGCTGCAGGACATTCATTCTGGCGACCGGTTATTGGTTCGCGCCGGAGATAAGATGCCAACGGATGGAGAAATCATGGATGGCTCCACAATCGTCGATGAGTCAGCAGTGACAGGGGAATCGAAAGGTGTTCAGAAAAACGTCGGTGATAAAGTTATTGGTGGTTCAGTCAATGGTGACGGAACCATTCAAGTAAAAGTAACAGGAACCGGTGAAGACGGCTACTTGGCCAAAGTTATGACGATGGTGAAGGAAGCTCAGCAAGAAAAATCAAAACTAGAATCTATTTCTGATAAAGTGGCAAAATGGCTGTTTTATGTTGCCTTAGCTGCGGGGATTTTAACGTTTATTGCTTGGCTGATCGTAGCAGACCTGCCAGAAGCCTTGGATCGAATGGTGACAGTCTTCGTTATTGCTTGTCCTCATGCTTTAGGGTTGGCGATTCCTTTAGTTATTGCACGCTCGACTTCTTTGGCTGCAAAAAATGGGCTATTGCTGAAAAGTCGACAGGCCTTAGAGCAAGGAAATCAATTGGATTATGTCTTCCTTGATAAGACGGGAACATTGACAGAAGGAAAATTTACAGTAACTGGTGTGGAAGTGCTGACTGATATGGATAAAGAAGAAGTCCTAAAATACATTGGTGCTTTGGAAAGTCAAACCAATCATCCGTTAGCGGTGGGTGTCATGAACTACTTGAAGTCTGAAAAGATCGAACCTTATCAAGCACAGGATGTGTCGACTTTAAAAGGGATCGGCGTAAGCGGCTCGGTTGAAGGACATCAAGTGATTTTGGCCAACCAGAAGGAAGTAGAAAAGCGGAAACTAAGCGTTGATCAAGAAAAGCTGAAGGATTATCAAGCACAAGGAAATACGATCTCCTTCCTATTAGTAGATGATCAATTGATCGCTTTCTTTGCAATGGGAGATACGCTAAAAGATCAAGCGCAAGATTTCATCAAGAATTTGAGGAATGTCGGAATTGAACCTGTAATGCTGACTGGAGATAACAAAGCTGCAGCGAAAGCAGTGGCCGAGTATTTGGGCATCAAAGAGTTTTACAGCGAATTATTGCCGGATGATAAAGAAAAAATTATCAAGAGCTACACCGATAAGAGTAAAAAGGTAATGATGGTAGGCGATGGAATCAATGACGCACCAGCTTTAGCCAGAGCGTCTATCGGGATGGCTATCGGAGCAGGAACAGATATTGCGATTGATTCTGCAGATGTCGTTTTAACCAATAGTAACCTATCGGATATTTTGAAATTTGTACGTTTGGCTAAAAACACACATCGAAAAATGATTCAAAATCTATGGTGGGGAGCCGGCTATAATATCCTAGCCATTCCACTTGCAGCAGGTGTTTTGGCTCCAATAGGAATTTTGTTAAGTCCAGCGGTTGGTGCGATTCTTATGTCCTTAAGTACGATTATCGTAGCTATTAATGCGATGACTTTAAGCGTCTGATTATTCAGACGCTATTTTTTTTTGAAAAAAGTTGAGAAAAAACTTTCGTTCGTTTTGTGCTATTTTTTAATTAGGGGAATTATATGCATAGAAAAGAGGGCGAGAAGGATGATTTGGCAATTTATAGCAAGAAAAAAATGTCAGCGACAATTGGAATTGATCGGATTAGTAAAAGAAGAAATGTACACAGTGACAGAAATGGCCAAGCAGATAAAGGTCAGTCGAAGAACCATACTGCGCTATCTTAAGGATCTTCAGCAAAAGGGCTATGTAATAAAAGAGCGAGAGTGGCATCTAAACTATCAAAATAAAAAAAGCTATTCGGAGCTGTATCGAATGTTGCTGATGACAGATCCACGGTTTCAACTTTTTCGACAGTTTCTTTGGGGTCAAGGTTCTGAAACGGTTAATTATTCTAAATTGAAAGAACTCAATCGACAATTAATCTATTTAAATCTTTCTGCCGATTGCAAAATAGGAGGCTTATTAGGAGAAAGCGGACTGATCTTCTTATTGCAGCTCCGCTATTTACGAGACTTTTATTATTTTGAGGAAGCAGAAATCTTTCAGCAAATGGAGCAATATCATCAGAGGAGTCCTATGATCTCTATAAGTAAAGAACTGTTTCCAGATGATAAGAGTCTCCAAGCCTTTATTGAGAAATTTGAATTGCAATCCAAGTTTGCTCCGTATTTTTATTTTGATTATATGCGGTATCACTTTCAAATATTTGTTGATTTTTATCACTGTCATAAAAGTTATCAGACAAATTTATATCATGAGGTCAAACAGGCTGGTAAAATTATCGGGGAAGTAATAAACTGGAAAAACGAAGTATTAGAGAACACCTTCTATGTGAAGCTGTTCGATCTATTTTTTGGAATTCATCAGGGGCTGCCGCTAACGGTTTTCAATTTAAAGTGGCAGAAAAGCATTGTCTCAGAGAATTATTACCATCTTAGTAAAGAATTGAAGAGGCAACTCCCTTTACTGAACAATTGTCGTGTAGACGAGTTGGCTTTGGCGGTAAAGAACATTCTTTTTGTGAGTCATTATACGGCCTTGGCAACAGCGCCTAACCTAGAATCGTCGCTACTGATTCAAGAAAAGTTTCAGCCTTTTTTACTCTCTGATTAGGGAATGTTTTGATGAAGATTTTTCTTCAAGAAAGGTTATGCTATAATGATGAAGACTATGTTGAAGATGCCGTTCTATTTCACACGTTTGTACTATTTTTTACGTGTGATCAGCAGGTATACAGATGAAAATAATTTAGTTCTTTCTTTTGAGAAACTATTTAATTGGAGGAGAGCAGAATGGGGTTACGAAAACTAGATGTTCCGACATCTTCGATTACAGAAGTAAAAAAATCACCAATGGACGTTTTTGCTCAGGCTCGTAAAGCAGAGACGGGTGTTTACATTTTTAATCGTGAAAAAATTGCTGGTGTGATGCTGACCAAAGAGCAGTATGAAGCATTAGTGGAAGAATTGAATACTTTGCGTGATACTTTATACCAACCAGTAGAGCGAGAGCTTCCTGTTCCAGAGGAATTAGAAGAGCTGGCAACAGCCTTACGAACAACGTTGGCTAAGGGCTCAGTGATCTCTGCTCGTTACTTAGATGAACGCATGGTAGCGACCGGCTTTATCACCAAGAAAACCGGTTTTGGTGGGGTAACAGAAATGATGAAAGAGTTGGAAGATACAGGAAAAATTATCTACCAACTACGTCGTCGCGAACATAACAAAGTTATCTATGCTGAAATTTTTGGCGAGCCGCAAGAATTCCAACGGGGTTCTGCCGACAAGTTGATGATTCGCAAAGTAAATCTGATCGAACGATAGACAGTCGCCACTGTCTATTTTTTTTGCCAGTTTTACTTCCTGCTTTAGCAGATTCGTAAAATGGTATGCGTATGAAAATGCGAAGAATTTTTTACTTCAGAAAAAATTCATCCATATAATTGAGGTAGCTGCGAGTTCCACTTCGTACTTTTAGTACGATTAGTGGAATCGTATGCGCAGTGAAGATAGAACTCATTTTTCCCAAGAAAAATGAATGCCTTTAAAGGAGCTAGCTGCCAGACCTACTTCTTACTTGCGTGATTAGAAAAATCGGATGTGTACGAAAATTATTCATTATAAATTAAACCTCTGCTTAATTTCCTCTTATGTTCAACAGGATTAATTGTCTGTGAACAAACGTTCGTTTATAATAGAACTAGAATGATTCGCTGAAGGGAGGGGAATCGGTTGGCTGAGTTGGTGTTTCCATTAAAAAATGATACATCAAGGAAAATAATTCATATTGATATGGATGCCTTTTTTGCCTCCGTGGAGGAACGGGATGATCCTGAATTGGCGAAGCATCCGTTGGTGATTGCTCGCCATCCTTCCGATACCGGCGGCAAAGGGGTCGTGACGACAGCGAATTACAAGGCGCGGGTCTATGGTATCCATTCGGCCATGAGTGCGCAAAAAGCGTATGAATTATGTCCGCAGGCGATTTTTAAGCCGGGGGATCACGCAAAATACAGTGCAGTTTCAAAGCAGGTACGAGAAATTTTTCATCGCTATACGGATATTATCGAACCTGTTTCGATAGATGAAGCCTATCTTGATGTGACAGAAAATAAGATTGATGCGCGTTCTGCCATCAAAATTGCCCGCATGATTCAGCAGGATATTTGGCAAGAGCTGCAGCTGACCTGTTCTGCTGGCGTCAGCTACAATAAATTTTTGGCCAAGCTAGCTTCTGATTATCAAAAGCCGAAGGGAATGACGGTGATATCACCAGAAGAGGCCGTCGTTTTTCTGAAACGTTTGCCGATTGAAAAGTTTCATGGGGTAGGTAAGAAGACAGTGCCAAAAATGAATGAACTTGGTATTTTTACGGGCGCGGATTTGTACGAGAAGAGTGAAATGTTCCTAATTCAAGAATTCGGGAAGATGGGCTATTCTCTATATCGAAAAGTGCGAGGCATCCATGATTCGCCAGTGAGCATCACTCGTGAGCGAAAATCTGTTGGCAAGGAGCATACCTATGGCCGTCCCTTATCAACAGAGGACGAAGTGTTAAGTCAATTAAGACAGCTGGCAGAGAAGGTGGAAGGATCGCTAAAACGAGTCCAGCGTCATGGGAAAACGGTCGTCGTTAAGATTCGTTATGCGGATTACACGACGGTGACGCGCCGGGTTACTTTGCCTTACTACATAGAAAAGAAAGAAGAGTTGTTTTCTCAAGCAAGCTTGATTTGGGAGGAGATCGGCGGCGTAGAAAAAGGGATCCGATTAGTCGGTATTACCCTGACCAATCTAGATCCCGTCGCCTATGAAAATATTGTATTGCCATTGTGGGAAGAGCGATCAAATTAGATCGCTTTTTTTGATTTGTTCAAAGGCTTTTTCTGAATCATGAAGCTTTTCCCAGATGACCACTTCGCCTTTTGCCAATGATTTTTTAACATCAATGATGCGCTGATTTGAGCTGCCGCGGAATTGCAGCATCAAGTTTTTCTTTGAAAGCTCAAAACGGCCATCAACAAGAATATCAATCTTACTCAACATTTCAAGCTTGTCTTCGCTATCCAGCAGCAGTTCTTCAAAAGTATACCCACTCCAGGACCAAATATCCTTTGTATCACCAAATTCACTGCGTAGACGATGAATCACTTTTAAACAGACTTGTGTATTTAGGAAGGGCTCGCCGCCTAAAAAGGTCACTCCTTGAACATAATCATGAGCAGTATCGGCAATCAGCTGATCTTCTATTTCTTGTGTGAAGGGTTTGCCGTAGTGAAAATTTTGGGAGGCAGCATTAAAGCAGCCTTCGCAAGCAAAGGGACAGCCGCTAACATAAAGACTGTTGCGGACGCCTTCACCATCAACAAAGTTGAAGGGCTTGTAATCGGCGATGTATTGTTGACTTAATTCGCTGGCCAACCACTCTTTTGGTTTAGGATTACGCATATTTTTCACCTTTCAAGTAAAACAGGGAGCGGCAAAGAGCGCCGTCCCTGTCATAAATAGTTCTGTTCATTGGTTCTTTTATTATTACATGTGTTTTACACGAGAAGCGATTTCTTCGTGACGTCCATGTACCATTGGACGTGCTTGTGGGTTGCCTAAGTAACCGCAAGTTCGTTTGACTACATCACATGATTTTGGATCATGATTGCCACATTGTGGGCATTCAAATCCACGTTTTGTTGGTTTGAAGTCGCCTTCGAAGCCACATTCGTAGCAGTGATCGATCGGTGTATTGGTTCCTAGATAAGCGATGCGGTCATAGCCATAATCCCAAACAGCTTCCAATGATTTTGGATTTTGCTGCAGAACAGGGTATTCACAGTAGTGAATGAAGCCGCCTGAACAATATTTAGGATAATCCTTTTCAAAGTCCAATTTTTCAAATGGTGTTGGATTTTTACGAACATCATAATGGAAACTATTGGTATAGTAATCCTTATCTGTAATGTTCTCCACAATACCGAAACGTTCTGTATCTAAACGGCAGAAGCGGTCGGTTAAGCTCTCGCTAGGTGTTGAATATACGCTGAAGTGATAGCCGTATTCATTGCCCCAAGCATCCGCATGTTCTTTTAAGTCTTTCATGATGTCTAACGTGAAGTCTTTTGCTTCTGGGTTCTCTTCCCATTCGCCGCCGTAAAAGACGCTAGCGACCTCATAAAGGCCAATGTAACCTAAAGAAATAGTTGCCCGTTTATTTTTGAATAATTCATTTACGGCATCTGTGCGTTTCAACCGTTTGCCGAAAGCGCCATATTGATAAAGGATCGGTGCGTTTGCCGGGGTCGCTTCTTTACAGCGATCGATTCGGAAAACTAACGCATCTTTGGCAATTTGCAGACGTTCTTCCAGTAACGACCAGAATTTTTCTTTGTTGCCGCCAGATTCTAAAGCGATTCTTGGTAAGTTCAAGGTCACCACACCAAGATTCATCCGTCCGGCGTTAACTTCTTCGCCTTGTTCATTTTTCCAGCCTTGTAGGAATGAGCGACAGCCCATTGGTACCTTAAAGCTGCCAGTTAATTCGATCAATTTATCGTAGTTCAAGATGTCTGGATACATCCGTTTGGTAGCACATTCTAGCGCCAATTCTTTAATGTCGTAGTTTGGATCATTTGGTTCTAAGTTTGTCCCGCGACGTAAAGTAAAGATCAATTTAGGGAAGATCGCTGTCCGTTTTTCACTGCCTAGGCCTTCGATACGGATCTGCAGGATTGCTTTTTGGATCTCACGTTCAAACCAATCAGTTCCAAGACCGAAGCCTAAAGAAGTGAAAGGGGTTTGTCCATTAGAAGTGAACAAGGTATTGATTTCGTATTCCAAACTTTGCATCGCATCGTAAATGTCTTTACGTGTTTTTTGTTTGGCGAAAGCCTTTTGTTTTTCTGGATCATCGATCCATTCCTCGGCATCTTTTAAGTGTTTAGCATAATTTAGGCGCGCAAAAGGAGCTAATAGCTCGTCAGTACGGTCCGCTGAACAGCCGCCGTATTGGCTTTTATGCACCCTGGCGGTGGATTTTGGAAATTTACACACAACG